>FSSH01000024.1_pt1 | contig 202127 bp, 194 predicted proteins | sample 1166101 | NCBI WGS metagenome assembly FSSH01 (sample SAMEA32972668, study PRJEB13176) | freshwater metagenome | biome: Drinking water system; feature: Biomass in drinking water that filtered by 0.45 um membrane; material: drinking water | place: USA | collected 2012-12-20 | depth 0 m
CCACTATTGACGACCGGGGTCAGTCCTCACGAATCATTTCTGCGTGACCAAACTCAGGACATTGCTCCACCCACATTCGACCGAAGATATTGATGTAAGCTTCAACTGCCGCTACTGCCATAAGTATAGCCACGGCTGACTTTGATCGCTTTTCCTCGTCGGACGAGGAACCTGTGGCCTCAATGGCGAGCTTCCTAGCGATACCGAAGTAATTCCAGACAATGTAATTGTGCGAGGCCAATGGACTCATTTCATTACCAGAGAATCATATGGTTCCTGGAACCGTTTGATTATTTGATTTTGGCCACCTCTTGAGATACTCCTTGGCGGCTTGGAAGAAGGCATCAAATCCGCGAACGACTTCCCCGAGTGCGACACCTATAAATTCCTCTTTCTTATTAAGGTCGTTACGCAGCAACCCCAAAGCAAACAAGACTGGTTCGTCTCGTCCCATAATGTTCAAATCACTGTTGATGAAGGAATGTTTGTATGCATTCGAGACGTTGTTAAGAGTTTGTAGTTGCTCCAAATGCCCCGCATACTTGTCCCGCAACGCTTGATGGTCCCCCTGAAGTAGACCTCCGATACAATCGACTTCTACCTTAGTCGGAAGGGCATTCTTCTGTAGAAGCGCCTCGCAAAGGAACGATAGACCGATAAGCTCATCAGCGGTTTTCCTGATCCAGTAAACAATCTCTTCCAGCAAATGTGAGAGTTCATCGATTGGTGATGGGAGAACTGGTTCCGTTTGAGAAATGGCCTGGCTGTGCAACCGATAGGCGGCCTCAATCAACCGATTCAGACGGATAAGCCGAGAAACGATCTTCCCCCACTTAAGATATAAGTTGCCGTAGGGTGTTTGAGCAGGAAGGGGTAACATTTGGCTGAGGTGGGTAATGTTCGGGTATTCACCGCCTATGTTAATTTTAGGAATATTCATTTCGTCTGAATGCTTATCGAGACGACCGAAGAAGCTGCTTTAAACGAAGAAAGGAAATACGAAGTTTCTTTGTTTGCTTTAATTATTTTCACCCGGCATCTCTGGCCAAAGTACAAACCCTGCAGTGATGAGTTCGAATACCGTGAAGTTGGCTGGCGGGCTCCCAGGATCGGTCCGAAAAGTGATTGTATACACATTGCCATGGCGCACAGTCTGAATCTGAATTTGGCGCATTGGCACTTCAATCCCTAGTACATGGTGGGTCAGGTCAGTAATGAAATAGTACGCCACCTGATTACTAAGACTGGTGGGCCCATGCTTTATCAATTTCGCGCTCGGCACATTTTTCTGCAAATAGCCCAAGTATTCTTTCGCGTCCATCAACTTGAGAAATTCTTCAGGTGTCATCTTCTCCGAATTAGGCAATGCATTGACAACAACACTCAAGTCATCACCACCTGATCCATGATCACTTACAACTTTAAGTCTGGTCTGTACATGCGTCGCCTCTACCTTCGTCCATGAGCGTGGATAGTGGATACTGAATCTGTATTGCTCATCTCTATATTGGACGAAGTCAATCTGAGAAATTTTTCCCGCTTGAACACCATCATAGAACATGCCACTCAACACAATGGCCGAGAACAACACGAAATGAAATCTCATGGGGTTCGCCCTTATTTCTGTCAAACCTACCGGACAGACCGATCAACCAAAGCACCAATTCTTAATAGCCAAGTTGGGCAAGTCTACTTCAAAGTCCATTAGGTATCCAACACCCAGCGGTTGGGTCGGATCCTCAAACTGATTGTGCTGAAAGACCTCAGCATAGAAATAGTCCCTTCACACCTTCTTCCCCAGGGAGCTGTCAGACCGTCCTTCACTGCGCGCATTGAGTGACCACCGTTTCATCGTGGGGGCTCAGCGAGCAAGAAGGATGGTCTGGCGGCTCCACGTTCCCCTCTACTCCGGGAGGAAAGGATCAGCACCGGTGTCATTCAAGCCATTTTTCGTGGGGGGGGGCGACGAACAAGAAGAATAGTCTGATGGGGGGAGGGAATCAGGTTCACCCTATTGGTGCTGATCGACCCACTTCTTGGCTTTCCCAAGCGCGACCACATTCGCCTTACTTTCCGTATTGCTGACCTCATGCGACTCACCCTGGAGGGTCTTCATTGGTGCTCGGCCGCCCATTGAAAGCCAGGCAAGTGCCTTTGGCATCCATCGGTCATCTCCGAGATGTTGGGAACATGTCTTAATCTGATGATTTTTATACGTCACCCACTCAGCCAATTCCCGCCCTCCTTTTCATCTCTTCCTATGGTGACTGTGAGGATAGCAGAGACGCACCGGTGATATCCTACACCTCAAACGGCCACTACCGCCTAGCAACTCCCCTTTGTCCTCTGAGCCGCGCGTTGCGCGAGCAGGATGATGACCAGGCTGCCTCAGTTATAAATAGTTCCCTCCAAGCTTGCTTGCCCCCTCAAAGCCTGGCGAAGAGCATCGCGCCTTCACTCCCCCTTCCTTTTCTCCCAGCCTCGGTGGGGAGCGATGGGCGAGGAGGCTTTCGACATAGCGCAATGTGCCAGCCAACCGGCAAACCAGGTGCCGTCGCACCGTTCTTCTAGTCCTGTGAGGCGGACGGCCAACAGTACAACGATCATTTCGTGTCTAGGCCCATCGCATTATGGCGAAGCCGGAGCTGCCCACGCTTCACAGCCGAGGCTCCCCCCTCTCCCCTTGCGGGGCTATCCCCGCATCCCTTGCTGGGCAACGCTTCCCCGCATTATTCGCTAATACGCCAACTTCTCTGAACCCCTGAATTTTCCTCACATCTTTCTTTATTCCTTCGCCTTTTCCAACCGGCACTCGGGTTGCTCAAGCATAGGACCGTCGGCGGGCGGCGCAGACGGCCGGAAAGGGGGTGACGCAGGAACGAGGCCACCGCAAGTGCCGGATCAACCGACGAGAGACATCAAAACTTTCAACAATTGAACGTACGAGGAGGAAGCCATCATGCAGAAAGGTCCATCCCAGGTTTCGTCAGGCAACATCAGCCCCGCCGTCATGGGGCCGCAGAAAGACACCAAAGACATCGTCGTCCTCTCCAGTCTCGTCCTGCTCCTGGCAGGGCTCTCGGCCGTGGCCTGGATCTACACCGAAACCAACAATCCGAAAGCCCTCACCGCCCCGACAGACAAGATCGAATCGACCAAAGTGTCGGAGATCCTCAAAAAGGCCAGCGGGCTCTCCCAGGCCGAGGCCTCCATTTCTACCTCCACCCCGGTAACTGCCCCGGTCACGAGCGTCGCTGACATCATTCACAGCGATGTCTACTTCGAAGTGGGTCGCAAGGGACTCACGGATGAAGCCAAGGCACAACTCGCCGCCCAGGCCGACCTGCTCAAGCAGAACCAGGACTATGCCGTGCTGATCCAGGGCTATACCGACCAACAGGGATCGGCCACCTACAACAAGAAACTGGGGATGAAGCGGGCCGAAACCGTGAAGCAGGAACTCCTGAACGGCGGAGTGGCCGAGCACCAGGTGAAAGTCGTCAGCCTCGGTGAGGACGGCGTGCTCTGCATCGACAACAGCGATACCTGCCGGCACCTCAATCGCCGGGTGCACCTCGACATCCGGAAGATCGGCCAGGAGCATCTGGTGATCCCGACGGTCGCCAATACCACCGCCATCGACCCGGCTGATTCGAGCATCGAGCAACAGGCCTCGGGCCAGGACGCAGGCTCAACCGGCAACATCCCTCCCTCTTCGCCGGCCGTCACCACGTTTGACCCGGCATCGGGCAGCTAACGTCGACGTCTGGTTCTGCTGCGCGGGGATTTCCCCTCGCGCAGCAGCCAAATCAACACAGACGCTGAAAAATGTCGCCAGCTTCGTTCTCGCATCGCTCAGAGGCTCAACGTACTCAAACAGTACGCCTCACCTCTTCGCTCACTGCGGCCTTGCCGGACAACCTTTTTGAGCATCTGTGGGAACCAAGCTTACGCAACCCTATCACACTGAATCAGACGAGGACTCTATGACCAGACATCTGTTTCTTCGCGCCACGCTCGCCCTCTTCCTCTCGCTGGGCGCCGGCAGCCTGTCGCTCGCGCCGGCTTGCGGGAACGAGCTGGAACAACCAGACCAGACCATTTCGTTGAATGACGTGAAAGGCGGCCGACTGCTCTTCAAAACGAATCAGCCCGGCCGCTATCTCCCCGCCCCCACCCTCAAGACCGACGTCCGTATCTCCGTCACAGGCCTCATCGCCCGCGCCACCGTGTCACAGGAATTCCTGAATCCGAGTCTGGAGAAAGACGCCTGGGCCGAGGGGATCTATGTGTTTCCCCTCCCTGAAACCGCCGCCGTCGATCATCTCCGCATGAAGATCGGCGAGCGGGTTATCGAAGGGCAGATCAAGGAAAAGGCGGAGGCCAAGAAGGTCTACGAGCAGGCGAAGCAGGAGGGCAAACGAGCCAGCCTGGTCGAACAGGAACGGTCGAACATCTTTACCACCTCTGTAGCCAACATCGGTCCCGGCGAGCGGATCACCGTCGAGATCGAATATCAGGAAACCATCCGCTACGACCAGGGCGCTTTCTCACTCCGGTTTCCTATGGTCGTCGGTCCGCGCTACATCCCCGGCACGCCGGTGGTGATGGAAGATCAACCGCCCGGCAACGGCTGGTCGCTCGATACGGATCGCGTGCCGGATGCCTCGCGGATTACCCCGCCGATCCAGCATCCGAACGCAGGCCCCGTCAATCCACTCAGCCTGAACATCGATCTCGCGCCGGGCTTTTCCCTCGGCAAGCTTGAGTCGCCCTATCACCAGATTCTTACCATCGCCGAACCGGATGGCCGCCAGCACATCACGCTGCGCGAAGACACCGTCCCGGCCGATCGGGACTTCGTGCTCACCTGGAAACCCACGGCAGGCCAGGCGCCCACCCTCTCCGTCTTTCGCGAACAACAGGGCGACGAGCAGTACGCCTTTCTGATGGCGATGCCTCCGATGGGCTCAGATCACTCGCAGGCGTCGATGGCCCGCGAGACGATCTTCGTCATCGACACGTCCGGCTCGATGTCCGGCACCTCAATCGAACAGGCCAAGGCCGCGCTGCTGCTCGCCCTGAATCGCCTGACCGCGCAGGATCGCTTCAACATCATTCAATTCAACAGCGTCACCCATGTGCTGTTTTCGCAGGCGCAGCCGGTGAAACCGGACACGCTGCGCAAGGCCGTGCACTACGTCGACAATCTGAAGGCCAACGGCGGTACGGAGATTCTCCCGGCATTGAAGATGGCCTTGAAAGGGAGCGCCCCGGCCACTCACTTGCGGCAGGTGATCTTCCTGACGGACGGCCAGGTCGGCAACGAGGACGAGTTGTTCGAGGTTATCCGCTCGCAACTCGGCGCGAGCCGCCTCTTCACCATCGGCATCGGCTCGGCGCCGAACAGCCACTTCATGCGGAAGGCGGCGGAATTCGGACGCGGCACCTTCACCCACATCGGCAGCACCAGCGAAGTGAAAGCCCAGATGGATGCCATCTTCCGTAAGCTGGAACGGCCTGCGCTGACGGATCTCCACATCGAGGGCTTAGACGGACAGGTCGAGATGTTTCCCTCCCGCCTCCCGGATCTCTATGAAGGCGAGCCGGTCGTGGCCGTCTTGAAGGGGACCTCCCTTCCGGACACCGTCACGATCCACGGCATGATCGGGTCCGCCCCCTGGACGACATCCATCATGCTGAAACACCGGGACAGTCGTGAAGGCTTGTCCGTCTACTGGGCGCGGCAGAAGATCGCCTCGTTGATGGATCACCAGCGCTATGGCCAGGATGAGGCTGCGACGAAGCAGGCCGTGCTCGCTGTGGCCCTCGCCCATCACCTTGTCAGCAAGTACACCAGCCTCGTGGCAGTGGATGTGACACCGGCTCGCCCGCGTGACCAGGCGCTGCAGTCCCATGCCATGAAAACGAATCTGCCGAACGGGCAGGACTATCAGGCGATCTTCGGTCTGCCTCAGACCGCCACGAGCGGGCAGCTGCAGATTCTGCTGGGCCTCGCCACGTTGCTGACAGCCTGGCTGATGTGGAGCGTGCGGGGAAATCGGAAACGCATCGCATGAATCCGATCCGACCTACTCCCCGCACGCTGACTGCCCTCATAGTGTGCCTCCTCGCTATAACGGGATTGTGGCAGCTCAGTGAAGGATCGTGGATTTATGCGAAGGCCGGGCTCGCGCAGCACTTGCTGCAGCGGGCCTGGTCCCGCACCCTTGCCGGAGAAACCGGCGTGAAACCCTGGCCCTGGGCCGACACCTGGCCGGTGGCGCGGCTGGTCGTCCCTTCGCAGCATATCGATCAGATTGTGTTGGAGGGGGCCTACGGAAGAACGCTGGCCTTCGGCCCGGGCCACGTCGAGACGGCACAGCCCATCGGTTCAGCAACAAGCATCATTCTGACCGGCCATCGCGATACCCATTTCAGATTTTTGAGAGGACTGCAGCAGCACGATGAGATCGAGCTGGACACGGCGAGCGGCAGCCGCCGGCGTTATCGGGTGAAAGAAACCCGTATCGCAGATTCACGCGACGCCTCAATCGGCATCGAACAGGGCCAGGCCCAGCTGGTGCTGGTCACCTGCTATCCCTTCGACGCAATTCAGGCCGGAGGATCGCTCCGGTATGTGGTCAGAGCCATCCAGGAGAAGGAGGATAGACGGGGAAAAGAGTGAACAACGAGAAGAGAAGAGTGGAGCCGACGACCCGGATTGAACGGAGCAACCCGTCATCGGTTCGGCCCTGAACCCTGCCTCACCGATTCCTACAAAGGGGGCCATGCCCCCTTGTACGATCCCCACGAAGGGGGCACACCCCCTTCGCATCCCCCACAGTTCGCCCGTTCAATGATTGGAGAAGGAAAGATGGAGCCGACGACCCGGATTGAACGGGCGACCTGCTGTTTACGAAACAGCTGCTCTACCAACTGAGCTACGTCGGCGATCCTGACACGTGGCGAACGGCTCTGGACTCCAAGGCCCTGTCCGGCAAGCCAGTCGCAATGATAGCGGCGCACCCTGCGACCTGTCAACGAAGGAGCGCCGATCTTGTGATATTTACTGTCCTGGCCCGACCCCCGCCGGTGACGAAGCCGGACTCTCACCTGGTTCAGCGGTCTCTTTCTTGGCTGGCACGATTGGCTTCGGATTATTTCCTTTCGCCATGGGATGGATCCGGACCAATGCCCCTTGGCCGGGAGCCGGCAAACAGACCGGCTGTTGACTGCTCCCAATCTGCTCACTCGTCATGCGGGCGACTTCGCCGCGGGCGAACGCGCAGAGTTCACCAGCCACCACCGTCCCGTCGCGATCGAGATCGGCCGGTCCCTGCAGGCCCCGGAGCAGCTGATAGGTAAACAGTCCGTGCCGGCCCGGTTCAAAGGCCTGTGACTCTTGAAGACCATTATTTCCGATCATCCACATCATTTTGGCGCTGGCGTCCGTGGCACCAACCTCCCAGGCCGGAGCCGCGCCGGTCGCCGGATCGGCTCCGGCCGCATGTTCCAAGGAGACATCGAACATGAGGATGGCCCGCTGGATCGGCAGGCGTACAAGCGCTTCTTGCATGCGGCGGATGGAATATAGGCGGCCCATCGACGCAGTCGTGCCGTCGTACGGCACCAGCGACACCGCGCCGGTGACCCCGTCGACCAGTGCCCGTCCGGCGACATAGACGTATACGACGGTATTGGGATCGACCCGCTTCGGCAGCCATTCATCGAACGTTTCGGCAAGATCCTGTTTGAGCCCATGTCCATCGGTCAGCAGGCGCACACGGTCGGCGGACAGGCCTCCGATGGATTGCAGGTACGACGCCATGACCTCGGCATCCCGCGCCGCAAATTTCATGGACGGCACTTGGGTATCACGGTACCGGCCCACTCCGATGGCGATCACGACAGCTTTCTGTTGCCTGAGCGCCGCCGTTCCCTTCGGCGGCTGATCGACGTCGATCGCCGCCGGCTGGCTGTCTGCCGGACTCGGCTTGACCAGGACGGTGAATTTCTTCACCGGCGGGATCTGGGCCAAGGGCGAGACGGATCGAAGGCCGAACAGCAATTCCCCGCGCAGCGGTTCTTTCGCGCTGGTCATCGGTTTCGTCACGGTCACACGCTTGATTTCTCCCGGCAGGACATCGCCGACGGCCATGGTCGGCGGAAGCTGGGCGGTCAGGACTCCGGTCCCTTCCACCAGAACCTCGACGCCTTGCGCTTCGGTACGCCCTTCATTCTTCACTTCCACATCGATGGTCAGAGGCTCATCCGGCTGAAGAATGTGATCCCGGTTGTCATCCCGCAGGATGACCCGGAAGGTGAGGATGGCCGAGGCGTCCCCCGCTTGATTCGACGGGATTGCGGCAGCGCTCTGGACAACCGACAGCCTCTCACGGGATGCCTGCGCCGCCGACTCCACCGGCCGGGCAGACACAGCCGCGACATCGGAGACGGCAACGGGCAGGGTGGCGACAGCCGGTGCGAGGGCCGGCCCGCGGCTCGGTTTGGCTCCGGCATATTCACGAATCTTGATCGAGTCGCTGATCTGTTTGGCCGCGCCTTCGGCCACCAGATCGATCGCTTCTTTGACGACGGATTCCAGCCCCGTCACGTCGCACGACGTTTCCTGCACCTCGACCTCGCCGAGACCGGAGCTTTGGAGCTTCTTCATCCAAAGCGTCGAGCCATCGCCGGCCATATAAGCGACGTCGAGGCCGATGGTAACGGTCACGGGATAGGATTTGTTGATGCGCCGGGGAATTGCCAGATCAATCTGCTTCAACCCGACGGAGGCGTCGATCGCCCCGTCTGAAGACACGGCTTGATCCATCACCACACGCTGGAACACGCGGCCCATCTTTTGTTGAAGCGCAACGACTAAGGGACTGCCGATGGGCACCGTCGCCGGGGCCCCGCAGGCGTTTTGGTAGGTGATGGTCGTCATGGCCAACGAAGCCGGCACGCGCAAGACCGGCGAGAGCGCGATGGGCGCGATCCCCGCTAATCCATCGGCCCGCTTGAACCACGAACAGGCGGTCCACGAGGTCAGCGACATCCCCATGAGAAGCAGCCCGATGGAAAGGCGAAACCCAACCGTTGTCTGTCGTCGTAGCATCACTCGTTGCACTACTGGTTTATACAGAAAACACGGGACCGATCACAACTCAGGCCACAAATTGACAGCTCTTCCATCCTGGGCTAAGGTCGCGCCCATGTCTGCGCATCCGACCGATCATGCCACCACGCCCGCATCCCCGCCCTGGGACGCCTGGCTGCGCTTGATTCGTTTCCGCAATCAAACCGGTACCGCCCTCTTATTGCTGCCGACCTGTTGGGCGTTGGCCCTGGCAGAGCGTGGATTTCCGTCGCCCCGCCTGCTCACGATTTTTGTCGCCGGCTCATTTCTGATGCGTAGCGCCGGGGTGGTGCTGAACGATCTGGCCGATCAGTCGTTCGATCGCGAGGTCTCGCGAACGAAAATCCGTCCGCTGGCCTCCGGAGAACTGACGAGACGGCAGGCCTTCGTCGTCCTCGCGATGCTCCTCTTACCCGCGGCCGGTCTCTTGTGGCTGCTCAATCCACTGACCCTGTGGCTCTCACCGATGGCCTTGGCCTTGGCTGCGCTCTACCCCTTTTCCAAACGCGTGGTTCATATTCCCCAGGCGATGCTCGGGCTGGCGTTCGGCTGGGGCACGATCATGGCCTGGGCAGCTGCCAGAGGAACGCTCGATCGGACCGCATGGACGGTCTTTGCTGCCACGATCGTCTGGGCGATTGCGTACGACACTATTTATGCCATTCAAGATCTGGAGGATGATCGGCGCATCGGCGTAAAATCGTCCGCGCGCTTCTTTGGCTCATCCATCTGGATCGCGGTCGGTCTGATGCTGGGCGTGATGCTGGTGCTGTTAATCGCAGCAGGCCTGCAGACCGGAATCGGCTGGCCCTACTTTCTGATGCTGGGCGCTGTGAGTGTATTCTTTGCGATGCAGACCGGAACCCTTCGCGGGGTGGTCACCCCGGCGCAGGCATTCCAAATGTTTCAGGCTCACGTGTGGGCCGGACTGGCGATCTTCGTCGGACTGATCGCCGGATTTCTCTCGTAACAGGACGCTGAAAAAGTCCACCAGCGGCGTTCTCGCGGCGCTCAGATGCTCCACGTACCACACAGAGTACGCCTTCGCCTCTTCGCTGGCTACGGCCTTGCCGGACGGCCTTTTTGAGCATCCTGCGGTGGCTCTTCGCTCAGCTCGCCGGCTTCTCTGCCACCGGCTCTTCGGCTTTGGGTGCGCGCATGGTGTTCAGATACATGCTCACCGCTTTGGCGTCTGCGTCGCTGAGACCCAGCGCCGGCATTCTGGTTTCTGCCTTCATCGCCTGCGGATTCTTCAACCAGCGGTAGACCCAGGTCGAATTGAGTCGGAAGCCAGCACGGTCCAGAGCCGGACCGACTTTACCGCCTTCTCCCGCCAGACTGTGGCAACCGTTGCAACCGTACTTATTCTGATAGAGACGCTTGCCCAGCTCTGCCTGCTGTGCGGCCTGCTCAGGTGTCATCGTCATGTCCGGACGGGCGATGTTCAGCCCTTTGCCGGGACGCGTCCCGAAATTATTGAGCATGACTTGCGCGGTATCGAGCGCCTTCTTCGCGGCAGCCATCGCAGCCTGCTCTTTCGCATAGGACGCTTCATCCACTTCCACGTCCTTCTTCGTGGCTTCGCTCTTTTTCTCGGCTTCCTCGCTGGCCTTCTTCTCGGCCGCTTCATAGGCCTGCTTGGACTGATCGAACGCTTCCTGGGCCGTCTTCAGGGCATCGGTCAATTCTTTCTTGCGCTCTTCAACCTTGAATTCCAGCTTCATCCCGTGCAGCGTCCGCACATACCCGACGATCGCCCAGATTTCATCTTCTGAGAGGGTGTACTTGAACGTGGGCATCGTCGGCACAGCGAAATCGTCGTCGCCGATTTTATCTCCACCCGGGCTGGTGTCCTTCATGTCGCGTGAGATCGTATTGAAAATGTCCTCGTCTTTGAACGTGCCCATTTCCGACTTATTCGAAAGATCTTTGGGCTTGGGATCCGGCATGGACGACCAATTGAAACCTTCGTTCTGCCGGCCGCTCTCACCGTGGCAATGCATGCAGTAATGGGCGTAGAGCTCCTGCCCCTTCTTCTGCTGCTCGTTGGCACAACCGCCTGCGGTCATGGCCCAGATTCCAATCAGGCCGGCGACCGCTCCTATGACTTGTAGCCTTGCCGCCTTCATGCTGCCTGTCCTTTCTTCAATTTTCTGATCAGGACAAACTGGAAACCCAGCGCCAGGGCAGCCGCGAAGGCCGCGTAGTAGTAGCCTGAGTAATCCGGCGGGGCTTCCGCACGGAAATACCACCAGGAGGACACGGCCTTCTGCGAGCCCTTCTCGACCAGGTCGCCTGATCCGTCTTTCCGCCCATCCCAGACTGCAAAGGCGATATTGATGAATCCGCCTAGGGCCAGCTGCGTGTCTTCGGCTGCATGTTCGGTCGCCAACGGCCTCGTGAAGACCACTTTCCAGCTTCCGTTCGAGAAGGCTCCGGTGGCTTTCACGTCCTGATGGGTTTGGACCTTCAGCGTTCCGAAACCCATGGCGTTCATATCCACGCCCTTCTTGTCCTTGTTCTTCCAATACCAAATATTGACCGGCCCCCCTTCGACTTGCGCCATGGGCTGACCGTGGGCAAAGTGGGCCTTCTTGTCGCCGACCATGAATTCGATCGCAGCCGCGTCATCCGGGTCTTCTGTCGGATCGGCATATTCCAACAAGATCGCCACTTGCGTGCCATCGTGCAAGGCGCGGACAGAGACATCCTTGACGGTGGTTTCCAAAATTCTGGCCGGCCAATGGACCTGAGGAGACATCGGGAACTTTGCCGGTTTGGCCGTGCTCCAGATAGCCGCATTGGGATCGTCAACCGGAAGAGCGCCCTTGACCATTGGCGCGCTCACGGAGACGCTCTCGCTTTCCTGCGCCAAGACCGGAGCCGCTCCAGACAGAACGAGAGCCGCCACCGCGACCGCTCCGACTCCGTTCACCCATTGTCTGATCTGATTCGCCGATTTCATACGGGCCTCGTATTCGATTCACAGAAGGACAACGACCGGTGGTCTCTTCGCATTATTCCCACGTTCTCGGTGACTGATGGGCGCCGTCGTACTCGCCCATGATGATCTTCCAGATCCACTCATCCGGTAACTCCACTTCCCATCGCGGCATCGCCGACTTCCAGGGCATGCCCTCGATCGGAAGGCCGACGCCCCCCTTCTTGATCCGCCAGAACAAATAGCTCTCTTGGAGCATGGCGATCGTGGTGGGATCGGAGAAATTCGCGGGCGGGGGATTGAAACCGCGGGCTGCCGGCCCTTTGCCGTCGAACTTGCCGCCGTGGCACGGCGAGCAGAACGCGGCGTAGAAGCCTTTCCCCTGCATAATATTTTCCGGCGTCTTCGAGACCGGGTTCGACAACCCGGTGTACTCTCCCGGAGGAGCCGGATGGATGGTGCGGTTTTCCGCGGGAGGCGCATCGCTCGTCGCGGTGCTCCCGTAGGTTTGCCAGCCGACCAGCAACGGGAACAGGATCAAGAAACCGTAGCGAACGGTTTTCATGGCCCCGATGTTTTCGCCCGTGAGAAAATTCAGAATCGGGGCGAAGAACGCGTCCTTCGATTCGCGGCTCAGGGTTGCAAAAATGACGATGCCCGTCGTCGTCAGCATCAGGTAGAGAAAGATCAGGCTGGCCGGCAACGGCGCGGACCCTGGGATATTGGGCACGATAAACTTCAGAAACACATACATTGCGAGAATCAGAAGCACTGGCCTTACGAGGGAGCCGCCCATATCCCCTCCTTACTTCGCTTGCGCGACAGTCACGGTTTCAGCTTGAGCCGACTTCACGGGAGCCGCCGGCGCTGCCCCTGGCATTTCCAGTTCGGTCGGATTCACCGAGATCGGCTCGCCGCTCATCTGCTGCAGGAACGCGATCACGGAAAGAATTTCGTTCTTCGACAGTCCAATGGGATTCTTATTGATGTAGGGCATCCGTGCCGGATATTCCTTCGGCAAGCCCTCGTGGCGATAGTCGAGATAGATGTAGGCCTGAGGCTGGGTCAAACTTTCGAAGATGAATTCCCGGCTCAGCTTCGCCCCGATGCCTTTGAGATCGGGACAGCGGGCGGACTCGCTCGGTCCGATGGTATGGCAGAGCGCGCATTGGCCTTTGCTGAAAAAAATCTTCTGCCCAATGGACGCCATATCGGCCGGCGTTTTGATGCTGGCGATGTCGATGCTCTCTTCCGCCGGCGGCAATGAGGCCATCTGCGGTACCGCCAACGCCACCAACGAGAAGAGGCCGAGGACGATGGCCACAAACCCGATGACCCGCAAAAACTGCGAGCGGATAAAGAGCAGAATGAGCACGCCGCTCCCGATGACCGAGAGACCAATCAACTGCAATTTGACGACTTCACTCATAGGACTCCTCTGAGCAAGACGATCCGGTTAGATCTGCTTGTCCAATGTTTGAGAGCCACCCGCCATAGCCGGCAATGCCCCATGGCCGTCGCCACTCTTTTCTTTGCCGCCATGCGCATTTTTCGCTTTATCGCCCATGGTCGCCACCCAGAAGATGAACGCCACGATCATGCAGAACATGAAGGTGTTGGCGGCCATCAACGCGGCGGCATAACCCAAGGCCGGTGAGAAGGCGTATTGCGAAGAGTCGCGCATGACGCCGTACACATGCCAATGGACCCGTGAAGATGATCGCGCGTACCCCATCAAGGTCATCAAGAGAATGACCATAATGGCGTTGAGAACCAGCGAATACCCGGCGCGCGGCGGCATTTTCCCCCACACCATCTCGGTCGTGGTTTTCGCGCTCTTCAAAAGCAGCGCCGTCAACGGCGTAATCGTGACCATGACAAAGATGACCAAGAGCACCTGCGAGGTCGAGAAGTAGTTGATGCGGACGATCGCCGGGACAAAATAACCCCAGACGCCCAATACAACCACCACGATACCGGCAATGATGAGTACTCCGCCCATCACAGCATTCGCCAGCTTGGCCCAGGTGGCGGTGTCTTCCTTGCCCGCGCGCCAGTACATGATGAAGCTCATGAAGGTGACGAGGATCATGAGATTCGACACGGTCATCTTGGCCGACATGACGCCGAAGACACCGAGTAACGGGTGGTGCGTACCGCCCATTTTTCTCGCTTCTTCAAGGCTGGCCACGAGGGAATGCGGGGTCATCCAGACGCCGAGGCAAAGGAGGAGAATGATGAGCATCGCCAGAATCGGTTTGCGATAGCGCAGCTCCGACCCGGGAATGCGATGTGTGATGCCCATCCAGAAGTAATAATTGGAGCCAAGAAACAGCACCCCGATCAGCATGGCCTGGAGAATGAACAGCCAGGAGAGGAATCCACCCATGAGGGTGATGCCCATCTGCTGGTTGTACTGATAGATCTCGCGCATCAGCCAATAGCCGGCGAAGGGCAACGGGAGAAGACCGAAGACGCCGATAAAATTCCCGACGTAGCCCATCCAGTCGTAATGCTCGCGCTCTTCCGGGGTCCGAGCGGAGAGATACCGGATACCGGCGTAGGCACCGCAAATATAGCCGCCGAGCACCACGTTGGCGATCAGTCGGTGAATATTGACCGGCCACCAGGTCGGGTTCCAGGTTGCCGCCCAAGCCCGCGCCATATCCGAACCTTCCGCAATGACGACCGGACTCGCCTGGAACGTCGCCCAGGAGTTGGGAATAATCATGATGAAGAAGGCGAATACATTCAGGAGGAAACCCAGCACCAAGTGAAAGACCTTGCTGCGGCCTTCCGACATGGCATCCCACCCGTACCAGTACATGTAGAGCGTCGCGGTCTCGAGCAGAAAGAGGGCGCAATAGACCATGAACGACGGGAAGAAGATGTCGCTGAGATAGGCCATCAGCTTGGGATAGGCGCCGATGAGAATGAACAACAGAATGCCGCCGAACAGGGCGGTGGTCGAATAGGCGGAACTCAGTAGCTTGGTGAATTCTTTGGCCAGCTTGTCGTAGCGCTTTTCGCCGCTCTTCCAGCCCACCACTTCGCACAGCCACGCAAAGATCGGCACGCCGAGCACAAAGCCCGCGAGCAAGAGATGCAGTTGCGCGACGATCCACACTAGGTTCCGGCTGCCGATACCGGGCACGTCACGATAGGCCACGGCCGATGCGCCGCCAGAATCCGCCGCCAGCCCGACGACGGGAGCGGCAAGCACTCCCAGGGTCGCCACGAAGGCAGCCACCGCAGCAGGCGATTCGGTACAGTACCGAATGAGCCGTTCAATCATTCCAGGCCGTTGCATCATGGATATCACCTCTCCGTCGCCCAGTCTTAGGGTGTTGCTGGAGCCTTCACCGGTGCCTTGGCATCAGCGGGCTTGGCCTTGCCGGCCTTCCCCTTGTCTTTCTCTTTGTCTTTCGCTGCCTCTTCTTCGGCTTTCTGCTTTTCGATCGCCTCAACCTGGGCCGCAAGCTGAGCCACCTGCTTTTCAGCTTTATTGAGCGTATCGACCGGCTTGTAGAGCGGCGCGGCTTTGACTTCAGGCTTCTTGCAGCATTCATGCGGATGGGGCGTACTGACTGGCAGGCCGGACCAAAACAGCATCGAGAGCACGAGGCCCACCAGCGTGATGGCCGTCAGCATCAGTCCTTGGTCGGCCGGCACACGCATCAAATCCCACCGCGTGACCAATGCTTGATAATCTCCCGATGCGGGTCCCGCACTCTGCGCCGCACTCCGAATCACACGACCGACGAGAGACACGCCCAGCAGCATCATGACGATCAGGACTGTCGTAGAGGCGCCACCCCAGAGGGTAAGTTCGATCCCGATCTTTTCGGCCACAGGAACCGCCTTCAGCATCTCGGTTTCAAAGAGGCTGTGCGACAACTCTATGGACGTCTGCGTGGCAAAGCTCACGACCACCCACAAGATCGGCATAAAGAGCGCACCCACGAGCGCAGTCTTGAGCCATAGTGATAACCCAAGTCCGTCCGGCGGCTCCTTGCTGAGCTTTTCAAGGAACAACGTTCTTGCCACCACACCGGTGGCCCAAATATCGATGGGGATGCAAATCAGGAAGAGCAACGCAATGCCCGCGCCTTCCCCGAGATGCGGCTCAGCCACCATGGCGAGAATCGGCATGGCAAAGACGGTCACGGGGCTGGCAAGATACATCAGACACGCCAGGCCAATGCGGGCCTCAAAATGAATCAGGCCCAACGCCATAAACAGTAGACAAAGGCCAATCTTGATTGGGAATCCGGTCCAACAGGTGGACCAGAGGACGTTCAATCCAAGCTTGACAGGGGACGGTAATTCTCGCTCGGTCATAGTTTCATCTGGGGCGCGGTTCACGTCGCCCCGCTCAACTAGTCCAAAAATTCCCGGTTGATAATGGCGGCCACGGTAAAGAGAAGAATCATCGCCATCACGACAATCCAGCCGATCAGCGCGATGGGGCGCTTGAAAATATTCCGCTCAGGATCTTTGTCGATGAAGGGCAAGGCGGCCAACAGGGCCATAAACGCGCCAGGCAGCGCCATGGCGCCCACGAACTGCCCGAACTCGCCACCGAACATTTTAAGCCGCAGCAGTTGGAACAGGAACAGGAAGTACCACTCCGGCTCAGGATGATAATCGCCCGGATCCGGCGTCGCTTCCTCAAGGAGCACCACCGGCTCCCAGAACGCCAACGCGCAGATAGTAAAGAACACCGTGATCATCCCAACGATATCTTTCCAGATTTGGCGCGGGAAGAAATAGTCGGTCTTCGCCTTGATCTCTTCCGGGGTGCCGCGGAACGGACCGGCTGGACCTGCGGCCCTAAACAAGAAGATATGCAACCCGGCAAGACCCATCAAGGCCGCCGGCAGAATCATCACGTGGATGACAAAAAAGCGACTGAGCGTCATCTGTCCGGGAATCGCCCCGCCCTTGAGGAAACGGGCCATGAAATCTCCGATGACCGGAGTCTTGTCCATGATCTCGACACCGACCGTCGTCGCCCAATAGGCGCGCTGGTCCCATGGAAGCAAATACCCGGTAAACCCGAAGCCCATGACGATTCCGAAAAGTGCCAGCCCGACCAGCCAGATCAATTCGCGAGGACTCTTGTAGGCGCCCCAGAGAAAGACCTGCGACATATGCGCGAAGACACAGACCACCATCGCGGTCGAACCCCAGAAATGGTAGCTGAGGAGGAACCACCCGTAATCGACTTCGTGAATGATGTATTGCGTGCTGGCAAACGCGTGGTCTGCGGTGGGCACATAGTAGAACATCAGCAGAATGCCGGTGACGGCCTGCATGATGAAAATGAACAACAGGATGGAGCCGAAGACGTAGGCCCAACGGGAGCCTCCGGGGACCGGCTCGTTGAGCATCTTCGCTTGAATCGTCTTAAGGCCGACCCGCTCGTCGACAAAGGCAATGACCTTTTCGAGGGCAGTGAGCTCAGTTGAAGAGGACGGTGTCTGTTGCATAGTGATCAGATGATCCGGATTTGAGTTTTAGTACCGGCCTTGAATTCCATATCGATGATTTCGACTTCGCCTGTAGCAGACACCTTAATGGGAAGCGAGTCGAGCGCTCGCGGCGCCGGCCCATCGAGCACTTTTCCGGACGCGTCATAGATGCTCAAATGGCAGGGACACAGGAAGACCTGCCCCAACACTTTGTGCTGCCGCCACTTATACCCGCACCCGAGGTGCGGACATTTTCCGGAAAACGCGACGAAGGGGAAATCTTTCTTATTCGTCCAGACCGTCTTGCCGAAGGCATCCTTAAATTCCATGTCCTTGCCCTGATAGACCTTCTCAAGGACGGCAGGAGTCACCTTCAACACCCAGACGTTCTTCTCGATCTCGGACTCGGGCATGTAGGCTTCTTTGACTTTGCGCTTATACTTGAACTGGACGCCGATATCGTCTTGCTTGATCTTGCTGACATTGCCGATCTTGAGCCATCCGTTGTCGAACGGAGAATACATGGGCTTCATGAGATAGCGCAGAACCGGGAAGGCAATCGGCAATCCGATCAGAAAGCCGATGACGTGAGTAAAGTTCATGAAGAACGTGCGCCGCTTGACGCTCTTCTCCAACTCGGGGAACGGGACCAGCACTTCGCCCGGCGTGACATGCACGCGCTCTTCTAGATGAGCAATCTCGACTTCATGCGTCGTCACATAGTCTTCACGCTTGAACGGCGGCAGCTCAAGAATGTCGCCGGCTGCCGCCCGCAGCTGAACGAAATCCTCACCGACCGACTGCACAAACGTCATGGCGACTTGCCGCTCCCCGCTGCCATTCGTCGAGACAACGATATGGCTGATCTCATGGGAGAGAGGGTCGACGATGACCTTGGAGACTTCCCCGATTTCGCGGTCCGTCGCGCGGACTTTTGATTTGAGTTTCGGCTGCATCATTACTTCATCTTGATGGGTTTCGGTGTATTGACGGATGTATTCTTGAACGTGGCGAGCCAGGAAGCCAAGGCCTGCACATCCTTGAGCTCCATCAGATCCTTATATTTGTCCGGCATCTTGCCCTTTTCATACTCGACATCAAAACCCTCTGCCTTGTAGGACTTGGGATCAAGGATCTTCTTGGCGATTTCCTCCTGCGGCAAGAGCGTCCCGATGTTATCGAGTTCAGGTCCGCGCTTCTTTCCACCCTCGCCCTTCAACTTGTGGCAGTTGTAGCACTCCTGCAGCTGCCATTGCTCTTCGCCGATTTTCAGGACATCGCCGCCAGAGGCTGCGGCAGAAGCAGGAACCGCCGCAGCCGCGCCGGCATCTTGACCTGCCGCGCCCTGCACCGTCCCCAACGCCTTAATCCGCTCCGTCAATTCCTTGGCCTTGAGATCCAGCTCCTTGGTGCGCGCGATGACTTCATCGGCCTTCCAGGGATCGAGAATGTTGGGCTTGCCCTTCAGAATCTTGACGATCTTCCCCTTCTCATCTTCCGGATCGTATTGCGGCCAGAGGGACGCGCCTGAAATGAACACCGTGCAAAGAATGGCATAGAAGACCAGAAGGGACACGAGCGCCTTGCCCCCGCTCATCACCTTCATCGTCGGGGCATCGAGAATCAAGAAGACGACGGTGCCGAGCACGGCATACCCAAAGAAAAGCCATCGGAAAACAGGCGGAAAATCGAACGCCATCGTGGCCACATAAAGGCCGGCGCCGATCACGAGTCCGACGATAATCTTGATGATTGCCTTGCCCATAATGCTCCTCGTTCTAGATCCCTATGAATGCACCAGGATAAATTCGACCGTTACTTCGCCCCAGCGGGAACCGGACTGCCCTCTGGCGCATGCTCTTTCGGATGCGACGCGCGGAGCGTCACCAGAATCGCAAAACTCACCACGGCGTAGAACACCACGGTAATCCCCGTGATGTACCAAGCGGAGTAGGCCAGCGTCGGCGTAAAGGACTCCGCCGTAAAGTCCGGCAGCAAGTTGTACGTGTGAAAGTACTTCCGCAAGAGCGAGCGAACCGCCCCCATCAGCCCCATCGTCCAGATCGCGCTGAAGGCGAGGAAAATCAGGACGAATTGCGAGGCGTAATCGATCTTACCCCAGACGATGGTCCCTTGAGTCACAGCCCGATTGTAGATGATGTAATTGACCACCGTGACGAAGACGAGTGTGAAGGCCGCTGAATTCTTCGCCGGCATCAACGCCAGGAAGTTCCAATCAGACGGCAATTCCAACTCTGCGACCAGCTTCGCGCCGGTCGGAACAAATCCGTGCGGCGTCAGCCAAATCGCGTTCCCCACTACCACCATCAAGAAGCCAATCTTAATGACCGTCCTTGATGAGACCGTGATTGGGATAAAACGGCCGAGAATGGCCGGCGCGAGCAACATGGGCAAGAGGAACATCAGCGACTTTGGATCGGGCGCCGGATAATCCGTCAGCACCTTGGTCATGACCAAGGGAAGCGCGATCATCACAATCGGGGCGATGATGGTCATACGGACCTTCTCGACGCCCTCGATGCGCTTCATACTGAGCCAGATGTAATAGTTACTGGCCAGGAAGATGAGCCCGATCATCGCCCCCTGCATCTCAAAGAACATCGACAACTGGTCCGCCATCATGTACGGACAGATGGACGCATCGTAGTCGCACAGCTCATAGGCCAACAAATAGCCCATGAACGGGAGGAACAAGAGCGCACCCACACCGATCATATTGCCAACGAAGCCCATCCAGTCGTAATAGGCTCGCTCCTCGTCCTTCGTCGACCCCATGTACATGTACGCGGCGATCAGGCCGGCCACAAAGCCGCCGAACGTCACGTTCCCAACCAGTCGGTGCATATTGAGCGGCATCCAACTGTAATTGAACATCTTGTCCCAGATGCTGGCCGTCGCCAGGAACTCAACGGGAGAGACACCCTCGGCTTTCACCGGCGTGTTCATGAAGGAGGTCGGACCGTCGATCACAAAGAGCGTAATCGATCCGATCAAGTTCAAGAGCACTCCGAGCGCAATGTGACGCGCCTTCTTATTCCCCTTCCAGGCATCCCACGTATAGAAATACATGTAGAGCACGAAGGTCTCGCCGATGAACAGCAGCGGATAGATCACGGCGAAGACGATAAAGAAGTGATTGATCAGCCAGGTCGTGAATTGCGGATAAGTCGCCAGCAGCACGAAGATGAAGAGACCACCGGTCAACGCCGTCATACTATAAAGAATGACCGTGACCTTGGTGACCTCTTTGGCCAATCGATCATAACGGGGATCCTGCTTCCGGTACCCCAGCCACTCCGAGATGACCACGAAAATGGGCGCCCCGAGAATAAATCCTGCGAACAGGATGTGGAGCTGAGCGACGATCCAGACAGCTGTCCGATTCCCAGTATAAGGGAATTCAACAGGCGGCGTACCCGGCGCCTGTGCGTAGGCCGTCCCGCCGAACAGCGCTAGAAGCGCAATGAGAGCCATGAGACTGCGCTGCCATGTTTTCATGATGCCTCGCCGCTCCTCCTCACAAGAGTGAAATCTTACTTGCCTGCCGGAGCCGGGGCAGCCGGCGCTGCCTCAGGTGCCGCCGCTGGCGCTGCCGCCGCAGGAGCCGCCGACACGGCCGCCGCATCGACCCACGCCTTCTTACCCTCATCCCACCCTTTGCCGGCCAATCCGAAGTTGCGCTCATACAATACGAGCTTCCAACGATCTTCGTCCGACAATTTGCTCTTCCAGGCCTTCATCTTGGTGTTCGGCACGCCTTCCGAAATGCGCCAGAACCACACCGCATCCGAATACAGCTTCATCCGGTCGCCGACGCGGAAATCGCGGGCGCCCGCCTTGACCGGTTTGCCGTCCTTGCCATGGCAGCTGGCGCAATTCACGTCAGGATTCGTCTCGCCGATGAAGAGCTTCCGCCCTTCTTCGAGCTTGGCCGCATCCGCCCACCAGCCAGCAGGCATGTGCTTATCGGCATACTCGGCAGGGGCAGGAGGAGGAGGAACGACCGGGCCTTCACCACCACCTTCGCCTCCGCCGCAAGCAGCTACCGCCATACCCAGACCCAACACCATCATCAGATGCCACGACATTTTCATATGATTTCCTCCACTCCTTTTCTACGCCCGACAATGCATTTCAAGACCGACACATTCATCTTCAAGGCAGAAAAAAACGCCTCCGCAAGGGGCCGACCCTTACAAAAGCGCTACTCTGCGTTCACCAAAAAACCACAGCTATACATACCCCAACATCTCTGGCCTTCTCCCCCGGCGAGCGCCCCACTCCGCTCCCGGACCGGCCGATTACTTTTTCCGCTTACCCTGCCCCTTCTCTCGCCTTCCGTCCTGCTTGCGCTGAGACCGAACGACTTTCACGCCAACTAAGAGAGCCACCAACCCGCCGACCACCCCAAGCACCACCCACAACCATATTGGAGGCGCCGAACGATCATGAACACAACCGGATCCGAAATTGACCTGAATCCTTCGCTCACTCTCAAGATCCTTCGGATCGAACTGAATCTTATGGTGCTGCTGCTCGCCCTTGACCTCAACCAGAAGCGGATCACCTAGGTTGTCATTATGCAGGTGAAACGCTGCCTTATAGTACCCTCCGTCATCTGTTGTGACGGTCTGCCCATAAGAGATTCTCGTATCCTTGACTAAGACTTCAGTATTGGCGCTCGGCGTCCCGTCGGCTTTACAGACGAACCCTTCAACAGTATACCGATGGTCGGCCTCATGGGTAGCGTACAGAATAGTTGGATGTGTAACGAAGATGCCGATGCCGGCCGTGGCGACCACGATGATCCACCGAAAGCCAGACTTCCTTCTTGGTTTCCACTCCACTCGTCCGTGCCAATCCCCTTATTCCGGTTCATCCTATGACACGCGACGACTTGCAGAGTATCGTCGAATGCGCCAGCCAATTTTAAGGCCGATTCTTGTAACATAGCCCCTATTCTTTGTCAATTGCGATGGAAGGAAGAAAGGCCCTGAACAAGAGGGGAACGGGTGTTTTGGCACGCTCAAACGAAGAGGATATTTTCAGAGAACGCGCGGGGTGAAATGTCCGCACTGGAAGGGATGAAAACACAACGGCGCGAGCCTAGAGATGCCCGCGGGCGCGGGCATCCTGCGCAATCTTGTCAGCCTCGGCTTTCCGCTCCGAATCTTTTTTCGCAACCCAACTCTCCCAGGAGTTGCCTGACGCCGTGTCTTCTCCGGAAAAGGCTACCGATACGACATCTGCATACCGAATCACCTGCACCCCAGAATCACCCTCGGGAAACACTTCAAACGTCGAGGCCTGCCCCTGTACCGTCCGATTGAAAAGATAACCGGTCACGTGCTGGCCCGATCGAAGCGTCACCGTCACATCTCCGCGATAGTCGAACGCCAACTCAATTGCCTCTGCAAGCTCTGCAAACGAGTGCGGAGCAAACTGTCGCCCCTGCAAGGAGCTGGCGGCTCCCGAGGCACTGTGGTTCTTCGTATCAGTCATGCGATTCGCACTCCTCTGTTCAGCGACTGGTAGGCAAGAGGGTCAATTTCACGGTTCGCCCGAAGCCGGACACCGTTCCGAAAGTATCTTCGACCGCCGAGGCTTCGTATCCGCAATGCACCATGCAGTCTGCGCACTTTTCATTCCGACCGGTTCCGTACTGATCCCATGCCGTGTCCGCCATCAACTCGCGGAAGGTCTTTGCGTAGCCTTCTTGCAGCAAGTAACAGGGCTTCTGCCACCCGAACACGTTATACGTTGGATTGCCCCACGGAGTGCATTGGTACTCCCGCTTTCCCATCAGAAAGTCCAGGAACAGCGGCGATTGATTGAACTGCCAGCCCCGCTTGGGGCTGCCGAGAATACGAGAAAAGAGCTCTCGCGTACGTTCACGCTTGAGGAAGTGCTGCTGATCAGGCGCTTTTTGATAGCTGTAGCCAGGGGAAATCATCATCCCTTCGACTCCCAGCGCCATCATTTCATCGAAAAACTTCCGGACACGCTCGGGATTGGCATCATCGAATAATGTCGTATTGGTCGTGACGCGATGGCCGCGCTTCAACGCTTCCTTGATGGCCCGCACCGCAACGTCATAGACCCCGTCGCGACACACCGCCAAATCGTGTTCATCCTTCAATCCATCCATGTGCACACTGAAGGTCAGAAACTTCGATGGCGTGTATTCATCCAGCTTCCGCTCCATCAAAATCGCGTTCGTGCAGAGATACACATACCGCTCCTGCGCCACCAAGCCCTCGACAATCTTGGCCATCTTGGGATGGATGAGCGGCTCCCCGCCTGGGATACTGACGATCGGCGCCCCGCACTCCTCGGCCGCCGCCCAGCATTGCTCAGGGGTCAAATGCTTATCAAGCACATGATCGGGATATTGGATTTTCCCGCACCCGGCACAGGCCAAATTGCAACGAAACAACGGCTCCAGCATGAGGACGAGCGGATAGCGCTTCACGCGCTTCACCTTCTGCGTGAGCACATACTTCGTGACTGTATACATCTGGGACAGCGGTACGGCCATTCCCTGCTCCTTCCGATGAAGTTATATAGTGGACGGCTGGTGATCGCAGCCGGACATGGAGGCATTCAAAAATTCAGCGAATTCTAACACCTGCCAAAAACTCAGTCAATTTCGGCCCAGCCAGAGCCCCCTGCGCGCCCTCACTCGACTGACAGACTCTGTAATTGCGCACCGGGTATACCCGACAAAAAAGAATGGGTAGGAGTGAAATTGGAGGCGCCGAGCGGGTTCGAACCGCTGCATCGCAGTTTTGCAGACTGCTCCCTTACCACTTGGGTACGGCGCCTCACGAAGGTGCGCATTATAGCGGCCCTTCATCTGGTATCTCAACAACCGTTTTAGAAGAAGATCGTTGTCGGGGCGTGAAAAAGCGCCCTAGCGATTAGGCAGGACGGGAATCTCTTTACCCAGCGTCGTCGATTGCGAGGGATCCGGCCCCAACGACTCCCATCCCTCGTGAGAGGAGGAGGCGACAACCTCACCACTCGCCTCGGCCTCTTTTTCTTTTGCAAGAAGCTCCACTTCTTCGATCAGCGTATCCATCAGCTCTTCGATCGGCACCTTTCGAACGAGCTTGCCCTTCTTGAATAAAATCCCCTTACCTTCGCCGCCGGCCACGCCGATATCCGCTTCCTTACCTTCGCCGATTCCGTTCACGACGCACCCGAGTACCGACACATTGAGCGGGGTCTTGATATGACCAAGCTTCTTTTCAAGCTCGTTGGCCATCTTCACCACATCGATCTCGACGCGTCCACAGGTCGGACAGGCGATCACGTTGATTCCGCGATGACGCAGCTCCAGCGATTTCAAAATCTCAAAACCGACTTTGACTTCCTCGACAGGGTCCGCCGCGAGGGACACCCGCAACGTATCACCGATCCCCTGCGAGAGCAGGTAACCGAGCCCCATGGCCGACTTGACGGCACCGGTCATGGCCGTCCCGGCTTCGGTGATGCCGATATGGAGCGGGTAATCGGATTGATGGGCAAACAGCCAATAGGCATCAATGGCGTGATGCACATCGGAGGCTTTCAACGACACTTTCATGTTGGTGAAGCCGACGTCCTCCAACGCATGGACTGCATTCAATGCAGATTCAGCGAGAGCTTCCGGCGAAGGCCAGCCATACTTGTCGAGCAGATGGCGCTCCAATGAGCCGCCGTTAACCCCGACACGCAACGGAATGCCTCGCTCATTCACGGCCTTGATGACTTCTTCGACTTTCCACCAGGCCCCGATGTTCCCCGGATTGATGCGCACGCAATCCACAACTTCTGCGGCCTTGAGAGCAAGCCGATGATCGAAGTGAATGTCGGCGATCAGCGGGACGGTCATCGCCGCCTTAATCTTCGGGAGAGCCGCAGCCGCCTCATCATCCGGCACCGCGACACGAATCACTTCACAGCCGGCCGTTTCAAGCTGACGAATTTGCTCAACCGTCGCAGCGACATCGCGAGTGTCGGTCGAGCACATCGACTGGACAGACACCGGTGCGTCCCCGCCGACCTTGAGGGAACCGACCTTGATTTGCCGAGTTTTTCGTCTGACGATATGCATGGCGAACGGTCTCTTAGCTCCCCTGCTCGTCCCCGTGCGGGAGATGATTGATCGACGCGCCGACCGCGAACCGATCTTGCTTCGTGACCGGAGCCTTCCCGACGAGCTCCTTCACGCTTTGATAAATGCCTTCCGCCGTGAGCCCATACCGCTCCCGCAAGAAATCCTGGGGCCCTTGCTCAATATACCAGTCCGGGAGCCCGAGAACTTTGGTCGTCACGTCGGTGATGCGGGCATCGGACAACGCTTCGAGCACTGCGGAGCCAAAGCCCCCCATCTTGCAGCCCTCTTCTACCGTCACCACATAGCGCACCCGTTTGGCCACGTCGACTATCAGCTCCTGATCGAGCGGTTTCACGAATCGGGCGTTCACCACAGCGGTTGAAATACCCTCCTTGGTGAGCCGTTCGGCCGCCTGCATCGCCTGCCAGACCGAGACTCCGATGGCCATGATTGCGACATCGGATCCGTCTTTCATCAACTCGCCCTTCCCGATCGGGAGTGCGGCAGGAGCGGCATCCATCGAAACGCCAAGGCTGACCCCGCGCGGATAGCGGAGCGAGACCGGCCCATCATGCTGGATGCAGGTCTTCATCATGTGCTGCAGTTCGTTCTCATCCTTCGGCGCCATCACCACCATATTCGGGGCGTGCCGCAGATAGGCGTAGTCGAACGCCCCGTGGTGCGTGGTGCCGTCTTCCGCAACGAGACCTCCGCGATCGATACAGAAAACGACGGGGAGGTTCTGCGTGGCGACATCGTGCACCACCTGATCGTAGGCGCGCTGCAAAAAGGTCGAGTACATGGCCACAACCGGCTTCAGGCCCTGAGTCGCCAGTCCGGCCGCGAAGGTGACGGCGTGCTGCTCGGCGATGCCCACATCGTACAAGCGATCGGGGAATTCTTTTTCAAACCCGGTGAGACCGGTTCCTTCACACATGGCCGCCGTTATGGCGACAATCCGCTTATCCTCACGAGCCAGCTTCACCAGCGAGTCCATGGCAATTTGGGTATAAGAGGGGCGAGCGGCCTTTTTCGCCGGCACACCGGTCTCGCGAACGAAAGGGGGGCAAGCATGAAACCAGACCGGATTATTGATCGCCGGTTCATACCCGAGCCCCTTCTTCGTAATCACATGCAACAACACCGGCCCCTTCATCTTCAGCACATTCTCAAGAGTCGGCAGCAAGTGCTCGAAGTTGTGGCCATCGATCGGCCCGCAATACTGGAAACCCAGTTCTTCGAACAGCAATCCTGGAAGAATGGCTCCCTTCGCCAGCTCTTCGGCCCGGCGAGCCAGCTTCTGCATGTCCTCCCCGATGTGAGGAATCTTTCGCAGGAGTTGGCCGGTTTCCTCACGCATCTTCCCGTAAAATTCACCGGTAATGGTTCGACTCAGGTAGGCGGAAATCGCGCCGACGTTCTTCGAAATCGACATTTGATTGTCGTTCAAGATCACCAGGAAATCTTTGCCCATCCCGCCAGCATGATGCAGACCCTCCAGAGTCATTCCGGCGGTCATCGCGCCGTCGCCGACGACACAGACAACTTTATTTTTCTGTCGCAATTGCTCGCGCGCTTCAACGAGTCCGAATGCCGCCGACACGCCGGTACCGGCGTGACCGGCATTGAAGGAATCGTGTTCGCTTTCTTCTCTTTTACAAAATCCGCTGAGCCCGCCGTACTGACGTAGCGTATGGAACTGCTCACGACGGCCCGTCAGCAACTTGTGCGTATAAGCCTGATTGCTGGTATCCCAGACGATCTTGTCGGTCGGCGTTTTCAACAAGTAGTGCAACGCCACCGTGAGTTCCACCACGCCGAGATTCGACGCCAAGTGTCCCCCAACGCTGGATACGGTACCAATGATCTGCTCACGGATTTCTTCGCACAGCGCGGGCAATTGGCTCGGCGATACCCGCTTGAGATCTGCTGGACTTTGAATCGTCTTGAGGATCGACATAGGATGGTCTCCCTTGAATCGTATCTCAGCTATTCTGCTTGGTTTTACGAACTATGGGGCAGAAGAATGGATGCAACCGCATCACAGTCCATTAAGATAGAATTGCCCCTGAGTTTCACACAAGGACCCTTTGCTGTCAAGCAGTTAGGTGCGCCACCTCTCGACTCGTCACACTTCATGACCCAAATTGAAACGTCACCACTGTGGAGAGGGTAAAATCGGCGGCACTCCCGACAATGAAGTCGAGATTTTCAACGGCATACACTTGCCAGAGCAGCTGCGGGCGCAAGCGATAGTTAAAACCGAGCACGCCTTCCGTGACTCCCTTGTCGAACACATGCGTGCCGGTTCCGTACAGCGGCGACGAGAAATAGTCGAAATGTCCCACGAGAGAGAAATTCTCCGACCAGAGATACTCCACTGCAACCAGGGCAGAGACGACCGGCTGCAACCCGAATCCTGCAATATGGCCAGTCGGAATGACCCCGTTGAGGTTCGCATACACCATCCAGTCCTTGGCCACATGTTTCTCCATGGCCAAACCGAACCCGTAATCCGGACTGCCGCTTCCCAAAAGGTGCCCTTCGTCTCCCGTCGGAAGTTTTATCGCAGCGCGAAGAGATAAGGCCGGCAATGCACTCGTCTCCGTCAACACCTGATACTTCGCCATAATCGAAGCATCGCCCAATCCCACGACGCCCTCCCGCGCATTAATCACGGTGCGTCCGCCCGATGTCACCTGGTAGGCGTACCCTGTTCCCTTGAGCGCCCTTCGATCAGGGGCCAGGCCGGTCGTCGCCCGCTCAACCGCCGTGATCATGCCTTCCATGATCCCCCGATACCGGTTCACCACTGGCACTTCCACCGCCATCTCCACTCGCTCGGTCACTCCGTAACGGAGAAATAATCCTGACCGGATACTCTCAAACTTCATCGCGACTGATGTCTGCGGTGTGGCATCGGAAAAAACGTTGGCGGTGTTGGCGAGTTCGATGCGAAGATCGAGTGCCCCAGGCTTCAAGACCGTCGCACGATCGCCGGGCATTCCGAGCACTAATTGGTGAAGCGGCTGGAAATTTCTAACGGGGAACGGTCCAAACCCCTCAGCCAACGCAAGCCCAGGGCTCACCCCACCCGTCAGCGCAATACTCAAGAACAGGATGGCAAAAACGATCTGGCCCCACGACATCCTCTGCCTCGCTTCCTAGTAAGGAAAATCAAGGCCGGCGAAAATGGCACCGCCTTCACGACTGAACCCATAGTCAAGGCGCCCCACGACATTCGGCCGCACAATGCCGCGGATGCCGAGCCCCGGAGTCATCCGGTAATCTTTGACACTGACATCTTTGAAATTCCCGAAGACTTGCCCGGTATCAAGAAACGGGGCCAATTCAAAATCCGCCATCACTCCGGCCAGTCTGGTGCGGGCGATATGGATCCGCTCTTCGATGCTCACGGCGATCAAATGCTTGTCGATGTAACGATCCACGCCGAAGCCGCGGAGATTGTTCTGCCCGCCCAGCGAGCTTTGCTCAAAGAATGGAACCTGCGTGCCGATCGTGGCCTGCAAATTTGCCCGCACGACAAGAATGGCCCGCTTCGATTCGCTCGGGAAAAGCTTCTTCACCTCCAGTTCGTACCTTGAATACACCGGATGGGCTTCGTTTCTGAGATTTTGATTCAACTCCGCATAGGCGGTGATGGCCATGCCATCCGTCGGTGTCACCAGATTATTGCGCGTGTCATAATGAAAACTCACGCGATGCCCGACGATCGTTGATTGGCCGTTCACCCCGTCGACATCCCCAAACCGCTCGCCGGTAAACGGAAGGTTGGTCGCGCCGCGCTGAAGCTGGACGTCACGAACGCGCTGCGCCAGCGCAATCTGCGTCACTTCGTTCGCGTACACGCCAAACCGCCAATTTGCGCGTATTTCACGGGCGGTGTAATTGGTTTCATTGGCTTCCAGAGAGTCCTGTCCGGAACCGAAGAATCGGGACGTGGCGTTCTTGAAAAACGACCCGCCGAACTGGAGGAAGTACCGCCCGTTGCTGAAGGCGGGATCCAGATAGTTAAACACCAGTTTGCGTTCGATCTTCTCCGTGAACGAACCGATGAATTGAATTTGCCGCCCGCCTGGTTCGTACTGAAAGAAATTGAATGCGCCTCTGGTCCCGACAATCGAATTGCGAATCACCATCGGAGCCATCAGGTATTTCAGCTCTCCGTCGGGGTCCGTCACCAAAATCGGCATGATCAGGCCGACGTCGTTGCCGTCGTTGCGCGTCGTCGAAACCGACGGAACAGGGATGACTTGCGTGTCGGCCCAGGCGGACATGAGGCAGCCCGCGGCGCTCCCTGCCCAGAAGCACACGGTTAAAATAGCAAGTCGACGCAGGGAGGACATGAACAGGCTGCCTGACTGGTCTTACGGAGATTTGAGCTTATCGGATTTTTTCCGGAGCTGATCGACAAGTTCGGGGTACGACGATGCACGAAGAATCTTGGTAAACTGCCCGCGATAGTTGTTCACCAAACTTACACCATCGACTACCACATCGTACACCCGCCAGTCCGTGCCCCGGTTGATGAGACGATAATCGAGCGGGATTTCTGTTTTCCCGGATAGGATCTTGGTCCGCACTTCGGCATAGTCTTTTTCCGTTCGTTCATTCAAATACTGCACACCTTCACCCGAATACGACTCCACTTTTTCTGCGTACGAACTGGTCAACAGCGTCTGAAACAGGGACACAAATTCCTGCTTGTCTTTGTCCGACAACTGATTCCAGGGAGCGCCAAGCGCACGGCGCGACATTTCCTGATAATCAAACCGCTCGGCCACTACTTTTTCGAGCAACGCTCGCCGCTCCTCAGCCTTGGCCGCCTCCTTCAATTCCTTATCCCGAATGATGCGCAGCACCTCGTCGATCGTGCCCTTCATCGAATCCGTCGGAGGCCCGGCAAGGGCCTGCGATAATTCACCTCCGAGAGAAAGACAGATCCCCACCAGACCGACCGCGGCCAACCGGCCGACCCGTCGCACGACCGACTCCGCTCGCCCCATTGTATTGTGCGTCACCATACGACACTCCTGTATACACATCACGCCACAAAATCCCCCAGGGGGAAATCGAAGCAATCAGTTCACCTTACCATGGACATATTGACTCACCAACTCTTCAAGGTCCAAGCCGGACTCAGTATCTCGAATGGTGTCGCCGGGTTTCAAGGGATCGCCGCCGCCGCCCGGCGACAACGCCAAAAACTTCTCCCCGATAATGCCTCTCGTCTTGATCGACGCAATGGTATCCGTATAGAGCTTCACCCCGTTGCCGACGGCGAGCGTGACGATCGCGCGATCCTCCTTGAGCGCGATGCCCCTGACACGCCCCACCTCCACGCCGGCGATTTCAATGGTCGCGCCAGACTTCAAGCCGGTCGCGGTATTGAACAGCGCGGTCACTTCATAGAGGTCGCCGCCAATCACCTCCAGCTTGCCCAGCTTGATGGAGAGATAGCCCAGACACAAAATCCCGACCAGGACAAACGCGCCGACCACCAGTTCGAGCTTGGTATTTTCCATCGCCATACTCCCGTTACGAGCTTGCAGCGGCGCCGGACAGCACGACCGGCCCCCCGACTGAAATAAATTCCTGGATCTCCGGATCTGTCGTTCGGATGAATTCGGCAGGCGGGGCCATCACCGCAATCCGTCCCTGTTTCAAGATGGCAACGTAATCGGACAGGAAGAAAATCTCCGGGATCTCATGACTGACCATGACCGCCGTAAATCCGAAGGTCCGCTGCGTCGCCGTTATCAACTCATGAATGGCCTTCGCCATCAACGGATCCAGTCCCGTGGTCGGCTCATCGAACAAGACAATCTCAGGCCGCATCACCAAAGCCCGTGCCAGGCCGGCGCGCTTCCGCATTCCTCCGCTGAGCTCTGCCGGAAATTTGTGCCCCATGCCGGCCAATCCGACCTGTTCGAGCATCTCGTTCACCCGCGCCGCCACTTCCGGCCCCTTCATGCGCAGCTTTTCTTTCAATGGAAAAGCCACGTTCTCAAATACGGACATCGAATCGAACAGTGCCGCCCCTTGAAACAACATCGAAAACCGCTTCCGCACTTCATTCAACGGCTGTCCGCGCAGGCGGGAAATATCGACATCGCCGACCCAGACCTGTCCCTCGTCCGGTTGCAGCAGTCCGATCATGTGCTTCAGCAGCACGCTCTTGCCTTCTCCGCTGCGTCCGATAATGGTCGTCAATTTTCCGGCAGGGATTGTGAGATCGACCCCTCGTAACACGGGCTGGGTTCCCAACGTTTTTTCCACACCGACAAGCTTGAGCATGTTTACAACAAGATCGACGTCAGAAAATAATCCCACACCAGGATCACCACAGAAGACAACACCACCGCCTCCGTCGTCGCCGAACCTAATCCCTCGGCACTCATACGGGTATAGAAGCCCTTGTAGCAACAGACCCAGCTGATGATCAGTCCGAAGCTGATCGATTTGAGAATTCCGCCGTAGACATCTTTCCATTCGACGGCAGACTCGATCGACGTCCAGTAGGATCCGGCATTCACGCCGAGGAGATCCACGCCAACCAGATAGCCGCCATAGATTCCCACGACGTCGAAGAGGGCCACCAGCAACGGCACTCCGATCAAGCCCCCCACCACTTTCGGCGCAATCAGGTATTGAAGCGGATTGATGGCCATGGTATCGAGCGCGTCGATCTGTTCCGTGATGCGCATGATGCCGATCTCAGCCGTCATCGCCGAACCGGCCCGAGCTGTCACCATCAACGCCGCCAACACCGGTCCAAGTTCGCGAATCATACTCAACGCAACGGCTGAGCCGAGCAATCCCTCAGAGCCGAACTTCCGCAAGGTGTAATAGCCTTGAAGAGCGAGCACCATGCCGGTGAATCCGGCCGTCAGCACGACGACGAATGTGGATTTATATCCGATGAAGTGTAGCTGTTTGACGAACTGGATGAACCGGAACGGCGGCCGTACCAGCCATCCGAATGATGACACGAGAAAAATGAGCATCCGGCCCATTTCTCGGACATATCTCAAGACCAGCCGCCCTATCGCTGCGAGCATCGTCATGGGATCATGGCCTTGTGTAAATCCGGCCTGACGCTGAGCCGAGCATCGACCATTATCCGCTTTCGGACATATCTCAAGACCAGCCGCCCTATCGTTGCGAGCATCGTCATGGTGTCATGGTCATGCGTGAATCCGGCCTGACTCCGAAACGAGCGTTGAACACTATTTGCAGACTTTTCGTGAGCGCCGCCGCCGCGATGGCACTCTGCTTCCGCAACCGGTTGAGTCCCAGCAAACTCGATGGATGCGCAAGCAGGGCCCCTACGCCTTTCACCCACCCAGTGGGCCTGAGAAAGAGATTGAAGTCAAGAGGCAGTTCTTCCCTCAATAAATCCGACACCGACCGCACGATGAGGAATGGCACCTGAGCCGCCCTCGCCTCACTCGCCAACGCCGCGCTCTCCATATCCAACCCCGTCGCGCGGGTACGTTCTGCCAAAGCCACTTTCTCCGCAGCACGGTAGACGATGCGGTCCGCAGAAAGAAAAAGGCCGAAGGTGGCACAAGCAAGCGCCTCGCTCCCGCTCAACATGGCGCACCACCGTTGCCGTTCGTCCCCCGCCACCTCAAGATAGTCGAGCACCTCTCCGTCACGAACCGCCGCCGCGCGAGTGCCAATCAGGATATCGCCGATGGCGGCCTGCGTCAGCGCACAGGCAAATCCACTTGAGACGGCCAAGGCAAATGCCTGTTGTGACAGGACATCCCGCGCGGCGGCATGCGCCTTCTGCGGACCCACCCCGGTCTGAATCACCCAGTACTCCCCCACGCCCACCGACGCGCAATACCGCGGTCGCCCCTGCACCCTGTCCATGCGACCGCCGGGAACGGCGGCCCGCACTGCGGCAAACTCCCAGACAGTGGCGACGAATATCACAATGCGGATGGGGACCGGAGGAGCGACAGGAGAAGAAACCGGCTCCGTCGTTAGAACGTGCGCGTCCGTCAATGATCAAACCGATAGCATCCGGAAGACTCAACGTGCTCCCGAAGCTCTTCGGCTCGCATGCGGCCCCGTGACCGGAGATTGCGATACATCGCGAGCGCCCACAGAGGGAAATACTGGCAGTACCAGTGATAGCGAAGATAGAACACGCGCGGGAACCCCGTGCCGGTGTGCATGACTTCTTCCCAGGAGCCATCCTTGAGCTGATGCCTCAGGAGAAACTGCACGCCGCGGGCGATGCTCAACGATTCCGTCACCCCGGCGGACATCAACGCCATCAAGGCCCAGGCTGTTTGCGACGGGGTGCTCTGGCCTTTGCCGCTATGCGCGTCCTCCGCATAGGAGAGACAGGCCTCACCCCATCCGCCATCGGGATTCTGCTTGGACTCAAGCCAGGACACGGCCCGGCGGATGTAGGGAGACGAGACGTCTTCTCCGATCGCGCGAAGGCCGGCCAGCACCGACCAGGTGCCGTAAATGTAATTCACGCCCCAGCGGCCATACCAACTCCCGTCCGCCTCCTGTTGCTTTTTGAGAAACGCCAGCGCCGGCTGCACGGCCGGATGGGAACGGTCGTAGCCCAAGGCGCCCAGCATTTCTAAACAGCGCCCGGCGAGATCCGCCGTGCTCGGATCAAGTAACGCCTTATGGTCCGCGAACGGGATGTAGTTAAAGACAACCCGATTGTTATCCTTGTCGTACGCGCCCCACCCGCCGTCGGAGCTCTGCATGGCCAGCACCCATTGCATCCCGCGGCGAATGGATTCCCGCAGGTCGGCCGGCTCCGGCATCTTGAGCTTCGCGAGCGCCATCAACACGACGGCCGAGTCATCCACATCGGGATATAGCTCGTTTTCAAATTGGAAATACCACCCGCCCGGCTCGGCTTGCGGGGAAGAAATCGTCCAATCGCCGACCGTTCTTGTCTGCCGGGACATCAGATAGCCACCCGCCTTCACGAGCGCCGGATGGTCTTGCGGCATGCCCGCTTCGATCAACGCATTCATGAGCAAGGCCGTATCCCAAATCGGAGAATGGCAGGGCTGCAGATGTAAGGTCGGCATGCGCTGGCCATCCACCGTCGCAGTTTCATGCACTTCCAGATCTTCAATCTCCCGAAGGGCTTTCTGCACCAGCGGGTCATCCATCTCATAGCCCAAGCACCGGAGCGCCAGCACAGAGTTGGCCATGGCCGGATAAATGGCGCCCAGCCCGCCCTTCCCTTTGAGGTGATCCAACATCCACGTGGCAGCCTTGTGCATCGCTTTCTCGCGCAACCACAGGAGGGGCATCCGGTCATAGAGCTTGAGCACCGCATCGAGCATGACGAAAAAATTATGCGGCGTGAACCAGGCTTGATCTTTGTTGAAGGGCGGATACTTCCAATACGGCACCTGCCCGCGCGGAACGAGGTACAGCTCCTCGATACCCTGCTCTCGCGGAATCCGGCACACCGGTTGATGCGCAAACACGATCAGCAACGGAATGAGCACGGCGCGGGACCAATAGGAAATCGCGTAGATGCTGAAATAAAACCGCTTCGGCAGCAGCATGATCTCGACCGGCATGTGGGGCACGCCTTCCCAGTCATACTGATCAAACAACGCCAAGGCGATTTTCGTGAAGACGTTCGCCTGAACGACTCCACCCATGGTCATGATGCACTCACGCGCACGCAGCAAGCAGGGATCTGATGCAGGGATTCCGCTGAGCTTCAGCGCAAAATAGGCCTTCACTGAGGCGCTGATTTCCGCGGGTCCACCGTAATAGATCGGCCAGCCGCCGTCGGGCAACTGCATGGACTTTAAATACCGGACGGCGCGTTCTTCCTTGACGGGATCGACGCAATCGAGAAACCTCCGCAACATCAGATATTCCGACGTTAGTGTGGTATCGGCCTCGAGTTCAGCGACCCAGAACCCCTCGGCAGGGTCCTGCTTGGATAAAAACCAGCTTTGACTGCGACGGATCGCATCGTCGATCGCGTCCGGTTGACTCACGGTGTGAGCCGACGGGCGGCGCGATGAATCGGTGGCCGCCGATGGAGCCACTTTATCTAAGACAAGCCTGAGCGGAGGTGTTTGCGCATATTCGACCGCCGGATTGTATTTCCCGGGAATCGTCGCGAGCCAACTACTGGAGATCCGGTCAAACAGTGTGCGAAAGAGCTTCATGGAATCCTAGTGAACGCATGGAGATGGGGGGATAGACGTGACGGCGTGCCACATGACCCTGGAGACGCCGACCCACCAGCGCGCGAGAGCCGCCCATCGGTGGGGGATATAACAGACACCCCTACGTGAGTCAAGCAACGAGAACGGAAAGTTCTCTGCGATATCCGAGCCTTGCAGCTTGCCTCAGGCCGGCTGGAGATCGCCCAACCGCACCGACACCAGCTTGGACACGCCCGGCTGTTCCATCGTCACGCCGAACAACGAATCGGCAATCGCCATGGTGCGCTTATTATGGGTAATGACGAGGAACTGCGCGTTCTTCGACATCTCCCGGAGCACGCTGGTGAAGCGCCCGATATTTTCCTCATCGAGCGGGGCGTCGATTTCGTCGAGCAGACAAAACGGCGTCGGCCGGATCAAGAAACTGGCGAAGAGGAGCGCCATTGCCGTCAATGTTTTTTCACCACCGGACAGCATCGTGATGCTCTTCAAACGCTTTCCCGGAGGCTGCGCCACAATATCCACGCCCGGCTCTTGATTCCCTGCGCCTTCTCCGTTTTCGCCGACCGGCTCATCGACCAACAACAGCTCCGCACGTCCCCCGGGAAAGAACTGGCCGAAGACTTCGGTGAACTTCTGCTGAAGCTCGGCGAAAGTCGTCACAAACATATCCTTTGTCGTTTTGTTGATCCGCTGAATAATTTCCTTGAGGGAGTTGATCGATGTGGCAAGATCCTGCTCTTGAGTGGTGAGAAAGGTATAGCGCTGGTCGAGTTCCTGATGCTCGCTGATCGCTGCGAGATTGATCGGCCCCATGCGGTCGAGCCGTTCGCGCAGCTTGTGCAATTGCTCCTTCAGTTCAGCGTGTGGCGCCTGTGCCAATGGATTCGGAACCGCCTCAGCAGCCCCCTCACTCCCGGCATCCGCGACAGTCTCGGGACCGGATACCGCACCGCCGCTGGCCAGCGCAACCGGATCCAGCTGATACGTTCCCGCCAAGGTGCTTTCGACCGCGCTCAACTGCGTGCGCAGTTCAGCCCGCCGGACCTCCACCGCCATACGCGCATCCCGCACCGCCGACATGTCGCGACGCACCACGTCCAGACTGGCCTCTAACGATTGTCCGACGGCCATCTCTTGAGCCTGCTGTTCTTGCGCGGCAATCAACTGAGCCTTAATCTTTGCCGCGGCCTCGCCGAATTCCTGGCACAACAGTTCCTGGCGGCTGCGTTCTTCCTGGCTGTGTTGAATGTCACGGTCCAATCCCTCAAGGTGACTCTGCAGGGCCTGCCGACGTTGTTCGCTTTCGACTTGCTGCTGCCTGATTCGCAAACGATTCGCCTGCTCATGCCCTTGTTTCGCACGCAGACTTTCGGACAGCAGTCGGGCTTCCGTCACCCGTTCTTGAAACACCCGGCCTTCTTGATCGATGGCCGTCAACCGCTCCCGCACACGCCCTAAACTGGCCTCTTGCCCGGCCTTTTCGCTGAGCCACTGCCCTAACTGAGCCTGCGCTGAACGCGCCTCCTGTTCGAACCGCTGCCGGTCGACGATCCCTTTTTGTATCTCGGCGGCAATTCCTGCCAGACGCACGTCGAGATCCGCCATAAACTGCCGGAGGTTTTCTTCGTCTTTCCGTAAGGACAAATCCTGCATTTCCGTATCCCTTAGGGATTCGGCCAACTGCCGAATCTGCAAGGTCAAACTCTGTCCGAGCCCCTGCAACTCGAGACGCCGCTGTTTGTCGGACTCGACCGCTGCGGTGAGCTCGCTCCGCTTGGCCTCCAGGCTGACGACCTCGCGCCGGCGCTCCAACAACCCTTGCCCCGCATGGGCATGGCCGCCGCTGATGACGCCGGAGGCATCCATCACTTCGCCCCCCAATGTGACCAAGATAGGTCCCTCAGCCCCGGCCCAGAGTTGTCGTTCCCACAATCGCACTGCATGATCCAACGACTCCACAATCACCACACGATCGAACAGACAGTCTTTCGCCGCCGTGCGAGCCTCGTCCGCTTGAATCAAGTCGACCGCCCTGCCCACCACACCGGCCTGATCGGCGAGCGCCTGCCACCAGGCCTGAGCCCCTGATCCGGCGCGTTCCCAACGCGGCTGTTGCGGGATAAACGTCCCGCGCCCCAGTTCTTTCTCCCGAAGAAAACTAATCGCACGCTGCGCCACCGACGGTTCATCGACAAACCACCCGTGCACACGCTCTCCTAAGACCGCTTCGACCGCCCGGTCCATGCCGGGAGGGATCACGAGCCATTCGGCAATCGCATCGCGAACTCCCTCGCAGGATTTGAGCGCCGTGCCTTCATCCTGGCCTTCCCGCCCGTACCCCATTTCTTCCCGCACGACGCCTTGCAGCGCCTGCAACCGTGAATCGACGGCCGCTAATTCTTCCGACCGCTGGAGGATGACACGATCGAGGTCCTGCTGTTCAGCCGCCACATTGGACGCCTCAGTTTGGACGCTCTCTTGCTGCGCGCGAATCGTGGCGACCATGCGCCCGGCCTCGCCATACTCCTGCCTCAAGGCTTCATGGCGCGTCAACGCCGTCGATCGATGACCTTCCAACTCTTCTTGCTCCACGGCCAGCTTGGCCCCCCGATCGGAGACTTCGCCCATTCTGGCAATCAACTGCGCCACCGTCTGTTCGGTATTCGCCACCAGAACCGCCAGCTGCATAATGTCGAGACGCCCGCGCTCTTCCTCCGCCACGGCAGAAGCTCGCTGATGCAGGAGGCGCTCCATATCTTGATCCAGCGCGGCGAAGGCCTGCTCGCGCGACAGCAACTCCTCTTCAAGCGAGACCAGCGACGCTTCGATGGTTTCCAGCGAGTGCGCCAACTCCTCCTGGGCGTTCGCCAGACTTTCCAACTCATGGGATTCTTGCAGTTGCTGCTGTTCGAATAATTGGCTCCGGTTCCGCTCGACTTCGGCCGCCGTCAGCGCCTGCGCCTGCTGGTGCTCGATTCGGCCCAGTTCTTCGCGGATCTTACCGGTCGACTCGCCGATTTCAATCGCCCGCAAACGGGATTGCTCCAAATCCGTCGCGAACCGTGCCTGCCCGGCGGATTTTTCGGATTCTTGTTGATCGAGATTCAGTACTTCGGCTTCGACGTCCTTCAAACCCGCCCGTAGTGCAACGAACTCCCTGGTCAATAGCTCGATCTCAACGGCCCGCGCTTCTTGCTGCAACGTCTGGTAGGTGCGCGCCTGCCGCGCCTGCCGCTCCAGCGAATTCAGCTGTTTCTTCACTTCCGCGATGATGTCACGGACGCGCAACATGTTTTGCTGGGTCGTGTCGAGCTTGCGAAGGGCTTCAGCCTTCTGCTTTTTGTACCGGACGATCCCGGCCGTCTCTTCAATCAACTCGCGCCGGTCTTGAGGCGACGCGTTCAGGATCTGATCGATCTGGCCCTGGGCAATGACCGTATGTCCCTTGCTGCCGGCACGCGTATCCATGAGCAGCGTCCGGATATCTTTGAGCCGGCAGGCCGTCTTGTTGATGAGGTATTCGCTGTCCCCGTTCCGATAGAGCCGCCGCGTGATCATGAGCTCTTGGAACTCGGTCAACTCGCTCGGCAATCCCGACCCACCCTCCTGAGGCAGCGCCGTATGGTCAAGTCCGCCGATGATGAGCGAGACCTCGGCCATCCCAAGGGGCTTGCGCAATTCGGTGCCGTTAAAAATCACATCTTCCATTTTCTCGCTTCGCAACGTCTTGGTGCTCTGCTCGCCCAACACCCAGAGAATGGCGTCTACTACGTTGCTCTTGCCGCTGCCGTTGGGGCCGACGATAGCCGTCACCCCTTGCGGGAACTCGATCCTCGATTCGGCAAATGACTTGAACCCCAGCATATCGAGCGATTTCAAATACATCGATTCACCCTTGGTTGAGCAGCCGGATTGGCGAGCGGAAAAATAGCTCGGCCCTTGTAACATAGGGCCAAAAGGAAATCAAAATAAAATACCGCGGGTAGTAGGGGGCTGTTCGGCCCCCTACTAGATATATGAATTTCTCAGAGCGCGACGATTATCTGGCGGCGCCCGCAGCGGGCTTGCTGGCTGATTCGATCTGAACAAGTTCTTTAGGCAGGAGAAATTCGACGTCCTCTTCAATTACCGTCAGCTCTTCCACCTCGGAGGGGCCGGAGCTCTTGAGGAAGGCCACGACTTCAGTCACAAGGACTTCCGGAGCTGATGCACCGGCAGCGATCCCGACCGCCTTGGCTGATTTCAACCAATCAGCGTGAATGTCACTGGCGGAATCGATCAGATAGGAGGGAATCCCGCATTGCTCCCCCAACTCGCGCAGGCGGTTGGAGTTCGAACTATTCGGCGATCCAATGACCAGGATCACATCCACCAGGCGGGATAATTCTTTCACCGCATTCTGCCGGTTTTGCGTCGCGTAGCAAATGTCTTCCTGGTGCGGGCCCTTGATGTTCGGAAACCGCTTATTGAGCGCGCCGACGATGTCCCGGCACTCATCCACGCTGAGCGTCGTCTGCGTCACATAAGAAAGATTCAGCGTATTGTCCACATGGAGCTTCTCCACATCTTCGACCGATGAAACCAGGTGGAATTTATCGGGAATCTGCCCCAGCGTCCCAATCACCTCGGGATGCCCGGCATGGCCAATCAAAATCAGCTCATAGCCCTGGGTGTATTCCCGGTTCACTTCATTGTGCACCTTGATGACCAGCGGACAGGTGGCATCGATGACGTGCAACCGGCGCTGATTCGCCTCGGCCCACACCGACTTGGCCACGCCATGCGCGCTGAAAATCACCACTGATCCTTCAGGCACTTCGCTCAGCTCTTCTACAAACACGGCGCCCTTGTGGCGAAGCGAATTCACCACGTGACGGCTGTGAACGATTTCATGGCGGACATAAATGGGGGCGCCGTACTTCTTGAGCGACAGATCCACGATATCGATCGCTCGATCGACCCCGGCGCAAAATCCCCGCGGATTGGCAAGGTATATCTTCATGATGAGTCAGGCTCCTTCGCAAGCGCGTTCGATGGTTGACGAGACCGGACCGATCCCGGCCGGCTCACCGCACGCGTGTCACCTTACGTCAGATCGTCCAATGTCGTCAACAGAAGAGCCCCGTTGACCAGCCCCTGCAGTCGCTTGACAGGGCCTCCCCTCCCCCGTAGGCTGAGGGTCGCCAATATGAGCACTGCTTCCGCCAAGAAAATCCTGATCGTCGAAGACGAAAGGGACATTCTTCAACTCGTCAAGCTCTACCTGGAGAAGGAAGGCTACCGGATCGTCACGGCCTCGACCGGATCGGAAGGGCTGGCCCAGGTTCGCACGGAAAAACCCGACCTCGTCGTCCTTGACTTGATGCTCCCCGAAATCGACGGGCTCGAAATCTGCAAACGCCTTCGCTCAGCCCCCGATACCGCAATGCTGCCGATCATCATGCTCACGGCCAAGGCCGAGGAATCAGATACGATCATCGGCCTTGAGTTAGGGGCCGACGATTATGTGACCAAGCCCTTCAGCCCGAAAACGCTGGTCGCGCGGGTGAAAGCGCTGTTCCGCCGGCTCGAACGGAAACCGGAGGACGGCCCGACCCGTTTCACCTACGGCCCGCTGATCCTGGATCTCACTCGCCATGAAGTCACGGTAAAAGGGAAAGAAGTCCCCCTCACGGCGAAAGAGTTTGGGCTGCTCGAACATCTGCTACGCCATCCCGGACGCGTGCTGACGCGCGACGTCCTGCTCAACGCCGTCTGGGGCTATGAGTACTACGGAACCACCCGGACCGTCGATGTGCACATCCGGCGGCTCAAACAAAAGCTCCCGTTGCTGGATGACGCCATTCTTTCCGTGAAGTCGCTCGGCTATAAGCTCAAAGAAGCGGACGGGTCCGGATGAGATTGTCGATCCGCTGGAAGGTGACCCTCGGCAGCCTCCTCGCCGTCACCTGCGGGCTTGCAGTCGCCGGCCTCCTGGCCATGCAATCGCTCGAGCAACAAGAGATCACACAACTCAACGACGTGCTGGACGCCAGAACCAACTTGGTGGAATACAGCCTCCGGTCGGCGTTCGCCGCACCGCTATCCCAGGACCAACAGACACACCTGAGAGACGTCGTCCGTCAGCTGGGAGCGAAAGCGCTGGCTCGGGTAACGCTGGTCGCCGCAGACGGCATCGTCATCGCCGATAGCGCCGTGGACGACACGGGACTCTCGGCAGTCGAAAATCACCTCTCGCGGCCGGAAGTTCAACAAGCACTCGCGACCGGCCAGGGACGAGATATACGCGCCAGCCGCACGACCGGCGCTCGCACCATGTATCGCGCGCTCCGAACGGAGTTGCACCATGCAGGCAAGTCGGTGGTCCTGCGCGTCGGCCTGCCGATGACGATGCTGGAACGGGAGACGGCCACACTCCAACGCAATCTGGCCATCGCGCTCGGAGTCGCCTTTCTGATGGCCCTCCTGCTCAGCCTCTGGATGGCCCGCAATATTACGAAGCCGCTCTCGGACATCGCCGGCGTGGCTCGCCGGCTTTCGGCAGGCGATGCGACGATTCGCATCCAGATTCACTCCCAAGATGAGGTCGGCCTGCTGGGCGAAACCCTCAATCATATGACCGACCAGCTCCGCACGAAGATCGACGAACTCTCGGAAGACCGCGCTCAACTCCTCGCCATGTTGACCTCGATGGTCGAGGGCGTCATGGTCTTGGACTGCCGAGGGCGCATTCTCCAGATCAATCCGGCACTCGAGCGCATGTTCGATGTCCGCCGCACTGAAATTCGCGGACAGATCAGCACGGAGGTGTTGGCCCATCCGGAACTCAACAGCCTGATCACGACCATCCTCACGAATCGGGCCGGCCAGGAAGCGGAGATTACCCTCACGCCAGGGGGGCGCTGTCTCCATATCGAAACCTCGGTGGCGGGATGCGAACGGGAAAACGAAGCTTGCGCCGTGCTGGTCTTTCACGACATCACCGAACTGCGCCGCCTGGAAAAAATTCGCAAAGACTTCGTGGCCAATGTGTCGCATGAATTGCGCACCCCTCTGACGTCGATTAAAGGCTATGTGGAGGCGCTGTTGGATGGGGGGAAAGACGATCCGGACACCGCCGTCAGCTTTCTCACGATCATCCTGAAACAGAGCGACCGGCTCAACCTGATCCTGGAAGATCTGCTGGAGCTGTCCAAAATCGAGTCGGGAAGAGTCTCATTCAAAGAAGATCCGCTAGATCTCCGCAGCTTGATCGAACGGACCCTCTCGATGATCAAACCCCTGGCGGATAAAAAAGGGCACCAGCTCGTCTCCCGCATCGACGACCGCCTCCCGCCAATCGCCGGAGACGAAGGCCGCCTCGCCCAAGTCCTGACCAACCTCCTCGACAACGCGGTGAAGTACACGCCCGAACGGGGGACGATTACCGTGACAGCTAGAAATGTGCCGGAGCAGGCTGTTGAACTTACCGTAAGCGATACAGGCCTCGGGATACCTGAGCAGGATCGCCCGCGCGTCTTCGAGCGCTTCTACCGGGTTGATAAAGCCCGCTCACGCGAACTGGGAGGAACCGGACTCGGCCTCGCCATCGTGAAGCATATTGTGGAAGGACATGGGGGACAAGTGTGGGTAGAGGCTCACGCCCCGCAGGGAAGCCGCTTCGTGGTCCGTCTGCCGATCACTCGCCAGACGAGAGGACCTCTTCACGCAAAAGAGGACAAAATCATATAGACGAGGGCACCCAGGGCTCCCGCCCCCGGCATGGTAAAGATCCAGGCGGAGAGAATCTTCGTCGTCACCCCCCACCGCACCGCAGAGAGACGTTTGGTCGCTCCGACCCCGAGGATCGACGACGTGATCGTGTGCGTCGTGCTCACGGGCAGACCAAAGTGCGCCGTGAACAAAAGGACGCTCGCCGCGCCGGTCTCGGCGGCAAAGCCATGCACCGGATCCAGCTTGACGATCCGCATCCCGAGCGTGCGCATGATCCTCCGGCCACCGACCATCGTACCCGCGCCCATCGCCAGCGCACAGGACACCACGACCCATGTCGGCACCTCGGACGAGGTCACCTGGCCTGACGCCACCAGCGCCAGCGTGATAATCCCCATCGCCTTTTGCGCGTCATTGGACCCATGGCTGAAGGCCATAAAGCTCGCCGACAGCAACTGCAACCGACTGAAGACTTTCTGCGCCACGCCCCGCGGCACCTTGAAGAAGGACCAACTGACCGCCACCATGATCAGGAGCCCCATCACAAATCCGAACAGGGGAGAGAGGACCATCGCCTCAAGGATCGCCCGCAACCCTTTGAACTGCACTACCGACCAGCCCCCGTGCGCCACGGCCGATCCGACCAACGCGCCGATCAGGGCATGCGAGGAACTCGTCGGCAACCCCAGCATCAGCGTGACGAGATTCCACAGAATCGCACCGGCCAGTGCGGCCCCCACCACGACACTGGTGATGGCCTCGGGAAAGACGATTCCGCCGCCGATCATCTTCGCTACGGCGGTGGAGAAAAATGCGCCGGCCACATTCAGCACACCGGCCCACATCACGGCCGCCAGGGGACTCATCACCCGGGTCGACACCACCGTCGCCACCGCGTTCGCGCAATCGTGCCAGCCGTTCGAAAAATCGAATAGCAACGCCAGCACGACCGTCAACAAGAGCATTCCAGTTAAATCGGGCATGATCATCCAGGGGGAAATAGGGAGCGTACCCGTCAGTTGTGTTTCAACACGATCCGCTCGAGAATGTTGGCCACGTCTTCACACCGATCAGTCCCCGCCTCGAACGTTTCGTAAATCTCTTTCCACTTAATGACGGAAATCGGATCGGTCTCTTTCTCAAACAAGCCGGAGATGGCATCGCGCGACACGCGGTCGGCTTCATTCTCCAGGCTGTTCACTTTCACACTGCATTCGTTGATCTGCGCATGCGACATCCCCACCCGATCGACCGCTTGGCCGACCGCGACAGACGCTTGATAGAGAATCTCGGCCAGCCGGATCGCGGACTCGGTCGGTTTGGTAATTTTATAGATGACAAACCGGTCCGCCACGGCTTCCACGGCATCGAGAATATCGTCCAGCGCGCTGGCCAAGTCGTGGATATCTTCACGATCGATGGGCGTAATGAAAGTTTGATTGAGCTTAGTCGCGATGTCGTGCGTGATGCCGTCGCCGATATGCTCGACATCCTTAATGTGCTTCGCCTGCGCCGCAGGATCGCCAAACTGGTCCATCATGTTTTTCAGCAGGCGACTGCCTTCGATCATGTTGTGGGCAGCCTTCTTAAACATATCGAAAAAGGCGTCTTCTTTTGGGATAAGACTAAACATCGCAGTCCGCGCTCCTGAATGGTGAATTACCGCCCGTAGTGGTGTCCGCGAGCGATGTGATACACGCTTTACCTGCCGACATCGCTTCCCTGGCTACCACCGCATCAAGCCTGTCGCCCAGGTCAAACCGCCGCCGAAGCTACCTAACAGCACCACATCATCTGTTCGAATTTTTCCCGCCCGGACCGCCGCATCGAGCGCAATGGGGACGGACGCCGACGAAGTATTCCCGTACCGATCGATCACAGACATCAGCCGATCGGCCGGAATGCCCAGCCGGTCCGCCACATTCGAAAGAATCCGGCCGTTGGCCTGATGAAGCACCACTTGACCGAGTTCATCGATCCGGACACCAAATTCCTTGAGAATGTCCTGCACCGCCTGCTCGACCCGCCTGACTGCGATGCGAAACAACGACGCGCCCTGCATCCGCAACACATGATCACGATGCGCCACGGTCTCCGCCGACGCCGGCACCCGCGATCCACCGGCGGGCACACGGATCAGATCATGCTTCGATCCATCAGAATGAAGTCGAATACCGAGTACCCCAGACGGGTTCGAATCCCGGGCATCCTCACCACGCACTACGACGGCCCCGGCACCATCACCGAACAAAACCGCAGTCGCCGCATCGGCCGGATCCAAAAATCTCGACTTCACTTCAGCCGCCACGACCAGGCAGGTTTTCGCCTGCCCGCTCAAAATCATGGCATTGGCCATCGATAACCCATAGAGGAACCCCGAGCAGGACGCGGACACATCGAATGCGGCTACTCCGCGACAGCCCAACCCTCGCTGAACAAAACAAGCGGTCGAGGGAAACGCCATATCCGGCGAAGTGGTCGACAGAATAATCGCGTCCACTTCCCCCGCTGAACATCCGGCTGCCTGAAGGGCATGACGACTCGCCTCCATCGCCAGATCAGAAGAGGCCTGGCCATCAGCCGCCCACCGCCGCTCTCGAATGCCGGTCAGTCTATCGATCGTGGCCGGTGACACCCCCAAAGGACCCGCAACCTCGCTATTGGCGACGATTCGCTCAGGGAGATAACTGCCAGTTCCTATGATCCGCATTCGTTTCATGACAATGGACCATACTCGACGCAGCGAGGCCATCCGGATTGGCTTTAGCTCTATTCGCTTTATTTAATTGATACGCGGCGGGATTATAGGGGGCAGCGGGGAGCCGGTCAACCAATCAGGCTTGCCATTGCTTTTAGGCCCAATTCTTGTTATCAATTTATGGATCTATGAGGGGAATCGACCAGTTGCTACGCCTTTTGAAGAACCTCCGTCATCAGTCCCGCATTCTGACGAGCGGCCTTCTGCTCGTCGCATGGCTCGCCGCCGGATGCTCGAGCACGCCCAAAGAGCCGGCCGTTGCGGCGGGGACCAAGGCTGTCGGCGGCACCGACGAGCAGATCTTCCTCGGCGACACCATCGAAAAGAACTATGACCCGAACGTCATCATGAAGCGCGGCGAAGCCTTCTTCGACAAGGAGGAATATTCCGAAGCGCTCGTCGAATATAACCACTTTCTCGATTTGCATAAAAGTCATGTACTCGCCCCCTACGCCGCTTTTAAGATAGGCGAGTCCCATTTCAAAATGGCAAAGTCCATCGATCGGGACCCTGAACCGCTGACCAAAGCCATCACGGCACTCGAGCGTATGCGCAAGGACTTTCCCGGCAGTCGATACGATGCCCAGGCGCAACAAAAGATCCAAGAATGCCACGAGTGGCTCGCCCAGATGCACCTCTTCGTGGGGCAGTTCTACTACCGCCGAGAGTCGTATCTCGCAGCCGCTCATCGATTCGAACAGATTATCAAGATCTATCCGGATAAACCCGTGGCCCCTGACGCCCTGTATTTCTTGGCGTTGAGCTATCATGAACTGGGGGCAGACGATTGGGCGGCCGATAACCTGACCTTGCTGGCCGAACGATATCCGACCAGCAAAGTAGCCGCCGATGGACGGTCATTGATGGCGAAGCTCGGAGGCAAGAAACCGGACACCCTGATCGCCAAAAATCCAAGTGCCACGCCATTCTCGGATGCCCGCCCCTATGCCTCCCCAAGCGACAGATCCGATCTTCCCAGCATTCCTAGCGCGGCCTCCGCATTCGGCGCACTCAAGCTCCCTTCCGCCAATGCTCTGGGCCAATCCTTCACCGCCTGCCGTCTCGGCGCCTGGTGCTGAACTCCAGCTGTCAGCAGACAGCCGTTAGCTCTCAGCAAAAGTCCTCCTGAAATATTTGGCTCGTGGTGAGTTAGCTGAAGGCTGAGCGCTGTTTGCTGATGGCGAAGCTACTGACTGAGGTACCAGCCGATGCCATACCGCTCAAGAAAGCTGGTGATCATCGTGAGTGAATTGGCGTAGATCATGACGCCTACGACGATGAGCAACACACCACTCACCGTAGACACGCCCCAGAGATACGCGCGGACCTCTTTGAAGTAGGCCAGGAAGCGGTCGACTCCCAACGCCGTGAGGAACAGCGGCAAGCCCAACCCCAGCGAATAACATGCGAGCAACACCACCCCGCTCCAGAGCGAATCGGTCGTGCTGGCGTACAGCAGAATCGTACCCAACACCGGGCCAACGCAGGGCGTCCATCCGGCAGCAAACGCCACTCCGATGAAGAACGACCCCAAATAGCCGGCCGGACGATTGCGGAACTGATACCGGTGCTCCACTTTCAAGAAGTTGAGATTCAGAATACCGAGCAGGTAGAGACCGAACACGATGATCATCACGCCGCCGATGCGGCGAATGTGATCCTGATAGGTGATCAGGATTTGTCCGAGGAAGCTGGCAGAGGCGCCGAAGGCGATGAATACGGTCGAAAACCCGCCGATGAACAGGAGCGCATTGAGAATGATGGCGGATTTGAACTTGTTCCGTTCGCTCGCATCCGTCAGTTGTTCGACCGAGAGTCCGGTGATATAGGAAATGTACGAGGGCACGAGCGGCAGTACACATGGAGAGACGAAAGACAGCAATCCGGCTGAGAAGGCAGCCAGCAGCGAGATCTGTGGCATGGATTGCATCATCGTCAGGACTTCATGAGGGCCTGAATCAGTGCGCGCGCATCAGGGCCGCCCCAATCACGGGCGCCCGGCACCTTCTGCCTGACAATGCCGGTGCGATCGACCATAAACGTCATGGGCAGGCTCCTGGCTCCGTACATCAACCCGACGCGATACTCGGCATCGTGCAGGATCGGGAAGGTGAATCCCATCTCCTGTTGAAAGGGCCTGGTCACCGCCGCGCCCTGCGGATCGGTGGAGACGGCGAGAATCTCGAAGTCTTTGCGCGAGTAGCTCCGATACAACTGCTCCATCGCCGGCATTTCGATCCGACAGGGCCCGCACCAGGTCGCCCAGAAATTCACCAGCACCACTTTCCCGCGCAACTGGGCAAGCGACACGACGTTCCCATCCAGATCACGCAGCTGAAAATTAGGGGCCTCGTCGCCCACCTTGACGACCCCGCGATCGGCAACCGGCAGGAGTAGAGAGCCGGCCTCGCCACGAGTCCAGGCCGATACTCCGGTAGAAGTATTCAGCAGGCCGAGACCGCAAAGCAGCAACCCAACCAACAACCGTTTCATAATGCCCCCTCAGAACTTCCAGACTTCATCGTACCACGGTCCTGAGGGAATGCGGGTTTGGGCGTCACGTTCAACAAGGTCGCGAGCGTCTTGAGATTGTCGATCCTCGTCCAGTCCTTCGGACCAATGATAATCTCTCGCACGATGCCCTGCTGATCGATGATGAAGGTCTCAGGTACTCCCAACCGTTTATAGGGCTTGTCCGTGATGCCCCACGAATCAATAAGCACCGGGAAAGTCAGGTTCAGGCTCTTGACGAACGGAGGAATATCCTTCGTGGTCGTCACCCGATCGATACTCACGGCCAGTACGACCAACCCGTCCTTCTCAAAGCTCTTATTGAGAACCTCCATTGAGGGCATTTCCTCCCGACAGGGAGCACACCAGGTCGCCCAGAAGTTTAGAAAGACCACTTTCCCGCGAAAGTCGGAGAGCCGATGAGGTTTGTCGTTCAGATCGGTGAGAACAAAATCCGGCGCAGGTTTGCCGACGACCAGAGGTTCGTACTTCGAGCTCTGCAACCAGACAATCGCAAACGTCACCGCGAGCACCACCGCCCCGGCGACAAGAATCATCACACGCGAGCCGCCCTTCGGCCGCTCTTCAATGGTGCGTTGAGAAGAAGTTACCTGATCAGCCAAACCTAATCCCCCCCTAATCTCTTGCGTCATGCTCAAAATGGTCTTCCGGCAAGGCCGCAAGGAATGTGAAGGCCGAGGCGTACTCCCAGTACGTTGAGGCGTTCACATGACTGAGAACGCAGCGGGAAGCCATTTTCAGCCTGACGCTAAGCGTAAGCGTGCAAGCCGGAAAGCAAAAAATTCACGCCCCAGAAACAGAAGATGACCATCAAGAACCCGAATACTGCATAGATCGCCGCCTTATGGCCTTCCCAGCCACGGGTCATCCTGGCATGGATGTAAGCGCCGTAGATGAGCCAAACGATCAGCGACCAGGTTTCCTTGGGATCCCAGCTCCAATATCCACCCCATGCGTAATTCGCCCACATGGCGCCGAGAATGATCCCGAAGGCCAGCATCGGAAATCCGACGGTAATCGCTTTGTAACCCAACTCATCAATCGTTTCGAGATCAGGAAACGCCGCATAGAAGCCGGTCGTTTTTCCAAGGCGCTCCGCCCGCTCTTTGAAGAGATACATCACACCAAGGCCGCCGGCCATGGCAAAGGCGGCATAACTCGTCAACGTCACGGACACGTGAATGTAGATCCAATAACTGTTGAGCGCCGGGACCAGCGGCTCGGCCGTCTGGTAGCGATAGGGCAGAAGCGACGCCGCACCCATCGCGATGAAGCCGATCCCGACGACGAAGGCCCCGACCGCCTTGATCTTGTAGCGCATCTCCAGCAGCACGTAGCCGAGAATAATCGCCCAGGACACATAGGCCATCGCCTCGAATTGATTCGACCAGGGCGCAAAGGTGCCGGAATGCTGCATCCGCTCGAAGGCCCGGGTGAAGAGCGCGCCGGTGTTCAACATCCATCCGAAGACCGTGACCAATGTCGCAACCTGACCGAGCTGCGTCGCCCAAACGCCGTCGCGCTCCTCGAAATTCTCCGGAAGATGTCCCGCCGGAGCGAGCGCCATCGTCGGGCGGCGCGCAAACAAATAGCCGATATAGAGCACCAGAGCGGCCAGATAGAGCCAGAACGTCATATCGAACAGAAACAACGATTTCATCATCATGTCCTCCGTCTATCGACTGCGCAGAGACGTGCGCTGCTGCATCATACCCAAGGAAAGAGCCGGTCGCTACCGGCTCATGCCTTGAACGTCTGGATCTTTTCCGTCAGCTTCCTGAATTCCTTTTGAAAATCGATCTGGCTCTTGTGAGTCGTCCCGCCGAGATGGACCGTCACCCCCGTCTGCCCCGGCACAATCTTGGCCCAGAGTCGACGATGGAAGATAAACGATGAGAGGGTAATCCCCACGACGATCATCGTACAGCCGGTCCACACAATATTGATCCCCGGATTCTTCGCGATCTGGAGCCCAGTGAACTTCCTCGGCTTGTACCCGACCAGTTCGAATTGGTACTTGGAGTCTTTGATATTGAAGAGGTCGGGAAATTGTTGAAAGAGCCACGGCGTGGCCTGCACGGAATCCCGTTCATTGATCACCAGCTTCACCGCAGGATTGGCATGCTCGATGGTCTTCGAGTAGACCTTCTTCTCCGTGGAGTTGAAAGCGAAATCCGCGACAAAGTCCGTGATCGACAGTTTCACATTGAGATCCGGCAGTGCCTGTTCTTTCTGCCATTCGAGATCAACCGTCTTCAACACCTTGTCCGTCTCTTTATCCTTAATGTTGATCCGCGCGACTTCGACCTGGTCCCACGCGTCGCCATAGCTGGATTGATAAAACCAGATCCCTTTGTAGACCAGCGGATCATTCACCGAAATCGTCTTCGTCACCACCGACTGCCCGCCGTCCACCACGGTTAAAGTGCTGTTGTACGATTTGACCGATCCGTTCTCGTGATAGTCGATCCAGAATTTATCGACCTTCAAGTCGAAGTTGCCGCGAGGGATATGATAGGTCTGGCCTTCCAGACACACGCCGAACTCCTGGAACCCATAGTAAGTCCCGAGCAACCCGCCGAAGATAATGACGGTCGCGCTCAAATGGGCCATGTGGGCGCCGACACGTCCCATTACCCCTTTGGTGGCGTAGACCGTCACTTCTCCCGGCTCATTTTTCGCGAGAACCCGGTACCCCTTCGTCACAAAATGATGCACCATCTGCTGGGCCACCGCTTCTTTGGTGTTATCGAGGGGAATTTCCGCCTGCTGTTTCATGTTCTTGATGAACGCCATCGTGACGCCCACCTTGTCCTGCTTCATGGAGCGCCAGACGGAAGGAAACCGCTTATAAAAGCAGGTCAGCGAATTGACGCAGAGCAGGCCGAGCAGACTCGTGAACCACCAGGTGTGATAGACATCTGTAAACCCCAGGCGAAGAAACCACCGGTAAGCACTCTCCCCGTACTCCTGAACATAGACCTCTGCCCGTTCACCTTGCTGGATCACCGTCCCGATTGTCGCGGTGATCGCAATAAACAGAAACAGGAAGATCGCGAGCTTGACGGACGCAAAGAATTCAACGAGTTCACGCGAGAACTCCTCCCAGCCTAAACCGGGAGTCGACGGACGGATTGAGGGCTCTTTGGGGAGGGCGTCAGGTTGGCTATTCATGCGGCTCTATATTCGTCTTCGGCCCTGGCCATACTCACTCGTACGGAGAATTTTGGATGATCCCCCAAACGATCTGTTGCCGATTCTCTCGGCATCTCCGCTGAGTCTACGTCCCGGCCGAAGCTTTGGGCTGCCAAAAGCGACTCTAAGTGCGCGAAAATTTTGTCATCTTACAAGTGGATTTTGCCGAGTGTCAAGCAACGCCCGCCCGCCCAGGAAAGCGTGCCCCTACTATCGAATAAATAGACAAAAGAGCCTTAGTCCGTTAAGATTCAGCCAATTCTACAGAAACGAACCCGTCACGGGCACAGTGCTCACCTGGCCAGACACCACACAGACGGTTTTCGACAACCAGAAACTAGAGGGGGTTCATGAGAAACAATTACCTATTTACTTCTGAATCAGTCACTGAAGGGCATCCCGATAAGATTGCCGATCAGATTTCCGACGGAATCCTTGACGCAATCCTTGCCCAGGACAAATACTCGCGCGTTGCCTGCGAGACGATTCTCACAACCGGGATCGCCTTTGTCGCCGGTGAAATCTCGACCAAAGCCTATGTGGAAATCCCCGATATCATCCGCGAGGTGATTAGGGATGTTGGCTACAACGACGCCTCCTGGGGCTTCGACTCCCATACCTGTTCGGTCCTGACAGCCATCCACCAGCAGTCCGGCGATATCGCCATGGGTGTGGACTCCGGAGGCGCGGGTGACCAGGGATTGATGTTCGGCTACGCCACCAACGAAACCACCGAGTTGATGCCGATGCCGATCGTCCTGGCTCATCGCCTCACCAAGCGCCTCGCCGAAGTGCGCAAGAAGAAAATTCTTAACTGGGTGCGCCCGGACGGCAAGTCCCAGGTGACCGTCGAATACAAGAACGGGAAACCCGTGCGGATCGATACGATCGTCGTATCCACACAGCATAGCCCCGACGTCACCAATAAGCAGATCGAACGCGACATCATGGAGAAGGTCATTAAGCCCGTCATGCCGAAGGGGCTCTACAACCCGACCAGCGTGAAGCACCACATCAATCCAACCGGCCGTTTCGTGGTCGGTGGCCCGATGGGTGATACCGGTCTCACGGGCCGTAAGATCATCGTCGATACCTACGGAGGCCACGGCAGCCATGGAGGCGGCGCGTTCTCCGGCAAGGATCCGACAAAGGTGGATCGCTCAGCCTCGTATATGGCCCGCTACATCGCCAAGAACATCGTCGCAGCCGGGCTCGCCGACAAATGCGAAGTCCAGCTGGCCTACGCGATCGGCGTGGCCGATCCAGTTTCGGTGCTGGTCGATACCAAAGGCACTGAGAAAATGGCCGTCGAGAGCCTCGATAAGCTCGTGCGGAAGCATTTCCCATTGACCCCGCGCGGCATCATCGATCATCTCAAGCTCCGCCGGCCGATCTTCCGCAAGACAGCGGCCTATGGACACTTCGGCCGCAATGAACCGGAATTCACCTGGGAAAAGACCGACAAAGCCAAGGCCTTGCGCCGGGACGCAGGTCTTTAGTTGAGATAGTCCCTGACCGATACGACAAGAGGGGGCAGGCACCAAACACCTGCCCCCTCTTTTTCTGACGCTCCTTTACCAATCACGCATCTCACTCATCACGCAGGAGGGTTCTGTGGATTACGATGTGAAAGACATTAAGCTGGCGGACGCGGGCAAGTTAAAGATCGAATGGGCCGAAGCCACCATGCCGGTGTTGCGACTCATCCGGAAGCGATTCAAACGGCAACAGCCGCTCAAGGGCGTACGGGTTACCGCCTGCCTCCACGTCACCACAGAAACCGCCAATCTGGCGATCACGTTGAAAGCCGGCGGAGCCGATGTGCGCCTCTGCGCCTCGAACCCCCTCAGCACCCAGGACGAAATCGCTGCCGCCCTTGTCCAGCATGAAGGAATTCCGACCTTCGCCATCAAGGGCGAAGACAACGCCACCTACTATCGCCACATCGAATCAGCCATTGCCCATCGTCCCCACCTCTCAATGGACGACGGAGCCGACGTGGTGTCGCATCTGCACTCCAAGCGGAAAGATCTGTTGCGCAACGTGATCGGCGGAACGGAAGAAACCACGACAGGCGTCATTCGCCTGCGCAGCATGGCCGAGAAAAAAGTCCTGAAGTTCCCGGTCATCTCCGTGAACGATGCCGATACCAAGCACATGTTCGATAATCGGTACGGCACCGGCCAGTCCACCATGGACGGTATCATTCGCGCGACCAACCGGTTGGTCTGCGGCTCCGTCTTCGTCGTCGCCGGCTACGGCTGGTGCGGACGCGGCATCGCCATGCGAGCCAAGGGAATGGGCGCCGATGTCGTCGTGACCGAGATCGATCCATTGAAGGCGCTTGAAGCCGTCATGGATGGCTACCGTGTCATGCCGATGGAAGAAGCCGCCCCGATCGGTGATTTCTTCGTCACGGTGACCGGCAATCTGAAAGTCATTCGTGGCGAGCATTTCGCCAAGATGAAAGACGGCGCCATCGTCTGCAACAGCGGCCACTTCAACGTGGAGCTGGATATTCCGGCCTTGGAGAAACTGGCCAAGAAGCGGAAGATCGTCCGCGACGGCGTGGAGCAGTTCACCTACAAGAACGGGAACCGCGTGAGCCTCCTCGGCGAAGGCCGGTTGGTCAATCTCGCGACTGCCGAAGGCCATCCTTCCAGCGTCATGGACATGAGCTTCGCCAACCAGGCGCTCGCTGCTGAATACATCGTGAAGAACTACAAGATGCTCGAGAAGAAGGTGTACCCGGTCCCGGCCGTCATCGATAAAGAAATCTCGCGGCTCAAACTCGCCGGCATGGGCGTGGATATCGACAAGCTGACGAAAGAACAGGAAAAATACTTGGCCAGCTGGGAAATGGGAACATAGGAAGCAAGTGCGGAGCGGGCACTCTCAGTGCTCGCTCACCGCGCATGCAAGATTGATCAAATTTCCATATAGCGGGCAATGCTCGGTGAATGCACGCAATTGAGAGCGCCCACCCCGCACCTGCTAGAAAGAAAAGAAGAAGGGCCGCCTCATTTGAGGTGGCCCTTCTGTTTCCATTTAACCCAACCAGAGGTATCAATGCGTTGTTTCAATCGTAACGCATGAGAAAGTTTCGCCTCTACACTTCAATAAAGCCTTTCTTGGCATAAATCGATAGCCTTAGGCTTCTGTTTTTATGTTAATGACAATTCCGTAAACTAGAAGTCCAACGCCAAGAAATACGCTTATCATGTTCATAACGGCTAGCCAATTGGGCACTGTGTCCATTGCTCGTTTATGGGAAGCCTCATTCATCCAGTCAGGCAGATACTTGATCTCATGAATCCCCAACTCTCGATACTTATCCCTAGCAAAGTTGTCCATCACGCCCAACGACCAAAAATAGATCGCCGCGTTCAGAATCGAGAGGCCAAAGAGGAAAGGGTGACCTGAGCCATAGAGCATAAAGACCGAGAGCGCACAGACTAACAAGCACATTTTCGCACTAAATGTCATAGGCGGCATCGGTAGTGACCTCCGACAAGCGAGTGTGGCAGGACACAAAAATGGGACAGAGCCTTACTGCCAGTCGTGACAGGAAATTCAACCGAAATAAAACCCACTCCCTCCTATACCAATGACTCGGGTGGAACGAGTGGTTCCAGAGCTTTGATCAGCTCGGGGATATCACGACTTGCGATCTTCCATCCCCGGTGGACATCGACCTGAAAATAGTCATGGACCACGACATTCCTAAAGCCCATGATTTTCCGCCAAGGGATCTTGGGATGGGTGTTTCGAAATTCAGGGGAGACACGCTTGGCCATTTCACCGAGCACGGTAAATTGAAGCAGCACGGCATCTTGATCCCGGCGGCTCTTGAGAAAATCCGCCTCTTGTAAACCAGCCGTGTACTCCCTTATCTGCCTCGCAGCCTGCAGCATATCGAGCAGAAGCGAGTCGTCACGCTGCATACACAGCTTCCATGTGGGAAAGAATGTGCTTGCGCCGGATGTAGTTGCGGCTTTCCTCGACCAATCGCTTTTCGACCAAATCGACTGCCCGCCCGAACAGCGATTCCAACTCTTCCTTCATATCCAGCAAATGCTCAATCCCCCAATCAGAATCGGGGCTGAACGTCACCAGCACATCCACATCGCTGTCCGGACGGAAATCCTCTCGAAGCACGGAACCGAAGAACGCCAGCTCAGTAATCTTCCACTTTCGACAGAACGCTGCAATTCGTTCTTTCGGCACATCAATCTGAATTTTTCCGCTCATGACGTCCCCGCACAGATGTAATGGCGTAATGCTAGCACCACTTATCGACAATGTCACCGGACTGCTGAGGAGACACCTGGAAGCCATCTCTCAATTCAGATCATATCCGTCTGTGATAGAGTAAGAGCGAGCGCTGAGGCCTTCCAGATCGGAGGCTCCGATGAGACCGACAAATATCACTCCTCTCAACCTTTCTGATTACGACATCTCTCCAGAACAAGGGTTTCTCCCGCCAAATCCACTCGAACAGCTGCAGGACTCGCCTGTGCTCAACCATCTTGGGCAGGAACTGCCGAAGTTACTGAGTGCTCGTATGGTCCGGCAATTTATCGATGGGCAACGCCAGCTGCTCCCTACTATTCCTACAACGTGGCGGGATCAGGACTATCGGGCCGCGATGCGGATTCTCTCCTTCGCCGGCCATGCCTATGTGTGGGAAGTACCGGACCAGCCGGCTACAACGTTGCCTCCACAACTTGCCCAACCCTGGTACGATGTTGCGCTGAAGCTGGGCCGGCCTCCGGTGCTTTCCTATGCGTCCTACGCGCTCGATAACTGGCGGAGGCTCGATCCCGCCAAGCCCATTCAGCTCGACAACATTGTGCTGCTCCAGAACTTCCTCGGCGGCCTGGACGAAGAATGGTTCGTGGTCATCCATGTTCAAATCGAGCGCCAGGCAGGACTGGGATTGGCCGGGCTCATTCAGGCCATCAACGGGGCTGCCGGGGACAAGTCCGACGAAGTACTCGCCGGGCTTCGATTACTCGCTGTAGCCCAAACCGCGATGAGGGACACACTGCTGCGCATGAAGGAGCGGTGTGATCCCTACATGTATTACAACCGCGTACGGCCTTACATTCATGCCTGGAAGAATAGCCCTACGCTCCCTCAGGGCCTCATCTATGAAGGCGTGACGGCCTATGCAGGGCAGCCGCAACAGTTCCGCGGGGAAACCGGCGCACAGAGTTCCATCGTGCCCTGCCTCGATGCCGGGTTGGGTATTTCTCATGCGCCCGATCCTCTCACGGTGTATCTGCAAGAAATGCGGGAGTACATGCCACCACGACACCAGGCGTTTCTCCACGCGATCGAACAGGCGACAGATGAGAAAGGCAGACCACAGCTCTCTGGTTATGTCCGGGACCGGAGATCGCACAAGCCTGAACTTTGGAATGCCTACTGTACCTGCGTCGATCTGTTAGCGCAGTTTCGCGACATCCATGTCGGATACGCCGACAGCTACATCCATCGCCAACACCAAGTCCATGCCAGCAACCCCAGCGCTGTTGGAACGGGCGGCACGCCGTTCATGACGTATCTCCAGAAGCACTTGGACGAGACAAAGCGCGTCCTCGCTGACTAGATTTTCCAATCGACAGGTCTGATCTGGTGGACATAGAAAAGGGGGCGACAAAAGTCGCCCCCTTAGGAACTGCGATTGCGAGAGATCTCTTTATTTGGCGGGAAGCTTGACGCTCACAGCACCTCCGAGGTCACCTTCCTTCGCGCCTTCTTTCTTATATCCTGAAACGTCCGTCTCACCCTTCGGCTCGCCATGACAACCCATGCAGCCTTTGCCGTAGTACAACGGCAACATAACTCGCATCTCTCCACCGACCGCCTCATTCATGATCTTATCTCCCTGGCGGGGATGGCCTGGATCACCGAGCTTTTTCATCATGGCCGCCTCAAACTCATCGGCCTTATTTTTGGGGTTCCTGAGCAACCCGTCTGTTGTCGTCTGCTTGAGATAAATGCCGGTTTTTGCGCTGAATCCTGCCGCCGCCTGGGTGCCGAAATGCGCCGGCGTAAAGCCTTTGTACCCGACTCCGGACTTATTGATGGTCGCCTGATTATCGGCCACGGTCTGCTTTGCGGCGGCGACCAATTCCGGCAGAAGCTTTTGCGCTCGCTCTGGAACATTGCCCCCTTTGAGATTGCCTAAATCCACTCCTGTTCGCCCTTTGAATTTCTCTGCGAGTTGCTGGGCGAATACGTCTGGCGTAAATCCCTTGTCACTCTTGGTCGCATCATTGATCAGGGGCTGGTTGGCTGCAACGGCGCTACGCCCGGCATCAAGCAAAATCGCAAGAAGGCGACCGGTTTCGACGGCGTCATCTGCCGCAAAGACCGACAGTGGACCGACCATCGAAATGAGAAGCACTCCGAGTGCCGGAAGTAATCTTCGTCGGATCATAGATCCTCCTCGATTGACAGGTTGGACTGACTGACTTCTCGGAAACAGATAAGTGCGGGGAAAGATGATGGAGGAAATGAAAGGATGCAAATTATTCTACGCCGACCAAGCAAGTAACACTAGACCTATTCGGTCGCGATAGTAAAGAAATGATTCTACCCTTTGCATGCCACAACAGCATCGCCTCCAACAGGCAAGGTACCTCTGCGATCATATCGTGCGTCGACGACCATATCGCGGGGGATTCCATCAACAAGGGGAAACGGCTGCTGTCATCTCACGCCCGTTGACTGAACTAGGCACCCGGCGTATCGTTCAATCACAATACTTTTTGGAAATCCCTTCTATGCAGGTTACTTCAGCCTATGACCCTCGCCTCGCACGGGATCTGATCCTCGACGAGTTATTCGATCTTTCACTCTACAAAGCCCTTCGAGGGGTGACTCAACCGGATGTCCATGACACGCTGGATGAATTGATCAAGGTTGAAACCGCCCATCTCGCCTTCTGGCAGCGATTCTTCAATCTCAAACTGGAGCAGCTCGACCTCGGCCGGCGGATCAAATTGTCGGTCATAATGCTGGTCTGCCGGCTCTTTGGCTCAACGGCGGTCCACCTGGTCCTCGAAGCGATTGAAGTGCACGGCGTGCGGAAGTATCTTGCCGTCTGGCGGGCGTACCAGGGGAAACCGCTGGCCGAAGCGCTGCGCGGGATTCTCATGGATGAATTCAAGCATGAAGACGTGCTCGTCACGGCGCTCACGCAGCGAAAGATCAACCCCGAGAAGATCCGCAATATCTTTCTTGGCTTAAACGACGGCCTGGTGGAGATTCTTGGCGCGGTGAGCGGATTCTTCGGAGCCTTCGGCAGTACCACGATGGTCCTGATCGCCGCTTCGACCACCGCCGTCGCAGGAGCCCTGTCGATGGGCGCCGGAGCATTCCTGGCGCTGAATTCTGAGAAGGAAGTGAAATCGACCGAGGTGGCAAAGAAAATCTTCTTGGGCGAGGAATCGGAATTCACTCCGATGGAAGAGCAACCGTTGTCATCGGCGCTGGTGGTCGGCTCAGCCTACCTGCTGGGCGCCATCGTCCCGGTCTTCCCCGTGCTGATCGGCGCCACCGATGCGCTGTTTTCCATCCTGACGGCCGGCCTCATGGTCGTGCTCGTCTCGACGATTCTCTCATTCCTCTCGGGCATGGACATCAAGCGGCGCATCATGCTTAACCTGGTGATCATCACCGTGGCGGTCAGCATCAGCTATGGAATCGGAATTGTGGCGAAGAATTACTGGGGGATTGCGCTGTAAGCTCTATCGTGCGGAAAACATGGGAAGTTCGCGCGAACCTTCCGCTTCCCGTTGAATCCGTTCCCGTTCGGCGCGGGAGGCTTCCAGGACATCGTGCAGCATTTCGTCCGTCATCTGCGTCATTTGCGCCGCCGCATCTTTCATGTCGGCATGCTCCACTGCGCGCGAGAGCACTTCGGATTTGGTCGCGCCCTTTTTCTGACCCATAAACGGCTTGGTAATCAGGAATACCACGTCACGCACCGGCATGAACCGCAAGAATCGGCGGAGCAGACGAATCGTCTGGACCGGATAACAGAAGAGCTTGTACATGAACAGCTTCTGCAACCCCTTCTGCCGCACGCGATTGATCGTTTCTCCCGGCAGACAGGTCGGATCGATTTCAGAGCATTTGAAGTACTTGTACCAATCGGTCGATTCCTGCACCAGCCCCCGCTTCACATATTCCTGCCACAGCGGCGTCCCCCGGTAGACACAGAGCCGATTGAAACCGAACGTATCCAGCGGCAACTTGGCGGCGAAGTCAAACGTGGCCTTCATATCTTCGACGGTCTCATCAGGATTGCCGACGGTGAAGAATCCGTGCACGATCTCGATGCCGGCCTTCTTGGCATTCTTGACTGCCGTCGTTACCTCCGCCAGCGTCTGCTCCTTCTTCAACCGGTCGAGGATCTTCTGACTGCCGCTCTCGATCCCGAACATGATGGTGCGGCAATGGGCCTTGGCCATCGCAGGAAAGAGATGCTGGGCAACGGAATCGACACGGCCTTCGATGCCCCACTGGATCGTGAGCTTTTCATCCATCACACCGTTGCAGATAGCCTCAATCCGCTTCGGCTGAAGCAGGAAATGATCGTCCACGAAATAGACCGATCCGTAGCCATGTTCTTCGAGATACTTGAGCTCGGCGACCACGTGCGCAGGCGTTCGTGCCCGCCATTTTCCCTCGTTGAAAATCGGGATGTCACAAAACACGCAAGGCCAGGGGCAGCCGCGCGAGGTCTGCATCGTGGTAAATCGTTCCATCGACAGCACCGCCGGCACATCCAACGGCATCGACTCGATGAAGTCGAGTTTCAGACTTTCTCGATCAGGGAAAGGCCACTGGTCCAAATGGCGTTCCATCGGACGGTTTGGATTGTGTACGACCTTCCCGTCCTTCATCCATGTCAAGCTGGCCACGGCTTCCGGGCTGTCAAAATTCGCGAGCAGATCAAGCAACAGCTGTTCACCGTCGCCACGGCAGACATAATCGACTTCGAGGCACTGCAGCTTAACGAGCGGAGCATTGAGACTGGCAAAGACCCCGCCAAAGGCCAGCTTCACTTTTGGATTGGTCGCGCGAATCTGACGGGCAAGAATTTTGGCGTAGGGATAACTGGTGGTACTCAGAAAGCTCAGGCCGACAAGATCCGGTTGTTCACGATTGATCTGATCGATGATGACGTCGTTCGGCGTGTCGGGATTCGCCTGGTCGAACATCACGCACTCATGGCCGGCCTGCTTTACAACGGACGAGAGCGACATGATGCCGATGGGGGGGAAACCCATGACACGGATATTGCCGTTTTTCGCGCGAGTTTTCGCCGGAAGCGCGTAGAACTGGGGATCGCGGACGTGGATGAGAAAAACTCGCAGACAGACTCCTTGATTCGGCTTCGATGGCCACTGAGTACGCTAACACCGGAAGGATGCTCGAAAAGGGAAGAAAATACGGTGAGGAACGTAATCCCTATGATGAGAGTACCATGATATCACTTGGGGGGGAAGTAGGTATTTTCAGAATCGGCAACCGCATCTGCTCCTGCTTTGCAAAACCGGCGACAGGAGATTAAAGCAGATCGGGGGTGGTGAGCGTCGCCCGGCACCCCCGATCACCACACATCGATAGAAATGATTAGCGGCCCAACGCCAGCTTGATCGCGTTCCCGATCTCGGCCGGATTCTTCACGACCTTCACACCGGCCGATTCGAGCGTCTTCATCTTTTCAGCTGCCGTTCCCTTACCGCCGGAGACAATGGCGCCGGCGTGGCCCATGCGACGGCCTGGAGGTGCCGTGATACCGGCAATAAAGCTCACGACCGGCTTCTTCACATTTTTCTTGATGAACTCAGCGGCTTTCTCTTCGGCGTCGCCGCCGATCTCACCGATCATCACGATCCCCTGGGTCTCAGGATCTTTCTCGAACAGCGCTAAGACATCGACGAAGCCGGTTCCATTCACCGGATCGCCGCCGATCCCGACGCAGGTGGTTTCGCCAAGGCCCAAGGTCGACAGCTGGTGCACGGCTTCATACGTGAGGGTCCCGCTGCGCGAGACGACGCCGACGATGCCCTTCTTATGGATGAAGCCGGGCATAATGCCGATCTTGGCTTCATCGACCGTGATCACGCCAGGGCAATTCGGGCCGATCAATCGCACATCGCGGCCATGCAACGCCCGCTTCACCTTCACCATATCGTTCACCGGAATACCTTCGGTAATGCAAATGATCAATTTCACGCCGGCATCGGCAGCTTCCAGAATCGCATCGGCACAGAACGGCGGCGGCACGAAAATCAACGAGGTATCACAGCCCTCTTTCTTGACCGCATCCCGCACCGTATTGAAAACTGGAATGCCTTCGACTTCCTGACCGGCCTTCCCCGGAGTCACACCGGCAACGACCTTCGTGCCATACGCCTTACACTGCGTCGCGTGGAAGGAGCCTTCCTTCCCCGTGATCCCCTGCACCACTACCCGCGTGTTCTTATTCACCAAAATTGACATAGTCTCGTCCCTTCACAGACTCCCGTTTCTAAAAAAGGCCCTTCTGGTGCGCGTCTTCGATGGTGGCTCGATGCATGTCGTACTGCGCAGCACTCAGCTTTGCCGCCGGACTGTCAGCAAACGGCATGGCAAACAACAAAAAGAACTGAATCCAGAACCCCATCCCTTGGCGCTTCTCGATCGTCCCGACCTCTTTCGACTGGCGATCTCTATAACTCGTTCGCGTCGCGAGGTCTTGAGCAACATACCCGGGGATCATGGTAAACGTGATCGCAGATACGGCCGCCGACCAGGAAAGGCCATCGTCTCCGGCCTCAATCACGGCAATGTCTGCGTGAAGGTCTGCGGGAGCACCGTTCATGATGACGGAAGAAAATAAACCGGAATCAAGGTAGGCCTTGACCGCCTGCTCACGAGAATCGCCGAGCCCTTCCTTTCCCTGAGGACCGATCCCTGCGACATGGAGCGCGATGGACTTCTTGGCCGGCTGAACCGACTGCGACGGTGGCTGCCCAGACGCCGATGACGTCCCATCCCGGACCATGATGCATCCGGAAGCGCTCATCGCCAAGAGAACCAATATTACGATTGCCCAAGGCATTTTCTGCACACAACCTTCCACGCACGCTCTAGCCCATCAACCGAAACTTTCTTACAGAAACAAATGCGGGCCCCGCCTACGCCGCTTTTCCGGTCAGCTTCACAATTTTTTGCGCCGCTTCCCACAAGTCGTTGGCCACGTCCAGTTTCAGACCTGAGTCCGCCAGCAGTTTTCGGCCTTCTTCGGCGTTCGTTCCTTGCAGGCGAACCACCAGCGGCACCGTAATCTTCACTTCCTTGGCCGCTTCGATCACCCCGTTGGCAATACGCTCGCAGCGCACGATGCCGCCGAAAATGTTGATGAAGATACCCTTGACGTTCGGATCCTTGAGGAGAATCCGGAATCCGGCTGCCACCGTCTCTTTGGTCGCGCCGCCGCCGACATCCAGAAAGTTCGCCGGTTCGCTACCCGCCAGTTTGATCACATCCATCGTCGCCATCGCGAGACCCGCGCCGTTGACCATGCAGCCGATGTTGCCGTCCAGCTTCACATAATTCAGATTGTTTGCGCCGGCTTCGATTTCCAACGGCTCTTCTTCGTTGAGATCGCGCATCTGCTGAACATCGGCATGCTTGAACAACGCGTTGTCATCGAAGGACACTTTGCCGTCGAGCGCGACGATCGTCTTTTCTTTGGTGATGATGAGCGGATTGATCTCCACCATCGCCGCGTGCTTTTCCATGAACATGCGATAGAGGTTACCCATCATCTGGATGAAGGGATTCATCACGGCCGGCTCAATCGTATTGAGACCGAGAGCAAACGCCACGTTGCGGCCGTTGTAGCCTTGGAAACCCACGGCTGGGTCGATCAATTCCTTGATGATCTTCTCGGGTGTCTTTTCCGCGACCTCTTCGATTTCCATCCCGCCCTCGGTGCTGGCGATAAATACGGGCCAACCGGAATCGCGATCCACCAGGATGCTCAGATACAATTCCTTGCTGATGTTCGCGCCTTCTTCGAGCAGGAGCCGATGGACCTGACGGCCTTTGGGACCGGTTTGGTGAGTCACTAGCGTCTTGCCGATCAATTCCTTGGCCAGGCCTGCCACTGCCGCCTTGTCCTTGGTGATCTTGACGCCGCCCGCCTTGCCGCGCCCGCCCGCATGGATCTGCGCCTTCACGACGAACACGGGTGTGTTCAGCTCATTGGCCCAGGCCGTCGCCGCTTCCGGAGACGTCACTTCTTTTCCGCGCGGGACCGGCACTCCGAACTGCGCAAACAACTGCTTCGCCTGAAACTCATGCACATTCATGCTGTACCCCTCTTAGCTCTCTTTTCTGGTGTAGGCAGGGAGGACCATGGGCGAGATGACGTTGCTCAGGTTGCCGTGTTTTTTCGCATCGGCGCGGAACCGCTGCAGATGCTGCACGGTGAGCTTCCCCTGCTTCATCGAGCCGGCACGCCCGGCTGCCGTCAATCCCGATCGCTTGCCGAAGACCATCAGGTCAAGCAGCGAATTCCCCATCAATCGATTGCGTCCGTGGAGGCCTCCGGAGGCTTCGCCGGCCACGAACAAATTCTTCACGTTGGTTTCCGAATTCGTATCGATCTTCACGCCGCCGTTCTGATAGTGCAGCGTCGGATAGATCAACACGGGATCTTTACTGATATCAATGCCGAACCGATCGAACTGCATCAGCATGGCAGGGAAGTGCTTCTCGACGGTGCCGGGTCCGTGCTCCACATCGAGCAAGGGCGTATCCAACCACACGCCCACACGCCCGGACATCGTGCGAATGCCCCGGCCTTCTTCACACTCTCGGATGATGGAGGACGAGACGACATCGCGGGTATCGAGTTCGTTCACGAACCGTTCGCCTTTGGCATTGACCAGATGGCCGCCTTCCGAGCGAATCCCTTCCGTCACCAACTGACCGACCAACTGCTCGGGGAAGACCGCCCCTGAGGGGTGATATTGGAACGTATCGATGTGCGCCAGCTTTGCGCCCATGCGGTAAGAGAGACAGAGCCCGTCGCCGGTCGCACCGTAGTGATTGCTGGTCGGAAATCCTTGGATGTGGAGACGGCCGATCCCGCCGGTCGCGAGGATCACCGACTTTGCGGCCACGACGACATACCGGTGATTATCCAGGTCCTTAAAAATGGCGCCGCTGCACTGACCGTTCTCATCGCTGAGCAATTCCACGGCTGCGCAGAATTCCAACAGCTGGATCTTTTGATTCAGTACTTCGTCCTTGAGCACCCGCATGATCTCCAGACCGGTATAGTCCGAGCAGGTCAGAAGCCGCGGCTTGGAACTGCCGCCACCCTTTTTCACATGCAGATTTCCATCGGCTTGGCGATCGAACAGCACCCCCAGTTCGATGAGCCACTTGGCGATCGCCGGACCGTCATCGACCATAGCCCTCAGCAGGTCATGGTCGTTGTGCATGTGGCCGCCCTTGAGGGTATCGAGAAAATGCGTGACGGGAGAATCTTCAGGCGCCACGGAGATCTGCATCCCGCCCTGCGCCATCACGCTATTGGAATCGCCCAGTCTGAGCTTGGTGGCCAGCATGACTTTGGCGCCGGCGCCATGCGCGTGCAACGCCGCAGCGCAACCGGCCCCGCCGCCGCCGATCACTAACACATCGGTGGTGTAGTCCGGAGTCAGATCCGTATCGTCCTGAATCAGACTGTCTCCTTCGAGCAACGTCGCCAACTCGACGACCGTCTTTTCATCGATGTTGGGACCGAACCGGATCGGACGATAGGCACTGGCCCGATAGTCAGGATGATATTTATGAATCAGCTGGTCGCGGTCGGCAGGAGAAAACTTGGGAATGGTCTGCTTCCGGCGAGCATCCCGAGTTTTGTGCACAATCTGTTGGAGCGCGTGAATATCCATCTCGGGTAGCCTCGGCAATAAAACTATTTTACGGTCGCACAGTGGTCGGCGAGTTCCTTCTCACTCATCGCAAGAACCTTCTTCCACTCATCGTTGAAACGACCGTCCTGAATTTCCTTGATCCGCACATCCAACCCCAGCGGTTTTTCGGTAAAGTGCGCGCCCTGCGCGCGGCTCACATACAGCGCCACCAGGTTGGGGGCAATGTCGGCGATGCAGACCGGCGTGCACATGCCGCACATCACACAGTCCATAAACATCTCGGAGACGCTCTTGAAGTCACCAAAGACCGCTTTCCACACGCCTTCCCGCACATCGATCTTCTGAGGACAGGCTTCGGTGCAGGCGTTGCAATTCCGGCAGAGCGGCGCTTCCGGATAGAGATTGAAGAGGTCCTGCTTGGGATCCTTGAGGGTTTGGATATCGTACGTCGCCTTGCGCGCAGGGAACGGCGGCATGATCGTGAACGACATACCGTCCTGCACGGCCATTTGACAGGCCAAACACGTCCGCACCTTGGGATCATCTTTGGTCCGATAGTAGGTCGCACAGGCGCCGCAGAACCCGCCAAGGCAACCGGCGCCCCGCACCACTTCCTGTCCCGTGTACCACAGAGCCTTAATGACGGTGATCCCCTCCGGCACCTCATACTTCTTGCCGGAGATTTCGATCGAGACCATCCGGGGCTTCATCCCCTCAGGCTGATCGATTACGTTGCTGTCTTCTTGTGCCATAGTGTCCTAAATCCGCTCCCAGCACTCAGCCATCAGCTTTCAGCCTTAGGATTATCCATCAGGCTGATCGCTGACAGCTGACCGCTGATGGCTATTCTACGCAATCGCGTCGATGATCTTGTTCAGCGTCGCGCTCGGGCGCATCGCCTTCGAAGATTTCGCATCGTCAGGATGATAGTACCCACCGGTATCGACCGGCTTCCCTTGCGCGGCGATCAATTCACCGGCAATCTTGGCTTCATTGTCCGCCATCTCCTGGGCGATCTTGGAGAAGCGCGCCGCCAGATTCTTATCCTGCGTCTGCTGGGCCAACGCTTGCGCCCAATAGAGCGCCAGATAGAAGTGGCTGCCGCGGTTGTCAATTTCACCGACTTTGCGCGCCGGCGATTTATTGCTCTCAAGGAACTTGGCATTGGCTTGATCGAGGGTGTCCGCGAGCATTTTCGCGGCCGGATTATTGGCCACTTTGGCCAAATGCTCCAGCGAGGCGGCCAACGCCAGGAATTCGCCGAGCGAGTCCCACCGGAGATAGCCCTCTTCCTGGAACTGCTGCACGTGCTTCGGCGCGGATCCGCCCGCACCGGTCTCGAAGAGACCTCCGCCGTTGAGCAACGGCACAATCGACAGCATCTTGGCGCTGGTACCGATTTCGAGAATCGGAAACAGGTCCGTCAGATAATCGCGCAACACGTTCCCGGTCACAGAGATCGTGTCCTTGCCTTCCTTGATCCGTTCCAGCGAGAGACGCGTGGCATCCGCCGGCGTCATGATCCGGATGTCCAAACCGTTCGTATCGTGCTCCTTCAAATACTGATTCACCTTCGTGATCAGTTGCGCGTCATGCGCCCGATCCTTGTTCAGCCAGAAAATCGCCGGGGCGCCGGTCGCCCGCGCGCGAGTCACGGCCAGTTTCACCCAGTCGCGGATCGGGGCATCCTTCACCTGGCACATGCGCCAGATATCGCCTTCTTCGACCTTGTGTTCCAGCAAGGCCTTCCCTGTCGCATCCACCACACGGATCGTCCCGTTGCCGGGTGCCTTGAAGGTCTTATCATGCGAACCGTATTCTTCTGCCGCCTGCGCCATGAGTCCGACGTTGGGCACGCTGCCCATCGTCTTGGGATCGAGGGCGCCGTGCTTCTTGCAGAAATCGATCACCTCACGATAGACCGGTGCATAGCTGGCATCGGGAATCACGCACTTCGTATCCGCCAGCTTCCCGTCCGGCCCCCACATCTTACCGCTGTCACGAATGACCGGAGGCATGGAGGCATCGATGATGATGTCGCTCGGCACATGCAGATTGGTGATGCCCTTGTCGCTGTTCACCATCGCCATCGGAGGCCGCTGCTTGTACACCGCCTGGATGTCGGCTTCGATTGCCTTACGCTGATCCTCAGGCAAGGTCTTGATCTTCGCATAGAGGTCGCCGATGCCGTTGTCCGGATCCACACCCAACTTTTTGAGCGTCTCGCCATGCTTTGCAAATACATCTTTGTAGAACACCGTCACGGCATGACCGAAGATCTTGGGATCCGAGACCTTCATCATGGTGGCCTTCATATGGAGCGAGAACAGCACGCCCTGCTTGGCCGCATCCTGAATCTGCTCTTCGAGGAACGAGCGCAACGCCTTGACGCTCATGAAGGTCGCGTCGACCACTTCCCCGGCCTGCAAGGCCACTTTCGGCTTGAGCACCGTGGTCTTGCCGTCCTGGCCCACGAACTCGATCTTGGCATCGGTGGCCGCCGTCGTCGTCACCGACTTCTCGTTCGAGAAGAAGTCCCCGCCCTTCATATGGCTGACGTGCGACTTGGAGTCCGGGCTCCAGGCGCCCATTTTGTGCGGATGTTTTCTCGTGTGGGCCTTGACGGATAAGGGCGCGCGGCGATCCGAGTTGCCTTCGCGCAATACCGGATTGACGGCGCTGCCTTTGACTTTGTCGTAACGGGACTTAATGTCCTTCTCTTTATCGTCCTTCGGGTTTTCCGGGTACTCGGGGAGCTTGTAACCCTGGCTCTGCAATTCCTTAATGGCTCCCTGTATCTGAGGCAACGAGGCGCTGATATTGGGCAGCTTGATGATATTGGCTTCCGGCTTCTTGGCCAGTTCGCCCAATTCTGACAGTGCATCCGGCTGCCGTTGCTCCGGCGTCAGGTATTCCGGAAACACCGCGAGGATGCGACCGGCCAGCGAAATATCCCGCAGTTCCACCGACACACCGGCTGCCTTGCTGAAGGCATTGATGATCGGCAAGAACGAATACGTCGCAAACATCGGCGCTTCATCGGTCTTGGTGTAAATGATCTTGTCAGCTTTCGTGCTCATGATTCTCCCTCTTCCCCCTACTTGTTAGTTCAGCGCGTTCAACGCTGAACCAGCCTTGAACCAAGCGATCTGTTGCTCGGTGATGCTGTGGTTCGCCTGGATGGTGAGCGCGCTGCCATCCGTCTTGTGTATCGTCACCTGCACCGGCTTGCCGGGAGCCAAGCTGCTCAGCCCCGTCACACTGATACGGTCCTGCTGCTCGATCTTCTCGTAATCCTTCGGGTCAGAGAAGGTCAACGCCAAGATCCCCTGTTTTTTCAAATTCGTTTCATGGATGCGTGCGAAACCTTTGACCAGCACGACTTTGACGTTTAAAAATCGTGGCGACATCGCCGCATGTTCGCGGCTGCTGCCCTCGCCATAGTTCTCGTCACCCACCACGACTGAACCGATTCCCTTCGCCTTGAAGGCCCGGGCAATCTGCGCGATGGTCAGGTTCGACTCGCCGGTGAGGACATTGGTCCCCTTGCCCGGCTCGGACGAAAACGCGTTATTGGCGCCCAGGAACATATTGTCGCTGATCTTGTCCAAGTGGCCGCGGAACTTCAGCCAGGGACCGGCCGGCGAAATATGGTCCGTGGTCGTCTTCCCCTTGGTCTTGATCAACAGCGGCAACTTCTCGAAGTCCTTCCCGTCCCAACGGGGGAAGGGCTGCAAAAGCTGCAAGCGCTCGCTGGTCGGCGGAATATCGACGGTGAGTCCATCGCCATTCTCGGCCGGCGCGACGAAGCCTTCTTCACCCTTCGCGAAACCCTTTGCTGGGAGCTCTTCACCTTGCGGCGGCTCCAGCTTGAATTCTTTCCCGTCCGCACCCTTAAGCGTGCCATTGACCGGATCGAATCCCAAATCGCCGGACAGCGCATAAGCAGTCACCACTTCCGGGCTGGCAAGGAACGACAAGGTTTCATTGATGCCGTCGTTGCGGCCGGGGAAATTGCGATTAAACGAACTGACGATGGAATCCGCTTTACCTTTCACTCCGTCGGCGCGCTTCCACTGCCCGATGCAGGGGCCGCAGGAATTCGACAAGACCGTCCCGCCCATCTTCTCAAACGTCTCCAGGAAGCCGTCGCGCTTCATCGTGTGATAAATCCGCTCTGAACCCGGCGACACGAGGAACGAGGCCTTCGCCTTCAACCCGGCCTTCATGCCTTGCTTGGCAATGTGGGCCGACCGGCTGATGTCTTCATACGAAGAGTTCGTACAGCTGCCGATCAAGGCCGCCTTCACCTCGATGGGATAGCCCTTCTCCTTCGCTTCGGCGGCCATCTTGGAGATGGGCCGTGCCAGGTCAGGCGTATGCGGGCCGACCACATGTGGCTCCAGCTTCGAGAGATCCACTTCGACGATCTGATCGTAGTACTTTTCCGGCGACTGATAGACTTCCGGATCGGCGACAAGCAGATCCTTGTGCGACGTCGCCAGATTCGCAAGATCGGCACGATCCGTGATGTTCAGATAGGCCACCATTTTCTGATCGAAGGGGAATACGGAAGTCGTCGCGCCGAGCTCCGCGCCCATGTTGCAGATAGTGCCTTTGCCGGTCGCGCTGATGGTTTCGGCGCCGGGCCCGAAGTACTCGACGATCTTGTTGGTTCCACCCTTGACTGTCAGCAGGCCGCAGAGATAGAGGATCACGTCTTTGGGGGATGCCCAGCCGCTCAACTTGCCGGTCAGGCGAATACCGATCAACTTCGGATGGAGCACTTCCCAGGGCAGCCCGGCCATGACTTCACCGGCATCAGCACCGCCGACACCAATGGCCAATCCGCCCAATCCACCGCCGTTCGGCGTATGGGAGTCGGTTCCGATGATCAAGCTGCCAGGGAACGCGTAGTTCTCCAGCACGACCTGGTGAATGATGCCGGCGCCAGGCTTCCAGAATCCGATGCCATATTTTTTCGCAGCGGACGCGAGGAAGTTATAGACCTCCTTGTTCTCGTCCATCGCCCGAAGCAGATCCTTCTCGGATCCCATTTCGGCGCGGATCAAGTGATCGCAATGGATCGTGCTGGGCACGGCCGCCTGCTTCTTGTTCGCCTGCATGAACTGCAAGATGGCCATCTGCGCCGTCGCATCCTGCATCGCCACGCGATCCGGACGCAACGCCAACATCGCCTTCCCGCGCTCCCAGGTCTGTGTATCAAAGTTGTCTGCGTGAGAAACCAAAATTTTGTCGGCGAGCGTCAGGCCGCGACCGAATTTCTTTCTAGCCTTGGCGAACACGTCCGGCATCTTGGCATACAGTTTCTTTGCGAGATCCATCGACATCTTCTCTTCTCCACATTCTGGCTGGAAGTTACTGACAGTGGGCTATGGGGCTGAGCATCCACCAAGACCAACCGCCTCTTGTCTCCCGCCTATATTTATGGGGGCACTTCCCGCGACTATTTCAGCGGCGGGACCTCCCGCCGTTTTGGGGCTGCGTAGTTCACGAGATAGTCGAACAGCCTGATCAGGCGGCTGTCCTGACGCTTCTGATCCACCCAGTGGCCGATCAAGCCGATCGTCCGCGAGAGGATGAAGAATCCGTTCAAACTATCGACCGGGAATCCGATATCGACCAACACGGCCGCCATCGTTCCGTCCACATTGAGGATCAAGTTATCCTTCTTCGCCGCCGTGACCTGCTCGACCTGCAACGCAAAGTCGAGGCACGGGGTCTTGATGGGCAAGCTCTTCACATACCCCACCAACTCCTTCACCCGCTTGTCCGGATTGCGGAGGCTCTTCACGCGATGGCCGATGCCGGGCACCGGGCCATGATTCTTCTTCATGTAGGTCAGGAATTCATCGACCGTCATCTTGTTATCGACGGCATGTTTGAAAAAGCGTCCGGCATCGGTGACGGCGCCGCCGAAGCGCGGGCCGATCATGATAAGCCCCGCGGCCACTGACTGGGACAGGCCGATCCCTGCGCAGGCCGCGATGATCGTCCCCAACGCGCCGCTCACGCAGGGGCCATGGTCGGCAGAAAGCATCATGATGCGCTTAATGATTTCGGCTTCCTGCTTGGAGATCAACCGCTTGTCCCACAAGAGTCCAACCACATGAGGGATTTCGTAGCCCTTATTAATCAGCTCGGAAGCGGGATACCCGTCGTAGCAGGGTTCGTCGCCGCGATCGTCGCTGATGGTGGTACGAATCAGCGGAGTGACCATGACTTCATCGGCCTTCATGGCCGCTTCAATACTCTTCGGCAATTTCGGCAGTGAGGCAGGCTCGACCGGTTCCTTCACCTGACCGGACTTCAACATGTCCTGATAGACTTCCTTGATCGCCGGACCGAGCGCCCCGAAGGTCGCCGGCACAATTGCGCCGGACTTTTTGAGGGCATCGGACTTGGACCGGGCCGAGCCTTCGCCCTTCAATCCCTCTTTCGCGCCCGCGTGCCCGAACTTCATGCCCTTCGGCAAACTTTCCTGGCAGAAACCGGAGACCACGGCCATCAACTTCACGCGGCGTTTTTTCGCACCGTACCACTCGGCCGCGCGCTCTTCGAGATCGCCGCCCATTTCGCCGACAATGACGACCGCCTTCGTCTGCGGATCGTTCTCGAACATTTCGAGGTAGCTCACGTAGTCAGTTCCCGGATAGGCATCGCCGCCGATACCGATGGCAGTCGTGATGCCGTCGGCAAACTGTGAGCAAATCCAGATAATTTCGTTGGAAAGACCGCCAGACTTGGTGATGACGCCAAAAGATCCTTCGCGATAGAGCTTGGACAACACGAGATTATCGAACGCTCCACCGATGACGCCAAGGCGACAGGATCCGGCTGACACAATACCGATCGACGAGGGGCCGTTAAACACCTTGCCGAGCTTTCTGGCATGGGCCCCGAGAATCTTGGCGTCCTTCTCAGGCACGCCTTCAGTGATCATCGACACCACCTTGATGTGTGTATCGTCGAGGGCTTCCATCCCGCCCTTCATCGCGCGATCGGCGCCAATGTAGACGAGACTGGTGTTGATCTGAGGATGGTGTTTGGTGGCTTCGGCGACCGTTTTATAGATGGGGACCGCAACCAGGCCGCTCCCGTAGGGAATTTCGTGCGTCTTGCCGGCATCCGGCGGGTAGACAAAGGCCAGGACGTTCAGCGAACGCTTGATCAGGTAGCAGAACTCGGCCATCCGGCGCGCGGCGTTGACGCCTGCCACGCCGCCCTGAATGACCACATAGGTATCTTTGTTTGCCAGGATACTCATCGGGATCTCCCCTTAATATTCAGTTGGTCATTGACGGCGACTACTTCGCCTGGAGCGCCTTATCAACGATGTCGGTGAGCGGCGTGTTGCGATCGAAGACACTGATGTCGAACCCTTCGTCCTTGAGCGCGCGCATCGCGTCGAGCCCTTCCTTCTCTCGCGGGCCTCCACGACGCACCCAGATTTTCACGCCCTTGAGCTTCCCTTCCGCCTTGGCTTTGCGGAATCCGTTGATGATGCCGCCGAACGTCTTCACCACGTCGGTGAAGTTGGCAATCGCGCCGCCGACAATGATGTTCTTGATTCCAGGCAAGGAGCAGACTTTCTCCGTCAGCACTTCAACCGCCCAGTCGGGTGGATCGCCGGAGTATTCGGCATAGTTTGCGAGCTTTCCGCCGCGGGCCACGACCGCATCGGAGTAGTACACGCTGGCACCGCCGCCGGCCGGCAGCATCGCCGTATCACCACCGGGAATTTCGATGAACTTGACCGAGCCCTTGATCTTGCTGTCGACCGCCATGACCTCCTCTTCCTGCTTGGAGTAGGCCCGGCCGAACTCTGCCGCAAACGCAAAATTCCAATCAGGATGGCGGAACTTGGCATCGCCGTCGAGCAAAGTCACCGCATCCAGCGCCACCAGTTCGCCATCGCTCGCGCGAGTCACGACGGGATTGACTTCCAGGTACTGCGCATCTTCACTATCGAAGCAGGCAAACATTTTCCCGGCAAACTCGGCCATTTTCTTGGTCAGCGGCCCGGTAAATCCCGCCTCTTTCGAAAGCTTTTCGAGCGCGTCGGCGGAAGGGGCCTGCCCGATCTCGAGGCAGAGCCGCTTCACCCGTTCCCAATTCGATTCGACTTCAATACCGCCGCAATTCGCGACAAGAATTTCACTGCCTTCGCGCGTGGATTTCACGGCGCAATAATATTCTTCCTTGTGGGCAATCATTTCTGACACGATGACCTGCGTCACCGTGATGCTCCCGACTTGGCGGCCGATCATCTCCTTGGTCGCGGCTTCCGCTGCCTTGAAATCCAGATCGACTTTGACCAAACCAAGCTTAAACCGCGACCCAAGGGCCTCATGGGCCTTGGCGACGAGCTTGGATTTCTTCAGCCATTCATTCGCCTGCCCCAGCTTCGTCAACTCATCGACAGATGTGACAACGACGTAATTGGGGACGTTGATCCCCCACTTCTTCATCAGCCCCATTCCGGGACCTTCAAGCACCTTGGCCATGACGACACTCCTTCAGCGTAGTGGAAACCAGCGATAAGGGAGCCGGATTGTAGCGAAATCACAGGGATGACTCAATACACCAGAGGTACTAACTGGGGGAGGCTCAAAAGGCCTAGTCCGCTAGCTTGATCAGGGAGAGCAGTCACCATCTAACACATTGAATTATTGGAATACACCATCCAAAGACCACAGCAACACGGCGCTCAATCTGTCAATGATCCCAGAGACAATCTCACAGACGCGTCCGAATCTTCTGACAGGTAGTGCAAATAAATGAACTTCGCTCGCTTTGTATGCGCCGGATAAGGGCTCCACATTTCCCCGGACAAGGGAGCCCCTCCTTGCCATACACAAGATGGTGTTGCTTGTAGGTTCCTTCGGAACCGTCCGGAGCAAAGAAGTCTTTGACACTGGATCCCCCACATACAATGGCCTGCCGTAGGATTGATTGCATCTCATGGTGGAGACGGCCGGCGGCAGAGGGTGCGAGCTGACTGGCGATCACATCCGGATGCAAACCGGCTCGAAACAGAGCTTCATTTGCATAGATATTTCCGATACCCGCAATTACTTGCTGGTGCATGAGCAGCGCCTTCAAACGACGGCGGCACTGGCCAAGCAGCTGAGTAAACTCTTCGCAAGTGACGTGAAGCGGATCGCATCCAAACCGCCTGGCACGATAGCGATCGAGCCCCGCACGATCCAGCAAAGAGAGACGGCCGAACCGGCGCGGGTTCCAATAGCGCAATGAACCGGTCGACGTGGAATCGAATTGCATCGTGTAGTGCACATGCTGGGGAAACTTGATCGACACGGCCGGAAATAACAGCAGCCCGGTCATCCCGAGCTCTGCCACGAGATAGCGTCTGTCTCCCGCTTTCTCAAATTCAATCGCGACACTCTTCCCGTATCGATCGACCGCCGTCACGACACTCCCCGGATACCACCAATCCGTATCGCCGCCTTCGCGAACAATGTCGGACCTCCCGACGAGCACCGCGGTAACCTGCGCTCCAATCAAGCGCGCGCGAAGTTGACGAGCCGCGACTTCGGCTTCGGGAAGTTCAGGCATAGGGCCCTTTACACGATGAAAAGAAATGACGCATCGATGCGAATCATTACGCCATGCGAACGGGGGGAAACGCAATATTGGAGATACCGACAGCAGCCCGGCTATAAGGCATGCGGAGCAGAAGTGGATCCGGCCTTCTTACTCGCCCGATGGGAGCGCAGCTTGAGTACGTTCTCAATGGTCTCCTGCAGCTGGGGAAGCGGGATCGCTCCAGGCCGACGGGCTTTGACAAACGCCACGGCCTCTTCATAGGGCAGGCCTTGGTTGCAGCAAAAATATGCGATCAGGACGGACGCAGACCGCCCCATCCCGGCTCGGCAACAGACCAGCGTGCGGGTCCCGGGAGCACGCGCTTCAAGCCAGGACACCGCACGATCGAGCCGCACAGGGTCTACTGCTGAAAACTCTTTGAATGGAATATACTCGTAGTCCATCCAGACGGGAGGCTCAACGCTAAACTCTTCCGCCACCAGCAACAGTCCGGCAATCCCCGGCATGGGGTTCCGAGCCTCGTCGATATTGCCCAGTATCAATGCATCAGAAATCACATGCATAGTGATCTAGGTATAGTATTGTGTGGAACGGGTCAAGCGAATCACGGCTGATCGAGTCGGCCGTTGCAGTCTGCTGAAGCCTCTCGCTATACTCGCCTATCTGTTCATGACGAAAAGAGGAACTGAATGCCTTCTCTCTCGCCGGAAGAAGTTGAAGAGCGACTGACGTCGGTCCATTGTGCCATTTGCAAGGGGGATCGATTCGGAATCGACCGCCGCTTCATGCAACCGGATGGTGAGTGGCGGGGCGTCTGCATGAAATGTCGATACAGCTTTCCCGTCTACACCGACATGGAGTTTTACCAGCGCACCCAGCCGGATATCCCCTATCGCCTCAAAGAGATAGCCTGTCGAGCCTGTCAGCACCGCGGAGTCACATTGGATTTCCGTATTACGATGTCGGTTCGAGAAGCGATCTACTTTGTGACCTGCCTCGGCTGCAATACCAAATTCCCCGAGCAATCGTCGCTGGAAGCCTTCGAATAACTCCCCTTTAGTCAGCCTGCGGGTGTATACTGAAAGTATGGATGATACGAAAAAACAGCAGGAACCAGAGCCGGCACCGAAAGCCCGCAAGGAAATCCCTCTGATCTCTGTGCCCAACGACCGCGACATGATCGCCGCAGAGATGGCGGAAATGTTCGACGAGGATCGCGTCAGCCATCAGCACGGCAGTTCAGAGCCGGAAGCGGATTAACGCCTCACTCACACCGATCGAATTATCTGCACAGTCCCATCGCGCTCGATTCGTCCCACCGCCGACACTTTCCCTTCCCGCTCTTTCCGCACGACTCGCTCAATCTGCACGATAGCGCCGCGATGCCAGTCATCCAGAGGCGCATTCGATTCAGACTTCAATCGGTCCTGACGTCCGATTTCAGACCGCCCCAACTCGTTGCAGAGCCACGCCCGCTTCTCACCTTTCAACTCCCGCAACTCGCTCACGACGCGATAGACATCCGATTTAGGCTCGACGATAGTTCGCCCGTCTTTTCTGAGCAGAAGATACGAAAACTTCAGAGCGTCTTTAATGAAACCCACCGCGTCGTCAATTTGTTGAATTCCTGGCGGGGTCTCCCAGGCTCTTTCCTCATGGCACCAATCGAACGGATTTACCAGTGCCGGACAACTGTTTTCGTGGAGACAAGGGCTATAGATCGTGCACAGTTTCTCCTGAATCAATCGATCCCGTAGCTGATGCAGCGCTCTCGATGTATCCCGTAAAGCCGGCTCGACGATCATCATCGTGCCGGTGGGAGCTAACCTTGCCAAAAGCTGCGTTACGAGTCCTACTTTTGCCTGCACGGGATCGGCACTACTGGAGTAGAGTTCGTTCAGGCAATTCGCCGCAATGATCAGATCATAGGGAGCGTGCTGTTCAACCTGACTGAGCCACCCCCCATTCGGCAATCGCTCAAGATTTCCCTCATGGGTAATCAGTCTTCCGTCAATCGCTCCAGATTCCCGGCCGTAGACCTCCCATAGGCTCCTCGCCAGTTTCAGCGCTTCGGCTGAACCATCGACTGCGACAACGGTGAGGTCCTTGATTCGCTCCGGCCAATGCTGATGAAACCAATCAAAGACGGCCAGCACCCCTGCACCCGGTCCCGATCCCACATCAAGAATGCGGATCGGACGATCCGGCCCTTGATCGGGCCAGCCCTGCGGCATCTCGTCGAGCAGAACCTGGATCTTCGACAGGTTTACCGGCAGGAAGTATTTGAGATAGGCCGCTGCATAGCCCGGATGATCGAGGTAGTCGGATCTCAGTGAGTCGCGATCTTTTGTAAAGAGTCTCGAGAGTTCGGCTACGGCTTCCGCATTGCGATCCATGCCGCTCCTGACAGAACTGGAGGCGACCTGCTCAAGGGCGTTGAGGAGGATCGGTGAGAGACGGGCCACGGTCCGGTGTTGGTTGAAGGCCATATTCGTGTAGTGTATGCTCACCGCACGAGGAGAACAATCATGAGTGAATCATTGCTGCAAGCCTACAGGGAAGTCGAGATGGCCATGGAGCGCTTTACATTGGTGCTGCATGACCACGTCGACCACCTTCGCAATACGGAGCCGCCGGGATCCGACAAACTGCATCGCATGAGCAACGGAACCAAAGCCATGCGCGACAGCGCGTCGATTTATTTGTCCTATGCCAAATACGTCGCTCACGGGATGCCCGCCAGCGAGGAGCTGATCGAGGACGATCTGCAGGGCTAACAACCGGCGCGTCGATTGATCGAGCCCACTGCTCCAAAGAAAACGAAAGGCCCGCCGGGTAATCCCCGGCGGGCCTTTTCATTGCTGTAACTGATCAGCCTAGATGCTGCGCATGAAATGGGACACGTCGTCTTGATTGACAGCCCCGCCCATGACAGAGGACATCGCGACGTTCGTGGACTTCTTACCGGTGAGGCCTGACTCCACTTCGTCCACAATCAATTCAACCGGCATGGACTGCCCACCATAGACACGCGGCCCACCGATGATTTTGGCCTTGGAGTAGCCATAAATCGCGGTCGCCACTTCCTTGGCCAGCCAACCGACATAATTGAACTCGGGCACCACGATCAACTTGGCATTTTTGCAAAGTTCCCGCAGTTCCTGCGTCGGGAACGGCCGCAATGAACGTACCTTGATCAGGCCGATCTTAATGCCCTTTTCTGCGCAAATACGTACCGCTTCACGGGACTGAGCTGCGGCGCTTCCTGACGCAATGATCACAGCCTCGGCACCGTCCACATTCTCAGCCGTGAGCAACCCGCCCAAATACTGATTGATATACTTGCGGGACCGTTCAACAGCAGCCCACACTTCCTGCTGCCAGACCGCGTGAATGTTGTAGGCCATGAAGTTCGATTTTTGAACCGGGGCGTCACGCGAGAGACGCGCGGGAGGATTCTCCGCATCAAGGACAGGCACCGCGCCGCGCCAGGCCTCACGCGGAGGCAGCTTCATGCTGCGATCCTGCATGCGCACATAGCCACGAGCATGCGTGACAAAGAATCCATCGCAGCAGACTCCGACCGGCAGAGTCACATCGTTCTTCTCGCTGATGACGAACCCGGCCATCGTGAAGTCGAACATGTCCTGTTGATTCTCAGCATGGAACACGATCATACCGCAGTTGAGGAGATAGGAGACTTCAATATTATCCGGCTGAATCGCAAGCGGGGCATTGACCACACGGCAGGTGAACATCGCCACAGCCGGCAACCGATGGCCTGGCCATGACGCAATACCCTCAAGACCTCTCAAGGTTCCAGGTCCCGCAGTCGCGGTATAGCAGCGAACGCCTGCGCGGGACCCTCCGGCGATGGCGGCCATAACACCGACTTCTTCCTCACCGCGATAGTACTCTTTTACATATCCTTCGCCGTAGAGCACACCCACAAGCTGCATGGTTTCGCTCTGAGGTGTAATCGGGTAGGCAATTGCGAGATCCACATTTGACCGGCGAATAGCCTCCTTCGCGGCTTCGCTGCCTGTAATAAATTCCTTCGTCCTCGGGGCTTCGTGAAACAAGTACTCAGGGCTGACGACCTTTTGCCGCTTGGCTTCGGCATGCGGATCCTTCTTAGCCGGCGCCACAGTGGCAGCAGGAGCACCTGGGGGATTCGTTTTGACTTCAGCTTCGCTCATCGTTGCACCTCTTGGCTATAGCGCCCGTGATCCCGATCCTTACCCTTCACGCTTCATCTGTTCAGCCGAATGGCCAAACGTACCCGCGCTACCGACTCCGGCAACCGTAGGCATAAAGGTCAAAGGATTGGTGTGGGTCTTTCCACCGTGGACTTTGGACTGCGTTCCGGTAAACCGAACATTCTCGCCGTTTTCCGGCAGCTTGATCCCCATTTCCTCACGAATCTTCTTGAAGATCTGCGCGGTCTTTTTCAGCTTGAGCACATCCGAATCGCGGATCGTCAGCATGGCATCTTCGTGGCCCTGCTCGGCGCAGATCGCCATCGTGCAGCAATTCGTCCCCGCACGGATCATCTTCAACGTCAGATTGGCATAATGGCAATGCACGCCGATGAAGATACAAGCCTCAATCTTATTTCCCCAAATCGTCAAATTCGGGTGATTGGGATTGATGACCTCTTCCGGATCGATCTTGGGATATTTAGGCCGGTAGTCCGGCATCGGGATAATCATCACATTCGGAATCTGGGCGGCAATTTCCAGCGTGGCCTTGGCCTTTTCAATCGCATGCTCATTCCAGGCCCATAACACCATCGGCCCTGGGAAGAGGGTCGCGTTGGGACTGGTCAACATCTTCCTGGCCATCTCTTCGATAACCTTATCCTCATTGGGTTCCAGCAGTCCGTAAAACAAGCCTTCGCCTGGATCGGGCAGCGACACACCAAGCTGTGCAGCGGACGGAGGATGAAATCCAGCCGGTCCCGGAACAATGATTCTCTCTCTCTTATCTTGCGTTGTTGCCACGCCCGTTCCCCTTTCTTGCCGAATGATCAGACGCTAGGGCTTACCAAAACCGCCGTTGTGCTCTTGTCGCCATAGGTAATATTGTCGGTGATGGCGACCAACGGTAATTGATCGATCATGATCATCTTGATGGCGTTGTTCTTGGCCATGTTGTCGCAGACCCACACGCACTGCGCACAACCTTTACAACGATCCACCGCCACGTACGCAGAACCGTACTTAAAGCCCTTATCCTTCCCCATCTCCTCGCTGTATTGGATGGTGTTGGCTTCCGGGCAATACTGCGTGCAGAGCTTGCAGCTCTTTGCGGCACAAATTTCAACGTTGATATCAGCTACGAGATACATGGAAAACTCCTTCTGTATCGCTATTACACACTGGCAGCGGCGGCGACTGGCGCCTCGACACGTTTCACGTCGGGAGCGGCCCATCCGTGCTCAACGGCGTAGTTCCAACCGGCCCGCATCACGGCCACGTTCTTATCAATCAATTCCTGCTTCTTCTTGAACTTTCGTTCGACCACGCTATCCAACGCCGCCGTTCCGCCGGAAACGACGAATCCTTTTCCGAGGAACCGGTCCTTCACGGCCTGCTCCAAGCCGGCCATGTTCGTCAACCCGGTGATCGCTCCGATGCAGCCCATCAAGGCCATGTTCGTGGCAAGGTCCATCCCCGCCACTTCCAGCGAAAGCTTCGTAGCGGGGAAGTAGTAGAGCTTCGCGCGACGCTCTTTCAGCTCAGCCGCCTGGTCCTTGTGCAGGTTCATCGGACCATCGTTGTTGATCAGCGCGATCCCGTCTTCCTTCAGACCGAAGTAGAAGGGCATCGTGTAGGACTTACCATGCGTAATAACCTGCGGATGGAAAATGATGATGATGTGGGGAAACGTGATTTCGCCGATCTCGTAGATCGGTTCATCCGACACCCGCACATAACTCTCGACCGGCGCCATGCGCTTTTCCGATCCGTAGAACGGAACGATCGTGCTTTCCCCGCCGGCGTTGATGACCGCGGTGCTCAGGATGTGCGATCCTGTCACGACACCCTGTCCACCGACGCCTGCCATCCGAATGTTGAAACGCTTTGCCATGGGCAACCCTCCTTACCGGTCAGGCTTATGCTTTGTTGGGAATAGCGGCTGCGGGAGCGGCCGGCTTCGGAAGAAATTCCTTATAGCCATACCGCTCAGCCAAGTACTGCTTCGCTTCTTCGCTGACATACTCCGTGAACTGATACCGATCGTTTTCAACGGTCTTGGCGTCTTCCATGACCTTGTCGGTCGGAATCGCATACTCAATATTGCAGGAGGTGTAGGCCTGAATGTAGGCAGAGCCCACTTCACGGGCGATCAGCACGGCTTTCTTGATGACACTCTCGACGCGGCGGGGATTGTTCGGGACGACGGTGGCGACATAGGCGCATCCGGCTACCTTCGCCATCTGCAGCATATCCATTTTCTCGAACTTCTTGCCCAAGGGGGCCATCTTCAACACCGCGCCGCGGCTCGTCATACCGCTTTCCTGACCGCCGGTATTTCCGTAGACTTCGTTATCCAACATGATCGTGGTGAATCGTTCCTTGCGGAACCAGGAGTGCAATACTTGCTGGAATCCGATGTCGGCCGTGCCGCCGTCGCCGGCCATAACAACCACATCCTTCGGCTTATCGCCGAACCGGAGGCGAAGACCGCGAGACAACCCGCTGGCCACACCATTCTGGTCGCCGTAGTTGCCATACACGAAGGGGATCGCCGCCTGCGAAATAGCCAAGCGACCGCAACCGGCGGTACCAACCATAATGGTGTCTTCAGGGTTCGGAACGGCAATCATGGCGAGGCGGATGAACAGGGTCATCGCACAGCCGGCGCACATCGGATGTTCTTCCAAAATTTCCTTGAAGCTCCCCATCTGGGAAACTGAGACCTTCTTGCCGAACGGACCATGTTCGACCATATCCCGATATTCTTTCGGCATGAACTTCTCGAAGCCGTTTGTAAACTTCACATAATCGAGACTCATCAGGCACCTCCCTTATGTCACTGCAACGGCATCCCGTTGCCTATGGTTCAACACTAACGCGATAGACGAATACACCCTGTAGGACGATGAGGATGGACAACACACATTCGAGTCTGATCAATCAATTGCGCCACGGCATCCTAGCAAAGCTGAAAAAAGACTGTCAATTTATATATTCCGATCAGCTCCTCAACTACCAGCATAGTGAAAATATTATAACGTCCTGATATTCAACGCAACTTCTCAGAAGGCCCACGACATCCGAAAGAAGGCCTAGCCCTGGCCCGGCCAGATAGGCCATTCGCCCCAAAAATTTGCCGCAGGCGGCGGCGAGAACGAAGAAAAGCACTATTTCCATCAGAAATGACGGCTTATGATTGCCGATCACCGCCAATCCAGTTAGACTGACCGACTATGCCAAATCGAGTGTTCATTCCCGGTGAGGACGACGCAGGGGCCCATGTCGGCGGCGTGCACAAGCGCCCGCCCATCCCGGACAACACCTTGAAAGCCGAATGCCCGAAGTTCATGGCCCATGGCCCCTGCGGGGGTGTGCGCAAAGGCGGCCTCTGCGAAGTCTATCCGGAAATGAAATGCCCCTGGGTGTCGATGTTTATTGAACTCGAGAAAATCGGGCAGACCGATTGGATGAAACAACTCTAGCAGACATGAGGCGTGACTCGTGAAACGTGTAGCGGCGCGAAGCACATCGAAGACCACGAAACTGGGATACAACGAACGGCATGCGAAAAGCGGCATTGCCGCGCCGCTCCCCGACATTGAAACCTTCCCTAATCAGTATAAGGGCTACGAGATCACGATCGAGATCCCCGAATACACCGCGATCTGCCCCAAAACCAACCTGCCCGATTTCGGCACCGTCACCATCCACTACATGCCCAACAAAGCCTGTCTCGAACTCAAGTCACTCAAGATGTATATCCACGCCTACCGCAACCTCGGCATTTTCTACGAGAACGCCGTCAATCGGATTCTCCATGATGTCGTGAAATCCTGCCGACCAGTCTGGGCCACCGTCACCGGCGGATTCACCGCACGCGGCGGCCTCTCAAGCAAGATCGAAGCGAAATATCCCTAGCCGTCCCGATCCTTCAAGTCCCATTTTCTTCGGAAAACTCTTCCTCATCTAGCCGCAACCAATCCATCGGGATTACGCCTAAGCTTCGTTTTCTTCATCACACCACCCTTCACTGCCCTCAAGTTATCGTCAGCAATCACCGATGAACTGCATTAACGGACACGTGCGCCCGACTGCCGGGTGTCACGCATGGTCTAACCGCTGCCTGGCAGTTCAGGCAGGACCAGCCAAAGACCAGAACCCCCGGTCATGGGCAATCCGCTTTTATCGTCGTCGCAGATATGGGAAACCGGCAAACACATACAGAAACGTTGAGCGCCTTACTGAGGCTCTGCATCGGACTGATCTGCTATTCGGCCAACGCCTTTCAGGCCTTTGCCGCCGATACGGAACGGCGGCCGGATGAACCCTCCGACCTCACCGAGCTGAGTCTTGAGGAACTGCTGAATGTCGAAGTGACGTCCGTCACCAAGCAGGCCCAGCCGCTCTCCCAAACCGCCGCCGCGATCTTCGTCCTGACAAAGGAAGACATCCGACGATCCGGCGCCACCAGCATTCCTGAGGCACTCAGAATGGTTCCGGGCCTGCAGGTGGCTCGCCTGGATTCGAGTAAGTGGGCCATCTCTGCTCGCGGCTTCAACGGCCGGCTCGCCAACAAGCTCCTCGTGTTGATCGATGGTCGCACCGTCTACACCCCCCTGTTTTCAGGTGTGTATTGGGATGTCCAGGACACCTTGATGGAAGACATCGACCGGATTGAAGTCATTCGAGGGCCGGGCGCCGCACTGTGGGGAGCCAACGCCGTCAATGGCGTCATCAATGTCATCACCAAAAAGGCGAAGGACACCCAGGGCGGCCTGGTTGTGGGAGGGGCAGGAACCGAGGAGCGCGGATTCACAGGCATCCGCTACGGCTCGAAACTGTCCGACAGCACCCATATTCGGGCCTATGGGAAGTTCTTTGCCCGGGACGACCAGGCCACAGCCACGGGAGATCCCGCAACAGACCCCTGGCATCAGGCTCGCGGAGGAATGCGGGTCGATCACAGCGCAGCGAATAGCGACCTCCTGACGCTGCAAGGCGACTTCTATCAAGGAGAGTACCGGGAGCGCGTCACAGCACCCACGTTGACGACGCCATTTTCCTCGACATCCGATCTGAAAGGGCAGATCACCGGAGGCAACCTGTTGGGACGCTGGACCCACGAGATCTCCTCAACATCGGGCTTTACACTCCAGCTCTATTACGATCGCAGCGAGCGCGCCACCCCTCAGCTAGCGGAAAAACGCGACATCGCCGACGTCGACTATCAGCATCACCTGACCTTGGGCACCCAGCACCACATCGTCTGGGGATTGGGCTATCGATTCACCAACGACCAACTCACCAATAGCCAGACCATCCAATTCTCGCCCTTCAGCCGCGTGTTGAATCTCTGGAGCGGTTTCGTGCAGGACGAAATCACCATCGTCCCGAAAACTGTCGCGCTCACGCTCGGCTCAAAGATCGAGCACAACGACCTGACCGGCCTGGTGGTGCAGCCCAACGGGCGTCTCCGCTGGACTCCCACAGACCATCAAACCGTCTGGGCTTCGGTTTCACGCGCCGTGCGCACTCCCTCGCGGGCGGAAGACGACGTACGCATCAATCAAACCACGGCTCCGCCCAGCGGCTCCACGGGCGGGCTTCCCGCCCAGGCCGCTCTCATCGGGACCCGAGGGTACGGAAACGAGAAAACATTGGCCTATGAACTCGGCTACCGCAACCAGCTCACCAGTAGGCTGTCTTCGGATGTGGCCGCCTTTTACAACAACTACAAAGACCTTCGCACGCTGGAACGCGGCACGGCAACCGTAGAAACCACCCCGAGCCCGCTACATCTTCTCGTCCCGTTCAACGCGAGCAACAAGCTGCGCGCGGAGACCTATGGCGTAGAAGCCGCGCTGGAATGGCGTCCGTTGGATTGGTGGCGAATTCAGCCGTCGTACACCTACCTCTACGTGCATCTCTACACAGACCAAACGACCGATCCCACAGCAGGCGATACGAAAGGACAAAATCCGGCCCATCAAGTGTCTATGAGATCCCTGATGTCGCTGCCCCACAACATCGAATTAGACCTGTGGGCCCGCTACGTCGACCGGCTCGCCGCCGCACAAGTGCCGTCGTACCTCACGCTTGATCTGCGCCTGGGCTGGAGACCGACGAAGCAATTAGAACTCTCCCTGGTCGGGCAAAACCTGCTCGATAACCACCGGCCGGAATTCAGAGAACCGATCGTCTCCTCCACACCGACGGAAATTCAACGCAGCGTCTATGGAAAGGCGACCTGGCGGTTCTGATGAATCCACGTCGCATCACATGTCAGAGAACAAGCTGGGAACGACGCTTTGTCACTCCCGTAGGCCTGGCCATTGTGCTGGCATTCACTATGAGCGCTCTGCCCGCCATGGCTGCGATACGTTCGCCAGAAGATCTGACCGAGCTGAGCCTGGAAGAGCTCATGAACGTCGAGGTGACGTCCGTCTCCAAAAAAGGACAACCGCTCTCTCAAGCCGCCGCCGCCATCTTCGTCATCACGCAGGAAGACATTCGGCGATCCGGCGTGACCAGCATTCCTGAGGCGCTGCGGATGGCTCCCGGCATCAACGTGGCCAAAGTTGACGGCAACAAATGGGCGATCACCGCGCGGGGATTCAACGACCGCTATTCTTCAAAACTCCTGGTCCTGATGGACGGCCGCACGCTCTATACCCCCTTCTTTGCTGGAGTCTATTGGGAGCTTCAAGATTATGCGCTTGAAGACATCGAACGGATCGAGGTCATCCGGGGGCCTGGCGGAGCGTTATGGGGAGCCAATGCCGTCAACGGCGTCATCAACATCATCACCAAAAAGTCGAAAGATACCCAAGGCGCAATGGCCAGTACCGTCGTGGGGACTGAAGAGGCCATCGGCACGCTCCGCTATGGCGGCACGGTCGGCGACAGTTTTCACTATCGTGTCTACGGCAAGACCCTCAACCGCGACACCAGCTATGCGCCAGGAGGAGCCCACGACGACTGGCGAAGCGGGCGAGGGGGAATCCGCGCTGACTGGGACATCAGCGCCCAAGACTCCCTGACGGTCCATGGCAACTACTCGGATGGGCGTGCTGGCGACCGCGTCACCCTGCCACGCCTCTCGGCTCCATTCGGGACCCAATCGCAGAACGAAGACGCCGGCCTCGCCAGCCAAAGCGTGCTGGCCAACTGGACGCACCGGTTCGGAAGTCAATCGGAAACGCAGCTGCGCCTCTACTACGATCAATATCGTCGCGACTCTGTCACCATCGGCGAACGGGTCAACACCTACGATGTCGACTTTCAGCATCACATCGGATTGCCCTTCGGGCACGATGTCGTCTGGGGACTGGGCTATCGCCTGATGAGCGACCGGTTTCGCACCAGCACCGCCATCACACTGGCTGTCCCCTCGCGCGACATCAGCCTCTACAGCGGTTTTTTACAAGACGAAATCAGTGTGGTTCCCGACACGCTCTCTCTGACCGTCGGATCAAAATTTCTGCACAATGACTTCACTGGATTTGAGATCCAGCCGAGCGCGCGCCTGCTCTGGAAAGCGTCGCCGCAACACTCGATCTGGGCCAGTATCTCCCGCGCCGTCAGAACTCCAGACCGGTTTCGTGAAGACGCCGCCCTCACCGTCACCGGAACCCCCTTCGGCCCGGTTCGAATCCTGAACCGCTCGCTCGATTCCGAACGCGTCCTTGCCTATGAACTCGGCTACCGGGGACAACTCCATCCCCGTGTCACCATCGATCTTGCCGCCTACTACAACCAGTACGACCGGCTCATCTTCACCGAGACCGTGACGGCGCTGACCTCCCGTTATGCGAACAACATGAACGGACATACAGCCGGACTGGAAGTGGCCGGCGAATGGCGCCCCTTCGATTGGTGGGCCCTGCGGCCGGCCTTGACCTATCAACAAACGGTGCTCGCCGGCCCTCCGATGACGTCGATTCCCACGACCGGCCGGGAGGGATCCTCGCCGGATCACCAGGCGTCACTCCAGTCCCGGATCACGTGGGGACCGCAATGGGAATTCGATGCCTGGTACCGCTATGTCGAACGGCTGACCGCCGCCGGCGTGCCCGGCTACCACACACTTGATCTGCGCCTGGGCTGGCACGTCTCGAAGCAACTGACGGTGGATCTCGTCGGACAAAATCTGTTGGACAAGGCCCACCCTGAATTTCGAACGATTTCCGGCGGCACCCAAAATACGGAAGTGCAACGAGCAGGGTTTCTGAGACTCACATGGCACTACTGATTCACCATAGTGCGCCACGCATGGGACCCCCCGCGAAGCCGCGAGGAGTCGGCTTGTCCATTTCGGCCGGGCTCCGTCACATCGTAGCGGTCACGCTCTGCTTCCTTAGTCTATACACCGGTAGTCCGAACACACATGCCCAGGCCCAGGAGCCCAGCGCGGAATACCAGCTCAAGGCGGCGTTCCTCTATAACTTTGCCAAGTTTGTCGAATGGCCGGTCGACACATTCCCCGACAGCACCACCCCCTTCACGATTTGTGCGCTCGGGAACGACCCCTTCGGCTCCAGTCTGGATGCCATCGCGGGGAAGACGGTCAGGGACCGGGCACTCGTCATCAAGCGGATTCGATCAGGCGATGCCGTGACCGGATGCCAGATCCTCTATGTGAGCCCGAATGAGTTGCCCCAAGTCACAGGCCTGCTGCGCAGTTTACACAAGGCGCCGGTGCTGACAGTCTGCGACATAGATGCCTGCGCCGAAACCGGTCTCATGCTCAACCTGCGCATGGCCGATAATCGTGTGCAGCTCGACATGAATCTCGAGACCGTCCAGCAGACCCCGCTCAAGGTCAGTTCCCAGCTCATCAAGCTCACACGCATCGTAAAAGGGCAGCCCTAATATGTGGTGTTCATTCAACGAGTGGCCAATTCAACGCAAACTGACGGGGATGGCCCTCTTTTCAACCGGCCTCGCCTTGCTGCTGGTCCTCCTCGCGTTTGTCGCCAATGACATCGTGTCGTTCCGGGGCACCATCGAGTCGCGCATGACCTCGTTAGCCGATGTGATCGGGACCAACAGCACGGCCGCTCTCACCTTTCGAGATCAACAAGCCGCTGCCGATACGTTAGCCGCGCTACGGCAAGACCCCCATGTGGTCTTTGCAGAGACGTTTGCCGCCGACAAGACATCGTTCGCCACCTATGTGAGACCCCGACAAGTAGATTCCGGCGCATCGCCTCTCCCCCCAACCCGCTCAGTGGCGCTCACAGAGACGCGGCAGAGCCGCAGAACCAACCACCTCCTCGAACTGGCGACGCCGATCGTGCTGGATGGACAAATCATCGGCTGGATTCTCCTCCGGTCAGACCTGACCGAAATCAACGAGCGGCTGATACGCTCGAGCATGATCGCCCTGGGCATCTTTATCCTGTCAGGGCTAGCGGCTCTGGCCGTGTCACAGCGGCTCCAGCGCGCCATTACCGATCCACTACTCCGCCTGGTGGACACGACACGCACCGTCTCGGACACCGGGAACTACTCGCTTCGCGCAGAAAGCCTCTCGCCCCACGATGAAATCGGAGTCTTGGTCAAAGGGTTGAATGCGATGCTGGAGCAAATCCAGTTCCAGCATGAGCAATTGCAGCGGCACCGAGAGGAGCTCGAGCAGGAAGTCTCGCAACGCACAGCGGAACTCGTCACCGCCAAGGACGCGGCGGAAGCCGCGAGCCAGGCCAAGTCCCAGTTTCTCGCCAACATGAGCCACGAGATCCGCACGCCAATGAACGGCGTCCTCGGCATGGCGGAGTTGCTGTTGAACTCCCCGCTCAACGAGAAGCAGCGGCATCTCGCCACGAGCGTGCACCGATCGGGAACCGCCCTGCTCGGCATCATTAACGACATTTTGGACTTTTCCAAGATTGAGGCCGGCAAGCTGGAGTTGGAGCGGATTGAATTCGGGCTTCGAGACACCATTGAAGAGGCGGTGGACCTCTTCGCCGATCCAGCAGGCAAGAAGGAATTGGAGTTGACCTGCTATATCCCCGACGACATTCCCGACCATGTCATCGGCGATCCGGTCCGGCTGCGGCAAGTCCTCCTCAACCTCGTAGGGAACGCCGTCAAGTTTACTCCCTGCGGCGAGGTGACCGTCCGCGTGGCACTCCTGAGGCAAGAGGACAATACGCTCACCCTGAAGATTGAGATCGCCGACACGGGGCTGGGCATCCCCGCTCCAGTCCAATCACGGCTCTTCACCGCGTTTTCTCAAGCCGACGGATCCACCACGAGACGCTTTGGAGGCACCGGCCTCGGGCTCGCCATCGTCAAACAACTGGTACAGCTCATGGGTGGGGAAGTTGGCCTCGCGAGTTCTTCCAATCGGGGGTCAACGTTCTGGTTTACCGTTCAGCTCGGCTACCACACACGGCCAGCCTCGCGTCAAGCACCGGATGGCCAATTCTTGCACCACACCAGAATTCTGATCGTGGACGACAACCCGACCAACCGCTACATCTTGGACGCCCATCTGAAATCCTGGGGAGCCGACACGATCTGCGCCGAATCCGGCGCAGCCGCCCTGGACGTCTTGCATGACGATGCCGGGAAGCCGCCGATCGACCTGGCCATTCTCGACATCCACATGCCCGACATGGATGGCCTCATGCTCGCCGACGCCATCAAGACTGATCCACGCACCAGCCACCTGGATCTGCTCGCGCTGAGTTCCAGCGATAGTCTTGTCCACGGTGGAGATGGCGCGGCTCTCGGATTTTTCGCCTGGCTCAGGAAACCCGTTCGGCAATCTCTCCTGAAAGACTGCCTGCGCCGTAGAGGACAGGGGATGGCTGCGACACCGCCCCGTCAGGCCCCAATGCCGGTGGGTCAAAAACCCCTTGGGCGAGTCCTCCTCGTTGAGGACAATCCCGTCAACCGCGAGGTCTCTACCGGCATGCTCGACCTCCTCGGCTATCGCGTCACCGTCGCCGAGGACGGCCAGCAAGCCGTCGCCGCGTCCGCCATCGAGTCCTTCGATCTCATCCTCATGGATTGCCAGATGCCGGTCATGGATGGATTCATGGCCACGGCAAGGATTCGCGATCGAGAACAACAGACCCATGCCGCACGAATTCCGATCATCGCCCTCACTGCGAATGCGATGGACGGCGACCGGGAACGCTGTTTGGCGGCGGGCATGGACGACTACTTGAGCAAACCCTTTTCTCAACAGGCACTTGCGGAAGTACTCTCCCGCTGGTACGTGCGCAGAGAGCAGCTCCAGCCGACCGACAGCCACGTAGAGGCGCCATCTCCCGACGATGGCGAGAATCGCCCATCAACGGCCTCGCCTGCGACCCACATCGACCGCACCGCTTGGGCAAGTATCACCGCACTCCAACGACCAGGGAAGCCCAATCTGCTGCACAAGACCATCAGCCTCTATCTCACGAGCGCTCAGGCCCAGGTCGACGGGCTTCGTCAGGCTCTTCAGGAAAAGAATCACCAGGCTATGATTGTCCCGGCCCATACGCTGAAATCATCGAGCGCCCTGCTCGGCGCCACCCAACTGGCCGAACTTGCCGGACAGATCGAACGCGCCTGTAGAGACGGACGGGGAACAGAGGCGGCGGCCCTGATCCCAGCTCTAGAACACGAATACCAGCAGGTGTGCAGCATTTTTCATCAGGAACTCTCTCAAGCAGCTAAGGAGGCCGCATGAAACTCTCGACCTTCACCTATCCGGCATCCCATCCAACGCCCATCGCGAGCCATCCGCTCAGGAATCCCGCACGGACACTCGTCATTCTGTTCGGCCCGTCGCACTTGCTGGATGCGCCCGGCCCCATCCAAACCGTCCTGACCGCCTACGCCGGCGCCGCGGCTGTCGGCTGCTCCAGCTCAGGGGAAATCTTCGGCACGCAGGTGCAGGACGACACCCTGGTCGTCGGACTCTTGGAGTTCGACTCCACCACTGTCCGCACCGCGTCGGCTCATGTCGCGGATCCAGGCCATTCCTTCGATGCGGCACAGGCCATTGCCAAGCAATTGATGGATTCCACGCTCCGCGGCATTCTGGTGCTCTCCGATGGACTGGGCGTCAACGGCAGCGAACTGATTCGCGGACTGAACGCAGTGCTCCCGCCACAGGTGGTGGTCTCGGGAGGGTTAGCCGGTGACGGCGACCGGTTCAAACGAACGTGGGTGGTGAAAGATGGGCTTCCCGTATCCGGATATGTCACGGCCGTCGGGTTCTACGGCTCCGCCATCCGGCTCACCCACGGATCCAAGGGCGGCTGGGACCTTTTCGGACCGGAACGACTCATCACGCGTTCACAAGGAAACGTGCTCTATGAGTTGAACCAGAAGCCGGCACTCCAACTCTACAAAGACTACTTGGGCGAACTCGCCGGCGGACTCCCCGGCACCGCGCTCCACTTCCCCCTCGCGATCCGGCACACGCAACAAGAAGCCAAACGTCTGGTCCGCACGATTCTCGCTGTCGATGAGCGCGCTCAATCCCTCACGTTCGCTGGAGATATGCCGGAAGGGGCCTATGCCCAATTCATGCGGGCCAACTTCGACCGCTTGATTCAAGGCGCCTCCGACGCCGCAACGCTGGCGGCCGCACCGGGCACGGCATCTTCTCCAACTCTCTCGATTGCCATCAGCTGCGTCGGACGGCGCCTCGTGCTGGGCGAGCGGACTGAAGAAGAAGTCGAGGCGGCCTTCGACATGTTGCCGAAAGGCGCGGCGCAGATCGGGTTCTACTCGTACGGCGAGATCTCCCCCTACAGCACGGGACACTGCGACTTGCACAATCAAACCATGACTCTGACCACGATTTCAGAGGCCGCCTGAGGTTGACGATGCACCCACTGGTACAACGACAACTCAAGCGCCTGGGCCTCGATCCGGCGAATTGCCCGACGGACCTGGCAGGCTGGCACGCCATGTTGGAGCGCGTCAGTCAAAGCTATGCCGAGAACGATCAAGGCCGGGCTCTGTTAGAGCAATCGCTTGACGTCACCTCGCGGGAAATGCAGGGGCTGTATGAAGACCTCCGTCGATCCGGAGAAACAGAACTGGCGAAAGAGCGGAACAAACTGGAAGCCGTTCTCCATTCACTCGGCGACGGACTCTGCGTCGTGGACGCGCAGTGGAATATCGTCCGCCTGAATCCGCAGGCCGAAGAGTTGTTCGGCCTGCCCCTGGCCAGGCTGGCAGGCCAGCCGGTGTACCACTTCCTTTCGCCAGGCCCCGAAGAATTCAGTCACGAATGTCTCATCACCGACACCTCAATCCCGCCGCTTGAGCAAGGCCTCCCCTTCCGAACCAATGACGGTATTCTCGTGAGAGACGACGGCCAGATGACGCCCATCTCGCTGGTGGTCACCCCCGTCTCAACCAACGGCGTGGTCAGCGGCGCGGTGCTGGTCTTCCGGGACATCACAGCTCAGAACTGGGCGGAGGAACAGCGGAGGGAAAGCGCGGCGCTGCTCCGCCGAGTGCAGGCCGGGCTGCTGGAATTAGCGACGAATGCAGACCTGTATCGCGGAGAGCGCTCCGAGGCCTTTCAGGTGGTTACACGAGTGGCCTCGCAAAGTCTCCGCGTGGCCCGCGCCAGTATCTGGTTTTTCACGGACGCCCACGCAGCCATTCGCTGCGCTGACCTGTACGAACAGTCGACCGACGCTCATTCCAGTGGAACTGAACTTCCCGCCACGGCCTTCCCTCGATATTTCTCGGCGCTGGCCACGGAGGATGTCATCGTCGCCAACCAGGCCCAGACCGATTCCACGACATCCGAGTTCACCGCCAGCTATCTCATCCCCTTGGGCATCACCTCCATGCTGGACGTGCCTATCCGGGCTGAGGGCAAGATGGTCGGCGTCATCTGCCATGAACACATCGGTCCGGCCAGAATCTGGACTGCGGAAGAACAGCAATTTGCCACCTCGGTTGCCAACACCGTGTCATTGGTCCTGGAAGCCGCGGACCGCCGCAAGGCCGAGCAGGCCCTTCGAGAAAACGAAGAGAAATATCGCGGGCTCTTCGAATCGTCGCAGGACGCGATCATGATCCTCTCCCCGCCGGACTGGAAATTCTCCGCTTGTAACCCGGCCACGGTCGCGCTGTTCGGAGCCCGGACCATCGAACATTTCACCACGCTCGGCCCCTGGGATGTCTCGCCGACCATTCAACCGGATGGCGAACCGTCTGGGAGCAAAGCTCCGAAGATGATCATGCGAGCCATGCAGGAGGGGTCTCACTTCTTTGAATGGACGCACAAGAAAATCGACGGACCAGTTTTTTCGGCAACCGTCTTGCTCACCCGCGTCACCTTGCGCGGGGAGACCAGTCTGCAAGCCACCGTCCGCGATGTGAGCGAACAGAAGCGTGCGGAAGAAGCCATACGCAAGAGCGAGGCCCGAACGCGATTGGTGATCGACTCGGCCTTGGATGCCGTCGTCACGATCGATGATCGCGGGTCCATCGTGGATTGGAATCCCCGAGCCGAGGTGATCTTTGGATGGTCTGCCGCAGAAGTCTACGGGCAGAATTTGGCAGGCATCATCATCCCACCCCGATTCCGTGCAGCTCATCAGAATGGCATTGAGGCATTTCTTCGCACTGGCGCAGGACCCATCCTCGGCCGGCGCATTGAAGTCATCGCACTTCGGCGGGATGGCGCTGAATTTCCTATCGAACTCGCCGTCACCGCTCTCAAGACTGATGACGGCTTCACGTTTACCGCCTTCATTGAAGACATCAGCGAACGCAAACGGGCGGAAGCGGCGCTCCGCGACCTCTCCTCATTCCAGAAAGCCATGCTCGACAACGCCGGACACGCGATTATTTCCGCCACCCCCGATGGGATCATTCGCCTCTTCAATCCTGCGGCTGAATCACTACTCGGCTATCGCGCAGACGAATTGGTCGGAAAACAGACGCCCGCGGTCTTTCATGATCTGGAGGAGGTGGCTGCTCGCGCGCGTCTCTTCTCGGCAGAACTCGGCGTCCCGATCGAACCCGGATTTGATGTCTTCGTCGAAAAAAGCCGGCGGGACCTGCCCAATGAACATGAGTGGACCTACATCCGGAAAGATGGCATTCGCCTGACTGTACTCTTGAATGTCACGGCACTGCGGAATGCCGAGGGACAGATCACATCCTTCCTCGGGATCGCCTCAGACATTACCTCGCTCAAGATTGTTGAACGGGAGTTGATCACCGCCAAGGAGGCGGCGGAGTCCGCGAGCATCGCAAAGTCGCAATTTCTCGCCAACATGAGCCACGAGATCAGGACCCCCATGAACGGCGTCCTCGGACTGGCGGCACTCTTGCGGCAAACCCCCCTGAGCCCCAAGCAGCAACGCCTGACGGACACGATTGTGCGGTCCGGCAACTCGCTTCTGGATATCATCAACGACATTCTCGATTTTTCGAAGATCGAAGCCGGCAAATTGGAACTGGAACACACCGACTTCCATCTGCGCATCCTCGTGGACGACGTGCTCGAATTATTCGCAGCCCCCGCGCATCAGAAGCATCTGGAACTCATTGCCGATGTCGCCGACAGCGTCCCCGCCTTTGTGAAAGGGGACCCGGCCAGGCTCCGCCAGATTCTGATCAACCTGATCGGCAATGCCATCAAATTCACCGCTCAAGGAGAAGTGGTCGTGAGCATCGTCAGTATCGCCGACGGGGTAGACCAATCAGTCCTCTGCTTCTCGGTCAAAGACTCCGGCATCGGCATCACTCCCGACGCCTTGCGCAGCATTTTCCAACCGTTTGCACAAGCCGACGGATCGACCACGAGAAAATACGGCGGCACCGGACTTGGTCTCGCCATTGCCAAACAGCTCGTCACATTCATGGGGGGAGAAATCTGGGCCGAGAGTCAGATGGGATCGGGAGCCACCTTCCTCTTTACCGTCCATCTCGCTCACTCTCACCTGGGCAGCACAGGCGGGCTGGATTCGAAACAGGCCTTGCCGAACCAGCGCGTGCTGGTCGTCGACGACAGTCCGACCGCCCGCCTCACGCTGGACCGTCAGCTGCGAAACTGGGGGGTCAGCTCCACCGTCGCCGAATCAGGGACGGCTGCGGTACCACTCCTCGCCAACGCAGTAGACGAAGGCCTCCCCTACGACACCGTCGTGCTCGATCTCGATATGCCCGGCATGAACGGGCTCGACACCGTTCGCGCGATCCACGAGACCCTTCAGCACCATCACCCTCGTGTGATTCTCATGACACCGGTCGAACGTGTGGACGCAGCGGAAGACCACACCGGGCTGATCACCGCCACCCTCACCAAACCTGTGCGGCCCTCCGACCTTCACCGTGCCCTCTCCGGACAGGCCGTCTTGGTCTCCTCCTCTCGCCCGCACGAGCAGGAAGACCGGACACGCGCCACACCTCACGGCTCGATCCTCCTCGCGGAGGACAACGCCGTGAATCAGGAAGTGACTCTGGGCATGCTGGAAGTACTTGGCTGTACTGCCACGGCTGTCGAGAACGGACGATGCGCCATCGAGCTACTTGCCAGCCGGCCCTTCTCCGTAATCCTCATGGATTGCCAGATGCCGGAGATGGATGGATTTGAAGCCACCCGCGCGATCCGTCGACAGGAACAGAAGACCGGCACGAGAATTCCTATCGTGGCCCTCACCGCCCATGCCCTGCAGGGGGATCGGGAACTCTGCCTGGCGGCAGGCATGGATGACTACCTCAGCAAACCGTTCACGATCGAACAGTTGAAAGCCGTGCTCTCCCGGTGGCTGCCATCGGCGGCGCCCCCTCCGCCGACTGACTCTTCCCCGGCAGCGAGCGCTCCGTCACCGACTTCGGCGCTTCAATCCAGCGAATCTCCTGTAGATCCAAAGAGTTGGGACAGCATCACCAGTCTCCAACGTCCCGGACAGCCTGACCTGCTTGCTAAAGTCATCGGGCTTTATCTCAAGGATTCGCAAGGATTGGTCGATAAGATACTAGCAGCCACGGCAGGGAAGGACTTCGCCTCTCTGCGGGACACTGCCCATAGTTTGAAGTCGCGCAGTGCGACGCTGGGAGCCTGGCAGGTCGCCGACCTTTGCAAACAGTTGGAAATAGGCGCACGAGAGCAGACCTTAGCCTGGACAGAAGCCGAACGGCTGGCGAAGCAGTTACAACAGACCTTCACCGCAACGTGCGAGATCTTTGAAGATGAACGACAGAGGAGAGCGGCGTAAATGAATTCCACCCCACTGGCCCTGATTGTTGACGACGACATCACCTTGCGCGTCCTCGCACGGGAAGCGCTGGAACAAGCCGGCTGCCGAGTCGAGGATGCCGCGACGGGCCAGGAAGCCCTCGACGCCTTTCAACGGGAGGCGCCCGACATTATCCTCCTAGACGTCGTTATGCCGGGAATGGACGGATTTGCCACCTGCGCGGCACTCCGCAAGCTGCCCGGAGGGGCTTCCGTACCGGTCCTCATCATGACTGGCCTCGACGATGTGAAGTCCATCGCCACGGCCTACGACGCCGGCGCAACCGACTTTGTCACGAAGCCTTGGAACGCGCTCGTGCTCAGCCATCGGGTCCGCTATATGCTGCGCGCCAGCCAGGCCGTGGAAGAGCTCCTGGAACGCGAGATGAGTCTGGCCGAAGCCCAACGGATCGCCCGCCTGGGCAACTGGAAATGGAACTTGTCGACGAACCGGTTTATCGCGTCAACCCAGACCTTCCGTATTCTTGGCATCAAAGACGATCCTGCATCGACAACACTTTCCTTCAACCAATTCCTGGTTCACATTCACGAAGCCGATCGGCCGGCGGTCGAATCCGGCATCCGTCAAGCCATCGCCACCGGAGCCCCCTTCCGCCAGGATCATCGGGTCCACCTGCCCACTGGAGACGTGCGCGTCGTCCATCACTATGCTGAAGTGGCGTTCGAACAAGGCGGCGCCGCGGCCAGCGTCGTCGGGACAATTCAGGATATTACCGATCAGAAAAAAGCCGAGGCCCAGATTCACTTCCTGTCGAACTACGACCGTCTCACCCAGTTGCCCAATCGCCAGTTGTTCCAGGATCGGGTCACCCAGGCCCTGGCCACCCAGAAACGCCACGAGACGCAAGGCGCCATTCTTCTCGTCAACCTCGACCGGTTTCAACGCATCAACGATACGCTCGGCCCGAAATGCGGAGATACGATTCTCCGCGAAGTGGCCGAACGGCTGCTCCATTGCGTGCGACAATCCGACTCGGTGGCGCGCCACGACGATCAGGAACCCGTCACGCTCTCCCGGCTGGGCGGGGACGAGTTCACCGTGCTCCTCACCCATCTGGCTTCCGCGCAGAGCGCCGCGAAAGTAACCCAGCGAATCCTGGAATCCCTCAATGCCCCCTACCAGATCGATGGCCGCCAGGTGGTGGTGACCGCCAGCATCGGAATTGCGCTGCTCGGACAGGATGGCGACGATGTCGACACGCTGCTCCGCAATGCGGACGCGGCCGTCCACGCGGCGCAAGAAAAGGGACGGAACACCTATCAGTTCTATTCCCAGTCGATGAACGTGGCCTTGGCAGAACGGCTGAGTCTGGAGACAGACCTTCGTCAAGCCTTGGAGCGAAGCGAATTTGTGCTGCATTACCAGCCCCAGGTGGACATCCGCCGATGGGAAATCGTCGGCGTCGAAGCCCTCATCCGCTGGCAGCATCCGGTACGAGGTATGGTATCTCCCATGACCTTTATTCCACTGGCTGAAGAGGTCGGGCTGATCGACCAGATCGGACAATGGGTGTTCCGCACCGCCTGCGCGCAGCAGGTCGCCTGGGGGACGTACGGCCTCGGCGAAGTTTCCATCGCAGTCAACCTGTCGGGGGTCCAGTTTCAGCAAGCGAATCTCGTGGAGTCGATTCGCGCGATCGTCCGTGAGACCGGGGCCAATCCTGCACGGCTGGAATTGGAACTGACGGAAAGCACCGCAATGCACGATGCGGAGAATGCCGTCGCGACTTTTCAACAGCTGAAAGCCATGGGATTCAGTCTGTCCATTGATGACTTCGGCACCGGCTATTCCTCGCTGGCCTATCTCAAGCGCTTCCCCATCGATACCATCAAGATCGACCGGGCCTTCGTCAAGGACCTCGCGTCAGAATCCGAACAGGCTGCCATCGCCATCGCCATCATTGCCATGGCCCACGGGCTGAAGCTTCGTGTGCTGGCCGAAGGGGTCGAAACCCAGCCACAACTCGACATCCTGCGCGATCAGGGGTGCGACGCCATTCAAGGGTACTTCTTCAGCCATCCCCTACCGGCCGACCGTGTCGAGCAGTTGATCCGCGACCTCCGCGCGAAGTCCGATCACGAGCGGCGCGCCGCGTAGCGCCCGGCCGCGCGTCACGTTCTCACACATGGCCTATGACGTCTTGTATTTGGATGCGGCGCGCGATACCCTCGCACCATCGTCTTTTCTTTTCTGCACGATGGCCATCTACGCAATCGGCGACATCCAAGGCTGCGCGCGCTCTCTGGAGCGATTGCTCGCACTCATCCGGTTTGATCCTTCCGTAGACCGCCTCTGGTGCGTCGGCGATCTGGTCAATCGCGGCCCGGACTCCCTTCGCGTCCTTCGCTATCTCAAACAGCTTGGCCCCTCCGCACAGGTCGTCCTCGGCAATCACGACTTGTTCCTGCTCGCCGTAGCGGAAGGCATTGTCTCCCTGCGGTCGAAAGACACCATTCAGGACATCCTTGCCGCCGACGATCGCACCGAGCTCATCGATTGGCTCAAGCGACAACCGTTGCACCATCACGAAGGCGCCTATTTCATGGTTCATGCCGGCCTCCTGCCGCAATGGTCGGTCGACGACGCCGGACGCCTGGCCCGGGAAGTCGAACGCACCCTCGCCGGACCCGAGTCGCGCACGTTTCTTCAGGCGCTCTTTCACGGAAATGCCCCGCAGTGGAGTGCCTCACTGACCGGTTATGAACGACTGGCAGCTATCACGCGAGCCCTCACCAGGCTGCGCACCTGCACAGCGGAAGGCGCCTTGTCAGGATTTTCAGGATCCCCGAACGACGCCCCTTACGGACACCTTCCCTGGTTCCACATGCCGAATCGGCGGAGCAGCGATCACACCATTCTCTTCGGTCACTGGGCCGCGCTCGGCTTGCACATCGAATCAAACCTCTTGGGGTTGGACAGTGGCTGTGTGTGGGGCCGGCAACTAACGGCGATTCGACTGAACGATCGGCAAGTGTTCCAAGTGGAGTATGCGGATGACCGTGGACGGGGTTGAGCCCTCCCCCGCCAACCCGGATTGGCCTCGCTACTCATCCAGACCTTTCCCTGCCTATCGGTTCGTTCCAGGAAACAGTCCTCACCCGCGACGGAATCCGCAGGGCCATTCGTTCGGATGTCCCGAGCCGGGTCCAGCGGCCTGCAGACCAGAGGAGTGGTTCCGGTCCGAGGACTATCGCTTTGGAATCGATTTATATAATTTCGCGTACTGGTGGGAATGCCATGAGGTCTTTGAAGGATTCTGGCATGCGGTGGGACGAAAGACTGAACAGGGACGATTCTTCCAAGCGCTGATTCACCTGGCAGCGGCGAACCTGAAACGATTCACGCACCATCCCGTTGCCGAACGGAGTCTGCTGGGGAAAAGCGCTCATCTTTTTTCTGGACTCCCAGATTGCTACATGGGAATCGATCTGGCAGAATTGCGGGACAGCCTTACGGCAGCCTTGCGGCAGGGCTTCCCTCCCCCACTTCTGATGACTTTGGAATTGGGGAGAGAGCAGTCTCCCCGAAATTAACCCGCACGATTCCTCGTCTGCGACCCAAAGTGCCTCGTCACACACCCGCGACAAGCCGGACAAGCGGGACCTTCTCCCCTATTCCAAACGAGACCGGTTTCTTGACCGCCTCCGGATTCACGTACGTCCCGAACATTCGATCCCACACTGAAAACGTCACCCCAAAATTGGCCTGCTGGTGCGCTGGAGCATCGCTATGGTGGATGTGATGATAGCGGGGCGTGACGAAGATCCATTCCAGCCAATTCGATCGCCAGGACACATTCATGTGCATCCAATCGTTGAGCAGCATGTGCGAAGAAAGTACGACCAGCCAGATCCACCAGGGCGCCAGTCCAAACACTGAATAAGCAAAGATCCACGGGAGATTGAACAAGACCTGCTGGGGGAACGACGCCCGATACCCCGCCAGCCAGTACATCGTGGTCGGCGAATGGTGCCATTGATGAATGCGCCAAACCGCACTGAGATGCAGCAATCGATGCATCCAATAGGCGCCAAAATCACCCACTAGGTAGTAGAGCACGAAGGTCGCTGCAACCGGTAGCGCCATGATGGCGTCAGGAACCGGCGCGCGAAGTGCAATTCGAGCGCTCAGAAACTCGGCAGCGGGCAGAAGGATAAAGCCGACGAGCGTGCAGCCGATGAGGTCATACACCATCACTGACCGATACGAAATCGTCCGGGCTGGTACGGTCAGTTCGATCACTGTTACCCCGACAAGCCTCGCCAAGAAAAGGATGTGTACAAATAGTCCGTGATCAAGGACGAATTGACGGAATTCCCGGCTTAGCAACCACTCGACCCATTCCATCCGGTAGCCCTCCGTCCAACCGCAAGTGCTGACTGTACCAAACTGCCCAGCTCGTCTCCTACCCCTCTTAAGTCAGACTAGCCGGACTGCAGACGTTCCTCCAGGCGCCGTGACACGGCTCTATTCAGCCTCCCGCTGAATCACACGAAGCTGCCCGCGATCGTGCCACAGCTCTATCCACGGGGGAGAGTTTTGCCAGGTCCAGAGGAGCAACTGGCGATCGGGCCGCTCTTCCCAGTCGCCAACTCGCCAGGGCATGGGCCAGCCGCCCAGAACCGCATCGATCGCGCGACCCTTTAAATCCAATCGCTCCTGATAGGCCGAGGCGCACAACGCCGTGATCGGATGGTCTCTGAACTGCGGACTATAGCCCCATTCCGGCTGCCATTGATTCGCACGCAGCCACGTTTGAACCGCAGCAGACCCATACCGGAAGATCGCATCCAGCGGGGGGAAGGATGTGGCCGGTTGCGCATACAATTTGATGCCGTCCGGGATCGGCGGGAGCGTGGCCTGCCGATTGACCAGGACCAGCCCTGTCGCCCGATCTTCCTGATTGGTATAGACACTGATACAGCCGGTCAATCCATGTTCTCCCGGTACGACGCGGCACGCTACCGAAAGCCAGTGGCGGAATCGCGCATCCCGCAGGGGAACAACTCCCATCCCACCCCAGACCCCGCAGTAGTCGCTTCCGTGACGAGTCAGATGGACGCAGGGCCTCGCGAGTGCGTACCCTTCTTTCAGGAGTTCGTCAGGAGTCATGCCTCACTCCAATCGAATCGGGTCAGCCGCCCTGCGCCCGCACGGGTTGCAGGGCCGGACGACAACGATTCAACCTCGCGTTGACTGATCGAAGGCGGCAGGACATGGCCAGTACGCGGGAGAAATGAATGACCACACTTCGAACAGAGGACTCAGTGATAGGACTCCGCGTCGCTGGGGAACTTCCCGAGTTCGACTTCTTCCTTGAACCGCCGTACGGCCTGCAGTGCATCGGTTTTGAGATGAGCATAGGGTTTGACGAACTTCGGCACAAAGTCGTCGAAGAGCCCGAGCAGATCATAGAGCACGAGTACTTGCCCGTCACAATGCGGCCCGGCTCCGATCCCGATCGTAGGGATGGACAGCTCCGCTGTGATGCTTTTCGCCAACGGCGCCGGAATGGCCTCCAGGACAATCCCGAATGCTCCTGCAGCTTCCAGCGCCTTCGCGTCGGCCATCAACTCCTTCGCCCGATCCTTGGCCTTTCCCTGCACCTTATAGCCGCCATATTGGTTCACCGACTGCGGGGTCATGCCGAGATGCCCCATCACGGGAATACCCACCGCGGTCATCGCCTCGACCCGGCCGGCCATCGCCTGTCCCCCTTCAAGCTTCACCGCATGCGCGCCTGCTTGAATCAAGCGTCCGGCATTCCGCAACGCATCTTCCTTGCTCGCTTGATAGGACATGAAGGGCATGTCGCCGATCACCAGCGCTTGTTGCGCCGCACGGGCGACCAGCTTGGTGTGGTACAGCATATCCTCCATGGTAACGGACAGCGTATTGGCCTGGCCCTGCACCACCACACCGAGCGAATCTCCGACCAGAATGGCGTTGATGCCGGCCTGCTCCACAATGCGGGTGAAGAGCGCGTCGTACGCGGTCACAACGACAATCTTCTTCTCCTGGCGCTTGTGCTGCTGAAATTCTGGAATCGTCATCAGCCGAGATGGGCCTTGGTGATGATCTCTGCCAAGCGATGGGTGCCCTTGATCGCCATGATATGGACTCCGTCGCAATGTGCGCGCACCGCGTTGATGGTCCGCACGGCTATCTCCACGCCCACATCTTCCGCCTTGTTTCCGGCGGCCTTCAATTCGTCGATCATCTCCTGCGGCACCGACACGCCAGGAATGTTGGCGTTCATGAATTCGGCCATCTTGTGGTTCCGTAACAACAAGATTCCGGCCAGGACTTTCACCTTGTAGGGCCTCACGGCTTTCATGAAGCTCGCGAAGAGATCGGGGTTATAGATCGCCTGGGTTTGAAAGAACTGGGCTCCGGCTTTGACCTTCACTTCGAACTTTGCCAGCATCGGCCCGACCGGATCAGCCTCCGGAGTCACCGCTGCGCCGATGGTGAAGGCCGTCGAGCCGTCCAGTTTATTGCCGGCCATGTCGCGACCACTGTTCAGTCCTTGTACCAGCTGCATGACCTGCACGGAATCGAGATCGTAGACCGGCTTGGCCTCTTTGTGGTCGCCGACTGTCGGGTAGTCGCCGGTCAGACAAAGGATGTTGCGGATGCCGAGCATATGGGCGCCCATGAGGTCGGACTGCATGGCAATCCGATTCCGGTCGCGACAGGTCAGCTGCATCACCGGATCATGGCCCAATTCGTAGAGCAACCGGCAGACCGGCAGCGACCCGGCGCGCACGACAGCCGCCGTGTTGTCGGTCACATTGACGCCGTGCACACGCCCGACCAGTTCCTCCGCGTTCTCCAGCACCTTCGAGATATTGGTGCCCTTCGGCGGGTTGTACTCGATCGTCACGGCAAACTGCCCGCTACTCAAGACCTCGCTCAACCGCCGCGGTTCTTTACTCATGCATCTCCCTCACCCTTATCCACTCCCCTACTTCATCCCTTACCTTGTTGTAGGAGGGCTGGGGGCTCTTCACTGCGCGCATGCACCAATCTTATCTCCACTCTTCTAGAGATCGAGCGGGGCACTCCACATTGCGCGCATCCAACGAGGGTCTTCTGAGACCGCGCGTTGGGCGAGCACTGGAGGGTTCCGCTCGATCTCTCCCTCCTACACCATCCCCGCCATTCGCTTCGCTGACTCCACCGTGTTCGCTAGCAACATGGCGATCGTCATGGGACCGACGCCACCGGGCACGGGACTGATCCAGCCGGCCTTTTGGCTCACCGGTTCGAAATCGACGTCGCCACAGAGCTTCCCATCCGTCCACCGATTGGTCCCGACGTCGATCACGACCGCGCCTTCTTTCACCATGTCGGCCGTGACAAATTTGGCTTTCCCGATCGCGACCAGCAAGAGGTCCGCCTCACGGCAGACTGCGGGCAAATCCTTGGTCTTAGAATGGCAAATCGTCACGGTCGCGTTGCGCTGCAGCAGCATGAGCGCCAACGGCTTTCCCACGATGTTGCTGCGCCCCAATACCACCGCGCGCTTGCCTTCAATGCCGACACCGGTAGACTCGATCATCTTGATCACGCCTTTGGGAGTGCAGGCTTCAAAGACCGGATTCCCTTCAACCAACCGACCGAAGTTATACGGGTGGAATCCATCGGCATCCTTGTCAGGCGAGACCGCTTCAAGCACGATACGGCTCTCGATATGTTTGGGAAGCGGAAGCTGAACTAAGATGCCGTGAATCTTGGGATCCGCGTTCATCTTCTCAATCAAGGACAACAACTCTGCTTGCGTCGTGCTCGCAGGTAACTTGTGGTCGTCGATATAGATGCCTGCCGCCTCGCAGGCTTTCTGTTTGCTCTTCACATACTGATGTGACGCAGGATCGTCACCCACTAGAATCGTGGCAAGACCCGGCTTGATCCCGGTCTTTGCCAGGACCGCCGCTGATTCAATTGCCAGCCGGTCGCGAACTTGCTGCGCCAATGCCTTCCCGTCGATGAGTCGTGCTCCCACAATTCCCTCCCTGAATTCAAGCGGTTGGCCTTCAAAACCGTAGGCACCTTAGCAGGGCAATTTTCATCAAGTCAACGCCTGACTATAGGGAAGCGAGCCACACGTCGAGCAATCGACAATCTGGGCCGGCCCAGAGCCCTATCAGACTCTGCGCCGCTCTATCCCAAACCCATTCCTTGACAGTCTCTTCGCCCGTTCGCTACGATACACTTCTATCGTCACACTGATTTAATCACGCTTGAACATCCCATCATCCACCGACAATTTTCGCGGCACCCTCTTGAGGGCGATACTCGTCTGTTGTGCGCTCGCAGGTTCGTCAGGTCTCCTCCAGGCGGCCCAGATTACCGGCTTGGAAGGGCCGAATAGCTTCGTCGGCGACCAACAGGGCAAAGAATTCTTCATCTCCAATGTCCATGGGGAGCCGGACGCGCGGGATAATAACGGCTTCATCACGAAGGTGGACGCTGAGGGGAAAGTCCTCAACCTCAAGTTCATCCAAGGCGGCATCGTCGATGTCATGCTGCATGCTCCCAAGGGCCTGGCCATCGTCGATCAGACCCTGTACGTGGCCGATCTCGATCAGTTGAAGGGATTCGACAAGTCGACTGGCAAGTCCCTCGTCGTCGTCAGCTTTCCCCCGCTCCCCGCAAAAAGCATCGTCTCCTTGACCGATGTGACAGCCGGCCCCAACGGCATGCTCTACGTATCAGACCAATCCAACAACACGATCTACCGGGTCGAGCAAGCGGCCGGTCATCGCGTGAGCCTGCTCCTTCACGACGAGCGCCTCGCGGGTCCATCCGGGATTGCTGTCCATCCGAGAACCGGCCATCTCATCGCCGTGAGTTGGGAGAAAGGCAAGATTTTCGACATTACGCCGGATGGCCAGCTCTCCGAGCTGGAGTCAAATGGATTTTTCACCGGCCGCTTTCAAAATCTGAGCGGGGTCGATTTCGACCGTTGGGGCAATATGTACGTCTCGGATTTTTCCAGGGGAAAGATCTGGCGCATGACCCGGGACCAACGCTTCCAGGTGATTGCCGAGTATCTCCTCTCCCCGGCCGATATCAGCATTGACCGGGCCAACAATTTGATTCTCGTGCCCTATCACTATGCCCACGCGGCGGAGATCAACGGGCTGGAGGCTCCCTCGGACGGCAAGAGCCGGGACAACCGTCGCACCCTCGCTGACTATGGGTTTGGAGCGGCGGGCCCCCCGCAGCCTGCAAAGGAAGGAGCCGTAGCCAAATGAGCCAATGCGCCTACTGCAAACAACGCAAAGGCAAGCGTGTCTGCCCAGGCCTCAGCGGACTCATCTGCAGCCAGTGCTGCGGGGAGCATCGCCTCGTGCGCGTGACCTGCCCCAGTGACTGCGTCTATCTCGACAGCGGCAGCGACTATCAGCAAAAGCGGCTCGGCGAGCAATTCATGCCGGTGCGACGGGAATTCTATCGGGAGCTCGGTGAATTCGGCGGACAGCAGGCCATCTCTCTCTTCAACCTCATTGAAGTCATTACGGTGAGTTTCTTCCAGGGACGGCGCGACGGGCAGGATGCGGAAGTCGTCGCCGCCATTCAGGGGCTACGCCGCACATTGAGCCCCCTGCACGTGCCGGCGGCTCCCATGCCCGTCTTTGCCGAACATCTGATTAAAGAATATGACGCGTTTAAGAAGCAAAACCCCAAGCAGATTGCCGACTCATCCAACGCGCCGGAAATCCTCGATCGAGCGATCAAATTCGTGTCGGATTTTTCCGGGAAAGATTTTCAATCACGCCGCTTTCTCGGAGGGCTGATCGGGTATGTCACGGGCTATCATCCCGAGATCGCTGCCAACCTCCAAAAGAAACATGAACCGGGCCACATCGTGCTGCCAGGCCAATCGTTCATGCCTCCGCCGACCGCGGCTGAGTCCCATACCCACGGCCCGGACTGCCAGCATCACCAGCACTAATCCGTGACCCTGCCGCTTGACTGGAGGCCGTATCGCAGCCGATTGACGATTGCAATGCGCGCGCAATAAATCCTGCAAGCTGGAAGTCCGATCCGTTTGAGATAGACTGGATCTCCACACCGAACTCATTCCCCCGATCCCACCGCACCATCGCTTGATCGATATCGATCGGTTCCGGGAGGCCTGGCAGCCACACGCGAATCATGACGGCCATGTGCTGAGACAACGGCGCCTCGCCTTCCCGTTGGACTCGAAATCCGCTCAACGAAAGGTCACGCACCGTGCAGCGATGGATGGCGCTGGACGTCAAAATACAGGCATGGCACTCGCGCTCGACTCGCCGGTACATGCGACGTGTTGATGGGTTTCCCACAGAATCCCTCCTCGATAGACACCCTCTCGGTTTCGATAAGGTAAGAATACCTCGGAGTCTCCCTCTGGGAAATCCCACAAAAGGCCCCCACCAAAGGTAGGGGACGAGGCCACTTCAAGAGCTTTTCTCACCATTTTACGGGGTCGGGAGTCCATGAGGTGAGGCCTGGCCCGAACGAGGCATCAGCTTCAAGCCAAGGAAAAAGAACGGGCCCTTCCCGCCTGAAACGGGAAGGGCCCCTCTCGATTCATCCGGTGATATGGGACGAGGCTGTTTCTATTCGACGATCGTGACGGTCATTTCAACCCGGTCGTTCGGCAGGTCGCGATCGTTTCTCGGCAAGCTCACAATCTTATCGGCTACGCCGATTCCTTTGGTGACTTCACCGAAGACCGTGTACTTGCGATCGAGGAACCGGGAATCCTCGACCACGATGAAAAACTGTGACCCCGCCGTATCAGGGTCGTTCGCGCGCGCCATCGATACAATGCCACGCTTATGGGGAGTATCGCTGAATTCCTGCTTGACCGTATACCCGGGGCCACCCTGCCCATATGAATCCTTCTTGAGCGAATCCTTGGTATTAGGATCGCCGCCTTGGATCATGAACCCCGGTATGACCCGATGAAAAATTGTGCCGTTATAGAACCCGTCTTTGGCCAGCTTGATAAAATTCTCGACGTGCTTGGGGGCCAGTTCGGGAAACAATTTCAGCTCAATCTCACCGAATTTCGTTTTAATGATCGCCCGTGGCCCCTTAGGCGCTTCGGCTTTTGGAGCCGGCGCTTTATCCACGGCATCACTGACACCCGTCCCGAATAAGAAGGGAATACACACCGCCAACACGGCACATCCCATCACCCAGCTCAATCTTCTCTGCATCATCGTCCTCCCTTGACCATAGGGCCCGCTACGCTGACTATAACGACCATCGCCTCTGGCTTCAAGACTCGATCTGATCAAGCGCACAACGGGCAGCCATCTGTTCCGCTTCTTTCTTGCTCAGACCCCGTCCGGTACCCGCCACCAGCTCGTTGACTCGCACTTCAACCTCGAAGTGTTTTAGATGATCCGGCCCGGACTCCCGCACAGTCACGTAGTGCGGCAACTGATCGAATTGTTTCTGGCACCATTCCTGGAGTCGCGTTTTGTAATCTTCCTCCCCCGGCGTCGCTTGATGGGCTTCGGCCTGACGCAGCTCGGCTCCCAGCACACCCAAGGTAAAGACCCGGCTCGCCTCCAACCCCCCGTCAAGGTAGACCGCCGCAATCACGGCCTCCAAAGCATCGGCCAACAGGGACGGCTTTTCTCGTCCCTTCGAAAGCTCCTCTCCCCGCCCCAGCCGCAATATGGCACCGAGATTCATTCGGCGGGCCGCCTGGGCCAGCGATGATTCGCTCACCAAATTCGCCTTCAGTTTGGAGAGCGCGCCTTCGCTCAACTGCGGGTAGAGCTGCGCCAGGTGGTCGCTGATGATCAGAGAGAGCACGGCATCGCCGAGAAATTCCAGCCGCTCGTTATGGGATCGCGTCGTGCCCTTCCGCTCATTGACATGAGACTTGTGCGTCAGCGCTTCCGCGAGCACACCGGGATTCTTGAACCGATAGTGGGGGATAGAAGGAACTGGATCGGCTGGAGAAGCCGGTGTCATAGACGCGACCGCGCTAGGCTTCCAGGCGCCTGAAAATCAGACAGGCATTCACACCGCCGAACCCGAACGAGTTCGAAAGCGCCGTCTTGATCGGTACTGCCCTGGCTGTATTCGGCACATAATCGAGATCGCATGCGGGATCGGGGTTTTCCAGATTGATCGTGGGGGGCAACAGGCCGTGATGGAGCGCCAGAATGCTGAAGACGGCCTCGATGCCTCCGGCGGCGCCGAGCAAATGTCCCGTCATCGACTTCGTCGAACTGACAGGGATCTTGTAGGCCTGCTGGCCGAAGACCTGCTTGATCGCGCGCGTTTCGATGGCATCGGCCATCGTAGAGGTCCCGTGCGCATTGATATAGCCGATCTGGTCTTTGGCGATCCCGGCATCCTTCAACGCCAGCTCCATGCAGCGCACCGCGCCTTCGCCTTCTTCCGGCGGCGCGGTAATGTGGTAGGCGTCGCTGTTCATGCCGTACCCGATCACCTCCGCGTAGATCCGGACACCCCGGCGACGCGCGTGCTCGAGTTCTTCCAGGACGACGACCCCGGCGCCCTCACCCAGCACGAACCCATCGCGATCCTTATCGAACGGCCGGCTGGCCCTGGTCGGTTCATCGTTGCGAAACGAGAGCGCCTTCGCTGCGGCAAACCCTGCCACACCCAGCGGCGTGATCGCCGCCTCCGCGCCACCGGCAACCATGACATCGGCATCCCCATGCTGAATCAGGCGGAACGCATCGCCGATGCAATGGTTGCCGGTCGCACAAGCCGTCACTGCGCAGGAATTCGGCCCCTTGGCGCCGATGCGAATCGCCACCTGGCCAGAGGCCAGATTGATAATGGTCATGGGAATGAAGAACGGCGACACACGGCCTGGACCTTTTTCCCTGAGTACCTCATGATAATGCTCGATCGCACCCAGACCGCCGATACCGGACCCGATATAGACGCCGACTTTCGTGGCTTCTTCGGGAGCGACCTTCAACCCTGCGTCATCCACAGCCAGCTGGGCGGCGCCCACGGCATAGTGGATGAACGTATCCATCTTCTTGATTTCTTTTTTTTCGATGAATTGAGCCGGATCGAAATCACGCACTTCCCCGGCGATCTTGGCGTCGTAGGCGGCCGGATCGAACTTGGTGATTCGTCCGATGCCGGATTGCCCGGCACAGAGCGCAGCCCAAGTCTTGTCCACCCCGGTCCCAAGAGGTGTGACCAGTCCCAAACCTGTCACGACAATGCGCCGGGTCGATCGCTCAGACATACGTGCCGCTTATGATTTTTCCTTGATGTAGTCCAACGCTTTCCCGACCGTGAGGATCTTCTCGGCATCCTCGTCAGGGATCTCGATTTCGAACTCTTCTTCAAGCGCCATCACCAGCTCGACGGTGTCGAGCGAATCAGCACCTAAGTCTTCGACGAAGGAGGCTTCGGGAACCACTTCATCTTCCTCAACGCCGAGCTGCTCGGCAATAATCTTTTTTACGCGCTCATCAACAGTTGCCATCGATCTGCCTACCTCCTTCCCCAACGTGACTGACCCTGTGCGGCAACATGGGGATATGCTGCCGCTGGTTGTTCCCAGACCTTGGGGACCATCTATACCATTAACATACCGCCATTCACATGCAAAACATGACCGGTAATATACGCCGCTTCATCGGACACAAGAAAGCGGACCGCCGCCGCGATGTCGCCCGGTGTGCCCAACCGGCCCAGCGGAATCTGCTTCTGCAGTGTTTCCTTCACGTCGTCCGGCAAGCCGTGCGTCATGGCCGTATCGATGAACCCCGGCGCCACCGCGTTGACGGTGACATTGCGCGTGGCATATTCCCGCCCGACCGTCTTGGTGAAGCCGATCACGGCCGCTTTCGACGCGGCATAATTAGCCTGACCGGCGTTGCCCATTACGCCCACGATCGAGGCAATGTTCACGATGCGACCATACCGCTGCTTGGTCATTGGCTGCAAGACCGCCTTGGTGCAGTTGAACGTGCCGTTCAAATTGACTTGGAGCACCAGGTTCCAATCTTCTTCTTTCATCCGAAGCAACAGTCCGTCACGCGTGATCCCGGCATTGTTGACCAAAATGTCGATCTTACCCCACGCCTTCATGACCTGCTCGGCCATGGCCTTGGTATCATTCGCATCGGCTACGTTCACTTTGACATTGAGCACTTTCCGGCCCAACGCCTCGATCGCCTTGACGGTCTCTTGCGACCGGCTGGGATCCAGATCCGCGACGACGATATCCGCCCCCGCGTGCGCCAAGGTTTCCGCAATCGCCCGACCAATGCCCTGTGCCGCTCCGGTCACTATCGCTACGCGTCCTTGCAATGACATGCCGATTTCCTTGTTAAACGTGACGGATCAGGCCGGATGCGCGGCGCCGAGCGCCTGCAACGTCGCATCCAACGATTTCGGATCATGAACGTTCAATAATTTCGCATCCGGAAGAATGCGTTTGATCAGGCCCGTCAACACCGTCCCGGGCCCCACTTCAACAAATGTCGTCACACCCATCTTCGCCATCGCCTGCACGGAGTTTTCCCATAACACCGATGACGGCAGTTGGCGAACCAGTGAGGGTTGAATCTCGACAGCCCGGCTGATGGGTCTGGCTTCGGCATTATTAATAAGCGGCATCCCTAAATCAGTCCATCGCACGGCGGCAAGATCTTTTGACAAACGATCGGCTGCAACCTGCATCAACGGCGTATGGACCGGGACGCTGACCGGCAATGGGATCGCCTTTTTGCAGCCTTTGGCTTTCGCCAGTTCAATCGCTCGTTCAACGGCGGCTTTTTCTCCGGCAATGACCACCTGTCCAGGCGAATTGAAATTCGCCGCGGCAACCACGCCGACTGCAGATGCCTCCCGGCAGACCTCCCGCACGACATCCGGCGTCAATCCCAGCAGCGCGGCCACCTGGCCGGTGCCCGGCGGTACCGCTTCAGACATATAACGGCCGCGCTTCTGTACGAGCCCGACGGCATCGCGAAAGGACACGCCGCCCGCAGCCACCAGCGCCGAATATTCACCCAGACTGTGTCCAGCCACTGCTACAGGCTTCAGACCTGCCGAGTCCAATGTCTTGAGGGCCGCGATGCTGCTCACCAGCAAGGCCGGCTGCGTATACTCCGTGAGATTCAGCCGTTCAGCCGGCCCTTCGAAGCAGAGCGCCGCACTGTCATAGCCGAGCACAGACGACGCCTCGTCATAGACCTGCTTCAGCCTGGGATGGGCATCACATAGCGCTTTGCCCATGCCGACCGACTGCGACCCCTGTCCAGGGAACACCAATCCAATGCCAGAATTCATGGGCGTAGATATCTTAGAAATGACGTGGAATGTCAACGGGAAAAGTTGTGAGGGACGGCTGCGTGTCGACTCACGGCCATTACCATCGGATCAACGCCGAGGCCCAGGTCAACCCGGCTCCAAATGCGCCTAACATAACGAGCGACCCGTCCTGAACCCGCCCTGCTCGAACCGCCTCGTCCAGTGCGATTGGAATCGAGGCCGCCGACGTATTCCCATAGCGTTCAAGATTCACCATCACCTTCTCAAGCGGAAGACCGAGCCGTTCCATCACGGCCTTGAGAATCCGCATATTGGCTTGATGGGGCACGTAGAGATCCAGATCTTCGACCTGCAGCTGGTTTGCTGCCAGCGTCTCCCGAGCTATTTCTTCCAGCGTCCGCACCGCAACTTTGAAGGTTTCATTCCCCTTCATCTTGATGAAGTGGGCCCGTTCGGCGACTACCTGCTCGGAGAGTGGCGTACGCGACCCGCCGGCTGGCACGGTGATCAACTCACAGAGGCTCCCGTCTGACCGCAAATGCGTTGAGAGAATCCCCCGTTCACCATCGCTCGCGCTGACCACTGCGGCGCCCGCCCCATCACCAAACAGGATGCAGGTATTCCGGTCACTCCAATCGGTAATCGCCGACATCACCTCGGAACCGATCACCAAGACATGCCGCATTCCGGTTCGTACATACGCATCCGCCACCGATAAGGCGTAGACAAATCCGCAGCAGGCCGCCGACAGGTCGCAGGCCGCCGCTTTCGTCGCACCCAGTTGATGCTGGACCAGGCAGGCCGTCGCGGGAAGGGGATAGTCGCCCGTGCATGTGGCAACCAGGATCATATCGAGATCGGATGCCGCAAGACCGGCGGCTTCCAGCGCACGCCGCCCGGCCTGAACCGCGAGATCCGAACAAGCCTCCCCGGACGCCGCAATATGGCGTTCACGAATTCCCGTTCGTTCGCGAATCCAGTCATCGGACGTCGCCACCATACGCTCGAGCTCCGTATTGGTCATGACTCGAGACGGGGCATACGACCCGGTTCCCGTGATACGGGATTTCATGCAGAGGGCTCCGCAGGCGATGGACTGGCAATACTCTCTTCGATATCCCGTTGAATCAGTTCGTGCACACGCCCTTCGGCCATCCCTTTGCCCCGACGGATGGCATTCTTAATGGCTTTCGCCGAGGAGCGGCCGTGGCAAATGATCGTAATCCCGTTGACGCCGAGCAACGGCGCGCCACCGAACTCCGCATAGTCGATCTTGCGTTTCAGATTGAGGAGCGGCCCCGCGATCAGCGGATACGCCAGCCGGCTCAACCACGAACTGGAAATTTCTTTGATCAGGAGCTTCTTGATGGTTTCCGCCACGCCCTCGGAAATTTTCAGCGCGACATTCCCGATAAACCCGTCGCAGACGACGACATCAGCCGTTCCGCTATAGACCTCACGCCCCTCGACGTTGCCGATAAAATTCAGCGAACTGGCCTTTAACAGCTTGAAGGCTTCCTTGGTGACTTCGTTGCCCTTGCTGTCTTCTTCACCGATACTCAAGAGACCGACGCGAGGATTGGGCTTGCGAAACAGATGCTTCCCGTATTCGTTCCCCATCAGGGCAAATTGTTCGAGATGTTTCGCCGAGCAGTCGACGTTGGCGCCAACATCCAGCATGATGGCCTCGCCCGTCAGTGTTGGTAGGCTGGTGGCAATGGCCGGGCGCTCGACACCTTTGGTCAAACCCAGCACGAAGAATGACGACACCATGCTCGCACCGGTGTTGCCCGGACTGACCACGGCACTGGCCTCTCCGTGCTTGACCAACTCTGTGGCGATCCAGATCGACGAGTCCCGCTTTTTACGCGCAACGGCGGCCGGCGATTCGTGCATCTCGACGACCTGAGGCGCATGCCGAATGGAGAGACGAGGGTCGGTGACGCCAAGGCGCGCGCATTCGCGCTTCAAGGCCGTCTCGTCCCCGACGAGGATGACCTCGACGTCGAGTTCTTTGGCCGCCTGCATGGCGCCCTCGATACAGGGTGCGGGACCATGGTCCCCCCCCATCGCATCAAGTGCGATCTTCATGCGAAATCATGTGCTCGAGATTGGACTAGGTGACTGAACACGCGTGGCACCCGTGATTGCCCCCGATGAGCCGAGAGCTTAGCGCAGACGCACGAAATGCACAACCGGAACGAGAAGAGCCGAGGCCAAGCGGCCTCGGCGCAGCTGATCTCGGTCCCGCTAGGACTCTTCGACCTGAATAACTGCCTTACCCTTGTAGGTTCCACAGTTCAAACAAGTGTAATGCGGCAGCTTCAGCTCGTGACACTGTGGACATACGGACATCCCCGGAGGGGTCATCCGCAGCTTTTGTGTACGTCGCTTGTCGCGGCGCGCACGAGAATGTTTATGTTTCGGATTAGGCATGGCAACTCCTTCCCACGTTCAAGACCGCCGAGAGATCGGTCCCCCGACGTCACTTCTGTTCAGTCTTCAAGCTCTTCAATACTTGAAACGGATTGGTCGGGGCCTCATCCGGACAGGCACACCGCCCCTCGTTCAAATTCTTTCCGCAATGCTGGCACAACCCGGCACAATCTACTTTGCACAACGGATGCATCGGGTTCGACAAAATCACTTGCTCTCGCAGCATCGGCGCGAGCTCCAAGTGATCTCCCGCGTAATGATAAATCTCGTCATCCGTCTCGTCCGGCTCGACAGCTACCGGTTCGACCGCCTTCTTGCGGTGATCGACCCGCTTGGCCGCCGGTGACACCGCCTTCGGTTCCGGTTCGTACACCACGCGGAGCGCAAACGCCAACGGCTCAGAGAAATGAGCCAAGCACCGCACACATTCCCGGATGGCCGTCCCTTCCACCACTCCGGTCACACAAATCGTGCGCTCCACCTGAGTCAGATCCAATCCGACAGCCAGCGCGCCTTCGAGCTGCGTGTCTGCTTCGGTCAGTCCCAGCTCCTCAGCGGTCACGTCACCCGTCAGCGACAACCCGTCGGCGGTGATATCTGCAAGATGCGGAGTCAGCAGATCCATCATGATCTCCGGCGACACGCCGGCTCCCCACGCCTGTATCGCGTCACGCTGACTCACGCGCGCTATCGCTCCTCGGCAAAGCTGATGATCGCGATATGCCGGGCGCGCTTGATTGAAATCGTCAATTCACGCTGATGCCGCATGCAGTTCCCGGAGATCCGGCGCGGAACGATTCGTCCACGCTCGGTGAGAAAATTCCTAAGCAACCCGGCATCCTTAAAATCAATCGGGGCCTTTTCCAGGCAAAACCGGCACGGCCGACGCCGTTGAAACAACCGCCCGCCGCCCCCGTTACCGTCACGGCGATCACCACCGCCTGCACCGCCACCCGTTCGTTCCATCACTGCCTCCTCGTTCGTCCTAATCAATGCTGTTCGTCAAACTCATAGCTGGGTTCGTCATGAATCGGCGGTTCACCGCCCGGTCCGCCGCTCGTCCCGGCGCCATCCTGGCGCTTCGGCATGAAGGTCACGCTCTGGGCCACGACCTCGTGCTTGCTGCGCTTCTGCCCGTCTTCCGTTTCCCAGCGGCGTTGCTGGAGCCGCCCTTCAATGATCGCCCCGTTGCCCTTGCTCAAATACTGTCCGCAATGTTCCGCCTGCTTGCCGAACACCACGATGTCTACAAAACAGACTTCCTCTTTCAGCTCCTCACCCTGCTTGAACCGTCGGCTCACCGCCAGTCCGAAGCTCGCGACCGGAGTCCCGCTCGGCGTATACCGCAGCTCGGGATTCCGCGTGAGATTGCCCATGAGGATGACTTTATTAAATCCGGCCACCGTCGGTCTCCTGCGCTGAGGCCTCCAAAGGACGCGGCGGGACTAATTCTTTTTCAAGATGGACGGTCAAGAACTTGAGGATGTTGTCTTCCAAACGGTAGGCCCGCTCAAGCTCGCCGACGGTCGTGTTGGGGGCGCGAAAGTAGAAATAGGCATAGGTGCCTTTCCGCTCATGCCGCACTTCATAGGCAAGCTTTTTCTTGCCCCAATTCTCGGCCTTGATGAATTGCGCGCCGGTCTTATCGGCCACCGCTTTCATCTTATCGATGAGGGTATTGGTCTCCTCGTCGGAGACGGACGGACGAATAATGAACAGAGACTCGTACAGCTCCATGCAGCAATCCTCCTGGACAAAGGCCCCGGATCCGGTCCGGAGCGAGGTGTAGGTGCCTCTATATGAGGCGTAAAGAACGGTGGACGGTATCACAGCGGCAAAGAGGCTGTCAATTGAATGAGTGATGCTCAGGCTCACTCCGGCTGCGCCCTAGCGCGGAGATGACGACCCGCCTAGTCTCGTCGATCAAACCAATAGATCAGCTCGATGAGATGGAGATCGACCCCTCGGCTGTCTTGCCCGTAGAGCGTCGCATCCGAATAATGCTGAAAGTGATAGCCGATTCCGAGCGGTCCGGCCACGCGGCTGGTAATTCCGAATGTCCATACAAACTGAAATGGCCCGCCAAAATTCTGCCGGCCGAACTTATAATCGCTAAGCAAGGCCCCTCCCCCTCCGACGTCGATCGCTATTAGTCCATCCTTGCGCCCGAAGACAATATCAAGCGGCACGATTGTCATGATCCCATTAGTTTCGTTGGCCCCGCGTAACATGCCGATCGATGCAAGCATCCTCGTACCGAGTATCCAGTCTCCGCCAAGCTCCTTCTCCCAAGGAAGTCGAACTGTCGCCGCAAGGTCTGCCTGTTGGAAGTCACTCTGTCGCTCTCGGCCAAGCGGGGAGCCGCCGCTGAACCCGCCTCTGAGTCGGATCGACTCGAAGGCAAAATCTCCGGCTTGAGCCGGCCCGGCAATTCCAACCTGAACAAATATCAGCCCCATCAGCACCAGAACGGTCACGCCCATACATCTACGCATTGAAGAACCCCACACCCATCATGCTGGTTTACTGCTCGAGCACCACTACCTCGCCATGAAGCTCATATCCGCCCGATGCAGTCTATGCCCCTTCTTCGCTTTGCGGGGCCTTCTCACGAACATTGAATTGATTCATGGCCGTGGAAAGACCTCGGTGGATCAGGCACTCCATTGCGTCAACGGCTCGTTCCAGGCATGGCGTAAAAACATCCGCCTCATCCTGCGTCACCGGCTGAAGCACATAGTCCGCGGCATCCATGCCAGGAGCGGGACGACCGATTCCGATTTTGATCCGGACAAATTGCGGAGTCCCAATCGCCTCTATCACCGATTTAATCCCGTTATGCCCACCGGCCCCGCCGCCCTGCTTGATGCGCAGTCGACCTGGCTCTAAATCGAGATCATCGTGAATGAGAATCAGGTTGTCCGGCTTGATCTTGAACTCGCGCAGCAAACCTTTGAGAGGAGGCCCCGTGAGATTCATCCAGTCCAACAAGCCGGCGAGTTCGATGAACTCCGACCCAAGCCGACCGGATCCTCGTTGAGCAGTACCGCGGAAGGCGAGACGGATAGACCATCGAGCAGCCGCCCGCTCGATGGCCCACATACCGACGTTGTGACGAGTCCGGGCGTAGGCTTTGCCTGGGTTGCCCAGTCCGACGAGGAGATGCACCGCTACTTCTTCTTTTCAGGTTCCTTCTTTTCAGCTTTCGGGGCATCCTTACCGGCGGCTTTCTTGTCGCCACCTTTGGCATCTCCGGCTGCAGCCGCGCCCGCCTTCGCAGGCTCTCCGCCTTCGCCTGCTTCCTTGCCCTTCGCCACGACTTCCGGCTCGGACGCCGCTGCGCCTGCACCACCAGTCAGCAGTGCTTCCAGCTTGGCATCGGAGATCGGGGCCGCGACACTTACAATCATCAGATCTTCGTCGTCGAGGAATCGGATACCCTCGCGCCGCGCCACATCCTTCAGGTGAATGCCTTGACTGATTCCGAGTGAAGACGCATCCACGTCGATCTGGTCCGGCAGCACCGCCGGCAAACATTCGATATGGAGTTCACGGGCATTATTATGCAACACCCCGCCTTCTTTTACGCCGACGGGAATGCCGCCGGTGACGTGCACCGGAACTTTCACGCGAATCGGCTTGTCCATGGAGATCTCAAACAAATCGGCATGCAACACACTGCCGGTAATGGGATCCACCTGATAATCACGCAACAATGCCGTGCGACTCGCCTTAGTCTTGGCGCCGTCTACGGTCAACGATACCAGCACCGTGCTGCCGGCTTGTGCCTTGAGAATCTTCACCAGTTCATCGGGATTGACCGTGAGAAGCACACATTCTCCCTGCCCATAGAGCACCGCGGGGATCTTGCCGCTCCGTCGCAGCTGGCGCGCGATACCCTTCCCCGATTGCTCCCGTACGGTCACTGCTAAATCAAATTTCATGATGCTCCTCCGTCTCTCCTACGTCGATCTGGTCCCCGCGATTCAAGGACTCAGGCAAATAATGAGCTGACTGATTCGTCTTCGTGGATACGCCGAATGGCCTCGCCCAATAACGGCGCGACCGAAAGTTGATGCAATCTGGGGCAGGCCAGTTCTTTCCCGCGCAACGGAATAGTATTGGTCACCACCACCTGCGACAAACAGGAGTTCGTGATACGGTCCAAAGCCGGCCCTGACAAGACCGCGTGTGTACAGGCGGCCCACACTTCCCGCGCCCCTTTGTCGGCGCACGCCTGGGCGCCCTGTACAATGGTTCCGGCCGTGTCGATCATATCGTCCAGGAGCATCACGCTTTTTCCCTGCACATCGCCGATGATATTCATGATTTGCGCTTGATTCGGGCCTTCGCGGCGTTTATCGATAATGGCGAGATTGGCCTGCAGCCGCTTGGCAAAGGCCCGCGCACGCTCGACCCCGCCGGCGTCCGGCGACACCACAACTAAGTCATTGATCTTCTTCTTGGTGATGTAATCCAAGAGCACCGGCAATGCATACAAGTGATCGACCGGCACGTTGAAAAACCCCTGAATCTGCCCCGCATGGAGGTCCATCGTCAACACACGATCGGCGCCCGCGGTACTGATCAAATCGGCCACCAGCTTCGCCGAAATCGGCACGCGCGGTTGATCCTTCCGATCCTGCCGCCCATAGCCAAAGTAAGGAATAACCGCTGTGATCCGGTTCGCCGACGAACGTTTCAGCGCGTCGATGATGATCAACAGCTCCAGAAGTGAATCGTTCACAGGCTGACAAGTCGACTGCACGACAAAGATATCAGCGCCGCGCACATTTTCATCGACTTTGACCCGGATCTCGCCGTCACTAAAGGAAGAGACGGTGGCCGCCCCGAGCTTTTGCCCGAGATAGGTGCAAATCTCATGGGCAAGCGCAGGATTAGCGTTCCCAGAGAATATTTTCAGTTCTCTGTTCATCACCGACTTCTCAAACGATCCAATCTCTTACTATTAAGTAACTGAATTCTTGAAAATACTTGGGTGAATTGACTTACCGGCTGACGTCGGCAGAGTGCAGAGGCTCTGCTACCTTGCTCACGGCTCGCTGCGGAAGAAGCCAACCAAGTGGCGGACTGTATCGGAAAGGCCTCGGATTTGTCAACCGATTGCTGGCAAATCAGAAGGAGCGCACTCAACTCGCAGTTTTCCTGAACTGGTCTGCGCCACAAATGTCTTCAGTTCCGGCCGCCCGTGAAAGTACGCAGCCGCCCGGCGAGCGCCGGCCTCGTCCTGGAATATCCCGAACACCGTCGCACCGCTGCCGGACAACAAGGCCAGCTGTGCACCCCGGCTCAACAATTCCCGCTTGATCTGCTGAAGAACAGGATGCGTCGCGAACACCGGACCTTCGAAATCGTTTGAAGCCAGGCTGATCACATCCTCCCATGCAATCCGGCTCTCTGACGCAAGCTGGGTGCATCGATCGGAAAGCGGGGCCACCCCCTGCCGCGTTGCAGACAGTTGCTGATAGGCCCATTTCGTTTCCACGGGGAAGCCAGGATTTACAAGCACGGCCCAACGGGCATCGGCCACGTGAATCGCCCTGACCTGCTCGCCTCGACCAACAACGACTGCAGTCGGCGCATGAAAGAAGAACGGGACATCGCTTCCAAGCTCTTGACCGATTTCCGCCATCCGGGCTGCTGACCAGCCGACGTTCAAAAGTCGATCGATTCCAAGAATGGTTGCCGCCGCATCGCTGCTCCCGCCACCAAGGCCAGCGCCCATTGGAATGCGCTTTGCCAGATGGATATCGAGACCGATCTTTCGCTGCGATTGCACGAGTACCGCTGCCGCAGCACGATAGACGAGGTTGGTCTGATCGACACTAAGCGAATGACTGTCGCACTGTAACCGAATCTCCGTGTGCTGCGGAGCCAAGCGGATGGTGACGGCGTCTTCGAGTCCAACCGTCTGCATGAGGCTCCACACATTGTGAAACCCGTCAGGACGACGATCAAGCACCCGCAGAATCAGATTAACCTTGGCTGGAGCGAATACGGTAACGGCGGATCGAGGGGGATTGGGCGAATCTTCGTGCGGTCTAGTCACGGCCTCCCTTTATAGCATACTTCTCGAGCCGGTAGCGGAATGATCGGGTGTTGAGCCGGAGCAATCTGGCCGCTTTCTTTTTTACCCACTGGGTCCGCTCCAACGCCTTCAGCAGGAGGTCTTTCTCAAGGCCATTGATCATTCCCTCAAGGTCTAACCCATCTTCCGGCAGTTCGGTGGGGACCCCGCCCTGTTGTTGGGGCGATACTGTCCGGTGAAGCCATCCACGCATGTCAGCGTCCGTCACTGGGCCCCCCGTTGAGAATGCGACCACTCGCTCAATCAAGTTTTCCAGCTCTCGCACATTGCCACGCCACTCATGCCCTAACAGTACTTGCATCGCCTCAGAGCTGATCGTCGGCATCGGCTTCCCGCTTTCCTTAGAAAACCGCGCAAGGAAATGTGTGACGAGCAGCGGAATATCACCGGAGCGCAACCGAAGCGGTGGGAGGCGGATTGGAATGACATCCAAACGATAGTACAGATCTTCACGGAAGGAACCATCCGCCACGGCCTTCTCAAGATCTTTATTCGTCGCAGCCACGATGCGCACATCGACCTTAATATCCTGGGTCCCGCCGACTCGACGAAATTCGCGTTCCTGAATCACCCGCAATAACTTCACCTGGATCGTCGGCGTCGTGTCCCCGATCTCATCCAAAAATATCGTGCCTCCGTTCGCGACTTCGAACAACCCGGCTTTGTTGGAAATGGCACCCGTGAACGAGCCCTTCATGTGCCCGAACAACTCGCTCTCCAAGAGCGTTTCGGGTACCGCACTGCAATTCACGGCCACAAACGGCAAGGGGCTCCGCGCACTATTGTAGTGGATCGCCCGAGCGACAAGCTCTTTGCCGGTTCCACTTTCTCCGCAAATCAACACATTGCTCTTTGAGTCGGCGACTTTCTTCACCACATCAAACACCTTCTGCATCGCCTCACTCTGTCCCACCAACTGGGCAAAGGACGATTGACTCGCCATCTCGCGCTTCAACAAGATGTTCTCTGTCGTCAACCGCCGCTTCTCCAGAGCATTCCGGATGATCAATTGCACTTCATCAACCTGGAACGGCTTCGTGAGATAGTCATACGCGCCCTGTTTCATCGCCTCAACGGCCGAGTCCGCTGTGGCAAAGGCCGTAATGATCAAGACGACAGTTTCTGGCGAGGCGGACTTGACGGCCCGGAGCACTTCCATTCCATCCACTTTGGGCATCCGCAGGTCGGTAATCACGAGATCGAAAATTTCTTTCTGTACCTGTTCAATCGCCTCTTCACCGTCTGATACCGCCGTGACGGCATACCCGGCCCGCTTGAGCATGATGCTCAACACTTCCCGCAAACTCTGTTCATCATCGACGACTAAGATCTTTTCCATGGCTCCCTACCTTCATGCCAGAGTCTCACGCCGACATCGCCCGAGCGGGGCAAGCACACCACAAATCGAGACCCCTCATGCTCTCGACTCTCAACCTTGATCCACCCGCCGTGCAAATCAACAATCCGGTGAACTGCCGCAAGGCCCAATCCTGACCCCTGTTTTTTGGTCGTAAAGAACGGAAGAAAGATGTTGTCGAGGTTTTTCTTCGAGATCCCTTCGCCGGTATCATGAAATGAAATCTCGATAACCTCTCCTTTACGTCCGGCAACATCGATGGCCCTGCAGCTGGTCGCGATCGTCAATTGTCCGCCCTTCGGCATGGCATCGAACGCATTCGTGGCAAGATTCCAGAACACCTGCTTCAACTGATCCTGATCCACCTGCCCGGCCAACGCCTCACGAGACGGCTTGGCCTCAATCCGAATATTCGCTCTCGTCCGAGCTTCATGTTGTACCAGATCAAGGGTCTCGGCAAGGAGTTTGTTCAAATCATGCTCGGCCAGATTCAAAGCCGGAGGCCGTGCATACTGGAGAAACTCCGTGATGATTGTATCGAGCCTTGTCGCCTCCCGAATCGCGATGTCCATCAGCCGCTGGCTCGTCTCGTCCGCATGAAGGTCCTTCCGCAACATTTGCATCGCCCCGGCCAACGCGCCGAGCGGGTTGCGGATCTCGTGGGCCATCCCGGCCGACATTTCACCCAGACTGGCAAGCCAATCTTTCCGGCGCATCTCCTCTTCAAGATCCCGAATTTGCGTCAAGTCTTTGAAAACGCCGACCATCCCTGTCGTCTTTCCACGTTCCTGAAGTGGCGACAGCGTCATTCCCAGCACTAAGCGATTCCCGTCCGCGCGCGTACACTCCACTTCGAACCGCATATGTGCAGCCCCGTCGTCCTGCACATCCAGAGATCGATCCGGATGCCAGTTAAACACGTCCCGCCAGGGGCGCCCTTGAACTTGCGCGAGATTATGTCCGGTGGCTTCCTGCGCGGCAGGGTTAAAGGAGGTGATTCGCCCCTCCTCATCAGCAGTAAATACGCCGCTACTGATACTGTGAATAATGTTTTCATGAAAAGCCTGAAGTCGGCTGAGTCCCTGCTCTTTTTCCTTGAGCGAATGATCCGCACGTTGAAGCTGTTCTGTCAGAAGGCCACTCAAGAAGCCCACCACCAAGAACGCCAGACTGTGAACCCCAAACGTCTGAAGCGTTTCCGGCGCACTCAGACGTGTCCTGGGCAACCAACCCCAGGCTTCAGTGAGCCCATATAATTGAAGATTGGTCAGGAGGCCGAAGAGGATGACGCACAGGCTGGCAGTCAGAAGGCCGACCTTCCGGCGAGGCACCAGGCTCGCCAACGTAACCGAGATCACATACAGCACCAGAAATGGGCTCTCGATCCCGCCGGTTCTTGCGATCAAGACTGTTTCGAGCAGGAAGTCGATGCCGATTTGTACCCAGGCTAGTTGGACCAACCCCTCAGCGGTGGTCACAAAACGTAGAGCGAGGGCATACCCAATGGTGATCGCGTAGGTGAACACGATCAGGCTATAAAACGTCTCGACCTGTTCCCCTCTCGTGACTTGAAACGTGAGAGAAAGCCCGAGCAGGAGAGTCACAACGAGGACTCTCAGGCCGATTAGCCATTGGATTCTTGCTTTGATTTCGACCACAGAGACTCCGGAACCTAGGAGAGAAAACCGCTCAGAGAAGCCTTAAGAAAGGGGATGGGAAATCGTTCCGCATGGATTAAGCACTGACGAGAAACCGGCACACCGACATGGGCAGATCGACAGACGTCGGTACGCTATTTCGCCGACGTCTGCCGAATCACCTAGGTCACACGCTCCGTTCGAAAACACCTTTACCCAATCGCCGAGGCCATCGTGAAGATCGGCAGGTACATCGCGATGACGATGAAGCCGACCGTGACGCCGAGAAACACCATCATCATCGGCTCGAGTAACGCCGTCAGATTCGTCACCGCCGCATCGACTTCGTCCTCATAAAAATCGGCGATTTTCCCGAGCATATTGTCGAGCGCACCGGTGGACTCGCCGACGGCAATCATGTGGGTCACCATCTTGGGGAACGCCTCGCTCTTGGCGAGCGGCTCAGAAATCGTCTTTCCTCCGCTGATGCTGATGCGTGCATCCATCAGCACGTTTTCGATGACTTTATTCCCGGCCGTCTTGGCACAGATCGATAAGGCCTCCAGCAGGGGCACTCCGCTCGTGATCAGCGTGCCCAATGTTCGCGTAAACTTGGCAACCGATGCCTTTCGAATCAAGTCACCGAACACCGGCAATTTCAGGACAATCTTGTCAACCGTCAATCTGCCTTGAGCAGTCGCATAGTATTTCTTGAAGGCGATCACCCCGACAACGATCGCACCAAGAATAATGTACCAATTCCCTTGCACAAAGTTACTCATGTCGATGACAAGCTGGGTCGGCCCAGGCAAGGCCATCTTCCCGCCCGACATTTCCTTGAACATTTTCTCGAAGACCGGAATGACCCAGATCATCAGCACAGTGATGACAATCGCGGCAATCCCGCAAATAGCCGCCGGATAAACCATGGCGCTCTTAATCTGCGACTTCAGCTTCATCGCCTTTTCAATGTGTTTGGAAAGGCGTGCGAGAATGGTATCCAGCAATCCGCCGACTTCACCAGCGTTCACCATATTGCAGTAGAGATCGTCGAAAATCTTTGGATGCCGACGCAACGCATCGGAAAAGGTCGAGCCGCCTTCAACTGACCCCTTGATTTCACCAACGGCTTTTCGAAGCGCCGCATTTTCCGACTGTGTCGAGAGAATCTCCAAGCATTGGATCAAGGGCAAACCCGCGTTGATCATTGTTCCAAACTGTCGAGTGAAAACAACGAGATCCTTTTCCGTCATTCCGTTGCCGAAGCTCAGCTTGAACCCTTCTTTCGACCCCTTCTCCTCAAGGCTGGTCACCACCACGCTTTGCTTCCGGAGTTGGTCGACAGCCTCGTCGCGGCTCTTGGCCACAAGCTCGCCCTTCTTGACCGCACCAGACTTGCTTCGTCCAACGTATGCAAACGTAGCCATAGGCGTGTAATCCTGTTGTGGCTCCCTGAGCCGGTTAGGGAACAAACGTGTATCTACGTGGTGAGTCTACTGGGGGGGCAAAAACCTGTCAAAACAAATGCATTATCTATGCGACCTGAGAGCGATGGGAGCGAGTTGGATGGCCCGCATCAGTACGTCAGCCGACAGAACCGTTCAAGTGGGTTCGTCGATACCCTCGATACAAATAGTGCAGCCCGGAGCCTAAGGTAAACGCCACCATGACCAGTAATAACGGGAACAACGCACCGATCTTCATTCCCCGCCAGATCATGGCAATGACCAGCACTACATAGGCCAACTGGCACAATGTCGTACCTTTCCCCAAGATCGTCGGCGTAATGTCGATGGCAATATTCGTCACATGCGCGACCACTGTCCCCAGCATCAGGATGAGATCCCTACTTACCACCAGGATCACGACCCATGATGGCACGAGGTGCAGGATAGAGAGCGTGAGGAAGGCCGATGTGAGCAGAAGCTTATCCGCCAATGGATCGAGAATTTCCCCCAACTTGGTCTGCTGATTGGTCATGCGCGCGACCAGTCCATCCAATGCATCGGTGAGACCGGCGCAGAGTAAAGCCGCCAGCGCATACCCATATTGCCGATAGGTCATGAACCCCACGAACACGGGGATCAGGAGGATCCGCAAGATCGTCAGACTATTAGGTATGTTCATGCGGCCGCGCAGAACCTCCGTCTGATGGACTACCGGTCGCCATCTTAGAGAGGGGATTTTGGGCTTGTCAACGCGGTTGCAGTGGCGCAGCCAGCCGCCTATAATCTGCCCTCGCTGTCTCAATACGGAATCTGTGGAGGAATTGATGAGCGCGTTGCCCTTGATGATGAAGAAAGAAGGACTGGTTGAGAAACATCAAATGGAAGGCGTGGATCCGAGCGATCGCTATTTTAGCCGCGCCCTTCTGGTGAGTCGAACCGGCGCCGGGTATTCAGGGAAAATCATGTACGAAGCCCTCATCGTCCAAGGAGGTTCCCACTCAACGATCGGAGCCGCTGTGCGCGAGGTGGTTGAGAAGCTCCAAGGAATGGGATTCGTACGCCTGCGTACGAGAGCCAACTTCAGAGGTACCCGCTACCTCGCTGAAAAAGAAACCTGGATCGACTACCCCGACCTCGCCTAACTACCTCCCACATATTCCCGATACACCAGCTCGTGGATCAGCGGTCGAAACGCTTTAATCTGTTCATTCTTCCTGGTCGGGTGCACTCGATTGGAAAGTAATACGATTTCCAGCTCATGAAGCGGATCAATCCACAGCGACGTCCCCGTATACCCTAAGTGGCCAAACGCAACCTCGGGCAGAAATCTCCCTGCCGATGACGGAGGCGATGGAGTATCCCACCCCAGCGCCCAGCTCGAACCAGGCACAATAGTCTGTCGACAGGTAAACTCTTTGACAAGGGCAGGGTCTAGAACGGACGACCGTCGATGATAGGCCTGTAGCCAGGCCCCTGCCACGGCCAACACCGCCGCCGCCGTTCCGAAGAGACCCGCATGCCCGGCCACACCGCCAAGAGACGCCGCATTTTCATCGTGAACTTCGCCGCGTAATAGTCGCCCCCTCCAGATATCGTGTTCAGTGGGCGCAACCTCACCCCCACGTCGACGGGCGCATTGAAGAAAGTCATCTGCCCATTCTGCCGGCACAAATCCCAGCTGCGATGTCCCTGCCAGAGAAGCGATCCGGTCACGAAAGAATTCCTGGGGCGGAGCGCCACTACACCGATCCACGACCATTCCCAGAAGCATAAATCCCAGATCACTGTAGAGGCTTCGCGCCCCTCGCTCATAGATCAGGGCTTCGTCTCGGATCAGCTTCATGAGCCCGAGGCGCGAGAGACCGCGCTGTTCTTCTGTCGCGGGGATGGAGGCCGTCGGACTCAGTCGCTCGTAATACCCTCGCCAACCAGGAAGGCCTGAACTATGCGTCAACAGATGCCAGAGCGACGCCGTGCCGATCGGACTGCCAGCCAGTTCCGGGAGTATCGAGTCAACCCGATCATGCAGCTGACATCGTCCGGCTTGGATGAGCAACACCAACCCCGTTACCGTAGACAACGGCTTCGTGAGCGAGGCCAGATCATAGACCGTCGCCGCCTGGACGGCCCGAGCAGTCGCAGCAGTCGACAAGCGTCCAGCCGTAAACACATCGATCGGGGCACCGCCATGCCTCACAGCCAGCACGGCCCCGGGAAACACTTCGTCCGCGACGGCCTGCTCAAGTGCCGCCTGAATGAGAGGAACATTCGGCATGGTGGACGATCGACTCACGAAGATGATGAACCCGCGGTGATTACGGCATCACCGTACCTGACCAGGCGACCGGAAGTAGAAACGATTCAACGCCACAACGCAGCCGAAGAAATCATGAGCGGGTCGGACTCGACTCCCCTTCCATCTTCTCTTCAGGAGCGACACCACTATCCTGATAGGCCTCGGCCGACTCGACATCCAACATACGCTCAAACGTATGGAGTGTGGCCCGCATCCGCTCCACCATAAGCAGCCGCTGTTTCTGCAATTGGGACAGATCCCGTTGCGTCTCACCCAGCTCCACCCGCGCCTGACGAATGACTTCACCGGCCTTCAGCTCCGCTTCCTTGACGATCAACTCCGCATCGCGATTGGCGCTGCGCTTGACGTCATCGGCCAACGATTGCGCCGCCACAAGGGTATTCGACAGTGTCGTCTCGGTCCGTTTCAATTCGGACACCTGCTGTTCTGTCATGGCCAACCGCTCCCGCAGCATCGCATTGTCGCGATTCAACGACTCCACGGTTTGCGCCAATTCCTCGAGAAACCGGTTGACCTCCTCACGATCGTAGCCGCGGAGCTTCGTGCGGAACACCATCTGTTGAATGTCGAGTGGTGTGATCTTCATAAATGCCCCCGTTCGTTGAGTCAGTTCATCCGCAACGCCAGATCTTTTAATGACTGCACCACAGCGAACTGCAGAAATGTCAAAATCAGAATGGCGATAATTGGCGAGAGGTCAATGCCCATGCGCCATCCCATCCAGCGGCGAATGGGAGCGAGCACCGGTTCAGTTGCACGATCAAGAAATTGGACAATCGGATTCCACGGATCGGGATTGACCCAGGAAATCAAGGCCCGAGCGATGATGATCCACATATACAGCCACAGCACATAATCCAGCACCGTGGCGGTCCCCAACAGCACATTCCGAAACACAAACATCAGCGTCCGAGCTCCTGAGATCGTTTCGTCGCCGCCTCGACGGCATCGATGAGCGTCGCGCGCATCCCGCCGACTTCCAGACGATGCAGACCGGCAATCGTGGTTCCGCCCGGAGACGCCACCTTGTCCTTGAGTCGAGCGGGATGCTCCCCTGTCTCAATCACCATCTTTGCCGCACCTAGAACGGTTTGCGCAGCCAGCACCTCCGCCGTCGCACGGGGCAATCCCATCTTCACGCCTCCGTCCGCCATCGCTTCGATGGCCAGAAAGACGTAGGCCGGGCCGCTGCCGCTGAGTCCCGTGACGGCATCCATCAACCGCTCTTCAACCGTCACAACTTTCCCGACCGATTCAAATATTGCGCGCGCCGTTCCGGCGTCCGACTCAGAGACGCCAGGTCCGAGAGCCAGAGCCGTCATCCCTTCCTGCACCATGGCAGGAGTGTTCGGCATGGCTCGCACCACTCTGGTTCCTGTCCCGCCGGCTTTCGTGATCGCCTGGATTGGAATCCCGGCGGCCACTGAAATCGTGAGCGCCCGCTTCATCTCTCCGGCAATGTCGTTCATGACCCCGTCGAGAACCTGTGGCTTGACGGCCAGCACAATAATTCCCGCCCAGGCCGCGGCCTCACGATTTGAACGACCCACACGAACACCATGCAGGCGCTTCAGCGTATCACAGCGTTCCGCGACAGGATCGGTGGCCCAGATCTGATCCGACTCGCAGCAATGGGTCGCGAGGAGCCCGGCAATCAGGGCTTCGGCCATCTGGCCGCCGCCGACAAAGGCAATCTTTTCATGAATGCGAGGCTTAGACATGGCGCGCTCCAAAAATCGCCGTGCCTACGCGCACCATCGTCGCACCCTCTTCGATCGCGATCTCAAAGTCATGCGACATGCCCATGGAAAAATCCTGCATCGTCATAGGCGAAATATTCTTTGCGGCGATGCGCGCCCCAAGCTCGCGAAGATCTCGGAAATAGGGCCGCGCCGCTTCCGGCTCTGCCGTCGGAGGCGGTATCGTCATCAGCCCTTGAATCCTGAGATGCGGCAAGTCGCCGAGAAGACTCAAGTCCTGCATCAGCACTGGCGGCAAAAAGCCGGCCTTGCTCGCTTCGCCGGCTATGTTCACTTCCAAAAGCACCGCCTGCTTCACGCCGGCGGCGCCGGCTCGCCGATTGATCTCTTGGGCCAATTCCACGGAATCGACCGAATGAATCAGCTCAAAGATGCCGATCGCGTCGCGCACCTTCCGCCGTTGCAACTGGCCGATAAAATGCCAGCGGGGTAACAGGTCCCGGAGGAGCCCAACCTTTGCAAGCGCCTCCTGCATCCGATTCTCCCCCAAAAGGGTGAGCCCGGCACCAAGTCCCTCTCTGATCCGCTCCGCCGGAACCGTCTTGGTCGCAGCCACCAGCCGGACGGTGTCCGGTGATCTGCCGGCCCGTTCCGCAGCGCTCCGCATGCGGTCTAGAATCTGCTGCACGCGGCGGGCGAGGGAATCATCTGCAACCCGCTCCATACATCGTTACGCCGGAAAAAGTCCTGGACTCGAAAAATCAATGCTACTTCCGATATTCTAACGGAAGCGCTGGGGAATTGGCAGGGGCTCCGGCACTCACCCCCTACCGCGCCGCCGACAGGCCGATGGCGCTCACCATGGTCCCGATTACCTTGCCTTCGCGACGGTACGAGAAAAAGAGATCTTCATGACAAATCGTACATACGTTCACGCTCGTGACCTGCCCGCCGCCAATCCCGCAATCCTGCACTTGCCGCCTGATCAACGCCTTTAAGTCGAGGCGGGCTTTGCCCGCACGATGATCACGCAAAACCGTTTCCCACCAAGCAAATCGCTCCCGAACCTCGTTCAGAACCGGTTCGTCCACCTCATAGCAGCAGACACCTGCAGAGGGGCCGATACTGACGTGCAGCTGGCCGAGCTCTGCCCCGAATCGCGTCTGCATAAGCATCAGGGTCTTGGGCACAATGCCCGCGACGGCCCCACGCCATCCGGCGTGGATCGCGGCCACCACCCGCCGACGCGCATCGTGCACCAGCACAGGGACGCAGTCAGCGGTGCGCACCGCCACCATCGTCCCGGGCTGATCCGTCACCAGGGCATCCCACCCGCCGTCAAACCGGTCGGCATCGGTCAGAGGCCGATCGACGACGAGCGCGTCTGTCCCATGCACCTGCTTCACCGACAAAATCCAGGGCGCCGGAGCACCGGGTGCTCGCATCGGAGCACCCGTCCCCAAACGCAGATTTTCGGCATGCGCCCTTGTGCCAAAGAAGTGCCGGACCCCGCTTCTCGCAGAAGCAAATGCCGGCACCGTAATCACCGATGCTCGTCCCATACGTCTCATCCTCTCGCGGCCGAGAGTGCCTCTCGTACTTAGTTCACCTGCTTCCGGAGAAACGTGGGGACATCCCATTCATCTTCCGCCACCAACGCCCGATCAATGGCCTCACGAGCATCGTTCCGTTGGCGAAGGAACGTGGGGCGATCCAGATCTTTCATCGGCCGATCGGCCATCCCCATCGCCGCACTCACGCCCACACCGGCCAAGACCGGCTGCACCGGCTTCGCGGCGCGGGCCGACGTCTGTTCGACGCTCGCCGTCATCGAGACCATCTCCTCTTCACATTCAAAGCCCGTGGCAATTACCGTCACCACCAGATCATCGCCCATGTCGGGATTGATCACTTGGCCGACAATGATGTTGGCGTCTGAATCGGCCGTTTGCTGAATGATGGAGGCCGCCTCTTCAATTTCATGCAGCGTCATATTCGGACCACCGGTGATGTTCAGGAGTACGCCACGCGCACCCTGCACACTACCCTCTTCCAGCAGCGGGCTGCAGATCGCCCGTTGTGCAGCTTCGATCGCGCGATTGGTTCCCCGCGCAATACCCATGCCCATGACGGCACGCCCCGTATGCGACATGATCGTCCGCACATCGGCAAAGTCAACGTTCACATGACCGGTGGTCGTGATCACATCGGCGATGCCTTGGATCGCCTGGCGCAACACATCGTCGGCGACTTTGAAGGCTTCGAGCAAAGGCGTCGATTTGTCGACAATCCCCAACAGGCGCTGATTCGGAATCACAAGGAGCGTGTCCACATGGCGGCGAAGATCGCGAATACCCTCTTCCGCATGTTTATGGCGACGCTGTCCTTCATACTGAAACGGCTTGGTGACCACACCCACAGTAAGAATGCCTTGCTCCCGTGCAATGCTGGCCACGATCGGAGCCGCGCCGGTGCCGGTCCCGCCGCCCATACCAGCGGTAACAAACACCATATCTGCACCTTCGAGACATTCCCGGATGTGATCCTTGCTCTCGAGTGCCGCATCCTTTCCGATTTCCGGACGGGCGCCGGCGCCGAGTCCCCGGGTCCGTTCAGGACCCAATTGAATCTTGTACGGAGCCAACGACCTATCGAGCGCCTGGAGGTCGGTATTGGCCGCGATGAAATCGACCCGGGCGAGCCCCGACCCGATCATCGTATTCACGGCATTACACCCGGCTCCGCCGACTCCGACGACCTTGATCCTGACCGGCAACAGCGCATCTTCCTGGAAAGAGAACATTGCGGCACCTCCTCACCTGTGATCGCCGAGCGGCACCATGCCGCGCGCGAAAGTTAAAACACTTCCAACACCCGTTTCGTCCATCCAACCATCTTGGTCCAGGCCCCCCCGTTCCGGAGACCGGCCGTTTCCAATTCATCCGCATGCTTCCGGGCATGCAACAAAAGGCCGACGCCGGTCGCATGACCGGGGTTGCTCACAATATCTCTGAGTCCACCGACGCCCGACGGCGTCCCGCGGCGCGCCGGCAAATTCAACACCTTTTCCGCCGCATCCGGCATCCCTTCGAGCAACGACGTGCCGCCGGTCAAGACAACCCCGGCACCCAGGATGCCTTCGTACCCGGCCCGTGCGATCTCGCGCCGAACCAACTCGAACATTTCTTCCACGCGCGGTTCGAGAATCTCGGCAATATCCCGACGGGAGAAAGTCCTGGCCGGACGATCGCCTACCGACGGCACTTCGACCGTCTCGTGCCCAGTCACCAGGTCCGTCCGGGCAATGCCATACTGCATCTTGATTTTCTCGGCCTCGGTCTGAGACGTCAGCAAGCCGATCGCGAGATCCTTCGTCAAATTCTGTCCGCCGATCGGAAGCACCGCCGAATGCCGGATACTGCCGTCGAGGAAAATCGCCAGATCGGTGGTCCCGCCACCGAGATCCACCATAGCCACACCCAGATCGCGCTCTTCCTGACTCAGCACCGCTTCGCTGGAAGCCAGCGGCTGCAGAATGATGTCCACCACATCAAGCCCGGCGCGATTGACACTCTTGATGATGTTTTGCGCGGAGGTCACCGCACCGGTGATCACGTGCACATTCACTTCAAGCCGGTTCCCGGAAAGCCCGAGAGGTTCGCGCACACCTTCCTGTCCGTCGACCATGTACTCACGGGGCAATACATGCAGAATGCGCCGTTCGTGCGGAATCACCGCCAGCGTCCTGGCGCTTTCGATCGCCCTATGAATATCCTCACGCGTCACTTCGGCCTTCTTCAGCGCCACGACGCCTTTGCAGTTCTCCGCCGAAATATGGCTGCCGGCAATGCCGGTATAGACCGAGTTGATCTGGACCGCCGCCATGAGTTCGGCCTCTTCGACCGCCTTCTTGATCGACTCCACCGTACTCTCGATATCGACCACCACCCCTTTGCGTAAGCCGCGGGAGGGACTGGCCCCGACACCGATGATGTTCAGCATTCCGCCATCCGTGATCTCCGCGACGATCGCGCAGATCTTGGTGGTTCCAATATCCAGGCCGACAAGGATTTGATCTCGTTTTGGCACCGCGATCACCCCCTCTCTCGCACAATCACACGATTCTCATACCGTAGATCGATTTCATTCCCGCCCCGCCCATGGCCGTCAAACATCACTGTCTTCAGTGAAGGCTTGATCCGTTGAAATCGCTCCCATTGATGGCTCACCGCATCTTCGCCGAATTGAAATTGGACACCCCGAACGGAGGCCACCAGGCTGGCAGGATTCGCGGCGTTCACTTGCAAACGCCCGTCGATGCTCTGGCCGACTAATCTGGCCAGTTCGACTCCAGACTTCACCGCGTGACGCACATCCGCATCGCCGCGCAATAGCTCCCGCGAATCCAGTCCCGTGACCATCGGAAGCATGGCGTTGTCGTCCTGTCCCAATCGCGCCAACACATGTCCATCTTCGTCACTCAAGAAATTCTCTGAACCGGCATGTACGATGGCCGCGGGTTTACGCTCCACCACAGAAATGCGCAGCTCGTGAAATGGCACCCGAGTCACCACCGCTTCCTTGACCCATGGGTGAGACTCCACCCGCTCCTTCATGGCCGTCGTCACGATGTGGTGGAGCGGGGTCCCGGGCTTGAGTGCCAGCCGGTCCACCAACTCCTGCTTCCCGATCTGATGCACCCCTTCAACGGTGACCGCCTTGATTTCCAGGAGGCGCTGAAGCAACGGGCCTGAGCGCTGTACGCCGACGACCACGCCCCACCCCGCAAGAGCGAGTCCGATACCGATGGCGCTCCATCGAATGAGCTGCCGGCCTTTCGCCACCACCTGCGCACGACGCACTACGCGATCCTGATTCTCCACATGGTTCGAACGAGTACTTTTCCACTGATTCAGCCGCGGTCCGGAAGAACGCGGCGCGTTGCGTCGAGCAATCGTCCAGCGCTTCATGCCGACAATCCTTTTCCGGCGAGTGCCATTCGGTCGGCACGGTCCAACGCCGATTGCAGAATTCGTTCGACCAGGCTGTCGTAATCGATTCCGGCTTGACCCGCCGCCATCGGCAACAGACTGGTCTCGGTCATGCCAGGCACCGTGTTGATCTCCAACATGTAGGGCTTCCCGCGAGGAGTAATTCTGAAGTCAACGCGAGCCGCTCCTTCGCAACCCAACACCTCGTACGTTCGCCTCGCCAATTCGGCAATCTGCTTGGTAATCCTGGCGGGGAGCGGAGCCGGACAGAGGTATTGAGTCTTGCCCTTTTGATACTTCGCCGAAAAATCGTAGAACCCATCCGGCGCCACAATTTCCACCACCGGCAATATCGTCAGCACCCCGGATGGTCCCCCCAAAATCGAGACCGTCGTTTCATGTCCAGGAATGTAGGCCTCGACCATGGCATCCGTATCATAGCGATGGGCCAAGGCCAACGCCTCTTTCCACTGCGCGGGCTTGCGGACAATGGACACTCCGATCGTGGACCCCTGCGAGGCCGGCTTTACCACCACCGGCAATTTCAGTTTCGTTGCTTTCAGCACCAGCGCCAGCGAAGGCTGCTCCCCACGCCGCACCTGCGTCCCGGCCGGAACCGGCACTTTTGCCGACACCGCCAGCGTTTTCGTGGTGACTTTGTGCATGCCCATCGCGCTCGCCTGCACACCGGACCCCGTGTAAGGAATCCCGAGCGTCTCTAGAAATCCCTGGATCGTCCCGTCCTCGCCGCCCGGGCCATGCAGAGACAAGAACGCCAGCTCAATCTTGTTCTCCGTCACATCACGAAACAGATTCGGCCCCACATCGATCGCAATGGCGTGATAGCCCCGGCGGAGAAGCGACTGGTGGACCGCCTGCCCGGTGCGCAGCGAGACTTCTCGCTCGGACGATTGTCCGCCCATCAAGACTCCGATCCGCTTATCTGTCAGCACACGTCGGTCTGCCATCACGCTCCTGTCCTATGCCTGTCCCACGACCTTGAGTTCCAACTCCAACTTCGCACCGGTACTTTTCGCCACCGCCGCCCGGACTTTTCTGATCAGGGCCAGTACGTCCTTGGCGCTCGCCTGCCCCTGATTCACGATGAAGTTCGCGTGCTTCTCCGAGACCTGCGCATCGCCGACCTGGGCGCCTTTGAGCCCGGCCAAGTCGATGACCCGCCCGGCCGAGTCCTTGGGAGGATTCTTAAACACACATCCGGCACTCGGCAGGGTCAACGGTTGCGTATCGCGCCGATAGTGCAGATACTCTTTCACGACCTTTTCGACCTCCGCCCGCACACCCGCCTTCAGCTGCACCCACACACCCACGACAATGCCGACCGGCAACGCGGCCCGGCGATAGGCAAAAGGAATCTCCGACGCCGGGATATCGACAATCTCGCCCTTGCGATTCACAAGCCGTACGGCCTTCACCGAGTCTTTCATTTCTCCCAGCCTGGTTCCGGCATTCATGACGACACAACCTGCAACCGTGCCGGGGATACCGGCAGCCCATTCCAGCCCCGCCAGCGAATGCCGGATGGCATACCCGATCAGCGTCGGCATCCCCACGCCTCCTTCGGCATACAGGACCGCTCCCGGTTCTTCTCTGATCGTACGGAGCTTGCCAAGATGAACGACCACGCCTCTGATCCCTTTGTCGCGAATGAGGAGATTCGTCCCGCCCACCACAAAGAGCGGAAGCTTCTGCGCCCTGGTTTGCCGGACCAGACGGGCCACATCCTCGACGTCAACCGGTTCGACCAGCACATCAGCCGGCCCCCCGATACGGAACGACGTGTAGTCCTTGAGCGGCGCATTGAACGACACCGCCCCGCGAATACCCTCGACCGCGGCTTCCCATCGACGCTGACTGCTTGTCCGACGACCGGTCTGTGCATCTGTCCGTCCTTGCCGAGCCATTGCCTACGTATTGGGAGCCAATCGCGCCAGCAGCCCCGTCCCTGCTTTCCAGATATCACCGGCGCCCAACGTCACCACCAGATCGCCCGGCTGTAAATGCGGCAGTACCTGATCGGGCAGCGTTTCCTTCTTTTCGACGAAGGTGACACTCTGGTGGCCGGCGGCCTTGATGCGATCAGCCAGCGCGGCGCCGGACACACCCGGAATCGGCGCTTCCCCGGCTGCATAGATGTCCGTCATGAACAGCAAATCCGCCTGATCAAACGCGTGCGTGAACTCCTCGATCAGATCGCGCGTCCGGCTGTACCGGTGAGGTTGAAACAACACCACCAACCGCCGATCCCATCCCTGTTTCGCGGCTGCCAACGTGGCTTTCACCTCGGTGGGATGGTGTCCATAGTCGTCCACCACCATGATGCCGTTGGCTTCTCCGCGCAGGTGAAACCGCCGCTCCACACCCGTGAAAGCCGCCAGGCCCTTGCGAATCAAATCCACGGGCACATCCAGTTCGATCCCGATCGCAATCGCCACCAGCGCATTGGAGACGTTATGCATACCGGGAACGGCGAGCCGGAAGGGCCCGAGGTTTTTCCCGCGGAAATGCGCACGAAACTCGGCGCCCCATTGCTTGAGCACGATATCCGTTGCCTTGAAATCCGGCACGACACCGGGAGTTTCTTGGAGTCCATAGGTGTGATACCGCTTCACAATGCGCGGGAACAGCGCGTGCAGCCGTTCATCGTCGGAGCACAGCACCGCCAATCCATAGAAGGGAATCTTGTTGATGAACTCCAGAAAGCTGTCGTAAATCTTTTCCATCGACCCGTAGTGGTCGAGGTGCTCGCGATCCAGATTAGTCACCGCCACGACCGTCGGCGACAATCGAAGAAACGAGCCGTCGCTCTCATCGGCCTCAGCCACCAGTAACTCGCCGCGACCGAGTCGCGCGTGGCTGCCGAGGGCATTCACCTTGCCGCCGATCACCATAGTCGGATCCAATCCGCCGGAAGCCAGCACGTTTGCGACCATCGACGTCGTCGTCGTCTTGCCGTGGGCGCCCGCAATCGCGACACCGAATTTCAGCCGCATCAGCTCGGCCAGCATTTCAGCCCGCGGAATCACCGGCACTTGTTTGGCCTTGGCCGCCAGGACTTCCGGATTGGTCGCCGCCACAGCGGAGGAAATCACCACCACCTGCGCCTCTCCGATATTGGCTTCGTGATGGCCGATCGCAATCTTGCCACCGAGCTCCTCCAGACGCCTGGTGGTTTCCGAGGCTTGCAGATCCGAGCCGCTGACTTTGTATCCCATCGTCAGCAAAACCTCTGCGATCCCGCTCATCCCCGACCCGCCGATTCCCACTAGATGAATGTGCTGTGTTTTTCGAAACATGGCCGTTCGCCTCAGTCCTGGTGATCCTGTTGATGGTCGCTGTGCCTGCTCTCGCGTTGCTGCCGCATTAGACTCCCGTCGCTCCAACAGTCCGGTGGACGTCATGATTCACCCCCATGAGCGCATAGCATTCGTGGACGATCCTCTCGGCCGCATCGATTCGACTCATAGCCCGACTCTTCGCCTGCATCCTGCGTAGGCGATCCGGTTGCTGCAGCAGCCCGGCGATGGAACCGGCCAACTGCGTCCCCGTCAACTCCGACTGCGGGAGCACCATCGCGCCCCCCGCCGCCTCCATCGCCCGCGCATTCTTCATCTGGTGATCGTAAATGGCCGTCGGCAGCGGGATCAGAATCGCCGGCTTCCCGCAGGCCGTCAGCTCTGCAATCGTCATGGCCCCGGCACGCGCCACCACCAGATCCGCCGCGCGCAACACGGTCGGCATGTCATAGAGAAACGGGACGACCTCGGCCTCAACACCTGCTTGCCGGTAGGCCTCAACAACCCTCGCATGGTCAGCCTCTCCGGTCTGGTGCGTAATGGAGAGCCGCGGAAGCGCCTGCGCCAATATCACCAGTCCATCGATGACCGCGCTGTTGATCGCCTTCGCCCCCTGACTGCCGCCAAAAATCAACAACTGCTGCCGGCCTGCTGTGACCGAAGTGGATGTCGTAGTCGCATTCAGAAATGATTGCCGAATCGGTGAACCGAACACGCGAACTTTGTCTTTCGCAAATTTCTCGGCAGCGGATTCAAACCCCAAGAACACACGCTGGGCACAAGGGCCCACCGCAATATTGGCCATGCCCGGATAGGCATTCGGCTCCAGAATGACCCGGGCAACCCGCTTCAGCGCCGCCGCCACTAACATCGTCGGGCTGGTATAGCCGCCCACGCCGATGACGAGATCGGCCCGGTACCGTGAGATCAGCCGCATCGACTGCCAGAGTCCGATCGGCACGGATAGCACCCCCCGCAAGGCTTCTCCCAATCCTTTCCCCATCACCGGCTTCGCCGTAATGAGTTCGAGTGGAAGCCCTTCGTGCGCCAACACTTTGGTTTCAATTCCTTTCGCTGTGCCGACAAAGACGATCGTGGTCGATGAATCGCGCCGCTGAAACTCCCGGGCCAGCGCCACCGCCGGATACAAGTGCCCGCCTGTCCCCCCTGCGGCGATAAGGATCGTCATCCGTGACCAGTCCTGCCGCGCCCGCCCCGCCCAGCACTTTCCTGAGGCCCCGCTTGGCGATCTCTTGAGATATTCAACAAAATCCCGACCGCCAGCAGACTGATGACCAGAGACGATCCGCCGTAACTCACGAAGGGCAAGGTCAATCCTTTGGTCGGCAGCATCCCGGTTGCCACAGCCGCGTTCACCAGTGCCTGCCCGCCGATCAACAGCGTGATACCGATTCCCAGATATCGACCGAACGGCATCCGCGCTCTGGCGGCAATCTGAAAGCCCCGCACCACAAACAACGCAAAGAGCAGAATGATCGCGCCCGTTCCCACCAATCCCAACTCTTCCCCGACCAGGGCCAACACAAAGTCCGTATGCGCTTCGGGGAGAAAGAACAGCTTCTGTTTCCCCTCGCCCAGCCCCACTCCGAAGGGACCGCCGCTGCCAAAGGCGAGAAACGACTGGGTGATCTGAAACCCGGCGTTCGACGCGTCCTTCCAGGGTGCCAGAAACGTCAGGAGCCGCTGCCGCCGGTAACTCGAGCCGAGGACGAGCACCAAAACAACCGGCACCGCGCACAGTCCCAGCCCCAACAGATGCTTCACTTGCGCGCCGCCGAGAAACAGCAGTCCGATCGTCACGAGACCGATCACGACCACGGTCCCGAGATCCGGCTCCAACAGCACCAGGCCGCTCAACAGACCGATCACGAAGAGCACGGGTAGCAGGCCAGAGGAGAAGCTTGTGATCCGGTCTTCCTTCTTGGTCAGATAGGCCGCCAGATAAATCACCGCCACGAGCTTGACCATCTCGGCCGGCTGAATCGAAATGGGTCCGAGACGCAACCAGCGCCGCGCTCCTTTTGCCGCGACTCCGAGCGATGGGATCAAGACCATCACCAGCAACAGCGCCATCAAGCCCAGCAGCGGCACCGACAGACGCTTCCACCAGACATAGTCGACCCGCGACGCGACGTGGAGCAGCACAAATCCGAATGTCAGCCATGCCAGTTGCCGCTTGAGGAAGTAGCCGGAGTCGTGGAACCGATTCCCCGCTACGACCGCGCTCGCACTGAACACCATCACCAGGCCGACCAAGGCCAGCACCATCGTGACGATCAATAGCGTGTGGTCCATCGGCACCCGCTTCTTCGCGACGCGCGGGCTCGTGGTTGGCCACGGCAATGCCAGGGTCCCTGCAGCTCTCTGTGACATCGTTCAGCGTCAAATCTCCTCTGACTCGCCGCCCTTAGGCCGGCAAGGATTGCACGAGGGCCTTAAACTGCCGGCCCCGATCCTGATAATCTGCAAACATGTCGAAACTGGCACAGGCCGGCGAAAACAGCACGACCCCGCCGGAGGTGGCGCTGTCGGCCGCCGCCTGCACCGCCTCTTTCAATGACGCCGCCCGGCTGATCGCAGGGAATCCGGCCATGGCTTGGGCGATCAACGGCGTCGCCTCTCCGATCAAGATCAGGCCCTTTACCCGTTGACGAATGGCCGGCGCGAGTCGGGAAAAATCCCCGCCCTTGTCGCGGCCTCCGGCAATCAGCCAAATGGGTTGATCGATGCTTTCAATCGCTTTGAGCGTGGCATCGACGTTCGTACCCTTGGAATCGTTGACGAACCGGACCCCGCGACGATCCCGCACAATTTCTAAGGCATGCTCCAGGCCCGGGAAGGCCTGCAACACTCGCCGGACCGATTCGAGCGAGCCGCCGCTCAGCAGCGCATAGGTGGCGGCCACCATCGCGTTCTCCACGTTATGATCGCCGATGATCTTGATCTCCTGTCGGCGACAGATCTCCTGCCGCACACCCGTCACCGTCGTGACAAGTCGATCACCCTCCAGATACGTGCCGCCGGTGACATCCGTCGGCAGCGCCGATTGCCTGGTGAATCCCAGCACCCGGGCTTTGACGCTGTGGCGAAGCGCCGCGACTCGCGGATCGTCCAGATTGAAGAGCGCATAGTCGGTCGGTTTCTGGCACTCGAAAATGCGCCGCTTGGCGGCGACATATTCGTCGATCGATGTATAGCGGTCTTGATGATCCACGGTGACGTTGAGTAACGCCGCAATCCAAGGGTGAAATTGTTCTACAGTCTCCAATTGAAAGCTGGAGACTTCGACCACGAGCACATCGAATGGACTGGGCAATCCTTGCTGTGATGCCAGCACCGTTTGTATCGCCGCTTCGCTCAATGCTGTGCCCAGATTGCCTCCGACAAAGACTCGCTTCCCGCTGTCCTGCAGCATCTTGCCGATCAGCGTGACCGTCGTGCTCTTGCCATTGGTCCCGGTGAGAGCCAACATCGGAGCTGACACAAACCGCGACGCCAATTCCAATTCGCTGATCACCTTTACGCCCCGCTGCCGAACCCGCTCCAGCGCTTCCATGCGATAGGGCACACCGGGGCTGATGACCACGAGCTCGGCCGACTCCAGCGCCGTTTCATACCGGCTGCCGACCGTGAGGAGCATCTGAGACTCATCAATCTGCGTCAGCACCGCCCCCAACTCGCTCCGCTCTTTCTTGTCCGAAAGGGTGACGTGGGCCCCGACGGCCAGGAGGAGCCGCGCGGCGGCCACGCCGCTGCGGGCCAATCCGACCACCGTGACTTTGGTCCCCTTCAATTGCATGACGTCTTCGCTCACCATCTCGCTCTCGCTCGTTATCGCAACTTCAACGTACTGAGGCTCAATAAGGCCAACAGGATAGCGATGATCCAAAGCCGGACCACGACTTTGGGTTCTTCCCACCCCTTCATCTCAAAATGATGATGAATCGGGGCCATCAAGAAGATCCGTTTCCCGCGCGACTTAAACGACACGACTTGGAAAATGACCGACACCGCTTCGATCACGAACACGCCGCCGACCAGCAGCAGTAACAATTCATGCTTGCTGATGACGGCGACCGTGCCGAGGGCGGCGCCGAGTGGAAGCGACCCCACATCGCCCATGAACACAGATGCGGGATAGGTGTTGAACCAGAGGAAACCGAGACTCGACCCCAGAATAGCCGCCGTAAATACGGCGATTTCACCGGCGTTTTCGATGTGGGGAATCAGCAGGTAGTCCGACATCAATCGGTGCCCGGCAACGTAGGCTACAATCGTATACGCCAACGCGGTAATCATCACGGGGCCGATGGCGAGGCCGTCGAGGCCGTCGGTCAGATTGACGGCATTGGAACTTCCCACGATGACGAGCACGGCGAAGACGATGTAGAACCAGCCCAGATCCGGGGTGAAGTTCTTGAAGAACGGCACACTCAGCTTCGTCGTATACCCAGGGAGAAAATACAGCGTGAGCGCAATCGCCGAAGCGATCGCGACTTGCGCGGCAAACTTCTGCGACGCCGACAGTCCCTTCGATTGCCGCTTGATGAATTTGAGGTAGTCGTCGGCAAACCCGATCGCGCCGAATCCCACCATCGCCGCGAGGACCAGCCACACATACGGTTTCGTAATATCAGCCCACAGCAGCGTGGAGAGGACCACCGCAAACAGAATGAGAATCCCGCCCATCGTGGGGGTCCCGCTCTTCACCAGATGACTCTTGGGCCCGTCGTCGCGGATCTGCTGGCCCAACTTGATTTCTTGCAGCTTGCGGATGAGCCACGGGGCCAGAATAAACGCGATGAGAAACGCCGTGACCGCCGCATAAATGATGCGGAAGCTTTGGTAGCGAAAAACGTTCAGGAACGAGAATTCGGTGTGGAGTGGATACAGCCAGTTATACAGCATAAGACGACCGTCATACCGACGCCGGGGGCTTGCAGCGCCGAGTCCGTTTCCGCCCCTGAATAGTTACGATGCCTTCTTCGAGACCCGCTTCACGCCTTGTAGCGCGCCGACCACCTGCTCCATCTTCATGCCGCGCGACGCCTTGACCAACACCACATCACCGGAAACTGCCATGGCTTTGACCTCCGCGGCGGCGGCGGTTGCATCGGGCAATTCGAGAATGTTCGTCGGCTCCATCCCGGCCCGACGCGCGCCTTCCGCCAGACCGCGCCCCAACGTCCCGCAGGCGATCAACTGCGAGATGCCCTGCAGCGCCACAAACGCACCGACCTCTTCGTGCATCCGCATCGCGCCCGAGCCGAGTTCCAGCATATCGCCCAATACCGCAATGGTCCTCCGTCCCGCGCCTGACTGCGCCAGCAGTTGCACCGCCGCCTTCATCGACGCGGGATTGGCGTTATAGCAATCGTTGATCACGCGGATCCCGTGGCTCACGACAATCTGCGATCGCATCGCGGCAGGACGGAATCGGGAGAGCCCCTGCGCAATGACGGCGCCGGACACGCCGAGCACCGTTCCAACAGCCGCCGCAGCCAAGGCATTGGTCACATTGTGAGAGCCCTGCACCTTGATTCGCACGATGGTGTGCCGGACCTTCCCCGGCAGGAGCAGCCGGAAAATCGTCCCATCCCGTCCGTCCGACTTTTCGTGCAATGCCTGCACATCAGCTTTCGGCGAATAGCCGAACGACACCACACGACACTGGGCCCGCGCCGCCAGGTAGTCGAAATACGGATCATCGGCGTTCAGGATGGCTGTTCCGTCAGGAGGAAGCAGATCGAGCAACTCAGCCTTCGCCTGCGCCGATCCTTCCATACTGCCGAAAAACTCCAAGTGGTCAGGCCCGATATTCGTGATGATGCCGATGGTCGGGCGGGCGATTTCACACAGGCGCGTCGTCTGCCCGAGGTTATCGACACCCATTTCGATGACGGCCGCTTCATGCCGGCCCGTCAATCTCAAGAGTGTGTGAGGAACTCCGATCCGGTTATTGAAATTACTTTCGGTCTTCAAGACACGCCAGCGCTGCCCCATCACACTTGCAACCATTTCCTTCGTGGTGGTCTTTCCGTTGCTGCCCGTCACCGCCACCAGCGGAATGTCGAACCGGCTTCGGTGATGCGTCGCCAGCTGTTGATAGGCAAACAACGGATCCCGCACGCCCAAAATGAAGGAGGACGACGACTTTGAGCCGGCCTTCAAGAGCACGGAGGGCACGGCAAAATTGTCCTGCACGATGGCACCGACCGCCCCGCGGGCCAGAGCCATCGCCACATAGTCATGTCCGTCGAATTTGTCGCCGCGAATGGCGATGAAGAGATCACCGGCGCGGATCGCCCGCGAATCGAGGCTGAGCCGTCGAATGCGCTGCTTCGCCCAGCGGGACGCATCGCCCGAAAGCATTTTTACGCTGATCACTTCTCGAAGTTCTTCGCCGGTTAAGAGCGGCATGGGCATCCCAATCTGTGACAGAGCCCCATTCGAATCAGGCACAATGTGTTAACTCACGGATCGCATCACGAGCGACTTCGCGATCATCGAAGTGAAACTTCTTGGTCCCGATAATCTGATAATCTTCGTGCCCCTTCCCCGCGATGAGGACCATGTCGCCGGGTTGAGCCGCCCGTATGGCCGTCGCGATCGCTTCGCGCCGATTAGCCACTTTCTGATATTTCACGTGCGATCGCTGCTGCAGTGCCTCCCGCACACCAACTTCCACTTCATCAAGAATCGACAGGGGATTTTCTGTGCGCGGGTTGTCCGAGGTGAGAATGACCATGTCGCTCTGCTGGACGGCAGCGCGCCCCATCTTGGGTCGCTTTCCCCGATCGCGATCTCCCCCGCATCCAAAAACCGTGATGATCCGGCCGGCCTTCAGTGCCTGCGCTGCCGTCAGTAACCGAACCAGCGCGTCTTCCGTATGAGCATAATCCACCACCACGGTGAAGGACTGTCCGGCCATGACCCGCTCGAACCGTCCAGGCACATTGGTGACGCGGGTGACGGCCTGCCGCACTTGGTCGATCGTGGCCCCTTCGTGTAACGCCACGCCGATAGCGGCGAGCATGTTGTAGACGTTGTGCTCCCCGACCAGGTGGCTTTCGACCGGAAACGTCCCAGCGGGCGTCGCCGCCATAAATGTGGTGCCGTTCAGCGAAAGCTGCACCTGTTCTGCTCGGAGATCGGCCTTTCCCTTGATGCCGTACGTCCACACAGGAACCGCGCATAAGGACGCGATGCGAGCGCCGCTGGAATCATCACTGTTGACGATTGCCCGCTTGTTCGGCTTCTTGGTTCCGGTCAGTCCCGTAAAGAGCCGGAGCTTGGCCTGAAAATAGTTCTCCATCGTCTTATGGAAATCGAGGTGATCCTGGGTCAGGTTCGAAAACACGGCCACGTCATACTCACACCCGCTCACTCGATCCTGCGCCAGCGCATGCGACGACACTTCCATTACCGCCGCCGAGCATCCGCCATCGACCATCCGCTTCAAGAGCTGCTGCAGTTCCAACGCACCCGGCGTGGTGTGGGATGCCGGAATAATTTCGCTCCCGATTTGATAGGCGACCGTTCCAATTAAACCGACCCGTCCACCAATCGCTTCCAGCAAGGACTTGCAAACGTACGATGTCGTCGTTTTCCCATTCGTTCCGGTGATGCCGATCATCCGCAACCGTCCGGACGGATCACCATAGAACCGGCTGCCCAAATGCCCCAGCGCCTTCCGCGAATCGGCCACCCGAAGGTACGGGCGGTCAATCCCTGGAACCGTCTCTTGGATAACCACGGCCCCCGCTCCGTTCGTGAGAGCGGAAGAGATATACCGGTGACCATCGACCTGCTCGCCCTTCACGGCAACAAACAGACTTCCCGCCTGCACGGCTCTGGAATCATCCGTGATCGCGGTCAGCGGAACACGAACGTCCCCTGCCTGCTCGAGGACATCGACCTGCCCGCGGAGTGACTGCGCTAATTCTTCGAAGGTCATCATCCTGTTATTCGACCTACCGACGGTTTGACGCCATCGCCAGCTTGACCGGTTCGTCCGACGAGACTCCGAGATAGTTCAACACCTGTTCGCCTACCCGTCGAAAGACGGGCGCGGCCACGGTGCCGCCCCAGGACTCCCCCTGCGGTTCGTCGATCACCACGATCATCGCCAATCGGGGATTATCCGCAGGAACAAATCCGACAAAAGATCCGACAAACAATGTCGACGAATAGGCGCCAGTACGCGGATCGATCTTCTGCGCCGTACCCGTCTTCCCGGCCACTCTGAATCCCGGAATCGCAGCCTTGGCGCCGGTCCCATCCGTGACAACACCCTCAAGAATCGACGTCACGGTCCGGGCTGTTTCAGGAGACACCACCCGGCGCTTCACTTGTGGAAGTATCTGCCGAAGGGCTTTTCCCTGGGCATCGCGGACTTCAGACACGACATAGGGCTTCATCAACACCCCGCCGTTCGCCAAGGCCGCTACAGCGGATACCATTTGAATTGGCGTGACTCCGATTTCCTGTCCCATAGAAATGGATGCCAATGACCGGCGCCCCCACTCTCTGGGATGCTTGACCATACCGCCGACTTCTCCAGGGAGATCGATCTCCGTTTTCTGCCCAAATCCGAACGCCTGCAGATACCGGTAGAGACGCTGATCGCCCAGCGCCATCCCGGTTTTTGCCGCACCGATATTGCTCGACTTCTGAATCACCTGCGCAAACGTCATCCAGCCAAGCTTTTCGTGGTCATGGATGACCGTATTCGCAATCGTCATCCGCCCATTTTCGCCATAGAGCATCGTGCTCGGCTTCATCACTTTCTCTTCAAGCGCCGCCGCCGCCACAAGGGCTTTCATCGTCGAACCGGGCTCATAGGTATCCGTCAGCGCCCGATTTCTCCAGCGATCCGCGGTCAGGGAAGCCACGGCATTCGGATCAAACCGCGGACTGATCGCCAGCGCGAGCACAGCGCCGGTCTGAGGGTCGAGTACAATGACGGTACCCGATTTGGCATGCGCCTTCGTGACTGCCTCCTCCACTTCCTTCTCAGCGATATACTGAATGACTTCGTCGACCGTAATGACCAAACTATGCCCGGCGGCGGGGACTTGCTCGGCCTGGCCTTTCGGAAACACTGTCCGGCCCATGGCGTCTCGTTGCAGAATCACGACTCGCTTCTCGCCATGGAGCTGCGACTCATACCGCCGCTCAATTCCCTCAAGCCCCTCCCCGTCCATCCCGGCGAATCCCAACACATGCGCCAGCAGCGGTCCCTTGGGATAGAATCGCCGACCTTCCATCACCAGCCCGATTCCCTCCATCGGCATATGCTCAAGGCGATGCCCCTGCTCAGGGTCCAGCTTTCTGGCCAGCCAGACGAAGCTGCGGTCCTGCCGCAGCTTCTTTTCCAATTCATCGGTTCGAACATGCAGCACCGGAGAGAGAGACCGGGCCGTTTTAGCGGGACTTTCAAGCGCAGTGGGGATACCGAACACGGAGGGCACTTCCATATTCATGGCGAGCACCTTGCCATGACGATCCACAACGGTCCCTCGAGCCCCCTCCAAGGACACAGTCTTCTGATGTTGCCGGTCAGCTTTGGCCGTGAGCTCAGCAGCCTGCAATACCTGCAGGCTCACCAACCGAAACAGCACCACCGCAAATCCGCAGAGCATCACCAGCAGCAATACATAGCGTCGGGCCCGTGACGGCGCACCAGTCACTATCGCCTCCCGTTCAACACATCGTTCCTGGCAATCCGCAGTTCCACCGCGGATGCAGGCGAGTCCTTCGCCTTGAATTGAACCATCACAACCTGGCCAGGCTGAGGTAAGCTCATCCCGAATTTTTCCGTGGCGACTTTTGCAATCCGGTCAGGCGAACTCAGCGCTGAGAATTTCACCTTCAATTCATCACGCTCGCGCTCCAACACCACCTTCTCGTGCTTCAGACGTTCAACCTGGTAGCCCAGGCGCACCATATCCACCCGCTCCCACACAAAGACGAACACGAGGCACAGCCCGGCCGTCACTGCCAGCATTTTCATTGGACAGACTCCTTTGACAGGCGTTCAGCGACCCGCAACTTGGCGCTTCGCGCGCGCGGATTCGCCTGGCATTCCGCTTCAGAAGGAACTTGCGGCCTCTTTGTTAACACCGCCACTTGCGGGTGAGGCCGCTCCGCCAAGGCACGAAACGTATGTTTCACGATCCGATCTTCTAGCGAATGAAACGAGATGACGGCGATACGGCCGCCGGGCCTCAACATATCGACCGCATCGCGGATAGCCGGCTCAAGCACATCCAGCTCGCGATTAACCGCGATGCGTAGCGCCTGAAATGTCCTCGTCGCACAATGGATGCGCCCGTGCCGGTACGCAGCAGGAACGGATTCCTTAATGACCGTCGTCAGCTCTTGCGTCGACGCCAGCGCGTTCCGTTCACGCGCGCGAACAATCGCACGCGCAATACGCCGGGAGAATCGCTCCTCGCCATACTGAAAAATGAGATCCGCCAATTCCGACTCGGGCAACGAATTGACCAACTCTCCGGCCGTCGTACCCGTCGATTGATCCATGCGCATATCGAGCGGGCCGTCTCCCTGAAAACTGAATCCTCGATTCGGATCGTCGAGCTGAGGCGAAGAAACTCCGAGATCGAAAAGAACTCCGTCAACTGCTGGGACGCCGACAGTTCGCAGTAGCTGCTTCATGTCAACAAAATCCCCCTTGAGTAACTGCGCACGACCAGCAAACCCGGCAAGTCGAGATCGGGAATACGCGAGCGCCTCCTCATCTCGATCGATTCCGATGAGAACGGCATCATCCCCAGCCTTTTCAAGAATCCGCTCACTATGCCCACCATATCCCACCGTACCGTCAAAAAAAGTCTTCGCACGGTCCGTAACAAGCCAAGCCGTTACTTCATCAGGAAAAACGGGAGCATGCCTTGATCTTTTCGATATTTCAGACCCACCACTTATATCCACTTTCCCCCACTTGCGGGCCGAGTATACTCCCGTTGAACTCCTTGTCAATAGCAAATTCATGGACTTAGGTGATCAATTGCAAGAATGGAAATTCTTTCGAGTTTTCAGAGGGGATGGCTGATTTGCCGCGAAGACATCGTGGGGGTACCCCCCTGCATCTCCATAGATTGGGGGCCCGGCAAGACCCTCCTACCCAAGATTCTAGGAGATTGCTTGATCCGTTACCCCAGAAAAGGGATCTGACGCAATCACTCGATATCGCTACAGACAGCCTTCCCGTTGGTGCAGATTCGTTGACAATAAAGACTCTTGAGGTGAGAATCTTTTCATGACCCTCATTATCCGTAACAACTTCCCGCTTATTCTCGTTGCACTGCTTCTTCTCGCAAGTCCCTTCGCTTCGGCTCTTTCTGCCAGCGCGGCGCCGTTTCTTGAATTTTGCGAACACAGCTCTGCCGATCAGCAGTTGAGAGCCTCACAAGGCACCGCCGGCTGCGTTCCATTGATAGAGAAGAAAGATCCGCCGGCATCGGAGACCCGCCCGCCTCAAGAATCGGCGCGTCAGCTGAAGATCGAGAACCTGCAGCAGGAAGTCACCACCTTTTTACAGAAGTACAATCAGTTTCTTGAGTGCTGCCGGACCGATTTGGCGGAACTCCAATCAGTCGAAGAACTCGGCAATGACGTTAATGAATTGCTGAGCATGGCCCAATCAGGCCTCTTCAGTGAACACATGAAACTCAGGGGGTGGACCATCGCGGAACTGCTTCCGCCCGTCGCCAAGGCGCGCGCAGATCTCAAGCGATTGCACTCCAAGCTGGAGACGATCGGAAATGCACGAAACCAACTCGGCCAGCTCGACTACGAATCAGCGGCCAAGGAGTCGCGCCGAATTCAAGAAATGGAAGATTCCATTCAGAAGGACTTCCAGGCCCGCTCCCTGCCGGCCGGACCTAAAACCGGAACCGGCATCGGATCCAGCTCATCAGTAGGTACGAGCATCGGGAAAACGCCGAAATCCGGCGCAGACATCGGGGCAGGAGGATCGCAAGGAGCGGACATCGGCGCAACTCCTCGAAGCGGAGCGAATATCGGCGCCAGCGGACCGACCGGCTTTGACATCGGCGCGACAGGCCGCGCGGGAGCGGATATCGGAGAGTCTCGTTTGAATTCAGAACAATCTGCAGTCGGATCGAGCCTACAGCAGTCCACGGTAGGATCGAGCATCGGCGACACAACCGTCGGATCGAGCCTGGGACAATCTACAATTGGGTCAAGCTTGAACGACACGTCTATCGGTTCATCGCTCGGCGGGTCATCGGTCGGATCGAGCTTGCAGAACCGCGGCACTAATCGCTGAGCGTCTCTCCCTCCACTCAATCACGGGCGCATCTCATTCCCGGCATACAGCGGCGGCATCGATTCCCAGGTCTCACCTGCATCCCGACTCCGATACAAGCCGCTCCCGTTCGTTCCGGCGTAAAACAGTTTCGGATCCGATGGGCTCTGCGCGATCGTCCTGATGTTAGTTGTGGCAAATCCGTTGTTGATTGCTCTCCACGTCGCGCCACCATCTTCGCTTCGATGCACACCATCGCGCCCCGTGATGTAGATGACGCCTTTGCGTGTCCGGTCGAGCACCATCGCGATGATCATTTGATCGGCGAGTGACTCCCCGATCCGCTTCCACGACGCCGCCGCATCCGTTGATTTATAGAGACCCGCGAGCGTTGCCGCATAGACGGTGTCCGGCTCGTAGGCATCAACCAGCACCGACGTCACATTCAAGGCCCGCGACGTCTTCACCATATCCGCCGGCACCAATCCGTTATTCACCTTTTCCCAACGGCCGGCCTGATCGATCGACTTGTATACGCCTCCGCTCGTCCCTGCATAGAGAATCGCCGGACGGGTTGGATCCATCCCCAACGTCACCACCATCAGCACTTCCTTCATTCCCTCCATTTTCTTCGACCAGTTCTCGCCGCCATTCTTGGTCTCAAACACACCCATCGTAGTGGCGATGAAAATGTGCTGATCGTCGGCCGGATCGAAGACGAACTGGTTCACCACCGACGTAATCGTAGCGTCATCCAGCCCGGAGCGCATCGATACCCATCGCTGCCCGCCATCGTGGCTCTTGAAGACCGCATCGCCTTTCGTCCCCGCATACACCGTCGCAGGATAAGCCGGATCGATCGCCATCGCGATCACGCGTGAATGACTCATCCCCTTCGACAGATTCGTCCAGGTCTGCCCCGCGTCACGCGTCTTATAGATATAGTCGTTCGTCGCAGCATAGATGATGTCGGGATTCTTGGGATGAAGCTGGAGCACGACAATGGGATCGCTGCGATTGCAGCCGATGAGAGAAACAAGGAGCAGGAGCAAAGAGAGCAGGCGCTTCATGAGACGAAGGCGATCGCCATCCCCTTATCGATAATTCGTAAACTGCAGGTCGATCCCAAAGTCCTTGCCTTTCAAAAATGTCATCGTCGCCTGCAAATCGTCTTTGCTCTTGCTGAGCACCCGCACCTGCTCGCCTTGAATCTGCGCCTGCACTTTCAATTTCGACTCCTTGACCGCCTTCGTAATTTCTTTCGCCTTCTCAGTAGCGATCCCGCTTTGGATCTTGGCCGTCTGCCGCACCGTCCCGCTGAGCGCCGGTTCAATGGCACCGTAATCGAACGCCTTCAGCGACACGCCGCGCTTCGTGCACTTCGTCTTGATGATGTCGATCACCGCATTCAGCTTGTATTCGTCATCCGACAGAATCACGAGCTCCTTCTCTTTCTCTTTCAGCGTGATCTCTGTCTTGGAATCCTTAAAGTCGAACCGCTGCTTCACTTCCTTCGTCGCCTGATCGACCACGTTCCGCAACTCCTGCATGTTCACTTCCGACACGACATCAAACGAAAATTGATCCGCCACGATCCCCTCCTTCTTCTACCTTAAATAGACGGGGCAGCCTGGGCAAGCTCCCACTGCGCGCATGCACCGAGCACCGCCCATAATTTCATGTTTCGATCAATCTTGCGTGCGGGGTGCGCGAGCAAGGGAGCTTGCCCAGGCTGCCCCTAACAGCACCCGCCACCGTGCGGCAGCCGGAAACATTTATCCTTTTCACCATCAGCAATCGCCGTCTGCATCCGGCCCGCCGAGCCGCCACCCGCCATCACTACCACTTCGCTGCTCGTGAATGGCTTCTTCAAGATCACATAGCCATACCACTGTCGCAGGCTATCGCTCAAGACGATCAATCCAAGAATGGCTACCACCGCCACGAGTGCAGCATCGAGATACAAGGCAAACGCCTGCCCCGCCGCCAGCGTCGCCGCCTTCTTCATAAACATCCCGAACATCTCATAGGACCCGGCCAGCGTCACCACGCCGACAAACAACATCGGCACCGCCGTGACCCAGAGATAGGACGATTTCCACATCTTGATCAACACCGTCGTCCCGATGCAGAGCGCCAGCGTCCCCAGCAGCTGATTCGCTGCGCCGAACATCGGCCAGATCGTCGAGATACTTCCTGTGCCGATCAAATACGACCAGGACCCGACCACGAACGCGCTGCTTAACAGCACCCCGGGCCACCAGTTCATCCGGCGAAACGGCGCATACACCCGGCCCGCCATTTCCTGAATCAGGTAGCGCGCCACGCGCGTCCCCGTATCGATCGTCGTCAGAATGAACAGCGCTTCGAACACCAGAGCAAACTGATACCAGTAGGCCATCAATCCTGCCATGCCGGGCAGCGCCGCAAAGATCGACGCCATGCCCACCGCAAGCGACACCGCTCCGCCGGGCCGGCCCGCCACATCGACTTCCACCAGCTGCGACAGCTCCGCAATGCGCGAAGGAGCAAAGCCCATCGCCGATAAGGTATCGGCGCTCAACGTGGTATTGATCGCCAGATAGTCGCCGGGAATCAGGACCGACGCCGCAATCAGCGCCATCACGCCGACGAAACTCTCCAGCAGCATCGCCGCATAGCCCACCACCGCCTGTGACTCCTGCTCGATCATCTTCGGCGTCGTGCCGGACGACACCAGCGAATGAAAGCCCGACACCGCCCCGCAGGCAATCGTAATGAAGAGAAAAGGGAAGAGCGTGCCGGGAATAATCGGCCCGCCGCCGGCGGCGAAGACCGTCACACGCGGCATCTCAATCGTCGGCGCCATCAGCACCACGCCGAACCCGAGCAGGAACACCACGCCGAGCTTCATAAAGGTAGAGAGATAGCCGCGCGGCACCAGCAACATCCAGCCGGGCAAGACCGACGCGAGAAAACCATAGCCGCCCAGGAGCCAGACCAGCGTCGGCCGTTCAAACTCAAACCACGCGGCAAACGACGACTGCCCGACCACGCGCCCGAACAGCACCGCCGCAATCAGCAGCACCACGCCGAGCACTGAGACTTCCGCCACCGCACCGGGGCGAAACTTCTGGAGATAGAATCCCATGATGAAGCCGATGGGAATCGTCATCGCAATCGTGAACGTACCCCAGGCGTTGTGATAGAGCGCATTCACCACCGCAAATCCCAATCCTGCCAGCGCCACCACGACGATGAAGAGCACCGCCGTCGCCGTCGCCGTCCCGGTGATGGAACCGAGCTCGTCGTGCGCGATCTCCGGGAGCGAGCGCCCGTTGCGCCGCATCGAAGCCACAAGAATGATGAAATCCTGCACCGCCCCAGCCAGCACCGCGCCGATTACCAGCCAGAGGAACCCGGGGAGAAACCCGAACTGCGCCGCGAGCACAGGCCCGAGCAGCGGACCAGCCCCCGCAATCGCCGCGAAGTGATGGCCGAAGAGCACAACTTTATTCGTGGGGTGAAAATTGACCCCGTCGTTCATCCGCACAGCTGGCGTGACGCGCTGATTGTTCAACTCAACGACCTGCCTGGCCAGCCAGCGGCCATAAAAGCGATAGGCCAGCACATAGATGCACGCCGCCGCCACGACGAGCCAGAGTCCATTCACTTTTTCATGGGGATTGACGACACCGACCACATGGGCAAGCGCCACTGCTCCAAGAACGGAGAGCAGCGCCCAGAGCAGATTTACAGCCGCTTTCATGCGGCGCATCCTAACAACCCGCCGGGCTGTTGTAAACGAATGGACGGGGCCTATTTGCGTTCAGAATACGAGGCGATTACGATGCGGCCAACGGGGGGGATGTCGCATGAAAGTTCGCATCGAACAGATAGGTTACGCTCGAATTATCCGTCTACCAAAAGGACTTCTTCCGAAAGCACGGATTGGAGACGTAGTAGAACTCACCGTCGAGCCTGATCGCATTGTGACTCACTATACAACAAGTCCACGCAGTGGCTGGGCCAAAGCTGCTCGCCGCATGCGGGCACAGGGCGAAGATCGCCTTTACAAGGCTCTACCTTCTACAAGATTCGACAAGAAAGACTGGAAGTGGGAATAGGGCATCAGGACAACATGGCACCCATGCCTTCAGATAAAGATCGAATCCTAAAGATCATCACCGATCAGCCAGACGATAGCTCGTTTGATGAGATTCTACGTGAGCTAGCGTTTATGCGGATGGTTGAAAAAGGATTAACGGATTCGGATGCAAGCCGGACCATCAGCCATGAAGAACTCGGACACCGTATCGTGACGTGGCGGAAAGCCACGTAAACTGACTCCTCTTGCTAATCCCCTGCTCTCACCATTTTCCGACAACAACGGATCCGACACCTGCCTTACGCCGACGCTCTAACCAGTCAGATAGCTGACATGATTTTTCTTTCCGTCGCCACGACCAGCCAGAGCCCGTTCACTTTTTCGTGGGGATTGATGACACCGACAACGTGGGCAAGCGCCACAGATCCAAGGACGGAGAGCAGCACCCAGAGCAGATTTACGGCCACCTTCATGCGGCGCATCCTAATCATAATGCGAACAGCACAGGCGGTATATAGCACTACTGCCAGTTGCTAAAATCACCTTCGTCTGACACCATTCTTCAGATTGATCACTTCTCGCGCCGCTAGAGCAAACAAGCCTTCAGGAGATTGCGCATGTTTATCGAGGGATTTGGTCTCGCAGGATACACCAGCTTTGGGCCCACAGTTCAAAAAATGGGGCCTTTCCGTAAGATCAATCTTTTTATTGGCCAGAATAACTCTGGCAAATCAAACCTGCTTTTGTTCTTGAAGCATCACTTTGAGCAGCTAATCGCATCAATTAGTGGTTCTGGCGGGACAGTGCAGCTTCAATTTGGTCCCCTAGGGTTTAATCAAAGCGTTGCCCCTCCACAGATTGATTTTCTCATTGGCCTAGATAGGAAAGGCAAGAAATATCACGACCTCTTAGAGCGTCTGAAGCCCAACCTTACCCACCATTCAGTTCCAATTAAGAATGTGGAGGCGGTTCTGGGATCGAAAACGCTAACTCAAGGAACAGACTTGACCTGGTTTCCATATTGGACTCGTGGCCAGCGCCCTGAACTACAAGGAGCAATAGTAGAGGAGTTATACAAGGAGAACGTGCTTCAGACCCATGAATGGGACCAATTGTGGACAGCCCTAACAGGCACCCGAGGCGGTGCTATTCAGCAGCACTGGATTCCAGAAACTCTAAAAAAGCTGAGCCCAATAGCCCATGGTTCGCCACAAGTTGTTTTGATACCAGCTATCAGAAAAGTTGATCCAGCTAGCAGTGATGAGAGCGACTATAGCGGACTTGGTCTGGTCGCAAGACTGTCAAAACTTCAACATCCCCCTTACAACAATCAGGATCTACGAGAGAGATTCGATCAGATAACCGAGTTCGTACGATCTGTCGTAGGCGACCCCGAAATCCCCCTGGAAGTACCGGACACCAAAGACACTATTAATGTGCATAAAGATAACAAAGTCCTCCCTCTTAGTTCCCTAGGAATGGGAATCCATGAAGTAATAATTTTGGCTGTGGCCGCAACAGTAATTCGAAATCAGGTTGTATGTATTGAGGAGCCTGAGATTCATCTGCATCCCCTCTTGCAGAAAAAGATGATTAGATACCTGCATGAGCAGACAGATAACCAATACTTTATCGCCACTCACTCCGCACACTTCCTAGATCTTCCGGAAGCAGCGATTTTCCACGTCCAACTTGAATCCGGCAGATCTATCGTTGAACCCGCCCTCACCGATAAAGCTAAGTCATCCATATGTTTTGATCTTGGGTATCGCCCCTCTGATCTTTTGCAAGCCAATAGCATTATTTGGGTTGACGGTCCATCCGACAGGATCTACCTAAATCATTGGATCCATGCAGTAGACTCAACACTCAGAGAAGGAGTCCATTACTCCATCATGTTTTATGGTGGTCGTTTATTGAGTCATTTGAGCGCGAACGATTCCGAGGTAGATGAATTTATTTCCTTACGCAGGCTCAATCGGCACATTGCCATCGTCATCGACAGTGACCGGTCCAAGTCCGACGATACAATCAACGCCACAAAGAGCAGAATCGAGACTGAGTTCAATCAAGGTCCAGGGTTTGCCTGGGTTACCCAAGGCAGAGAAATTGAAAATTATGTTTCCCCCGACTTAATGGAACAAGCAGTAAGAACCGTACACTCAAAAGCAACAGCATTAGCAAGCACTGACCCTTACCACCACATCTGGCACTATAAGATCGACTCCGGAGATGTTAGAAACGACGCAGACAAAGTGAAGATCGCCCGCGAAGTTTCTCAAGCAGGGTCAGATCTCACAATTCTGGATCTAAAAACTCGAATCGATAAACTTGTGGAATTTATCCGAAAGTCCAATGGCCAGTGAGAACGGAGAACTCATCTTGCGATGGCCGGTCTTACTCACATTGCAGGCCGTTGCATTCTTCTCGGCCTTGAAGTTTCTGTACCCTTCGTTCATATAACCGGCATGCTTACGCTGATTCAGTTTCCCTGGTCGCCGTTCTGTATTACGATCCGACACATCCTGAAACGCCATCGCATTCCATTCACACTGCGCAACATTACCTTTCATAATCGCGCGCCGGTCATCACCGCGACGAAGGGAGCCGGCTACACCGTTCCCTGCCTTGTCGACGGGAAGCGGGGGATCTGTGACGTGACTGACTTCGGCCAGGAAGTCGCGCGCTACGTGGATCGACGGTATCGACTCGGCCTCTTCCCTCAACGGTTCGAGGGGCTGCAGCTCATCCTCTCCCGCTACATTGAAAACGAATTGGAGTCGGTGGGATTCAAAGTGAACGATACCTACGTGATCCCGAAACGCCCGCTGGTCGAACGCACGATGCTCATCCGCCACAAGGAGCGGAAGTTCGGAAAGGGCTGCGTCCGGGAATGGACCGCTCAGCGTCGGTCTCTATGCGCCAGGTTTGCCGATCTGTTGGAGCCGATCGACAACATGCTGGCGGCCTCGCCGTTTCTCCTAGCCGACCGGCCGCTCTTCGTCGACTACAGCCTCTATGGGGTGCTCGAAAACTATCTATTCAACGGCAAAACCAAATTGCCGGATCTGAAGCATCTGCGCGGCTGGCATCGCATGATGAAGAAGCCGGACTAACCGCCAGCCCTGGAATGATTCGGTCAAGGTTCATCGCGGGGCTGGACGCGACAACCTGCATTTCCATAACCCCACGGCGGCGGACTTTGCTATACTCCGGCGCACCATGGCATCAGACACACCCGCTTCACAGCCGTCTGGAAAAGACCGCCGCGAATTTTATCGGATCACCGCCACGCTGCCCATTCGCATTCAGCTTGAGACCGACCAGACGGAAGGCGAGCTCACTCAGAAATCCGTCAACATCAGCGGCGGCGGCATCGGCATCACGGTCGCCACGGTCTATCAACCCAACGACATTCTCGCCGTCACGGTGCTCCTTCCCGACCACGGCCTTTTCAACGCTTTCGCCGAAGTATTGCGACTCGATCCCATCCCATCCCCCGAGGGGACCTACCGGCTTCACGCCCGCTTCATCCGGATGACTTCGCAGGATCGGGAAGTGTTGATCAGACACATTATCCGGTTTCAACGAGACCACCTCCAGGCACACTATTCCGCCTGACGCAGGACGGCTTCAGCAGCCCGACATACCCAACCTCTCCTATCCGCCAATCCCTCTGCCATGCAGCGCGGGCGGACCATCCATCGACAGCCCGCCCGCACCGCATCAAGACGTCTTACGCCGCCTTCGGCAGTGAGGTCAGATCGACCTGAACCGGTTTCGCACTGACTGGAGGCGCGGAGATGGACACGGTGCTGGACTCGGCAGACAACGTCCAGAGTCCCATTAACAGCACCGCGATCGCTCCGATCACAACCAGTCCGGCATCAATGACCGAACTTAAATCCATCATCGTGTTCACCTCCTTTCCGTTTCAGCGTGTAATGAGGCCTAGACATCTGTCAAAAGAGGCCGTGCGAGAACGGACCGGCCTCGTGCTCCGCCGAGGATTTCGTGGAACCCTGCCGACGCCCCTCTGACGACCCGCGTCGCCACCGCCATGGTACCCGGCCACGAGTCCCGATACCGCGCCGCCCCTCATAGCCGTCCTCCTCCTTCTCCGGATTGTCATTGTTTCGCCATTTCTGAACCCACCCTGGTTGTCTCATGAACGTCTCCTTTCGCTGCTCTCTCTCCTCCGCACGGAGTCCCCGGAGAGAGGGCCTCACCCGATGTAGCCATCGGGGAGGCCCCATTGACCGGTCGTGTGGCAGAAGGAAGGACCGTGATCCTGCAAGGCGCACGACGTCACAGGCCGATGCGCTTACCCTTCGATCATGATGCGTCTGGGTTTCGCCTCTTCCCGCTTGGGGAACGTCACGGTCAGGATCCCGTGTTTGTGCGTCGCCGACGCCTTCTCATGATCCACAAACGTCGGCAATCGGAATAACCGGGCGAACTGCCCGCCGGCGATCTCCCTCAGATGGTACGTGCCGCCCGGCGCTCGCTCCTCTGTACGCTCGCCCTTCACCGTCAAGACCTGGTTCTCTATCTCCAGCGAGATGTCCTTCGACTCCCACCCGGGTAACGCGATCTCCACATAGAAGCCGTTGCCATCCTCCCAGGCATTGCACGCAGGCGCCCAGGCCTGGCCCGACACGCCGAATGCGCGCAAGGCTTCGTCGAACATCCGGTCGATCTCGCGATCAAATGAGCCGGCCCTGACCGGGGAAACGACAGTCGGTACATAACTGCTCATAGCTGTCCCTCCTCCTCTCCTCCGAGAGGTCATATGATGGGTTGATGTTGAGATGGAGCGGGAGTCAGGCTGAGGTCGATCCGGGGCAGTGTCTGCCGCCGCTACGCCCCCACTGTTGGCCTGCCGCCAATCCATCTGGTTTCGTATCAGCAACAAGAGGCCAGATAATTTCACCCGGCGCAAAGTCAAGAGGGGGTTACGGTAGATCGGCCGGGATCGGCTGCGGGCCCAGAATCGAAAATATTCCGCGGGCTTCCCTTGCACATGCCCGTTCGATCACCGGACCAACCGGCTGATTCAAGACCTGGCACGAGCAAGAGGTCAGACACAACTCGCTCGCCGTCCGATCTCCGCACAACCTCAAGGCCTACCCCGTACGGTGAATTCCGCGCGCACCATCAATAAATGACAAACTCCTTGGTGATCCTGCGACCTTCTCATACACTGGTTGCGACTCTAGGGAGGAATACCGACGACGATGTCCGATACACAGTTCGAGCAATTGGTGCGCCGTCTCGAGGCGTACGCCCAGACACATCCGACACGATACAAACTGAAGGTCGCCCTGGTCGCCGCGCTCGGCTACGCCTATGTGCTGGCCGCTCTCGGCCTGGCATTGGGCGTCGGGATCTGGCTGATTCTCTCCCTGAGAGAGGAACCCTCAAGCCATCTCAGTTCCGTCAAGCTGCTGTTCGGCCTTGGCGTGCTGGCGGCGATCATCCTGCGTGCCTTCTGGGTCCGCCTCACCCCGCCGGCGGGTTATGAGGTCTATCGGGAAGACGCGCCGCGCCTCTTTCTTCTCATCGACAAGCTGACAACTGCGTTGGGCACACCGCCGTTTCACCAAGTGCTCATCGTCAACGACCTCAACGCCGCTGTCGCACAGCGGCCGCGCCTCGGCATCTTCGGCTGGTACCGGAACTACCTGCTGCTCGGCCTTCCGCTCATGTTGGCCATGACGCCGGCCCAGTTCCGCGCCGTGCTCGCGCATGAGTTCGGCCATCTCGGCCGCTCTCACGGGCGTTTCTCCGGATGGATCTATCGCACCCGCATGGTCTGGTCGCGCCTGCTGGAAGAGCTCCGCGCCCGCGATCATTGGGGGTCGGTGCTCTTCACCAAGTTCCTGGACCGGTATGCCCCATTCTTCAACGCCTACTCGTTCGTCCTGGCCCGCGCGCAGGAGTACGAAGCCGACCGTCAGGCGGCCCGGCTGGTCGGCCCGCACGCGATGAAAGACGCCCTGGCATCACTCCAAATCATCGCGCGTCTGATGGACGAACTCTATTGGCCCATGTTGAATCGCAGGACCATTACGAATCCCACACCGCCCGCCTCGCATCTCGATGAACTCATCACCGTGTTACAGCGCGTGACTCCTCACGACTCCATTCAGAAGTGGCTGCACGAGGCGATGCAGCAAACCACCAACTATGCCGATACGCATCCGGCCTTGGCCGATCGACTGGCCGCGCTGGATCACCTTCCTGAGAAACCCAATGCGCCGGAACCGCCGGCCGACTTTCCCCACTTGCGTCACCCTCATGAGACCACTGCCGCGAATTATTACCTGGACGCACACGCGACCACCACGCGCGCAGCCCTCGACCGCAGCTGGGCGGAATCTATGGCAGAGGAGTGGCAACAGAAGCACGAAGAAATGGCGGCTGCACGGGCACGCTGCCAGGCCCTAAGCGACAAATCCGCGACCGTCGGGCTCTCCATCGACGAGTTGTGGGAATATGCGTGTCAAATGGAAGCGCTCGAAAGCGACCGGGCAGCGCTGCCGTTGCTGCAGCAATTACTCATGAAGGCACCGAATCACGCGGCTGCGAACTTAGCGGTAGGCCGCCTTCTAGTAGCGCAGGACGATCAAACCGGATTGCAGTATCTGGAGAAAGCTCTGGCAGCAGACCGCGACGCAGTGATTCCCGCCTGCCAACTGGCATCCAGTTTCCTGGAGCGTCGGGGCAACCACAAAGAGTCCATGCGCTACCGCGTCAAGGCGCAGCGGCAACGGCAGCAGCTCCTTGATGCCGAAACTGAATGCAGCACCATCAAGCCCGGAGACTCGTTCGAACCGCACGGACTGTCGAATGCGATCATCGAAACCATCGCCCGGCAGCTGGCATCGAGACCCGGTATCCAGGCGGCCTACCTGGTCCGCAAGAAGGTCCGGGTGCCCGCCAACGTGCCCTGCTATGCGTTGGTCATCATTCCACACCGCGCCTGGTACGAGTTGGATGCGGAAGCCAGTAACCGGACGCTCCTGGACACGCTCGGCACGATACTGACGCTCCCGGCACACACCTCTATCCTTGTCGCCGATCAGTTGATGAAACATCGGTGGATCAACACCCTCAAAGCCATCCCGCAATCCGCCGTCCTGCGCGCCCACACCACCGCGTCGTAGCCTCACGCCGACACTGGCCTCTTCCCCCTCGAAAGGTGGAGGAAATTCCTGCTGCAGGACGCTGTTTTGCCGCCCTTTTCCTGCTGTCGTCCGCCCGACGTCGCGGAGAAATCCCCCGGCACTCGGCACGATCCCTCAAAACACCTGCAAACTGACCTATCCGGCCGGTCACACTTCGGAATAGCTCGCTGGTCTCCGCCTTGCACTGAAACCAGTACCGGCTTTGCACTGAAAGGAGTCCGACGATGACGTTCCTCATGGTTCTCATGCTGGCCACATTGCTTCCCTTTCCGATTGTGGTCGGTGCGCTGGCGCTGGAAGAACGCCGGGCTGATCGCCGACCTTCCTCTCATCTCCGCCGATCAACGCGGAGTCAGCCGGCATCGGATTATTGATCGATCAAGAAGAGAGGCCGCCCATGTCCGACCCACGACACCACGATCGCATTCCCATCAACCGGCGCGGATTCTTGCGCCGCAACGGAGCCACCAGCCTCTGCACCCTCGTGGATCTCACCGCGCAGGGACTCCAGATATCCGCCGATCTACCTCTACTGGTCGGAGACCGGGTGGAGATCGAGTGTCAGCTTGAACCCGAGAGCCAGATTCACTGCGTTCTCAAGCTGACCCATGCAGCAGGCTGACAAGGCGGTGGCCGCCTCGTCGACATTACGCCCGAACATCATCGGCGCTTGATGGATTTTCTGGGTCGGCAAAGCGTGACCACCCACAACAGCCACTAACCGCGCCGATTTCCCCCTGCTGGCATTTGTAGCCCCTCCTAGGAGGGATACTTTTGCCATCTCTCTTCACGCTACACTGCCACCTGCCATGGAACAGACGAAACCCTATCAGCGCGCGCACTACCGCTTGCCCCTACCGACGGCCTACCCTGTGATGTTTGCCGGCACCTCCGCGATCGGCGAGGGTACGCTCACGAATCTGTCGGTGCTCGGCTGCACGATCGAATGTACGACGATTCTGCCCCAGACAACGAACCTGTTACTCCGGCTGATTCTGCCGGATCAGAAGGACTCGCTTCCGATTGAAGAAGCCGAAGTACGGTGGATCGATGCGCAGCGGATCGGAGTGCGGTTCAGCAAGGTGGAGCGTGCGGCCAATCTGCGGCTCCATGGATTTGTGTGGGACCGGATGCTCGAACGAATGCAGGCCATCAAGCAGCAGCGCTAAATACGATTGGGGTTCGTCATCCTCCTGGTTGCAGTGGACCGGCAGATCGTACGTTCACAACCCTTGCATAGATCTTCGCTACACCGGCAGCATGTCAAAACCGCATGGTAACCTTCTGCCACGCCTGCTCTAGAAGTTGTGCGCCAAACAGGGCCGGAGGACTTTCCCGCCAGTACCACACCCGTTCGGGATACGTATCGAAGTCGAGCAGGGTTGACCCCCAATCGCCGGAATAGGCAAACCCAATGGCGTGCATCCCGATTGAAACGCCCGTCAACCCTGCCACCATATATTTCAACCAGCGTCTCTGATGCATGTGCTCCAGGACGGGAACCATCAAGAAACAGAGAAACGGGGTGCTGTCCGCCAAAAGCCTCGGACCATACCCATGTCCTCCCCACCAGCTCCCAAGCGTCGCGACCGGAACAATCAATAACAGCGGCGCCACGCTGAGATATCTTAAAAATACCTGTCCCGGCTTTCTCCACGCCACCGCCATCCCGGCCAGCGAACAGAGAAAGATGGGGGAGTAGATGAACAGCCCACGCGCCGGGGAAAACAGCACGCCCGCAAGCCCTTCGAGGAAAGGTGTATTGAACCAGGAAAGATGCCGCCCCACGAGGGAAGCCGGAGTGACAACGGTCGCACCGAATCCGGTCCGGACTGGCGACCCGAAATACGCGTCGTTGTACCAGAGAAACAACAGCAGCGGAGGCACACCCGCAAGCAAGAACCCAGCGCATTGCTCCCGATGCTTATGGAGCACATAGAGTGCAATCGGAAGCGCCATGACGAGATTCAACGGGCGACAGATCACCGCCCAGCCAAGCGCCAGTCCGGCCCATGCAATAAATGCCGGCGTCTCCCTGCCCCTTATCAGACAGTACAGCGTCAGCGAGAAAAACAGCTGACTCGGGCCGTGTTGCCACGAGGCTTGACTCATAAGACTCAAGCTGCTCGTTCCAAACGCATAGACGAAGGCTATGAACCACGCCACGCGCGGCGTCGTAACGCGCCGTAACCCGACAAATAACGTAAGCACCGACAGCGCGACCATAAGCATGCCCGCCCGCTTTTCCAAATCGAACAACATCTCAGCGGCGAGCCTCGTCCCCACTTTGAGAACGGGAGCAACATATACCGGCACAGACAGGACGGCTCCCCATGGAGGATAAGTCGATATCAGATGTCCGTTGATGACCCGCACAAAGTATTGTTCGTCGTACTGCTCGATGGTGGAAGCATACTCATCGAGATAAAAATCATGGTCCGTGAGGATGCTGACCGGAAGAAAGCGCGCAGGCAAGGTATCGGCCATTTCGAAGGTATGCCCGTTAGCGTAATAGACGGTCAACGCCCCGATGAACAGCAGGAGCGCAGACTGGAACCCTTCCATCAACGACCTGGCGCCACGCCTCTCTTCCATCCATGCCTTACCCAAGGAGAGCGCCAGGCAGAGGCCCAACCAGTTTCTCAGGGAAAAGGCGTGCAGATGAACAGGACCGACTTCAATGTCATACCCCCCCTGAACAAAAAACAAGACGAGGACGTTCGCGCACACCAAAATCCAAAGTCCTGTGATCAAGGCCTCGAAACGAGAAGACGCCTTGGTGTCAGCCGGAGCAACCAACTGCAGTACTTGACGAAACGTCACTGTTCCCCCTCTTCCAGATTCATGTGGCCTTCAACCTTTAAGCAGATGCCGCGTCAATTCAGTTCCGCGCAGCGGTCACGCAGCTGACAGTCCACCGTCTCCACTCTTGAGGAATTAGCCAGATGCCTACGAACACAATTCCATCGAGGATTCCGGGAGTCCCATATCGGAACGCCTCCTTCAGTAGCGGCCAAAACGCCGATCGGTCCCCTTGCTCAATCGCGTTGGCGCTGACCCAGGTCAACAGAAATGACACGTAGGCTCGTGAGGTCACGAGATGACGGTTCTGCTGTATCCACGAAAACGAAAACCGCCAGTCCTTGCGGCTGCTGATTGTCTGGAGCTCCCGTTCTCTGTGCCAAATAGCGAGTGGCTCATGGGCGGCCGCAAACAGGACCGCGGTGTCAGCACGAACAGCGGCCCGGAGGAGCCAGTCGATGTCGTCATGCCTTCGCGACTCGGCTCGAAACGGGACTTTCTGCAGCAACTCTTTGGCCGTAAAAATCGTGGAGGTCTGCACAAGCCCTTCTCCTCCGAACAGACGTGTGCGGTGAAACAGATAATCACTCATGGGCTCACCGGGTGTCGGCAATCTGCGGGGCACCACGACATCGGTCGTTTCGCTCCGCTTGATGAGCCGACAGGACACAATGGCATGTTCCGCGACGGATTGCTGCGCGGCTTGCAGCTGAACCTGCAACTTGCCCGGCATCCATTCATCGTCGTCGTCGAGAAATGCGATCCATCGGCCTCGAGCGGCTTCGACGCCCTGGTTGCGAGCCGCTGCAGATCCCAGATTGCGAGACACAGGTCCGGCTACAAACATAGCAGCGTATGTGCGATCACGATCATGCCTCCACCTCGGCCGAGCGGTCGTGTTTCGTGAGGTATCGCTCACGGTGGAACTCCATATCGGACAATCTTTTCATGGCATTGCCGCCCCCACAGGCATACCCGATCATCTCACCAGTGCCATCTGCGACCAGCCCCGCAAACAGCAAGGGCAACACTCGGGGCAACAGATGCCTCGCCCGGCCAGGTCGGCGCAGTTCACCCACGATCCGACGAAACCGGACGAACGGGATGAGGGGCGCGCTGAAGGCATACAGCAGCCGTCGCACTGGCGACCAGGTTCTCGCACGGGAGGCCGCAAACAGCCGACCGCCGTCTACACGTAACGGAATCCAAGAGAAAGGGGCCGAAAAATTCTGGTGATAGGTCTTCGCCGCCGGCTCGAGATACAATTGGTACCCCTTCGCCTGTAGATCCCATTGGAGGATACTTTCGGCCTCCAGCATCGCTTCCAGACGATCGCCATACTCCAGGAGCACATCCCGTTTATACGTTCCGTTATGCCCGGGCAAATGCTCTCTCACCCCTGCGGAAACCGGTTCCATCCATTCGGCATACTCGATAATCAGATTGGTCCAGCTGACAAGGCTGTTGGGATTGGCATTGGCCATCATGGGGCCGACCGCAGCCCAGGGTTTCCGATGCGCCTGGATGAGGGCTTCGGCCCATCCCTTGGCAGGAAAGGAGTGGTCTTCCACAAAAGCGACCACCGGCGCGGTGGCGCGCCGGACGCCGGCCGCACGAGCCCGGGCGGTCGACGTCATGTCGCCAATTTCGACGATGTGGATCCCGCAGAAGCTATCGAGCTCTGTATGATCGATGTTCGCGGCTTGCGCAGAAGGAACCACCAGCACAATTTCCAATTGATGACTGGCGCCCTGGGCCCGAAGCCGGCGAATCGTTTTCCTGACAGTGCTGTAGGAGTCAGGGGAGATCACAATGACCGACATCGCAGGAACCTGTTGAACGACCATGCTGAACTCCTCTCGTTGTTTCACTTAATCGCCGCCGTACCTTTTATACGCATCCAGAAAAATCCCGCCGCGTTGGCAACTTGCGTCACCATGAGGAGCAGCATCAAGAGCGGCGCCTGTACTCCCGGTGCGCTGACAAACGGGTAGCGAAGCATATTGACATAAAACGTGAGCGGCTCAACCTTGACTCGGTCCTGGCGTCGTCTGGCGCGGACTCGATGAAAGCAGAACGCGCCCTGTCCATAGTGAAAGTGTTGCCACAGAAAGGTTCGAAACGTCAGCGCGTGGGCATGGTAGACCACAGCCTCTGCGGCGTAGATCATTCGCTGTCCGAGATGCAGCCAGCGATCGCACAGCTCACGATCCTCCGCGGCAGCCCGTGGGTACGTCACATCAAATCCTCCGGCGGCACGAAACGGCTTGGTCGGGAACGCCAGATTGCTCGAGGGGAAAAACCGCGCCTGGTTGGGGATGGCGTTGTAGAACGAAAGGAGATAGGAGATCAGGAGTTGGCTGGTCGTGGAGTAAACGTTTCCCGTCAACGCGTTGATCGTTCGCCCCCCAACCACACAATCCGGAGACGCAACACAGTGCCTTCCCAAGGCTTTGAGCCAATCCGAAGCCGGCGCGCAGTCGTCGTCCGTAAAGGCGAGAACCTCTCCTAAGGCCTCACTGGCTCCTCTATTGCGGGCCGCCGCCGGTCCCCTGTTCTCCTGCTGCAACAGCGTGAGCGTGAGCACTCCGTGAAAGCGAGCGACAATCCCGTCCAACGGCTCCACTCCACCGTCATCCACCACGATCACTTCAAAGCGGTCGCGCGGATAGTCGAGGCGAGCACAGGCCTGTAAACAGACGGCAAGCTGCTCCGGCCGGTTATAGGTCGGGATGACGATTGAAAAGCTTGGGACATCAGTCATCGGCATGGCATCTCAGACACGCTTGGCTCATACGGCCGATTCGACCACTGCGCGCTGATTTGCGCGCGTTGAAATGAGATCAAGAATGCGGCTGACCGATCCCTCCATAGTGACATCCTGGGTAATCAGTCGATGGGCCCGCTCGTTGATGGCAGCTCGCTCCGCATCGTGAGCGAGGTAGTACCGAATGGTCTCCGGCATCTCGCCTATCGAGGAACTCACAAAATGCCGTCCGGCCACAAACGGGTCTGGTCGGTAGATCGGTTCGGATATGACGAGCGCCTTGTTCGCCATCCCCAGGATCAAACGGAGATCGGGAAACTCCCCCGGAGTCCTGGCCAGGTTGAGCATGATCTTCGTCCGGTTCAACAATTTCGTCCGCTCTTCTCCCCAACAGCTCGGATCAACGTAACTGCCTGCGGCCTCTATCTGAATTCCTTTCTTACGCAAACCGCGCAAAAGTCGATTCCGCCGGGGAACATCCTGGGCGCCAAGAAACAACACCTCAATGTCCCTGGGCAATCCCAAATCGCGACCATATGAAGGCTCGTAGCCGAGGGGCACCCAGTCAGCCGCAATGCCTCGCTCAGATAGAAACCCGCAGCGCCCCAATGTAGCCGCCACGAGCACATCCGGAATCCCCTCCTTCACCCAACGACGCAAGACGAGATAGTTCGTGTAGACATCCGTTGCATTGGAATCGCGAAGCACACACTTTGCCGCTTCCCACCAATTCAGTCGCGGCCAGGGCAAACCGGCGGCCCTGGGAGGCGGCAGCGGCTCCGTATGCCACAGCACGACCAGCGGGCGTTGCGCGCGAGGCATGGCCGTCAGCTGTGCATAGAGGCCCGGATACCAATTGGTATTTCCCCAGATCCACACCACGCTCTCCGCGGAAAATTCCGCCGGTCCATCTTGTATCTGAGTCACCTCATGTCCGGCCTGCTCAAGAATCGACGTCACCATATGGCGTGTCCCGAAATTGGCCGTAAAGCCCCGGTAGCAGAAGGTGATGGCCCTCTTATGGCCGGCATCCTGTACGCGATTCTTCATGGACCTTCCCCACTGTCCAGCTTCCGCTCTGTGCCAAGAGACCCGAATAGATGGCTGAACCTCCCATCCACGACCCGGCCCGTCCTTGCAGACTCTTCCGCTGCCTCGATCACCTCCAGACTGCGGTAGCCGTCCATCAAATCAGGAGACGAGGCCTGCTGGCCTTGCACAGCGGAGACAAAGGCCTGCAACGAGCGCTGGTACGACGGCTCATGCCAGGGGGATCGCCATTTTTGCCATCCATAGTACGCTGCAGAGGGTGAGGTCAGGATGTGTGCGATGCGACTGACGCGAGTCGACTGACGGTTTGATGCGGTAAGTTCGACGCTCAAGGAACGATATCGATCGACCGTGACGCTCCCCGTCTGTCCGTCGATTTCGAATCGGTCTTCATCCTGCGCGCAGAGAGAGAAGCTGGATCGCACCTTCAGCCCGTCGGTCAGTTGCAACTCAAGAGAGGCCGTGTCCTGGTCCGTTCTGCAGGAATCAATGTCCGCCTGCACGGCCTGAATTTCCTGCTGAAACAGGAACCGAATGAGATCGATATGATGGGAAGCGAGGTCAAGCAAGACTCCCCCGCCGGTTGAACGGTGCTGTTTCCAAGCCGGCATCTCGCGAGGCGGAGTTGAGAACACCGAACGGACTTCGACCAGTCGTCCGAGGCGGCCTGCATGAATGTGACACCGCGCCGCTTCATGGAGCGCATTGAAGCGATAATTGAACCCGACCATTCCTACGACGCCAGATTTTGTCCAGGCCTGTATCACGCGATCGGCCTCGAGCACGCTTGTTGCGATCGGTTTTTCGAGATAGACGTGTTTGCCCTGTTGCATGGCTGCGATCGCTACCTCAGCATGGGATGCGGTCGGCACACTCACAATGACCGCATCGAGGTCTCGCATCTTCAGCAGGTCGCGATAGTCCGCATGGGGTTGAGCCGTCGGTACACATCGACCGGCTTCTTGCCGGCGGGCGGAATCAGGGTCTGCAAACGCGACGAGCTCCACTCCCGATAAGCGCCGCAGGATCGGCAGATGCACCGCCTGCGCAAACCAGCCGCAGCCGATGACGCCGACTCTAAGGGGATTTCGCATATACGACACGACTCCTCTACGCAAGCTGCTGCGGGCTGTTGCCTGGTCCCAAAATATAACCGACGAATTCGCCTACGGCGTGGCAGGTCACAACCAGAGCTGTAAGCGGCAAACTCGTTAAGGCCGGTCTCAGCAATCGCCGCTTACGAATCACCGGGCCAATGGTGGTCCATAATAGATACACCGGCAAAATGACGCAGCCTCCGATTCGCATGAGCCGCTCCATCCCTGACATCCGTTGGAGGCGGAACCCTGCAATCGACCGGCCATTGTGGAAATGGGCCGAGAACGTTCCCCAGAATCCCCATGTCTGGTTATGCGATACGATCAGCCGATCGTCCGCAATCAGGGTCTCCCCCTGTTCGTGCAATTGACGATTGAATAAGAATTCCATCATGCCGAGTTGAGACATCTTCTGTGGAACAACCCGCCGCTTGTACGAGATGTTGGCCTGCAAAGAAATGGCTGGTTGTCTGCCCGTCTCAATCGGTGCAGTGAATGGTCCGAAGACGATGAGAAAATTGGCCCAGTCAATGAGTCGATCGGTCGCACCGTTCTCGACGACCCCGCCGATCGCTGCGGCTTCCGGGTGCGCGTCGTGTGCCTTGAGGATTTGTGTGCACCAAGTGGGCGAGACAGTACAGTGATCCTCGGTGACCGCCACGACGTCGCCGACTGCTTGTGTCATTGCAAGTTCGCGCAGGGAAAATACCGACCCGCCGGGCCATGTGATCCACTTCACTTCCGGGTAGCGCTCAGCCACATTGGGCGGCAACCCCTGACCGTGCCCATCTCCCACCAATACTTCCGCACCGACCGCCTGAGCCTGGTCGTGAAGCGAATCCAGGCACGGTTTGATCTCCGGCCAGGCTTTGGTTGTCGCGATGACAACGGACAGGGGGAGCCTGGCCCCATGATCCCCTTCCGTCGTCCGCATGCCTGCCGTCCGGTCAGTCGCCACATTCATCCGTGGCCTCATCCTCGCGCCATTTCCATGGCCGCTTGATAGCTCTTCACCGTCTCCCTCGCGGTCTGCTCCCACCGGTATTGGCGTGCCTGCTCCAATCCCTGTCCTTGCCGTTTGGCCCGCAGCGTATCGTCGGTCAGCAGACGTTGCATCGCATCGGTCAGCCCCGCGATGTCGTCCGGGGCAACGAGTTCAGCCGCACGCTCGAGATTCTCGGCCAGCGATGAAGACCTGGTGCTGATCACCGGCACGCCGCATGCCATGGCCTCCAGCGGGGGAAACCCGAAGCCTTCGTGGAGAGAGGGATAGACAAACAGTCTGGCACCTGCATACACAGCGGGAAGATCCTTCTGATCCACATAGCCAGCGAGGTGTACTCTCCCCCGCAAAGCCGGCACTTGGATCTGTTTCAGCAGTGCCTCATACCCCCAGCCCAACTTACCGGCCAGCACGAGGTGCTCTTTGATGGCACCTGCCTCGACAAGCCGTCGATAACTATCGACCAAAGCCGGAAGGTTCTTGCGCGGCTCAAGCGTGCCGACATACAGGATGTAGGGCTGCGGCAGCTTCAATCGCGCGACGACTTCCCGAACCGAGGCAGGGTCACAGAGTCGAAACTCCTCCCCGATCCCCGGAACGGTCACGTGAATGCGATCCGGCTGAAGATCAGGAAGAAATTCCAAAATCGCTTGCCGTGTGGCCCGGGAGGGGACCACCACCGCGTCCGCTCTCCTGAGACTGGCCAGCACCATTCGCCGATACAACCAGCTTCGACGCAACGCAATATGACAATGTGGATGCGAGAACGACGTCATGTCGTGGACCGTCAACACATGCCGCGCTGACCCTCGCAGATAGGGCATGATGAACGACGGGGAATGCACAACGTCCGCCTTCCAGCCGGAGGCAGCGACAGGCAACATGACCTGCTGAGAGATAAGGCGGAGCAGTCGAGGCCGTGCACTGAGGGATGTGTGTGAAAAATTCCCGGGAAGGTTGTTGGTAAAGATGCGGCGATCCTCATGATTATGGCAAATCCTGTACTGGTTGGTTCGATCGACTTTCGCGAGGTTCGACACCAACTGTTTCATGTACGTGTCTATCCCGGTCATCTGAGGAATGAACGCTGTAAAATCGATCGCGATTCTCATCCGTGAACCAGCCTCACTGTGCTTACCGATACTGCGTCTCCACCATGCCGTGCCCACGGTACGCAGCCAGCATCCCGGGAATCTCGGCAACGTGCGTCACTACCGTCAGCGCCAAGGCCAGCGGGACCTCGTACCACCTCACGTGGTACTGCCGATAGCATCGAAGGCAGGCCCGGACACTATCGAAGGTTTTTCCGGCCACAATCAGCGGGATTGCAGCGGCACCGGCGCGAATGAGCCGGGCATACGGCAGCCGCGCGTCGCGCAGCCGGGTAATGATCGTGCTATACCCGTGATTACGCCGGATATCCCATTCCATCGGCCACCCTTCAAAATCATGCACCACCACTAATCCCGGCTCAAACCACAAACGCGCGCCGTCTCGAAGAAACGCCTCCGACTGGATCCGTGAGGCAAAGGCGCCAAGCCCGGCAGGAAGCGGGTGGCGGCGATAGATGTCGCGGCGGAAGGCGGCGGCGTTGCCGGAAATAAAGCGCGTGAGCCCAGCTCGACCCGGGTCGAGATACGATCGCGACAGCAGACCCAGTATCCGCTCCATGCGTGACCGGCCCGGGTACAAGGTCCTGGCGCTGACAGCCGCGGCGTCGGGATGTTCGGCAAGGGCGGCGCGGAGCACCCGCAGCCATGTGCGTCCCGGAATACAGTCGGCATCGACAATCGCCAGCCAGTCCCCGGTCGCCATTTCGGCGGCCCGATTCTTCAATTCATACGAAGACTCCGCATCGACATACAGAACCTTCATATTGGGAATTATCCCCGACACGTCATCCGGGACCCTGCCTTCAAGCCGGGCCGACTCGACGAGGATGAACTCCTCGACAGGCGGTCCCTCCTGCTCCGCCCATGCCCGGAGCGCTCGCCGGAGGTCCTCCCACGATTTCTCCTCACCTGCCGCGTAGTCGGAAACCACAATCACAGAAAGCTTCGCCATCGTCGCGTCCGTTGTCTCTCGTGCCATACTATCGCCTCCTTCAAATAACCCAAGCCTCTTCGTGACAGCCTCTCAAGCTCCGGCCTCACACACCCTCTCTGTCCCTTCCGCCCTGCAGTGCAATGCACGAGCCGACAGACGCCGCGCCCAACAATGACGGCGCGGGCGGTGAGGGGACTCCGGTGAATGTGTTGCGCGCATCGGTCCCTCGCAGAATATCCCGCACAAACCGTTGCAATTTTCCAGAATGCTGCTCGACGCTAAATTGCTCGCACAGTTGCTCAGAAGGCCTCTGATCAGCCAATTGCTCTGCGCCGGGCGAATCCAAGAAGCCCGCCCAATTCTCCGCCTCATCGAGAACGACAATGCCCGGCCCTGATGCACAGGCGAGGCCACTCGCGGCCTGGGTCGTGGCAAGCACCGGCATTCGATTATGCAGACTCTCCGCAAGCTTGATATTGACGCCGGCGCCCACATGAGTCGGGCAGACCATGATATCGGCATGACTCCATACCGTAGCCAAATCGCGCACCATTCCGTGACGAACAACGCCTTCACGAACCGCTATCCGCTCACTCCCCCGGCCAAATACGTGAACCTCCAACGGACGACGTACGCGAGGCAGAACTTCCGCCATCAACCACGCCCAGTTGTGCCGATTGGGCCACCAGGAAAAATCCGCCAGATATCCGAGACGCAATGCACCACCGGACCGGGGAACACGGGAGAACGGGCATGTGGTAAACAGCGGCGGCAGGTGGATCGCTCGCAGGTTGGGCAGGCGGGCTCTGGCCCACGCCCTTTCGCTTGCTGACACAAAGACAACTCCTCCAGCCCTGCGGAAGCCATCAACTTCAAACCGCTGCTGCTTGGCGACTTCGCGGCTGAGCAAAGGCGAAAGGAATCGGTTGGCGGCGAGTTGCTGGTCCAGCAGCTGATGCTCCAGATTATGCGCCACCACCACCGTGGGCAGGTGAGACGGGAGTTCCTCACGGACCCACAACATGTCGCCTCCGTTAATGAGCACCGCGTCAAACCGGCGGGAGGAGACGGCTTCCCGAACCCTGATGCGCAACTCATGCCGGCGCGCAAACAAGACTTTTGCCGGCAGACTCGACATACAGGATTGAGCCAACGACAGGGCTTGACGGACGCGATGCCACGAACCGGGAGGCGCCTGCCGGGGCCCTACCAATTCCACATCAAACCGGTCCGTCCCGTTTCGTAGCGCTGCCACGAGGCCACGGGTGTAGGCCCCCGCCCCACCCGGGTGCGTGGCAGGGTCAACCAATGAGACCATGAGAATCTTTGCGGGAGCCATCAGTGCGTGCGCCCTCTATCCTGTGCCAAGTCCGAAAACCCTGACATCGTCCTTCGCCGGAGCATCCATAACAGTTGAATCATCAATCGCCCCTACAGCTCACCGTCTCCTCTGAGATCAACTGATCGATGAGGGACATTGCTCCGCTCCCTTTCGCCTTATCCGGCCTGGACCGGCGCTATCTTTCGCCCTAAGAACGACCGCACGGCAGAAATTTCCCTGGAGCGAAACTCCCCGATCCACCAATAGCCGAGCAGGCTGATGACCCCGAGCAGCACCAGCTTGACAAACACGAGCAACCCGGGAGTCGGCCACCACAATGACACGGTCCCAACAACCAGACCGATCGCCAGACTCCGGATTACGGTTCCAACCGGCGGACACACCGTCCACAAGGCATACACACCGGCCCCTGCCGCGATCGCCCCAAAAGAGGAGACCACGACCGTTACCAAGGCGGCGCCCTGCTGCCCGAATCGGGGTATCAGAACGAGATGACCGGCCAATCCCAACAGGACCAAAGGGCTCGTAAACATGATCGTTCTGGCCGGCAATCCCGCCGCCGTCATGATCGTGATCGACACCATCAACATCACATTCGAGACCGCTCCGACAATCAGCAAGGCCAACAGCGGGCCGGCAGGGAGAAACGCGGCGCCGAACACGACTTGCACGATCTCCGGGGCCGCCCCGGCGATGATCGCCGCGATAGGAATGAGGAGCATCGTGACACGCATCGCATCACGCGCGAGTTCCCGCGCCTGCTCCTGTTGACTGTCCGCAAGCTGGCGACTCAATGTCGCGAGAAGCAGGGAGGAGAATGTCCAGGAGAACAATCCGGGCAAGAGCGAGAGGCTTTGAGCCGCACTATAGATACCGGCCTGCGCGGCCGTCCCTCCAAGAATTTTGAGCATGAAGAGATCCATCCCGTTGAAGAAAATCAGACAGATCGAGGACAGAAATAACAGCGCGCCGTATCGCTGAATCGGGAGCGGCACCGGAGGTTGCTTGGCGAGCATCCCCGCTCCAAGGTACCAGCGACTGAGCAGAAGCTCTGCCAGCGACGAACCGATCACTCCCAGCACCGCTCCTGTCATGGAGAAACCGGCTTGGACAAGACCCATCACAAGAGTCATGCGGACCAGCCAGCGCCCGGCTCTGGCCGCCGCGCCGGCTCGGTAGTTCCTCCTTCCGATCAACACGTTTCGATAGGCTTGTCCGACACATAACAGGGGAATATCGAGCGCACACAGGCGGAGATAGAATGCCAAGTCCGGCTCTTTGAACAGCGCGCTGAGCGGTGCGGCAAGAATCCAGATAAGGACCATCGCCCCCAGGCCAATCTTCAGACTGAGCCGGATCATCGTGGCGCCGACCGGTTTCCAATCGTCCGCCTCACCGACAAACTTGATCGTCGCCTTTGTAAAAAAGGAGTTGATCGCGCTTTCGATCCAAATGATCGTGGTCAGCGTCAGAGCCAGTAACCCATAGCCCTGGGGACCAAGACGTCTCGTCAAGAAGCCCGTCGTAATAAGGGCCGTAAGCGGGAACAGCAACTCCGCCAGAAATATTCTGGCAGTCCCGTCCATCATGCGACGCCCCGTCGTCGTAGTCAGTAAGCTCATTCCACCCTTTCAGACATCACGCATATAGGATGCTCCATCCCCTCAACAGACTCCGCTTCTTTGGCGGGAACCGGCGTGCCTCCCTTTGCCATCTGTCTACTTGATAGAGCCCAATGGGCGACCAGAGATTAAAGACCGCATGAGGACATGGATCAGTATAGAAACAAGGTGCCGGGTAGCCAATACCTCTTACTTCACTCTTCCCCTACCAAAGAGGGGCGAAGGAAACGAAGCATTGTGATGGCAGCCGTACGCCTAGGCAGAATTGTCTTTACGTGAGATAGAGCGCCCGACCATCTTCGTTGCCCCGGAACTCTATGGTTCGTCCTGAGCAGCATCAGGACGAACCAGATGGTCAGGCTCTGGAAGGATGAGTTACCGGCTCACGCGGCGTCTCAAGACCCCGCTCCACTCCGTAGCCATCAGGCCCACGGTGATAGCCACAAACCCCATCGCGCACCACTGGGCTGCGAGCGGAAGGGTCCCATGGACGCTCAGCCCTATTGCCCACGCCATTCCCACTATCCCCAGGGAAATGAAGTGCGGCCAGAGCACGAAGGATGCGCGGCAAGGGTCCCCGGTTTTGGGAGTCGCGATAAAAGGAAACTGGCGGTTGCCCAAGACATCGGCAACGGCCGCCAATTGATACGGCCATTTCGCAAACTGCAGAAGGCCGGCTCGCCAATGAATCCCCTGCTCCGATTTCCTATTCAAGTAGAACCGCTGTCGATAGCGCTCCCAGATCCGCAACATGACCACCACGCACCCGCCGCTGACCAGCACTTCGGTGGTGCCCAGAGCGGGAATGTGCCCGGATACCAGCATGAACGCCACAAGCATCATCGCAACAGGAAGCACCATGCTCCTATGAACATAGTTCAATCCGTGCAAGGCGTTCAACATAGCGGATGTCGGCGAGAGGTTCCGGGCCACTGCAGGCCCGATCCGTAGCTTCACGTCAAGGACAGAACGGGTCCACCGCCGTTGCTGATTGAGATAGGCCGGCCAGTCCACCGGAGCCAACCCTCGGGCCAGCACTTCAGGAACATAGACGCCTTCCCATCCACGATTCTGGTACAGCAGCGTCAGCAGTAAATCGTCGGCATCGTGTGCTGCAAACCCGCCGCACTCGCGCAAGGCGCTGAGACGGTGTGTGGCGTGACACCCAATGATGAGCGGGAACCCTTTCCCATAACAGGCCATTTGCACGAGCGAGTAGAACTCATAGGTTTCTTCCGCCGCCCCTCTCGCGATAAAGCTCGCCTCTTGATTGCCATACACCTGCGGAGCCTGCACATAGCCTACTCTCGCATCATCGAAATACCCGAGGACTTTGGCGAGAAACACGCGCTCAGGCACGTGGTCGGGATCAAAGGCCGTCAAGATCTCATATCGATCGAATCCGATCTCATGGAGCCAGGCATTGTAGTTTCCATGCTTGGAGGCCTTCCGAAACATGCCGACCTCGGTCTGATAACGCGGGAACGGCTTGCGGCTGAAATGGTGGACGCCCAGGGTGGCGCAGACCTGCTTGACCCGCTCATCATCTCCCTCATCCAGAACCCACGTGTCGTGAGGATAGTCGAGGTTCATCAAGGCCTTCAGGGTTTGCTCCAGCAATTCCACTGGCTCAATCCCCGGCACATACGTGGTCACGACCGCCACCTTCCAGCCCGGTCTCGGCAACACAGCTCTTGGCCGCTGCATGCTGGGAAGAATCAGCCATCGCCCGAGGTGGTTGAGGAGAAGCACCGCGAGGAGTCCGGAACAAACCGTCATGACAAAGGCATGTTCTCCCCACGCCTGGAGTTGAAACCAGAGAAAGACAAACGCCGCGATGGCAGCCACCCCCAACACCGTCAACAGCCAGTAAAAGAACCGGTCCCTGGGCTGGAGGACGTCGTCACTTATCACTCTGGTCGAAAGACTGCTCCCGATAGACCGCTCCATCTCTTATCCGCCCCTCTCGTTATCACCTAACGGGCGAAGCCGTTCGGCATCGGTGCTCCGCCAGGTCTGCCGCGCTCCTGTCCGAACCGCGAGGCCGCGATAGGCCCCCACGCCACACACGGTACGCAGCCACAGACGGCCCAGGACCCGCCAATACCCCCATCCCACCTGGGCCAGCTTGAACGAGGACATGCCCATATCCGGCGTGCGATTGATCCAGGAAATCGGAACCTCCTTCACCTGATAGCCCATCAGCAGAGGCTGCAACCCAGTCTCCGCATTCACCGCAAACCAGGGCTCTATAAGACAGAGCTGCTCCACGACTTCGCGGCGCAGCAGCTTCAGATTATTGGTGAGGTCGCGGAAACGGCGGAGCAACAAGATCTGAGCGATCAGGTGGAACCCCCGGTTGGCGACGATCTTCCCGAATGGATAGTTCAACAACACGCTATGTCGGGAGAACCGGCTCCCGACGACCACGTCATACCCTTTCACGGCTTCGTCGAACAAATCCGCTATTTCCGGCAGCAAATGCTGAAAGTCGCAATCCATGGTGAGGACGTAGCGTCCTGTGACCGCCCGGTAACCATCTGATAAGGCCCGACCGACTCCGTTCGGACCGGTCCGTGAAACCAGCCGTATCCGGTCGTCAACGGCCGCCATACGCTTGATGACAGCGGCGGTCTCATCCTTGCTGTTGTCGTCCACCAAAATGATCTCGTGAAGATAGTCGTTATAGAGCCGCCGCAACCCATCCACAAGCGGCCCGACATTCATCTGTTCGTTGTAGCAGGGAACCACGACAGACAAGGATCTCTTCAGCGATGTGTGCGAGGCCAACGACACGGCCGGTCGTTCGACGATGCGGGGTGGCTTTTGGGCATGCACCAGGATGGCGCCTGCTAAAGTTCGAATCACCGGCGCATTTTCCAGAATGATCGAAAGATTCCGGAAGAACCAAACCAGCCGCGGGGGTAGCGGGGCAAAAACAAAATCGTTGAATACGGCAAAGACCCTAATAAAACCCACCTCCGACATGAGTTCGTACAATTGACCGCGGCTAAGCAGGGACCGGGGGTCAGTCTTGCCGAAGACACGCGCCAGCAACCGGCGAAGCTTCAGGACTATGTTCCAGGGATTGCTTTCATAAAACACCACCTGCCCGCCGGGTTTTAAGAGTTCCAGCACATGTTGGAGCAACATCGCGCAGTTACGTTTATCGAGCAGATCCATCGCGACGACGAAGTCAAATTGCCGCCCGTTCAGAGTGTCTGGAAACGACCCTGCGGCGACGAACTCAACCTCCTCCGGGATATGGCTAGGTTTGTTGGCAAGAGCTTCAAAAGTCACTGCAGTAATGGGATTTCGTGCGTGAGTCACCTGCGCCAATTCGCGGGTGAACAATCCTTGGCCACACCCTATCTCGAGAATGCTTTGCCCGGGCAGGAGATGAACCAGATGCCGGAAGGACTGAGCGCGCCAGCGGAGACGATCCGCCGTAATGGGATCCCGCTGCACATAATATTCGTCCCGAGTCTTCTCGCGAAGCGCAAGAGTCTTGAGCATTGATTGGTTTGAGGTGCTCATAGAGGGCTTTCACTAACGCAACCGAACATTCCAGGCGCTGATCATTTCCCGAAATATGTTGTCGAGCTCTTTGGTCACCGACCACTTGGGATAATGTTTCTGAAAGCCGGTAAGATCGCTGATATAGCAAATATGATCGCCGACACGTGGCTGATCAAGGTACTCGTATTGCATTTTCTTCCCTGTCAACTCCTCGACCATGTCGAATGCCTCTAGAATAGAGCAGGAATTTGCTCGCCCTCCACCCATGTTGTAGACTTCCCCGCATCGGGGGTTGGCATAGATCTCTTCTATGGCCCGAGCAACATCGAAGCTGTGGATATTGTCCCTCACCTGTTTCCCCTTGTACCCATAGATTCGATAGGTCTTCCCGCTCAGTTGCGTCTTGACCAGATAGGACAAGAATCCATGGAGTTCGACACCCGAATGATTCGGACCGGTCAGGCAACCGCCTCGGAGGCAATGCGTCTTCATGCCGAAGTACCGGCCGTACTCTTGCGTCACCACATCGGCCGCAACCTTGCTGGCTCCGAAGATTGAATGTTTTGTCCGGTCGATCCGCATCGCTTCAGTCACACCTTGGTAGTCCTCCGGTCGAGCGTAATCCCAGCGCCGGTCCAGCTCTTTGAGGGGCAACTCGTTGGGGGCATCCCCGTATACTTTATTCGTTGACATGAAGACGAAGACCGCGTCCGGGCAATGTTGCCGGGTCATTTCCAAGACATTGAGCGTTCCTGTGGCATTGACGTCGAAATCGTCGAATGGTCGACGAGCCGCCAGGTCATGGCTGGGCTGGGCCGCACAATGCACAATCATATCGAATGGCCCTTCGCGCTTAAACAGATCGGAAAGCCCTTTACGGTCTCGAATATCGAGTTGGTGATGAACGAACCGGCGAGTGCTTTGACGCAGCCGCTGTAGATTCCATGTCGTGTCACCTTCCGGACCGAAAAAGTCCGCCCGCATATTGTTATCGACACCGATCACGCGAGTGGCACGGCTGTCGAAAAACGTCACGAGTTCAGACCCGATTAGGCCGCTCGATCCGGTGATGAACACTTTCATACAGTGGCGTTCCTCCTCTCGGCCGTCATACCTTCTTCATGGACATGGCGGAGATAAACAACGAAGAAAACATCGTCCCCCCTCCTATAATAATGAGAGTGGCGCCCAGCGATGCCCATTCGGGACGCGAGAGCGGCAAAAATCCTGACTGTACCCACTCCCAGACCAGAAAGCCGAGGAGCCCCATCCCTATGAGGAAGACGCCCCCGCCGAGCAACAGACCGGTCTCAAGGCGAAACCAGTCGTAGAACGCACCGAGTCCCTTATTGTTTTTGTCGAAGCGGCGACTCCATGAATAGGTCTTGGCATGCAGGCCCAAGCTCACAACTTGAAATCCCACCACGCTGAAGATCGTGCCAAAAATTCCTGTCGCAGTTCCGAGAGGCTTCCCGTTGAATTGGATAAGTCCGGCCAGGGAGACAACATGCGCGGCAACCCCCAGCGCCAGCGACAGGAGGCCGGGAAGAAAGAACACCTTGTTGGGACAATAAATCAACATCATGCGCAGGCTTCGCCAGCCATCGCGGAACGTGCGCAGCTTCGACTCCCCTTTTCGCTCAGCCAGCTGGATCGGCAGTTCCGCCGTCCTCAATCCGGCCAGTCCCGCATTGATGGCCAGTTCGAGATTGAACTCCATACCGGGGCTGACCGGTTGGATCAGATCGTACGCCCGTCGGCTAAAGGCGCGATAGCCGCAATACACATCGGTATAGTCGGTCTTGAACAACACATTCAGAATTTTCGTCAGCAAGGGATTCCCGAAGAACCGATGAAGAAAGGGAATCGTGGCATGCCCCCCTTCGAGATAGCGACTCCCGGTCACGAAATCGTGGCCCTCTCGTAACTTGTCAAGGAAGGTGGGAATCATCGTAAAGTCATAGGTATCGTCGGCGTCCCCCATGACAAGATACGTCCCCTTCGCATGCGCGAACCCTTTTAAGTACGCATTGCCGTACCCGCGTTCAGGCTGATGCACGACTCGGGCACCCATCGCTTCCGCAATCGCCACGGATCGGTCCGTCGATCCATTGTCACAAACGACGATTTCACCAGCGAGGTGCGCTTTCGCGAACGTGTCCTGAATCTTCTGGAGGCAGGCACCGATGGCGGCCTCCTCATTCAGGCAGGGAAGCACGACGGAGACCACCGGCCCCGTTGAGGCCAAACATCCGTCACTCATGGCTGAACCATCCTTCTGACTTTCTGTCCTTCATCAGGAACTCGGGTGACAAGAAAGAGCAAGTGATTCTCCTTCCGGCGTAACAATTCCAAGTGCCATTCTCTCAATATCAGATCGGAAAGAAGCCAGTTGAAATCTGGGACCGACAGACCGTTGGCCAACGGCCCGCCCAGAAATCCACCGTGCACATAAAGAACAAATCGTCCGCAAGATTGCTGGAACTCTCGCGACTCTTTCACATTCATGCGAAACCAGGGATTGAGATCCACCAGGCCTCGATCCATCGTATCGTGCCCCATGTGCCTCAAGGATGCTTCTGGATCGGCTAGATACACAAGTCGTGAAGACAAGTCTCTCGGTGCATAGTGTGCAAGCATCATGAAGTTATGAGGGTCGGAAACCACGATGGGAAGTTCATCCGTTGTACTGACAGTCAAAAACTCGGCCACAGGGCCCACGGCTGAAGCCGCCGTGTACGGTAAGGCTCGCACCGTTAACATCACGAACCCCACTGCAGCAATGACGACCCCCACGACACCTAACAGCGCTCGGCCATTGCAGAGCCGGAACAGTGTCAGAGCAACCAAGGCACTGATCCCCAGCACAGTTGGCAGCACATAGCGCGGCGTGAACGCTCCGGTCGTACACAGCGTGACCGCCACGCCGATCACCGGTAAGGCGGCGAATGCCAGGGCGGCAGCCCATTCATGATCGGGGATCAACGGTAAAGCTGGAGCCGGAGTCCGGGCCCTTCCCCCCTGCTGCAGATAGGCGACCACACCGGCGGTGATCAGCAGCAACATGAAGAGCAGCGGAGCGGGCATCAGCAACGTCGAATAGGTGTCCGGGATCCCTTTCCAACTCGGAGTCGCCCAAAAGCCTCTGGAATAGCCTCGAGCTTGTTGGATCAGAGGCCACAAGAAGGCGAGCGGGAGCAGTCCACCAACAATCGCCGCCCACAAGGACCAATCAGGCCGTCGATTGTGATATAGCCGTACACATTCGGCGATCCCAAGCGGAACAAACACAAATACCGCGTAGTAGTGAGATCCAACGGCTGCGCTTAGGCTTCCCCACACGCCGATGAGAGACCAGGGTCGCCCCCTCCCTTCTGCTGCGACGGCCCAACAGACCCACGCCATCGCCGCGAATCCGAGCACCAGTCCGTAGGGCCTGGCTTCATAACTATAGAACTGTGCGTTGGTGACAAGGAGACACATCATCGCCGCAAATCCATAGAGCGCTGAACTGCGGCTCTTCACGAGATGGAATAGGCAGACAGCCGCCATCCACACCCCGACCATTTCTGGAAACCGGAGGGCCCACTCACTCACTCCAAACACCGCCAGTGAGAGCCGAGTTAAAAGATAAAAGGGATAGGGATTTTGGTCGGCCCCCGTGTACAGCGCGTCCCAGATACTCGCCGGTGTCGTAGCCTGTACAATAAAATAGGTGAATAATTCATCGTTCCACATGGGCTTCCGCACGGCCAACAGACTCGTCGTGGAAAAGTAGAGAGTTGAAATCATGGCAAGCAGCACCGGATAGTGCCGATCGCATTGGCTCTGCCACACGTCGGCCCGCCTCTCGAGCCACCGCAACAATCGCGTGAGGGCGCCTTGGTCGCCTACCGGCACTATCTCATCTGCTTTCGTCATTCCCTACCTGAGCCCGGACATCGTTTGAATTCTGACGGGTCGACGGTTCAATCTCGCTCCCCGAAGCAACCGGTGGAACCCATTCGTAGATGGCAAATGCCCCTTCGTGCCGAACCCCCGTTTCAGTCAAGACATCATCGCGATAGACCGGCTTCCAGCGATCAGGAAATCGATCAACGACGCCTTTCATGAATCGCTTGGAATCAATCGCGAGCCCCTCATCAAGCACTAAGTAACGCACGGGAACCGATGCCAGCAACTTTTCGGCCTTCACAGGATCAGATTCAAAAGGCGGCATGACCGCCTTATTTCCCGTCCTGAGGGAGACCCAATGAGGCATTGACACGGCGATGACGTCGCCTGAACCGACATGCGCCAGTAACCAATCCACGCCCGCATCAAGAGCCCGATAAGAATCCATGTAGAAAAACAAGCGATAGCCGATCGTTTCGCCTTGCCGGCTGTGATACTGGACTTCAAGATGCCGCTTCGTATACACGGCCACGGTCGTCGCGACCTGTTGTAAGGAGACCCCCACTACAACCAAGCCGGCTACAACTCGGAGAACGCCGCCCCATCGCACTAGAGGATGTTGCCACGATTGTTTCAAGGCCCAGGCGATCGCCGTACAGAGCGACAGTGCCAACAAAGGAACGGTTGGACACAGATATCGATTGAATTGCTCGGGCCATGGGGTGAGACAAACCAGCCCGACAGAGGAAAGGAGGCACAAGGGAATAAGCCGTTGCCCACTCGCAACCAACAAGGCTGTACCAAACAACACGAGACATCCCAATGCATAGAGTGGAACATTGACGATCCATGGTGGCCCCGCGTCGGCCCCGATTCGCCTCGAGACCTCCTCACGCTCTGCTTCCCATACTTTCCTCATCGAGCTCACAGATTCACCGATATAGCGCGGAACCACGGTGACGTTGCTCAAGAAGCGCCCGACTCGATCGCCGACAGTAGAGTAGCCCAGGGCCGGATCAAAAGGGTCGATCAACGACGCGTTCTTCGCGTAACTGACGTTGTAAAACATGTAGTCGGCTCGCTGATAGGCATAGGCGGGATGCTGATACGCCGCGCTCATCTCGACGAACTGCACATAAGAAAACCAGCTGAGCACCGGAATGGCCGCGATCAGGCCTCGAAGAAGCGCGGTCTTCCATTGTCTTCGTACCAGCCCTTCACCGATCCACGCCGCCAGCAAGGCAATCCCCGCCGTACGCAACGCAAACGCGGCAATAGCGACGGCTCCGGCCCATGCAGATGAGGGGGTTCGTGCTTCACGACCATATACGAGAAGAAATCCGACCGTGAGAAAACCATAGAGCATATCCGGGAAACAGAGGTCAGACAAAAAATACGTATGGACGTTTAGCAAGGCAACAACCGTCCCCCAAAATGCGAAGGCGCTCGAAAGTTGTTGCCGCATGAGCGCATGGATCGCGAAGATATAGGCCATGAACGCCACAAATGAGGAGAATCGAAGCAGGCGGCCAACGACAATCGGATCGCTCGTTCCCAGGACGAGTTGATGCGCAGCGATGATCAGCGGGAACAGCGGAGGATACTGATTCGCCTGGATCTCGCCGGGCTCGTTGAGCAGCCGGTATCCCTTCCCCTCGGCAAGCGACGTCCCGAGCACGTAGTACACGCCGCCATCCCATCGGAGATCGATCGGCCCCTGAAAGCGAGGGAGCCATAGGGCAAGAACCAGCAATCCAAGGATTGCATAGGCCGTCCGCTCCTTACTCAGCGCACACCGCAACGAACACCACATCGTCTCCCTGCCTACCTTCACCAGAGGCCCTGGTTCACGCTATTTCTTGCGGGCATCCGCCACCGCATTGTAAATCCGCCCAACCATCCACCCGATGGCTCCTCCCGTGATGGCCCCGTATAGCAATCCGACAAATGCACCCGGCCAACTCACGGAATACCCGACAAAATAGTTCGAAAGCAGTTGAAGATGTTGCCCCGCCTGGGGACCATCTTTAATGACCAACCACACCGTCATCGTAAAAAGCCCCGCTCCCCCGATCAGCCCGCACACCAACGCCAGCGCTTCGGCCTTGATCTCCGCGAGAGTGTGGCTCACTTCATCTGTCTGCTTCATGCGCGGTTTCATCACAGCCACCGCCTTTCTTCTGAATAGATTACATCTTGTCGAGGAGATGGCGACGGTCATCCCGCTCTGCGCGCCACCGAACGAATTTTGCATAGCCCGTGAGCGTCCAATTTCTGAGTCCAGCCGCAAGTGCCCCCACCGCACACCCCAGCAAGCCTCCTTCAAGTAACCCGATCACCGCGCCTGCCCACGTGACTTCAAACCCAAATAAATAGTTCCCTAGCAACGACAAGTTTGGACCAGGCACAGACCCGCCTCTAAGTAACAAGACAACCGAGGCCATAAATATCCCGAGACCACTCACCACACCGACAGCGACTCCTAACGCGACTGGGTCTATTTTCGCAAACGCAACATCGATCACTGCGTCTTGAGCTTCCTCTATCGTCTCATCGACCGAAACAGTGACTCGTGTCGGCACGAGCCGATCCCCGGCATTCTGCTGAGTCACTCGTTCTTCTTCGTGATATTCCTTCTCCGTGTTGACCGACCAGACATCGCGCTTGTCTCCCAGGATATTCCCGGCCGCATAGACACCGGTCAGCATGGAGTGGTCTTGATTATTGTAGCGATGCAATCCGTTTCGCCCGATGGTCTGGAGATTCGAGAAGGTCTCTAAGTAGCGCCGGATGGTGTCGACACTGCCTTGATACGTCTGGTCGTAGACCGGATAGGCCTTCTCCATCCGCACCACCGTCCCGTCTTTGACCTCCCGCGGATCGATGAGACCGATTTGGGCACACTCTCGTATACCCAGCTCAATGAGGCGCTCATCCGACCACGTCCACATATCATCTGTATCCCACAAGAAATATTCCAATCCCAGTGAGGTCCGTGAGGGGTCCGGCACCATATAGGGACTCCAATTTTTGTAGTTCTGAATTCGCCCGAGCTTGACCTCCGGCGAATGGACATAGAGCCAGTTATCGGGAAAGACCGACTCGCGATCGATGACTAACACCACCGTCAGATAGTCCCGGTAACGGAGGGCTTGCGCGGCCTTGAGCACATCGTCCGGCGGCAACGGATCCAGAGCCTGCACTAGTTCACGCAGCGGCATGGTCGACACGAAATGCCGGCCGTCGTATTCCAGCGCCTCGCCGGCTGCGCCCCGCCCCTGAACGCAATCGACCAGGCCGTGACGATGCCGGACACGCTCCACTTTCACGCCTTGAATCGTCTGAGACCCCTGACGTTCGATCAAACCACGGCACCGTTCCCACATTAGCCCCGGACCATATCGGGGATAGTGAAATTGCTCGATCAGTGAGGTCAGTGTCGACCCGTCCATGCCCTGCTTGGCTCCGAACAGCGCATTCCGCACGGCTTGTTTCAGAGAAAGGTTCTTAATCCGTTGCGCCGCCCAGTCTGCCGAAATCTCGTGACAAGGAATGCCCCAGACCTTCTCTGTGTAAGTCTTGAAGAAAATGCTGTAGAGCCGATATCCGAATCGGTTGGAGACCCACTGCTCGAATGTTTTTTCATCTTGGATGTGGAAGAACTTGGCCTTGATGTAACTGAGGCCGATCAGAAACGATTCCAGCGGGCCGAGACCGGCCAGCGCATTCATCGGCTTGAGCGGGTAGTCGAAGAAATGTCGATTGTAATAGATGCGCGAGATGCGCGGACGCAGCAAGAACTCCTCTCCGAGAATTTCGTGCCACAGTTCATTGATCAGGGGGACTTTAGAAAAAAAACGATGCCCGCCGATATCGAAACGATATCCACGATAGTTGACGGTTTTCGAAATTCCCCCGACCTGATCGCTCGCCTCGAGCACGGTAGACGTCATGCCGCGCTTGCCCAGCTCATAGGCGGTCGTGAGCCCGGCAGGCCCCGCGCCGATGATGATAGAAGATTCTCGGCTCATTCGCATTTCTCCACTCGTGATCTGGCTCGTCGTGCGTCTTGCGTGACCGGAGAAGCAGGCCCCTTCAGCTCCCCTTCACCCTTTGTGAAATAACACATTGTCCCAACGGCGAAGGCGACTCCGCTATACAGAAAATACAGCCAGTGCCAGGGAACGGTTTGTGCGGCGAATCGGAGCCCGCGCTTCTCCAGGAAAAACCTGTAGAGCTGAACGTTGAGGCCGAAGAGCATCAGCCCCATCATGGCAGCCCCGACCAAGGAAAACGGCTGCCAGGGAGACAGCATGAGCGCACCGAGAATCCCGAAAACCAATATGACGCTCACGCGCCCGGAGATGCCGATATTCAAATCGTTCACAAACGCCCGATGGCGATGGATCAGCTGCGTCCATGGCACGGCCCGTTGAAAGAAGTCGGCCTGGAGCATCGAGGCAATCGTCCAGCGTTTCCAATGTTTGACCTGCAGGGATTTACAGAGTCGAATCCTGTGACCGGCTCGTATAAGGCGATAGCCCAATTCAATATCTTCGATGGAGGGCTTGAGATACGTTTCATCGAATCCGCCCATCGAGAGAAACACCTCACGCCGGATCCCCCCACAGGCCCCCCAAAACGTCGACGCCTCCTCCCGACCATGCTGATGGACATAGTGATGGAGCAAGTTGCGGTACTGGGAGAGAAAGTTCGCCTCTCCCGGCTGATCGTCATAGGATCCGATTATCGCAGCGACATCCGTATCCCGAGCGAAGATGCCCCGTACCCGCTCGATCACATTCTCAGGGACCGTCACGTCCGCATCGACAAAGAACAGCACCTCCGATATCGCCTTCGATGCGCCAAGATTCCTGGCTCGACCGGGCCCTCCCGGCTGGGGAAAGCGGTACACGGCCACGCCGGCCGCCTCTGCGTACTGTGAGGACCCATCCGTATCGCCATCGCCGATCACGATGATTTCATCCGGCGGAGGATTTGCACGCCTGATCGATTCCAGACTCGCACGAAATCGCTCGCCCCCGTTGTAGACAGGAACAACGACCGCAACGGTTACAGGCATAAGTGGGCCCCTGGCAATCATTATCCCGATGGTTCCCCTAGGAACAGCACACGATGACACACTGCGGAAATTCGCCTCCCGCCAGCCAGAAACACGGTTAAGAAGTTAGGTCAGAGCCTAGGGGAGGAAGACCCGGATGGCAACCCACCTTCGGTACTAGAGGAATCACCCCAATAGAGGATCCTTACCTCCCTTCACGGCCTGAAGAACCGGAATACGGTAGGTTAGTTACCGTTTTCCCGTCAGCTCGCTCACACGTCTTACTTGGCAGCACTTTGGGGGGTGGCACCGGATGGCGTGCCCATCATGGCGACACAGGCCAACCCGATCCCGATCCAGACCAGCTCCCGGAATCGCCGCAAGAGCGCGAAGGTAATTCCTGTGACATCGGAATAGCCGAAGGCCTGGAGTAATAACAGATTGCCGCCGTCCTGCGCACCGAGGCTGCCGGGGATGAAGAATGTCCCGCCTTTGATGAAGACGGAGAGAGCTCCGATCGAGATTGCTGACCACACATCGACGGGGCCCCCGAGATAGGCGATGATCACGAACACTTCCAGCGCTTCCGCTAACCATCCCAGGAAATACAGGGCAGTCGACGCATAGAACGCCGTCTGGTGTCGAGTATAGAAGTTCAGAATCGTCTGATCGAGTTCCCGCAGCTTTCCTTCCCGCGCTTCGAGAAAGCCGATCCGGATACCGAGCTTCCGTAGCGTCTCCAGGATCCAGATAAAGAGACCGCGCCGTTGCACAAACACAAAGGCCATGGCGCCAAAGGCCAACAGCCCGACGCTCAACAACCCGGCCGCCACAACCTGCCCCGGGGAACCCTGTGCGCCCAAAATCCAAAATCCCAACCCGATCCCCAGGAGAATGAACAGCACCTGCGCGATGGTCATGGTCGTCTTAGCAATGACGACCGACGCCAACCCTTCCACCATCGGCACACCGGATTTCTGCAACAGATACGCCTTGAGCGGTTCCCCGCCAACATAGGCGGTCGGCGTGGTCATGTTCACCACTTCGCCGGCGGTGCGAACGGCAAACACTCGCAGGAACGAGACAGCCTGTCCGGCCGGGCCGAGCGTGATCTTCCAGCCATAGGCCTCGACGGCATACATGACAAGGGAGGGAAGCAGGATCACGCACAACGCCACCGGCCCGAGCCTGGTCGCCGCCTCATAGATATTCCCGGGGCCGATGTGCCAGACGATGAGACCGAGCGTGAGGCAGCCGACGAGGAGGAGAATAACTCTCAGCACGCGGATTGAGTCCAATCTTCGGGATGCTCAAAACTGTCATCCAGCAAGGCCGCAGGATGCGCAGCCCCCGAAGCGTACTGAGACCGGTACGTTGAGGGGGATACGCAGCCGAGAACGAAGCTTGGGACAGTTTTCAGCATCCCGCTAAGCACGAGATCTTGCGGACGGACGAATCACCCACAGCATCAGCGCGGTGAACACCAGTGAACCGGCTGATGCCATCCAGAGAAACCACTCCAGCTTTCCCAGCACCGCCGCGATCAGGACGATCACGGAAAAATCACGGCTAGCGACATTCTTCAGCATAAACTCGGACCAGGCCGCATGCGCCGGCGTCTTCCACCCGCTTGCCGCCTTGATCTTTTGGGCCCGCGTCACCAACACGAACGACGACGCGTTCCCGAGCACGGCAGCCGCACCCAATGCGAGCGGAATCCAGGCCTCGGCCTGCCCGGCCGTCTGCTGATAGACCCCCACGGCAATCCCGGCGAAGATGGCCATATGCACGACATTGTCCATCGCAATATCAAGCCAGGCGCCGAACGCAGACTCGGTAAACGTGAGACGGGCCACTTCGCCATCACAACAATCGATCACCGCCGCAAATTGAAACAGCAGCGCCGCCACAATCGCCGACTCATAGGTCCCGACTCCGAACTCCACGGCGGCCAGCAGCCCTAGCACTGTCGCCACCATAGTAATCGCGTTGGGCGACGCCCCCAAGGCCAGGAAGATCCGCGTGAGCCACCGAGATACCTTGCGATTGAAGTAGCGGTCGACGAATCCCTCGAATTCGCCCTTGAGCGAGGAGAACAGCTTCCGTTCGGCCGCCGGGACATCGGCTTGCGTCCGCACATCCTGGTACCACTGGGAGGGATGCCCGCCCGTCCGCAGGACCCGCACCTGCCCATCGAGCGCCGCCCGCTCAATCCATCGTCGGATCGGCATGGCTCCGGGAGGGGTTTGAATATCCTGTGCCGCGGCCATGAGGCCGGCCGGCAAAACGAGCAAATCCGCCGCAACCAGCGTCGTATCTTCGGCCCGGGGCGACCCGATGGCGAGAAGCCGTTCGGCCTGAACCTTGACCGCAACCCGTCGATCTCCGGCTGTCCGCTGCGAGACCGGCTGCGCGACCAGAATCGCCTGTCCCTCCCGCACCTCGCGGCGCAGGGTTTCGATCAAGCCCCGCGAGAACACCCCTCGCACGCTCGCAACGAGACAAAACCCGGGGACTTCCGCCGCCATCGCTTCCCAGGTACGAGGATCGTCGAGCGGGAACTCCCGGATCGGCATCCACCGCACAGGAATCGTCACGCGCGGGCCGCGGCCTAACGCCTGCTTGAGTTGATCTTCTTCCGGACCGGCAAGCACGATCAATTGCCGAATGCCGGCCCGTTGCAGTGTGAGCACAGCGCGTTGAAACAGCCCGATCCCCACGACCTGTGTCAGAGGGCCGGCACTGCCCGGCACACGATCAAGGGATTCGCCGAAGACACTGACCGATGGCAGCAGAATGGCTGTCGCCAGCCCCTGCACTTCTGCACGATGTTGTACGAGACTTTCACTCATCGGGCAACCCGTCGCTCGCTGTTGGTCCAGTGGAAAACCCAGCGGCCGTCACGCACGACCTACACTTAAATCCTGGGCAGGATCTCGCGCTCAGCCTTCGTCACATCTTCGGGAAAATCGATCTCGGTCCAGGGCAGGCCGCCGATCTTTTCATGGCCGACCTTCACATCGCGGAAGAAGTCGATCAGCGCGTCTTCATACTCCATCTGCCAGGCGTCCCGGTCAATGAATTTCCGGAGCGAGGCGACGACATGCGGGGAGTCGGCCTGCCGCACTTTGAGAAATCCCACGCCTTCACCCGCATACTCGTACCGCGGCGGCATGGTTTTCGTCAGCGCGATCACCCGCCCGCCTTCGACCACGACCATACATTCTTCACCGGTCTGCTTGACCGATTCATCCATCAGCAATGCATTCTCGTACGGCGAACTGACCAGACGCTGCAGAATCTCCCGATGAAAGAGCACGTCGGCGTCCATGACGATCGTGTCATCGGTGAAGGCGGTCCGGGCGATCCACAAGGACGAGATGCTGCCCCGATGGAACTGCTCGTTCACCAGGAAATTAACCCGCACCCCGCAGGAATCGGACTCGACCGCGGCGCGAATCATCTCCTGCTTGTAGCCCACGACGATGTCGGCCTGACGGATACCCACGCTGGCCAGCAAGGTCAGATACCGGTGCAGCAGGGTCTGCCCCCCGATCTTGATGAGGCACTTCGGGTGATGCTGCGTGACGGGCCAGAGCCGCTTGCCGACTCCCGCGGCCAGAATGATCGCCTTCATGACGGTTTACAGGCCTGCTCGAAGGCGTCGAGAAATCCGGTCAACTGCGCCTCGGTCAAGGCGCCCATATTGGCCACACGGAAAATTTTGCTTTCCAATTGTCCCTGCCCCGCATAAATGACATACCCCTGCGCCTTGAGGCGATCGTGCAGCTGATCATAGGTGACGCCGTCGGGAAGCGAATAGGCGGTGATGGTATTCGACTGGCGCTCGGGCGTCAGCATCGGTTTGATCCCCAGTTTCGCCATACGCGCGCGAATCAACGCCGCCGCCTTTTTATAACGTTGGATACGGTTGGCCACACCCTCTTCCAGCAACTCGCTCAAGGCTTCGTCAAATCCATAATAGACCTGCACCGCCGGCGTGAAGGGGATCGTGCCGCGGCCTTGATCGTCCACATAGTGCGTGAGATGGAGGTACCACGACCGCTTGGGATACTGGCGCATCCGCTCGAGGAACCCCTTGCGTACCAGCACGAACGAGACGCCCGGAAATCCCTGAATGCATTTGCCGGCCGTGCCGGCCACCATATAGATATGCGACCCGGCAATATCGATCGGCTCTCCACCCAGTCCGCTGACGGCGTCGAGAATGAACGCGCGATTCTGACTGTCGACCACATCGGCAATCTCTTTCACCGGATTGATGAGGCCGGTGGTGGTTTCATGGTGCACCATGGCCACCGCGTGCACTTCGGGATGCTGCCGCAGCGCGAGCCGGAGTCGCTCCGGATCCGGCCTGGCGGTCCATTCATACTTGAGTTCGGATACGCCCAGCCGGTGCAACCCGACCATCTGGGACAGACGCTCTCCGTACACACCGTTATTCAGCACCAACACCCGCTTGCCGTGAGGAATGGCGGACATCAGGGCGGATTCGACCGCGGCGGTGCCGGAACCGGTAATGAGCACCGCGGCATACTCCGATTCCGCACCGGGCACAAAGGCCTTCAGCAGCTTGCCTTGAATCCGGAGCAGCAGTTCGGTGAATTCGGATTCCCGATGGCAGATATCCGGCCGCAACAACGCCTGTCGCACACGCTCGGACACATTGACGGGGCCTGGATTGAGAAGAATCATGTTTCCCTTCGGCTTTCAGCCGTCAGCGCTCAGTCGTCAGCGCGTTCGAACGCTGACCGCCGACGGCTGAAGACTGACCGCTATTGTATGGCCTGCATAAACCGCTTCGTGATGTCCGGCGGATCGAGCAAGACCCGTCCGGCATCCTCGACAAACTCGTTGACCTTGATCAGCAACATGCTCGGCCCGTCCTTCTTCAACATATCTTTGAACTCATAGACGAGATCCTCGCGATCGAGCACGCGCTCCACGTTGACATACCCGGCCGCCTTGGCGACTTTTTCCAGCGGCACGACGTTCGAAATCGTCGGCTGGTTCCCAGTGGTGCCGTACACTTCGTTGTCGAATACCACGTGAATGAAATTCTTCGGCTTCAAGGCGCCGACCGTGGCGAGAGTCCCCATCCCCATCAGCACGTTGCCGTCGCCGTCGAAGGTGATGACTTGCTTGTTCGGCTTGGCCAGAGCCACACCCAGTGCGATCGCCGGAGCATTCCCCATGGAGCCGATCATATAAAAGTGCGTAGGACGATCTGCAATCTTGTGGGCTTCGCGGGACGGGAAACCGTTGCAGATGATCACAGGCTGGTCGGTCAGCAATTCCAAGAGCGCAGCCAATGCCTGCGCCCGGCTGATCAGCGTTCCCTCTTCAGGTCTCATGGATGCAACCCTTTCACGACGCCCTTGGTGATCACCAGCGCAACGGGAATGCGTTGCTTCATAAAGGTCTCGGCCACCCACTTGAAATCTTCGGCGGCGGTTTTCTCAGTCAGCGTCCGGTGCGGAATCTTCATGGTGTCGAGAAATTGTGGCATCACCTCGCCCATCACCAGATGCTCCGGCGCATCCTTGCCCCCTTGGCCGCGCCAGGACACAATCAGAATACAGGGTTGCCGATAGATCTGGTTCAAGGAAATGAGCGTATTGAGGGAGGTGCCGAGTCCGGAATTCTGCATCAGGACGGCGGGAACTTTTCCCGCCATGTAGGCGCCCGCCGCCATCCCCACGGCTTCGTCTTCCCGTACCGCCGGGGTATAGAGCCGCCGCACCATCAGTTCCGCAATAATGCCGCCCAGAATCGAGTCGGGAACTCCGGTAAAGAAGTCGACCCCCATATCCTGCAGCGCCTGAACGAATGCATCGCTTTCAATCATGTCGCTCCCGATCTGTTATCGACACCGATACCGGAACCGGCCCGCGCGCGATCCGGTTCCAAAAGCCGGCGCATTATAAGACAGGGCTGCGCGCATTCTCAACAAAACATCCGGTTGCGCCGGTCTCGACGCCGTGGTAGCGTGCGACAATGGATCGCTTTTCGGATCGTTCGCGACACCATGACTAACCGTCTGCTTCTGCATCTCCTCTTCGGACTCGTCTGTGTTTCCGGCGCGCTGCATGCGCCGCCGGCGTCTGCCGTCCCGATGATCAACGACCCGAAGGGGTTTCAGAATCTCGCCTGGGGAACCGTGCTGAAAGGGCGCACGGATGTGGTCCCGTCGCGAACCGGTCCCCATATCACCGAATATCGCTCCGCCACCGGCCCCGCGATCTTTGCCGGAGCTGAGATGACCAGCATTCTGCTCCTGTCGGTCGACGACCAGTTCGCCCGCGTGACGATTCGCTACCAGGGCGAGCAGACCCATGCCCAAGTCATGCGATTCCTCGAAACACAATTCGGACCCTTGGAACGCATCCCCGGGCAGATGGCTCGGGGACTGAATCAGCAATATAATTGGCGCGGGCCTGAAACCGAGATCAATGTCACGTATCAGGCGAACACGGAGCGCGGGTTTATCTTCATCGACAGCCGCACGCTGGCGCCGCGATTCAACGATCACATTACCGACTCCGCCGAGTAAGGGAATCTGAAACACCATGAACCTCTTGCCATTGCGCCTGACCGCCATCCTCTTCGGGCTTCTGCTTCAGACCACGCAGGCGCTCGCCGTACCGATCCTGAACGACCCGAACGGGTTTGAGGGGCTCCCCTGGGAGTCGGCGCTGACGGAAGGCGACCAGTATCGGAAGGTGGAGGAGGCCGGACGACTGCTCTCCTATGAGTTGAAGACCGGACAACCTGCGCTCGGAACCATTCCGGTTGAAGTCCTGCGTTACACGACTTTTGATGGGAAGTTCGGCCGCGTGCTTGTCCGCTACCAAGGTAAAGATACGCACGAACAGATCCTGGCCTACCTGCAAACCAAGTACGGTCCGCTCGATCGCACGCCGGGACAGATTTCGGTCGGCCCGATCCGCGTCTATGCCTGGCATGGGTTCGACACGGAAATCACGCTCCGGTACGAGTCACGCATCGAACGTGGCGTCATCTTTTTTGAGAGCCGCATCCTGCGCGAAAAACTCTCGGAAGGAAATTCTGGAACGGTATTCTGACAACCATGTTCCGCCTCCATAAGGAGCGAAGTTCTCCACTCGCGACGCCGGCTTGATTGCAAGGAACATAACCTCCCTCCCCAGATTCATCAATCGCTGGCGTTCTACCCAATTTCCATCCATGTTGTGCGAGAGAGCCGGCACTCCTCGTACCGCTCGCCCCCTCTCAAAGAAGGGTATCACCCCCTCCACTCAGGGGATTTCAAGAGTACTCCGATCACGGTAAAGTCAGGCCACAAAAGAGCCGATAGGAACTAGGGCATCACCACATTGAGATCGATTTGAGGCCACTATGAGGAAACCCTTAACTGAATCACCGAAACCGATGCGGCCAGCCTATTCCACCCTGGACAAACGCTATACAGAGCGACTCGCGATAAGCTGTAGAGTTCGGTACAAGGGCGACATCCCGAGTCAGCCCCATACCGGACAGGGGCTGACTAAAGATATCTCCCTCACAGGATGCAAGATTATTAGTGACCACCCGGTCACTCGGGGAACCCTCCTCAGCCTGACCATTTCCCTTCCTGACGGAGAAGGTCCGCTCTGCCTCACCTCAGCGCATGTTGTCTGGGTCTCGGGATGCCAGTTTTCCGTTCGATTCATGCAGCTCTCGCAAGACCTGCGCAAACGGCTGCAAGCCTGTATCTGGAAAAACATCTCGCATACGACCGTTCACGATCAGCGGCCCCGATTCCGGCTGGTCTAAAGCTCCCCGCTTCATAGCTCCTTCGCGAGGCCCCGCCGGTGCGTTACCGGCGGGGCCTTTGCATATTAGGAACCGGCAGAGCCCCCTCCGCATCCCGTATTCCTGCAATACCCACAGATCTGATGCTGCGTAGCGCCAATCGTGACGCGGCTTTCTGACATAGCCCCCCTTCAGCAGGGTCCCCTCACCCCTCGCCTAGGGGGCTGTCAAACGGCCTGCCTCGGGGTAGGGTTACATCATCACCAGGAGGCGTCAGAACATGAATTGGTGGAAATCAGACTCGACAACCTCATCCTCACACACGGCCTTGGCGGGAACGGAGCGACGGCAGGATCCGCGGATCGGCGGGACCTTCAAGGTTCGATATTCGGGCGCGGACGGCCAAAAGATTGTGATGGGCCATGCAACCATCGTTGATCTATCTCGCCGCGGCTTCGGCCTCACGGGCGCCCGGGGGCTCAAACAGGGGATGGAACTCGCGCTCTTTCTCGAACTGCCCGAGGCTGAACGCCCTCTCTGCATCCCGCAAGTTCGGGTCCTGTGGACGGACGGCCAGCGCTGCGGCATGCAGCTCCCGCCTCAGAAAATCGGGACGATGGATTGGATGGATGCCCTCCTTGACTGTCACTAGACCGCGACGCCCGTCACGGCGTGAAAGGATCCGGTTATGTCACTGCACCCTGCCCTGAAGGCACCAGGACTCCTCGACAGCCCCTTGACTGAACGGCGCGGGATCGACCGCATCCCTCTCTCGTTTGGCCTGATGTATTCGGGGCTGAACGACACCGGCGTCATTATGGGCAATGGCACAGTCGTGGACATGTCGCGGGGAGGATTGGGAGTCCGGGGCAACCAACCGGTCAACGTCGATATGGATCTCACCCTGTTTCTCTCTCTGCCCGAGAAGAAAGATCTGCCCTTCGTCGTTCAGGCTCAAGTCGCGTGGGTCCATGGACATCGGTTTGGCCTGAGACCCCAACATATTCCGGCCGCCTCAGAACATCGCCTGCAGCGGTTTATCCAGTCATTCTTTCACACCGCTCACACCAGCGGGAAAGCCTAACAGGAGCACCTCGATGTCTTTAGCCACCTCCCAGCAGAATTCTCAATCACGAGCAGACCAGCGACAAACCTATCGCATCACCGTGACCCGACGCCTGCGGTTTGCGCAGCGCCATACAACCAGCCGGACCGGCAAGGCCCTCCTGCTCGATCTCTCTGACGCCGGGTGCAGCCTCGAAAGCAACACCCGTCTCACGGTGGGAGAGAGACTGGCCCTGGTCCTCGAGCTTCCGCAGACGGTGCTGATTACGGATGCGCAGGTCGTGTGGATCGACGGGTCCCGGTACGGACTGCGCTTTGCACGCGTGAGCCCGCTCGAACGTTCACGCCTTCGCCGGTTCCTGTGGAAGCATCTCCCCGATGCGGCCATGAGCGATCTTCTCCCGCTCTTTGCCACGGTTGAAGAACCGCACTACTCGCACACAGGGCTACAGGCAATGAAATAACGGTCCCCGTCGATTCAAGCCATTGCTTGTCTTCCCCGTTCTGCCCATGCTATCGTTTTAGTGAGTAACCACTCACTCACCGGATTATGACGCGGATATCCCGACCTTCCAGACGATCCAGCCAGGAGCGGCAAGCCAGTCTTATTCAGGCGGCCACCACGCTGTTTGCCAAAAAAGGCTTCAACGGCACGACCACGAAAGAGATCGCCAGGGCCGCCGGCGTCAGTGAGGCCCTGGTCTTCAAGCACTTTCCGACCAAACGCGCCCTCTATGCGGCCATCCTTGCGGAAAAAGTCACGGTCAGCGAACTCCTCGGCGCGATCGAGGAGTCCGCCAAGAAGCGGGACGACCGGCGCGTGTTCACCTTGATCGCCAGCTACCGGATTCGCCCCGGCGTCGACCCCACGTTACTGCGACTCTTGCTCTTTAGCGCGTTGGAAGGGCACGAACTGTCCGACATGTTTTTCGGCAAGCACCACAAAGTCTTCTATGACCATCTAGCCGCCTACATTCACACGCGGGTTGAGGACGGCGCCTTCCGGCAGATCGATCCCCTCTTGGCCGCCCGTGCCTTCATCGGCATGGTCGTCCACCATCGCCTGCTGCACGAAATCTTCGGGGTCCCGATCGATCGCCCCTATGACGACACCGTCTCCACCTATGTCGACATCTTTCTCCAAGGACTCGTGGCGGCGCCTTATGCCAGCCGCGCCAGAAAGTTAAAGACCCGAATATGAGGTCATTGAAGCAACACCCCTTCGTCACTCTCGGCGTGATCATTTTTTTCGCCATCACCACCCTGGTGGTATTCCGTCTGAGCAGCGGCGCCAAAACCGATAGCAAGAAGACGCGCGTCATCACGGTGGGAACGATCTCCCCGTTGAAACAGGATCTCCCCATCCGCCTGGCCTACACGGCCGACATCATCCCCAACCAGGTCGTGAACCTCTTCTCCCGGGTCGATGGCTATATCGCCAAGATTCACGTGGACAAGGGGGATCACGTCAAAGCCAATCAATTGCTGGTCGAGATCGACCACACCGACTATCTGCATGCCGTCAATCAGGCCAAGGCTAATCTCGCGGCGGCCAAAGCCAAAGTCACCCAGCAGCAAGCGGCCGTCCGCAACGCGACGCTGACGCTCGACCGGATGCAAGCCCTCATTAAAGACCAGTTTATCTCTCAGCAGGATTTGGACAACGCGCAGGTAAACTTCGACGGCGCCTCTGCCGCCCTGGAATCCCTCCAGGCCCAGGTCAAGCAGATGGAAGTTGCGCTCGCCCAGGCGGAGACGAATCTCGCGTACTCCTATATCCGCGCACCCTTTGCCGGCTATGTCGCAGAACGCAACCTCGATCCGGGCGCCAACGTCACCAGCGCCACCGCCAGCACCTCGACGAATTCGCGCGGCATCCTGAGTCTGCATGAGATCGAGACCGTGCGGATTCTGATCGAAGTCGTCGAAAAAGATATTCCTCTCGTTCACATCGGACAGAAAGCAGAAGTTCGCGCCGAAGCCTATCCGGATCGGGTGTTCGACGGAACCGTCACGCGTATCGTCCAGGCACTCAATCGTGCCACTCGCACCATGACAGTCGAGATCGATCTCTCCAATAAGGACCGGGCGTTGAAGGGCGGCATGTTCGCGCGCGTCGAAGCCTTGGTGGGTACCCACCGACAGGCCGTGCAAATCCCGATCGACGCCGTCAGCCGGCTGGAAGACCTGCAGTATGTCTACATCGTGCGGGACGGCAAGGCTCAACGCGTGAATGTCGAAATCGGCGCCCGCGAGGAAAATCGCGTGGAAATTACCAAGGGGCTGAGCGGCAGCGAACAGGTCATCGTCTCGGGCAAAGACCTCGTGCACGACGGCACCCCTGTCCAGACACAGTCGCTCGCGCCCAATGTGCCGATCGAATCTCCGGCACCTACGTCAGTTTCACCCGCCCCCGCCAAAGGATAGATCCGTATATGTGGCTGACGCTCCTGGCACTCAGGAATCGCATCGGCATTCTGATGCTCTCGCTCGCGATGGTGGTGCTGGGCGTCACCTCGCTGGAACGGTTGCCCGTCGATCTCTTCCCCAATATCCAGGTGCCGGTCGCGTTCGTCGGAGTCATCTATAAAGGTGCGCCGCCGCTCGACATCGAACAAAGCGTCGTCTATCCCATCGAAAAAGCCGTGAGCTCCGCCTCCAACGTGGAGCACGTGGAGTCCTTCTCGAAACAAGGCATCGGCGCGGTCCAGATCTGGTTCAACTGGGGGGCAGACATCAACGTCGGCCAAATGGAGGTGATGCAACGCATCACTCAGATTCTGAACAGTCTGCCGCCGGGCATCTTGCAACCCTTTATCGTGAAGTTCGACGTGTCCAACATCCCCGTGTCGTTCGTGACTGTCTCCAGCGACGATCTGGACGAACGGGCCCTCTATGACCTGGCCTACAACACGATCGCCCCGCAGATCGAACAGATCGCCAACGTCGCCGCCGCCACGGTGGAAGGCGGCAAGATCCGCCAGATCAACATCAACCTGGACCCGGCCTTGCTCAATGCGCGCGGGCTCTCGATTCTCGATGTTGTGAAGTCCGTCAAAGCGGCCAATCTGATTCTCCCATCCGGCGATTTGAAGGCGGGAAATCTCGACTACAATGTCTTCACCAACAATCAGTTCAAGACCGTCGATCCGATCCAGGACGTCATCGTCAAAGTGAATCAGCAGGGCAGCCCGGTCCGCGTCCGCGATGTCGGAACCGTGACCGACTCCTCCGACATCCAGACCAATATCGTCCGCACCGACGGCACCAGGGCCGTCTATCTCCGCGTGAACAAACAGCCCATCGCCAACACCGTGGGAGTCGTAGACGCCCTTCGGGCAGCACTCCCCAAGATGATCGGTATTCCGCCCGGCGTGAAGCTCGGCATCTCCTTCGATCAATCCGTCTACATTCGCCAATCCATCCAGAACCTGATCGAGCAGGCGCTGCACGGATCCCTGCTCGCCGCCGCCGTCATTCTGATTTTTCTACGCAATCTGACCAGCACCCTGATCATTTCCGTTTCGATTCCGCTGTCGATCCTAGTGACCTTCATCGTGCTCTACTTCACCGGCCAGACGCTGAACGTGTTTACCCTCGGCGGCCTTGCCCTGGGCATCGGCCGGCTCGTCGACGACTCGATCGTGGAATTAGAAAATATTCAGCGGCATCTGAACACGACGCCGCGCCGGTGGGACGCCATCCTGGAAGCCGCCCGCGAAGTCGCCATGCCGATCTTCGCCTCGACCGTCACGACAGTGGTCGTCTTCTTGCCCATGTTCTTCGTCGTCGGCATCGCCAGGCTCTTGCTGATTCCGCTGACCGTCACCATCGCGATCGCCCTCTTCACCTCCTTCTTCATCTCGCGCACAGTGACCCCGGCACTCTGCTTCAAGTTTCTAAGGCCCGAACAGGAGGCACACCGGTCTATGCCAGCCTGGTTCGTGCGCCTCATGGACTGGAGCCGCGACCGCTACGAGTCCCTGGATCGCAGCTATGAAGACTCGCTACGCTGGGTGCTCGCGCACCGCCGCCTGTTCATCGCGACGATCGTGCTGATCTTCATCGGCTCCCTCCTGCTGCTCCCGATGATCGGCACGGAGTTCCTGCCGGTCTCGGACGAAAGCCAATTCCGTATCGTCCTGCGCGCCCCGGTCGGTCAGCGCGTGGAGAAAACTGAGCAGCAGGTCGCCGAAGTCGAACGGGTGCTCAGAGAAAACATTCCTCCCGATGAACTGGAAACGATGGTCTCCAGCACCGGCGTCCTCGCCCAGGGCCGCTCCTCCCTCTTCAATCCCAATACCGGCCCGCATACCTCCGTCATCTCCGTCTACCTCACCCCGCCGGATAAACGGAAACGCAACCAGGTACAGGTCATGAACGACGTGCGGCCGAAAGTCATCAAGCTCTTCCCCGGCGTGGCCATGTTCTTCGATCCAGGCGGACTCGTGAAACGGGTGACCAGCTTCGGCTCACAGAAATCGATCGACGTCGAGATTTACGGGTACGACTTTGAAAAAGCGCGCACCGTGATCCGCCAGGTCGAAGACGCCATGCACAAGATACCGGGGATCGCCGATATCGAAGTGAGCCGGGAAGAGAACTACCCGGAGATCAACGTGGTAGTGGATCGGGAAAAGGCGGCGCTGCTCGGCATCAGTGAAACCGACGTGGCCAACGCCGTACTGTTCTCCCTCAACGGAAACGGCCAGACCGACCCGATCATCTATACCGACCCGCAGAACGGGAATGAGTACTACATCAGCGCCTGGCTGGCCGAAGAGCACCGCAAGGATCTCACCGACCTGGACAACATTCTGCTCACGACGAAGGCCGGAGAGCCGGTGCTGCTCAAGAACATGGCCTCACTAAAGCTGAACGCCGGCCCGGTGAAGATCGACCGGAAATATTTTCAGCGCGTCGTCCATATTACCGCCAACCCCACCACGCGCCCGCTGGGCGCTATTGCCGAAGACATGGAAGCGGCCTTTGCCGCTATCCAACTGCCGACCGGATTCACCATCAAGTTGGCTGGCCAGATTCAGCAGCAGCGGGAGACCTTCCAAGGGCTGCAGTTCGCCACCGTCCTCGCGTTGGCGCTGGTCTATATGGTAATGGCCGCGCAGTTCAAATCGCTGATTGACCCCTTCATCATCATGTTCTCGGTGCCGATGGGGTTCCCCGGCGTGATCCTGATCCTCTTCCTGACCAACACCACCCTGTCGACCACCTCGATGATGGGCATCATCATGATGCTCGGGATCGTCGTCTCGAACGGCGTGCTGCTCGTCGATTATACGAACGTACTGCGCCGCAGAGGCCACTCGTTGTCGGATGCGGTCATCACGGCCTCGCGCACACGGTTGCGTCCGATCCTGATGACCTCGCTCGCCACGGTCTTCGGCCTGCTGCCGATGGCCATCGGCTGGGGCACCGGCGGAGAAACCAACGCGCCCTTGGCACGGTCAGTCGTCGGAGGGCTCAGCGTCTCAACGCTGCTGACCCTCTTCCTCGTGCCGACCATGTATATGATCTTTGAAGAATGGAACCCGAGAAAATTCGAGAAGGAGGAGCAGCAACCCTCCACTCCCCTAGGACAGACGACCCCGCTTCCGGCATTAGAGTAGCCCCGGCACAGCCCCTTCAGGCTGGTCCTGCCTGCGCCTCTTCTTCTGTCCCTAGCGTCTCCAAACTCGTACGACCCAGCGTGCCGTCGCGAAAATCGGCTAAGAGAATCCTGGCCGCCTTGTCCCGATCCAAGGCCCCGCCGCTTCCGGCCA
>FSSH01000223.1_pt1 | contig 197410 bp, 202 predicted proteins | sample 1166101 | NCBI WGS metagenome assembly FSSH01 (sample SAMEA32972668, study PRJEB13176) | freshwater metagenome | biome: Drinking water system; feature: Biomass in drinking water that filtered by 0.45 um membrane; material: drinking water | place: USA | collected 2012-12-20 | depth 0 m
GGCACCATTTCGGACTCTTCAGAGTCCTCAAGACTTAACCCATTGAAAATCCTGAAAGGAATCGCCGCTTTGGCGGTTCTATATCCCTCATTTCGCTTATAGCGAATGCGGCCCTCAAATGTGAGTTTTAGGGCCGCGCGCTTGTCCACCAGATCGCCAAAAACCCACATTTTACTGGGGTTTTCGAGGAATTCCATGGCGGTTCTATAAGTTGTGTCGAAGTCTGCGAGCGGACGACCGCAATTTGCGATTTTTTCCTTGGCTTCGACCTTGGCGGCTTCGAGTGAACGCAGGCGGTTTTCATATGCGCCGATCAGCGCATCCGAGTCTGCATTCACGATGCGATCCACCAATTGCTCAATCTGCTTTTCAAGGCGCGTCACTTCGGCAGCGAGGTGCGCGCGATTGCCTTGTGCGCTGGCCACGCGCGCATTCCAGAGATCGCGAAACATTTCGGTCGCGAGTTCATAGAGTTCGCGTGACGGGCTGAGCGCCGCGAGCACTTCCTTGAATTCATCCTCAAGCGCATCGCGCTTGATCGACTTGCCGTATGAGCAGCAGTCTTTTGTCTGACAGAGATAATAGGGGTAACGCGCATTGCGTCCCTTCGTCCAACACGCCGTCAGCGGTTGGCCGCAATCATCACACTCGACAAATCCGCGAAGTGGAAAATCGGCATTGATGTCTTTGCGCGCGGGAAGTTTGGCATTGCCCTTCAAACGATCCTGCACGGCATTGAATGTCACGAGACTGACAATCGGCTCATGCTTCGCCGCGAGCATATGAATGTTCCACTTGGGATAGTTCAGATAGCCCGCGTAGTGAACGCGTTCGAGCAGTTCGAGCACGCGCTCGACTGTCATCGCTTCGCGGCGCGAGCGCGGCCACACCGGATGCGCTTCGAGATAGCGCATGATTTCCGCAGGCCCAGCAAAGCGACCCGACGCATAGCCTTCGAAGATTTCCTGTATGAGCGATGCCACAGGTTCATCGCGCACGAGCAAATTGCCGTGACCGGCAACGCGCTCGAACTTATATCCAATCGGCGCACGGAACGACCAATAGCCGTTCATCATGCGACCGCGCATTCGGTTGCGCGTCGTCTCTCTAATTTTTTGGCGCGCGTGCTGCGATACGCTCGCGAGCACATGCTCCATCAAGCTTGAATCGGAATCATCATCGTCAAAATCGATGGAAGGTGATTTGAGAATGCCGCCAGCTTTGCGGATTTTATCGCGGAGCGTCAGGTGAGCTTCAAGGCCGCGCGCAAGGCGCGAGATGTCATCGATGATGACGATGTGCGGCTCTTTGCGCGACTTCAAAAATGCGATCATCGCTTTCATCGCAGGGCGATTGACGAGCGAGCCGGAGGCATCGTCTTTGAAAATCTCTACGACTTCCAGTCCGCGATATTTTGCGAATTCCTCACAACGCGCGCGCTGGCTTTCAAGCCCATCGCCTTCGCGTAATTGTTTCTGGCTAGAAACGCGGCAGTAAATGACTGCCTTCGTCGCTTGCATATCTGTCTGATAGTTCATCATGGCGCACATCCATTTCCAATTCGTTTTGGGTGATCGCGCCCTCTGTTATGAGGTCAACTCGTGCCGCATCTTGGCGGTTGCCAAGATTAGCATGGATTGCGGCAGTTTGAAAAGAGTCGACAAGCTTGCTTCGGATCGCAAGTTGCACCGGATCAACGCCGAATGCCTTGTCGATAAAGACTTGCAGCAGGCTCGCAACCGAGCGGATGACTTCGTCCTTCCGCTCTAATGGAGCCTCGATTGATGCGACTATCTCACGATAGCGTGCCAATCTATCTGGCCTGATCTCAAGCACGATACACCTAACCAAATCCATCGATGCGCCACCACGGCGCTATCTGGGATTTGATCTATTTCTTTTGGGTTGGGTACATGGGGGAAACTCGCCGGTTTCCTTCATATGATTGCCCCGCAATCATCCGCCATGACCATCTATTACAATGTTACCACAAATTGATTGAAAATGTCAAAGAAATGGCGGAATTCCGCCATTCATCGCCCAAGCCCGCGTTCTTTTCCGATCATGCGTTCGCCAACAGTGCGAATCTTGTTGATGCGCCTGATATGATCATATCGCGCCCATTGTTTGGCAGCGGCCCGCATCCTTTGCTCCGGATCGTCCTTTGAAAAAAACGGCCTCAACGCGGGAGGATGCCCGTGTGTATTGAGCAGATCGCGATAGCGTGCATGGGTGAGTTGAGGTTCGCAGAGAACGAACCGAGCATCTAGGCGCTTAATGGCATCGGCCACGCGATCATGGACGCGCCATTCCCAAAAGCTTTGCGTCCCTTCATTGTTGAACCTCGACGTCAGAGTTGAATTCTCATTCATTCTCATGTCCTTCGATGTGGATTGGCGTGCGGCTAGCCGCGACCTAGATCATTCGACTTTCGACCCGCCATTCGATCCGCCGCACGGTCGATGCGTTGGAGGTTTTTCGAGAGTCGCTGTTTTGCGAGGTGCCCCGCCGCGCGCAGAAGGTGTCCTTTGCGATCATTCGTTGCCCATGACGGCTGCAATGCCGGTGCATTGCCTTCGCGCTTCAAGAGGCGGTCAAAATAGTTCGCCGTCCATTGCCCCTTGCATCGCTCGAACTGCTTTTCAGCAAATTGCGTGACGCGTTCATGCTTCGATTGCACGGCAACATCGCGCGGTTTCGCGTCCGCGCGCGCGTTAAAATCAGGCGACACTTTCATCAGAGGTATCCCTTGTGAAGCGCACGCACATCGCCGAGCTGATTCCACGGATCGACTGCGTAGAACGGCACGCAGTCGGAGACGATCAGATGCGGCATGGTTGCGACTTTGATGATTTGCTTGGTCAGACCGAGACCGAGAATATCTTCGGCCTGCAACACGCTGCGCTTTGACTCGCCAAGATTGGCGGCAGCGGTTTCGACCGTGCCCCCATTGTGTGAGACACCGCGATTCAGGATCGTTTTGTTACCCGACCAGAGTTCGACATCGCGTATCAAGTCAGGCTCGCTTATGGAGCGCATGGTGACGACAGCGGCTTGATCCTCAAATTCCTTCGCCAAAACTTCCGGCCACCGTTCGCGCAGTGAGAACCTACCCTGCGCAAAGAACCAGAGCTGGATTCCCTTTGACCGATAGAGCCGCGTTGCCTTCGGCACGGCGTTGATTGGCGGAAGCTGCGCAAATTCGTCGAGGATGAAAATCGTCTTGAGAGGCCCTCGCTCTTTCGCGATGGTCTCGATCTCATAGTTTGTTGTGAGTGACATCCACGGAGCACCAACAGCCAGTTTTTCCGATGGCAGAATTTTGAACACCGTCGTCGCATCGTGTTTCAAAGTTCGGAAATCAAATTCGTGAGCGGACGTTGCGTCCGCAAGCGCAGAACCTGGTGCAAACGGTTCGAGCGCATCGCACAGAGCTGATTTATAAGCTTCCCATTGTTTCGGCGCATCATGGCGCACGAGATTGAAGCTCGCAGCGCGGCCTTCAATCGATGGGACGCCGCACGTTTCCATCATCGCAAATTGCGCGCCGAGATCGAAGCCGCCGGAATTCGCGAACGACCAGAGCCGCGAAGGGATACAATTCTCGGGATCGAAGATCGCAAGATATTCGAGCACCGTGGCGGTTAGACGGATTGCGCCATTGCGCACCCACTCTTCACCGCCGACCTGATTCATCGCGCGCGGCAGCAAGATATGCGCAATTTCGTACGCCTCAGTATCGATGCGCTCTCCGCTGCGAATGACATCGATCAGAATGTGAAACGGATTGACCCTTGTGTTCGGAAATTGGTCGCCGTTGATTTCGAACGGATTGAGGAACACGACTTTTTGTCCGAGCACATCGCGGCGATACGCCGCCGACACGAATGCGTTCTCTCCGTCTTTGGGATCGCACACGATCAACGAGCAATTCCGCAGATGCCCGAGATTAGGCAGAATGAGATCACGGCCTTTGCCCGCGCCAGTTCGCGCGTAGGTCAAAAGCGGACCATCACCGCCGAAAAACAAAAGGCGGCCATCAAGGCCGCCCAGAAAAATTCCATCATTGTTGAAGAGGCCGCTTGCATTCACTTCGTGAAGGTTTGCAAGCCTCCCATTACCGAGCGCGTGCGACGGAGCTGCATGACGCATCGCATTTTCCATCGCGTGCGCACGCATCCGTGCGCGCGCGGCATGATCAGCTTCGAGCGTTTGGCGATGCACGGACATGAACGTGTTCATGCCCGTGCCAAATCGTCCGCCGCGCATATCAGTTGCTCCCGCCCATCGTGACCGGCTGTTCGCTCAGCACGGGCGGAGGAGGGATCGGCACCGGCTGATAGCGCGCAAGTTCAGCGCGAACAGATTCAGGTGACGGGATGCCGGTATCCCAGCCAGTCACATCGATGCGCGCGCCTTCCATCGCTGCCTGCGTCATGCGATTGGAAAGATCGCGCGACATCGCATCGGAATAGGCAAGTGCATCATTGCCCGAGCCGTTTTCGAGAGCGTTCGCGCCGTGCCCGAACAGGCGCACGAGATTTATGATCCCCGTCTCACTGCTCGACTGCGCGTTCGCTTGGTTCATGCGCATACGCGCATATTCGCCCTGCATTTGGGTTGCGGCCTGCGCATAAACTTGAGCGCGCTGATAGAGGGCTTGATAGTTGTTATTCGTCGCCGTCATCGCCGCGCGATACGCCTCTGCATTCTGTTCGCTGGCAACGCGCGCCTCAGCCGCCCACGCATCCAGCCGACCTTGCTGATTAAGTTCAGCCGCTTTGACGGCAGATGCGATGCGCGCATCATATGTCCCGATGATCGTGGAGGGACGCCACGTGTCAGGCGCATATTTTTCTGCGCTCGCAAGCGCGAGCGCGCCGAGCACAAACACCGATGCGGTTTTCAGGATCGATGGAATCTGAAACCGGCGACGCGGCTCGTCGATTGCCTCGACGTAACGCGGACGCGATTGCACTGGCAGATTTTCCGACGAGCGCGCTTGCCGCGCGCCGTCATCATCGTAGTCGATTTGATATTGGACAGACATAGACTGAACTCCACGCCGAGGGATTTCGGCATGGAGTTCAAATCAGATTTCGCTTTGAAGGTTGGGGGAAAGTCTAATCCCGTCACGTTCGACAGGATCAGTCGGGGATGATCCGCTTCGCGACGTTCGGAAAACGAATTGCGATCCCGAGATACAGAAGTTCGAGACGCGGAATGACCTTTGCTTGTGGTGCCTGACGAGGAGGCTCGACAGCGCATTTCAGGAAATCGCTTACCCAGCGCAAGCTACCGTCGAACTCCGTTCTCAGAACATCGTCAGGTTCAATGTCGAGAGGATCGATCCTGCGACCATTGGCATCGATGATGATGCCTTTGTATTCCCAGATCGTCGCGCACAGCCAATCGACTACCAAGCGACGGCTGAGCGGCACGAGGTTCGCATATGTGATCGCAAGGCGATGATATGCGGGGATGGTGGCGAGTGCCGACAATGCCGGAAGGAGGATAACGCCCTCGTCGGTGTTATCGTTCGCGGGACTGCAAATGCAGAACCCCTTGCGGCTTCCTCCACACTTGCAGACATCGCGCTCGCTCATACACTGCTCCCTAATGTGGAGCAGACAGAGCGACATGATTGGCGCGCTTTCTCCACTGAGACCAATTACATTTTTTGCGATTTTTTTCCAGATTATTCGGTCGAAGCGTTTCTATTTGTCGATGAACTGAGGCATCGGTTCTACCGACTCCGCACAGGGGTAACAGGCGTGCTAACGCCGACTGCAAGATGTGTGCGTAACTACAAACTGCGTTTGCGTTTCACACATCTTGGCAAGGGAGACGCTGCGCTCTCCCGTTGCATCCCTCTCGCGGCTGACACACCCATCACCCCCAGCCGAACCAGATCTGCGTTGCAGATTGCGGCGAGGGTGGAATGTGTCAGCGCAACGCATGGCCGTTGCATCGCCAGTCAGAGAGCGTTCCCGCTCCCCAACACCCCATGACCAAAGGGAGACTTCGCTCTCCCTTGGAACCCATCGACCAACCGTCCGCCGGTTGGATGCCGTCATGGCTTTCGCGCCCTGAACCACGAGCAGGGGCGTGCGTGCCCCTTGCAACCCAGCCGCACAATTGGAAAAGTATGCTTACGGCGACAGACTAGATTTGCTCGAAAGCCGTTAAAACATCTTGGCTAGAGCAGATGGCAGCCCTACCTATCTACCTGCCAAGATCGGACAAATTTCGCAGAAATGTCATGGCTTTGCGCTTGTGGATAATAGGTGCTTTAAATAGAATTACTCGCGCGACAGTGATATCGTATGCCAAAAGGATAAGTGGAGATCATCGAAATGTCAGAACCTACAATTACATGCCCCAATTGTCGGACTGAAATTCGTCTCACTGAGTCTTTGGCTGCGCCTCTGATTGAAGCCACTCGGCGTCAATTTGAAGAAAAAATGTCATTGAAGGATGCTGAGGTCGCCGAAAGGGAGCTCAGCGTAAAATCACAAGAAGCCGCGTTGGCCGAATCCAAACGTCAGATGCATGAAAGTGTAGCGGCACAAGTGGCGGAGCAGGTTCAAATCGAACGCGCTCGCGTTGCAGAGGAAGAGGCTGCGAAGGCCAAACGGGCTTCGGCATCGGAATTGGAGAGCAAGGCGCAAGAGCTGACTGAATTGAAAGGGCTACTGACGGAGCGCGAGGAAAAGTTGGCTGAAGCGCAGAAGGTGCAAGCCGATCTAATTCGTAAGCAGCGTGAACTTGACGACGCTAAACGTGAGTTTGAACTGACAATAGAAAAGCGTGTGCAAGATAGCCTCCAAGAGGTGCGGGACAAAGCGCGGAGTGAAGCTGAGCAAAGCTTGAGCTTAAAGGTTCTTGAAAAAGATCAAACAATCGCATCTATGCAAAAAACTATCGCCGAACTCAAACAAAAATCAGAACAAGGTTCCCAGCAATTGCAGGGCGAGGTTTTAGAATTGGAGCTGGAGAATCTCCTGCGCTCGCGGTTTCCCTTTGATAGAATCGAGCCGGTCGCAAAAGGCGAATTCGGCGGCGATGTATTGCAGGTGGTATTCTCGCCCAGCGGACAAAGAGTCGGCTCCATACTTTGGGAGTCAAAACGCACAAAAAATTGGAGCGATTCTTGGCTTGTGAAGCTGAGGGAAGATCAACGAACAGCGAAGGCCGAAGTTGCAATACTCGTATCACAAGTTCTACCGAAGGCAGCAGACACGTTTGATATGGTAGATGGCGTTTGGGTCACAACCCCGAAGACGCTTTTGCCGGTGGCGACAGTGCTGAGGGATTCTCTTTTGCAAATTGGCATGGCTCGACAGGCCTCAGAGGGGCAACAGACCAAGACCGAAATGGTATATCAGTATCTCACCGGCCCGCGCTTCAGGCAGCGCGTTGAGGCAATTGTTGAAGCGTTTTCGTCGATGCAGTCCGACCTTGATCGCGAACGTCGCGCCATCATGAAGCAGTGGTCGAAGCGTGAGGAGCAGATCGAACGGGTGATGGGTGCGACCGTTGGGATGTGGGGAGATTTTCAGGGGATCGTCGGGCAGTCTCTCCATGAAATCAAAGGTCTTGAATTCGATGCCCTAGATGAAGATTCCAACGATACGAAAGCGCTGCCTGAATCATGACAAAATCCGTTCATTGCCCATACCGACAGGCCGCTCTCCTACAGCAAGCGCTTGCACCTGACAAAATGAGGGTTGCGTTTTTACTAGGCGCGGGTTGCCCAGTTTCCGTTCGCGTTGTCGATGGTGCGTCAAACACTCCTTTGATACCCGATATCAAAGGGCTGACCGACAAGGTAAAAGCTGCGCTGGAATCAGACTCGGTATCAAAGCCGCATTTCGATCAGTTGATTGCGCGCTTTGGTGCGGATTATCATACCATTGAGGACATTCTGAGTGAGATACGCGCACTGCAAAATGTGGTGCGAAACGGACAAATCGACGGCTTAGATCAAGCCGCACTTTCCACATTGGACGCCAAAATCTGCAAACTAACGACGGATGAAGTCGGCGTCGATTTGCCTGAGCCTGATACCCCCTACCATAGGTTCGCGATGTGGGTCGGTGGTATTCAGCGAACCTACCCCGTCGAGATATTTACTCCGAACTACGATACCTTGGTCGAGCAAGCTTTGGAGGCACGCCGCATTCCTTATTTTGATGGCTTTGTTGGATCAAAAGAGGCGTTCTTTGACTTAACATCAATGGAGAATGACAAACTCCCAGCACGATGGAGTCGCCTTTGGAAGGTTCACGGCTCAATCAATTGGTGGAGAACGGCGTCAGAAGACGTTGTCCGCCGCGAAAAGGGCGGCACTGGCGATCGCCAAATGATTTATCCATCCCATTTGAAATACGATCAAAGTCGTAGAATGCCTTATCTGGCGATGCTTGATCGGATGCGTGATTTCTTATCTCGTGGGCAAGCTGTGCTGGTCACATGCGGCTACTCGTTCGCAGATCAACATCTGAACGAAATTATCACCCATGGACTTCGCAGCAACCCGACAGCCATATGTTTCGGATTGTTGTTTGGTGAGCGATCACAATATGCTGCCGCGTTTGCGACAGCGCGCAAGCATCCGAACTTGAGTCTTTTGGCCGAAGACGGTGCAATATTAGGCACGGCAGAATGCGATTGGCGCGCTGATGAAAAGACAGATGATTTTATGCACGACATTGGTGTCGTAAAAAATTCGGGCGATACGAATTGCCGTTTCGTGCTTGGCGATTTCAAGAAATTTGGAGACTTCCTTACAAGACAAATCGTCCGGCACGGTGTGGATGAGGACCATCCTGATGGTGCGTGATCCGACCTACATCGGTTCCGTTCAAGATGTTCACGGTTCAACGGTTACGGTCGAACTGAGCAACGATACCGTCACGGGCTTGGGCTTTGTTGATGGCGAGGGGTATCGCATCGGGCAAGTCGGAAGTTTTGTCCGCATACCGATGGGCTTTGTCGATCTCTACGGTGTCGTCTCGCAGGTTGGAGCCGGAGCAGCACCAGCTTCCGACATAGAGCGCCAAGCATTCGGAAACCGATGGATCACTGTTCAGCTCGTTGGCGAAGGGCAGCGAAGCGGTCGATTTGAACGTGGGATTTCTCAGCATCCTACTATTGAGGATTCTGTTCATATAGTGACCGAAGCGGATTTGCTGGCCATTTATGGTTCCGGCGATCCACAGGATTTTGTATCGGTTGGTCATCTAGCAAGCGCGGAATCCATTCCTGCGCTCGTCAACATCAACAAACTGGTGACGCGCCATTCGGCGGTTGTGGGCACAACTGGTGCCGGCAAGTCCACCACCGTCGCTGGCTTACTGAATGCACTTTCCGATCCTGACCGATACCCCTCCGCGCGCATACTCGTGTTCGATGTGCATGGCGAATATGCGAAGGCAATGGCGGAAAGAGCCAATGTGTTTCGCGCGGAACCGGATCAATCCAAAGGACAGATCGAACTTCAAATCCCATTTTGGGCGTTGAGCTTCAGCGCATTGCTGACTCTCGCATTTGGAAACTTGAGCGACGCTCAAGCCGGAGTCGTCGCGGATTTGATCGTCGAATTGAAGCGTGAGAGTCTTCACAACCAACCACGCGATGGGTTTGATCCATCGCGCGTGACCGTCGATTCCCCAATCCCGTTTTGTATCCACAAGCTCTGGTTTGAGCTGCATAAGCGCGAGCATAGCACCTTCATACCGACGCCTGGTGGCGCAGCAGATGAGGTCGAGCCTGCCTACGTCTGCGATGCAAATGGGAATCCAATCCAGCTTGGCAATGCGATGGCGGTTATTCCACCATCCTATCGCACGATCAAAACCACCGGTCCTGCGGCAGAGCGAGTCCAGCAGGGCAGAGACATAATCGGTATCCGCCAACAATTGGCGGGCCTCGCATCACGCTTGCGTGATCCGCGCCTGTCGTTTCTTTTTGGCGCAAGCGATTGGCTGCCGGATATCAACGGCATAACAAATCTTGATCTTGATAGCCTACTTCAAAGTTGGATTGGGAGTCCGCAGCCAGTCACCATTTTGGACCTCTCAGGAGTTCCGTCATCAATTCTGACTGAGCTAATTGGTGCTTTATTGCAGGTTATATATGACGCCATTTTCTGGGCCAAAAATTTGCCAGAAGGCGGCAGGGAACGACCTCTCTTGCTGGTGTTGGAGGAAGCTCACGCATACCTTTCAAAAGATAACGCTGGCTCTGCCGCAAACGCAGTCAGGAGGATTGCAAAGGAAGGCCGGAAGTATGGCGTCGGTATGATGATCGTAAGCCAGCGACCGTCAGAGATTGATTCCACGGTCCTTTCTCAATGCGGCACAATGTTCGCAATGCGATTGTCAAACGACACTGATCGAGGCCACATCACCAGCGCTGCTTCAGACAGTCTCAAGGGACTTTTTGATATGCTTCCAATTCTCCGAGTTGGCGAAGCGATCATCGTGGGCGAGGCTGTGAGCCTTCCAATCCGAACACTTATTTCTCCCCCGCCGGTTAACCGTCGACCCGATAGCACCGATCCTTTGGTGGTCGTGCGAGGCGATGCAGATGGATTCTGTGGCCCAGCGGGATGGGGGCAGAAGCGCGATCCGGTCGATTACCGGCCAATGATACGGCAGTGGCGATTGTTGAGTCCACATTACCAGCATCAAATCGATCCCGTTGCGGACGAAGCACCAGTTCAAAACAATCAAGCAGAGGAGTGAGCCAATGGAATGGGTAGCTACACCAGAATCATCAAATCTTTCTAGATTCGGATATGACGCAGGGTCGATGATATTGCAGGTCGAATTCAAGAATGGCGGGCTATATAATTATTTCGACGTTCCCCAGCATGTCTTTGACGCTATGAAGCAGGCTCCGTCCAAGGGGCAATATCTAGCACATGATATAAAGGGCAATTTCCGTTACGCACGCGTTTGATTTGTTGACGACTGCCTCTCGTCCTTCCGCTGCACCCTGAGTTTCATCCGCGAATGTGGCTGTGGTCGTCGTCCCGTCAACAGGCGGCCCGATCCATTCGCTGCGCTCCCGTGTTGCCCGTTTCGCCTGACGGCTGACAGTCCGACTTTCCCCCAGCCTGTTCCCTTCGCGTCCTCAGGATACAGCGAAAGGAGATCAGGACATGACCACTTCATCAAAAGAACGCTTCGACGTTTACGGAGCCATCACCGATCAAATCATTGCCTCAATCGAAGCCGGAGCCGAGCATCCGCAAATGCCTTGGCATCGTGCAGGCGGATCAATCGAACGTCCCACCAATGTCGAAAGCAAGAACGCCTATCGCGGCGTCAACACCGTCGCCCTTTGGGCATCGGCATATTGCCAGCAGTTCGATCATGGCCTCTGGGGCACATATCGCCAGTGGCAAGGACAAGGCGCGCAAGTCCGCAAGGGCGAGAAGTCGTCCATCATCATTTTCTATCGTGATCTTCAACCGCATGAGCGTGACACGCAATCATCCGGCGATGATGATGATCGCGGAAATCGTTTCTTCGTTGCCCGTGCATCGCGCGTGTTCAACGTCGCACAGGTCGATGGCTTTGAACTTCCCGCAATCGAACCTTCGATTGATCGCATCGATCCATGCGTTGCCGCCGAAGCATTCATCGCATCCACGTGTGCGAATATCACCGTTGCCGGTGAACGTGCTTTCTACAATCGCACAACCGACAGCATCACGATGCCGGATCGTCATCGCTTCGTTGGCACGAAGACCAGCACTGCGACCGAAGGATGGTATTCGACGTTGCTGCACGAGCTGACCCATTGGTCAGGCGCTGAAAACCGCTGCGCTCGCACTTTCGGTGAACGCTTCGGCGATGATGCCTATGCGATGGAAGAAATGGTTGCCGAGCTTGGCGCTGCATTCCTGTGTGGTGATCTTGGCATCACGGCAGAACCACGCGCCGATCATGCCGATTATATCGGCCACTGGCTGCGCATTCTGAAAGGCGACCGCAAGGCGATCTTCACGGCGGCGAGTGCTGCAAACAAGGCTGCTGAATACCTCAAAAGCATCGCTCAAATCGAACATCGAGAGGCGGCTTAGGCCGCCTTTCTTCATTCGTTTTCACATTTAAGAGGCGGCTTGTCTGCCTAACACCGCACCACGAGGTCGAGGGCGCTAGAAGCCCTTGAGATCGTACACAACGGCACCACGAGGGGTCCGATTGTATGGTGCATTTGGATCACCAGACCCAGACCCTAAAGTCGTTGCGCATGCCCATCCTTGCAGAAAACCATTATACGCAAATCCGTCGTCCATTTTTCTATCAATGCTTGAAATGAGTTGACATGGCGTAATCATGGGAGTTGGCCAATTAAGAGCTTGTATTGGCTCAACTACATTAAAAATAACTGCTCCCTGAAATACATATGAAGGTACCTCTGGTGGATTGCTACCTCCAAACTGGCCATTGATTTTGTCGATTCTGTAACCGCCGCCGAGAGGTGCTGCCGGTTGACCCATACCGTAATTCAAATCATTGACAGCTTTTATTTTATTACTCAATAAATTTGCGGCCTTAAGATGATGCCAGAATACGAACCTCTCGCTATTTTCATTTATTAGCGCTCTAGAAATTACTGTAGCATCTAGTTGCCGATCTCCGTCTCCGGAATTTATACAGGGGGCGTCCGTACAGTCAGGTAGCCGCGCCGAAGCATTTGGCATGTCACCCGGAATACGACCATATGTATCTTTAAAGATGAGAGCCGCAGAATTTATGGATTTTAAATCCTGAATCGCTTTTTGAACTTTCATGTTGCCGACAAGTCTTATGCCGCCGAACGTGCCGCCGACTAACAGTCCGATGATGATCATCACGATTGCAATTTCGACGAGCGTGAAGCCGTCCTGATTTTGTTTATGCGCGCATCCCATGAATTTCCTTTTGTTAAAGATAATATAGCAGATTCAGGAATTTAATTCAATTTCAATTCCATTCTAATGTGGGGCCGCTTGTCGGCCCTTTTCATTGTCTGCCCCGCATCTGGGATCATCCGGTGATGATGACGGGAATGTTGGCAGGGCCGGTGCATCGTCAACGGCTTGCCCGATCCATTCGCTGCGCTCCCGTGTTGGCCGTTTCCCTTCGGTGACGCTGCCCCTCCAAACCCTGCCGTTTGCCTCCCCGTCCACCGGACGAACCCAAACGCCAAAGGAGGCAGACATGAAAACCGACTACGCAATCATTCACAAAAACTGGAACGGCATCGAAATCGAAATTCGCTGGATCGCCGATTACGTCTCATTCGATGATGGGCAATCAATGGCGCATCTTGAGGTCGAAAGCGTGAAGCCAGCACGCGCGCCGCTCCCGATCACCGAAACCGGATATCGCTCGCACTTCATCAATCGTAGCAATGTTGATCACATGGGTGGCCCCGAGGCCTATGTCGAAGCGTGGATCGATGAAATGTCACTCACCCACGCATGGCGCGAAACCGTTTCCGCATCACGCCAACTCGCGCTCTTTTGAGCGAAAATATCACTTATATGTGATGGATATAAGAATTATCCATCACATAAGAGTGATTAAATATCTTGAATAATATCACTCATATGTGATATAAAGGACTCAAAGGTGGAAAAACCATGAGTCCAGACCAAGCCCATTTAGCCCGAAAAAACCTCGACCGGCGGCTCGCACCGCTACGCGCCGAGCCTTTGATCGCACCGCCCAGCGGCTGGATCAAAGCCATTCGCGAAGCCCTTGGCATGACCGCCGAGCAATTGGCGCGCCGCATGGGCGTTGTCCAATCACGCGTTAGCACGCTCGAAAAAGCCGAGCGCACCGGAACGCCGTCACTCAAAACGCTTCGCGAAGCTGCGGAGGCGATGGATTGTGTTCTCGTTTATGCAATCGTGCCGCGCACATCGCTCGACGAAATTTTGCGCGATCAGGCGTCGAAGAAGGCCGATGTGGAACTCGCGCGTCATCATCACACGATGCGCCTTGAAAATCAGGCGATGGATAAGCGCGATCTCGCCGCCGAGCGTGAACGTCTCGTGGCCGACATGCTCGCAGGTTCACTTCGCCGCGTGTGGGATGAAGAATGAGCGATCCATTGTTTGATGAAGATGATGAAGCGAACACGCCTCTCGAAGCCGAGGAGCGTGAGCAGCTCATTCCATCCTACATCACGCTTCGTCGCGAGTTGAACGAAGCCGAGCAGATCAACATTGCCGATGCAGCCAAGTGGCTCGCATCGCGCAAGCGCGACGTGATGGATGAAAAATTTCTGCGCAATCTCCACACGCGCATGTTCGGCCAAGTGTGGAAATGGGCGGGCGACTATCGCAAAACGCCGCGCAATATCGGAGTCGAGGCGTGGCGCATTCCCATGGACGTTGCGCAGGCCATCGACGATGCAAAATTCTGGGTCGCGAACGAAACATATTCTCCCGATGAAATCGCCGTTCGCTTCTCGCATCGCTTGGTCGCGATCCATCCATTCCCCAATGGCAATGGGCGTTTCTCGCGCATGGTCGGCGACCTTCTAGCTGCGCAGCTTGGACAGCCGCGCTTTTCGTGGGGCAGCGCCAATCTCGTTGATCCAAACGAAACACGCCAAGCCTATGTCGCGGCATTGCGCGCAGCAGATGCGCATGACCTTGAACCTTTGATTGCCTTTGCGCGGAGCTAGCGCAGATGCGTGAGTGCGCGTCACCGGATTGATGTATTCGATAATGGCGCGCGCAGTTTGATGAGTCAGATCATGTTCTCCTAAAATTGCCACCGAGCAGCGGACATTCCCAACGGCATTCATTCATGGGTTTTTGACCAGCCGCGTCTCGGATCAAGGCCGCTCGCTTCCGCACTTCGTTTGTGCAGCTCCGCGCGCATGTTCGCTACGCTCAGCCTTTGATCCTCGTCTCCAACGTCAGGTCACGAGTCTCCCCATGAAGCCGAGGGAATTGTCCTTCGGTGGAAACCAAGGAGAACTGAAATGTCTGACACAAACTCAAACCGCCCGAGCCACCGCTTGTTCAATGTTACCGGTGAAGGCGACAACACCCGCTGGACTGACATCGGCGTCGCATGGCCAACCAAGGATGGCAAAGGCTTCACGCTCGCACTCAACGGAATTCCGCTCAATGGCCGTGTCGTCATGCGGATCAACGAGGAAAAGCCAGCCAACAAGAAGGGGAGCTAACGCTCCCCTTCGGGGCTGTGATTCAGCGTCGCTATGGCGCTGGACCACGGCGGCCAAGTTCGAGGCTGATCATCGCGAGAAGCGATTTCGCCGATGCAATCGCATCTTGGTTTGCCGCGATGGCGCTTGATGCCTGTTGAAACAGGGCAGCAAGCTGCGATGCTGATTTGGTCGCAAGATCGTTGCGGTTGAGATTGAAGTTCATGGTTTTCCTCCATTGTCTTGCGCCGCCCACCATGGGCCGCGTTGGAGGACGCAAAACCGCATCGAATGACGGTGCATCACCTGTGATCGTAACAAAGTGGAGAAGGCTGACAACGCCTTGCACCAACACGCATTCGGGTGCGGTTAGGTTCGATCAATCAGCGGATTATGTGGCGGCAAAAGTCAGGGCAGGAAACGCCATAATGATCTTCCGCCAGCATGAAGTTCGTGCCAAAATCAGCTATCTATGCTATAGATCATGGTGCCTGTAGAAAGAGCAATGCATGAGCGACGGCTACAACTTCGAAACATTGAAGCGGGAAATACTCTCGCGCAGTAAGGCTACGGATTGGGAAGTCGCCAAGAAAGAATGGCGGCTTGTGGCAATCTCCGAAGCGGACGAACCGGAAACCTGCCTTTGCAGTCACTTTCCTATCATTGAACTCTGCACGATATCAAACCGCATCACCGGTAAATCTGTTGACGTTGGTAATGTGTGCGTGAAGCGATTCCTCGGCTTCCGCTCAGATTTGATATTCGCATCGCTGAAAAGGATCAGAAAAGACATCGAGGCCAGCGTTGGCGCAGACGCGACGGCATTCTTTCATGAGCAGGGCATCATCAACGATTGGGAATACAACTTCCAGCAGAGCACAATGCGAAAGCGGAATCTGAGCGCGGCACAGATGACCACGCGTATCAAGATCAACCGAAAAATTGTCGTATCGATTCAAAAGCGCGGGATCGCTTAGCTATCCAAGGTCGAGTCCACGATCACGTTTCGGGCGCATCGCAGCAGAGCTACGTCCGCGATCTTTGTCCCGCTCGGCTTCGCCCTCGCGCATCTGGCGGAACTTGGCGGCGTCCCGATACAGACCGAGGATGCGTTCAGCTTCCTTGCGGCGGTTCTCTTTGATCGATTCTTGAAGGGCTTGGCGATCCTTGTGCTGCGAATGGATCAGAGCGTGCCGCTCATGGCTATCGCGTTCGCGCGCAAATTTGGCTTCCATCTCATTCTGCTTGCGGGTTTTGAAATATTTCCCCGTCAGAAAATCCCATGCACCGGCGATGCCCTTGCGCAGACGAGATGAGCGAATGCGTTGCTCTTCGTTCCAGCGGGTTTCGAGTTTGGTATCGATGGCTTGGCGTTCAGCTTGATGCTGAACCTTGAGCGCTTCGCGCTTGGCTACCAGCGGTTGCATGTTGTGGTGAGCGATGCGTTTGGCTTCCCCAATGTAGCGAGTGAGGCGCGGTGCGATTTGCTCTCCGATGAATTGCTTCGTCTCATCGACGCTGCGCAGCTTCGCGGGATCACCGAGGCGCAATGCAACGTCTTTTGATTTCGCATCGATCATTCGTGCGAGCGCGAACACATCGCCGTCGATGGTGACGGCGACGAAGCCACGACGATCACCACGCGCGAGAAAGAGGCCGCGCTCTTCGAGTGCGGATGCAAATGCAGCCGCGCCGTCCGATTGCTTCCAGCATTCTTGCACGGCGGATTTAAGTTCGCGCGGATCAAGGCCCGCGCGTTTGGCCTGTTGCCATTCATCCAATGTGAAATTGCGCGCGTCGCGCAGCTTGGGATTGGCGAAGCCCTTCGGCATCGCCCAGCCATTTTCGAGATAGAGCTGCTTTGCAATTTCGTTCAGCTTGTTTTTGAAGAACGGCAATTCTTTAGCTGTCATGGTTTCAGCATCGATGCGTGACCAGACAGCGTGACAATGGCGACGGCCTTCCTTTTCATGGAAGACGACGACACGCGGTTGGCCGGTGAGGCCGAGCCGCTCTTCGATATCGGCAAGTGCCTTTTCAAAAACTTCAACGCGCACGGATTCATGGGCGGGCGGACTAAGCGAAACCGAAAACAGATATTGTTTGCACTTCGTCCCGCGCGATGCGGCGTAAGCCTCATTCATCGCACCCATGACGGACTCCGATACAAAGCCCGAGACTTCGTGAATCTCGACGTGCTCATTCTCATCACGCTTGAGCAGGTGAAGCCCGAGCTGTTTGGCACCACTGCGTTGCGATGCCTTGAGGATCATGGCGACACGTCCACATCGAGCGCTTGAATCAGAAGCGCGCGCATGTTCGAGACTTCGCGTACCGCCGTGAGCAATGCCTCTTCGGTTTCAGGGGTGACAGGCAGGCTTCCCGTGTTTGCAGCGCGGGCGAGCTGGTTCACATTGTTCGCCAATCGCGATTGACCGAGCAGCGCCAAAAGCTGGGCGAGAGCCTTATGGTCCTTCACGGGAAAATTGCCGCGAGTGCGCGGCGGCGGCATATCCGGCGCGAACAATCTCCACCTTATATATGCGGCGAGCGACATTCCCGCCGCTGCCTTTTCGAGATTGGCTTTTTCTTCAAAGGTCATGCGGAGCGAAACGGGGTGAAGTGGGTGCGGAGGCTTGGTCATGCCTTGCCTCCCATTTTCTTATGACGACGGCGGGCAGGCGGCGATGGCCTTGCCTTTGTCTGCGGCAGACTATCAGCCGCCTTTCTTGTGGATGGATTTTGCAGCCCGTCTAAGATTGCGTTCCATTCGTCCAGAGCGCGGAATAAGCTGTTCGAGTCCTCCTGTTGGACAAGGTTCGAGTCCCTGTTTTGGTTCGAGCTTACTCCGCCCGAGGGCACCACAATTTTGAAATCGGTTCAACAAAGGACAAGGCTCGGCACTGCGCCGGTTCGCGTAAACCGCCGTGAGCACGATACGACGGGGGATAACGCGACCTATGTTCTGCCAGACGCGCGCGTGACGGACGTTGCGTTTGATTGGACACTGACACGCAAGACAGCAGGCAGGCAGCAGGTAAGGGGCTTCTTCAACAGCGATTTCAAGCCGAGCAGTGTCGTCATCATACGACCAAGTCAGCTCGGCACCGATCACACCTATGTCATTGCCCGTCCGGAGGCGAAACGATGAGCGGACCCTATTCCTACTTCAACTCAAAACCCTATATCCCGTCAACGCTCAGCGAAATCTACGATACATTGGGGTCGATGATTCTCGGCGCACCGACCTTCATCGATCGGTTCGGCGACTTTCCTAACCGCAACATCGACAGCGAGTTCAATAAGCTTACCCAAGGGTTCGACCTTGTTCGCAAGAAGCTGGGCGAGGAACGCTACGCGCGACTGATGGACTTAGCGGCGCGGGCAAAGGTGCTGTTTGCCGCTGATCAACAGGATACGAACGGCAAAACCGATGAAGGCCGCGCGTTGCTGTTTGAAATAGAGGACGAGATACAAGCCGCTCGCCGCCGCCGAGTGAACGCGAAACTGCCCGACGATGAGGGCAAAATCACTGGCGACTGACGGAAATCGTCCAATGGTTCGCCTGTCTATCTTTGTCCTCTGCAGGGCATCAGTTTTTTCACAATCGGGACCGCTGAGAGGTCGCAGCTGGCACGATGCCAGCGTGCGGCGGTTCTGGTTTCGAACTATTTTTCCTTGACTTGTTGGAAAATGTTCCTGAAATGTTCTGGTCGCAACGAACGGCGAGGGCGACATGATTCGGACGTCAACCTACAGGCAGCAAAGTGCTTTTTCGTGGTGGCTGCGAACCGGCAGGCTGCCCCCGGCTCCCACGCCTGACGGGATCGAACGCAAATTCAACCCCTGGCATGATCCGTTGGATGGCCGGTTTACCTTTGCGGGGGCGGGACGCCATTATGGTGCAGGCGGGGCCGGCCCGGCGGGTAGCGCCAGCAGTCGGAACGCTGATCCTATTGGCCGCCAAAAGCCTCGGCCACCTGGGAGCGCAACGCGCCCAAGTGCGGAAACGCCGCCCGCCGGACAAACGGCGCAGCAAAGCAAAAAGCCAGTAGTCCAAGCGACGGGCGAGGCGCGGCCTAAGCCTGTGGGTTTGCCGCGTGACGATCAGCGTAATTCGGTCGCCGACTTTTTCATCGGTGTCGGTGAAGGAGGCTATGATGTGGCGAAAGGGACGGTCGAGGGCGTCTATGCCGCGCTGACGACGAACCCGGTTACCACCATTCGCAACGTCGAGCTTGGAATCGCGGGGATGATCGATACGGCGATCGCGGCCGAGGACACACCGGCCCGTGTCCAAGTGGCGCGCGCGGCGAGTGCGGTGGCCAATGCTTCGGCGCGCGATATCGGTCGTGTCGCGGGGGCAGCCGCTGGAGACGTCGCGCTTGCGGTTGCACCGGGTGCGGCACTGGCGAGGGTTTCCGCATTGCGCCGCCTTCGTAAGGCAAGGCCTAGTCCAGGTCCGTTTCCGCCGCCCACGATCGGGTGGGCGAATGAAAATCTAAAGTCTGATAAACTCTGGAAAATCTATAACGACACAGCGACAGGGGCGCGGCCGGGCAAAGCGCCGACGTTGATGCGGACCCTTCCAGACGGCTCGAAGCGGCCCGTGAAGTTCGACGGCGTGCAAGGCGAATATGTCATTGATCGGAAATGGAAAGTGGTCGATGCACCACATGCACGCCTCCAACTATTGCGGCAGTCAGAGGTATTGGCACAACATCGTCTTATTGGAGTGTGGGAGGTTCCTAATCCCGCCCAAAAGATCAAAGCGCTCAAGTTATTCAAGAAGATGAAAGTTACAAACATCAGGGTAAGGGTGGTAAAGCCATGATCGTTACGCAGATTGCACATATCATTGCGGATTATGTCGTGTTCCTCGAACTCACCGATGAAGATGACCTAAACCTCGATACGGCCGTGAAAATGATGGAGGCCCTGGCCAGTCAACTCGAAGAGTTGGATAAGGGATTTCTCCGCGAGTTGGTCGATGCCTTCGCGGTTATCGCTGAGGAGTATAGTGGTGAAGCGCAAAAGGTCGTTCGCGACATCGCGCATGACTTCTATCTAGAAGAGGCATTGGCGGCCGATGACCCGGTGCGGCTGGCTGAGTTGGAGGCGTTGCGCGACGCGAGGGACTGACCGCAGGGGATGCGGGCTTGTGGCGATGTAAAAGTCGCCTTAACGCAGGGCCAATGCCTTTCGATTGACGACGATTGATCAAGTTTCCTTAACGATATGCGGGCGCCCGTTCATGCCCCGCGTCGCATCATCCCCATGATCGCCTTCAGGCTCGGCCGAGCGCCTGCCGCCAGGAGGTTTGCGCGGAACACGCGGCCCAGCAGGATCACTTCGGCGACGATGAACGCCACCAACACCGCGCCCGACCCAACGACTTCCCAGGTCGGTATCCCCGACCCAAGCCGCCCCAGCACCGCGAACGGGGTGTAGAGCGGGATCCAGGTCATTGCTTCGACCAGCACGCCGCCCTTGCCCGACAGGATCGACTGCAACAACAGCGTGAAGGGGAGCATGATGACCATGATGACCGGGGTCAGATAGCCCTGCGCATCGCGCATCGATTCGCTCATCACGCCGATCACCAGGAAGATCATCGACACCATCAGATAGCCGGCGACAAAGAAGAAGATGATCGTGGCGATGCTTTCGATTGAGGAGACCGGCTCGAGTGCGGGCTTGATCAGCTCGGCGATGTCGCCCTGCGTCGCATAGGCCGCGAACAGGCCGCACGCGACCCAGGTCACCACCATCGCCAGGCCAATGCCGACGGTGCCGATCAGCTTGCCGTACATCAGTTCATTGGGAGTGATGCAGGCAAGCACGGTTTCGATCAGCTTGTTGCTGCGCTCCTCGATCGCGCCCTGCAGCATCCAGCTGCCCGACAGCAGCAGCGACATCATCAGGATATAGGCGCTGGCGAGCGGCAGGATGGATCGGATGATCACCCGCTCGCGCCCGCTGCCCTCGGGCGGGGTGGTGACGCTGATCGCGGGGGCGATAACGCTGGCGGCGGTGGCGGTGCCGACAGCGACCCCGTTCGACTGGAGGAAACGTGTGCGCAACTCGCCCGTCAGCACGCCCTGCAGGGCGGTGACGAAGGACGATCGCGGCTGGCCATTTGCCCAGAGCCGCACAACGGGCGAGCTGCCGAATTCGGGTGGGATCAGCAGGACGTAATCGATCGGCTTGCGTCCGGATTTGTCGGCGGGACGGAGCAAAGGTTCAAGCTGCTGGTCGATCGTTGCTGGCGGGGCTTTCGTGACTTCCAGCGGGGTGGGGACGATCTTGTAACCGGGCTCGGGCGCTTCGTACTTCTTGGCATCTTCGGGCGCGATTTTGGCGATGCTGGCGCGGGCCGCCTTCAGCCCGCCCGCCGCCACAAAAGCCTCGACATCGCCATCGCCGAACCAGCGCGCGTCGCGAGTCCAGACGGCATCAGGGGCCGCGCGTTGCAGGTCATGGCGTTTCACATAGCGGGCCAGATCGATCAGCACGGCGCGCTGTTCGTTGGTGTCGATCTGATGACGGATCGCCGAAGCGACACCGCCGCCGCTCTGGTCGATCAACATCACTGTTTCGGTGTTCGACCGGCCAGTAAAGCGCGACGTCAACGGCCCGAGCGCGAGCGCGGCAGGCAGGATCAACAGGGTCAGCCAGAAGCTGCGCGTGGCGGCGATCTGGCGGAACTCGCGCGCTGCGACGAGCATGATGTGCTGGATCATGGCCGTGCCTCCGCGCCGCCGACAATATGGAGAAAGACGTCATGCATGCTCGCGCGCTGCTGTTCGAAGCGGCGGAGCGCAAAGCCTTGCGCGGTGCAGTGCTGCAACAGATCGCCGGGGTCGCCACCGGGGGCAAGCCTGACGTCCCACATACGCCAGCCTTCCGCAGCAGCGGGTCCCTTGTCCTCGGCACCCTCGACCCCGGCGAGCGTCGCGGGGGAGTGCTGCGCGACCAACGTCAGCCGCACCGGCAGCGTGTCGCGCGCGCCATCCTGTGTGCCCTCAAACTGCTTGCGACCATGCGCCAGGAACAGCAGCCGGTCGCATAGTCGCTCGGCATGCTGCATCACGTGCGTGGAAAAAACCACTGCCGCGCCACCCTTTGCAGCATCGATGATCTCGTCCTCCAGCAGGCCCTGATTGACCGGGTCGAGCCCGGAAAAGGGTTCGTCCAGGATCAGCAAATCGGGCTTGTTGACGATCGCGGTGGCGAGCTGGACCTTTTGCGCCATGCCCTTTGAAAGCTTGTCGACGGTGGTCTTGGCAAACGCCCCCAGCCCGAACCGGTCGAGCAGGACCAGCCCCTCCCGCCGCGCATCGGCTGTGGCCATGCCCTTCAAGCGTCCGAAATAGACGATCGTCTCGATCGCGGTCATCGTTCGGTAGAGGCCGCGTTCTTCGGGAAGAAAGCCCAGCCGTGCGCTCGCGCCGCGGCCCGGTGGCTTGCCGAGCACCGCGATGCTGCCCTGATCGGGCCGCAGGATATCGAGCACCATGCGCAGCGACGTGGTCTTGCCCGCGCCATTGCCGCCCAGAAAGCCGAACACCTCGCCCGGTGCTACGGCAAAGCTCAGGTCGTTGACCGCAGTAAAGTCGCCAAACCGCTTAACGACGGCGTCCAACCGAAGCGCATCCATCGCAATTCCCCCCGTTTCACAAGGCGCTTAGCGTGGTGCCATAGCGATGCGCAACAGTAATCGATTGGGGCGCGATCACGCTGACCAACGGTGCGGCAAAGGCACCAATTGGGTGCCGAACCAGCACCAGTTGCTGCGATTGGCCGACCTTGGTTCGGCCTTATCGCGTCTGTCGGGGCACGGGGGCAAGGGCGGACGCACGGTTGGTCCGCTTGCCGTCCATTTCGATCGGTAGCGTTGGCAATGTGGTTTGGCGCCCGTCCGGCAGGGTCACTGGCTCCAGTCCGCCCGACGCCAAAAGATGTGGGTCATCAAACAAATCCTCCGGCCGTGCGATCGGGGCGAAGGGGATGCCGGTTCCTTCAAGCCGCGCAATTACTTCGGCTCGGGTGAGGCTGCCGATCAGCGCGCGAATTTCCGGCAGGATGCGCTCGCGTTGCACGACGCGGTCGTTATTGCGCCGGAGGGTTGCGTCGGCCCACAGGCTGTCTAGCGCGAACAAGGCGCAGAATCGTTGCCAAAGCGGGTCGGAGACGACGCCAATGAAGACGGGGTCGTCCTTGGTTTCGAAGACGTCGTAAATTGCCCAGGCGGAGATGCGCGCGGGCATTGGCGCGGCGGCGTGGCCCGTTACTGCCATTTGGGCCATGTGCTGCCCCACCAGATAGACGGTGGTCTCGAACAGCGATGCCTGCACCTTCTGTCCGCGCCCGGTGCGGTGGCGTTCCTCAATCGCGGCCAGGATCGCGATGACGCCGAACATGCCGCCGGTCACATCAATGACGCTTGATCCAGCGCGTAAGGGTCGACCGGGTGGTCCGGTCATATAGGCCAGCCCGCCCATCATCTGCGCAACTTCGTCAAGCGCGGTGCGGTCCTCATAGGGGCCGGGCAGAAAGCCCTTTAGCGAGCAATAGACGAGCCGTGGATTGATCGCCGCCAGCGCCGCGTAGCCCAGTCCCAGCCGGTCGAGCGCACCGGGGCGGAAATTCTCGATCAGGATATCCGCCTCTGCGGCGAGCGCCATGGCGGCAGCGAGCCCCTCGGGCGATTTCAGATCAGCGGCGATTGATCCCTTGTGACGATTATACATCGGAAAATAGCCCGATCCCGAACCAATGAGGTTCCTGGTTGGGTCACCGCCATGCGGCTCGACCCGCGTCACCTCAGCGCCCAGCGATGCAAATATCGATCCGGCAGCAGGTCCCATCACCATATGGGTAAATTCTACAACCTTCAGTCCGGCCAGCGGCGTCGCATGAGTCATGCGATGCGCCCTTGTAGGCCGATCGGTAGGCCCGCATCAGGGGTAAAGCCATAAAGCGGCTCGCCCGGTAGCGCCTCGGCCAGGATCGCGCGAACCGTCATGAGCTTGTCGAGATCAATCCCCGTCTCATAGCCCATTGCCTGCAGCATGAAGGCGAGATCCTCCGTCACGATATTGCCCGATGCGCCGGGCGCATAGGGGCAACCGCCAAGCCCGCCAAGCGACGAATCGAGCGTGGTAATCCCTTCCTCGAGTCCGGCCAGCGCATTGGCAAGGCCAAGCCCGCGCGTATTGTGGAGGTGTAAGGTGGTGAGTTTGTCGCATCCCACGGCGGCGCGCACCTTGCGGACAAGTCGCTTGACCTGCGCAGGATCGGCATAGCCGGTAGTGTCGCTGAGGCTTAGTTCCATCGCCCCTGCCGCGACGGATGCTTCGGCGAGCCGCACGACCTGATCCTCGCTGACGGTACCTTCGATCGTGCAGCCGAACGCGGTCGAAAGCCCGACCGCAAAATGGACACCCGCTGCCTTGGCGATCCCAGCGACCGCGCGGATTTCCTCAATCATCTGGGCGTGATCCTTGCGGACATTGCGCCTGGAATGAGTCTCTGACATCGAAAAGGGGATCGACATGCCGTGCACGCCTGCCGCTATCGCCCGCGCGGCTCCCTTGGCATTGGGCACCAGCGCGACCACGTTCAATCCCGGCAGCGTGCGCGCGAACGCCACCAATTCTGCCGTATCAGCCATTTGCGGCAGCAGCGACGGAGGCACGAAGCTGCCAACCTCAATCTCGCGCACGCCCGCTTCGGTTTCGGCCTTGATCCAGGCCTTTTTGGCGGCGAGCGGCATCACCCGGTCGATCGATTGCAGACCGTCGCGCGGGCCGACTTCGGAAATGAGGATGCGGGTCATGCGGTGGTTTCCAGATAAATCCATGGCCGAGCCGCTTTGTCGGCGGCGAGAAACTGGTTGATCACGGCTGTATGCTTCAGCGTCAGGTCGATCGCGTCGAGCCCTTCGGCCAGCATTGCCTTGGCCTCGGCATCGATTTTGAATGCGACGGTCACCTCATTGGACGATACCGTCTGGCCACGAAGATCGATGGCCACCATGTCGCCCAACTGCGCGATCAACCCCGCGTCTAGCACCACCGGAATGATGCCGTTACGCACGCAATTGCTCTGGAAAATTGGCGCAAAGCTGGGCGCGATCACGGCCCGCACGCCATAATCGTGCAACGCCCAAACGGCGTGTTCGCGGCTTGATCCGCAGCCGAAATTGGTCCCGCCAAGCAGGATGGGCGCATGGGCATAACGGGGCTGATTGAGTATGAAATCGGGGTCCGGCGTGCGGCCCTCAAGATAGCGCCAGCCGGCGAACAAGCCGTCGGCCAAGCCGGTCTTGGCAACGCCCTTGATCTCCCGGCTGGGGATGATCGCATCGGTATCGATGTTGGCGCGGATCAACGGCGCGGCGATTCCCGAGACGTGGGGGACGGGCGGGAAGGCGGTCACGCGGTCACCCTGGCGCGTGCCCTGCGGGGATCAGCGAGCGCCCCCGCAATCGCGCTGGCAGCGACGGTTTCGGGGCTGGCGATGTGGGTACGGACGCCCGGGCCCTGACGCCCTTCAAAATTGCGGTTGGTCGAAGAAATCACGCGGGTGCCCGGCGCAAAGCCTGGCCCGCCGGCATAGAAACACATGGCGCAGCCCGAGAGGTGCCATTCGAATCCGGCATCGGTAAAGATCCGGTCGATCCCCTCGGCCTCGGCTGCGCGGCGGACCGCCATTGATCCGGGCACGACGATGGCGCGCACGCCCGGCGCCACGTGCTGGCCGCGCACGATGGCGGCGGCGCGGCGCAGGTCCGACAGGCGGGCGTTGGTGCAACTCCCGATGAACGCCACATCAATGGGCTGGCCTCCAAGCGGCTGGCCCGGCGCCAAGCCAATATAATCAAGCGCCTGCGCATATCCCTGTGGGGTCAGGGCGGCGGCGGCTTGGTCGGGGACGGACGCTTTGATCGCTGCAGCGCTTTGGGGGGAGGTGCCCCAAGTTACCATCGGTTCGATCGTTGCCGCATCGATGCTAATTTCGCGATCAAATGTCGCGCCGACGTCGCTATGAAGCGTGCGCCAAGATTCTGCGGCTTTTTCCCACACGGCCCCAGTCGGTGCAAAACGTCGACCTTTCAGATAGTCGAACACCATGTCGTCGGGCGCGATGAAGCCAGTCATCGCGGCGAATTCGGTGGCCATATTGCACAGCGTCTGGCGACCATCGAGGTCCAGCGCGGCAACCGCCTCACCGGCAAACTCAACAGCATAGCCTTTGCCGCCACCCGCGCCGCAGCGGGCGAGGAGGGTGAGGATCATGTCCTTCGCCGTCACCCCCGGCTGCCGCGTGCCGGTGAAGGACACGCGCATCGTCTTGGGCCGCGCCATCCGCAGCGTGCCCGTCGCCATTGCATGTTCGGCCTCGGTCGAGCCGATCCCCCAGGCGAGCGCGCCGAACGCGCCTTGGGTGCAGGTGTGGCTATCAGGGCAGACGAGCGTTGCGCCCGGCAGCACAATGCCGAGTTCGGGCGAGATGACATGGACGATGCCTTGGTCGGGGTCATCGATATCGAACAGCCGGATGCCCGCCGCTGCCGTTTCCTCGCGAGTCGCTTCCAGAAAACTATCGCCGCTGGGGACCAACGTGCCCGTCCGCCCTGGCAGCGTATCGACAATATGATCGGTCACCGCGAACACGCGGGCGGGATCGCGCACAGTCCGCCCTGCCGCCGTCAGCGATTTTAGCGCGACCGATCCGGTGCGTTCGTGGAGGAACACCCGGTCGATCGCGATCAGATCGTCGTCAGGCCCCAATGATGTGACGATATGCGCGTCCCAGAGCTTGGCGAATAAAGTTCGTGCCTCAGCCAGCAGCGGCCTCCATCTCGGCTTCCAGCGCCCGCCAGTCGCGCGTTACCAATGTTTCCTGGATGGCGGTGCGGGTTTCAAGCTCGCCATTGCGGATCCAGTGCCAGGTCCGGCAGCGGCTTTTGCCATGGTCAGCGATCTGGATCATTTCATACAGATAGAGCGAGGGATCGCCAGTGCGCTGCCAATAAAGCATCACTGCGCGGTGATGCTCATCCTCGCCCACTTCCCAGGCAGAACCGATGATCAGCTCATTGTCCCACCAGACGCGCTTGTCGTGATAGGCGGCGGGAAAATCGCGGATTTCGGTGCGGCCATCGGGCCACGTATAATGGTTGGTCTGGTGATAGGGCGTTTCGGCATTATCGTCGAGGAAACGGCAGAACAGCCGCGATGTGTGCTCGTCGATCTTCACCCCGGCGGCATTGTAATAGGTATAGGTGCCGTCCCACACGCCTTCGTGGCGGGCGAGGACTGGCATGTCTTCACGAATTCCCATCAGCTTTCTCCTTCGTGCGATCGCAATGCGACAAGATAGGGCCGGGCGGCCGTCGCCCGGATCAGCGCACGATGGTCGCGCGCCAGCTTATCGGCGTTGATGTCGGTCAAATCAAAGGCCCGCGCATGGGCTGCGTCGGCCGCATACCAGGGGTCAAACAAATGCCGCGCGCGAACGATTGCCCAGGCACGCGTTAGATAGCTGCCGAAGCGGTCTGGCGTGAGATCGGGGAAGAGCAGGTCGGGCGCACCGTCTGGCACGGCAGGAAGAATGACGTGACTAGCGCCAAGCGCTTCGGCGGCACCATCGATCACGGCCTTCCATGCGCCCCAGTTTTCCGGCGGCTGGCCAGGCCAGCATGCCGACAGACCATGGCCAGGCAAATCGATCACCGCACCTTGCCCAGGGTCGATCAAATCGGCGGCGCTGCCGGGTGGATGGAGAGTCAGCGGGCCGCCTCTATGGCCGCGCCAATGGATCAGGCCATCAAAGGCGTCGGTGACGACCTGCAAAAACCCCTCATTTTCGGCATCGTCGATAGGCGGGGCGCTGCCGTTCGCATGCTGGCGAAGGAAGGCGAGGCTGTCGGCCTGATGCTCGGTGGGGGTGGCCAGTTTGTGCGCTGACCATCCTTGGGGCATCGGCCCCAATCGGTCGATATGTGGCTGGAGCGGGTCGCCTTCATAGGCCGTGATCAGCACGGGCGGTGTCACCGCATCAACCGGCGGGATATCGCGCGGCGCACGCAGCACCGCGCCATAGCCGGCGCGATAGGCGGCGCCGGAATCAAGCATCTCACGCACCGCTGCATCAACGCGCGCGACGTCGGCATGGGCGACCGACAACCGCGCTTCCGGCCGAACATCGAACCAGGGAAAGAACCAGCTTTGTTCGAGCATCCGGTTCCACAACCAGGTGAGGTGTTCGCCATAAGCGCTTGGCTCGAACGCCGGCAGATAATGTTCGCCGAACAGCGCCATCTCCTCGGGCGTCCAGATCGCATAGCCGCCGACGGCAAGGCAGCTAAATCGATCGGGATGGCGCTTTAGTGCGGTCACCAGGATGATCCCGCCTGAATGAAAGCCATAGGCCGCCACACGCGCCAGCCCCAGCGCGTCAATCAGCTCGACGATGGCATCGGCAAAATCATCGATGCCTGGTTCATCGCCCGCTAGCGGATCGGACTGGCCGAATCCCGGCGTGTCGGGCGCAATGCAGGTGAAGTGCGCCCCCCATTCGCGCATTAATGCTTCATACTCAGCCGAAGAGCGCGGGCTTTGGTGGACCATCAACAGCGTTGGCCCCGCCCCACAGCGGCGATAATGCACGCGGCGGCCACTGATATCGACGAAGTGACGACTAATCTGCATTGCGCTTAAGTTGTCCGGACAAATCCTGCTGGACAAGTCCTAATCCTGTCCGCATCATCGACACAAGCAAATAAGGAGGCAAGCCTGCAATGTCCGATCCGATCGGCACCCGGATGGTTGAGGACGGCCGGACCGCGCGCGAGATTTTCGATAGTGTCATGGCCAATCCTGCGCGCAAGAAATTCGGGTTCGGCAGCAAGCTGGCAATCGTCAATGTCGATTTCCAGCAGGCCTATACCCGGATCGACAAGTTCGCCACGGCATATGAAACGGACCCGCGCCAAATCGACTATGTGAACATCATTTCCGATCTCGCTCGGGCGCGGGGTATGCCCGTCATTTGGAGCCGGGTGGGGTACAAGGCCGATGCGGGCGATGCCGGCATCTGGGGCACGCGCACCGACACCCCCGATTCGCTGCAGAACATCAACTATGGCAGCGAGCGCCATACGTATGACGATCGCTGCGTGATCCATCCTGACGATCTGCAATTCACCAAGCGCATGCCGAGCGCGTTTTTCGAAACGCCGCTCGCCAGCTATCTCGTCTGGCACAAGGTGGATACCGTGGTGGTGACCGGAGGCTCGACCAGCGGGTGCGTGCGCGCGACCGCCGTCGATGCGCTCAGTCACGGCTATCGCGCGATCGTGCCGATAGAGACCTGCGCCGACAAACATGAAAGCTATCACTTCGCGAACCTCACCGATCTTCAGCTGAAATATGCCGATGTTGAGCCCGTCCAGACCGTCATTGACTGGTTGGAAGCACGCTAATGCAGGAAGGTGCCGCTGATCCCGGTCTTTACGACTATGTCCGCTATCGGGGCCGCCCGAAAATTGTCTGGCCGGGCGGCAAGACTGTCGCCGTCTGGGTCGCGCCCAATCTGGAATATTACGAGATCGACCCACCGGCGCATCCGCAGCGCAAGGCCTGGGGCAAGCCGCATCCCGATGTTGTCGGCTATAGCCACCGCGACCATAGCAACCGCGTATCGCATTGGCGCATGGCAGAGGCGATGAGCCGCCATGGCTTTCCCGGATCGGTCAGCCTGTCAGTGGCGCTGTGCCAGCATCACCCTGAGGTGGTCGATGATGCGGCGCAGCGGGGCTGGGAGTTCTTCAGCCACGGCATTTACAACACGCGCTACGCTTACGGCATGGACGAGGCGCAGGAACGCGCGATCATCGAAGATTCGATCCGCACGGTGCAGGCGGCTACCGGCCAGCGGATCAGGGGCTGGCTCGCGCCCGCGCTGACCCACACCCCGCGCACGCTCGATCTGCTCGCCGATTATGGCCTCGATTACACCTGCGACCTGTATCATGACGATCAAGTGCAGGAGGTGAGGGTTGCCAAGGGGCGGCTCGCCTCCATTCCCTACAGCCTGGAGGTCAACGACCATTATGGCTTCTTCGTCTATAATATGAGCCCGCGCGACTATGCCGATACCCTGATCCGCCAGTTCGATCGGCTGGCAGCGGAAGGGGAGGCGTCCGGGACGGTGATGTGCATCCCCCTTCATGCATACCTGATTGGCCAGCCGCACCGCATCGGCGCGTTTGAAGGCGTGCTGGAGCACATCGCGGCGGATGGCCGGGCCTGGATTGCGCGCGCGGGGGAGATTGTCGATGCGTGGCGGGGGCAGCTGTGAAGGGCTATGTAATTCCTCCCCGGGACGGGGAGGGGGACCATGACGCGCAGCGACATGGTGGAGGGGGCAGGCCTCAAGCGATATGCACGGGGATAGCCCCCTCCACCGCTTCGCAGTCCCCCTCCCCGCAAGCGGGGAGGATTTAGTGACGCTTGATCCCACCTATCTGGACTATCCCAAGCGCCGCCTTGGCTATGACCATGATCTCTTTCCATGGTCGGCGCTGCGGGACCGTCCGCCCGTTACCTGGCCCGACGGCAAATCACTCGCGCTCTGGCTGTGCGTCAGCCTCGAATGGTTTCCCATCCTTCCCAGCGACACGCCCTTCCGCGCGCCGGGCCATATGCAGACCGCTTATCCCGATTACCGGCATTACACCGCGCGCGATTATGGCAACCGGGTGGGCGTGTATCGGCTGCTCGATGCATTCGCGAAGGTGGGCGTTGCAGCGTCTTTCGCAATCAATGCGGCGATTGCCGATCGCTATCCCGACCTGATCGCCGATATCGTCGCGGGCGGGCATGAGATCATTGCGCATTCGACCGACATGAACGGCACCATCGCCAGCGGTCTGCCGATTGATGAGGAGCGCGCGCTGATCGCCACCTCGCTCGATACGCTGGAACGCGTCAGTGGCACGCGCCCGCGCGGCTGGCTGTCGATCGCGCGCAGCCAGAGCTGGAGCACCCCTGATCTGCTGCGCGAAGCCGGGCTGACCTACGCTTGCGACTGGGTGAATGACGAACTGCCCTATCGGTTCAACAACGGCCTGATCAACCTGCCGCTCAACCACGAACTGAGCGACCGTCAGATCATCACCGTCCAGCAGCAATCGGCGGACAGCTATGCGCAGCAGATGGGCGATGCGTGCGACTGGCTGACGGCGGAGGCGCGGACGCAGGGCGGGCGGATGCTGCCGCTGCACCTGACGCCCTATATCATGGCGCTTCCCTATCGGATCGGCGCGCTGGAGGATTTGCTGGCCGATCTCACGCAGCGGGCTGACGTGTGGACCGCGACTGGCAGCGCGATCGTCGATGCCTGGGCGGCGCAGCAATGATGCAGGTTCGCAACCCGCGCACCGGGGAACTCGATTACGCAATCGATCCGTTGGACGACCTTTGCCTGGCTGCGCTGGCCACCGATTTGCGCGGACGACAAGCCCAATGGGCCAGCCGATCCGCGACGGAGCGAGCCGCGATACTGCGCGCTCTGGGAGCAGCAATTGCGCGCCATGCTGAGGCAATTGGCACCGCGCTGACGATTGATACCGGTCGTCGCGCCATCTCTTATATCGAAGTGGAGGGAACGGCGCGGACCTTTGATCGCTGGGCCAGCCTTGCCCCCGATCTCATCGCCCGCGCCACTGGCGAGGCGCGTCCCAGCGCGACGCCGGGGATCACCGTATCAACCCGGCTCGTGCCCTATCCATTGGTCGGCGTGATCAGCCCATGGAACTTCCCGCTCACCCTCGCGCTGATCGATGCGATCCCGGCGCTCGCTGCGGGATGCGCGGTGATCGTCAAGCCGTCTGAGGTCACCCCGCGCTTTATCCGTCCGCTCATGACAGCCATTGCCGAGGTGCTCGAGGTGCCGTTGGTGGTGATCGAGGGCGATGGCGCGACCGGTGCCGCGTTGGTGGATGCGGTCGATTATGTCGCCTTTACCGGATCGGTCGCTACTGGGCGAAAGGTGGCGGCAGCAGCCGCGGCGGCGTTCATCCCGGCCAGCCTGGAACTGGGCGGCAAGGACCCGATGATCGTGCTGGCCAGCGCCGACCCGGCCTGGGCCGCGCAGGTGGCGCTCAGGGCGTCGATCGTCAATACTGGGCAGGCCTGTCAGTCGATCGAACGGGTTTATGTTGCGCGGCAGATCGCCGAGCCCTTTCTTTCCGCGCTGGTTGCGGGTGCCCAGGCGGTGCGGCTCAACGCCGAGAATATCGGCAGTGGCGAGATCGGCCCCTTCATCTTCGCCAAACAGGCTGAGATCGTTCAGGCGCAGATCGCCGATGCCGTGACCAAGGGCGCGACTGTGCTGGCGGGCGGCAGGGTCGAGACGATCGGCGGCGGTCATTATTTGCGGCCGACGGTGCTTGCAGACGTTACGCCGGACATGGCGATCATGGCCGAGGAAACCTTCGGCCCGGTCATCCCGGTCACGGTTTTCGATACTATCGATCAGGCCGTGGGGCAGGCCAATGGCGGCGTTTTCGGGCTGTCGGCGGCGGTCCTGGCGGGATCGCCTGAAGAGGCTGAGGCCGTTGCCGTCGAACTGAATGCAGGCGCTATCTCGATCAACGACGGCTCGCTCACCGCAATGGTGTGGGACGCCGAGAAATCGAGCTTCGGCGCCAGCGGACTCGGCCCCTCGCGGATGGGCGACAGCGGCCTGCTGCGTTTCTTTCGTAAACAGGCGCTGCTCCGCCAGACCGGCACCGCGCTCCCGATCCAGGCCTATGCCGAGGATGCCCGCCAATGACGAGTGTCGCCGAAGCCATGCCCAATATGCTGCGCCACGCCGGCGCATGGGAAGGCACCTACACCCACCTCGCCCGCGACGGATCACTGATCGACCGCCACCGCACCTGGACCTTGTGTGAATTTCCGAGCGAGGGCGATTTCGCCTATATCCAGTCGAACAAAATGACCTGGGACGATGGCCGCGTGGTCGAGCGCTCCTTTGGCGGCGTGTTCCGCGACGGCATGCTGCACTGGGATACCGATCGCTTTATTGGCTATGGCTGGGAAACGCACAGCGGCAGCGTGATGCTGCGCCTCGACCGCAAAGATTCCCCCGGCGACCATTTCGTCGAGATCATCCATCTGTCCGATGACGGCAACACGCGGGCGCGGACCTGGCAATGGTTCGAACAGGGCGTACCGACGCGGCGGACGCTGTGTGATGAGTGGCGGGTGGGGTGAGCGGGAATATCGTCACCCCGGGCTTGACCCGGGGTCCCGCTGCCTTTGGACGGGCGTTGGAAAGAAGAAGCGGGACCCCGGCTCAAGGCCGGGGTGACGGAGGGATTTGCGCATAAGCCGGAGCGATTTACCGCGCCAACTCAACCAGCTCATACCACGTCGCCATATACCCGCCGACGCCGCCTTGAACGAACACCGCATCGTCGTCCGCCGTCACCCACATGTCGTAGCGCGGGTGTTCCTTGCCGCCCATGCCGGTGTCGCTTGAATCGATAAAGGCGAAGTGGCGACAGGCGAAGGTGCCGGCGGCGACCGTCACTGTTTCCTCGCCGAAATATTCGAGGTCGATTGTTACCTCGGCGATCATTGGCGGGGTCGCGCCGCGATGGTCGGGCGAGGGGAGGTAGCAGCGCACGGTACGGCGGTGCGGGCCCTTGGACACGTCCATGCACCGCGTCAGATAACCATCGCCGACAATCGGGTGCGTACCGACCCCATCGATAGCGCCGCTGAAATCGACCCGCTGCGAGAGCCGCCCGATTGAGGGCCCGGCGCTTTCGCATTCGATCGTGCCGCCATCTTCGTGGTGCGTCAGGTTGAACCAGCCCGATCCCATGAAGGCATCCCCAACCGTCAGATGGACATGCAGGTTGCGCGGATGGCCATCGGCGTCGATCGCATAGACGACGTCGCGCAGCACGGTCGGCGCCGGCTCCTCGATCTCACACTGCGCGCGCAGCGTGACCGCGCCGTCGGCATGATGCGTGAAGGCGAACCACTCACGCCCGCGTTCCTGATCCAGCATCTCGGGCTTTTTGGAGGTATAGCGGATGCGGCCACGAACCGTGCGGTGCTGCATCACAATTCCTTCAACTCGCGGCTTACCTGCTCCACCGGCTTCTCATCGACCGCCATCGCGTCCATCGCCTGCTGCACCCCGCGCATTATGCGCGCGATATAGGCCTTGGTCTCGACGCCGCGCTCATAGGCCGCGTCCTTGTCCGCGACGAAGCCTTCGATATCGGCGCGGCTGATCGTGCCCTTCGCATCGAGCAGCCGCTCAACGGTGTCCTGACGTTGTTTCAGCACTGATACTTCGGCCACCAGCGCCATCACGATCGACAATATCCGGTCTATTGCGGGGTCTTCGAAATAGTCGGGCCGCTTGCCCTTGGCCCGCTTCCCCGCCAGGCCGATCCAGTCGAGACCTTCGCTCATAAATCCTCCCCGTTCACGGGGAGGGGGGCGTAGCTGCGAGCAGCGATGTGCCGGGGGCACATCGCCGCAGCGGAGCTGGCTCGCGAAGCGAGCCGTGGCCAAAGGCTGGTGGAGGGAGGGCGCGGCGAGGTAATCGCTTGCGGCCTGCCCCCACCGTCGCGCTTCGCGCACCACCTCCCCGTCCCGGGGAGGATTTTCTGCACTCCGCTCATTTGGCCTTCCACGCGCCATAAGCGTGCCAATAGGCTGCGCGCCCATGATCCTCGCCATCGCCGTCATTGGCCTTGGGGAAGATGCTCTCATCGACCACCGCCCGCACGCCCGTCTCGAACAGATCGCCCGTCGCGAACCCCGCCTCGGCCATGATCGATTTCAGGTCGAGCGCGTGCATCGATGACCAGAAGGGCTCGTTGTTGTTGAACGCGTCCCAATCGCGGATGAACTGTTCGTAGAGGGGCATCGCGTCCGAATATTGCGGCTGCTCCAGGTGGAACATCAGCCCGCCGGGGCTGAGCACGCGGTGCCCTTCCCGGATGATGCGGGGGAGCGCGGTGCCGGACAGTTCGTGCAGATACATCGTCGTCTGCACCCAGTCGAAATGCCCGTCGGGATAAGCGCTCAAATCTTCCGCATTCATTTGAACGAAGTGCAGGTTGCGCGCGCCCAGCGCCTGCGCGCGGGCATGGCCGTAGCGTAGCGAGGGCGCGGCGGTGTCGATCGCGATGATCTCGGTCTCCGGAAAGGCGAGCGCGAGCGGCACGATATTGTGGCCGATCGTCGCGCCCATATCGAGGATGCGTTTGGGCGCCCAACCGGGCCGTTCGCGCTTGATCCAGTCGACCAATGCCATCCCGCCGCCATCGGACAGCGCACCGAGCCCCCCCGCCGTGGTCGCAAAGATCCCGCAATCGTAATTGGCCCCCGCCGATACGTCACCGGGGCGTTCCTCGCCATGATAGCTGCCGGGCATACAGTGGATGTCGACCGCCTGTTGGTAACGCGGCACCTGCACGGCGGCATCGAGCTTCAGCGTGTCGCGCCCCTCATTAAACTGGCGCGCCTTGGCATCGAGCTCGTCGATTTGGCGCAGCACCATCTGGCGGCCATTATGCTGGCGCATCTCCATCGAATTGCGCTTCAGCGCTGACCAGAAGCGGTGCCAGGGGTCCTGGTTCATCGCGCGGCGGATCTCGAAACGATCCTCGGGCTCGCGGCCATGTTCCTTGACGAAGGCGGGGAGCACGCGCGTGTCATAAGCGCGCTTGTTGCCGGGGCCGAGCGTGGTCGCCATATATTTGTTGAAGTTCGCCAGGAAATCGAAGCGCGCCGCCTCGTCATGGCTGGGCTCTGGGAACACCGCGTGGCGGGCGACCGCAGTATAGGGCGGGGCGACATCGATTTTGTCGGGTTGGGGCTTCATATCAGGCCATCCTTGGAGAGGCGTTCAATAACGGATTCATGCACGCGCAGAAAATGCTCGCGGTCCGGGATGGCGTGGTTGCCATCGGCATCGAGCAAGCTGTTGGCGGGCTGCACCGCACGACCCGCATAGATGGGCGCGAACAGTTCGAGCCGCTGCCGCGCGAGCTGGTTGGTCATGCCGGGCTTGCGGCGCTGGGCGCGCAGCGCGGCAAGGTCGATATCGGCGAAGGCAGTGAAGGTCTCGCCGGCATTGGACTCGCTCAGCACCTGGCCCTTGTAATCTACGACCATCGAATTGCCGTCGGCAGACGCGAGCGGGAGCGCGGTGCCCTCGATCCCCGCCGTGTTGGCGCTGACGGCATAGGCGATGTTCTCGAACGCGCGCGCGCGCTTGGCAATCGCTTTCGGCGTGGCGAGCGGGGAGCCGATTTCGGACGAGCTATGCACGAAGATCTCCGCGCCGCGCAGCGCATGGGCGCGAGCGATTTCGGGGTAGAGGATTTCTTCTGAGGCAATCGCCGAAAGATTGCCGATCTCAGTCTTTGCCACCGGGAAAACGCCGTCCAACCCGTAGATGTCGAGATATCTCGACCAGACATCATGCGGCGTCGGCGCGAACATCGAATTCAGGCGGCGATAGCGTAGCACGACCTCGCCCGATGGCGCGAGGATGACACTCGCCTGGAAATAGAGCCCGGGAAAATGCGGGTCACGCTCATAGGCATTGACCGCGAGGAACAGGTTCAGGCTCTGCGCGAGCTTGCCAAGCGCGGCATATTCCGGCCCGCCCATGTCAAGTGCAGCCTTCTCGGCAAAGTCGGGAACGGTGATGCGGCCGGGATAGCTGGTGAGCAGATATTCCGGCAGAACCGCGAGCCGCACTGGCGACCCTCCATATTGCTGGATGAAGATAGCCGCCGACCGCAATTTGGGGCCGAGCGCTTCGATCATCGCCAGCATCTGCGCAGAGGCGGTGGCACGGTCGGCGCAACCTTCGACCGAGCGCGCGGTGAGCTGCATCGCCACGGCGGCATAGGGGAAGGGCGCGTTCACAACCCCAACACTCCCGGGTTCATCCGTCCCTCCGGATCGACCGCCGCCTTGAGCGCCTCCAGCATGGCCCATGCCCCAGGGTCGCTCCGCGCCTTTACCGGGTAAGTCCGCCCGATCTGAAAATGGATCGCCTCCATCCGCCCAAAAATCGCGACAATCTCTGCCCGCAATTTCTCTACCAGCGCGCGGCCTTCCGCATTGGCGGGAAAGTCGCGCAGCTTGGCCAGGTGCGCCGCCTCGACGCTGTCCTTGTGCAGCGCTGCCTGCGCATCGGGCCAGTAGAACACCGGCTCGATCAGGAACCCGGTGGTCGCCACGGGCAGGAACATATAGCCCGCGCCAACCCCCAGCCGATCCATCTCCCCGGCATTTGCCTCAAACAGAGCGACCACCGCCTCGATCGTCGCCAGCGCCTTGGAATGGCGGACGATGCCGTGCACCGGCACCCAGCGCTCGCCGCTCGGCCCCAGCATCGAATTGACCGGCGGGAAGGGATTGGCGCGCAACACCTTGGGGATCGTATTCTCGACCTCGCGCCCGCCAGCTTGCGCGACAATTGCGCGGATCGCCGCCATATCGGCGTCGGCGCTTGGCTGGTTGCGCCCTTCGGCAATCGTGTGGATCGAAAAGGTGGCATCGTCGAGGAAGGAGCGGCCTGCTGCGACAACCTTTGCGCCCTCCTTTAACCCCTTCCAGAACCCGCCCTGCGCCTTCATCATCCCGACCAGCGCCTTGGCATCGGCGCCCAGGCTGTCGCGCTTCATCCGCTGGGCCTGCAGGAAGGGATCGAAGCCGAAGCTTTCGGACGCGAGACCGGCGCGGGCAATTTCGCTCATCGCCGCCGTGAACTGATCGGGGGTGTCGAAGGCGAAACTGCCATAGGCAAAGTGGCTCGCTTCGCGGATCAGGGGCAGCGTGACATGCGCCTTGATTCCCAGTGCGCCGCAATCCGCCGCAAACAGCCCGGTAATGTCGGGCCCGAATGGGCGCAGCACGTCACTGCCGGTGCGCACGATGCTGCCATCCGCCAGCACGACATCGAAGCATAGCGCCGTCGCCGCGATCGATCCGTTGCGCGCGCCCCAGAACAGCCCATTCTGGCTCATCCCGCCCCCAACGCTCGCCCGGATGCCCGACAGCGTGCCCCAGAGCGGTGTCCTGAGCCCCAATGGATGGAGCGCTTCATAGAGCTTGGCCCAGGAACAGCCGGCCTCCACCGTCACCGTCATGTCGGCCGGGTCGATCGTCAGGATGCGGTCCATCGCCGCCATATCGATCACCAGCGCACCCGGCGCATCGGGCAGATAGCCGGAGGTATAGCTCATCCCGCCGCCGCGCGGGACGATGGCGAGCCCGGCCTTGGCCGCAGCCTTCACCCCCGCCGCCAGCGTTTCGATATCGCGCGGCCGCAGGATCGCGATCGGGCGGTGGCCGATCGAGAACACATCCTGCCCGTAAAGCTCAAGCGACGCGGGGTCGCTGAGCAGCGCATCTCCGCCAACCGCCGCCACGAGTGCGTCGAGCATCGAGACCTCAGCCAGCATGGCCATCCTCCGCGCCCAGTTGTGGATAGCGTCCGAGCGTCAGCAGCAGGGCGCCGCCAATCGCAAACATCGCGACTGCCGCCATCAGCATCAGATCATAGCTGCCCGTCCGATCGCGGACCACGCCGTAGAGGATCGGCGAAATCGCGCTGCCAATCCCAAATGGCATGTAGAGCGCGCCATAGATCGCGCCGTAGTTGGCCATTCCGAAATAGCGTGCCGCCAGGAAGGCGATCACGTCGCTCTCCGCGCCCGCCGCAAAGCCAAGCAGGAAACCGCCGGTCATGATCACTGACAGTCCAGCCGTATTGCCTACCAGCAGATAAGCGGCGATCGCGGGCAGCAGCATCGCTGGAAAGGCAATGCCCGGCGCCCAGAAGCGGTCGAACAGCAATCCCACCAGCACCCGCCCGGCGAGGATGCCGAGCGCCACGACGCCGAGCACGCTCGCGGCATCCACCGGCGTAAAGCCATGCAGCGCGACGATCTGCGCCATATGGATGTGCGCCCCGCCATAAGCGAGCGCGATCAGCAGGATCGACAAGATCAGCACCCAGAAGCGGTGGCCGCGCATCGCCTGGCGCAAGCTGAGTCCGATTAGCTGACCCCGGGCATCCGTCACACCTGCCGGGCGCTCGTCAGCGCGCGGCTCGCGGAACCAGAGCACCGCGACGGGCAGCGCGATCAGCAGCGGGAACAGGGCGACGATCGGAAAGGCCAATCGCCAGCCGCCATAGCCAATCGCCGCTACCGCCACCTTGGGGACGATGATCGCGGCGAGCGAGGTGCCGATCAGCATGATGCCAAGTGCCAGCCCGCGATTCTTCGCAAACCACATGCTCACCGCGCGGCTCCAGGTAACCGGGGTCGATCCAATCCCGATCAGCCCCAGCACTGCCCAGAATGCCCACCAACCGGGCAAGCTGCCGGGCACGAACCAGAAGGCGGCAAACACGATGATGAACCCGATCAGCGATCCGATCGCTACCGGGCGCACGCCGAACCGGTCGGCCATTGATCCATAAAGCGGCGCCAGCAGCGATGCGATGATGCCGAAGATCGTCACGCCGCCCGCAATCGCGGCGAAATCCCAGCCATATTCGGTGTGGATCGGCCCCATCACCAGCGGCAGCACGTTGAACGGCAACGGCGACGCCCCACAGGCGACGCCGAGCAGCGATGCCGTCAGGACGCGCCAGCCCTTTTTGAATTCGCTCATGCGCCATGCTCCCGGCTGAGCTCAGCGAGCTCAAAGGTCGAGTCCATGTATCCGGACACGACGCCGCGCACATAGAGGAAATCGCCGTCAGCGCTCACCCACATATCATAGGGCGGGTGGGCATTGGTCAGCCCGACAAAGGCGACATGATGGCAATCAAAGGTTCCGGCCGGCACCGTGATGGTCTCGCGGCCAACATAGTCGAGCCCCGATCCGCTGGTCGTGATCATCGGCCCGGTCGCGCCCAGATGATGCACCGAATGGAGCAGGTTGCGGCCGAAGAACTGCCGATGGCCGGCGCCCTTGTGATAGGGGAAGGTCGACGCCAGCCAGCCATCGCCCTGCACCGCGTGGATACCGAAGCCGCGGATCGGTCGCTCGATCGGTATCGACTGGCTGATCCTGCCTTCGTCGCGGGTCCAGCTTTCACAGGTCGCTTCGCTATCGCTGAAGCGGAACCAGCCTGTGCCCGTCACCGCACCTTCGCGCATGATGCGGACAAAGGCATCGTGCGGGTGAAAATCGGGATGCACTGACAGCACTGAATCGCGCACCACATTCTGATGGGCGCCGTCGCCGCTGGGCAGCGTCATCTCGCAGTGCGCGGCCATTACGCGCAGGCCATCGGCACCGCGCGTGATCGACCAGTCTTCAAATCCCCACAGGGTGTTGGAGCCGGTCTGCCGATACTCGACCCGGCCACGCAGGCGGGGGATTGGCCGAAACGCGGTCATATAATGGCGCGATGATTGCGCTCGATCACGTTGATCAGCACATCGTCCGGGCCATAAAAACTCATCTCGCGTGATCCTGGGACAAGGCTGGTTGGCGGGCACAAAATTTGCCAGTGCGAGGCGTTCAGCCTGTCGACGAGCGGGTCCAGCGAAGGCATGTAAAACACGAGAACGCTCTCCCCGATGTTAACCGACCCACGCTGTTTTTGGACGCGTGAGATGTTTCCCCCCACAACCTGAAACAATCCAATCATCCCGAACGGCGGGCCTTCAACCTTCAATATTCGGGCGATGGTGGTGGCGCCCGCCGGAATGCCCAGTAATTGCCCAACTATCGGCCCGGTAAACTTCCCCGAATAAAATAGCTGATCGAGTCCCAAGAGATCACGGTAGAATGATGTCGCTACGTCGATGTCGCTGACGAACAGAGCGGTGCGGACAAGCCGACTGATATCAAGCCCGCTCGCCGGTGCTTTGGCACCGGCAACGGATGCCGCCGCCAAGGCGGCACCCGTTATCCCGGTTAACACTTCGCGTCTGCCGATCGGGGACGTCAAAAGTTTACACGCCCGCGAATGGTCCACATACGCGGGGGATTGAGATAGGTCGTATTCGACAAAGCCGATTGTGTGAATGCCTCATCAAAGCAATTGGTGCATTGCACGGACAATTGCCAAAGCTTGTTGGGTGCATTGAGGGCCAGTCCGGCATTCACCACCCATGCCGCTTGGCTGAACGATCCCAACAGGAGCGCGCCGCTATTGGGGTTGGACGGGAAGGTGCCATTTGGCCCGGTAATTGATCCTGCGCGCAGGGACAAGTTGGCGGTCTGCACCTCCTGATCGGTATGATAACTGGCATTGACCGATGGAGTGAGTGAGTAACGGCCGATTGGGGCATCATAGCTGCCCCCGACGGCGATGGTAAAATCGGGCGTGCGTACCGGCGTTGCTATCGTGCCTTGCGCGGTGACGATGCCAACCCCGCATGCAGGGGCATTGTTGGCCGGTGTGCCCGCTGGTGCGGTATTTGGCGTTACCGGCACTTGACCGGCGGCTAACTGGCGTCGGCAATCGGCAAGCTGCCCCGCGACGGACTGCACGCCAAACTGGTCGAATGCTGGCGCGCGATTATTGATCGAATAATGATCATTCTGGTATCCGACATTGACATACAGGTTCAGCCCGCGGGTCGGCACCAGCGTAAATTCAGCCTCAACGCCGGTATTCTTATAATCGGCGAAGTTTCTGGTGACAAAGCTCAGTACCCCGGTTGTCGGATTGATGATACCGGCAGGCGTTTGGAGATCACTGACATCAGCGTGATAGACCGTGATGTTGGCCCGTAATTTGCGATTGAAAAATTCGGATTTGATGCCGCCCTCATAGCTCCAGATGGTTTCGGGCGTGAATGGAAGCACACCAGACGGCGCGGTGCCACGCGCATTCCATCCGCCGGATTTGAACCCGCGCGTCGCACTGGCGTATAACAGGATGTCGTCATTAACCTTGTAGTTGATCGCAAAGCGCGGCGTCGTTTGCCCGGTTCGTAGGCGCAAGGGGATTGCAACGCGTGTTGGCACCGTGGTGCCATTTGCAGGCACGAAGAAATTGGGATCGAACAAGCAGCTCGCCGGTGGCGTTGCCACAGCGCACATTGCCCGCTGATCGATCAGGCTCAGCGTTTTGGTCTCGTCCGTATACCGGACGCCTGCGGTTAGCTTTAGCTTGTCGGTGATGTTCAGATCAGCCTGAACATAACCGGCAAATGCCTCGGTGTTATTGTTGAGGACTCGGTCGCCAAGGAGCAATGATCCGCCGAAAACGTCAGCAAAATCGGTGCGATTTTCCTCTTTGAGATAGTAGAAACCCGCGACGTAATCGATCAGATTGTCGCCCAGTTTTCCGTTCAGTTTCACTTCCTGGGTGAACTGATCCGAACGTGCATCGGTCAAGATGGTAAAGCCGCCGCGTGCAAAACCGCGAATTGGTGGGTTGGGCACGGCGACCGTCGGCCCCGAGCGCCCATCGAAGAAATCGATAGCAAATTGTTGAGTTTGGTTGACGAAACCGGTGATCAGGGACAGCGTAGTATCGCGCGCAACGTCAAATTCCAGGTTTGATGTAACCAAATTGGTCGCCGATTTGTTGCCCAGCCCAAAATTGGCCTTACGACCGCGGACGCCCAAGCCCGCAAAATTCGCAGCGCCCGGAACCTCGCTCAGGCCGGTCGCCGAAAACCGACCATTACAGTTGGCAGGATTTGATGGATCGCAGTCGAAGTTCAGGATATTTTCGCCATCGGCCTGAATGAAGGCATAGCTGGCATTCCAGCGTACGTTGGGCGACAACTCCCCATAAAGGCCTACTCTTGCCCCGAAACCGTCATCGTCGTTTAGCCGTTGGCGGGTGATGTTGTTGATCGTGTAGCCGTCGTCATCTTGCCAATAGCCAGAAACCTTGACCTGAAACGACTCCGTAACGGGAAGATCGACCGATCCCCTGACCAGTTTTCGATTGTAAGCGCCGTACCCGCCTTCGAGATAGCCGCCAAATTCTTTGCCAGGTTTGCGCAAGATCACGTTGATCGCGCCGCCGGTCGTGTTTCGGCCAAATAGCGTGCCCTGAGGGCCGCGCAGTACCTCAACCCTTTCGACGTCAAACAGGGAGAGGTTGTTGGCGCTTTGACGCGAGAGGAAGACGTCATCGACATAGGTGCCCACTGGCGGATCAAATGTTGCCAGCGATTCGGTATTGCCAAGCCCGCGCAGATAATAAGCGTTGGCTGACCCCAGCCCGGTATTATTCTGCGCAATCAGATTTGGTACCAGTTGGCCTAGGTCAAGTGCGCTTGAAATGCCGGCCGTTCGCAGTTGATCCGCAGAAAATGCCGAAATGGCAATCGGCACGTCCTGGATATTTTCACTTCTGCGCTGCGCGGTGACGACGATATCGGTAACGCCTATATCCCCGTCTGCGGCGGTTTCAGTGCTGGTCCCCGACGAATCACGGGATGTCTGGGCAATGGCCGGTGCGGCGACCAGGGTTGCCGAAATTGCGGTCGTTAGCGCAAACTTCCATTTCATCGTCTGGTTTCCCTTAAAAGCGTTGGTTGAGACGTCCCTGTGATCTGCTCGTTCGATTGTTATTTGTCCGGACAAATTTTCATGTATCAATCGGCATGTCAAGCCGGGTCGAATTGAAAGGATCGTACCGAAATGGAGGACATGGCGTATCGCAGCCTCGTCTATGCGCACCTGCTGCTGTTCGTGCTGTGGCTGGGCGGTGACGTGGGGGTGTTCGTGCTGGGCCAGCATTTCCGCAAACGGCAGGCCTATTCGCTCGACCAGCGACTCGCGCTGCTGAAGCTGTTGGTCGCGGTCGATATGGGGCCACGCACGGCCTGGGCGCTGATGGTACCCTTGTCGCTTAGCGTGGCGACAGCTGGCGGTTGGATTGCGCTGCCGACCTGGTTGGTCATCGCGGCATGGGGCGCGGGCCTGGCCTGGCTGTTGCTGGTGTGGGATTCGCACATCCATGATCAAACCCCGCGCGCTGCGCGCAATCGGCGGATCGAAGCGTGGATCAAATATGCCATCACCGGTTTCTATCTCTGGCTGGGCGCGGCCTCGCTGTTGACTGGCGCACCGATCGCCATGCCATGGCTTGCGTGGAAGGCGCTGCTGTTCGGGTTGATCTTTATCGCGGCGATCCTGATCGATCTGGCGTTCAAGCCAGTTGGCCCGCAGCTTGGGCGGCTGATCGCCGAAGGATCGTCAGACGCGACCGAGATTCCCTTGCGGCGGACGATGGACCGTACCCGCATTTTCGTGCTCATGGTCTATGCGCTGCTGTTCATCACGGCATGGCTTGGCGTCGTTAAGCCGAGTTAAGCAGCGGGCAAATCCACTTTACGACTTGACGTGACAAAGTTGTCCGGACAAATCTGATTCTATGACGGGGCGATCATCTATTGGCGCGGCCATGGGGCTGACAAGCCTGTTGTTTGTTCCCGGCTCAACACCCGAGCGCTTTGCCAAGGCGCTGGCGAGCGACGCTGATTTGGTCTGCATCGATCTCGAAGATGCCGTGGCAGCGGAGAGCAAAGCGGCGGCAAGGGCAGCGGCGATCGGCGCGATTGGCCCGCGCGTTGCCATCCGCATCAATGGCGTGACCACGGACGATGGCATGGTCGATCTGCACGCGCTGGCCGCCGCACCTAGCTTGCCCGACCTGGTGTTACTCCCCAAGGTGGAATCGGCCGACGAGGTCGCGATTGCCCGTCGCCATCTGCCCAGTGCCGCCTTCGTCCCCCTGATTGAGACCGCGCGCGGTCTCCGGTTGGCGCATGACATCGGTCAGGCGCCCGGCGTGGTCGCGATGATGTTCGGCGGCGGCGATCTGTCGGGCGAATTGGGTGTCGCGCTGGCCTGGGAGCCGCTGGCGGTGGCGCGCGGCGTGTTCATTCTCGCCTGTGCCGAGGCTGGCGTGCCCGCGATCGACGTGCCCTGGATCGTGCTGGACGATCCGGCAGGTCTGGCGGACGAGGCACGGCGCGCGCATGCCATTGGCTTTCAGGCCAAGGCAGCGATCCACCCCGCGCAGCTGGAGGCGATTCACGCGGCGATGCGCCCATCGGCTGACTTGGTTGAGGAAGCGCTTGCGGCGCTGGCGGCCTATGAAGCCGCTGGCGCGCGCGCCATTCGCTATCAGGGCCGGATGCTGGAGGCGCCAATCATTCGCCGCTATGCCCGGATCATCAACATGGCCAAAGCCAGGGAGCTGACATAATGCGTGACGGCGTGACAGAGGTGGCCCCCGGCCGCTTCCGTGAGAATTACGGGCGGTCCTATGAGGATTTCGTCGTCGGCCACATCTATGAACATCGCCCGGGCCGGACGATCACCGATGCCGACAATGTCTGGTTCACGCTGCTGACGATGAACACGCACCCGGCGCATTTCGATTATGAATTCGCCAAGAAAACCGAGTTTGGCAAACCGCTGGTCGCGTCGCCGCTGACGGTCGCGATGATGGTGGGGATGAGCGTGTCGGACGTCAGCCAGAAGGCCGTCGCCAATCTCGGCTGGGACAATATCCGCCTGACCCACCCGCTTTTCCCCGGCGATACGCTCTATGCCGAAAGCGAAGTGCTGGAAAAACGTGAATCGAACTCGCGCCCCGAACAGGGCATCGTCACGGTGAAGACGATCGGCAAGAACCAGCACGGCGATATCGTCTGCACCTTCAGCCGCACAATGCTGATCTGGAAGCGGGGCTTTGGCCCCGTTGATGACTGAGGAACCAAATATGGCAAGCGCCCTGGATATGATCCGCCCCCCGATCGGCATCGACGAGGAAGCCGCCCTGCTCGAAGCGATTGATCGCTGGATCGAGCGCGAGGTCCGCCCTGTTGTGATGAAATATGATCATGACGATATCTGGCCGGGCGAACTTGTCGATCGGATGGTCGAGATGGGCCTGTTCGGCGCGACGATTGGCAAGCAATATGGCGGGCTCGGCTTGCCGGCGGTGACCTATGCCAAGATCGTCGCGCAAATTTCGTCCTATTGGATGGCGATTACCGGCATTTTCAATTCGCACCTGATCATGGCGGTTGCGGTCGAAAAATTCGGGACCGAGGCGCAAAAGCAGCTTTGGCTTCCCAAATTCGCTAGCGGCGAAATTCGCGGCGGCCTGGCGCTGACCGAACCCAATGCCGGCACCGACCTGCAGGCGATCCGCACGACGGCGGTGCGCGACGGCGACGATTATGTGATCAACGGCACCAAGACCTGGATCTCGAATGGCATCAAGGGCAGCTGCTTCGCGCTACTGGTGAAGACCGACCCAAAGGCGGACCCGCGCTATAAGGGGATGAGCCTGTTCATCGCTCCCAAACAGGAGGGGTTCACCACCGGCAAGAAGTTTGAAAAGCTGGGCTATAAGTCGATCGATTCAGCTGAGCTGATCTTCGACAATTATCGCCTGCCCGCGGCCAATCTGATCGGCGAACGCGAGGGGCAGGGGTTTTTCCAGGCGACCGGCGGGCTCGAGCTTGGCCGAATCAACGTCGCGGCGCGCGGTGTGGGGCTCGCCGAGGGCGCGCTCAGGCTCGCCACCAACTATGCGCAGGTCCGCGAAACCATGGGCAAGCCGATCGCCGAGCACCAGGCGATCCAGCTCAAGATCGGCGAAATGGTCACCCGCGCCCGCGCCGCGCGCCTGCTCACCTTCGACGCGGCAGAAGCCTATGATCGCGGTGAACGTTGCGACATGGAGGCCGGCATGGCGAAATTTTTCGCGTCCGAAGCAGCGGTCAAGAATGCCGAAGAAGGCATGCGCATCTTCGGTGGCTACGCTTATTCCAAGGAATATGAGATCGAGCGCTATTACCGCGATTCGATGCTGATGTGCATTGGTGAAGGCACCAACGAGATGCAGCGGATCATCATTTCCAAGCAATGGGTGAAGCGGAATCCCGCATGACCAATCCGTTGCGCCTTCCCCTGACCGGCTATCGTGTCCTGTCAGCCGAGCAATATGGCGCCGGTCCTTATGGCACGATGTTCCTGGCGCAATTGGGGGCGGAGGTCATCAAGATCGAACCGCCCAAGCAGGGCGACACCGCGCGTGCCGTCGGCCCCCATTTTCTGCGCGAGGGGGAAAGCCTGTATTTCCAGAGCTTCAACCTCAACAAGAAGTCGGTGACCCTCGACCTGACGGTGCCAACGGGGCAAGCGGTGTTCCGGCGGCTCGCGCAAAATGCGCATGCCGTCGCCAACAATATGCGCGGCGATCTGCCCGACAAATTGGGGCTGACCTATGCCGCCTTGGCCGATATCAACCCGGCGATCGTGTGCGCACATCTGTCCGCTTATGGCCGCGACAATGATCGCGCGAAATGGCCGGGCTATGATTATCTCATGCAAGCCGAGGCGGGCTTCCTAGCGCTGACCGGCGAGCCGGAGGGCCCCCCGGTGCGCTTCGGCTTGTCGATGGTCGATTTCATGACGGGCACGATGATGACGATCGGCCTGCTCGCCGCGCTGATTGAAGCGGCGAGGACCGGCACGGGGCGCGATGTCGATGTTGATCTGCTGTCTGCGGCCGTTCATCAGACCAGCTATCCGGCGGTCTGGTACATGAATGAGGGCGATGTCACGCCGCGTGCCCCGCGCTCAGCCCACCCGTCGGTCACGCCGAGCCAGATGTTTCGTACCGCCGATGGCTGGATTTTCGTGATGGCCCAGCTCCCCAAATTCTGGGCGATCCTGACAAGCAAGATCGACCGCGCTGATCTTGCCAGCGATCCCCGCTTTGCCACGCCTGCCGACCGGCTCGCCAATCGTGACGCGCTGACGACGGTGCTGGATGCGGTGTTCCAGCAACAGTCGACGGCCTATTGGCTCGGCGTCTTGCAAGGCCATATGCCGGTATCGGCAGTCAATCCACTCGACGCCGCGCTCGACAATCCGTTTCTTCGCGAGACGGGAATGCTCGACACGGTCGCCCATCCCGACAGACCCGAATTGCGCGTGCTCGCCAATCCGATCCGGCTGGATGGCGAACGCTTGCCCAACCGGGCTGGGCCGCTGCTCGGGGCAGATACCGCGTCGGTGCTGATCGAGGCGGGCTATAGCGTCGCCGAAATCGCCGATCTGAAAGCTAGCGGCGTCATCTGATGGCCAAGCTAGCCGGGATCACCGTCGTCGATCTGACGCAGTTCCTGCCGGGGCCAATGATGACCATGATGCTGGCCGATCAGGGCGCGGAGGTTATCAAGGTGGAGCCGCTGGCGGGCGATCCGGCACGGGCGCAGGCGCCGTTCGAGGCTGGCCAGTCGGTGTGGTTCCGAAATCTCAATCGCGGCAAACGCAGTATCGCGCTCGACCTGAAAAGTGACGAGGGCAAGGCGGCGTTGTGGGCGTTGATCGAGCGCGCCGATATTGTGGCAGAGGGCTTTCGCCCCGGCGTGATCGATCGGCTCGGTTTCGGCTATGCAGCGGTCGCAGCCCGCAACCCCCGCGCCGTTTATTGCTCAATCAGCGCCTTTGGCCAGACTGGGCCGCTCGCCCACCACCCCGCGCATGACATGGCCGTTCAGGCCCTGGCCGGCTTCCTCTCGGTCAATGACGGTGCCAATGGCACGCCCGTTGTTCCGGGTGTTCCTTCGGCAGATATGGCGGCGGGGCTGACGGCATTGTCGGCCGTGCTGATGGCGCTGATCGGTCGCGAGAAGACCGGGCGGGGCGACTATATCGACATCGCCATGTATGATTCGATGCTGCCCTGGTGCGCGCATATCGCTGGCGATGCCATCGCCGGGGGGGCGCCACCACGATCGTCGGCGCAACGCTCGCTGGGGGGGGCGGCGTTCTACAATGTCTATCGCACCGCAGAGGGTCGCCACATTGCACTTGGCGGGCGCGAGATGAAATTCGTCACTAGTTTGCTGACCGCGCTGGGACGTAGCGACCTGATCCCGATTGCCGAGGCCCCGGCAGGCGAACAGGGCGTGCTGATCGACTTTCTCCGTGACACCTTTGCCCAGCGCACCCGCGACGAATGGGTTGCGTGGTTCGCGGACAAGGATGTCGCCTTCGCACCCGTCCTCGATTTTGCCGAAGCGCTCGCTTCCCCGCAGATCGCCGATCGTGGTCTGCTGATTGAGCATGACGGTGGACACCAAATTGCGCCCGCTATCCGTTTCGCCGCTGACGACTGGCAACCGCGCGCCGCGCCCGATCTGGGCGCAGGTTGACCGATGGCCTCAGCGCTCAACCTCGATATGCATGGCGTAAGCGAAGCGATCGCCGGGGTGGTGGCTGGCGGAAATCTCGATCACCCGACCATTGTCATCGCGGTAGCAGCGCAAGATGCGCAAGCAAGGCGATCGCCGCGCGATGCCAAGCGCCTGGGCGATTTCCGCGCTGGCGGCCACCGCCTGAATATCCTGCGTCACCTGCGCAATCGTGATTCTGCCGAGCCGTTCGAGCTGCTTGAACAGCGTGGGTTCACGAATGTCGATGGCATCCGCAATGTTGGCGAGCGCGGGATGGATATAGGCTTCAGTAAAGGCGATCGGCTTGTCGACGCCGCTGCCCGACCGCACGCCGTGAAACCGCGCCCATTTGCCCGTCGTCTCGCCATCAATCTGTTCGGCCAGCTTGCGCGGCAACGGGACGCTGCCGTCCCGCTTGAACGCCACCTTGGTATCGCGCGCATATTGCAAAATTTCGCCAACGTTCGACAAAGGCTGGTGGAGAGCACCGCCGCGCGCCGCCGCCGGCTGGATGACTGTGCCGGATCCGCGTTTGCGCTGGATCAACCCTTCAGTCTGCAAGGTGCGCAGCGCCTCACGCACCGTAAAGCGGCTGACGCCATAGCGCGCGCAGAGCACGCTTTCGGTTGGGAACTGATCGGTCAACGGCAAGTCGCCGCCCAGAATTTGCCCGCGCAGGTCGTCGGCGAGTTCGAGGTAACGGGGCTTGCGCGGTTCAGCGCGGGGCTTGGTGACGGTTTGCACCGACAAAGTGTCTCTCCAGTTGTCCGGACCGAATGTCGTGGTTGAACATAGCTTAATCGAGCAGCTTGCACAGCATTTGCTGCGTCCGGTCAATATGGCCACGCGGGCAAGGGCACGGCTGCATTTGCTCGACTGGATGGGCTGCGTAGCGGGCGCGCGGCGGAGCGAAGTGGCAGTTGCGCTGGGCGGCGTTCAGGGCGGGGCGCTGGTCACATCGGCGTTCCTTGGTAATGTCCTGGAGATGGATGATGTCCACCGGGCGGCCTTGCTCCATCCCGGGCCCGTTATCTGGCCGGCGGCACTGAGCAGTCTGTCTGACTCGATGGACGACATGCTCGCCGCTGCGGTCCGTGGGTATGAAGCAATGATCGCGGTAGGCGCGAGCTTTGATACCCATCATTACGCGCAGTATCACCCGACGGCGACCGCCGGCGTCATCGCTGCTGCCGCCTGCGAAGCGAGCAGCGCGTCGTCCGATCCTTTGATCATCGCCAACGCCATGGCGCTTGCCGCGTCGGTCAGCGGCGGGCTGTGGCAGACGCGGCACAGCACCAACATGGCCAAGCAATGGCATGTCGCCAACGCCGTTGAGACCGGGCGCTCGGCCGCTGGCTTTGCGCTCAGCGGCATCACTGGCCCGCTTGATATCCTCGAAGGCGTGCAGGGCCTGTACGCCGCGACCTGCCGGAATCCGACGCCGATGGCTTTCAACGAAGGCTGGCGAATCGATGAGGTCAGCTTCAAGCCCTGGGGCGCCTGCCGCCATGCGCATCCGGCGATCGATGCCGCGCTGGCCTTGCGCGCGCGCGGCACCCTGGCCGGGCCGATCGATGTCGAGACCTATGCCGATGCGCTGACCTTTTGCGACCGGCCCGATCCGACGACGCCGCATCAGGCCAAATTCTCGCTCCAGCATGCGGTCGCTGTCGTCGCCGCGCGCGGTGTCCCGACCCTCGCCGATTTCGAACCTGATGCGATTGCCGCGCTGGCGGACGCCCGGGCGCAGGTGAGGGTGCGCGAAGGTGCCGCGATCACCGCGCGCTACCCGGCGCATTTCGGCGCAACGGTGCGTGCGTGCGGCGATGACGAAACGCTGGTCGACACGCTCGGCGATCCGGAACGGCCGCTGTCGGGTGACGGCGTCATCGACAAAGCGCGCGCGCTCTTCGCCTGGGGACAGCTGTGCCCCGAGCAAGCCGACCTGGGCGTAACGCTCGCCCTGGAGGGCGACGATCCGAGCGCCATTGTGCGCTGGCTGGACGATATTTTGTGAGCGCCACCGCCGCCCTGCTGGATTTCGTGCGCGCCGATCATGTGCTGCCGCCAACCACGCGCGCCGATGCGGCCCGGTTACTTGCCGATACTTTGGCGGTTGGCGCAGCGGGATCGACCGCACCGGGCGCGGCAGGCGTTCTGGCGGCAGCGGCGGGATGGGGGGCGGGCGAGGACGCCAGACTGATTGGATCTTCGGGACGACTCCCCGCTGCAAGTGCAGCCTTCGTCAATGCGTTTCGCATCCACTGCCTGGAATGGGATGCGGTGCATGAGCCCGCCGTTGTCCATGCCCTGTCCGTCGTCACCGCTGCGCTGAGCGCGAGTATTGATCGGATGGGCGGCTGCGATCCTGAAACGGCGCTGGCTGGACTGGCGGTCGGGGTCGATGTGGCGAGCGGGCTTGGTATCGCCGCGACGTCTCCGCTCAAATTCTTCCGCCCCGCCACCGCCGGGTGCATCGGTGCTGCGATGGCGGTCGCTCGGATCGAGGGAGTTGAGCCGCTGGAAGACGTGCTCGGTCTGGCCAATAGCTTCTGTGCCGGGACTATGCAGGCGCATGTCGAAGGGTCAATCGCCCTGCCGCTGCAGGTGGCCAATGCTGCTCGGTCAGCGATCATGGCTGTCGATCTGGCCAAGGCCGGGCTGAGCGGCCCGCATGACGCACTGGAGGGGCCGTTTGGCTATTTCCGGCTGATCGATGACGGCCAATTGGCGACCTATACCCACCAAATTGGCGCGCGGTGGCTGATCTCTGACGTGTCCACCAAGCCCTATCCTTCGGGCCGTGCCAGCCATGGCGCGCTGGGGGCGATTGCGGCGTCCGGGGTCATGCCGGACAACATCGCCTGGATCGAGCTGTTCGCGCCACCGCTGATCAAGCGGCTTGTCGGGCGGCCCTTCACCAGCGAAATGACTCCGGCCTATGCGCGACTGTGCCTGCCTTTGCTGTCGGCGCTGATGCTGACTGATGGCTGCATCGACCCCCGCCGTTTCATGGCCGCGACCTTTGCCGATCCGGCCATCGCCGATCTGGCCGGGCGGATGATCGTAAACGATGATGGCACGCCCGATCCCAATGCGCTGTCGCCACAGCGGATGCTGGTTACGCTGAAAGATGGCACGACCATTGAGCACATAATCCCGGCGACACTGGGAAGCCCGGACGCGCCGCTGACCGCGGAGCAGACCGCTGCCAAGCGCGATCTCGCTGCGGTGCTCGCGCCCGATGCCGATCCCCGCCTTTTCGATTCACCGATCGCCTGGTTCACGGAGCCTGCATGACCTTTCCGACCTATTTCGAAGCGTTTGACGCCCGACAGATGCTCGCCGATTACCCGATCGGCGACGCCTTCACCGCGCGCTATACGGGGATGAGCCGCGACGAACTCCGCAACCTCCAGGAAGCGCAATTCAGCCGGCTGATGGCGCGCGGCTGGGAAATCCCCTTTTACCAACGGCTCTGGGGCGCGAAAGGGATCGAGCCGGGCGACATCCGCAGTCTCGACGACATCACCAGGCTCCCGGTCTATGACAAGACCGACCTGATGGCCTCGGTCGCCGCCCAACCACCCTATGGCGATTTCGCCGGGCGTGGCGCCGATCCCGTTATCTTCCACACGACAAGCGGCACCACTGGTCGGCCGCAACCTTTGCTCTTCGGCCCCAAGGGGCGCGAGATCACCAACCTGCTCGTCGGGCGCATGTATCGCTGGCAAGGACTATCGCCGGCCGATGTCGTGCAATCCGTCTATGGCCACGGCATGATCAATGGCGGTCATTACATCCGCGAGGCTGTCACCCATTTCACCAATTCGCTTTTCCTGTCGGCGGGCACGGGGATCGAGACGCGGAGCGCAAACCAGGTCCAGCTGATGGCCGATTTCGGCGTGACGGTGCTGGTTGGCTTCGTCGATTATATCCGGAAGCTTGCCGAGGTCGCGCGCGACACCGGCCTGCTTGAACAGATGAACATCCGGATGATCTGTGGCCATCTCGGCACCGAGGATCGCGCCGCGACCGAAGCCGCGTGGGGAGGGGCCAAGGCGTTCGACTGGTACGGCGTCGGCGATACCGGCAGCATCGCCGGCGAAGGGCCCGAGCGCGACGGGCTCTATGTCTGGGAGGATGCGCAATATCTGGAGCTGCTTGATGTGGACAGCGGCGCGCCGGTCGGCGTCGGCGAAACCGGCGATATGGTCGTCACCTGCCTGTTCAAGGACGACATCGCGCCTTGCATCCGCTTCAACACGCATGACATCACGCATGAACTCACCGGCACCAACGCGACGGGTATGGCCTTCAAGCGGATCGCCGGGTTCAAGGGCCGCAGCGACAATATGGTCAAGCTGCGCGGCATCAACATCTTCCCCCACGCGATCGGATCGATCATCGAGAACCGCGCTGATCTGACCGGCGAATATGTCTGCCGCCTGGTCCGCGACCCCGCCACCCAGCGCGACGACATGCTGGTGATCCTCGAAAGCCGGGGCGGCAGCGACGCTGGCGAACTCGCCAGCCTGCTGCGACAGGGGTTGGGGGTAGAAGTGGCAATCGCGCTTGAGGCACCCGGCGGCACCGCGACCCTTACCCAGATTGATGTCCGCCAGAAGCCGATCCGGCTGATCGACGAGCGGGGGCTATGAGGGCGCTTCCCAAAATCCTTCCCGGCACGGGGAGGGGGACCGTCCGAAGGACGGTGGAGGGGGCGGGCCACCAGGCGAAGCCTCTGGGGCAGCCCCCCTCCGTCAGCGCTACGCGCTGCCACCTCCCCGTGCCGGGGAGGATTTAGATGATCGATTGGGCTGACCTCGAAACGCGAAACGCGCCCCTCAATGCCTTTGTCGATTGGGACAGGGGCGCGACGGGCGGCGAGGGGCCGCTGGCGGGCATCACGTTCGGCATCAAATCGAACATCGCCGTCAAAGGGCTCCCTTGGACCGGTGGCATGGGCACCCGGCGCGGCATCATTGCGACCCGCGACGCGGCAGTCGTGACGCAGCTGCGGGCGGCCGGGGGGATCATCCTGGGTAGCCTCAACATGCATGAGGCCGCGCTCGGCGCGACCACCGATAACGTGTTTTACGGCCGCACGCAAAACCCACACCGCCATGGCTACACCCCCGGCGGTTCCTCGGGCGGCAGTGGTGCGGCGGTGGCAGCAGGTCTGTGCGACGTTGCGCTCGGCACCGATACGCTGGGATCGGTCCGCATCCCGGCGGCATATTGCGGCGTGTGGGGGCTGAAGCCGACGCTTGGCGCGGTGAGCGATGACGGGCTCGTCCATCTCGGCACGGCCTTTGATTGCATCGGCCCGCTCGCACGCGACCTCGATTTACTGCAGCGGGTCTGGGCGGTGATGGCCCCCGGCCAGACCGACGAGAGACCCTTCACCCGCCTGCTGACGCTCGCGGATATCGATCAGGTGTCGATCCAGCCTTCGGTCGAAGCGGGCTATCAGCGCGTGCTGCGTGCGATTGACCTGCCCGCCGACCTCGTTCGGCTCGACGACCCGCTGTCAGCGATCCGGATGGCCGGGTTGATCGAGTCGGTGAACGAACTGATCGGCGATCTCGGGGAGGCCCGCGACGGCCCGCTGGTGTCCGACGAGCTGAAGTTCGTGATGGACGCCGTCGGCGCGTTGCCGCCCGCGCCCGATGTCATCTCCCGCACCAGAGCCACCCTGGTCGCAGCACTCGGCGACGACGGTGTCCTCGTCATGCCCACTGCGCCGCAATCGGCCTTCCCGCATGGCGCGCGCGCGCCCGTGACGCAGGCCGATTTCACTAGCATCGCCAGCGTCGCCGGGCTGCCCGCGCTGGCCATCCCGGCGGGCGTCGATGCCGATCATCTGCCGGTCAGCGTTCAGCTCGTCGGCCCAGCCGGCAGCGAAACACGTTTGATCGCGCTCGCTCGCCGGATCGAAGCGACGATCAACGGCTATGCCCCACCCCGATCCTAATGGAGACGCGCGATGCGAATTATCTGCCTGTTCAATCTGAAGCCCGGCGTCGATCCAGCAAGCTATGAAACCTGGGCCCGCAATGGCGACATCCCCGCCGTCAACGCGCTGGGATCGGTGACCAGCTTTACGGTCCATAAGGCAACCGGCCTGTTCGGATCGGACGCCAAGCCGCCTTATGACTATGTCGAAGTGATCGACATCACGGGCATCGACAGTTTTGTAGCTGATGTGACGACGCCCGAGTTCCAGGCGCTCGCCGCGCCTTTTCGCGATTTTGCCGATGACCCGATTTTCATCCTGACCGAGGATCTGTGATGCGTTTCGCCGGCAAGACCATTGTTGTCACCGGATCGGGCCGCGACAAGGGGCTCGGCCAGGCGATACTGCAACGCTTCGCCGATGAAGGCGCGAACTGCGTCGTCAGCGATTATGAGATTGGCGATGCTGCACAGGCGGTGGCGAAGGAACTCAGCGATCGTGGCGCGCCGGTCGCCACCATCGCGTGTGATGTCTCGTCTGCTGCCCAGTGCCAGGCGCTGGTGCAGAGTGCGGTCGATGCGTTCGGCAGCATCGACATCTTCGTCAACAATGCCGGGATCGGTTTCATGATGAAGCCGTTTCTGGAGGTGGTGCCTGAGGATTGGGACAAGGTCATCGCGGTCAATCTGTCCGGCGCTTTCTACTGCACCCAGGCCGCCGCAAAGGCGATGGTGGCGCAAGGTAAAGGTGGCCGCATCATCAATATCGCGTCGCAAGCCGCCAAGACCGGTTTCCCCCATCTGCCGGCTTATGTGTCGTCGAAACACGGGATGGTCGGCCTCACCCGCGCCAGTGCCGTCGAACTCGGGGCGCACGGCATCACCGTCAACGCGGTCTGCCCCAATCACGTCACCACCGGGCTCGGCGCCGAACAGAACGCCTATTTCTCCAAACTGCTCGGCTTTGAGAGCGTCGAAGCGTATCTGAAGAACATGGCCGCCAAGAACCCAATGGGCCGCCCTGGCCTCGCTAGTGACACGGCTGGCGCCTGCGCGTGGCTCGCCAGCGACGATGCCTTTTATGTGACCGGTGAGGCGATCAACGTCTCGGGCGGCGAGGAAATGCACTGATGCGCCCCATGCTGAACGAAGAACGCATAGACTGGCCGAACGACGCGAAGATCGCGCTCAGCATTGTCGTCAATGTCGAGGAAGGCAGCGAGATGACGGTCGCGCGCGGCGACCGGGGGATGGAGCCGGTCGACGAGCTCGGCATCCACATAAAGTCGCCGATCCGCAATTACGGCAATGAGAGCAATTACCTTTACGGCATCAAGGCGGGCGCGCCCCGCATCGTCAAGCTGCTCCGCGAACATGATATCAAGGCGAGCTGGACCGTCGCCGCGCTCAGCCTCGAAAACCACCCTGAGATCGCCACCGCCATCCGCGATCTCGGCCATGAACCCGTCAGCCACGGCTATCGCTGGGTCCACCAGTTCAAGATGGACGAAGCCGCTGAACGCGACTTCATCCGCAAGGCGGTGGCCTCGATCGAGGCGACCACGGGCACGCGCCCCTATGGCTGGCTGTCGCGCTATTTCCATACCGACAACACAAGGCGCCTGCTGATCGAAGAGGGGTTCGACTATCATATGGACGATTATTCGGGCGATGTTCCCTTCTGGGATCGCACCACCGTCCCCGGCAGGCCAATCGCCATCGTCCCCTATCAGCTCGACGACAACGACATGAAAATGTGGACTGATCCCGCCTATACCCCCGCCAACTGGCTCGATTATGCCAAAACGTGCTTCGATCAGCTTTATCGCGAGGGCATGGAGGGCAATCCCAAGATGATGTCGCTTGGCCTGCATCTCCGCATCATCGGCCGGCCAGGCCGGATCTGGGCGTTCGAGGCCTTTCTGAAGCATGTCCGCGCGCATGACGGCGTCTGGGTCGCAACCCGCCGCGAGATTGCACAGCATCTCGCGAAAGTTGATCCGGCATGAGCACCAACACCCGATCCTCCCCGGCACGGGGAGGGGGACCGCGGCGCGAAGCGACGGGGTGGAGGGGGCGGGCCGCAAGCGCCGCGCAAGTGGAGGCCCCCCTCCACCGCTTCGCGGTTCCCCTCCTCGTGCCGGGGAGGATTTGATGCTCCGCCTCGAAACCCAGGCTTCCGTCGCCCATCTGATCATCGACCGCGCCGCCAAGCGCAACGCGATCACGCAGGCGATGTGGGAGCAATTTCCGCCGCTGATCGCGCAGGCAATGGCCGACGATGCGGTGCGCGTGCTGATCCTGCGTGCGGCAGAGCCCGGCGCCTTTTCCGCCGGGGCAGACATTGCCGAATTCGGCACAGGCGCGACTGATCCCGCCTGGCGCGCTGCCAATCAGGCCGCCATCGCAAGCGCGCAGATCGAGCTCACCCTCGCGCCCAAGCCCGTCATTGCCTTTATCGAGGGCGATTGCGTCGGCGGCGGCTGCGGGCTGGCGCTCGCCTGCGACCTGCGCGTCGCGACCAGCAACGCACGGCTGGGGATCACTCCCGCCAAGCTCGGGCTGGTCTATTCGCTGCATGATACCAAGCTGCTTGTCGACGCGGTCGGCCCGTCGCAGGCCAAGCGCATCCTGTTCACCGCCGGGCTGATCGATGCAGATGAGGCGCTGCGGATCGGCTTGATCGACCTGCTTGGCGCAGACCCGCTTGCGCTCGCCGAGACGATCGCCGCCAACTCGCCGCACACCGCGCGTGAGGCCAAGAAGATGGTCCGCCGCATCCTCAACGGCCAGGCACATGATGATGCCACGACCAGCGCGCTGTTCGCCGATGCGTTTATCCAGCCCGATTTCGAAGAAGGGGTCAGCGCCTTTCTCGCAAAGCGAAAGCCGGTGTTTTGATGAGCGATTTTCTAACCCATGGCCGCATCATCGGCGGGCTAGCGACAGTGCCCGATCTCGCCGCCAGCCTGCGCGATTACCGCGACCGGCTCGGGCTCTCGGTGGTTGAGCAGGGCGCGCTGTCTGCTGATCTCGCCGCTAGCTGGGGCTGCGCTGCCAATGCCCGCGCGCCCTTCGCCACGCTTGCGCCCGTGAGCGGCGCACCCTGTTATTTGCGGTTGATGCAGCAGCCGCTCGATCCGGGCTTCCTGCCGACCCGTACTTATGGCTGGGCTGCGTTTGAGATCACCGTGCAGGATGTGTTCGGCTGGCCCGCCAGACTCGCGGGCAGCGGCTTCGACATCATCGGCCCGCCCAGGGAAATCCCCGGTCTCCCCTATTTCGTCGCGATGCAGATGCTGGGGCAGGGCCGCGAAATGATCTATCTCAATGAGGTGCGCGAGAACACGCCGACCTCTGATCTTCCGCCCGCCAAGTCGCCGGTCGATCATCTCTTCATCGTCATCCTCGCCGCGCCCGATCGCGCCGCGACCATGGCTTGGTATGCCGAGCATCTCGGGCTCGAGGAAGGCGGCGGCTATACGATTCCCTACACGATGATCAACAAGGCGTTCGGCCTGCCCGATACCCATATGACCTCGCTCAGCATGGCGCAAAAGGGGCGATTACCGATCGTTGAGATCGATGATTATCCGAGCATCGCGACGGTGCGGGCGAAGGGGGAGGGGATGCTCCCGCCTGGCAATGCCTTGGTCACGCTTGCGGTGGATTCGCTGGACCGCCCAGGGCTTGATTTCATTACGCCGCCGGTCGTTCGATCGGGTGCCTTTTATGCCAACCGCCGCACCGCGACGGTCATCGGCCCAGCCGGCGAACTGCTCGAACTGGTCGAGATCGGTTAGGGGATTAGCAGCGTCGACCCGTGCGTCTCGCGCCCCTCAAGGACGCGATGCGCCTGCGCCGCTTCCTCCAGCGGATAGCGCTGGCCGATCGTCACCTTTACCTTGCCGCTCGTAATCATGTCCCACAGCCGCGCCGCACCTGCCGCGCGCTCATCGGGCGTGGCGTAGTAATCGAACAGCGTGGGCCGGGTATTATAGAGCGAACCCTTGGTGGCGAGTATACCCAGCGCCACCCCCGTCACTGGCGCATCGGCATTGCCATAGCTGATGATGATCCCGCGCCGCCCGGTCGAATCGAGCGAGGCGTTCCAGGTTGCCTGCCCGATGCCGTCATAGGTCACCCGGACGCCCGCGCCGCCGGTGATGGCGCGCACCCGCGGCGCAATATCCTCATCGCGGTAAAGGATGATTTCCGCCGCCCCGGCCGCGCGGGCAAGTGCCGCTTTGTCTGCGCTGCCGACGGTGCCGATTACGTTTGCACCAAGCGCCTTGAGCCACTGGACCAGGATCAGTCCGACCCCGCCTGCGGCCGCGTGCACCAACACCCAGTCGCCCGGCTTCACCGTCGCGGCACGCTCCGCCAGAAACTCGGCAGTGCAGCCCTTCAGCAGCGCAGCGGCTGCAGTATCGAAATCGATCGAGTCGGGCAGTTTAAACAGCGATGCGGCGGGCAGGTTGCGCTCCGTGGCATAGGCGCCGCGCTGCGGGCCGAAAGTCGCCACCCGGTCGCCCAGCGCGAAGCCAGTCACATCCTTGCCTATGGCGGTGATTACACCCGATGCCTCGAGCCCCAACCCACTCGGCAGCTCCAACGGATAGATACCACGCCGGTGATAGGTGTCGATAAAGTTCAGCCCGACCGCGCGCGTTTCGAAACGCACTTCGCCCGGCCCCGGCGGCGGCAGATCGACAGCAATCCACTCGATCACCTCGGGTCCACCCGTTCGGGCAAAAGTCGCTGCGCGTGCCATTAATCCGTCCTCGCCAGTTGTGCGCGATAGGCGCGCGCGATCAGCGGCAGCAGCAATAGCGGCACCAGCCCATAGAGCAACGGCACCGCCCCCACCGCCGCGCGCAGATTGGCCTCGCCAAACACGCGGGTGGACAGGAGCCCGACCGTCGTCGGCCCCAGCCCAAGCCCGGCAATGCTGATCATCATGTAATAGAGCGACACGATCGTCGCGCGCGAAGCGCCCGGCGTGATGTCGAGCAAAGCGATGATCCCTGCCGCCGTCACTGTGCCGATGGCGACCGAACTGATCGCCAGCATCACGAAGGCGAGCGTCGGCGTCGGCATGAACAGCGGCACGGCGCTCGCCGGCAGCATCACCACAAAACCGATCATCAGCGCGCGGAACGCCGCATCGGGCGTGCCCGATTTACGCCACCGGTCGATGATCGCCCCTGCCGAATAGACCGTCGCCGGTCCGACGATCAGGATGATCAGCCCATTGATTAGCGCATAATCCTTCGCCTCCCAGCCATAGGTTCGGGCGAAGGCGGCGGGGTTGAAGCCTTGCGAATAGGCGATGATCGTCATTACGGCGACCAGGCTCGTCATCCCGCCAAATGCGCCGAAGCGCTTCGCGACCAGCGCGATCGTTGCCCCAAATCCGGCTGCCGCTTTATTCCCCGGTCCGCGCCGCCGCGGTGGTTCGGGCAGCAGCAAAAAGCCGATCGCAATCAGCAACCCTGGCAGGCCGACGGCCATGAAGGCGAATTGCCACGGTCGAAGCGCGCCGAGGAGGGGCAGGGTGATGCCTTCGGAAACCTTGGCCCAGCCCAATACCGCCGCGCCGATCAGCGAGGCGATGCCCGCACCCAATGAGAGCGCAGCGGAATAGACCCCAATGGGAGTGCCGCGTTTTTCGGGCGGGAAGCTGTCGCTGATCATCGACATGGCCGAAGGACTAAGCGTCGCCTCGCCCACGCCCACGCTCATCCGCGCCACGAACAGCCCGCCAAAGCCGCGCGCCATGCCCGATGCCGCCGTGGCCAGGCTCCACAAGGTGATCCCCGCCGCCACGATCCATGTCCGCCGTGCGCGATCGGCCAGCCAGCCGAGCGGTACGCCGATTGTCGCGTAGAACAGCGCAAAAGCCGGGCCGAGGAGGTAGCCGATCTTCTCGTCGCTGAAGTGCAGGTCCGCCTTGATCGGTTCAATCAGCAGGCCAAGGATATAGCGGTCGACGAATGAAAAGACATAAGCCAGCGTCAACAGCGCGACCATCGTCCAGGCTGTTCGGGTGCTGGGGTAGGGTGCCTCGGTCATGCTGTGCCCAAAATCTTGTAGATGACGATCAGGTTATCGTCGAAATCGACGATGCCAATCTCGCGGCCGATCCGACCGTCTTTGGTCTTCAGCACTTCTTCGTCATAGACCGTCAGCCTCAGCGCGCGGGCGCCCGCCATCACCGCATCGGGATCGTCGATTTCGAGCACGATTGCCGATCGGCGCGGATGGGGAAGGGGGACGATGTCGACGCCCTTCACCTCGGTCAGTGCCATCACGCGTTCCTGCGTCGCGGTCGAGAGCACGCAAAAGCGCATCACCGCCTCACGCGGAACATCGAACACCGCATAGGAATAGCTGTCGGGATTGGGCGGCAGCGTGAAAGTCACATCGAACCCCAGCACGCCCTGATAAAAGGTCAGCGCCCGCTCTAAATCGGCCACGACATGATTGCCGCGCTGGAACCGCACGCCGCTCACGAAACCCGCTCATTCACTTCGAAGAAATAGCCGTCGAGATCGAAAAAGCTCGCCCCGACCATCGCCTGTTCTTTGCCGTTGAAACCGATGACGGTCCAGTCGCGCGGTTCGCAGTGGATGCGGCTGCCGCTCTCGCGCGCTCGGTCAGTGGTCGCGCGGCAATCGCGCGCTGCCACCACGAAGATCGGCGCGCCAAACGCGATTTGCGTCGGCAGTTCGTCGGGCGCATCCATCGGCGGGTCGGTCCATTGCAGCAGGCCGATCATGCCGATCAGGTCGTCCGCGCATTTCAGGATGATCAGCCTGGTCTGGTCGCCCTTTTTGCCCGCCGCCAGTTGCGTGCCGGAAAGCGTGAAAGGCGTGTCCATCACGCGCGTCATGCCGAACACGGCCTCGTACCAGCGCGCCGCCGCTTCCGCATCGCGGACCATCAGCGTGGTGCGTTTGATGATATCAGGCCCGATCACTGCATCAGCCATTGATCTTGGCCGCCTCGATCAGCAGCACCTGACAATCGGCGATCCCCTCGCGCAGCTTCTTCACCTCGGCATAATCGGGCGAGTGCCAGAAGGCTTCCGCCGCTGCCTTGTCGCGCCATTCCGAAATGACCATCGACGCGCCGTCTCCAAAATCACCCTCAAGCAAGGTCGCACCCGGCCCGCGCAACACATATTTGCCGCCGAACTGTTCGACCAGCTTGGCCGCTGCCATGCCATAGCCGTTGATGAAGGCGTCGCGGTCGGCGATCTTGGCGGTCACGATCATGTAAGCAGGCATTGGCAGCTTCCTTTAGAGACGGATCATTTCGGCCAGCGCGCCTTGTCGGCGAGATATTTGCCCGCATCCTCGATGCCGGTCGGCTGATATGTGTTGAACAGGCCGGGTGGATATTTGGAGCGATAGTCTTCGTACACCGGCATCACCAATTCGCTATGGACGATCGGCTGGCGGTGCCGCGCGCGGAAATCCTTGATCGGGATGCGGTGTGTCCCTCGCGGACCCAATGGCGCGGTGGCGATGCCGGACGCCAGCCCAGCCCCCGCCGCCAGCACCAGTCGCCGCGAAACCCGATTGGCATCCTCCATACCGCCCCCTCTTCTAAGTGTGTCGCTCACGCAACACATCTCGACTCGTTAGTGTCCGTTAATAATTTGTCTGGACAAATTATGCCGCAAATGAAAGTCTCGTTTCAGAAATTTGTTCGGGAGGGGAACCAATCATGCGACTGATCATCCGAGCCGGCCTGTTGGCGGCGACAATGTTGAGCCCGGCTGCAGCTTTTGCGCAGGCGGCGCCAGCAGATGAGGAACAGGCAGAGAATGCCCCGCAGGAAATCATCGTTACCGCCCGCAAGACCTCAGAAAAGCTCCAGGATGTGCCGGTCGCCATCACGGCTTTTACCGCTGATGACATTAAAGCAGCCAAGATCGAGCGGCTGGCCGATCTCGCCAAGCTGACGCCCGGCCTGAATTTTACGCCTTTGTTTGGCGCGCAGAACCAGTTGCCGATCATCCGTGGTGCCGCCCAAACCCTTGGCCAGCTCAACGTCGGTGTGTTTCTTGATGGCATTTTTCTGTCGGGCAAGGCTGGCGTCGATCTTGAACTCAACGATCTTGAGCGGATCGAAGTGGTCAAGGGGCCACAATCGGCGCTTTATGGCCGCAACACCTTTGCGGGGGCGATCAACTATGTAACGAAGCGGCCGTCTGCAGCGTTAACGGCCAATGCCGAATTTACCGGCGGTAACAATGGCCTAGTGAAGGGCATTGCCAGCGTCAGCGGCCCGATCAGCGACACGCTGCGTTTCCGTGTTGGTGGCTTTTTTCGCCAGTTCGATGGCTTTTATCGGAGCTCTATTGATGGCGGCAAGGTCGATTTCGCACAGAATTACGGCGCTATCGGCACGCTCGAATGGGCGCCCGATGACGCGTTTCTCGCTACTTTGCGCTTTACCTATTCAAAGGAAAATAACGGCCAGCCGCCGTCAAGCATCATCCGCACCAATGGGGGGATCGGCCAGCCTGCCGGTGCACCGGCATCGCAGCGGCGGAACCTGTTCTTCTTCGGTGAGGTTCCCGGGATTGCGCGCAATGGCGTAACCGTCAACACGCGCAGCGTGCCGGGCCTGCCCGGCGGCAGCTATGGGGATCGCGAAGAATCGATCCGCGGCAGCCTTGATCTTGAATATGATTTCGGTCCGGTCACGCTGACGTCGATCACGGCCTATGCCAAGCGCAATGCCGAATTCACCTTCGATGGCGACAATACGATCTGTACTCAGACCGGTGGCTGCCCCACCTTTGGCTTCCCGTTCGTCCCCAATCTGCCGATTGGATCAAGCGCTTTCAGCCTGTCGAGCAATGACGGATATTTTCGTGACATCAGCCAGGAAGTTCGGCTGAGTTCATCGGGGAAACAGACGATCGACTGGCTGGTTGGCTTTTATTATTATGATAATATCAATGTCGGTGTTGAACGTGGCCTGAGCCCCTCCACGACGACAGGCCCAACCGCCTATTCGGCGTTTAATCCCAATTATTCCTTTCCGCGCATCCGATTGACGACGAAGAGCTATTCGGGCTTCGGTTCGGTCAATTGGCACGCGACCGACAAGTTCACGATCACGGGAGAAATTCGCTATGAAAGCGAAACCCAGACCTTCGCGCAGTGCCCGACCTTTTTTGCCAACCCTTCGGCGACCCCGCCGGCCGGGACAGTTGCCTGCGGTGCCGTGCCTTCACCCATCGTTACGTCACCGACAAGCCCGTTCACCGGTGCCTTGACGGTGTTCCCAAGCCCGGCTGGCACTGCGGCTGCGACGGCGTTCACAGCCACCCAGCAGACCTTTAGTTTTGCGACACCGCGCGCGATTTTCAGTTACAAGGTTGATCCCTCTGCTCTTGTCTATGCCAGCTATGCCCGGGGCGCGAAGACGGGCGGGTTCAACACCGGTTTGAACGTCTTTCCCGATCAGCGCACTTTTCAGCCCGAAACGACCAACAATTATGAAATCGGTCTGAAATCGCGGTTGTTTGACAACCGGTTGCTGTTCAACGTTGCCGGCTATTATACCGATTGGCAAAACCAGCAGGCGGTGTGCCAGAATCCTGTAACCGCAGGCGGCAATAGCACCAATCGATCCTATTCCTGCAACGTTGCAGCAGCGAATATTTACGGCGTCGAAGTTGAAACCTCCTACCGCTTTAACGATGTCTTCTCAGTCTTTGGAAACTATGCTTGGACGCGTGCCCGTTATAGTCGTTTCATTGACGATTCGGGGGCGCAGAATTTGGCGCTCGCGGGTCTGCCAGCGATTAATTTCGATGGCAAATCCTTGCCCTATGTGCCTGACCACAAGTTCCTGATTAGCCCACGCGTCGATGTGCCGACCAAAGGGCCGATCAAGCTGCAGGCACGGGCCGACTTTGTTTACCAATCAAAGAGCTTTGTCCGTGCCGACAATCTCCAGAATTTCGGCGATCGTGCGACCGTTGATTTCCGCGTGACGGCGACCAATGGCGCATGGCGGCTGCAATTCTTTGTCGACAATGCCTTTGATGATGCGTCGCCATTGGCCGGTGTCCGCTTCTTTGACACCACCAATTTCTTCGTGTCGGCACCGCTGATCCAAGGCGCAAACCGTCGGCAAATCGGTGTGTCGCTCGGCTATAATTTCTGATCGGCTACCCGCTTACACCGACAAAAAAAGCCCCGCCGGATTCCGGCGGGGCTTTTTTGCACCAGGTGATCGGCGGCGTTACTTTGCTGGCGCTGCTTTTCTGGCCGCATCAAGCCGCTTCTTGAACACCGTCCAGGTCGTCTCATTCGGGCGGGCATCATCGGTTGGCGGCGGCGCGACATAGGCCGGGTAGCGTGCGGCAATCTCGTCGCGGATCACGGCGGGTAGCTCGGCATAGCTTTTCAGCTTCGCCCCCATCGCGTTGAAAACGATGTTACCGTGCCGACCGCGCATCTTCATCCACGGCATCCAATCCGAAATCCGCACCCAGGAAACGGAAGGATAGGCGGTTGGATATTTCGTATCGAGCAATTCGTCGGCGCGCGCGGCGAAATCGAAAATCTCCATCGCGTGATATTTGTTGCCGACAAAATCCTGGTAGTCGCCGCCAAGCGGGTTTTCATAAAATAGCGGCACTTCAAGCGGCATCTGCACCCATTGGCCCATACGCTGCATGTTAATGGCATAGGGCTTGCCCTCTGCGCTCATTGGAAAGCTGGGGCGGCCATTCACCGGGTCATTGGCGATGTGCATCACCTCAACCTTTTCCCCGGTCCACGGATTATCCCATTGGCGCACGATCTGGCCGGTCTTGGGATCAGTAAAGAACATCACCTCACGGCTGACCTGGCGAAAACCGGTGCCGCGCTTGGGATCGGTAATCGCGATGCATTGGCGGATATTCATGCCTTCACCGCCGAACAACAGCTTGTCGGGCTCGCCGTCGACCCGCGAATAAATCCGTCCAGACCAATAATAGACAGCTGGTTCACGGTCCTTAACACCGCATTGGGTGCGCTTCATGATCTCGACCGCATCGGTCGGGTTGGCAGGATCAAGCTGTCTGGCGTTGGCTGTCGGGCTTACGGATATAGCGAAAATGGCTGCCGCCACTGACATCTTGATTGTCATCATATTCTCCCGCTCCTGTGCTTCGGGTCACTCGTACCGGAAAAAAGCACCAAAGAAAATATGTCCGGACAAATCTGACCGTGAGGGAGCGTCCGCTTCGATCGCGCGCGGGGAAATGCGGGACTGCGGACTTGTATGAACTAAAACGTCCCGGACTGGTCGTCGCCCCCAGACTGGAAATCCCCGGTCGCAGCCTGATCAAACAGGGCTGCGACCGGGGCTTATCATGCGTTGATCAGGCGATATCGAACCGATCGAGGTTCATCACCTTGGCCCATGCCGCGACAAAGGCATTGACGAACGCCTTGTCGGCATCACTCGACCCATAGACCTCAGCAACGGCCCGAAGCACCGAGTTCGATCCGAAGATCAGGTCAACGCGGGTGCCCGTCCACTTGACTGCGCCCGTCGTTCGGTCACGCCCTTCGAACAGCTCATTGCTGTCGCCGGCCGGTGCCCAGACGGTGTTGATGTCAAGCAGGTTGACGAAGAAGTCATTCGACAGCGTGCCTGGGCGATGCGTCAACACGCCATGTGCTGCCCCACCGACATTGGCACCCAAAGCGCGCAGACCACCAATCAGCACCGTCATTTCAGGCGCGGTGAGGCTGAGCAACTGAGCACGATCGATCAGCAATTGTTCTGACGACAACGGATGGCCGTCGCGCAGATAGTTGCGGAAGCCGTCTGCGGTTGGCTCGAGTGGCGCAAAGCTGTGCGCGTCGGTCTGTTCCTGCGTGGCATCGGTACGACCCGGCGTGAAAGGCACGGTCACATCATGACCTGCTTTTTTCGCCGCATCTTCAATTGCGGCACCACCGCCGAGCACGATGAGATCGGCCAGCGACACCTTCTTGCCGCCCGCCGCAGCGCCGTTAAACGCTGCCTGGATCGCCTCCAGCTTGACCAGCACATTTGCCAGTTCGGCGGGCTCGTTGACGTCCCAGTCCTTTTGTGGAGCCAGGCGGATACGCGCACCATTGGCGCCACCGCGCATATCGCTGCCCCGGAAAGTCGAGGCCGAAGCCCAGGCTGTCCGCACCAACTGTGCAGGCGTCACGCCGGACGCGAGCAGTGTTGCTTTAAGGCTGGCGATATCTGCGGCATCAATCAGCGCGTGATCAACGGCTGGTACGGGATCTTGCCAGATCAGCTCTTCGGCAGGCACCAGCTTGCCGAGATACCGGTTGATCGGGCCCATGTCGCGGTGCGTCAGCTTGAACCACGCCCGGGCAAAGGCATCGGCGAATTCGGCCGGGTTCTGGTGGAACCGGCGCGAGATTTTCTCATAGGCGGGGTCCATCCGCATCGCCATGTCGGCGGTGGTCATCATTGGGGCGTGGCGGCGCGCGGGATCATGCGCATCCGGCACAGTGCCTTGCGCTTCCGGGTTTTTCGGCGTCCATTGCTGGGCACCGGCCGGGCTCTTGGTGAGTTCCCATTCATTGCCGAACAGCGTATCGAAATAGCTGTTGTCCCAGGCGATTGGCGTCGCCGTCCAAGCGCCTTCGATGCCGCTGGTGATCGTGTCGACACCCTTGCCGCTGCCCATGCTGTTCTTCCAGCCCAGGCCCATTTCCTCGATCGATGCGCCTTCCGGCTCGGGGCCGACAAACTGGCCCGGATCGCCAGCGCCATGCGCTTTGCCGAAGGTGTGACCGCCAGCAACCAGCGCGACGGTTTCTTCGTCGTTCATGGCCATGCGCGCAAAAGTTTCGCGAATGTCACGGCCTGAGCCAACCGGATCGGGGTTGCCGTTCGGGCCTTCGGGATTGACGTAGATCAGGCCCATCTGCACCGCGCCGAGCGGATTGGCGAGCTCGCGATCCCCGCTATAGCGCTGATCTTCCAGCCATTTGCCTTCGGGCCCCCAGTAAATATCCTCTTCTGGCTCCCACACATCAGCGCGACCACCGGCAAAGCCGAACGACTTCAGGCCCATCGAATCAAGCGCGACATTGCCGACCAGAATCATCAGATCGGCCCAGCTCAGCTTGCGGCCATATTTCTGCTTGATCGGCCACAGCAGCCGGCGCGCCTTGTCCAAATTACCGTTATCCGGCCAGCTATTGAGCGGGGCAAAACGCTGCGTGCCAGACCCCGCGCCACCGCGTCCGTCCGCGATGCGGTAGGTGCCGGCGCTGTGCCAGGCCATGCGGATGAAGAACGGGCCGTAATGACCGTAATCAGCGGGCCACCAAGGCTGGGAATCGGTCATCAGCGCGTGCAGATCAGCGACGACGGCGTCGAGATCGAGCGTCTTGAATTCCTCCGCATAGTTAAAGTCCTCACCCATCGGGTCGGACTTGGCTGAATGCTGGTGGAGCATGCCCAGATGAAGCTGATTCGGCCACCAATCGCGATTTGACATGCCCCAGATTTTTGCGCGGTCATGGCCGCTGTGCATCACCGGGCACTTGGTTTCGTCGTTCATATGCTCTCCAGTCATTTTATTGGGCAGGGGCGAAACTTTACGTTCTGGAACGGCCATACCCCGGACCGTAAACAGAGCGAAACGATCAGTTCTTATATCAGTGATCGATTTTACTCGTCACATTACGCGCCACTTCATTCGTCTTCGCTGGCCAAAGCCCGGGCATCTAGGCCTAGCGCAGGCAAATCTGCCGCCGCAGCCGCAAGTTCCGCATTGGCCACAATCTGGCGATAGGCCGCATCAAGCTTGCGCACGCCCGCATCAGCCGCTGATTCTTCGCGAACATTGACCAGGAAAAAGTCGCTGGCGCCCAAAGTGAAGCGGCGGCTTTCTGCCTCGGCCATCGTGGTTGCACGGTCATGTTCTGCCTCGGCTAGCGTCCGCAGTCGTTCAGTGGCTTTGACATCAATGGCCAATCCATCGATCGCGACGATGATTTGCTCTTCAGTTTGTTGCCGCCGCCGACGAATCGAGTCGATTTCAGCCGTCGTCTGGTCGATCCGGCCTTGGGCGGCGCGGCGTTGCAGCGGCAGCGTGAAGCTTAGCCCCACTTTTGTTTCGGTGCCGGCGCGCGACCGCCCGCCTTCGCCAAGCGGGCCGATATCCTGGGCAACTTCCGCCTTCAGATCCAGCCGGGGCTGCAAAGCGTTGCGATCAAGTTCGAGTCGATTGGTCGCCTGAGCCATCCGCAGATCGATCTGGCGCAGGTCTGGGCGTGCATTCAGCATGGCCCGCGGATCGCCATTTGATCGAGGGATGGCCGGAAAACTTGTCGGCAAGCGCGCCGTTGGCGGCACCATTGGCGCGCCATCGGCGTCGCGCAGAAAGAAAGAAAGCGCGTTTGCGGCCTGCGCTAAATCCTGCTCTGCGCGGGCGACCAATGTTTCCCGGCGCAGGATATTCTGCTCATTTTCCGTCAAGATGATCGCTGGCCGTGCGCCGAGCTGAATCTGGCGCACGAGACCCGCTTGGCGCGCCTGGGCAAGTTTGAGCAGATCCCGGTACACCGCCAGCCTAAGGCCCGATGCAACCCACAGATTATAGGCACCGATCGCGCGGCGCTGCACCCCAATTGCCGTCAGCAGCCGGTCCGCCTCTGCGATGTCGACGTCAATGCGGGCGTTGCCGCGCGCAAAGCGGCGATCATCGATCAGCCGATCGCGCATCAGCGACAGGACCGCGCCAATCTTGAGCTCACCGAAATTATTGGTGAAGCGCTCGTCCTCATAGATCGGGAAGCGACCGCTTGAAATCCGGTAGCCGCCATAGAGGCTGCCGCCCCAGTTTTCGATCGGGCGGGTAATCGTCCCGCCTGCGATCTGGCCATCGTAAAAGCCCGTCAGTCGGGATTCGGCCTCTGCCTTGACGACGGTATCGAACGCGCCCTCTGCGCTCAGCACCTTGCCCTCGGCCTGGCGGACCTTGGCGATCGCCTCCAATATCTGCGGCGCGTGGCGGCGCGAAGAGCGCAGCACCTCGGCAAGCGTCAGCGGCGCATTCTTTGCCGGGGCCGGAGCCGGGCGCGATACAACCGGATCGGCAGGGCGCGTGAGGTTCTGGGCCGTCGTAGCGCCTGGGAGAGCGGTTGTTACGACGACCCAGGCAACCACAACGATGCAACTACGCATTTGGTTTCTTTTCCTTCGGCGGAATTGGTGCCGCCTTGGGATCAGCGGGCGGCTGGAACTGGAGCGGGAAGTCATTGAGCTGGCGCCACAACTCGAAGCCGGCTGGCACAGTGTCCATCAGCACCCAGCCACGCACCTTGGCCCCAAGTCGGACATAGGGTTCGCGCGGCCAGGGTGCGCGATCGGGCGCCGGTTCGACGAGAAGGCGAAACAGGCCATTGTCAGACGCCGAGAGGTCAATCGCCCGAACCCGTCCGTCGAACATGCCCTGCGCAACCGACGGCCAGCCGCTGAACTGGATCGCTGGCCAGCCTTCGAACGCGAGCCGTACGCGGCGACCCGGCGACACCAACGGCACATCGCGGCCATCGACATAAAGTTCGACGATGCGGACCGAATCTTCGGGCGCAAAAGTGGCGAGGACATCGCCCTGCTTGACCATGGTGGCGCTGTCGCCGGCATTGATCCGCATGATCCGGCCATCACGGGGTGCGCGGACGATCTGCGCCGATTGGCGGCTGAGATCGACATCGACCTTGTTGATCGCCGCCCGGCTCTGCGCGATCTTGGCGCGGTAGTCGGCGACCTTGATCTGCGCCGATTCATAGTCCCGTCGCGCTGCCAGCCCTTCACGGAACAGCGATCCCGTGCGGTTGACGTCGAGCATCGCCGTTTGCGCGGCGAGCTCAGCGGCCTGGATCTCGGCAAGCTTCTGCGCACGCTCGGCGCGGAGCCGATCAAGCAGCAGCGGATCGTTGTCGACAATCTGGGCGATGGGATCGCCGCGCTTGACGATGCTGCCATCGGTAACGTCCCAGCGCAGAATGCGTCCGGCGACCAGCGCGGTCACATTCTGCACCCGGTCGCGGGGGTCGAGCGCGGTTACGCTGCCCGTGCCGGGGGCCGTCTGGACCCAGGGGATATAGACCAGGCCGACGATCGAGGCGATCATGGCCACAGCCAGCATGATTGCGACCGCCCGCAAGACAGCCGGCGTCTTGAGCTTACTCAGCGTCCTGAACCGGCTGAGCTGTTCAACGTGCGTTTGCATTGGCTTCCTCGAGTTTGTCGGCATGGCGCAGCGCGTTGAAGATCGCGCGATCGCTTTCGATCCATTGCCGGTCCCGGCCAAGCCAGAGATGGCCATCAAGCCGGGGCGGGTTATTGCGATTGGTGAAATAAATCACCGTTGTCGGCAGCGTGCCTAGTGCATCGAACAGCCGACTGAGTTCGTCCGCCGGCACCATATCGAACAGCGGCGACATGACGAGAATTTTCGGGCGCGAAAGCAACGCCCCCGCCAGCTTAAGCCGCATCATTTCAGGCAGCGAAAGCGGCCATCCGGTTGACGCGAGCACAGTATCGAGCCCCAGCGGCAGTTTGCCAATCCGACGATCAATGCCGACCAGTTTCAGCGCGTTCATCATCGAACTGGGCTCATCATCGGGCGAACATAGCTCAAGATAGTCGCGGATCGAGCACTCCACGATCGTCGGGCGATCAAGCACGATCACGTCGCTGCGCAGGCGATAGGGATCAAGCGCGTTAATGTCGGCACCACCCAGCGTGACAAAGCCATTTTCCGGCGTGCGGTGGCGTTTCAGCAGCAGCGCAAAGGCACGCTGCGTATCGGGATCGGCGGCGGCGACCAGCCGGGCGCGATACGGGATGGTGCAATTGATAGTGACATCGTCGATCTGAACGCTGGCAAAGGCCAAATCACCCGCCGCTTCGTGTGGCTCCGTCACCCGCCCAGGCGATTCCTGTGGAATATCATAGAGCAGCCCGAGTTCTTCGACTGCGGTCACCAGATCATAAAAAACGTCGAGATAGGGGCCAAGCTGCGCAACGCCGTAAAAGATGCTGGACAGGATCAGCTCGGCGGCGACCAGCTGGCCGATCGACAACTGCCCCTGAATGACCAGCCATCCGCCAAGCGCCAGCAAGCCGGCGCTGGCCACGGCATACAGCACCAGATAGGCTACGTTCTGGCTGAAGCTGTAATTGAAGTGGCGGCGATAGGCGGCGATGTACCGCGCCGTCATCGCTTCAGATTTGTCGATCGCATAATCGATATGGCGGCCCGATTTGTAAAAGCCGTTCGATGCGCCGACGCTCTCCAGCCAGTGCGCGGTATCATATTTGGCATGGCTCAACGTGACGGCTGACGTCATCGCCCCACGCGACCAGATCCGCCAAATGCCCCAGGCGATCAGAATGAAAAGCAGGTTAAAGCCCAGGAAGAACGGGTGGTAGAAAGACGTGACGACAAAACCCACCGCCGATTGCAGCAGGATGGTAAACAGGCCGATCAACAGCGACGGCACCGATTTCTGCAGGTTCATCACTTCGAAATAGCGATTGAACAGATCGCCTTTACGATCATCGCTGAAAAAGGGGTTGCGCGAATGCACCGCGCGTAGCGTGATCTCGGCGACCAGCTGCGCGAAGATGCGCTGGCGGAACACCTCCATCAAATGCACGCGAAAGGCGCTGAGCAGCGCTGACAACATCAGCAGTGCAAACAAGATGCCGGCCAGGGTGAAGAGGGGGGCGGCCAGCGCTGTGTTGGCGACGCTGTTGATCAGCATCTGCACCGAAATCGGCGTGGCAAGCGACAACAGGCTGATGCCGATCCCATAGACGATCGCCAGCGTGAAAAAGGCGCTGTCAGGCCCCAATATCGGGGCCGCCCAGCGAATGACATCGCGCATTCTGACGCTTTTTGGGGCCTCGCCCGCCATGTTCTGCTCCCGAATTGCAACGCGTGTGTGTGGGGGGGTCTAAATACAGCGGCGTTCGATAGGATCAACGCAGCAAAACAATTCAAATCAATTCTAATTTCCTATCGGCTGGATCGATCGCTCAACCTCGCTAACGATTGCTGCCAGCCGTTGATAGGCCGGCGCGCGCCCTGCACTGCGCCGCCAGGCCAGGGCGACCTCGCGGTAAATCGCGCGACCGCGGATCGGGCGGACTCGGACATCGTCCTCATCACGAATTTCTGACCGGATATAGAGCGAGGGCAGCAGGGCGAGTCCCATCCCCATGCCGGCCATTTGACGGATCGCGTCAAGGCTGGTCCCTTCATAATCGCGCATGACCTCAGCGCCGACAGCGGTGCTGAGCGCGAGGATCTGTTCGGACATCTTATATTGCGGGGAAAGCGTCAGCAGCCCACGTCCTGCTAGGGCCGCCGGATCGATCGCGGGCTCTGCGGCGAGTGGATCGTCAGCAGCCATGGCAATCAGCAGTTCTTCGCGAAACAGCCGTTGAACGGTGAATTCATGGCCGACAACCGGCAATTGCAGCAGCACGGCATCATGGGTGCCGCCAGCAAGATCACGGAGCAGTTCGTCGGGTGATCCTTCGCGGACATGCAGCCGCAAATCGCGGTGATCGCGGTGCAGCCGTGCCACGACATGCGGCATCAGATACGGCCCGAGCGTTGGCGACACGCCAAGCCGGATCGTGCCACGCAGCCCTTCCGGATCGTCGAGCGCGCTATCTTCAAGCGCCTGGACATCATTCAGCAGATGTTGTGCGCGTTCAACAATGTCGCGACCGCGCGGGGTCAGCGTTGCGACGGTGGTGCCGCGTTCGACCAGCCTGATGCCAAGGCGCTGCTCAAGCAGGGCAATCTGCGCGGAGAGTGAGGGCTGGGTTACACCGACCCGTTCTGCCGCGCGCCGGAAATGCCCCGTGGCGGCAAGCGCGACCAGATAATGAAGCTGGCGGAGCGTAATTTTGGGAGCGGCCATGCTGGACTGTTTAGCGCGCCGGGGAGGCCAGTCCAATCGTCCGAAGCGGTTGGCTGCCGGTTGCTTTGCAGTGCTGCTAAAGCGTGGCCGTTTTGGTGCAGCGCCGCGTAATAAAACATCCTGATCGTTTTCCGATTTGCTATTTTCGATCAAATTGGCTTTCAATTCCCCGGTATGCTGCCTTCGGGAACCGAATCACTGATGAATGAGCTTGCTTCAACGTTTTCCGTGCCCGTTCCCGCTGCCTCCAGTAATCCGGTACGGTCGGGCGATGATTGGCGCGCGATGCGCGGTGCCTGTCTGGCCGATCCTGGTGCCTTTCACGGCGCGATTGCCGCCGGCGCGATGCACTGGTTTGTCGATCATCTCTGCAGCGCAGGGGCATGGCTGGCGCGCGGCGAAGATGGCCGCTGGTCTGGATGGGATGCGGCAACTGCGGCCGCGGTTACCGCCGATTTGCCCGACGATTTCGCGCCCTGGACCAAGGCATTCGATGCCAGCGAGCCGCCGCATTGGCGCTGGTTCGTCGGCGGGCGGACCAATGCCTGCTTCAGCGAGGTCGACCGCCATGTCCTGAGCGGGCACGGCGATGAGGCGGCGCTGGTCTTTGAAGGCGATCGCTGGGATATGTCCGCAGGCGGCGGGCGCGGGGCACCGGTCGATTGCTTCACCGTGTCGCGCAAGAAATTGCTGCTGGAAACGGCGAAATGCGCGCTGGCACTGGAGGCGCTGGGGCTGAAGGCGGGCGACCGCATTGTGCTCAACATGCCCAGCATCGTGCCGCAGATCTACTGGACCGAAGCGGCCAAGCGGCTGGGCATTGTCTATACCGCCGTGTTTGGCGGGTTCAGCGACAAGACGCTGTCGGACCGGATTTGCGATGCGGGCGCGCGGGTGATCGTGACGTCCGACGGCAGCTATCGCAATGCGCAGGTCGCGGCATTCAAGAACGCCTATACCGATCCGGCGCTTGATAATTATGTGCCGGTGACAACGGCGCTGGCGATTTTGTCGGATATCGATCTCGAACTACCCGAGGCGGATAGCGCGACAATCCTCGCTACGGTCAAGGAAACGCTGGCGGGCGAAGTTTCGGTCGAACGGTCGGACATTATGCGCGGGGTTGGCCGTGCGCTGATCACCTTGGGCAGCGAGGGCAGGATCAGCGCCGCCGATGCCGCCCGCGTGCGGATCGCGATCGCATCGAGCCTCGTCACGCTGCCGCCGCGTGTCGAGACGGTAATCGTGGTCCGCCACACCGCGCAGCCCGATATCATCTGGCGCGAGGAGCGCGACCGCTGGAGCCATGAGCTGACCGACGCGGCGCTGGAAACCTTGCTCGCCAAGGCGCGCGAGGCTGGCTTTGCAGTAACGTCGCAGGATGAACTGCTGGCATTGCCGGACGCGGATTTCGTGCCGGCGATCTGGGCATCGTCGAAGCCGCTGCCGGTCGATGCCGATTATCCGATGTTCTTCATCTACACCTCGGGCTCGACAGGCAAACCCAAGGGAATCGTCCACGCGCACGGCTATGCCGCTGGCGTCGCGCATACGATGAAAGTGTCGTTCGATGCGCGGCCGGGCGATACGTTGTTCGTCGTCGCCGATCCGGGCTGGATTACCGGCCAAAGTTATCTGATCTGCGCGCCGCTGATGACGCGGGTGACCAGTGTGGTGTCGGAAGGATCGCCGGTCTTCCCGCATGCCGGGCGCTTCGCGTCGATGATCGAGCGGCACGGGGTCACGATCTTCAAGGCGGGCGTGACCTTCCTGAAATCGGTAATGTCCGATCCGTCCAACCTCGCTGATCTTGAGCGCTACGATATGGGCGGGTTGCGCGTTGCGACCTTCTGCGCTGAGCCGACTTCACCATCGGTGCAGGCGTTCGGGATGCAGCATGTCGTGCCGCAATATATCAACAGCTATTGGGCGACCGAGCATGGCGGCATCGCCTGGACGCATTTCTATGGCAATCAGGATTTCCCGCTAAAGCCCGACGCGCACGCCTATCCATTGCCTTGGATTATCGGTGATGTCTGGGTTGAGGATGCCGATGCAACGCCGAGCGCAACGCCATTCGCGCGCGACGGCGCCGATGGCGTGCCCTGGCGGCAGGCCGAAATGGGCGAGAAGGGCGAGATCGTCATCGCCGCGCCTTACCCCTATCTGGCGCGCACCATCTGGGGCGACGTCGACAATTTCCGCGTCGACAATGGCAGCGTTCAAGGCGATTGGCGCGGTGATTCCGGGCGCTGGATTGACGGCTATTGGAAGCGCTGGCGCGGGGTGTGGGCCTATACCCAGGGCGATTTCGCGATCGCGCATGATGATGGATCGTTCTCGCTGCATGGACGCAGCGACGACGTCATCAACGTATCGGGCCACCGAATGGGGACCGAGGAGATTGAAGGCGCGGTGCTGCGCGACAAGGCGCTCGATCCGGATTCGCCGGTCGGCAATGTGCTTGTCGTTGGCGCGCCACACCGCGAGAAGGGGCTGACGCCACTGGCCTTCGTCGTGCCGGTCGCTGGGCGCAAGCTGACGATCGACGACAAGCGCCGCTTGTTCGAACTGGTCCGAAGCGAAAAGGGTGCTGTCGCGGTCCCGGCCGATTTCATCGAGGTCTCGCAATTCCCCGAAACGCGATCGGGCAAATATATGCGCCGGATGGTGCGGGCTTTGGTCGAGGGCGGTGATCTCGGCGACGTGACGACGCTGCGCAACCCGGAATCGCTGACTGAGCTCAAGACCGCGATCGACGACTGGCAGCGTAAGCAGCGCCTGTCGGAGGAGCAGTCGCTGTTCGAGCGGAACCGCTATTTCCTGGTCCAGTACAACAATGTCGCGCCGGGCAAGCGGGTCGCGACCGTCACCGTCATCAACCCGCCGGTCAACGCGCTCAACGAGCGCGCGATCGACGAACTGGTGGTCGTGGTCGATCAATTGTCGCGCAAGGATGATGTGATCGCGGTGGTGTTCACCGGGCAGGGCACGGCCTCGTTCGTAGCGGGCGCCGACATCCGGCAGATGCTGGAGGAAATCCATTCGTTCGAAGAAGCGATGGTGCTGCCCAACAATGCGCAGCTGGCATTTCGCAAGATCGAGACGATGGGCAAGCCGTGCATTGCCGCGGTGCAGGGCGTCGCACTGGGCGGCGGCATGGAATTCGCGCTCGCCTGCCATTACCGGATTGCCGAGCCGACCGCGCGCTTTGGCCAGCCCGAGATCCGCTTGCGATTGCTGCCCGGCTATGGCGGCACGCAGCGTTTGCCGCGCTTGCTCGCTGACCGGAATGGCGCGACGGGCGTGCGCGATGCGCTTGATCTGATCCTGGGGGGACGCAGCATCGACGCAGCGACGGCGGCGGATATTGGCCTGGTGGATACGTTGGTCGATGGATCGCGTGACGCGCTGGCTGAGGCGCATGCGGCAGTCCGCGCCTTTGTGAAGGATGGCGCGAATAGCCCGTTGGGTGCGGCCTATGGCGCGCGACAGGCTGCCACTAAAGCGTGGGAAGAGACGTCGTCGGTCGATCTTGATGCGGTGCTGGCGGATGATTTCCTGCAGCGTATCCAGCGACAGCTCGACTGGGCCGGGCGTGGCACGGCGGGTAAGCGCGCACTCGAAGCAGTGCGCACTGGCCTTGAACAAGGCATGAGCGCGGGGATGGCGCGCGAGGCGGCGCTGTTCGCTGAAGCCATTATCGACCCCGAAGGCGGCAAGACCGGCATCCGCCAGTTCATGGACAAAGTGAGCCCGCCGCTCCCCGTCCGCCGCGACGGCGTGTGGTTGGATGAAGAGCATGAACCGCGTGGCAAAGCGCTTGAATCGGAAGGGCAATTGCTCCCCGTCGGCGCGCCCTTCTACCCTGGCGTCACCCGCATACCGGAATGGCAATATGCGTTCGGCATTGCCCGCGATGCTGAGACAGGTGCGCCACGTTTCGGCCCGCCCGCCAGCCATGAGCGCGAGCTGATTGTCAAAGTGCCCGATCCTGCGCCCAACGAAGCGTTGCTCTACATGCTGACCAGTGAGGTCAACTTCAACGATATCTGGGCGTTGACCGGCATTCCGGTTTCGCCGTTCGATAGCCATGAACAGGATGTCCAGATCACGGGTTCGGGCGGCATCGCCCTGGTCGCGGCACTGGGCAGTGAGACGCGGGCTGAGGGGCGCGTCAAGGTCGGCGATCTGGTCACCGTCTATTCGGGCACCAACGATCTGCTCAGCCCGCAGGTCGGCAATGATCCGATGTATGCGGATTTCTCGATCCAGGGGTACGAGACCGAAACGGGCAGCCACGCGCAGTTCCTGACCGTGCAGGCACCACAGATGCACGGCATTCCGCCCGATCTGACGCTGGAGCAGGCGGGAAGCTATGTGCTCAACCTCGGCACGATCTCGCGCTGCCTGTTCACGACCTTGCAGATTGCGCCGGGGCGAACCTTGTTCGTCGAGGGTGCAGCGACCGGCACGGGTCTCGACGCGTTGCGCAGTTCGGTGCGGACCGGGTTGCAGGTGACCGGGTTGGTATCGTCGCCCGAACGCGCCGCTTTCATCACCGGGCAGCAAGGCGCGGTCGGCGCGATTGATCGCAAGGACATATGCTTTGCTGATCTTTTCACCATCGTGCCTGAAGAGGCAGAAGCAGCCCGCGCCTGGGAGGCAGCCGGCGCACCGCTGATCGCTAAATATGAGGCGCTGAATGGCGGCAAGCTTGCCGATTATGTTGTCAGCCATGCCGGTGAGACGGCGTTCCCGCGCAGCTTTCAGCTGCTGGCGTCAGGGGGCACGCTGGCGTTCTATGGCGCGTCATCGGGCTATCACTTCAGCTTCATGGGTAAGCCTGGCACGGCCAGCCCCGAGGAAATGCTGCGCAAGGCCGCGCTTCGCGGCGGTGAGGCAGTGCTGATCTATTATGGCCCGCGATCGAAGGAATTGCTCGACGAAACCGGCCTTGAGATGATCGAGGCGGCGCGGCGCTTCAATGCGCGCAGCGTCGTGGCGACCACCACCGATGGCCAGCGCGAATTCCTGCAATCGCTGGGCCTTGAGGACGCGATCGAAGGGATTGTCAGCCTCGAATCGATCCGGCGGAAGGAAGGCGCCAACTTCCTGTGGCCCGACACGATGCCGCAACTGCCCGACTCCAAGGTGGATATCGAGATCTTCAAGGCGGCCGTGCGCGATTATCAGGACCGGGTGATGAAGCCGTTCGGGTCGGCGATAGGCAAGATTTTGCGTTCGCCCGACAATCCGCGCGGCAGCCCTGATCTGATCATCGAGCGCGCCGGGCAGGATACGCTCGGCGTTTCGACCTCGCTGGTGAAGCCCTTCACCGGCCGGGTGATTTTCGCCGAGGATATGGCCGGGCAGCGCTTCACTTTCTACGCGCCGCAGGTGTGGACGCGGCAGCGCCAGATATTGATGCCGACTGCGTCGATCCTGGGCACGCATCTGTGCAATGCGTTCGAGGTTGCCCGAATGAACGACATGATTGCGGCGGGCTTGCTGGAAGTGACCGAGCCGCAAGTGGTGCCGTGGGACGGGCTGCCAGAGGCGCATCAGGCAATGTGGGACAACCGCCATTCGGGCGCGACCTATGTGGTGAACCACGCGCTGCCCGAGATGGGCCTGCGCAGCCGCGATGCATTGCTAGAGGCATGGGCGGCGGGGGAAGCGCTACCGCCCGATCCTTAGCGGCGTAGCGCCTATTGGCGGGAATGGGCGTACCCTGTTGCCGTTCTCTAATAATCAACGATATGATCAGGTTCGCCCTCCCCAGGCTCTGAACACGTCAATAAGCGGCAAATGAATGACCCGCGCGATTACTGGGAGCTGAAATGGCCAAGGCGAAGACCGTATCGACTGCAGCGACTACAACCCCAACCGCCGGCGGCAGGCTGGCGGGCAAGATCGCTGTCGTCACCGGCGCGGCGGGCAATCTGGGTGGCTATATCGTCCGCCATTACCTCGCCGAGGGCGCGACCGTGGTGATGACGGGCCGCACGCCCGCACGCACCGATGCCGCCGCCGAGGCGATCCGCGCGGAGACCGGTGTCGATGCGACGCGGCTGGCGACGGTAGCGCTCGACGGTGGCGATCCGGAATCGGTGCGCGCTGGCATTGCCGATGTGGTGAAGCGCTTCGGCCGGATCGATATCCTCGTCAACAATGCGGGCTCTGCCGGGCCAAAGCAGCCGCTTGAACAGTTGCCGATCGACGCCAAGGAACTGGCCGCGCTGCAAAAGGCCGGGTCGACCGATGGCGAGACGGTGGGCGACGCAATCCGCAACATTTTTGGTGTCGCCTGGAACGTGTCGCGCGCCGCTGCTTCGGCGATGGGGGAGGGCGGATCGATCATCAACGTTTCGACGATCTTCTCGCGCACGCCTTATTATGCGCGCACTGCCTATGTCGTGCCCAAGGCGGCGATGAATGCCTTTTCGCGGGAATTATCACTTGAGCTGGGGCCGCGCGGCATCCGCGTGAACCTCGTCTTCCCCGGCCCAATCGAAAGCGAGCGGATTCGCACCGTGTTCGCGACGATGGATTCGATGCGTGGCGACGAGGCGGGCACCACCGCCAACCAGTTTTTCGACATGATGTCGCTTGAACGCTCGACCGGCGGCAAGGCGAAGGCCAAAACCTTCCCGACACCAGCCGACATCGCCACCACCTGCGTTTTCCTTGGGAGCGACGAGTCCGCCGCCTATAACGGCCATGATTTCGAAGTGACGCACGGCATGACGGTGCGCAAGGAAGAGCGCGCGACCTATTTGTCGCGGCCGACGATGCGGTCGATGGACGGATCTGGGCTGGCGGTGCTGATCGCGGCGGGCGATGGCTGGCAGGAAGCGCTGGAGATCGCCAATATCCAGATCGCCTGCGGCGCGCGGGTGCTGCTGGGGCTGGCGCGGCAGGCTGACGTGGCGATTGCGCAGGCGCGCGCCAAGGCAGAATGTGCCGACGACCGGCTGACGATCATCCGCTTTAATCGGACCGAGCCCGCCGCGATGGAAGCGGCGCTTGATGCCTATACCAAGGACCACACGCCGATCACCGGTGCGATCTTCATGCCGGTGCTGGGGCCTGGCGAGTTGGTCGGGGACCTCGTTGACGCCACCGATGAAGATGTCGAGCGCTTCATGGATGCCGAAATGGCGGGGAGCATCGCGCTGGCGCGCACGCTCAGCCGGTACTGGAAGCGCAACGACAATTTGTTGCAAGAACCGCGCTTCGTTTTCCTGACCAATCCAGCCGATGGCAAGGGTGACGTCTATGCGCAGATGCTGCGCGCGGCGACCGAGCAGCTGATCCGCATCTGGCGCGATGAGTCTGACATCGACGTGGCGCATGGCCGACGGCGGCAGGCCGAATGGGGTAACCAGATCGTCCGCTTCGGCAATGCCGAGGCCGAGAATACCCGCTTCACGGCGGGGCATGCGGCGCGCATTTTGCTGAAGGAAAGCAAGATCCGCGAGATCACGCTCTATGTGCCCGGCAATATCGGCGAGGCGACCGGATCACGCAAAGCCATGCCGGGGTTCAGCGAGAACATCACCGGGCTGCATCTGGGCAAGGTCGCGCTCATCACCGGCGGATCAGCCGGGATTGGCGGACAGGTCGCGCGGCTGTTGGCGCTGGCAGGCGCGAAGGTGATGATGGTCTCGCGGCGGGAGAGCGAACTCGCCGTGGCGCGCGCGCGGATCGTCAGCGAACTTGAGGATATTGGTTTCGCCGGGGTTGAACGGCGGGTGCAGACGCTCGCCAATGTCGATGTCAGCGATTTCGACTCTTTGAAGGGCGCGGTCGACGCGACGCTGAAAGCCTTTGGCCGGATCGATTATCTGATCAACAATGCTGGCGTCGCGGGGGCCGAGGACATGGTCGTCGACATGAGCGTCGATGCCTGGAACTACACGCTCGATGCGAACCTGATCTCCAATTATTTCCTGATGCATCATGTCGTGCCGCTGATGAAGAAGCAGGGGTCGGGCTATGTGCTCAACGTCTCGTCCTATTTCGGTGGCGAGAAATATCTGGCGGTCGCCTATCCCAACCGCGCTGATTATGCGGTGTCGAAATCGGGGCAGCGCGCGATGGTTGAGGCGATGTCACGCTATCTGGGGCCAGAGGTGCAGTTCAACGCGATCGCGCCTGGCCCAGTCGATGGCGACCGGCTGGCAGGGACGGGCGGCAAGCCCGGCCTGTTCGACCGGCGCGGCAAGCTGATCCTGGAGAATAAGCGGCTCAACGCGATCCATGCGGCAGCGGTGAAGGCGCTGCGGCGCGGGGTGCGGGTCGAAGCGCTGCTGACGCGGCTGGCGCGTAACGATACCGTGCGGATGTCGCACGACACCAACAACCCGCGCGAAATCCGCGACCTGGCGCTCGCCTGTGCACGCGAAGGCGATGGGATCTGTACCTGGGACCAGTATCTGATGACGCCGCTGATCGCCGCCGCGCTGGTCTCGCGGTTGCGCAAGGGCGGCTATTTCCTCGATGCGCCGGGTTGGGCGGATCGGCCGGATACGCCAGAGTCTAACGCTGGCTGGCTGCTCCGCTCGCCGCCTGAGGGCGCGCCCTTCCTGCCTGCCGACAAGATCGCGATCGAGGCGAAGAAAGTCGGGGGCGGGGTGCTCTCCAAGCTCCACCTCGGCAAGATGCCGACCGAGACCGATGTGGCGCAGGCGACGGTGTTCTTCCTCGCCGACCGCGCGGTTTCGGGCGAGACCTTCATGCCCTCGGGCGGCCTTTCGGTTGAGCGATCGACCACCGAGCGCGAGCTGTTCGGCAGTCCCAAGCAGGAGCGGCTTGACCAGATGCGCGGCAAGACGGTGTGGATCATCGGCGAGCATCTTGTCGATTATATCGCTGAAACCGCGCGTGCCTTCATCAACGAATGCCAGGTCGCGCGGGTGGTGCTGATCACGCGGACGGCCGAAGGGTTCGACACGCTGAAAGCGGCGCTGGACGATGTGCCCGCCACCGCGCTGCAATCGATCGTCTGCGGAGACTCGGTCGAAGGCGCGATGAATGCCGCGCTGCTACAATGGGGACGGCCGACCACCTTGTTGTCGACGCCGTTCGAGGCGCTGCCGCAAAAGCTGTTCGAACTGGACGATCCGCTCAGCCCAGAGGAATTCCGCGCGTTGGTCGCGGGGAACCTCACCAATCATTTCCGGGTGGCGCGCAAGGCCTCGCTCTATGATGATTGCCAGCTGGTGCTCGCCTCGCCCGATGTGCCAATGGGCGATAAGAGCCCTGCCTTCGCGCTGGCGAACTTCATCAAGACGACGCTCCACGCCTTCACCGCGACGCTGGCCGTGGAAAATGAGCGGCTGGTGCATGACGTGCCCGTCAACCAGATCAACCTGACGCGGCGCGTGCAATCGGAAGAACCGCGTAACCTCGACGAGCATCTCGAAGAGGTGAAGCGCTTTGCCCGTGCGGTGCTGCTGGTCGGCGCGCCGCTGCCTGATGCCGAGGATTCACGCTACCGATCGCGCATCTATCGCGGCATGGCGATGACGGTTTAAGGAGTTAGGGTGAGCGACTATCTGCCCTTCGAAAAAGCGATCGAGGCGCTCGAACAAAGTGCGGCGAATTTGCGCCGCACGGGCGAGCGTCTTGATGAGGCCGCTCAGCTTGAGGAGCGGGCGCAGCGCCAGCTTGGCTTTCTCTATAGCAAGCTGACGCCCTGGCAGCGGGCGATGGTGGCGCGGCACCCGGCCCGGCCGCATATCAACCATTATATCGATGGCCTGTTCACTGATTTCATGCCGCTGGGGGGGGATCGCGCCTTTTCTGATGATCCAGCGATGACCGGTGGGCTTGCCAGTTTCCAGGGGCGGCCAGTGGTCGTGCTTGGTCATGCCAAGGGCGACGATACCGCCTCGCGCCTCAAGCATAATTTCGGGATGGCCAAGCCCGAAGGGTATCGCAAAGCGATCAGGCTGATGGATTTGGCGGATAAGTTCGGCTTACCGGTCATCACCTTGGTCGATACGCCGGGGGCTTTTCCCGGCATGGACGCCGAAGAACGCGGCCAGGCGGAGGCGATTGCGCGCAGCACAGAACGCTGCCTGTCGCTGGGCGTGCCCATCGTCGCGATCATTGCCGGGGAAGGCGGATCGGGCGGTGCAGTCGCGCTGGCGGCGGCCAATCGCGTGCTGATGCTCGAACATTCGATATATTCGGTGATCTCACCAGAGGGCTGCGCGTCAATCCTGTGGCGCAGTGCCGCGCGGGCAGCCGACGCTGCCGAGGCGATGAAGATCACGGCCGGGGAATTGCTCAGCCTTGGGGTGATAGACCGGATCGTCTACGAACCCGCTGGTGGCGCGCACCGTGACCATGCCACGATGATCAAGCGGGTCGGTGTCGCCTTGTCTGCGGAACTGGCGGCGCTTGGGGCGCTGTCTGCTGCCGCATTGCGCACCGAGCGGCGCACCAAATATCTGCAGATCGGGCGGTTCGGCGCAGGGATTGGCGATCACCATTAATCGGTGATGGTTTGCGACGGGCATCTTGGCTAAATTGCTGGGGTAACCGGGGGAGAATCGTCATGCGGCAAGGCCTGTTGGTGGTAATGATGATGCTGGCCGGCTGCACGGCGGGCGGCGGTGCCGACGATAATCGCGCGGCGAGCGAGCCGGCGATCAACAGCGCCAATGTCGCGCTTGCCGACCCAGCGCCTGCTTCATCGAACACTGCTGCCTCGCCGCTCGTGGTCGCGCTGGTTGGAGATGGCTTGCAATTGGTCGATGGCGACAGCGGCAAGACCTATGCAGTGCCATTTGGTACGGCGCAGGATGAGGCGCTTGAGCGTATCGGCAAGGTCCAGGGCCCGATCGGCGATTCGGGCGATTATGAAGAATGCGGCGCGGGGCCAATTTTCTATGCGGACTTTCCGGGCAAGCTGACATTGCTGTTTCAGGAAAAGAAATTTGCCGGCTGGAGTGTCGGGGGCGCAAGCGCCGATGCCAAGCTGACGACCTTGGCCGGTATCGGCGTGGGCAGCACGCGCAAGGCGCTGGAAGCTGCCTACACCGCCACAATCGAGGAAAGCACGATCGGCATCGAATTCATGGCGGGCGATATTTCGGGCCTGCTCGATAGCGCCAAGCCGACCGCCAAAATCTCGGATATTTGGGCCGGAGTCACCTGCATCGCGCGCTGAGGCCGACTGACGCCTTTCTGCCGATCACATCATCTTGGATGCACCTGCATGACAATCATCTACGGGATCAAGAATTGCGACACGATGAAAAAGGCGCGCGTCTGGCTTGATGCTGCCGGGGTTGCCTATCAGTTTCACGATTACAAAACCGCCGGGGTTGATCCAGCGCGGTTGCGTGGTTGGGTAGCGCGCGCCGGTTGGGAAACGGTGCTCAACCGGGCCGGAACGACCTTCCGCCAGTTGCCCGATGCCGACAAACAGGGGATTGATGCCGACAAGGCGATCGCGCTGATGCTGGCCAACCCGTCGATGATCAAACGACCGGTGCTGGAGTCAGGCGATGCGCTGCTGATCGGCTTCAAACCCGATTATTATCGCACGCAATTCGCCTGATCCCGGGCCTTGGCTGCGGCTGTCGGCTCCCCCATATCGCTTGTCCCCCTACAGGAGCCCCACCTATGCCGACCGCCACCTGGAATGACACCGTCATCGCTCAGTCCGACGCGACCATTGTGATTGAAGGCAACCATTATTTCCCCGCCGATTCGGTGAAGATGGAGCTGCTCGAAGACAGCAGCACGCACAGCCATTGCCCGTGGAAGGGTGAAGCCAGCTACAAGACGATCGTGGCGGGTGGGCAGCGCAATGCCGATGCCGTGTGGTATTATCCTGATCCCAAGGAAAAGGCCGCGCAGATCAAGGGCTATTTCGCCTTTTGGAAGGGCGTAAAGGTCGCCTGACCGGGCGCTCCGCGCACGACAGAATTGCGATTCGCCGCGATTGGGCGCAGCTTCCCTGCCATCAAACATGGGGGAGGGAAGACCTGTGCCTTTATCCAAGCAAAAACCACCAACCTGGTTCTGGGCCGTGGCGGTAGTGCTGCTGCTCTGGGCGGCAGCGGGTGTGTTCGCCTTTTATGCGCACATGACCGTTGACGCGACGGCGCTGGCGGCGATGAGCGACTATGATCGGGCGTCCTATGTGAAGCTGCCGGCATGGTTCAGCTTTGTCTATGCGCTTGCAGTGCTGCCCGCCCTGGCAGGATCGGTCGCGCTGCTGCTGCGATCGAAATTCGCCTGGCTGCTTTATGGGTTATCGCTGATTGGCGTGATCGTGCAGTTCGGGTGGGTGTTCGGCGCGACCGACCTGATCGCGGTGAAGGGCGCGGCGGCGACGGTGCCGTTTCCGCTGTTTATCTTTTTGATGGCCGTGGTGCAGGTTTGGTTTGCCGGTATCGCGATCAAGCGGCGCTGGATTTCCTGAAAGAAGCGATTCTGAGGGCGGGGTCACTGGCCATTGGAATCACGGGACGACCATCGGCGCAGGTGGTATGGATCAGCCCTGCCATTGAAACACATCGTCGAGTGACTTGCCAAAGACCGCTGCGATTCGAAATGCGGCTTCCAGCGACGGCGAATATTTGCCTGCCTCAATCGCGGCGATGGTCTGGCGAGTCATGCCGATCTTTTCGGCCAGCTCGGCCTGCGTCATTTCGCCTGCCATGAACCGCAGGGTCCGGATGCTGTTGGTGATGGGCGGGACGGCCATGATCAGCCTTCCCGACGATAACGCCAGAGTTGCGCTCCGGTATTGACGACGTGCGCCGTGACCAGGGCGAGCAGCAGGGCATTGCCAATTACGACCGCAATGATCGTCTTTGGATCGCCGGTTAGCCAACGCTGCGCTGCCGTGACGATGATCGGGGTTGCCACCATGACGGCGATCACCAGCATGCTCAGCAGGTTATAGGCCGGCACCGCCGCCGTTGCCGCAAAATCGCGGTCACGCGCATCTTCAGGCGCATTGGCTTCGGATGGCGCCCAGATCGCAAGGATGATCACGGCGGCGACTTCGACCGTGACCAGCAGAAACACCGATTGAATGAAGCCGCCATAGGCCTGCGCCGCATTGACTGTCCCGCGCGCCAGTAAACTGCCGACGTCAAACAGATATGATCCCCAGATCGCCGTCTCTGCGACGATCGAAACCCACAGCATTTTCTCGCGAAACGTCATGATCACCCCAGTCGATGTCAGCATAGATAGCCATAATGTAAAAAATATCTCACATAACGTCAACTGGATTTTACTTCGGCAGCTGTCCGCTCTGGCCTCGCCTGGTTGAATCCGTTAACGGGCAGCAATGTCTACGACCTTCACAATCGATACCGCGACCAGCCGCGCGAACCCCACGCCGGCGCCGATGAAACGCCTTACGGTGCCAGCGATCCAGCGGCGCAAATTCGAGGGCAGGACGGAGCAGCCGCTGGTCATGCTGACGGCTTATACCGTGCGGATGGCGCAGCTGCTCGATCCGCATTGCGATATGCTGTTGGTCGGTGATTCGCTTGGCCAGGTCGTTTATGGCTTGCCATCAACCTTGGCGGTGACGCTGGACATGATGTGCGCGCACGGCGCGGCAGTCGTCCGGGGCAGTTATCACAGCGTGGTTATCGTCGATATGCCATTTGGCAGCTATGAGTCCTCACCTGAAGCCGCCTTTGCCAGCGCCTCCCGCGTGATGGCTGACACCGGCTGCGCGGCGATCAAGCTGGAAGGTGGCCAGGCGATGGCACCGACAATCCGCTTTTTGAGCGAGCGCGGCATCCCGGTGATGGCGCATATTGGCCTGACGCCCCAGGCGGTGAACGTGCTGGGCGGCTATGGCGCGCGTGGCCGCAGCCAGCAGGAGCATGAGAAGATCATGGCGGATGCCAAAGCGGTCGCCGATGCCGGGGCGTTTGCGATGGTGCTGGAAGGCGTGGTCGAGCCGATTGGTGCCGCCGTCACCCAAAGTGTCGATGTGCCGGTGATTGGCATCGGCGCATCGGCGCAATGCGATGGGCAGGTGCTGGTGGCGGAAGATATGCTGGGTCTGTTCGAACGGACGCCGCGGTTCGTGAAACGTTTCGGCGATATTGCTGGCCGTATTTCCGCCGCGGTTGAGACCTATGCGAGCGATGTCCGGTCCCGGGCATTTCCCGGGCCGGAACAGACCTACGCCCCCAAGGATTGATACCCTTTCGTTTACTCAGGGCCGCCGCTAAGGTCCGCGCCTTCCTGCCATCCGATGGAGCATATCTTGGCCGTTACGCCACCAACCAATGAAGCATTTCTGCGCGAAGTCGATGAAGAGCTGCGTCGCGACCAAGCCAGGGATTTCTGGACTCGCTATGGCCGCTGGCTGATTGGCGCGGTGGTGCTGGGGCTGGCTGCCTTTGCAGGGGTGCTCGTTTGGCAGAACCAACGCCAGCAACAGGCCGGCGAACAAGGTGAGCAGCTCGCCACGGTATTTGAAAAGCTGGGCGCGGGCGATGAAAAGCTGGCGAATAAGCCGCTCGCCGCGCTCGCAGATGATGGCATTGGCGGGTATCGCTCGCTGGCCAAGTTTACCCAGGCAGACATTCTGTTGCAGAAGAATGACCTGAAGGGGGCCGCCGCGAAATTTGGCGAAGTGGTGAATGACACCGGCGCGGCCAAACCGTTCCGTGATCTGGCGCTGATCCGCCAAACCTATGCAGAATATGATGGCTTGAAGCCGCAGACCGTGATCGATCGGCTGAAGCCGCTTGCTGTGCCGGGCGAACCCTGGTTCGGCTCTGCCGGTGAATTGGTGGCGATCGCCCACCTGAAATTGAACCAAAAGCGGGCGGCCGGCGATTTGTTCGGCCGGATTGCCAGAGATCAGACCGTGCCTGAAAGCCTGCGCCAGCGCGCGGTGCAGATGGCCGGTGAGCTCGGCGTCGATGCCGTCGTCCAGACTGAGGAAAAGAAACCGCAATGATGAAATCACTTCGATCGCCGATCGCCATTGCGGCATTGATCGCGCTGAGCGGTTGCGGAGCCTTTAAAGGCGGGCCGAAAAAGACCCCGACGCTGGGCGATCGCGTGCCGATTCTGGTGTCGGAAAACGGCGCCGAAGCCGACAAGACGATCGCCGATGTGCAAGTGCTGCTGCCGCCGGCCGGCCCAAATGCCGATTGGGCGCAGCCGGGCGGCAACGCCGCGAAATCGCTGGGCCATGTCGCGCTGGGCGCGGAACTCTCGCGGCTATGGTCGGCGAACATCAATGGCGGATCCAATCGCCAGCGGCTGGGCGCAGCGCCGGTTGTTGCCGAAAATAAGCTGTTCGTGGTTGATGTTGATGCGGTCGTTCACGCCTTTGCGGCCGATACCGGCAAGCCGTTGTGGAAGGCACCGCTGACCGAAAACAAGGAAAACCGCGATGCTCGTTTTGGCGGCGGCGTCAGCTTTGACGAAGGCCGCTTATTTGCCAGCGATGGCCTGGGCGATATCGTTGCGTTGGATGCCACCGATGGCAAGGTTTTGTGGCGCGTCCGCCCATCGGGGCCACTGCGCGGAGCACCCACCGTTGCCAATGGCGCGGTCTATGTGCTGAGCCAGAATAACGAGCTTTACGCGCTGTCACAGACTGACGGCACGGTGCAATGGACCGCCAGCGGGTCGCTTGAATCGCAGGGCGTGTTCGGGGTCGCTGCACCGGCAGCCGCCCGCGGCACGATTGTCGCTGGATTTTCGTCCGGCGAACTCAACGCCTATCGTTATGAAAATGGCCGCGTCTTGTGGCAGGAAATCCTGTCGCGGACGAGTGCGTCCACCTCGGTTTCCAGTCTTGCCGATATCGATGCGGCACCAGTGATCGATCAGAACCGCGTTTATGCCGTCGGCGAAGGCGGGCGCATGGTTGCGCTTGAGCTGACCACGGGCCAGCGATTGTGGGAACAAAATCTGGCCGGCATTTCCACTCCATGGATTGCTGGCGAATGGGTGTTCGTGGTGACCGATGATGCCAAGCTCTATTGCTTGTCGCGCGCGAACGGAAAGATTCGCTGGATCAGCGACCTTGGCGGCTTCAAAAACATGAAGAAGCGGAAAAACGCGATTAGCTGGATTGGTCCTGTGCTTGCGGGCGGCCGACTGATCCTGCTCAATTCCGAAGGTAAAATCGTCTCTGTTTCCCCGACGACCGGGGAAAAAGGCGCGGTTATCAAGGGCGGTGCCGCGTTCAGCCTCCCGCCGCTGGTGGCGGGTAATCTGCTGTACACAATTGATGCCAAGGGGCGGATTACTGCGTATCGATAATCGCCACGTCACGGCGGGTGGCGAAAATCAGCGGTGGCGCTAAAAGGCCCCGATGGCAAACCTTCCCGTCGTCGCAATTATTGGCCGCCCCAATGTCGGCAAATCCACCTTGTTCAACCGACTTGTCGGCAAAAAACTGGCACTTGTCGATGATCGCCCTGGCGTCACGCGCGATCGCCGCGAGGGTGATGCGCATCTGATCGGCCTCGATTTTCGAATCATTGATACCGCCGGCTATGAAGACGAGGACGCCGCCTCGTTACCAGGGCGGATGCGCCAACAGACCGAAGCGGCGGTTAAAATGGCCGATGTCGCGCTGTTTTTGATCGATGCGCGCGTCGGTTTGGTCCCGCTCGACGAAGAAATCGCGCGCTGGCTGCGCGGATCGACAACGCCGATCGTGCTTGTCGCCAACAAGGCGGAAGGTCGCGCTGGCGAAGCGGGCGTGCTCGATTCGCTATCGCTTGGGTTTGGCGATCCGGTTCAGCTCTCCGCTGAACACGGGGAGGGCCTCGGCGACCTGTTTGAGGCGCTTTTCCCGCACCTTGAGGGCAAGGCGATCGAGGAAGAGGCTGAAGAGGATGAGGACAATCCCAATGCCGTGCTCAAGCTGGCGATTGTCGGTCGTCCCAATGCCGGCAAATCAACGCTGATCAATCGCATCCTGGGGGAGGATCGGCTGATTACGGGGCCAGAGGCAGGCATTACCCGCGATTCGATCGCGATCGATTGGGAATGGCCCAATCCTGCGGGCGGTACGCGCCCCGTGCGGCTGATCGACACCGCCGGCATGCGAAAGCGCGCGAATGTGCAGGATAAGCTTGAAAAACTGTCAGTTGCCGATGCGCTGCATGCGATCGATTTTGCCGAGGTCGTTGTGCTGTTGCTCGATGCGACGCGGGGGCTAGAGGTCCAGGATCTGAAGATTGCTGACCGTGCCCTGCAGGAAGGGCGTGCGCTGATCATCGCGCTCAACAAATGGGATGTCGCGGAGGATGCGAGCCGATTGTTCAATGGCGTTCGCGCCGCCCTTGACGAGGGCTTGGCGCAGGTACGTGGCGTGCCGCTGCTCACCATTTCGGGCGCAACGGGCAAGGGCATTGATCAACTGATCGCAGCGGCCTTTGAAACGCGAGACGCCTGGTCGCGCCGGGTCGGCACCGGCGAACTCAATCGCTGGTTTGAACGCGCGGTTGAGGCCAATCCGCCACCGGCGCCCGGTGGCAAGCGGATCAAGCTGCGTTACCTCACCCAAGCGAAAACACGTCCACCCGGTTTCGTCCTGTTCGGTACCAGGGTCGATCAGCTGCCCGAAAGCTATCAACGCTATTTGATCAACGGGATTCGTCGCGATCTTGGCTTTGGTGCGGTGCCCGTACGGCTGACCTTGCGCGCGCCGAAAAATCCTTTCGATTCATGATTTTAAAGATTGATGCCCGCGGGCAGCGGTGCCCGTGGCCAGCGATTCGTCTGGCGCGTGCATTGCGCGAAGCGCACCCCCAGATCGAAATCATGGCCGATGACCCGGCGGCCGAGCGTGAACTCACGGCCGTAGCGACCGCCGCCGGGGCGACAATTACGCGACAATCGTCTCAATTCTCCCAGATTTTTCACGTTGCCGGGCCAGGTGTCGTCAACATCTCCTTTACTTCAAACGGCTAAACCAAGGGTGGACCTTCGCTTTAGTCGGTTCAGCAATGGAGAGTTCTGGGTGACTTTGCAGGGCAATATGTTGGTTGATTGGGATGCCTATGCGCAGGCGCGTAGCGAACTGGGCACAGCATTTGTGCGTATCCTGGGGTATTTTCAGGAAGACGGGATCAAATCGGTCGCGGCGATCGAGGCGGCAATGCGCGCCGGTAACGCTGCTGCTTTGGTGATCCCAGCCCATACCCTGAAGGGAGAGGCGCGTCAGTTTGGCGCCGAACCGTTAGCGGTTGCGGCAGAACGGATCGAAACGATCGCTCGCGCTTGTGTCGAGAAGCGCGATTCGCCCGATGAAGCACTCGCGCATATCGTCGATCTCCGCCCGCTTTTCGAAGCGACGCTGGAGTTGCTGCAGCGTGAGGCCAATCCGCTGGTGGCGCGCAAGCCCGGCTTCGGCCGACGCGCAATGGGCGGCTTTTAACCTCAACGCCGATCAGCGTCAGTCCTGTTCGGCCTTACTGTTGAGCTGGATGTAATTTTCCAGCCCCATCCGGGCAATCATGTCGAACTGGCGTTCGAGCATGTCGACATGTTCCTCTTCACTCTCAAGGATTGAGACGAACAGTTCGCGTGATCCATAATCACGGACCGCTTCGCAATGCGCCACGGCATCGCGCAGCACGCCGATTGCTTCCTCTTCAAGTGCCAGATCGGCTTTCAGCACTTCCTCAACATTCTCGCCGATTCGCAACCGGCCCAGCATCTGGAAATTCGGCAGGCCGTCCAGAAACAGGATGCGCTCGGCGAGTTGATCGGCATGCTTCATTTCGTCGATCGATTCATGGCGCTCATGCGCCGCGAGCTTCTTGATGCCCCAATTATCGAGCAGTCGGAAATGCAGCCAATACTGATTGACCGCAGTCAGCTCATTTTTGAGAACCGCATTCAGGTACTCGATGACCTTGGCGTCACCCTTCATTGTCGATCTCCACGCTGGTTGTCCCAAGCAAACCGGTGAAAGCGGCTCAGGTCAAGCGGCGACGCGCTCCTCGGCAATGATTTGACGGGCAAAATCCAGGCACTGGCCACATTTTGGCTGACTGCCAAGGGCGCGATAGGCGGCGCAGGCAGTGGCCGCACCACCGCGTGCGGCCTTGCGGAGGTCCTGTTCCTTCAACGCATTGCAAATGCAAACGACCATCATGCCCTCGCTCTCAGCACGATAATGCCGCTAATGAGAGTGATTCGCAAGGCTTATTGCATTTGGTTCGCATTAACTGGCCGCGTGTCGCAACGATGGGTCATCGGCGCTATTTGGGGGACCGCAATTCGCGGCGGATCATCAGTTTCAGGCCGGACCAGACGGCATCGACCGCGCATACCTTCACATCAACCAGGCCGATCGGCAGAATGATCTCTCGGATGACGTCTTCGGTGATGTCGGTCGGCTGTTTCGATGCCTTTTTGGGCCAGGATATCCAGATAAAGCCGTTAGGCGCGATCGCGGTCCGCAAGTGCGTCGCCAGCCGGGCAAGCTCGGCGCGGGAGGTGACAAACACATGCGCGGCATCAAGCCGGGTTTCCGTGGTCGCGCATTCGCTAACACCGATGCCTGCCGGGTCTATCTCGGCGCGGACGCTATCGGGCATGGCGCTGAACCAGACGCGCATGCCGGGCTTGAACCCCAGCTTTTTGGCGAGCGGGGTGCCGGAATAGCCCGCCACAGGGGTCGTCATAACCAGCTCGCGATCTGGGTGAGTGGCTTTTTGCGCAGCGCGTGGAGCGGGACGGTGGCGTCGGGCGCGGCATGGCCAGCGACGATGATCATCACCGGCTTTTCGCTCGCCGGCCGTTTGCACACGCGGTTAAGGAAGCGCATCGGATTGGGGGTATGGGTCAGCGTCGTAATATTGGCAGCTGTTAGCGCGGCCAGCAGAAAGCCGCAGGCGATGCCGACGCTTTCGTTGACGTAATAATTTTGCTTGTCGTCGCCTGGGTCAATTCCGCCGCGCCGCTGCGCGAAAACGACGATCAGCCAGGGTGCGCTTTCGAGAAAGGGCTTGTCTGGATCAGTGCCGAGTGGCCCCAGCGCATCGAGCCATTCGGGGCCCGCCTTGCCATCATAAAAGGCGCGTTCTTCTTCTTCGGCGGCGACGCGGATCTGAGCCTTCAGATCGGGGCTTTCGATCACCGCAAAATGCCATGGTTGGTGATTGGCACCACTTGGCGCGGTGCCCGCCGCCTCAATCGCGGCTTCGATGATTGCGCGCGGCACCGGTGCGTCGCTGAAATAGCGACAGCTGCGCCGGGTAAGGAGGTGATCGCGAAAGGCCTGTATGCGGGCGAGCCGCTCGTCATCGGCAATCGCGGGCAGGCCGGGCCAGGGCTGGGCAGGGTGATCTAGCATGAAGAAATGTCCGACGAGTCTGGTGGCCGCGACGACATGTGCACGCCAGTGGTTACCCTGCTGACTTTTGGCACAGTGCGGCAGCGCTGGGCAGCCCCTTTGCGTGCGGCGTTGTCGTCATTGCTGGCGCTATGCGTCTCGCTGCGGGCCTAGTCGAGCAGACGGTCTTCCTCGACCGGCGCCAATGCTGGCGACAGCAGCTGAATGATGCCCAAAGCGACCAGATAGGCACAGCCGGCAACCGCAAAGATTGGCGTATAGGAGCCCAATGTCGCCAGCATCGCGCCGGCATATTGCGACATCGCCATGCCGCCGATCGCGCCCATTGCCCCGCCCATGCCGATCACCCGGCCGACCGCGCGTTTTGGAAACAGATCGGATGGCAGGGTGAACAAATTGACCGAAAAGCCCTGGTGCGCCGCCCCTGCCAGGCCAATGATCGCAACAGCCAGCCACAGATTAGAGATATTGACCGCGATGATGACCGGCAAAGCGAGCAGTGCGCAGACCAGCATCGTCAGCTTGCGTGCCCGGTTGACCGATACCCCGCGTTTGATCAGCGCCGATGAGGCCCAACCGCCAAGAATGCTGCCCGCGTCCGACATGATATAGATCGCCGCGAGCGGCAGCCCGAAGGTCTTCAACTCCAGCCCGTGCCGCTTGTGGAGGAAATCGGGCAGCCAGAACAAAAACATCCAGAATACCGGATCGATCAGCATTTTCCCGATCGCAAAAGCCCAGGCTTCGCGCATCCGCAAAATGCGCCGCCAGGCGATCGGTGCGGACAGTTCAGGCGTCTCATCCACCGGCATCTTGTCGACGATGCCGCCACCGGCATTTGGCCGGCGGTAGAAGATCAGCCAAAAGGCAAGCCAGACCATGCTCGCCAGGCCCGTCGCGACAAAGGCGGCCCGCCAACCATAGGCACCCACAACGACCGGCACGATCAGCGGGGTAACGATCGCGCCGACATTGACGCCGGCATTGAACAGGCCGGTGGCAAAGGCGCGTTCCTGCTTGTCAAACCATGCCGCGATCGCGGCCAATCCGGCGGGATAGGCGCCGCCTTCGCCGATGCCGAGCAGCGCCCGCGCCATCATGAATTCACCCGCGGTGCGGGCGAAGCCATGCGCCATCTGCGCGACAGACCAAATGACGAAAGCGACTGCCAGGCCGATGCGCGCGCCGAGCCGATCAACCACCGCACCGAACATCAGATAGCTGGTTGCGTAAGCGGCCTGGAACCAGAAAACCATATTGGCATAGTCCATCTCGCTCCATTTGAGCTCAGCGGACAGGCTCGGCTTGAGGACGGCGAGCATCTGCCGATCGAAATAATTGAACGCCATCGCACTGAAGAGCAGCGCGGCCACCCACCAGCGCCCGCGGTGGCGCGCCGGTGGATTGATCGTTTCAGCGCTTGGCGTAGCGACCGCCCCCATGACAGTCACTGGTCGTCCACATAGCGGAACCGGATCCGCGAAATGATATCGCCCACAGCCTCCAGCGGTTGGCCATAGATATCGAAGAGATGCGCACGCAGTGATGCTTCGTCATGAACGTCGGGCGATGAACCGGCGAAATCCTCGGGCCGCAGGTCCGTTGGCGCCAGAACATCAATCGCTTCGATCTGGATACGCATCCGCAATGCGTTGAAGATAGGGGGAATGCCGAGCGCGTCAGAGCCGGATTGCACAATCACGCGGGCAGTAACGGTTTCCCCTGGCCGATATCCCCGCCATTTAGGCCAGCGGCGATCACCGGGACGAAAGACGGTCGTTAGCGATCGATTGAGCAATAACGGCTCGTATGTCAGCCGAAACGCCATCTCATCGCGTGGCAAATCCAGGGGTTTAACCGGTAATGGCGCCTGCGTGGTTGCGGGCTTGGATGTCGTCATCCCAACGCTTTGCGCATAATGTCGAGCAAGGTCGCATCCGGCTTGTCGAGGCCGGTCAGGATCTTGAACGCTGGCGCTGCCTGGAACAGGTTCATGTGCTGGCCCGAATGCGTACGATGGCCAGCGTTGCGCGCCAGCTTCAGGGTCAGCGGCAAGTCTTCGAGCAGAATATCTGCGACGATCGCGGCTTGGGGCAGGCGCGACAGATTGGCCATTGATTGGGCCAGATCCATTTCGACATTGCCCGTCATGGCTGCAAAGGCGCTGAACTTTTCGTTCGGCTGCGCGCCTTTGTTCGATGTGTTGACCACCAGACCTGCGTCGGCAATCTCTTCGCCAAGCGCGCTTTCGGCAACGGCGCGGGCGGTTGTCAGCGGCGCAATAAGATCAGCGATCGTCTGCGCCTTGGCGACGGTGCGGTTGACGATCACCACCTCGCGCGGCTTTTCCTTGGCTAGTTCATAGGAGATGGGGAGCGCCGTGCCCCCGGCACCAAGAATGACGATCTTCTGGCCAGCAACGCAGCCGGGATATTCGTTGAGCAACCCGGCCACAAAGCCGATCCCGTCGGTATTATGGCCGACAAAGCGATCGCCCTCCCGAGCGATCACATTCACGCTGCCAATGACCTCGGCAGAGGGCGCCAGCGCATCCAGTGACGGCGCGATCTTGTCCTTAAAGCCCGATCCCGCACCGCCGCCGCTATAGATTGAGCAAGACCTTAACCCCGCAACAATCTCGCCAACCCGAGCTGGATCGCCGATCATGAAGCAGCTGCGATAGGGCAGGCCATAATGGGCGAACACTGCATTATGCATCGCCGCCGATCCGCCCGGATAATCGTGATCGATCAGGAAAACATAAAGGCGTTCCAGCTTTTCGTCGGCGAGATCGAGCGCGTTATTGCGGGGTTGGGCCGCAACACTGACCAGCCCCGACTCGATCATCGCTTTGATAGGTGCCAAGGGCGCAGCTTTGCTACCGCCCCCAAAAAGGGTGCTGAAAATGCCCATGATATCCCCTTGCCCCGAGTTTGACTGCGTCTGGCAATCGGATACGCCCTCCTAACAGGGCGCGCAACTGCTCGGCTGTCGGCCTATAGGGGCTGTACGCCGCCAATATCGGGCCTTTTTGCCATCTGCAATCGGCTATCTAGCGACAATGAAGCGACATTTTCTGCGTCAATCAACGCGTGAGAATTTTATCGGATCAAAGGCAAAAAAGCGTCACCGAAGGGCGTGGGCGCCAGTATCTACCCAAGGACGACAGGGGACCCGGCGTTCTTGCCGGTTGCTGCCGATCAATGAACGCTTAATCGCGCCGGGCGGCGAGCTTGGCGGTGATGGCGATTGGGGTCGCGACCAGCGCGATATGGCGGACCAACGGCACGATGATGTCCAGCGGCGCCGTCCCTGGACTCTGGTCCGGCCACCGCAGCGGCAATACGACCCAGGTCATGATGAACGCCAAGATCATCCCATAGCCAAAGGCGCTGATTTCCGGCGTGCTATTGACCAGCGGAAAACGGGCAGCCGCGATAAGATAGACCAGCACCATTGCCAGGATGATACCAAAATGGACCGCGGCGCCAATTGCCAGCACCGTTGTTGCATCGGCGATGGCCGCTGGATCAACGACTGCGCCCGCGATCGTGCGCAAGACAGATTCGGGCGTGCCACCGCTGAGCTTCGCCAAGCCTACTTGTCCGAGCAGATCCGCTGCGCCGGCAAAGATCGTGCCGCCCAGCAGCGCCAGGATAAAGCCGACGACGCTGTAGGATGTCGGCTTTGCAGCGATATACCATGATCCGCCCGTCACCGTTGTCATGATCGTGTCCCCCCGAATCTGGCGTTAATCATATCATCGGCGTTGTTACGGGTCCAGTGACCGCCGCGTCCGGCGGCGCGCCATTAACATATCGGTGGCCCGAATCGTCATTATTATTCCCCCTTTCGCGCGCGATCGCCGTGATCGCGCTATTGGGGGAAGACGTTCGGCAAGCCGCCTCCTCGACAGCGCAGCGCTTCTATTTTTCGGGGGCGGGGCTGCCCATCAACGTGGCGAAAAATCCCTGATGCGCCGCCCGCAAGTCAGTCAGGCTGACGACGTGGTCGGTGACCGGGCATTCGATGATGATGCGGTTTGCAATGGTGCGACCAATGCGCTCGACCGAGACCTCGGCATCGATCGAGGCATGCAGAAAGTCGTTGAGATGCTCGTCGCGGATGGTCGCGACATAGAGACCCTGATCCTCGGCAAAATAGGTCCGAGCGAGGCCATAAGGCAGTGGTGCGCTGATCATGGCCCCGATATCGCCTGCCAGGGCCATTTCCGCGATGGTGACGATCAGGCCGCCGTCGGACACGTCATGAACTGCGCTGAGCGCCCCTTTTTCGATTTGCGCGCGGACGAATTCGCCGTTCCTGCGCTCAGCGGTCAGGTCGACGCGGGGCGGCGGGCCGTCCTCGCGCCCGTGGAGCTCGCGCAGCCACAGTGACTGGCCGAGATCGTGGCGCGGCGTGCCGATCAGCATCATGACGTCGCCGGTGCCCTTGAAGGCGATCGTGGCTGATTTGGTCCAGTCGGCAAGCAAGCCAACGCCGCCGATTGCGGGGGTGGGCAGGATGGCCGATCCCGTGCCGTCCTCATTTTTGGTTTCGTTATACAGGCTGACATTGCCCGACACGATCGGGAAATCGAGCGCGGCGCACGCCTCAGCCATGCCCTCGATACAGCCAACGAATTGCCCCATGATCTCAGGGCGCTGCGGGTTGCCGAAATTCATGCAATCGGTGGTGGCAAGCGGCTTCGCGCCGACAGCGGACAGGTTGCGATAAGCCTCGGCAATCGCTTGCTTTCCGCCCTCGACCGGATCGGCAAAGCAATAGCGCGGGGTGCAATCGGTGGTGATTGCCAGCGCCTTCCCGGTGCCGTGGATGCGCACAACCGCCGCGTCGCCGCCGGGCGGCTGGAGGGTATCGCCGCCGACCTTCTGGTCATATTGCTCCCAGATCCAGCGCCGTGAGGCAAGATCGGGCGACGCCATCAGCTTGAGCAAATCGCCAGCGACGTCCTTGCAATCGGGGATATCGACCAGCGCCTTGGCGGGCGGGGTAGGGACCCAGGGGCGGTCATAGGCGGGCGCATCGTCGGCGAGCGGGCCGAGCGGAATATCGGCGACGGTTTCGCCGTGGTGGACCAGAACCATGCGACCGGTATCGGTTACCTCGCCGATCACCGCGAAATCGAGTTCCCATTTGCGGAAAATGGCCTCGGCGAAATCCTCCCGGCCGGGCTTGAGGACCATCAGCATGCGTTCCTGCGATTCGCTGAGCATCATCTCATAGGCGGTCATGCCAGTTTCGCGCTGCGGCACCTTGTCCATGTCGAGCCGGAGACCGACGCCGCCCTTTGACGCCATTTCCACGCTGGAGGACGTCAGACCCGCCGCGCCCATGTCCTGGATCGCGACGATCGCATCGCTCGCCATGAGTTCAAGACAGGCTTCGATCAGCAGCTTTTCGGTGAAGGGATCGCCAACCTGGACAGTGGGGCGCTTTTCCTCCGAATCCTCGGAGAAATCGGCCGATGCCATGGTCGCGCCGTGGATCCCGTCGCGACCCGTCTTGGAGCCGACATAGACGATCGAATTGCCAACGCCCGATGCGGCGGAATAGAAAATCTTGTCCTGCTCAGCGATGCCCACGGTCATCGCGTTGACCAGGATATTGCCGTCATAGGCGCGGTGGAAATTGACCTCACCGCCGACCGTGGGGACGCCAACGCAATTGCCGTAACCGCCAATGCCATGGACGACGCCCGCGATCAGGTGGCGCATCTTGGGGTGATCGGGGCGCCCGAAACGCAGCGCATTCATATTGGCGACGGGGCGTGCGCCCATCGTGAACACATCGCGCAATATGCCGCCAACCCCCGTCGCCGCGCCCTGATAGGGCTCGATATAGCTGGGGTGGTTGTGGCTCTCCATCTTGAAGATCGCGGCCTGACCATCACCGATATCGATAACGCCGGCATTCTCGCCGGGGCCACAAATGACTTGCGGACCGGTGGTTGGCAGCTTTTTCAAATGGATACGGCTGGATTTATAGCTGCAATGTTCAGACCACATGACCGAGAATATGCCGAGTTCGGTCAGGTTGGGTTCGCGGCCAAGCGCGTTCAGGACGCGGGCATATTCGTCTTCGGACAGCCCATGCTGGGCGACGATTTCAGGCGTGATGGCGCTCATGTCCACGCGCATAGCGGTGTCGAGGCGACGCGTCACCCCCGGTTCGAACCTCGCTTAGCCGTTGAATACAGATCGAAACGTTGGTTAACATAAAAACAACCATCACTTGTAGCAATGCGCTTGGTTGATAATATCATCATAACAATCTATAGTTAATTTGCGTTTTAGTAATGCTAAATCATCATAAATGACACTAAGACAATTTAGTGACATTTATAATATATCACACTCTCAATAGATTTTGGGAGGTGGTTACATGAAACAGCACGTCGCCATGGAAGATGTTTGGGTTCCAAAGGGCGCGGATGCCGCGCCACGCCGATTCATCAAGCCATTGTCTTTCGTGCCGATGTTTGCGCGCGGAGGCGATACACTCCAGCGTTTGGCAGCAGAAGCGAAGCGTCGCCCCGATGATGCCGGGGCATTTGAGCGGCTCGGCATCGCCTATGCCAATTCCGGCGATCATGCCCAAGCCGCTCAGGCACTTGGCGAATCGGTTGCGATCGACCCGGGCCGGAGCCGTGCCTGGTCAGCATTGGGCGAAGCGCAGACCCGCGCTGCTGGCGCGGACCAGGGCCCGATCCCGCATGCTGCCCGCCGCTCATTTGATCGTGCCCTGGAACTCGATCCGGAGGATGTGCGGGCGCAATTCTATCTCGCGCTCGACAAGGACGCGCAGGGCGCGCCTGAGCAGGCCATCGACGCCTGGCTCGGTCTGCTTCGCGTCGTCTCGCTCGGTTCCGGGCCGGAAGAGAAGATCCGCGCAGCCATCCTCGCGTCGCTCAACCGAAAGATGCATATCGATTGAGCCGGGCGCGGCAATGCTTACCCTATCGCGGCGGCGGCGTATGTATCGCCGCGCCTTAGGGTAGTTATCGGTTATTCGCTGGCGCGACCGCGATTGCCGAGGCTTGCGCTGCGGGCAGGCGGATCAATGGCCAGAGCAATTGTTCGCCGGCGCTGGTTGGTGGCAGATTTTCGACGCCATATAATTCGGGATAGCGGCGCGTGATCTTGGCGGTGCCAAACAGCATGTCCCATACGAACAGCAGATTGCCGAAATTGCCCTTATAGTTGGTCACCCCATCATGCGCGTGGCGGCCATGGTGCGCGAAATGCGTCGCGGGGGTGGAGATGACGCGTTCGACGAGCCACATCACCGGCGCGGTAAAGCGGTTGCGATAAAGCGGTTCGTCCCAGCGAACATCCGAATGGGCGCCGATGATCACCGCCATCTTGACGACCGTATAGCCCGCATAAAGCCAACCCAGACCCAGATAGATGAGTACGCCTGCGAACCACAATGAGGGCATCAGTGCATAGTAAAAGATGTTGTTTCGATAGACGACGCGGACCGACATATATTCGGCATTATGATGCGGCCGGTGGAGCTTGTAGAGCCACGACACAGTGTGGCTCGCCCGGTGCCACCAATATTGCATCATATCTTCACACACGAGCAGCAGCGCGAGTTGGGCCAGAACCGGCCAGCCGATCAGCGCGTCACGCGCGCCGGGGGCGATCATCTGGGTGAGGGCAAACCCGCCAGCGACGACCAGCGGCTGGGTCACGGCGATCAACATCACCGTCCCGACAATCTCGACGATTGCATCCTGCCGTGTCGCCCCGGGTTTACGAAAAAAGCCCGCGCTGATCGCTTCTAGAAGGGCAAAACCGACATAGACGCCGGCAATCGCGATCAATTCCATTCTCATCTGCGCTCTCCCTGGCGCGCCCGCGCCGGGGCTGCCCGATTGCGGTAGGCGAATTGACGGCGTAAGAATGACAAGAAGTTGGCATTTGGACGTGCGATGATACGACTGCTCGATTTCGACACGCCCAGTCTGGTGTCTTTGCTGCCGAGGGAAGCGGCGACCGCGCTGCGTCAGGCGGCGACAATGGTCGTCTATGGCGATGGGGCGTTAATCTTTTCGCGCGGCGATGCGCGCCTGGGGCTTAGTCTTGTCCGGACTGGCGCGGTGCAAATCGGTAACCCTGGGATCGACGGTTCGTTTGTTGTCACGTCAGTGCTCGGTCCAGGCCAATGTTTCGGCGAAATGACTCTGTTCGGTAACTTGCCACGCACACATGATTCGGTCGCGGTCGGCCAGACAGTGATCGATCACCTGACCCCGACTGCCTATGCCGCGGCCAGCGCCGCGCATCCGGCGATCAACCAGGCGATATTGGGGATGATGGCGCGACGCATCTACGCGCTGCTTGAGTTCAGCGACGATCTGCGCCGCCTGCCATTGATCGTCCAGTTGGCCAAGACTCTGCTGCGGATGGCATCGGCGGGTTCGCGCGGCACCGCGGTGCAGGCTAATCAGGAGGCGATTGCCGCGACACTGGGTGTGTCCAGGGTCGCCATTGGTACCGCGCTGGCGACGCTTGAAGGCCAGGGGTTGATCAAGCGCGGCTATGGCCGGGTGGCGATTCCCGACCGCGCAGTGCTGCAGCAATGGGTGGCCGACCGGACGATGTTAGCGCCGATTGACGGGTAGGGATGACGGCGACGACCTACGGGCTTCAGTCTTTGGGCAGTTCACGGATTTCAATCGTGCCGCCGGCTTCATAGACAGGATTGCCGATTACCAGCGCCTTGGCGGCAGCCAGATCGGGCGCGGCGATCCGGATGAACCCGCCCAGCTGCGCGCTGATCGGTGGCGGGGCGCCGGCCTTGTTGATGCAGATGCCGTCGCCAATGCTGCTGCCGCCCTGAAAGGCGCCGGTGGCATGGAGCATGCCGAAATAGGCATCCCAGCCAGTGTCGTCGACATCGGGATCGGCATCGCGGTGCATCAGCAGGATATAGTCGGTCATCAGGCTACCTCGCGCGGGCCATTGAGCCAGCGCCCAATGATAACACCGACCGCCGCACCGGCAAATTGCGCGAGGATAAATCCCGGCGCGTCGATTGGGCGGATTCCGGCAAAGCTGTCGGTCATGGCGCGTGCAATGGTGATGGCCGGGTTGGCAAAACTGGTCGATGAGGTGAACCAATAGCCAGCGACGATCCAAAGCGCGACCAGGGCGGGCACGGCATCTGGCCGCTGGCGGCTGCCCACCACGATCGTGAACAACAGGCCAAAGGTCGCGACAAACTCGCCGATCCATTGGCCGGTGCCCGTGCGCGACTTGATGCCCAATTGCAGCAGTGGCAGGTCGAACATCGCATGGACGATCAGCACGCCGATGATGCCGCCGATCAATTGCGCGGCAATGAAGGGCAGCCAGTCGCGGCGCGCGCCGAGCATCAGCGTTACCGCCGGGTTGAAATGCGCGCCCGAAATCGGCCCGAGCAGGGTAATAAGCACATAGAGCACCGCCCCGGTCGCGGCGGTGTTGCCGAGCAGGGCAATGGCGTCATTGCCGCCCGCCAGCCGCTCGGCCATCACGCCTGAACCGACGACGGTGGCGAAAAGGATGAGCGCGCCGATAAACTCGGCGCCGGTCGCGCGCGCGCTGCTGGGCGTCACAGGATGTCGCGGACGAGATCCTGCGGACGGCAGAGCCGCACGCCCTTGTCGGTCTCGACCAATGGACGGTTGATCAGCACGGGGTGCGCCATCATGGCATCAAGGATCGCGTCACCGTCCTTGTCGAGCAGGTCGAGCTCAGCGCAAAGCTCTGCGGCGGGGCTATTGTGCGTCCGCAACCCGGCGCGTGGCGTGATGCCGGCGCGGGTATAGAGCCCCGCCAGCGTATCGCGGCTGGGCGGAGTCTTGAGATAGTCGACGACCTCGACTTCAATGCCGGGCGTCTCCTGAAGGATCGCCAGTGTCTTGCGCGAGGTGCCGCAGGCGGGGTTGTGCCAGATGGTTGCCTTCATCAGTTGCACCCACAGGCCATTTTGGTGGTCAGCGCGTCGATGGTGGCGGACGTGCCATAGCTGGTTGATTCGCCTTCGGTCAGGAAGGTTTCCCAGACCACGCCTTGCGGATCGGTGATCCAGCTTTTTTCCGACTTGGCATAGCAGCAGGTGGTCTTGCCTTCCTCGACGACCGGCGCGTCGGCTTTTTTGAGGCGGGCGTAGACTTCAGCCAGCTCACTGGCATCTTCGACCTGAATGCCCAGATGCTCGACGCCTGCTGCGGTCCCGCGCATCGAAATCGCAAAATTGACGCGCGGATCATCGAGCATCCATTTGGCATAATCGGGCTTGGTCACGCTCGGTTCAGAGGCGAATAGTGCCGAATAGAAACCGATGGAGCGATCAAGATCATCGACCGCGACATGGACATGGAGGCGCTTCATGCGACTTTCCTTTGTGTTTCGGAGGTAGAAACAGCATCGGGCGCACAGGCGGCGCCCCCGCAGCAATTCTCGGTCAGATAGGCGACCAGCCCAGTCATCGCGGCAAAGTCTGCCGAATAGATGAGGGAACGGCCCGCGCGGCGGCGGATCACCAGCTTTGATCGCTCAAGCTGGGTGAGGTGAAACGACAGCGATGACGCCGGGATGCCAAGCCGCGTCGCCATGTCGCCGGCTGCCAGACCATCCGGTCCCGCTGCCACCAGCGCCCGGAACGCGGCGAGCCGGTGGTGTTGGGCAAGCGCGCTCAGTGCGGCGATAATGTCATCGGGGCTTTTCATTTCGATATTTCCACTAATATCGAAATGAAAAGCTGTCAATATGCCGTGGACAGACCCGATCTTCCGAGCAGGTCCGTCATTGGCTCACGATTCAACGGCATCGTCCTATTGGGTAGCGGCTGGCGCGAGTGCCCTGGTTTCGATGAAGCGATAGGCATCGGCGGCGCTTTGATCGGCGCGTTCCTCCATCGGGATATGGCCGGTCTTGGGATAGATGATCAGCTGGCTGCCGGGGATCCGCTGGGCGAGCCATTTGCCCGACGAGACCGGGATCAGCGCATCATTCTCACCCCAAAGGATCAGCGTTGGCGTCTTTATCCGCGCCAGCTTTGCGTCGGTCGCATAATCGGGGGCGGTGGAGAAGCGATCGATCGTCGCGATGCGATTGCCGGGGTAACGCAGCATTTCCCAGTAGCGATCAATCTGCTGATCGGTGGCGAGGCGCTTGTCATAAAAGGCACCAGGCAGCGATTCCGCGATCAGGCTGCGCGGGGTGATCATCGCCGCCAGATTGCGGATAACGGGGGTTCGCGCGATCCGGAAGGCAAGGGGTGGCGACTGGTTACCGGGCTCAGGCTGGCCCGACGCATCCACCAGGATCAGCCCAGTCAAATGCTCAGGATAAGACAGCGCATAATGCCAGGCGACGCCGCCGCCCATCGAATTGCCGGCCAGAATCATGCGATCGACGCCGATTTTGGCGCGGACTTTTTCGACCACATCGACAAAGGCGGCTGAACTATAATTGCTGGTGGGGCTAGGGCCCGTCAGGCCGTGACCGGGCAGATCAAAGCGGATGACGCGGTAGCGCTTGCCGAGCCGCTCGGCCCAGGCATCCCAGGTGTGGAGGTCGGCGTTGGAACCGTGGATCAGCATCAGCACGGGCGCGCTCCGCCCGCCGGTATCGCGCAGATGCACGGTAAGCCGGCCGCCGAGATCAACAAATTGTGATGGCGGTGCGCCATATTTTGCGCGCATCGCTGCAGGATCGGTATCGGGGGTGCGGAAATACAGCATCGCGCCGCCAATCGTGATCATCAGGACAATCAGCAGCCAGCCCAGAAACTTACGCATTGATTTTGGTTTCCCCATTCATTGTGACCCATAAACAGGGTCGACGCGTCACTTTGCCGGTGTTGCTTTCAGATATGTATCGAACCAGGCGACGGTGCGCTGGAGTGAATCGAGCTGGTTCTCACGCTTGCGAAAACCATGCCCTTCGGCTGGGTAGAAGATCGTCTCGACGACATTGCCCTTGGCTTTCAATATGTCATTGACCTCCTGCGCCTGGCCGCGCGGGACACGGATATCGTTTTCGCCCTGAATCGTGAGGAGCGGCGCCTTGGCCGCGCTGATATAGGTCAGCGGTGATGCAGCGTCATAGACCTTGGGATCAGCGTCGGGCGTGCCGATCAAGCTGCGCTGATAGGCCTTTAGCACTTCGTCCTGATCGCGGTACATCGTCCGCCAGTTGATGATGCCGAACCACTGGACAGCGGCAGCGAATCCGTCGGGCGCGCGGCCGATCGCCATCAGCGTCATGAACCCCCCATAGGAGCCTCCAAAGATGCCGACGCGCTTTGCATCGACATAGCCGCTGGCGACCAAAAACTGTTTGGCGGCGATCGTATCCTTCAAGTCGCCGCCGCCCAAATCCTTGAAATTGGCGGCCTGAAACGCCTTGCCATAGCCGGTAGAGCCGCGGAAATTTGGTTGAATGGTAATGTAGCCGCGGCTGGCGAAGGCAGCGGCATAGCGGCTAAAGCCATCAATCGCCTGGCTGGTCGGCCCGCCATGCGGCAGGACAATGGCGGGGTTGGTGCCGTCACGCTTCAGATTATAGGGCATTGTCACAACGGCACTGATCAACGTGCCGTCGAAGCTCTTATAAACGACTTCGGTCGATCGCGGCAGGCTCGACGGGCTGAGGCTCGCCATGGCCAGCTGTGTCGCCGGCCGCACCTGCGCGCTGGCCATGTCGTAAAGATACAGGTCGTTCGGCGAATCGGCACCGGAATGGCTGACCATCATCAATTGGCCATTCGGTGCAATTGGTTCACTACCGACGAAACCATTGACGCCGGGTGGCAACCCCAGCGGTGCTTCCGTCATCGTCGTAACATCGACCTTTGACAGCGATGTGCGGGTATCGGCGGCGGTGCGGACGATCATCGCTTTCCCGTCGCGGGTAAAAACACCGCTGGTCTGTTCCCAAGGCGTGGGCTTTAGCCACCGCCAGCCTTTGGTGGCGACAGTGTAGAGCCCGGCATGCAGCTGACCGGTGGTGTCATTGCTGGTGACGGCGATTGTCGCGCCGTCTGCAGTCGCGCCGCTCGCGGAGAACACGGTATCTGCCTTGCCAAGCAGTCGAGTGGCCTTGCCGTCCGCAAGGTCAATTCGCCAGACTTCACCGACGACACCGTCGACCCGGTCGCGATTGGCGATCAGCGCGCGGCCATCATCGATCCAGGCAACCGGACTCCAGCCGAATTGCGGGTCCTTCTCGGCGGTCAGCGCGCGAATGGTGCCGTCGCTGTCCATGACGGCGAGGTTCGACTGGCCTTCGGATTTCAGCTTAGTGACGAGCGCAATCGTTCCGCCGGACGGCGCGACAAGCATCGTTCCTTCCCGCCGATCGGGCGTGTTGGTCAGGTTGACAACCGCGCCGCCGCTGGTGGGGACGCGGAAAATGTCAGTATATTCGTTGCCGCCCTTGTCCTGTTCGAAATACACCCATTTGCCGTCACGTGACGTGACGAGACCGTCCTGTGAATCTTCTGACTGGGTCAGCTGGATCGGCCAGCTGCCCGCCGTGTTGGTGCGCCAGATATTGGTCCGCCCGGTCAGGTTAGTGGCGATGAAGATCGTCTTGCCATCCGCGCTCCAGGCAGCGCCGCCCAGCGAACGGGTGGTGCCAATATCCTCCACCGGCACTGATGCGGCAGATGGGTTCTCGCCGGATGACAGCGCTTTTGGATCGGACACGGGCCGGTCGGGAGTCTTGACTTGCGCGGCAAGGGGAGTGGCCGCCGTGGCGGCAAGCAGCAGGGCGGTTGCGATACGCATCAAGTCTCTCCCCAGGTTCTGGTAGGCCGGACTTGTGTCACGCCAGGGCGCGAAGGGCAATGTCGCCAGGTGCGTATCGCTTGGGCCGCTCGATCAATCCTCCTGCCGGGCCAGCCACTCTTCCAACCACTTGATCGTGTACTCGCCCTTTTGGAAATCAGGCTCGTCGAGCAATGCCTGATGGAGCGGGATCGTCGTCTTCATCCCGTCGATCACGAATTCCTTCAGCGCGCGACGCAAGCGGCGCAGCGCACCGTTGCGGGTGGTGCCATAGACAATCAGCTTGGCGATCATCGAATCATAATAAGGCGGCACCCGGTAACCGGCATAAAGACCGCTATCGACGCGGACGTTCATGCCACCCGGCGCGTGGAACTGCTTCACAGTGCCCGGTGATGGCGCAAAGGTGCGCGGGTCTTCGGCATTGATGCGGCATTCGATCGCATGGCCACGGAAATGCACGTCTTCCTGCCGCAGCGTCAGCGGATGCCCCTCGGCAATGCGGATCTGTTCGCGGACAAGATCAAGCCCGGTGATTGCTTCGGTTACGGGATGTTCGACCTGCAGGCGGGTATTCATTTCGATGAAATAGAATTCGCCATCTTCCCACAGGAATTCGATCGTGCCAGCGCCGCGATAGCCCATATCGGCCATCGCCTTCGAGACGATCCCGCCCATCCGCTCACGGTCTTCCGCGCCGAGTACGGGGGAGGGTGCCTCCTCAAGCACTTTCTGGTGGCGGCGCTGGAGCGAGCAATCACGTTCGCCCAAATGAATGGCATTGCCATTGCCGTCGCCGAACACCTGAAATTCGATATGGCGCGGATTGCCGAGATATTTTTCGAGATAGACGGTCGCGTCGCCGAAAGCCGCTTTCGCCTCAGTGCCGGCCTGCTGCATTTGGGTTTCGAGATCGGCGGCGTTGGTGACGACCTTCATGCCGCGCCCACCGCCGCCTGACGCCGCCTTGATGATAACGGGATAGCCAACGCGCTCAGCAATCGCCTTTGCTTCGCCAATGTCACTGATCGCGCCATCAGAGCCAGGCACAAGCGGCAGACCGAGCGCACCCGCTGTCCGCTTCGCTTCGACCTTGTCGCCCATCGTGCGGATATGTTCGGGCTTGGGGCCGACGAAGATGATGTTATGCGCTTCGACGATCTCGGCGAACTTGGCGTTTTCGCTTAAGAAACCATAGCCGGGATGGATTGCATCCGCGCCTGAGATCTCGGCGGCGGAGATGATGTTCGGGATGTTCAGATAGCTTTCGGTCGCCGACGGCGGCCCGATGCAAATGGCTTGATCGGCCAGGCGGACATGCATGGCGTCGCTGTCCGCTGTCGAATGGACCGCCACCGTCTCGATGCCCATTTCATGGCACGCCCGGTGAATACGCAGCGCAATCTCGCCGCGATTGGCGATCAGCAGCTTCTTGATCTGGGCCATATTACTCGACGACGACGAGAGGTTGATCAAATTCGACCGGCTGACCGTTTTCGACCAGAATCGCGGTAACGGTGCCACCTGATGGCGCGATGATCGGGTTCATGACCTTCATCGCTTCGACGATAACCAGCGTCGCGCCAGCCGCGACCTTGTCGCCCACCTGAACGAACGACTTCGCGCCAGGCTCTGCCGAGAGATAGACCGTGCCAACCATTGGCGATTTGACGGCGTTGGCGGTTGATGGCGCAGGGGCCGCCTCAATCATTGCAGGTGCTGCGGCAGGAGCGGCAGGGGCTGGTGCTGGTGCATAATGCGGCATCGGTGCTGCGGCAGCAGCAACGGTGACCGTCCGGGCGACCCGCACGCGCCGATTGCCGTCTTCGACCTCGATCTCGGTCAGCTGCGTTTCATCAAGCAGCTCGGCGAGCTGGCGCACCAGTGACACATCAATCCGCATCGGCCCTTCGTCTGCACCGGTCACATCTGCCATACTGGTCCCCTTTTTCCCCGTCTTGACCCGACGTCCTGTCAGAACCGCGCCGCCGCTTCAAGCGCCAGCAGATAGGATAGTGCGCCAAAGCCCGCGATTGTCCCCCGTGCCGCCCGTCCGACCAGGCTGATATGGCGAAATTCCTCGCGGGCATGGGGGTTCGACAAATGCACCTCGATCACTGGCGTGGCGACGGCCTTGATCGCATCATGCAGCGCCACCGAAGTGTGGGTAAAGCCAGCCGCATTTAGCAAGATGGCCTTGGCCCCCATCGCTTGCGCTTCGTGCATCCAGTCGATCAAATGGCCTTCATGGTTCGACTGGCGCATATCGATCGTTAGATCGAGCGCCTGGGCGCGATCTTCGAGCATCCCGGCAATGTCGTCGAGCGTGTCGTGACCATAGATTTCCGGCTCCCGGGCGCCGAGGAGATTGAGGTTTGGCCCGTTGAGGACAAAGATCGTGTCGGCCATGCTGCCCCTTTGGGTGTGGTCTATGCGACTTGGTATAGGCTTGGGCAGGCTGCCCGCCAAGCTGGCGCGTTTAGGCGAGTGCCGCTTCGACCTGTGCTAGCCGGTCCTTGCCAAAATAGAGGTCGCCACCAACGAAGAAGCTGGGGATGCCGAACACACCGCGCGCAACGGCGGCTTCGGTGTTCGCCACCAGCCGGTCCTTGATTGCTTGTTCCTGGGTGCGGGCGATCATTGCTGTGCCATCAAAACCGTGCGTGTCGAGCACACGGACAATCACTGCTGGATCAGCCATATTCTCGCCTGCCTCCCACATCGCCTCTAAGCCGATGTCGATGAAACGGCCCAGCGTTCCCGCTTCGCTCGCGACGATCGCCGCGCGCATCAGGGTCAGCGTGTTGACCGGGAAATGCGGATTCATGGTGAAGTGGGTTAGGCCATGGGCGGCGATGAAGCGCTGCATTTCCAGCCGTTCATACGCCATCCGGGCGGGGACATCAGCAAACTGCACCATCGGCGCGCGGTTGTTGGTCGCGCGAAAAATGCCGCCGAGCAGGCACGGTGTATAAGTGACGTTAGCGCCGGTTCGCGCGAGCAATGACGGCAGGGCCTTGTGCGCCAGATACGCATTTGGACTGGCGAAATCGAAGATGAATTCAACAGTCTTGCTCATGTCAAAAACGCTCCGTCCAGGGCCTTAGGTCGAGTTCATGCGTCCAGGCGGTCCGCGCCTGATGGTGCAGCATGACATAGTTTTTGGCAATTTCGTCTGGCGACAAGATCGCGTCAGCGTCGCGCGCTGCCTGAATGTCGTCGATGCGCTGGGCGATGAAGTCGGTGTCGATCGCACCATCGATAATGGAGTGGGCGACATGGATGTTCTTTGGCCCCAGCTCGCGTGCCATGCTCTGTGCCAGCATACGCAACGCAGCTTTCGCGCCCGAAAAGGCGGAAAAGCCGCTGCCGCCGCGCAAGGATGCCGTCGCGCCAGTGAAGATGATGGTGCCACGGCCGCGCGGCACCATGTGCCGGGCCACTTCGCGACCCATCAGAAATCCGCCAAAGCACGCCATTTCCCAAACCTTGCGATAGACGCGCGACGTCATTTCGGCGATCGGGAAATTCACATTGGCGCCGATATTGAAGACCGCCACCTCAATCGGGCCAATATCGCGCTCGATCGCATCGATCATGGCGACCATCTGGTCTTCGTCGCGCGCATCGGCGGGGAACGCTTGTGCCAACAGCCCATTGTCGCGGATTGATTGGGCGAGCAATTCAAGCTTGTCAGCATTGGCCGGGCGGCGGTTGACGCAAGCGGTGAGCCCCTCGCGGGCAAAGGCTCGGGCGATAGCGCCGCCGGTTGCATCGCCTGCGCCGATGATCAGGGCCGCTCCGTTCATATGCTCCGCACCTTTCTCGCCCGGGCAATCACTGTTTCGGTTGCCGCTTGGGCCGCCCGCTACCTATATGCGCCCGATAAGCAATGCAAAGGCGCACAATGGCTGTTGATGGCACAATTGGTATCCAGGTGAATGGCGAGCACCGGCGGGTTCATGACGGGCGATCGATCGCTGATCTGGCCAATGAGCTTGGCCTGGCGCCTGAGAAAATAGCGGTCGAGCGCAATCTGGAGATCGTGCCGCGATCGACCCTGGCGCAGGTGATGCTTCAAGACGGCGATGCGCTGGAGATTGTCCATTTCGTTGGTGGCGGCGATCATGCGCCCGTGGATGCGGATGACAGCTGGACAGTGGCGGGGCGCAGCTTTCGGTCGCGGCTGATTGTCGGCACCGGCAAATATAAGGATTTCGCCCAGAATGCCGCTGCGCTTGAGGCATCGGGCGCAGAGATTGTGACGGTCGCGGTGCGGCGGGTGAACGTGTCCGATCCTAAGGCACCGATGCTGACTGACTATATCGATCCAAAGAAATTCACCTATCTGCCCAACACCGCTGGCTGCTTTACCGGCGACGATGCGGTGCGAACGCTGCGGCTGGCGCGTGAGGCAGGCGGCTGGGATCTGGTAAAGCTTGAGGTGCTGGGCGAGGCAAAGACGCTGTATCCCGATATGGTCGAAACCCTGCGGGCCACTGAAATCCTGGCCAAAGAGGGTTTCCTGCCGATGGTTTATTGTGTCGACGATCCGATTGCCGCCAAACGGCTTGAGGATGCCGGCGCGGTGGCGATCATGCCGCTGGGGGCGCCGATCGGCTCCGGGCTCGGCATTCAGAACCGCGTGACGATCCGCCTGATTGTAGAGGGCGCCAGCGTGCCGGTGTTGGTCGATGCCGGGGTAGGCACCGCTTCCGACGCGGCCGTCGCGATGGAATTGGGGTGTGACGGGGTGTTGATGAACACGGCAATCGCCGAAGCCAAAGACCCGATCATGATGGCCGCCGCCATGAAGCTGGCAGTCGAATCGGGGCGCTTGGCGTATCGATCGGGGCGCATGGGGATCAGGCGCTATGCCGACCCCTCAAGTCCGCTTGCTGGATTGATCTAAGCGTGTAACCATCCGGCGCTGGGAGACGAATAGACCAATATGCATCGCCTTGCTGCCCTGTTCATGATCGCTGCTCTGGTCGCCATGAGCCTGGGCATGGCCCTTGGCGCGCCCGCCTCAGCAGCAGGTCACGCTTCATTGATGCATCATTCGCCCAGCCCCGATAAAAACTGTGGTGGCCAGATGGCGATGTCCTGCGATGCCTGTTGCCTGGCGGTGCCGGCGATCCCGGTCGGGTCGACCGTTCAGGCGCGCCCGGACATCGATTTTACAACAGCCGCGATCACCCCGCAGATCGGCCTTGCTATTGCGCCGGCCTTGCCCCCGCCGCGGCGGACGGCCCTTTCATAGCTACTCTTAACTCAGCGCGGTGCGCTTCACCGCGCCAATACATTGGAGAAATTTCATGGTTCGTTTCATCAAGTTCGCCGTCGTCGGCCTCGCCGTATCCGGTTCCGCCGCTTATGCTGCTGCGCCTGCCGCTGTTGCGGCTGCCTGCAGCGCAGCCTGCATGACGGTTTGCGCGACGTTCGGTGTCGATTGCGGCATGCCCAATTGCTGAAGCCGATGATTGGATGATTTGTCCGATCACCTGAATGATTGAGTGCCGGAGCGGAGCCGTTCCGGCACTCTTTTTTTGATAAGGGAAGCACGATGCGCCTATCCTTGGTTCTAGTCGCTGCCTCGCTGGCGGCCTGTAGTCCCGCCGACCCTGCGGCCGACGGTGCATCCCCCACCGGGACTGCCAATGCCGATGGAGCAAAGCCGGAAGTAGGCGCGCCGACAGTGATCAAGACGGCGGATGGCGTAACCGTTTACGGCACGTTCTATGCCGCTGCGGACCCCAAAGCGATCATCCTGCTGTTTCACCAGGCCGGGTCGGGCCGGGGCGAATATGCGACAATTGCGCCCCGATTGGTGGCCATGGGCTATAGCGCACTAGCGATCGATCAGCGATCGGGCGGTGACCTGTTCGGGCCGAACCAGACGGCGGACGCTGTCTCCGGCGAGCCAAGCTATCTCGATGCCAAGGCCGATCTTCAAGCCGCGCTCAATTGGGCGAAACCGCAGGGCAAGCCGGTGTTGCTATGGGGGAGCAGCTATTCGTCGGCGCTGGTCTTTCTGGTCGCAGCCGAAAATCCAGGGGCGGTCGCGGGGCTATTGTCCTTCTCCCCCGGCGAATATCTTGGCCAGCCTGATCTGGTCATGCGCAACGCGGCCAAGCTGGCGATTCCTGTTTTTGTAACGTCGGCCAAGGATGCGGGGGAAATCGCCGCCGCCAAAGCAATCGTCAATGCTGTCCCCGGCACGAGCAATGTTCAGGCAGTGCCCGCCATTGCTGGCGTTCATGGATCATCGACGCTGATTGCTGCCCGCAATCCGCGCGGGGCCGAAGATAATTGGCGGGCGGTGACTGAATTTCTAAACCGCGTCGCGCCGTAAAGCGGCATCAGGCCTTGCGCAGATACCAGATCGACCGACCACCACAGGCCGGGTCTTCGGGCCGGTAATCGATTTCGGCCAGCTCCGCGCGAACAAAGGCCTCCCGATATTGGTGCGGCTCAAGGCTGGGCCGATAGAGCGGTTCGCCCTGGAAGCTCTCCATTTCCGTGCCTTTGACTGGCGTGGTGTTGAATAGCACGCGGCCGCCCGGCGCCAGCCATGCGCCGATCCGCACAATCACTGCGGCCTGCTCGTCGCCATGCAGGTGGAACAGGCTGTCCCATGCGAGCACGCCATCATAAAATCCATCCATGGCAACGCGGCGCATATCGGCATTAATCCAGCGATGGCGCGGAAAACGCGTGCGGCATAGGCCGACCATCTTGGGCGAGATATCGACGCCGGAAACCATGAAGCCGCGATCGATCAGGTGCCGCGAAACAGGCTCGCCCGCGCCACAGCCGAGGTCAAGGACCCGGCCGCCTTTGGGCAATGGCTGCAGAAAACGATCGAGCCAGGCGCGTTCGGAAAAGGATTTGCGCCGACTGGAATCGAACTTCGCGCTGTTGCGTTCATAAAAAGCGGCAATCAGATCAGACACATCGATTCGCCTCCTTTTACCCGTATTGCGGAAAGGTTGAGGGATTTTTCAGGAACCCAAAACCCGATCACCCGTTGTTTCCTACAGTCGTCCCCACGCCGAATGTCTCGGCCGAACGGCGCGTAAAGGAGTTGTAACATGGGCGAATTGACCGACAAAATCAAAGGCAACATCAATGAAACGCTTGGCAAGATCAAGCAGAGCAGCAGCGACGCCGAAACCCAGGCCGAAGGCAAGGCGCAGGAACTGAAGGGCAAGGCCCAACAGGCGATGGGCAAAGCCAAAGGCGCACTGGGCGACGATATCTGATTTCGGCCCTGGTTGATTGGGTCGCCCTGAAAAACCGGGGCGGCCCTTTTTGCGTCAGGCGTTTCGGATCGCGCTGATGGTCGTGCCAGCGGTGATCACCTCGATGTCGGTTTTAAGATGCAGCAGCTTCACGCCCGGCTGCGCGAGCGCGCGGTCGAGCGCGGGGGCGAATTGATCGGTTGTCTCGACGGTTTCGGACCAGGCGCCATAGGCCTTGGCGAGTAGAGCAAAATCAGGGTTGTGGAGCGCAGTGCCGCTCAGGCGCTTAGGGTATTCGCGCTCCTGGTGCATGCGGATCGTGCCGTAACCGCTGTTATCGACGACGATGACAAGCATGTTGACGCCGTGCTGGATAGCGGTGGCGAGTTCCTGCCCGTTCATCAGGAAATCGCCATCCCCCGCGACCGCGACGACGGTCTTGTCGGGACAGCGAAGCGCGCCTGCGACGGCGGCCGGGACGCCGTATCCCATCGCGCCGGCGGTGGGGGCGAGTTGGGTGCCGGGGTTGCCATAATGCCAATAGCGATGCCACCAGCCGGAGAAATTCCCCGCCCCGTTGCAGATAATGGTGTCAGCTGCGTTGAGGCGCTCGCGCATGGCCGCGACGCAGGGCCCCAGATCCAGGGCAATGCCATCGCGCTGGCGCGGCATCGACCAGTCGAGCCACTCGCTATGGGCTTCGGCGCCGTCCGACCGCGGCCAGGCGGGGGCTTCGGCGCGCGCCAACATATCGGCGAAAAAAAAGACCGGCGCGCAGATCGCCGTATCGGCGCGGTACACCCGGTTGAGTTCGGCCGGATCGGGATGAATGTGGATCAACGTCTGGCCCGGATGGTCGGGCGTTACCAGCGTATAGCCATCGGTGGTTGCCTCCCCCAGCCGGGCACCGATCACCAGCAGCAGATCAGCCGCCTTGATCCGCGCGACCAGTTTGGGGTTGGGACCATAGCCCAGATTGCCCGCCCAAATCGGCGACGCATTGGCGATTGCATCTTGCCGCCGAAAGGCACCGGCGACCGGGATGCCCCAATGCTGGGCGAAATGATCAAAGGCAGCCGCTGTTCGCGCGTCCCATCCTGCACCCCCCACGATCGTGAAAGGCCGTTTGGCTGCAGCAAGTTGATCGAGCAGATCGCCGAAGTCATATGGATCGAGTGCGCCCGGATGGCGTGTAAGAGCAGGCCGATCCACCGCCTCTACCACATCGCACAGCATATCTTCGGGCAGCGCGATCACGACCGGACCGGGCCGCCCGCTGGTCGCGACGGTGAAGGCGCGGGCGATATATTCGGGGATGCGGCGGGCGTCCTCGATGCGGGTCGCCCATTTGCACAAAGGCGCGAACATTGCGGGGAGATCGACTTCCTGAAACCCCTCGCGGTCGCGCATCCCGCGATCGACGTCGCCGATGAACAGGATCATCGGTTGTGAGTCCTGCATCGCGACATGAACACCGATGCTGGCATTCGTGGCACCGGGGCCGCGCGTCACGAAGCAGATGCCGGGGCGGTGTGTCAGCGTGCCGTCTGCGCAGGCCATGAACGCAGCGCCACCCTCCTGCCGACAGGTGACAACATCAATCTCCGGCGTGTCGTGGAGCGCATCGAGCACCGCGAGAAAACTCTCGCCCGGCACTTGGAAGATCCGGTCGCAGCCCTGCGCGATCAGGTTGTCGACAAGGATGCGGCCGCCGGTGCGTTTCGTGCTCATGGGGCGGGGTTTATAGCGATAATGTTCTAAGTGAAATCACCAAACGACCGTTCGGCCTGAGCGAAGTCGAAGGCCAAGCGATCGGGATGGTGCTTCGACTTCGCTCAGCACGAACGGTTCGGGATTAGGCCTGATGGATCGCCTTGGTCACGCAATAGCTGGCAAACCCCTCGGTCCCGCCTTCGCTGCCGAAGCCCGACAGCTTCACCCCGCCGAACGGCGTGTCCGCGCCGCTGATCGCAAAGCTGTTGATGCCGACCATCCCTGCCTCGATCGCGTCGCCCAGCAGGTTGGCGCGGCGGCCATTTTCGGTGAAGGCGAAGGCGGCGAGGCCATAGGGCAAGCGGTTGGCTTGTTCGATCGCGTCTTCGAAGTCCTTGAACGATCGGCTGACCGCGACCGGGCCAAAGGGTTCGTTCGACATGATGTCAGCCTCATTGGGCACATCGGCGAGCAGGGTGGGGCGGAAGAAAAAGCCGCCCCCATTCTTGTCATTGGCGCTGAAACGCTCGCCGCCGGCCATGGTGCGGGCGCCCTTGGCCTTGGCGTCGTCAACCAGGCGCTCGATCGCGTCGGGGCGGCGGATATTGGCGAGCGGGCCCATGCGGGTGGCGGGATCGAAACCGTCGCCCACGGGCACTTGTGCTGTCCGCGCGGCGAACCCGGCCAGGAAATCCTCATAAATCGTTTCCTCGACATAGAAGCGGGTGGGAGACACGCAGACCTGCCCCGCGTTCCGGAATTTCTGCGGCACGACCATGTCGAGCGTCTTGTCCAAGTCGCAATCGGCGAAGATCAGCACAGGGGCATGGCCGCCCAGTTCCATCGTCGTGCGCTTCACCCCGTCGGCGGCGAGGCGCAGCAAATGCTGGCCGACGGGAACCGACCCGGTGAAGCTGATCTTCGCGACGATTGGGCTGCCGATCAGATGGCGGCTGACGGTATCGGGTACACCGAACACCAGCTGGGCTACCCCCTTGGGCAGCCCGGCATCCTCCAGGCAGTGCATGATCGCGCTTGTGCAGCCGGGGGTTTCCTCGGGCGGCTTGCAGATCACCGCACAGCCCGCGGCGAGCGCTGGGGCGAGCTTCTTGGCCATGAGATAAACCGGGAAGTTCCATGGGGAGAGCGCGGCGACGACGCCGACCGGCTGCTGGATCACGATCGATCGCTGCCCGGTCGGGCGCACCAGCACGCGGCCATAATGGCGCAGCGCTTCTTCCGCGAACCAGTCAAACATCTGCGCCGAGCTGATCACCTCGCCGCGCGCCTCAGCGATCGGCTTGCCCTGTTCGCGCGTCATCAGCGCGGCGATGGCGTCGGCGCGGGCGCGGATCAAGTCGGCGGCCTTGTGGAGGATCACGGCACGTGCATTGACGTCGGTCGCGCGCCACAGCTTGAAGCCACGCTCGGCAGCGGCCAGCGCGGCATCGAGATCGGCGGTTGAGGCGAGCGGTACCTCGGCAATCGCATCGCCGGTGGCGGGGTTGATGACAGGGCGAGTGTCGCGTCCTTCGCCCGCACTCCAGGCGCCATCGACGAACAGGGCCAGCGCTGCGTCATAGCTGTCGGTCATGAGCGGAATTCTCCTTGGTGATCCTGATATCGAAGCGCAGATAGGCCCTCAAACAAAGCAATGCGAGAGGGATGCAATGACCGATTTCACCGTGGTTGCGCAGGGGCTGCGCTTTCCTGAAGGCCCGGTGGCGATGCCCGATGGCAGCGTGATCCTGGTCGAAATTGCCGATGGGCGGATCACGCGCTGTTTCCCCGATGGCACCCGGACGACGGTGGCGACCCCCGGCGGCGGGCCGAACGGGCTGGCGATGGGGCCAGATGGCAAGCTCTATTGCTGCAACAATGGCGGCTTCAATTACCACGAACATCCCAGCGGCCTGCTGATCCCCAATGGCCAGGCCGATGATTATTCGGGCGGGCGGATCGAGCGGATCGACATCGAAACCGGCGCGGTCGAGATACTCTATAAGGACGGCGATTTTGGCTGTGTGCTACGCGGGCCGAACGACATCGTGTTCGACCAGCATGGCGGCTTTTGGTTCACCGACCATGGCAAAAATCGCCCACGCGAGCGGGATGTTACCGGCATTTTCTATGCCAAGGCCGATGGATCGCACCTGGAGGAAGTCATCTTCCCGAGCGAGAACCCCAACGGCATTGGCCTCTCGCCCGATGGCAACACGCTCTATGCAGCGGAAACTTATACCTGCCGGCTGATGGCGTTTCGGATCACGGCGCCGGGCAAGGTGGATCAGGCGGGCGGCCTCGGCGGAGCCGGGATGCCCCTTTACCGACCGGCGGGGTACAAGTTCTTCGATTCGCTGGGCATTGAAGACTGCGGCAACATTTGTGTCGCCACGATTGGTGAGAGCGGCATTTCAGTAATCTCGCCGGCCGGGGAGCTGGTGGAATTTGTCTCCACGCCCGATCCCTTCACCACCAACATTTGTTGGGGCGGGCCGGATAGGAAAACCGCGTTCGTTACCCTGTCAGGCACCGGTCAGCTGATTGCGATACCTTGGGCCCGACCCGGCCTGAAACTGGCCTATTGAAGGATAGCTTATGCCCCGATCCCATAGGGAATCGCATCTCGTCGCGCGGATCGGCTGGTTGCGCGCGTCGGTGCTGGGGGCGAATGACGGGATCGTCTCAACCGCCAGTCTGATCATCGGCGTGGCGGCGGCGGCGCAGAGTCCGTCGGCGATTGTGGTGACCGGTGTCGCGGCTTTGGTCGCGGGGGCGATGTCGATGGCGGCGGGAGAATATGTCTCGGTCAGTTCGCAGGCGGATACCGAAAAGGCGGACCGCTCAAAAGAAGAGCACGAGCTGGTCGAGGACCCGGAATCGGAACTGGAGGAACTGACGCGCATCTATATGGCGCGCGGTCTTGACCGCAAATTGGCGTCGGATGTTGCCGCGCAATTCACTGCCAAGGACCCGCTAAAGGCGCATCTCCGCGACGAACTCGGCCTGAGCGCCCATATGGAGGCGAAACCGATCCAAGCGGCACTCGCGTCGGCGGCGAGTTTTGTCGTCGGCGCGGCGTTTCCGCTGCTGCTGGTGCTGATATTGCCGCGATCGTGGCTGGTCTGGGGAATCGCGGTTGGGTCGATTCTGTTCCTCGCCTTGTTGGGTGTCGTCGGGGCTCGCGCCGGGGGCGCGCCGGTGCTGCGCGCAACCGTTCGGGTGACATTCTGGGGCGTATTGGCGATGGCAATCACGGCAGGGGTGGGATTGCTGTTCGGGGCGGTCGGCTAGCCGTTGACCCGCGCGGTAGCGGGGGACTAAGCGACAGCTGTGCCAACCCGAAACCTTGCGGAGTGCCCCCATGAAAAAGCTCTACCCCAATGCTGCTGCCGCGCTTGAAGGGGTGTTGTTCGACGGGATGACGATCTGCGCGGGGGGCTTTGGCCTGTGCGGAATCCCGGAACGGCTGATCGACGCGATTCGCGATGCGGGCACCAAGGATCTGACGATCGCCAGCAACAATGCCGGCATCGATGGCGAGGGGCTCGGCAAGCTGCTGCGCACGCGCCAGGTGAAGAAGATGATCAGCTCTTACGTCGGCGAGAACAAGGAGTTCGAGCGGCAATATCTGAGCGGCGAGCTGGAGGTGGAGTTCTGCCCGCAGGGAACGCTCGCCGAACGCTGCCGGGCAGGCGGTGCGGGCATTCCGGGCTTTTACACCAAGACAGGTGTCGGCACGTTGGTCGCCGAGGGCAAGCCGGTGATGGAATTCGACGGGCAGGACTATATTCTTGAACGCGGCATCCGCGCCGATCTCTCGATCATCAAAGGCTGGAAGGCCGATGAGGCGGGCAATCTGATTTTCCGCAAAACCGCGCGCAATTTCAACCAACCAATGGCGACCGCGGGCAAGGTTTGCGTGGCCGAAGTCGAGGAAATCGTACCCGTGGGATCGCTCGACCCCGATCAGGTGCATTTGGCTGGCATCTATGTGAACCGCCTGATCCTGGGCGCGCCCTATGACAAGAAGATCGAATTTGTAACGACGCGCGAGCGGGCGACTGTCTAATGGGTTCGGCGCGCGATTGGATGATGGCAGCGGGCGTGCTGAGCGTCATCGCATCGCTGCTGCACCTTGGCTGCATTGTCGGCGGGCCGGATTGGTATCGCGCGCTTGGCGCCGGAGAACGAATGGCACGGATGGCCGCGCTCGGCCGACCGGGACCAGCGATTATCACCGCGTTGATCGCGGGCGTGATCGCTGTGTGGGCGGTTTATGCTTTCGCCGCTGCGGGCCTGATCCGGCAGTTGCCGCTGATGCGCTTGGCGCTGGTGCTGATCAGCGCGGTGCTGTTGGTGCGCGGCTTGGCGGGGCCGTTGATGCAGCGCTGGCGACCTGATCTTTCGACTGGCTTTATCTATGGATCGTCGGCGATCGTGCTGGCGTATGGACTGACTTTTGCAATCGGCACCTGGCTCGTTTGGCCAACGCTTTCGATGAAGGATGAATTTTAATGCCGTGGACACGTGACGACATGGCCGCACGCGCGGCAAAGGAATTGCAGGACGGGTTTTACGTGAACCTAGGCATCGGCATCCCGACCCTGGTCGCGAACCACATTCCCGATGGCATGGACGTGACGCTGCAAAGCGAAAACGGGATGCTCGGCATCGGCCCGTTTCCCTATCCGGACCAAGTCGATCCAGACCTGATCAATGCCGGCAAGCAGACAATCAGTGAGCTGCCGTCATCGGTCTATTTCAGCAGCGCCGACAGTTTCGCGATGATCCGGGGCGGGCATATCGACCTGACGGTGCTGGGCGCGATGGAAGTCAGCGAGGGCGGCGACATTGCCAACTGGATGATTCCCGGCAAGCTTATCAAAGGGATGGGCGGCGCGATGGACCTGGTCGCGGGCGTCAAGCGCATCGTCGTGGTGATGGAGCACACGTCGAAGAACGGCGACCCGAAATTCATCCCGACCTGCACCTTGCCGCTGACCGGCAAGAATGTGATCGACATGGTCATTACTGATCTGGCGGTATTCCACCGGCCCGATCATGCCAGCCCGTTTGAGCTGGTCGAGATTGCGCCTGGCGTGACGGCAGACGAGGTGCGGGCCAAGACGACGGCGCATTATATCGCGTAAACATATCGGGGAAGCGCATGCGGGTATTGCTGACAGGATCATCGGGCTGGCTGGGCCGGTTTCTGGCACCCCGGCTGCGATCGGCTGGGCATGAGGTTGTCGGTCTGGACGTCGCACCTGGGACCGACACGGATGTGATCGGCACGGTGGCTGATCGGGCGGTGATCGACCGGGTTTTTGCAGAACGCGGGATTGAGGCGGTTATCCATTCCGGTGCACTGCATAAACCGGATATTGTTCGCTATCCGACGCAAGCCTTTGTCGATGTCAACGTCACCGGGACGCTCAACCTGCTCGAAGCGGCGGTGGCCGCCGGGCATGACCGGTTCGTCTTCACCTCAACCACCTCGCTGATGATCTCTGACGCGATCCGCCGGGCAGAGGGGGACCGCGCGGTTTGGATCGACGAGACAATGGCGCCGTTGGAACCGCGCAACATCTATGGCGTCACCAAACTCGCCGCCGAGCATCTCTGTCGGCTGTTTCACCAGGAACGCGGGCTTGCGTGCATGGTCTTGCGGACCGGGCGCTTTTTCCCCGAAGATGATGATACAAATACCGAACCGGCCGGCGAGAATCTCAAGGCGAATGAGCTACTTAATCGCCGATTGACCGTGGAAGATGCTGCGGCAGCGCACCTTGCGGCGCTTGATCGGGCAACTGAGATTGGCTTTGGGAGGTTCATCTTGTCAGCGCCGACACCGTTCGTGCCGGCGGATGCACAGGCGCTGAAGGCTGATGCTGTCGCCGTCATCGCGCGCTATTTCCCCGATGCGCCCGCCTTATATGCCAAGCGGGGTTGGGTGCTGCCCACCAGCATCGATCGCGTCTATGATTCGCGCTTGGCCGAACAACAGCTTGGTTTTCGGTGCGCGCATGACTTTGGCACTGTGCTCCAGTCGATCCGCGATGGCGCAGCGCCCCCCGTCATCCACGAAGCCAGCTATTTAAGCCCAAAAGAACGACGCGGGCAGACCGAATATTGCTGATCCTGCCCGCATGGCGCAAAATTGTGCCACGATGATCCCGAATTCGTCAAAGCGGCGTCACGCGGGACTTTCATGACATCGCGGAAATGCCTAAGGCGCCCCAGAGGCCAGCAGATAAAGCGATAGCGGAACACTGGCCGGGTTTCGTCGGGGGACTTTGCATGAAAAGAGCGCTGTATTTATTGATCGCGGGCACCGTGCTCAGTGGCGTTTTTGCTTATGCCGCCAGCGGCCAGACACCCCGGGAGATCAAGCTGTGGCGGCTTGATTGCGGATCGACCTATATTCCCGATCTCAACCTGTTTTCTGACACACGCGCCTATCCCGGCCAGGGCAAGGCGCTGACTGCGAGTTGCTATCTGATCAAGCACGGCGACCGCTACATGATCTGGGATGCTGGCCTGCCGGCATCGATGAAGGGCGCGAAGATCGATCCGGTAAAGGGCGGCGCGTCGGTGACCAAGACCGTCGTCGAACAGCTCGGCGAGCTGGGCGTGAAGCCCGAACAGATCGAGATGATCGGCATCAGCCATTATCATTATGATCATGTCGGCCAGGCCGAGTCCTTTCCCGGCGCGACGCTGATGATCGGCAAGGGCGATCTGGACGCGCTCAGCGCCACCCCGCCGGCCTTCGGCGCCAATCCAGCGGCGCTGAAGACCTGGATCGGCGGCACCGGCAAATCAATACCAATTAGCGGTGACAAGGACGTTTTCGGCGATGGCAGCGTGACGATGATCGACACGCCCGGCCACACCCCCGGCCATCACGCGCTGCTGGTCAAACTCATCAGCGGCAAGACTTTCCTGCTGACCGGTGATCTCGCGCATTTCCAGGAAAATTACGTGAGTGACGGCGTGCCAACCTTCAACACCAACCGCGCCGATACGCTGGCCTCGCTCGGCCGGTTCAAGGCGCTGGCGCGCAACACCAAGGCAACCGTGATCATCCAGCACGATCCGCGCGACATCGCCAAGCTGCCGGCGTTCCCGGCGGCTGCGGAATAAAGCGCGCCCAAAGCGGGCGACGGGCAAATAGCCACTGGACGCAGCCGCCCGCTGGCTGGCAAGGCAACCGCATAATCGAACAGGAGTGACGGCGACACACCGCCGTCGTCCGATCTGCGGGAGAAGATAGATGCGGGCTTTGCTGTCGACGGCACCGGGCGGACCGGAAACGCTAACCCTTGAAACCGTGCCGGACCCAGTCGCCGGTAAGGGGCAGGTTATTGTCGCCGTCAAAGCCTGCTCGATCAACTATCCCGATGTGCTGATCATTGAGGACAAATACCAGTTTAAGCCGCAACGACCGTTCGCCCCCGGCGGGGAAATTGCAGGTGTCGTTGAGAGCGTGGGCGAGGGTGTGACCGATTGGGTGCCGGGCGACCGGGTCGTTGCCACTGTCGGTAATGGCGGACTCGTCGAAAAGATCGCGGTTGATGCAGCCCGCCTGTTTCGCCTGCCCGAAGGGCGTAGTTTTGAGGAAGGGTCGGCATTGTTGCTGACCTATGCAACGACCATCCACGCCCTGCTTGATCGCGGGCACCTGGCAGAGGGGCAGACGCTGCTGGTGCTGGGGGCAGCGGGCGGTGTCGGCCTGGCGGCAGTTGAGCTCGGCAAGGCCTTTGGCGCGCGCGTGATCGCGGCAGTATCCAGCGAGGAAAAGGCCGAGGCATGCCGAAAGGCTGGCGCAGACGGCACGATTGTTTATGGCCGCGCGCCGTTCGACAAAGATCAGTCAAAAGCGCTGGCGGAAATGTTCAAGGCCGCTTTGGGGCCGAACGGTGCCGATGTGATCTACGATCCGGTCGGCGGCGATTATGCCGAGCCCGCGCTGCGATCGATTGCCTGGGAAGGTCGGTATCTGGTGGTTGGTTTTCCCGCCGGCATCCCCCGGCTGCCGCTTAATCTGACGCTCCTGAAAAGCTGCGACGTGTGCGGCGTATTTTGGGGTGCCTTTGCTGCGCGTGATCCCAAGGCCAATCAGGATCATGTCGAACGGTTGTTTCGATTGTGGAAAGAGGGGGCGATCAATCCGCTTGTCACCGAAGTTTTCGCGTTCGAAGACGGTGGCAAGGCGATTGCAAAAATGGCGGCACGCGGGGCTATCGGCAAACTGGTCGTGCGCATTGGCGACTAGCCAAACGTTGCGTTAGCTCGGTTGCTTCCCTATTTGGTGGCGACAATGATTTTTACAGGGAAGACCCCCTCATGACGACTTTCAACGATCGGGAGCGCGCGGCCGAAGCCAACTTCGCGCTGGGTGAAGAAATGGCGTTCCGGGTAATCGCCCGCCGCAACAAGCTGGTCGGCCATTGGGCGGCCGAGCTGATGAAGCTCACCCCCGAAGAGGCCGATGCCTATGGCAAGTCGGTCGTACAGGCCGATTTCGAGGAAGCCGGCGATGAGGACGTCGTCCGCAAAATTGTTGGCGATTTGATCGCGGCTGGCGTTGAGACCAGCGAGGATGCCGTGCGCGCGCAGCTTAGCCTGCAGAGCTTCGTCGCGCGCCAGCAATTGAGCGATGCAGAATAATCATGGCGATGCCCGCGGCTGAAATTGAGCGACTGATCCGCAGCGCGATCCCCGATGCGCAGGTGGAGATAACCGATCTGGCCGGTGACGGCGATCATTATGCGGCCAAGGTTACGGCCGAAAGTTTTCGGGGCTTGCCTCGAATTAAACAACATCAGGCGGTTTATGCAGCGCTTGGCGGGCGCATGGGGGGTGTTCTCCATGCCTTGCAGCTGACGACCGCTACCCCAGCGTAACGAAGGATTGATCAATGACCGATGATTCCCAGGCCCGCATTGCCGAGATGGTGACGAGCAACGATGTGCTGTTGTTCATGAAGGGCAGCCCGCTGTTTCCGCAATGCGGCTTTTCCAGCAAGGCGGTTGCGATTCTCAATCATCTGAACGTCGAATTCGGCAGCGTCGATGTGCTGCAGGATCAGGGCGTGCGCCAGGGCATTAAGGCATTCTCTGATTGGCCGACCATTCCGCAGCTTTACGTCAAGGGCGAGTTTGTCGGCGGTTCCGACATCATGATGGAAATGTATGAGAGCGGCGAATTGAGCCAGCTGTTCGCCGACAAAGGCCTCGTCAGCGCGAGCTGATCGACCAAGGGGGGCTTTATATGCGACTGGACAAGGGCGATTCCCCCGAAGGGCCAAGTGGGCCTGCCCCGATGTTAATCTGTGATCTGACGCAGAGCTATTCACCAGCAGGTGGCGGCGGCGTAAGCACCTATTTGCGTGAAAAGCGGGATTATATCCTTGCCAAAACGCCCCATAGTCTGTTGCAGATCGTCCCTGGGCCAGAGGACAAGATTGTCGTCAATGGGCGGCATATCTGGGCAGAAGTCGGTGCCGATCCGGTGCGGGGCAGCCCCAATTATCGCTTCATTCTGCGAACCAAGATCGTCCGGGAGCTGCTTGCCCGTTTCAAGCCCGATGTGGTTGAATCGCTTTGTCCCTGGGTGCTGCCCTGGACGGCGATCCATCATCGTCGCGCGCATCCGGAAACGGCGCTCGTCGCAGCCTACAGCACCGATTTTCCCAATGCCCATGTCTACCGGGTGGCGAGCGCAAAGTTCGGGTCGTTTCTTGGCAAGGGGTTTCGCTGGCTTTCTTATGGCTATGCCGAGATCACTTACCGCGAATTCGACTGGGTCTACACGTTGAGTGACGATGTTTGCGAGGTGCTCGCCGCGCATAATGTGCCGCGCACCAGCGTGCTGCAGCTTGGCGTCGATATCGATATGTTCCACCCGTTGAAGCGCGATCCCGCGTTTCGGCGCGACTTGGGCCTTCCCGGCGATGGGCCGTTGCTGGTCTATGCGGGTCGGATCGATAATGAAAAACGCGCTGATCGGCTGATCGATATGTTCCGTCGTTTGCCGCCCGACCTTGGCGCGGCGATGGTGCTCATTGGTGATGGCAAATTGCGGTCAAGGTTGATGGATGAAAGCGCCGGGCTACCGATTGCTTTTATGGGCTTTGTTCATGATCGGGCGGTGCTGGCTCGGGCACTGGCGTCGTCGGACATCTATGTATCCGGTATGGCGGACGAGACGTTTGGCATTTCGATTGTTGAGGCGCAGGCGGCTGGGCTGCCCGTGGTCGGCGTCGCCAGTGGGGCGATGATCGATCGCGTCCCGCCGGGGCTGGGGCTGCTCGGCCCTGTCGACGATACCCAGCAAATGGCTGATAATGTGGTGGCGCTTTGGCACGGCGATCATCAGGCGATCGGTAAGGCGGCTCGGGCTCATGTCGAAGCGCGATTCAGCTGGGATCGCACCTTTGAACGCTTGCTCAGCGATATATATCCCCGGGCGCTGCAAAGTGCCGCGGCTCGCCGGATCACGGGCGGGCGGCCGCAAATGTCGGCACGGGCAGCGGTCGCGCCTGCAATCTGAACCATTTCCTTAGGGGATGCCGGGGCGGGCGGATTGACGCGAAACCGGAAGAAGCTGTCAATCCGCCCTGCTGAAGCGCTACCGCTCGGCATGTCCTCTATATAGCAGCCTTTGTGCCAGATTGACCAAGCGCTGCATTTTCGGCCCGTTACAATGGTTAACGCCGACTCTGGATGGCGTTCGACTGTAAGAATTTCCGACATGCACCGTTCAGCCTGTGGTCATTTACGAACGGCGAATATCGCTTGGTTCCCTAAAGCACTGGCCTCTTGACTACGGATGTAATCGATGAGATTACATCCGTAGTCGAAGGAGCGAGCGATGGCCGAACGAATCAGCGATGCTGAACATGCCGTGATGGAAGTATTGTGGGATTGTGCCCCGCTTTCGGCGCAGGACGTCGCCGAACGGATCGAACCGGGCCGCGATTGGAGCGTCAATACCGTCAAGACGTTGCTCGGTCGGTTGCTTGCCAAGAATGTGATCGGCCACCAGGAAGATGGCCGCCGCTATTTGTACCGGCCGTTGGTCGCGCGCGAAGATTATGTCGCGGGGGAATCGCGCCGGCTGATGGATCGGCTGTTCGGCGGCAAGTTGACCCCGCTCGTCGCCCACCTCGCTGAACGCGATCAACTGACCGACCAGGACATCGCTGAGATAGAGGCGCTGCTGAAAGGGCTCAAATCATGATCAGCTGGGGGGTGGAAACGCTGCTGGCGACCAGCCTGCTGATGCTTGCCATTTTGCTGTTGCGGAACCCGGTGCGGAGGGCCTTTGGCCCTTCGGTGGCATATGCACTTTGGGCATTGCCGGTCCTCCGGCTTATTCTGCCACCGCTGCCCGGCGACTGGCGATTGAGCGGATTGGTATCCCCCGCCGTTGAAAAGGCGATGGGCCAAGGGGTGGCGTTCGGAGTGCTCAATCCTGAACGATTGCCCGCTAGCGTCGCCGACCAGGCGATTGCGACGGTTGATCTCACCTTAGCCGCTGAACCGATGCGGATGGTGCTGGTACCGCCCGTTGCCGCTGCAGACGGGCCTAGCTGGCTGTTGCTTGCGCTGATCCTCTGGGCGATCGGTGCGGCAATCTTTCTTGGCTATCATCTCGTCACCTATCGACGCTTTTGCCGCCGCCTGGAAAGCCAGACGCGGCGGCGCCATCGCATCGCAGGCGATCGGGTAGAGGTGATCGAAACCGACGCAACGGGTGGTCCGCTAGCGTTCGGCATCTGGCGCAAGGTCGTGGCCTTTCCAAGCGACTTTACCGATCGTTATGATGCGGACGAACGCACGCTCGCGCTGGCCCATGAACTGGCTCACCATGCGCGCGGTGATCTGGTTGCGAACTGGGTGGCGCTTGGTGTGCTTGCCCTGCACTGGTTCAACCCGATTGCCTGGCGTGCCTTTCGTGCTTTCCGGGCGGATCAGGAAATGGCGTGCGATGCGCGCGTGCTGACCGGGCGCACCGCTGCCTTCACCCATGCTTATGGTCGCGCGATCGTCAAATCGGCGCATGGCGGGGCGATATCTGCAGCCTGCCATTTGCACACAATCAATGATTTGAAAGGGAGATTGAGGATGCTTTCATCAACGAAGAAGTCGCGTGGGCGGCTGGTCGCGGGGTCGATGGCAGTGATGGCGGTCGGCATTGCTGGCCTTGGCCTAACGGCATCGGGTACCCAGGCCGCCGAGAAAGTGCGGACCAACGTGAACGAGGCAATCGGGGCTGATCTGGCCGAGCTTGACCGGTTGGCTGCGTCCAAGATGCGGCATGCGCTGGCCCCATTGCCATCGCCCGCTGCTGAGGCGACTGGGGCGGCACCGGTACCGCCAGCTGCGCCGTTGCAGCCACAGTCAGTGCCCGTGCCGCCTTCCAATGTCGCACCCGCTGCGCCTCCAGCGCCCGTGGCACCGGTACCACCGGTAGCGCCCGCCGCCGGGGACACGGACAGCGAACGGCAGGAATGGACCGATAGCGATGGCAAGCGCCACGTGATCGTGATCAAGAAGCGTCGCTCTATCCGTTCGGAAGCAGACATGCTGGCCGATGGCTTCACCGCTGATGAATTGGCGCGATCGAAGCGCGATGGCGCGCCGATCATCCTCCGGAAGTTCAAATTTGGCGGCCCAGGCGTTAAAGTCCGGACCGATGATGGCAACCGCATGACCATCGAAATCAGGCAATTTCCAGAAGTTACCCAAATGAATTGCGGACGCGGGCAGGGCGACGACCGGAAGATGGTTCTGCATGACGAAAAGAACGGCAAACGCCGCATTATCATATGCCAAAACCGGATCGATAAAGTGACGGTAGAGAGTGCTGCCGTAGCGGCCAATAGCAGGAACATTGAGCGCAAGGCCTATCAATCCGCGCTTGAGGGGCTTCGCAGCACCCGCGCCAGCATCGCGGCAAAAGGCAAACCGAGCAGCGAAGCGTTGCAGGCGATCGACGAGGCCATTGCTGAAGTCGAAGCTGATCTCGCCAAGGTCAACTGATCCGCACCAATGATGCCGGTTATACCGGCATCATGCGGAGTCCCGGCAGGCGCGCCCCTGTGTCTGCCGGGACACTCGATTTCAGGCCATTAATCGCTGGCCGGTTCCACGCACGCCCCTTGTCTTTGCCGTGCCAAACCGCCATTTGCAGGACTATGGAGGCGATACCGACAGGCGATTGCATCGCGCTCGAGCCGCTCGTGGCACGAGTGCTGGCACCCAATCCCTCGGCCTTCACCTTTACCGGTACGCAAACCCATCTGGTCGGCACCACGGATCTGGCGGTGATCGATCCCGGCCCCGATGATCCCGCGCATATCGACGCCATTGTCCGCGCGATTGCGGGGCGGCCGGTGCGGGCCATCGTCATTACCCATACCCATAATGACCACAGCCCAGGCAGCCGCCCGCTAAAGGCAGCGACCGGTGCGCCGATCATGGGCTGTGCGCCGCTGGTGCTCGATGCGCTCGGCCCGCGCGCCGATGCAGCGTTCGACCGCGATTATGCGCCGGATCGGGTGTTGGCCGAGGGCGACAGCATCACGGGCGATGGCTGGACGCTGATCGCTGTCGAAACACCCGGCCACACCTCCAACCATCTCTGCTTTGCGCTGCCTGAGGCGGGCGCATTGTTTACCGGTGATCATGTGATGGGCTGGTCGACCACAGTCGTTTCGCCGCCCGATGGCGACATGGCGGCCTATATGGCGAGCCTGCAAAAGCTCCAGACGCGCGATGATCGCCGCTATTACCCCGCGCATGGCGAGCCGATCGACAATCCAGCGCAAAAGGTGCGCGGCTTTTTGGGCCATCGTCGCCAGCGTGAAGCGCAGATCCTGCGGCTTTTGGAGGAGGGGGTGGGTACCATCCCCGAACTGGTCGAACGCATGTATGTCGGTATCGACCGGCGACTGTTTGGCGCGGCGGGCGGATCGGTGTCGGCGCATCTCATCGACCTGCGCGCACGCGGGCTGATTGCTGAGGATGGCGCGCAATGGCGGATGATCTGAAACCCACTGGATCGCGCTGGCTGATCAATTTGCTGATTATTATCGGGGTCGGGTTGCTCGGTTTCCTGGCTTATGATCGCTATCGCGAGCGCTATACACCGAGCGTCGACGATGGCGGCAACGCGGTGACGCAACTCGTATCGGCGCGGCTGTCGGGGGCGAGCAGCTTGAAGGTCGCCTCGCTGACCGGCATCATCCAGAGCCGCGCAACCGATGTGCGCGGATTTGGCTGGCTGCGGTCGGATCAAGTGATCAAAATGCCCTATTCGGTCGATTATTTCGTCGATGTCTCCGGCATCGGCCCCGATCAGGTCGAATGGAATGCGAAGACGGAAACGCTTATTGTCAACGCCCCCGATGTCACCGTCGCGGCGCCAAATATCGACGAAGCGCACCGGACGATGGTGGAGACCACCGGCGTGATCGTAACGCGCGAGGCGAGCGAGGCGCTGAGCCAGCAGGCTTCGCAAAACGCGACCAACAAGGCGCAGAAGGAAGCGGGCTCTCCGGCGCGGATCGCTCAGGCGCGCGAACAGGCGCGGGCGGCCTTGTCCAATCTCCTTGCCGCGCCGCTCAGCACGCTGGGCCACGCCAATGCCCGCGTCATCGTCACCTTCCCCCCCGAACGCCGTCGCGTGAATGGCGAGCAATGGGATGTTTCGCGTTCGGTTGAGGAGGTGGTTGGAGGCAGGCCGTAGGGTAGGTGGCCGATTGGCGGTTGCGGCGATTTACTTGGCTCTGACGACGTTCCCGTTATCGGCGACCAGCGCCGCCTTGCCCATCGGCGATCCATCCGGCAGCCTTGAGGTGGATGACCGCAGAACGCGCGACAGGCGCGACCAGGCCATTCGACAGGAGCAAGCGCATTGAGCGTGCGTTCCCCTCGACGGCTGCTACCGCATGACTTGCAACCCACCATGACCGGTGCGTCCGCAACCCTTCCACCCCGACGCTGTCGATCGCACGGCTCATCGGCATCAGAATCAGTTCGGATCCGGTTGGCCGGTGTACGCGGACGTAATGGTCCTCCATCTGCAACGCCAGAATGTTTCCATCCAGAGTAGCGGCACCCGCCGCCGTCGATGGTGGCGCAACATTATTGTGTTGCGCGAATGCGCGGCGAGAGCGGGTGAAATCGATCGCCGCAATCGCAACCATCCCGAGCGTTGCAGTCTGGGCGAACCACAGCAGCAAGGGAAGGTGAAGCTGGGCCAGTCCAGGCCAAAGCCAGAAAGCGCCCGTTCGCGTCGCCAGTGCGTGCGGCACGCTGGCGAGAAGCGTGCCGCCGATCAAGGCCGGCCACCATCTGGGAGAGTCCGGAGCGATCGACGAGATGATGATCCTGTACATTAGACCATATAGCGCCAAGCCCAGCAGCATGGCGCTGATCCAATACACGGCAAGCCGGACGGGACCGCCGTTCATATAACTGCCAAATGGCCCCAAAACCGCCATCAGAACGCCGACAGCAACAGCAATGCCGATCCACCGTAATAAGGTCCTTGTCGTCATGCCGACAGCAGGGACGAGGGCAGAGGGGCGGGACATGCCGACTTCTACCCCGGTCAGCACGGCGGGGGAAGCCCGTTCGCCTAACCGCGAACCCATTTGCCCATTCGCGAAAACCCATCTTCCGGCCAGGGCCGAGATTCAACAACCAGACATCGCATTCATCTTGGAGGCGATTATGTCATTACGCATTACTCTTGCAGCCATATTCCTGACGCCGGTTGTTCCAGTGGCTCAGGCTCAACCGGCTCAGGCCCAACCGGTACAGGCCCAACCGGTACAGGCGGGCTTCGAGCGTCTAACCACCCCGGATGGCACCGAGCTTGGCATTTGGTACCCGGCGTCGGGGACACCCGCTCGCCAACAATTAGGGCTTTATGCGCACGAGGTAATAGCGGGCGCGCGCGTGCCAAGCGACCGACATCCCCTCATCGTCTTCTCGCACGGCACCGGCGGCGATTTCGCTGGCCATGTCGATACCGCCGTAGCGCTCGCCCGTGCCGGTTTCATCGTTGCGGCCCTGACCCACCCCGGCGACAACTGGCGCGACACTAGCCGTGCGACGCGCATCGAGGAACGCCCGGCGGCGCTCTCCGCCACGATCACTTACATGGTGCAGACATGGCGAGACCGAGCCTCTATCGACGCGGATCGCGTTGGCGCGTTCGGCTTTTCAGCCGGAGGGTTTACGGTTTTGGCTGCAGCGGGAGGACGCCCCGACCTCACCCGTCTTCAGGACCATTGCGCACAGCATCCGAAATTCTTCGACTGTGCGCTGATCAAGGCCCAGAAACGGACGACTGCCCCGGCTTGGCCCAACCTGCGGGATGCGCGGATCAAGGCTATTGTCGTTGCCGCGCCTGCGTTGGGTTTCACCTTCGATCGCGCCGGTCTTGCTGGCGTTCGCGTGCCAGTTCAGCTCTGGCGCGCCGATAATGACCAAATCCTTCCGACGCCATATTATGCGGATGCCGTCCGCGCGGCGCTGCCTGGAAAGCCGGAGTTTCACAGCGTGGCAGATGCCGGCCATTTCGATTTTCTGGCTCCCTGCGCCAATCCAGCTATCATGCCACAGCTTTGCAAAAGCGCACAGGGGTTCGATCGTGCAGCTTTCCACGCAAGCTTCGACGTTGCGATTGTGGCGTTCTTCTCGACCAAGTTGGCGACGCGGCGTCCGCATTGAGCCCCATTTTCCAGGCTGAGCTTAGCTGATATGGCGTTGCTCGGGGAAATGGGGGGAAATGACGATGGCGACTCTGGCAATGCCGCAACAGCACCAGCGCAGCGACGACAGGTTTTTCCTGACGATGGCGTTTGTGATGGCGGGGCTGATCATCGCGGGGTTCGGCCTGTCGCTTGCCGCTGGCCGGTCGAGCTTCAACCGGCCGCCGATCGTTCATGCTCATGCGATCGTCTTCATGGGCTGGATGGTCATTTACGTCCTGCAAAACTGGTTTGCGACGCAGGGGCCGATTGCGCTGCACCGGCGGCTTGGCTGGTTGGCGATGGGGTGGCTGGCGCTGATGCTTTATCTGGGCACCGCCGTGACATTGATGAACGTGCGCGCTGGCACAACGCCCTTCATATTCCAGCCACTGCACTTTCTGGTATTCGATCCCTTGTCGCTGATCGGCTGCATTTGTCTGATTGTCGCTGGCGTCAGTTTGCGGATGCACACCGGCTGGCATCGGCGGCTCAACTATTGCGGGATGGCGCTGCTCGTCGGGCCGGGGTTCGGGCGGCTGCTACCGATGCCGCTGCTTATTCCATGGGCGTTTCATGCCACCTTTGTCTGCGTGATGCTGCTGCCGGTGATCGGCATCATCGCTGATTTGCGGCGCGACGGGCGGGTCCACCCGGCATGGTGGTGGGGCCTGGGCGGTATCGTTGCGACTGAGATCGTCACGGACATTATCGCCTTTGGGCCCTTAGGACTGACGCTTTATCAGGCCGTTACGGCGGGGACGCCGGGTGCCGCAATTGCCCCGCTGGCATTTCCGCCGTCGCCACTGGGTTGATCCGGCGCGCTGGCGGGGCCATGTGGGCAGCGGGCGACGCGGAGAGTTGAGAAATGGACGCAAGGAACGGTATTGGCGGCAACCCGACAGGGACCGATCTGCGCGATGAGATCGATCGGCTACGCCGCGACCGCAACGCCATCATCCTCGCGCATTATTATCAGCGCCCCGAAATTCAGGACATTGCCGATTTCGTCGGCGACAGCCTCGATCTCTCCCGCAAAGCAGCGGCGACCGATGCCGATGTGATTGCGTTCTGCGGCGTGAAGTTCATGGCCGACACAGCCAAAATCCTGTCCCCCGAAAAGATTGTCGTGCTGCCCGATCTGCGCGCCGGGTGCAGCCTGGAAGATAGCTGCCCGCCGGACAAGTTCGCCGCCTTCCGCGCGGCGCACCCGGACCATATCGCGCTGACCTATATCAACTGCTCGACCGAGGTGAAGGCGCTCAGCGACGTGATCGTCACCTCGTCATCGGCGGAAAAAATCCTCAGTCAGATCCCGCTCGATCAGAAGATCATCTTTGGCCCCGACAAGCATCTTGGCGGCTATCTGGCGCGTAAGACCGGGCGCGACATGCTGCTCTGGCCCGGCGTATGCATCGTCCATGAGGCGTTCAGCGAAACCGAATTGCTCAAGCTGAAGGCGAAGCACCCCGGCGCGCCGGTGGCGGCGCACCCGGAATGCCCGCCTTATATTCTGGACCATGCCGATTATGTCGGATCGACCAGCGGTATCCTCGATTTCGCGGCGAAGATGCCCGGCGATGTCCTGATCGTCGCGACCGAACCGCACATCATCCACCAGATGGAAAAGGCTGATCCGACGAAGAATTTCATCGGCGCGCCCGGCGCGGACGGCAACTGCAACTGCAACATCTGCCCCTATATGGCGATGAACACGATGGAAAAGCTCTACATCGCGCTGCGCGATCTGGAGCCGCGTATCGAAATCGAGGAAGGCTTGCGGTTGCGCGCGAAGAAATCGCTCGATGCGATGCTGGCGATGGCTGGCGGGACCGTGGGGCAGGGCGATCTGGGGTTCGTGACGTTCAGCGCGGACCAGAGCTGAACGCTGTTCGCGGCGGGTCTGGGTTTGAAGGGTTTGGTTCGCGCAGCGGCGCGGAGGGCACAGAGAAGAAGAGAGATTTGTTCGCGCAGAGGCGCGGAGACGCAGAGAGGGGGATATCAAGTATCGGTCGCCATGCGGCGACGCAGTCTTTTCCTTCCCAGCCGTTGAAAGCGCTTCGCGCATCTGATTTGCAACCGCTTTGCGCGACCCAAAACCTCGTCAGACGCTCCGCTCAGTCAAACGCCGCATGCTGCGCCTCGGCCTTTGGCGGTCGGCCTGGGCGCTTGAGCAGTAGCACTAGCGGCACCGCCAGCGCGGTCAGGAACATCATCAGGCGGAAATCGTCGAGATAGGCGATCATTGCGGCTTGCCGGGTGACTTCGGCATTCATGATCGCCATCAGCGACTGACCGCTCTCGCCAAGGATAGAGGCCTGGCTGGGGTCAATCGCGCTCATCGAATAGGCTGTGATATGGCCGCCCAGCTCCTGATGGCTCGCCTGGACGTTATACCCAAGCAAAGCGGTCACCATCGAAATGCCAACCGACGCGCCGATATTGCGGAACAGGTTGAGCAGGCTCGCGGCTTCGGTCCGGTATTGCGGGGGTAATGTCGCAAAGGCGGTGATGTTCAGCGGGATGAAGACCAGGCCAAGGCCAATCCCTTGGATGAACCCCGTGACGATGAAAGGCGTCTGCCCCATCACCAGCGTCCATTGCGTCATATCCCAGAGCGACCAGGCGGCAATGGCAAGGCCGGTGCCAATCAACATCCGCGTGTCATAGCCGCGCTGAACCAATTGTCCGGCGACTCCCATGCTGATGACAATGCCAATGCCACGCGGCATCAGCAGCATGCCAGTGTCGAGCACGGGATAGCCAAACAACCCCTGCAACATTGGAGGCAACAGCGCCATTGTCGCCATCATGATGATGCCAACGACGATCATGAAGCCAAGGCCCGTCACCAGATTGCGGTTGCGCAGCAAGTCCCGGTCAAACATCGGCTGATCGGCGGTGGCGATGTGGATTCCGAACATCACGGCCGCGCCCAGCGAAACCAGCCCTTCGATCGTTACTTCCCATGACTGAAACCAGTCGTTGGACTGGCCACGATCGCACATCACCTGAAACGCGGCGATAGCGATGGCGAGCAGCGAAAAGCCGAAAAGGTCAAACTTTCGCGCGTTGAGTGGCCGGGTCGGCAGCAACGCCCAGAGGATTGCGAAACAGGCGATGCCGACGGGCACATTGACGTAAAACACCCAGCGCCAATCGAAATTGTCGGTCAGATAGCCGCCAATCACTGGCCCCAGCACTGGTCCAACCATGATCCCCATGCCCCAAACCGCCATCGCGCCGGCCTGTCGAGAGGGTTTGTTGATGTCGAGCATCACCGTCTGGCTTAGCGGGTTCATAAAGGCGGCGGCGATGCCTTGCAGAATGCGGAAGCCGACCATCTCGGTCAGGTTCTGGGCAAGGCCACATAGCATGGACGCCGCTACGAACCCCACCACGGCAAACAGGAACAGGTTGCGCGATCCAATCCGGTCTGACAGCCAGCCGGTGATCGGGATGGCGACGGCGGAAGCAACGATATAGCTGGTCAGCACCCATGTAATGGTGTCGGCCGTCGCGCCGAGCGACGCCTGCATGTGCGGTAACGCAACGTTGGCGATGGTCGAATCGAGGATCTGCATGATCGTCGCGGCCATCACGCCCAGCGTCAGCAGGGCGCGGTTGCTGGTTTCAAGCGCGGGAACATCGAGTGGCACGGCCGGGGCGGCAGCGCTGGGCTGCGCCCCGCGCGCCGAACTAGCGCTTGCCATGATTGCGGACGTCGACCGTCACCTTGGCGCTCAGCCCGGCGATCAACTGGCGAGGGCTGGCCTCATCAATGGCGATCCGCACGGGCACACGCTGGGTGACCTTCACCCAGTTTCCCGTCGCATTCTGCGCGGGCAGCACCGAAAATTCAGAGCCGGTGCCCGCGCCGATTGATTGGACATGGCCTTTCAATGCCAGGTTGCCATAGGCATCGAAGCTGACGGTCGCGGGTTGGCCGACGCGCATCTTGTCAAGATCGGTTTCTTTGAAATTCGCCTCGATCCAGGTGCGCTGGCTGGCGACGATGCTGACGGCGGGCAGACCAGAGATCATCATCTGGCCGATCTGCAGCCGGTCCGCCTGGCTGATCGTGCCGCTGGTCGGCGCGAACACGGCCGTTCGGGTCAAATCGAGCTGCGCCTTTTCGCGCTGTACCTGCGCCGCGGCGATAGCGGGACTTTGGCCGGGGACAGCGGCACCCGTCGCTAATTTGGCGCGGGCTTCGTCAGCGCTGGCGCTGGCGTTGGCAAGCGCTGCCCGTGCCTGTTCCAGGCCATGTTCGGCCTGCTCCAGCCGGGCGCGGGTGGTGAATCCCTGCTTCATCAGCGCAGTCTGGCGATCAAAATCCTGCTGCGCAGCGGCGATCCGGTCCTGCGCGGCGGTGATGTCAGCCGATGTGCCGCGATAGCTGGATTGCAGCGTGGCGACATTGACCTGAGCGGCGGCAATCGCGGCATTGGCCTGGTCTACGGCAATACGATAAGGAGCAGGATCAATGCGGAACAGCAGATCGCCCGCCTTGACGCGCTGGTTCTCCTTGACCGCAACGTCGACGATCCGGCCGGCGACATCGGCGGAGACAGCGACTTTGTCCTGCTGGACATAGGCATTGTCGGTCGACACGAATTGGCCCGACGTCAGCCAGAGATAGCCGGCAATCGCGGCGATGATCAGCGGCACCGCGATCAATGCTGCCGTCCGCCGCCACTTGCGCGGCGCCACCACCGGCGTCGTCTTCTGAGCAGCGAGTTTCTGGGCGGGATCGGCTTCAGCCATGTTGTGCCTCTTGGGTGTCGTCTGTTTCAGCCAGATTGGCGCGAATGTCGTTCAGGGTGGCGATGAACGCTGCCTGGCGCGTTGGATCGATGCCAGCGAGCGCGGAATCGAACATGGCATCAGCAATGGTGCGCAGCTGATCAATCAACGGGCGGGCGGAGTCGGTGAGATAGATTTGCCAAGCCCGGCGATCATGCGGGTCGCGGCGACGCTCGACATGGCCGGCTTCCTCAAGCCGATCGACCATCCGGCATAAGGTGATTGGTTCGACTTCCAGTAATTCGGCGAGCTTGCCCTGGTTGATGCCTTCATTGCGGATGAGCGTTGTCAGCGTTCGCCACTGTGCGCGGGTAACGCCGATCGCGCGGGCACGCTCGTCAAAACGCCGCCGCATCAGGCGCGACACATCGCTGATCAGGAAGCCGATACTATCCGTCATATGGCACATATAGTAAGTAAGCTTATTAATAACAATACATACTAATGACGGTAGCAGTGCCTTTGCGGCAAGAGCGCTGCATCTGCATTGCGGAACCGAACGATATGCCGCACGTTGACGCGGTCGATTGCCCCAGATGTGCCGGGGCCTGATTGCCGACAGGGGCCAACAGTCATTCTAACCAAGACAACCTTGGCATTGCCTTTTTTGGACGGTGATCAACCGGGTGTCGCGCTGATCCGCGATTTTGATTGGGGCAACACGGCGCTGGGACCGATCGAGCAATGGTCTGCGCCGTTGCGGACCGTTGTGGGGATGCTGTGCCGGGCGCCCAATCCAATGGCGTTATTGTGGGGGGCAGACGGCATTATGATTTATAATGACGCCTATGCCGTCATCGCTGGCAAGCGCCACCCGGCAATGCTGGGCAGCAAAGTGCGCGAAGCTTGGCCGGAAGCTGCCGACTTTAACGATCACATTATGACCGAGGGGCTGGCAGGGCGATCGCTGTCCTATCGCGATCTCGCCATGGATATTGCGCGCAATGGGGAGCGCGAACAGGCATGGTTCAACCTGGATTATGCGCCGGTATGGGGCGACGATGATTGCCCTGCCGGGGTGATCGCCTTCGTCACTGAAACAACTGGCAGAATCCAGGACAATGCCGCGCTCCGCCAAAGCGAAGAACAGTTTCGGGTGTTTGCGCAGGCCATGCCCAACCATGTTTGGGCTGCGCGTGCCGATGGCTTCATTTATTGGCTGAACGATCAGTCTTACAGCTATACGGGCGCAGCGCCGGACACGGTGACGGGGATCAACGCCTGGGGCAATGTGGTCCATCCGGATGATTTGCCGGTTGCAACCGCCTGTTGGCGCACCGCACTGGCAACCGGCACGGTCTATGAAACGGAATTCCGGATTAGGCGCGCCGATGGCAATTATGGCTGGTTTCTGGTCCGCGCCGAACCGGTCCGCGATGAATCGGGCAAGGTCATTAGCTGGGTTGGCACGAACACCGATATTGATGCGCTGCGCGAGACCGAAAATGCACTGCGGATTGCCAATGATACGCTGGAAGCCCAGGTCAATGCGCGCACGGCCGAACTCCAGGCAAAAGAAGCGCGGCTGCGTACCGTGTTCGAAACCAGCTTTGGTTTTCAGGGACTGCTCGATCCCGACGGCCGGTTGCTCGATGCCAACGCAACGTCGCTGACGGCGATCGACTCTGCGTTGGATGATATTGCTGGTCTCTCCTTTTGGGAGACCCCCTGGTTTGCGGGTACGCCGGGAATGGACGAAACGATCCGCGACGCGGTGGCGCTTGTTGCGCGCGGTGGCGTGGTGCGCCAGGAATTGCTGATCAATCTGCCGGTTGGCGGCTGGCGCTGGTTTGATTTTGTCCTGCGACCGATTTTTTCGACGCAAGGTGACGTCATCGCGATCGTCCCTGAAGCGCTTGAGACGACGGAACGCCGCGCTGCTGAAGAAGCGCTGCGGCAATCGCAAAAGCTGGAGGCGATGGGGCAGCTTACCGGCGGTGTCGCGCATGATTTCAACAATTTGCTTACGCCCATCATCGGCACGCTGGATCTGCTCAGTCGCCGCGAAATCGGCGGGGAGCGGGAACAGCGGCTGATTGGCGGCGGGCTGCAATCGGCAGAGCGCGCCAAGATGCTGGTGCAGCGGTTGCTGGCCTTTGCCAGGCGCCAGCCGCTCCAACCGCAGCCCGTTGATGTTGCCGCGCTGATCGCTTCGATGAGCGATCTGATAGCCAGCACATCGGGGCCGCGCATCCACATCGACATGGATATTGCAGCGTGGCTGCCGGCGGCCACCGCGGAGGTCAACCAGCTGGAAATGGCCTTGCTCAACTTGGCTGTGAACGCACGCGATGCAATGCCGGAGGGCGGCACGCTGACCATCGCCGCGGCAACGGCGGACATCATCGATGGCGCGGTTCCCGGCCTGGCGGCGGGGCGCTATGTGAAAATTACCGTCAGCGACACCGGCACCGGTATGGACGAGCATACCAGGCGGCACGCGATCGAACCGTTCTTCTCGACCAAGGGCATTGGCAAGGGCACTGGGCTTGGCTTGTCGATGGTGCATGGCCTTGCCTCTCAGCTTGGCGGCGCGCTCAATATTTCAAGCAAGTTGGGGCTGGGGACAAGCATCGAGCTGCTGTTACCAGCCACGGCAGCGTCAGTAGTGCCGATCGACCAACCGACCGATCCTGCTGACGCCGCCATTGGGGCGGGCACCGTTTTGCTGGTCGATGATGAAGATCCCGTGCGGCAGACGACCGCTGAAATGCTCATCGAGCTTGGCTATCATGTGATCGAAGCCCATTCGGGTGAGGCAGCGATTGAGTTGATCGACCAGCATGCCATCGACATGATCGTCACTGATCATTTGATGGGCGGCATGACCGGGACGGCACTGATCGAGCATGTTCGCCAAACCGCACCGAACCTGCCGGTGCTGGTGATTTCCGGCTATGCTGATGCCGCTGGAATCGCTGCAGATGTGCCGCGCCTCACCAAGCCATTTCGTAGTGCTGAACTTGCTGCCATGCTGGCGACAATCCAGCAGCGCTGACCTGCTTTTTCCGTGACGGCGATGCAGCAGCGGTTCGATTTTCGGACGAAGCTTCACCCTACCGCATAACGACCAGTGGACTCGCCCGCAGTCTTGTCCTAATGACCATCGCCGTGCCGTCGATTCATGCCCTTGCCAATCCCGCGCGCTTCCTGAAGCTGGCGCGACCCCTGACCCCGGCGTTGTTCTGGGCAGGGGCGTTGTTGATCGCCTTTGGCAGCTGGGCTGGCCTGACGCAGACTCCGCCCGATTACCTGCAGGGCGAAACGGTGCGCATCCTGTACATCCATGTGCCGACCGCTTGGCTGGGCATGGCGGGATGGAGCGGCATTGCCGTGTCGAGCCTGACTTTTCTGATCTGGCGGCATCCGCTGGCCATGCTTGCCGCGCGCGCCATGGCGCTGCCCGGTGCGCTGTTTGCGGGCCTGTGCCTGGCGACGGGATCGATCTGGGGCCGACCGACCTGGGGGACCTGGTGGGAGTGGGACGGGCGGCTGACATCGATGCTGCTGCTGTTTTTCGTCTATCTGGGCTTTATGGGGCTGGCGCGCGCCGATGCCGATCGCGGTGGCGATGGCCGCATCCCCGCGCTTTATGGCGTTGCCGGTTCAGTTTTGCTGCCGATCATTCGCTATTCGGTGGTGTGGTGGAATACGCTGCATCAGGGCCAGAGCATCGGCATCAACAAGCAGACGATCGATGGATCGCTGATCTGGCCGCTCTGGTATACGCTGGGCGGCTTTACCTTGTTCTTCGCGGCGATCGTGCTGATGCGGATGCGCGCCTCGCTGGCGCTGACCAAGGCAGAGGCGCGGATGCGGCGGATGGCGAATAGCGGGGAAATGGCCGCATGAACCCCTGGCCATTCGTTACCGCCGCTTATGCGATCACGCTGACCGCCACGGCGGTGATCGCGCTTGTCAGTTGGTTGGCGATGCGCAACGCCGAAAAGGGCAGAAAATGAAGGCGAAGCATCATCGATTGACGTTGGGGCTGCTCGCGCTCGCCGCGATCGGCGGGGCAAGCGGGTTGGCGCTGTCGGCATTGAAGGATCAGGCGGCATTTTTCTATGCGCCGGGCGATGTCGCTACGAAGGGGCTGCCGCTTGGCCGTGGTGTGCGGCTGGGCGGGATGGTTGAAGGCGGATCGATCAAAAAGCAGGCCGATGGCGTCACAATTCGCTTCCTGGTGACCGATGGCAAGGCCACCGTGCCGGTAACCTTCAAGGGCATCACGCCCGATCTGTTCAAGGAAAAATCGGGAGTGGTTGCCGAAGGTGAATTTCAGGCCGATGGCAGCTTCGTCGCCAGCAACCTGCTCGCCAAGCATGACGAACGCTATATGCCGCCCGAAATGGCGGGCAAAATGGCGGCCAACATGCCCGCCAAGCTGCCAGCCGGGAAAATGCCACCACAATGATTGCTGAAGCGGGGCTCGCCGCACTCTGGATCGCTGCCGCGCTCGCGGCGCTGCAATTTGTCCTGGCTGCACTCGGGGTCGCGCGCGGCGACCCTGATGTGATGCGCGCGGTGCGACCGGTGGCAGTGGTGCAGGGCCTGGTTGTGCTTGGTGCCCTGGCGGCGCTGATGTGGCTGTTCGTCCAATCGGATATGTCGGTGCTGCTGGTTGCCACCAACAGCCATTCAGCCAAGCCGTTGATTTACAAGATCGCGGGTACCTGGGGCAATCATGAAGGATCAATGCTGCTCTGGGTAACGATCCTGGGGATGGCGGGGGGCGCGGTGGCACTCCTCGAACATCGGCTGAAAATCGCGACGTTGGTCGCAACGCTTGGCGCGCAGGCGCTGATTGCGCTGGGTTTTTATGCCTTTCTGTTGTTTTCCTCCAACCCGTTTTCGCGGCTGAATCCGGCGCCAGTGGACGGCAACGGGCTGAACCCGCTGTTGCAAGACCCTGGCCTCGCCTTCCATCCGCCTACCTTGTACATCGGCTATGTCGGTATTTCGGTGGCGTTTTCCTTCGCGGTTGGCGCGATGGTGACGCGCGATGTCGGCCCCGCCTTTGCGCGCGCGATGCGGCCCTGGGTGCTGGGGGCCTGGATATTCCTGACGCTTGGCATCACGGCCGGCAGCTATTGGGCATATTATGAGCTTGGCTGGGGCGGCTGGTGGTTTTGGGACCCGGTCGAAAACGCCTCGCTGATGCCGTGGCTCGCGGCGACGGCTTTACTGCATTCGGTGACGGTGCTGGCGACACGCGACGGCTTGCGGGCCTGGACAATCATGCTGGCCGTGGTTGCCTTTTCGATGTCGATGATTGGCACCTTCCTGGTGCGATCGGGGATTTTGACGAGCGTCCACGCCTTTGCTGTCGATCCTGAACGCGGCAGCTTCATCCTGGCATTGCTCGCCCTCTATATCGGCGGCGCGCTGGCGCTGTTCGCGCTGCGGGTGGGCACGATCCGATCGGGCAATACCTTTGAACTGGTCAGCCGCGAAGGCGCGCTTGTTGCGAACAACCTGCTGCTGTCGGTCATTTTGGGGATTGTGCTGATCGGCACGCTGTACCCGATTGTGGCGGCGGGCCTGTTCGGGCTGCAACTGTCGATTGGCCCGCCCTTCTTCAACAAGGCGGCGGGGCCGGTGGCTTTGGCGCTAGTGGCGATCATGGCAGCCGGGCCTCTGGTGCGCTGGCGTCGTGATGAGGCAGGCGCGGTCGTGTTTCGCATGATTGTGCCGATCGCGATTGCCGCGGTTGCGCTGATCGCGCTGGTCGCATTTGCCGCGAACGCTGGTGTCTTGCCGATCCTGGGGTTGGCCCTTGCCGCCGGATTGGCGGTGGCGAGCGTCGCGCCGCTGTGGAAGCGCAATCTGCGGCGCACACCAATGTTCACTTATGGCATGGTCTTGTCGCATCTTGGCATTGCCGTCAGCCTGGCGGGCATGGCGTCCGAGACAGCCTTTACCCAGCAGACTTTGGTGGCCGCCACCATCGGCGAGCCGCAACGGGTTGGGCCCTATACGGTGACCTTGCAGGGGATCACGCCCGTGATTGGCCCGAACTGGTCGGCGCTGCAGGCGCGCCTGAAGATTCAGCGCGACGGTGGGGCGCCCTTTACGATGACCCCGCAATCGCGCTTCTTTTCAAATCCCGTAACCGTCACCAGCGAATCCGCGATTGCGACGGTGTTTGATGGGCAGCTCTATACCGTGCTCGGTCAGCCCGATCCTGCGGGGCGCTGGCAGCTGCGGCTTTGGTGGAAGCCATTTGTCACGCTGATCTGGCTGGGCGGTGCGCTGGTCGCGCTGGGCGGCGCGCTGTCGCTGATCGGGCGTGTCAGTCGTGATCGCAAAACCGCGTTGCGCGAGCTTTGGGCATGAAGCGCGCGCTGCTCTGGCTGCCGCTGGCGCTGTTCGCCGGGCTGTTCATCGTGGCCGGCTATGCGCTGTACAAGCCGGCTGACCGCACCGTGCGGTCAGCCATGGTCGGTCGTTCCGTCCCAGAATTCAAGCTGGCCCCAATCATTCCTGGAAAGCCGGGCGTCGAGACGGCTATCTTCCACCAGGGCAAGCCAAGGCTGATTAACGTCTTTGCGAGCTGGTGCGTTCCCTGTGCGGCTGAAGCACCAGCGCTCGCTCGGCTGAAGGCGATGGGGGTGGCGATCGATGCCGTGGCGATCCGCGACCAGCCCGATGATTTGGTCGGTTTCCTGGCGCGCTATGGCGATCCGTTTGAACGCATTGGCGACGATCCCGAAAGCGCTGTGCAGCTGGCGCTTGGTTCGGCAGGGGTGCCCGAAAGCTTTGTGGTGGATGGTCAGGGCAAAATCCTGCTCCAGCATGTCGGCGAAATTCGCGATGAGGATATCCCCAAGATCCTTGAAGCCATGGGCAAATCATCATGATGCGCTGGTTCCTGGCCTTGTTGCTGCTCGCCATTACCGGTCCCGCGCTGGCGGATTCGGCCCGACCGCCCGCGCGGCTTGCCGATACCCAATTGCCCGATCCAAAACAGGAAGCCGAAGCCCAAAAGCTGATGCTCACGCTGCGCTGCCTGGTCTGCCAGGGCCAGTCGATCGCTGACAGCAATGCGGAGATGGCGGGCGATATGCGCGCGCTGGTCCGCCGGCAAATTTCGGATGGATCGAGCCCAACGCAGGTTCGCGACTGGCTGATCGCGCGCTATGGCGATTATGTCACCTATGATCCACCGCTATCGAGCGCGACCTTGCCGCTCTGGATTGCGCCGATCGCCTTTATCGCGATTGGGCTGTTGCTGGCGCGGGCGAGCTTCAAACGGCGAAAGCGGGTCTGATGGGCTGGGTAATGTTGCTGCTGATCGGTGTGGCGTCCGCATTGTTGCTCTGGCGGCTGTCACTGCCGCGACTGGTTTGGACCATGGCCGGGGCCGCGTTGCTGTTCGGCGCCACGGGCTATGCGTTGCAGGGAACGCCGGGCCTGCCCGCCAGCCCGGCCAAGCCGCAATCGAGCAAGCTGGATGTCGCGGCGGATATTGTCGAGCTGCGCGGGGCGTTTTTCGGTCGGTACACTGCTGACGCCGCCTATCAGACAGCGGCCGATGCGATGATCCGCATCAGCGACCCCGCCAGTGCTGTGAAGGTGACGCTGGGGGGCATTAATCGCAACCCGCTTAGCCCTTCTTTATGGACCGAACTGGGCAGCGTTCTCGTCACGCATGATGCCGGTAATGTCTCGCCCGCTGCGCTGTTTGCGTTCCGACGCGCGATGATTCTGGCCCCACGCCATCCCGGTCCGCCATTCTTTCTGGGGCTGGGCTATGCGCAATCGGGCCAGCTGGAAAATGCCCGGCTCTGGTGGCAGCGTTCGCTGCAGCTAACCCCACCGGGGGCCAGCTATCGCAATGCGATTGCCGAACGGCTGATGCTGCTCGATCAGTTCATTGCAATGAACAAGGCGCAGCAACAGCAATAACCTGCCTAGCCGAACGGACGGTTGAGCTTCACGATGGCACTATTGAGCCAGGCGGCGAAGCTGACCCAGGCGAGATAGGGCATGACGAGCGCGCTGGCGAAGGGCGAGATCGGCCAGAGCAGGACGACCAGCAGCACCAGCGACACCCAAAGAAACACCACTTCCACCAACGCCCAATCGGGTCGCTGTGCGCGGAAGAAGAGCGGGCTCCACAGGAAATGGCAAACCGCATTGGTGCTGAACAGGCAGATCACGCGCGCCTGTTCAGGCCGCGTATCCGCGGCATACCAGGCGGTGATTGCCGACCAGGCGGCCAGGCCCAGGATGATACTCCAGGCCGGGCCGAAAAGCCAGTTGGGCGGTTGCAGGCTGGGCTTTTTCAGATTGTGATACCAGGGGCCGATCGGCGTCATCGCGCCCCCCGCGCCGCCGAGCAGGACGGCGACGCCGATGGCAATGATGACGGGAATTTCCATGTTTTGCGCTCCGGTCCGTATTGTGGAGTGTCAAACTCCTGTTACACGGAATCGATGCGTGCGTCCTTTCCATTCTCCGCCATCGTCGGCCAAGACGAAATGAAACTTGCCCTGCTGATCGCCGCGATCGATGCGCGGATCGGCGGGGTGATGGTGTTTGGTGACCGCGGCACTGGCAAATCGACGGCGGTGCGTGCGCTCGCTGCGCTGCTGCCGCCAATGCCCGTGGTGGTGGGGTGCCGCTATAACTGCGCGCCGGGCCAGTCGGTCTGCCCGACGCCCGAAACCCACTTGCCCGGCAAGGCGACCGCGCCAGTGCCCTTTGTCGATCTGCCGCTGGGCGCGACCGAGGACCGGGTGGTGGGCGCGCTCGACCTTGAAAAGGCGTTGGCGCACGGGGAAAAGGCGTTTGAGCCGGGGCTGCTCGCCCGCGCGCACCGGGGCTTCCTGTATATCGACGAGATCAACCTGCTTGAGGACCATATTGTCGATCTGCTGCTCGATGTGGCGGCATCGGGTGAGAATGTCGTCGAGCGCGAGGGGTTGAGCGTGCGGCATGCGGCGCGCTTTGTGCTGGTCGGCAGCGGCAACCCCGAAGAAGGCGAATTGCGGCCGCAGCTGCTCGACCGGTTCGGGCTGTCGGTTGAGGTGCGTACGCCGCAGGATTTGAAGCAGCGCGTCGAGATTTTGAAGCGCTGCGATGCGTTTGAACGGACGCCCGATGAATTTGCTGAGCAATGGTCGAAAGCCGAGCGCAAGACGCTGAAGCGGATCGCCAAGGGCAAGGAGTTGCTGGCGAGCGTGACGATGCCCGACGCGGTCCTCACGCGCGCGTCTGAGCTGTGCATGGTGGTCGGCGCGGATGGCCTGCGCGGCGAATTGACGCTGATGCGTTCGGCGCGCGCGCTGGCGGCGCTGGAGGGCGATGAGATCGTGACTGAGGTGCATCTGAAGCGGGTCGCCCCGCTCGCATTGCGGCACCGGCTGCGGCGCAATGTGCTCGACGAGACGGGCTCGACCGCGCGGATCGAACGCGCGATGGAAACGATGTTCGCCGCATGACGCCTCCGGGCGATCTGGCGCCCGCGGTCTTGGCGCCCGATGTCTGGTCGGATGCGCTGCTGGCAGCGCGGCTGTGCGCGATCGATCCGGGGCTTGGCGGGCTGGTGCTGCGCGGCGGCGGAGAGGCGCGCGATGCGGTGGTTGCCGCTCTTGTGGCCGGGCTGGGCGACGGCGCGCCGGTAAAGCGGCTGCCGGCGCATATCGATGATGAGCGGTTGCTGGGCGGGCTCGATCTGGGGGCGACGCTCTCGACCGGGCGGGCGGTGTCGCGCACGGGCGTGCTGGCGGAGGCCGATGGGGGGCTGCTGATCGTGCCGATGGCCGAGCGGCTGGCGGATTCGGTCGCCGCACCGATCGCGGCGGCGCTGGATACCGGTGAAGTGATTGCCGAGCGCGAGGGGATGACGTTGCGCTCCCCGGCGCGCTTTGCGGTGGTCGCGCTGGATGATGGTGTGGAGCCGGACGAGCAGCCGCCGGTGGCGTTGGCTGAGCGGCTGGCGTTTTGGCTGGACCTGGGAGAGGTCCGCCCGCCCAAAACGATTCCCGGCGCTATCCATCAAGCAAAAGATCTGGGCGCAGTGGCGCCGCCCGCGACCGATGTGCTGGAGGCAATTGCTGTTACCACGCTGGCTTTGGGTATCGATTCCGGGCGCGCGCCGATCTTTGCATTGCGGGCGGCGCGGGCATCGGCGGTACTGCACGGGCGGTCAGTGATCGACGAGGATGATGTGATGATCGCCGCGCGCCTTGTGCTCGGCCCGCGCGCGACGCGGATGCCGCCGCCCGAGGCTGAGCCAGCGCCCGAGACCGAGGCACCGCCGCCGCCGCCTTCCGACAGCGATACCAGCGAGCAGGAGAGCAGTGAGCCGCAGCCGCTGGAGGATGTGGTGTTGGAAGCGGCACTCGCCTCGCTGCCCAAGGATGTGCTCGCGCAGATTGCTGCGGGCAGCGGCAGGCGAGCCCCAAAAGCGGGCGGGCAGGGCAAGGGCGCCAAGCAACGCTCCGCCACGCGTGGTCGGCCCGTGGGCGTGCGGGCGGGCATCCCGCGCGGCGGCTTGCGGCTGAGCCTGATCGATACTTTGCGCGCGGCGGCCCCGTGGCAGCGGGTGCGCGGCGCGGATGCGGGGCGGGTGCAGGTGCGGCTCGACGATCTCCGGATCCGGCGGTTCGAAAAGAAGATGGAGGCGACGACGATCTTTGCGGTCGATGCCTCCGGATCGTCGGCCATGGCGCGGCTGGCGGAGGCCAAGGGTGCGGTCGAGCTCTTACTGGCCGAGGCCTATGTGAAGCGTGCGCAGGTGGCGCTGGTCGCGTTTCGCGGGACCGAGGCCGAGCTTATCCTTCCGCCCACGCGATCTTTGGCGCGGGCGCGCAAGTCGTTGGGGGCATTGCCGGGCGGGGGCGGGACGCCGCTTGCCGCCGGGCTTAACGCTGCGCGCGAACTGGGCGAGGCGGCACGCAAGCGGGGGCGGACGCCGTTTCTGGTGATCCTCACCGATGGCCGCGCGAACATCGCCGCCGATGGATCGATGGTGCGGCAAGCGGCGGAGGATGATGCCGAGGCGGCGGCGCGCGCGATCGGCCTGTCGGGGATCGCCTCTGCCTTTGTCGATATTTCCGCGCGACCGCGGGCTGAGGGGGCCAAGATCGCTGCTGCCATGCGCGCGCGCTATCTGCCGCTGCCACGGGCGGATGCGCGAACAATGCACGCGGCGGTGAAGGGGGTTCAGGATGCTGAGCGATAAGCCGGGCTGGGAGGCCGAAGGGCGCGACTGGCCCAACCGGACGCAGAGCCGGTTCGTCGATGTCGGGCGGTTGCGCTGGCATGTGCAAGTCGCCGGAAGCGGCCCCGTGCTGCTTCTGCTCCACGGCACGGGGGCGGCGACGCATAGCTGGCGGGCGATGCTACCGCTATTGGCCGAGCATTTTACCGTCGTGGCGCCCGATCTGCCGGGGCATGGCTTTACGACTGGTCGGCCAATGGGTGGGCTGGCGATGTCCTCAATGGCCAAAGCGGTGGGCGAGTTGATGACGGCGCTGGACATGCCACCTGCGCTAATCGTCGGCCATTCGGCGGGGGCGGCGATTGCGATCCGGATGGTGCTGGATGGGTTCGCGGCACCCAGGGGCGTGATCGGGCTCAATTCGGCGCTGCTGCCGTTTCCGGGGCTGGCGGCCAAGCTGTTCCCGACGCTCGCGCGGATGCTGTTCGTCAACCCGTTTGCGCCGCACATCTTTGCCGGGATCGCGCGGCAGCGCGGCGAGGCGGGCCGGTTTCTGGCGCGATCGACGGGGTCAAAGATCGACGCGGCAGGCGCGGATTTCTACGGGCGGCTGTTCGCGACGCCTGGCCACTGCGCGGGCGCGATCACAATGATGGCCGATTGGGATTTGGAGTCGCTGGCGCGCGACCTGCCCAAGCTGACGGTGCCGCTGCTGTTGATCCATGGTGCTGGCGATACCGCGATCCCGGCGGCGACCGCCGAGGGCGCGGCGGCGCTGGTGCCGGGCGCGGCGCTGGAGACGCTGCCGGGGCTGGGGCATCTGGCGCATGAAGAGGCGCCCGAGCGAGTGGCGGCGATGATCGGGGCGTTTGCTGGTGAGTTTGGGGTGGGGTGACTTGCTTGTCCCAACAACCGCTGCCTTGTATCCCCGCGAAGGCGGGGACCCAGCCTGGGCTCCCGCCTTCGCGGGAGCACAATTAGGTATAGCGGTGAACGGAAGTCATCGCCCAATTGCAGACATCGTCACTGTGGATTAGCATGCGGCCATGCAACGTAAGCGAGCCGACCGCTACGACTATGGGTTTAGTGCCCTGGGTATCGTGTTGAGCTACCTATTTTTGCTGTTTGCGCAGGCACGAGGGTGGTCGAGTATACTGACCGTAATCTCGTTTGTCGCCTTTGCGGTCGTGGCAGGTCTCCCGCTCGGAGTCCTCAAATCACGCTTGCAGAGCCGCCGCCGCAATTTCCGCTAACCACCAATCCCCGCCATTCGCAATTCGTAGCGCCACCGCGTAAAACGCCCACCAGCGCCGCCATCCTGTTCAGGAACTACCTATGATTCACGACCATATGGGCCTGCTCGAAATGGGCCTCGTCTTCGGCGGCGCTATCCTCTTCCTCGCCTATCAATATTGGTCGACGACGCGCTCGATCCGGCGTGACAAGGATGAGCGCGACACATAGCGGGCGAGCCGATCCAAGAAATCCGCTCGTCCTGAGTAGCCATTGAGCCTGTCGAAATGGCGTATCGAAGGACAGCGTTTGGGGCGGGCCCTTCGATACGGGTCTTCGACTTCGCTCAGCCCCTACTCAGGGCGAACGGGTTTAGTTGTTGGCAGCACCGTTTGTGGCGCTAATCTCTCAATAAATCGCCCGTGGCATCCGGAATGGCAGCATCGCCTGCACGATCGGCGAGCGGAACCGCCCCAGCGACAAGCTCTCATGCACCGCGTGGACATCCTCGCCGAACAGGCGCGTGTCGAGCGCGGAGCGGGCGTAGAAGGGGGCGTCGACCCAGGTTTTGGTCACCTTGGCCTTGTGGCCAGCGTCCACGCGGGTGAGGCGGTCGATCATCCAGCCGGAGCGGGGGAGGCTGAGCGAAGGGGGCGCGGCGACATCGGTCCAGCGGCCCTGGCGGTCCATCTTGAGCGCGAGGTCGAAGGGGGTGCCGTCTCGCCGCGTGCCTTCATAGAGCACGGCGACATCGTTTTTCAGATGCGCGCGCGACCAGTGCCAGTCGTTGAAGCCGTCCTCGAGCGCTTCTTCGCCGAAGTTCGAATCGAAATAGCCGCTGCCGTTCCAGCTGATGCCGGGGTTGGCCATGGTGACCTCAACGCGCGAGCGCGGGGCGACGGGGTGCCAGCGGTGCTTGCCGGCGGCATCGAGGCAAAAGCCGGTGGTGCCGATCATCTCCGGGTAAACACGGACCTGCCCGCGCACTGGATAAGGCAGGGGTGCAGAGGTTTCGTTGATGTCGATGACGAGGCAATCGCCGTCCCAATGCAAACCGCTGGGGCCGACCTGGAAGGTATCCGCATCGCGGCGGACCTGGTGCCAGGGGCGTTCAGTCATTGCCCAGGCATTGCCGCGCGGGCCGTTCAGCGAGACGTTGATGGCGCAGTGATTCTCCGGGCTGCGACGCCCGCTCAGCTTGTAATAGGGTGAGAAGACGCTGCCAATAAAGGCAATGATCGTCAGGCCGAAGCGGCCGTCGTCGCTGCAGGCGTCGATATACCACCAGGCATAGCCGTTCGCGTCGACCTCGACATCGAAACGTGGTCCTTGAGCAGGATATCGACGGCATGGCCGCCGCTGAGCGCTGCCATCGGGACGCCCGCGCCCGGATGGGTGCTCCCGCCCGCGCAATAAATGCCAGGGATCAGTGTCCGGGCGCCTTGCCGGCGGAAGGACGCCGCCCATCCGTGCGATGCCCGTCCATAAAGGGCTCCACCCGTCGAAGGGAACAGGGCCTCGAACGTTGCCGGAGTCGACAGTACCGTTGCTGTGGGGGGCAGTTCCAGCGATAGGCCCGCCCGACCCGTAATCTCCAGCATCCGCGATTGGCATTGATCGATCTCCGCTTCGGTAAATCCTGGCCCGTCGCCATTGGCGGGGGCGTTGACGAGTATTTGCAGACGTTCGCGCCCCGCTGGCCCCCCACCCCGATCAACGCCCTGATCGTCGCGGTCCTGCGCGCAGATATAGACGGTGGGGTAAGGCGGCAGCTTGCCGGCGGCGAGCGCGTCGAACTCGGCCGGATAATCGTCCGAGAAGAAGACATTATGGTGCGAGAGCGGAAAGCCGCTCGTCTTGCTATGCGCGGTCCACACCAGCGCGCTGTGCGATCGTTGGGCTGGCGTCATCCCGGCCACCGCGCCGCGTGCCGCAGCCCCAAAGCGGCCATCGGCAATGGCTGACGGATCGGCGTTGCAGACGATGGAATGGGCGGTCAGACGTTCACCCGTCGCCAGCCGGACGCCAGCGGCGCGGCCGTGTTCGACCAATATCTCAGCGACCGGGGCATTGTACCGGAACTGCGCGCCACGCTCCACCGCCAGCCGCTCCAGCGCACGGGCAAGGGCATGCATCCCGCCATCGAGCAGCCACACACCGCGCGCCTCGACATGAGCGATCAGCATCAGCGTGCCGGGGCAGAGAAACGGGGAGGAGCCGCAATAGGTGGCATAGCGCCCGAACAACTGGCGCAGGCGGGGATCGCGAAAATGGTCGCCGAGTGAAGCCCACAGCGTCTGGAATGGTCGCGTAGTAAGAAGGTCTGCAAACCGCACTTTGCCCATTTCCCAGGCGAGCCGGGTCGGACTGCCGCGCTGGCTGCGCATGAACGGCTTATCCAGCGAGGTGAAGATCTGTTTGGCTTCCGCGCAAAAGCGCCGATACCCCGCTGCCTCTTGGGGGCCGGCAAAGGCGGCGATGGCGTCTTCGCTCTCGGCGCGATCGGCGAACAGATCGAGCCGATCATTGCCCCAGGCGTGGCGCGCGAGCGTGGTTGATGTGGTCAGCGTGAGGTAATCGTCGAGCGATGCACCACAGGCGTCGAAGATCCCGTCGAACACGTCGCGCATCGTAAAAACGGTTGGTCCACCGTCAATCTGCGCACCGCCCGAATCGACCTGACGCATCTTGCCGCCGGGGGCTGCTGCCGCTTCGAGCACTGTCACCTCAAAGCCCCGTGCAGCGAGCAGGGCGGCGCTGGTCAACCCGCCCACACCGGCGCCGATCACGATGACCCTTTCGCGCTGCATGCCGGCCTTTCTTCGGTTGAGCGAATTTAAGTCGATTGACGCACCCCCATCAACCGTCCAACTATTTGGACATATGAAACTGTCCAGAACCAAAGACAATAGCCCTTGGCGGGAACGCTGGGTGGCGGCGCGCAATCGCGTGCTTGCCGATCCCGGTTTTCAGCGCTTTGCTGCCCGCTTCCCACTGACCCGACCAATCGTGCGGAGCAAAGCGCGGATCATGTTTGATCGCGTGGCGGGCTTCACCTATTCGCAAGTGATCGCCGCCAGTATCGAATTGCGCTTACTCGATCTTTTGGCCGATGGCGCCCAAAATCTGGCTGACATCGCTGCATCGATCAATGTCCCAATCGAGGGCACCGATCGATTGCTCCGCGCAGCCGCGTCGATTGGGCTGGTCGAGCGGATTGCCGAGGATCGCTGGGCGCTGGGCGGAGAGGGCGCGGCGCTGCGCGGCAATGGCGGCATTGCTGAAATGGTGGCGCACCACCGGCTGCTCTATGCCGATCTTGCCGATCCCGTTGCATTGTTGCGGCGTGGCGCAGGCGGCGGGCAGCTCTCCAATTATTGGACCTATGCCGAATCGGAAGGGCAGGGGGATGGCGACCAAGTGGCGGCCTATTCGGGGCTGATGGCCGCATCCCAGCCGCTGATCGCTACCCATGTGATCGACAGCTATGCGTTTGGGCGACACCGGCGGATGCTTGACGTTGGCGGCGGGCAGGGGGCGTTTATTGCAGCGGTCGCCGCGCGGGTGCCGGGGATTGAGCTGGCGCTGTTCGATCTGCCTGCCGTGGGCGAACGCGCGCGGCGAGCGCTTGATGCCGCCGGACACGGCCCGCGCGTGACGATCCATGGCGGCAACTTCCTGGCTGATTCGCTGCCCGGCGGGCATGATCTCGTCACCCTAATTCGTGTGCTGCACGATCATGATGATGCGCCAGCCCTGCAATTGCTGCGCAACATCCATGCCGCGCTGCCGCCGGGCGGGCGCCTGTTGATTGCCGAGCCGATGGCCGAAACCCCCGGGGCTGAGGCCGCAGGGGACGGCTATTTCGGCATGTATCTCTGGGCCATGGGATCGGGCCGGCCACGCAGCAAGAAAGCGATCGCCGCGATGCTGCGGCAAGCCGGATTCAGCGCCACCAGCAACGTCGCAACCCCCCTGCCGCTGACGGTAAGTGCGATTGTTGCGAGTCGTTGACACACAAAGCGTCCAGAACAGTTGACAATAAAAAGTGTCCATATAGTGTGACACTCGTGATGCCCGAACCAGTCAGTTGAGAGCATCAACAGGGGAGTAAATGGTGGAAACGCTGGCGGTTATATTGGAGGCACCTGAGACGCTCTCGTTGCGTAGCATGGCGCTTAATCCAATGACGGCGGGCGATCTGCTGGTCGAAGTGGCGTGGAGCGGCATTAGCTCCGGCACTGAAAAACTCCTTTGGTCTGGCAAGATGCCAGCCTTTCCCGGCATGGGTTATCCTCTTGTTCCTGGCTATGAATCCGTTGGTCGTGTCGTCGATGCCGGCGCAGAAGCGCGATCGCGAATCGGTGAATGGGTGTTTGTGCCCGGTGCCAATTGCTACACGCACGCTCGCGGCCTGTTTGGCGGGACCGCGCGCCGTGTCATCCTGCCTGCGGCTCGAGCCATGCCGGTTGACGAATCGCTGGGCGAAGCGGGCATTCTGATCGCGCTGGCCGCGACTGCCTACCATGCCATTGCCGGGGGTGCCGCACCCGAACTGATTGTTGGACATGGCATTTTGGGTCGATTGATCGCGCGAATCACGGTTGCCTGCGGCGCGCCCCCGCCGACGGTGTGGGAAACCGCCGCCGAGCGCCGGATCGGCGATTTCGGCTATCGCGTGATCGATCCGTCAGAGGATGAGCGCAAGGATTACAAGACGATCTGCGACGCAAGCGGTGCCGGCAGCATCCTTGATTCGCTGATTTCACGGCTCGCCAAGGGCGGCGAGATCGTCCTTGCCGGCTTCTATGACAAGCTGACCTTCTCGTTTCCGCCTGCCTTTATGCGCGAAGCGCGGCTGCGGATTTCCACTGAATTCGTGATCGACGACCTGCGCGCCACCGCAAAGCTCGTTGATAGCGGTGCGCTCAGCCTTGGCGGGCTGGTGACGCATGTGCGCCCGGCTGGCGAGGCCACCGAAGCTTATCCTGCCGCTTTTGGCGATCCTGAATGCCTGAAAATGGTACTCGATTGGAGAAGTGAATGACGATGCTCGACCTAGGCGCGCTGCGCGACGAGGCGAATCAGGAGCCCGATCCGGTTCACACCGGTGAAGTGACCAAGGAAACGCAGATCATTGCCATTTACGGCAAGGGCGGTTCCGGCAAGTCCTTCGCGCTCGCCAATCTCAGTTACATGATGGCGCAGCAGGGCAAACGCGTGCTGCTGATCGGTTGTGATCCCAAGAGCGATACGACCAGCCTTTTGTTTGGTGGCAAATCAACCCCGACGATCATCGAGACGAGCTCGGCCAAGAAGCTGGCGGGCGAAGAAATCGGCATTGAGGACGTCTGCTTCCAGCGCGACGGTGTGTTTGCGATGGAGCTGGGCGGGCCAGAAGTCGGCCGCGGTTGCGGCGGGCGTGGCATCATCCATGGGTTCGAAACGCTGGAAAAGCTCGGTTTCCACGAATGGGGCTTTGATTACGTCCTGCTCGATTTCCTGGGTGACGTTGTCTGCGGCGGCTTCGGCCTGCCGATCGCGCGTGACATGTGCCAGAAGGTGATCGTCGTCGCGTCGAACGACCTGCAATCGCTCTATGTCGCCAACAATGTCTGCAAGGCGGTCGAATATTTCCGCAAGATGGGCGGCAATGTCGGCGTGGCCGGCATGATCCTCAACAAGGATGACGGCACCGGCGAGGCCAATGCCTTTGCCGAGGCGGTCGGCATTCCAGTGCTGACGGCGATCCCTGCGAATGAAGATATCCGCAAGAAGAGCGCGAACTACCAGATCATCGGCAAGCCCGGCGGTCAGTGGGCGAGCCTGTTTGAAGAACTGGCGATCAACGTGGCGGAAGCGCCGCCGCTGCGCCCGACGCCGCTCGATCAGGATGGCTTGCTCAACCTGTTCAGCGCCGATGTGACGGGTGCCGATTTCACGCTGAAGCCTGCGAGCCAGGCCGATATGCGCGGTGTCGACTTCGTCGTGAAGCCCTCCCTCGAAGTCGTTTACGACGCGGTTTGACAGTGGATCTGGAAAACCCCTCCCGCGAGACTGATCGCATCGACCTTAGCGCTCCTGAAGCGCAAGGTGTCGGTTGCCATGCTGGCGCCGAGACGATGCATGAGGCCGCGTCAAAGGCTGGCAAGAGCGAGATTTTGGAGCGCTATGCGGCGGATTATCCCAAGGGACCGCATGATCAGCCGCAATCGATGTGCCCGGCGTTCGGGTCGCTTCGGGTTGGCCTTCGCATGCGCCGGACCGCTACCGTTCTTTCGGGTTCTGCCTGCTGCGTTTATGGGCTGACCTTCACCTCGCACTTCTATGGCGCGCGGCGGACGGTCGGCTATGTCCCTTTCAGCTCCGAAACGCTGGTTACCGGCAAGCTATTCGAAGACATTCGCGACGCGGTCCACGATCTCGCCGATCCCGCGCTGTACGATACGATCATCGTCACCAATCTCTGCGTGCCAACGGCCTCTGGCGTACCGCTGCAATTGCTGCCTGATCAGATCAACGGTGTGCGGGTGATCGGCATCGACGTGCCTGGTTTCGGCGTGCCGACGCATGCCGAGGCAAAGGATGTGCTGGCAGGCGCGATGCTCGCTTATGCGCGGAAAGAAGCCGAGCTTGGCCCGGTTGCCGCGCCTAAACAACGGCCTGATCGCCCGACGGTAACGCTGCTGGGGGAGATGTTCCCGGCCGACCCGCCCGGCATCGGTATCATGCTTGAACCGCTTGGTTTGGCCGCTGGCCCGGTCGTCCCCACGCGTGAATGGCGCGAGCTCTATTCGGCGCTGGATTGCGCTGTGGTTGCGGCGATTCATCCTTTCTACACCGCCAGCGTGCGCGAGTTTGAGGCGGCTGGACGCAGTGTTGTCGGTTCGGCTCCGGTCGGGCGCGATGGCACTGCGGCCTGGCTGGACGCAATTGGTGCCGCCTGCGGCATTGCGCAGGACAAGATCGACGCATCGAAGAACAAGTTCCTGCCCGCCATCGCCGGGGCGCTTGCCGCCAAGCCGATCAAGGGGCGGATTACGGTGTCGGGCTATGAGGGCTCCGAATTGCTGGTCGCTCGGCTGTTGATCGAAAGCGGTGCAGAGGTGCCCTATGTCGGCACGGCAGCGCCGCGCACGCGCTGGTCGGATCCGGACCGGGAATGGCTGGAGGCGCATGGCTGCCGCGTCCAATATCGCGCGAGCCTGGAGCAGGATATTGCGGCGATTGGGGAATATGGTCCCGATCTGGCGATTGGTACCACGCCGGTGGTGCAGCATGCCAAGCAGAAATCGATCCCGTCGCTCTATTTCACCAATCTGATCTCAGCGCGCCCGTTGATGGGGCCGGCCGGGGCAGGGAGCCTGGCAATGGTCGTCAACGCCGCGCTCGCCAATCAGAGCCGGATGGACAAGATGACCGCGTTTTTCGATGGCGTCGGCACTGGGCATACCGCGGGCATCTGGGAAAACACGCCTGAAGATCGCCCCGAGTTCAAAGCAAAATTTGCTGCCAAACGGATCGCGATGGCCAAAGCCGAGGAGCATATCGGCACATGATGGGCCTGAACTCAATCCTCCCCGGGACGGGGAGGTGGCGCGACGCGCCGGAGGGGGTTTTCCTCTTCGCGCAACGCTTGCGGCCCGCCCCCTCCACCATGCTGCGCATGGTCCCCCTCCCCGTAAACGGGGAGGAAATATGACCCTCGTTCTCGATCATGACCGCGCTGGCGGTTACTGGGGCGCGGTTTACGCCTTCACTGCGATCAAGGGATTGCAGGTCATCATTGATGGCCCCGTCGGCTGCGAGAATCTGCCCGTTACCTCGGTGCTGCATTATACCGATGGCCTGCCGCCGCACGAATTGCCCATCGTGGTCACAGGACTCGGCGAGCAGGAGCTTGGCCGCGACGGCACCGAAGGCGCGATGAAGCGGGCGTGGAAGACGCTTGATCCTGATCTGCCCGCTGTGGTGGTGACGGGGTCAATCGCCGAGATGATCGGCGGCGGTGTTACGCCGGAAGGCACCAATATCCAGCGCTTCCTGCCGCGCACGATTGACGAGGATCAGTGGCAATCGGGCGACCGCGCGCTGACCTGGCTATGGACGCAGTTCGGGCCGAAGAAAGTGCCGACGTTGAAGGAATTGCGCGAAGGCGAAAAGCCACGCGTCAATATCATCGGGCCGATGTATGGCACCTTCAATATGCCGTCCGACCTCGCCGAAATCCGGCGACTGGTTGAGGGCATTGGTGCGCAGGTCAACATGGTCTTCCCGCTCGGCAGTCACCTGGCGGACGTCAAGAAGCTCGCCAACGCCCACGTCAATGTCTGCATGTACCGCGAATTCGGGCGAGGGCTGTGTGAGGCGCTCGAGCGGCCCTATCTTCAGGCACCGATCGGGCTGGAAAGCACGACATTGTTCCTGCGCAAGCTCGGCGAGCTGACCGGGCTTGATCCCGAGCCGTTCATCGAGCGTGAGAAGCACACGACGATCAAGCCCCTCTGGGATTTGTGGCGTTCCGTCACTCAGGATTTCTTCGCGACTGCGAGCTTCGCTGTTGTGGCGACCGAGACCTATGAACGCGGGATCCGCAATTTCCTTGAAAGCGACATGGGGCTACCGTGCAATTTCTCCTTCCGCCGGACGGCGGGGGTGAAGCCCGACAATGCTGCCGTGCTTGAGGCTATTCGCACCAACCCGCCGCTGATCATGTTTGGCAGCTATAACGAGCGGATGTATCTGGCCGAAACGGGTGGACGGAGCATTTACGTGCCCGTTTCCTTCCCCGGGGCCGCGATCCGCCGCCATACCGGCACGCCCTATATGGGCTATTCGGGCGCGACTTACCTGATCCAGGAAGTCTGCAACGCGCTGTTCGATGCGCTGTTCAATATCATTCCATTGGCTGGCCAGCTCGACCAGGTCGAAGCGACCCCGGCCCGGATGGAACGCGAGCTGATGTGGGAAGACGAAGCCAAGGCCGAGCTTGACGCGGTTGTCGAGCGTGAACCGGTGCTGGTGCGTATTTCTGCGGCCAAACGCATTCGCGATGCCGCCGAGCGCGGCGCGCGACGGGCGGGCGAGAACAAGGTGAGCGCAGCGCGGCTGGCCGACGCGATTACCGAAAGCAGGGGCGGATGACGGCTCTGCAGACCAATTTCCGCAGCATGCGGACAAACCAATCTTCGTGGTGCTTCGCGCTGCGTGGATGCCGTCGGGGGACGCGTGCCGCGCGCCTGATCTCGCCGGGTCGAACGAAGATGAAGGAACGAACGAAATGAGCGACGATAGAATGGGGCCGGGTACCTACCTGACGCCCGACGAAGCGAAGGAATTTCACAAGCTGTTCGTGGTCAGCATGGGGTTCTTTACCATTGTGGCCATCATTGCCCACTTCCTCGTTTGGCAGTGGCGGCCATGGTTCCCGGGCACGCCTGGCTATGATGCCAAGACCGCGCTCGTGGTTCCCGCCCAGGCGCCGATCCACTCGGCTAGCGTTTAATAAGGAGAATATGCCATGTGGAGAATGTGGGTAACTTTTGATCCGCGCAGGGTCCTGACGGCGCTGGCAGTGTTTCTGTTCACGCTTGCGATCCTGATTCACTTCATCCTGCTGAGCACCAATCGCTATAATTGGCTCGAAGCACCAAATCCGCCTGCAGCGACGGCCGCAGCGGCAGTGACCCCGGCACCGGCGGCGTCCTGACAAAACGTGCAGTGACAACTCGATTGTCACGAAGTTGACAGTTGAGGCGGACGTGACCTGATTGGCGTGCAAGCGCCCAGGTCCGTCCAGTCCTCAACACGATGAATTCATGCCATCCCGCCGAAGACCGACGGGTGAAGGAGCTGTTCCATGGCACTCTTGAGCTTTGAGCGGAAATATCGGGTAAGGGGGGGCACGCTTGTTGGCGGTGACCTGTTCGATTTCTGGATCGGCCCCTTTTATGTCGGTTTTTTCGGCGTCACGACGGCGTTTTTCGCCAGTCTCGGCACCGCGCTGATCCTATATGGCGCCTCACTGGGACCGACCTGGAACCCGTGGCTGATCAGCATTGCGCCGCCTGACATTAGTTATGGCCTTGGCTTCGCCCCGTTAAAGGAGGGCGGCCTGTGGCAGATCATCACGATCTGCGCGATCGGGGCATTTTGTTCCTGGGCGCTGCGCGAAGTGGAGATTTGTCGAAAGCTGGGCATGGGCTATCATGTGCCCATTGCTTTTGGCTTCGCCATTTTTGCCTATGTCAGCCTGGTGGTGATCCGGCCGTTCTTGCTGGGGGCGTGGGGCTTCGGCTTCCCTTACGGCATTTTCAGTCATCTCGATTGGGTGTCGAACACCGGCTACCAATATCTGCACTTCCATTATAATCCGGCCCATATGATTGCGGTCAGCTTCTTCTTCACGACGACGCTGGCGCTGGCACTTCATGGTGGCCTGGTGCTCTCTGCGGTGAACCCGCAAAAGGGCGAAGATGTGAAGTCGCCCGAATATGAAGACGCCTTTTTCCGCGATACGATCGGTTACTCGGTCGGCACGCTCGGCATTCACCGTGTCGGCTTGTTCCTCGCGCTCTCGGCGGGCTTCTGGAGTGCTATCTGCATCATCATCAGCGGCCCGCTATGGACGCGCGGCTGGCCTGAATGGTGGACGTGGTGGCTCAATCTGCCGATCTGGGCTTGAGGGGAGCACACAACATGGCAACCTATCAGAATATCTTTAATCAGGTGCAGTTGCGCGGGCCGGCCGAAATGGGCCCGCCAACCAACGATCCCCACGAAGTACGCAGCAATACCGGCGGCTACTTTTATTGGCTGGGCAAGATCGGCAATGCGCAGATCGGCCCGATCTATCTCGGCTGGCTCGGCACGCTGTCGCTGCTGTTCGGCCTGATCGCTTTCGAGATCATCGGTCTCAACATGTTGGCCTCGGTCGGCTGGAGCCCCATCCAGTTCGTCCGCCAGCTCTTCTGGCTGTCGCTTGAGCCGCCTGCACCCAAATATGGCTTCCAGCCAATGGTGCCGCTCGCTGAAGGGGGCTGGTTCATCATCACTGGCTTTTTCTTCAGCGCGTCCGTGCTGCTCTGGTGGGCACGGACCTATCGCCGGGCGCTCGCGCTTGGCATGGGCACCCATGTCTCCTGGGCGTTCCTCAGCGCGATCTGGCTGATGCTGGTGCTTGGTTTCATTCGGCCGATGCTGATGGGCAGCTGGTCCGAAGCGGTGCCTTATGGGATCTTCCCGCATCTGGATTGGACCGCCGCTTTCTCGATCCGTTACGGCAACCTTTTCTACAACCCGTTCCACGCGCTCTCGATCGCCTTCCTTTATGGGTCGACGCTCCTGTTCGCGATGCACGGCGCGACCATCCTGGCCGTTGGTCGGTATGGCGGTGAGCGTGAAATTGAGCAAATCACCGATCGTGGTACTGCATCCGAACGCGCTGCCTTGTTCTGGCGCTGGACGATGGGTTTCAATGCCACGATGGAATCGATCCACCGCTGGGCCTGGTGGTTTGCAGTGCTGACAACGCTTACGGGCGGCATCGGCATTCTGCTGACGGGCACTGTCGTTGATAACTGGTATCTCTGGGCTCAGCAGCATGGTTATGCGCCTGCTTATCCCTCAACCGGTGTCGTCGATCCAGCAACTCTGCCGGGAGCACCGCAATGATCCGCGTCGCCACCATTACCAAAGCAGCTCTGGCTGGATCGCTCATGCTGGTGCTTGCCGGTTGCGAGATCGGCCCCAAGAAGATCGAGCAAACGGGCTTTCGCGGCACTGGCGGTGATCAGATCATCGCTGTCAACCGGCTGGTCGATCAGCCGGTGCCCGCGCCACCCTATGAGACGCCAGATGATAGCGGGCCGCGCGCCAGCGAAACTTATCAGAACGTGAAGGTGCTGAACAATGTCAGCACCGAACAGTTCAACCATCTGATGGCCGCGATCACCACCTGGATCGCGCCACCGGAGCAGGGCTGTAATTACTGCCACAATCCAGAAAACATGGCGTCGGACGAAGTCTATACCAAGGTTGTCGCCCGGCGGATGTTGCAGATGACGATCAACATCAACCAGAACTGGACGCCGCACGTTAAGCAGACCGGCGTCACCTGCTATACCTGCCATAAGGGCAATGCCGTCCCCAAAAATGTCTGGGCGATGGCGGATGCACCGGCAGGTACGCCGATCCGGACGATGAGCAACAAGCATGGGCAGAATACGCCCGCAGCAACCGTTGCCTTTACGTCGCTGCCTTATGATCCGTTCACGACCTATCTTGGCGCCAAGAATAATATCCGCGTCCAGAGCGCCAGCGCGTTGCGCGGGCCGACGCCTGGGCCATCGATTGCCAAGACCGAAAAAACCTATGCATTGATGATGCACATGTCTTCGGCGCTGAACGTCAATTGTACCTTCTGCCATAACACCGATTCGTTCGCGAACTGGAGCAACAGCCGGCCACAGCGTACGGGTGCATGGTATGGCATCCGGATGGTTGGCGAGATCAACAACAAGTATATTGCTTCACTTGCCTCGGTCTTCCCAGCCAACCGTAAGGGGCCTTATGGCGATGTCCTCAAGGCTAATTGCACAACCTGCCACCAGGGCCTCAACAAGCCACTGGGTGGGGTGAGCATGGTGAAGGATTATCCGGCACTGATGGGGACAACCGCAGCGGCACCGGGAACGGCGGTGCCATTGCCGGCGGCAACACCGACGGTTGCCGCACCGGTGACAGCGGCTGCCGACGGTAACGTCGCGGCACCAGCTTCTGGCCAATGATTGCTGGCCCCGCCCCCGGCAACGGGGCGGGGCAGCTTTCCGGCGCAGGGTTGTGCATCGCCGAAGCCGCAGTTGAATTTCCTTGCGATTGCCCGTGTGGCAGGCGACGATCCCCTGATTAATTTCAGGGGATTTTTTTATGCGTTCGATGCTCGCATTGCTGCTGATCACCACCGCGCTGCCAGCGACATCAGCGATTGCGCAAGATGCCGCAGCAGTGCCTGCAGGTCCCAACCGTCTTTTCACCGGCGAAGACTTGTTTGCCCTTGAACAGGCAGCAGATCCGCAGATCAGCCCCGACGGCAGCGTGATCGCCTATGTGCGCCAAAGTGCCGATATCATGACGGATCGGCTGCGCTCGACGATCTGGCTGGTCGATGCCCGCACGGGGGCCCAATCGCCGCTGGTCGCCGGGCCAGGCAATCATAGCCGCCCACGCTGGTCGCCCGATGGCCGTCGGCTTGCCTTTGTGTCAGCAGTGGACGGCAAGGCCCCGCAGCTGTTTGTGCGCTGGCTTGGTTCTGGTGAAACCGCGCGCATCACCGGCTTGCCGGATAGCCCAAGCGACCTTGCCTGGTCGCCCGCCGGGGATCGTATCGCCTTTGTCATGACGGTGCCCGGTGCGCCGACCAAGCTCGGCACTGCGCCACCCAAGCCCGAGGGCGCTGCCTGGGCCGAACCGCTGGAGGTGATCGACCGGGTCACCTACCGCGCTGATGGCGGCGGCAATATCAAGGCCGGTTATGATCATCTCTTCGTCGTTCCCGCCGATGGTGGCGCGCCGCAGCAGCTCACCTTTGGCGCGGTGAATGACGCGGGCCCCCTTTCCTGGACACCCGATGGCAAGCGGATCCTGTTTGGCGCGGTGCGATCGGCCGATTGGGAGCGCGAGCCCAACAACAGCGAAATCTATGCCGTGGATGTGGCCAGTGGGAGCGTAGCGGCGCTCACGAGCCGCTACGGACCCGATTTCGCGCCGGTGGTCTCGCCGGATGGCCGGCAGATCGCCTTGCTTGGCTATGCCGACAAGCGGGCCAGCAATGCCAATGATGAGCTTTCGGTGATGGCGATCGACGGCACCGGCGCGCGCACGCTGACCGCCGGGCTCGATCGCAGCATCGATAGCGCGGTATGGGCCAAGGATAGCCGCTCGTTGATCATTTCCTATGACGATCATGGCGTCAAACAAGTGGCCAGGGTCGGGCTGGACGGCCGGGTGACGACGATCGTTCGTGGGCTGGCGGGCGGCGGTCTGGACCGGCCCTATTCCGGCGGCAGCTTCTCTGTCTCCAATGGCGGCCGGATTGCCTATAGCGGCGGCACGGCGGCGCATCCGGCGGATGTCTATGTCAGCAATGGCGGGGCGGGCACGCGGCTAACGGCGCTCAATGAAGCGATGCTGGCGCGCAAGACGCTGGCGCCGGTCCGTCAAATGAATTTGCGCGCCCCCGATGGCACCGCGATCGAAGCGTGGCTTGCGACTCCGCCCGGCTATGTAGAGGGCCAGCGCGTGCCGCTGATCCTGGAGATTCACGGCGGGCCGCACAGCGCCTATGGCCCGAGCTTCTCCACTGATGTCCAGCTGTACGCGGCGGGCGGCTATGCCGTGCTGTATGTTAATCCGCGCGGCAGCACCTCTTATGGTGCCGGCTTTGCTAACCTGATCGACAAGAAATATCCCGGCGGTGACTATGACGATTTGATCGCGGCGGTCGATGCCACAATTGCGATGGGCGTGGCGGACCCCGACAATCTGTTCGTGACGGGCGGGTCAGGCGGGGGCGTGCTGACAGCATGGATCGTCGGCAAGACCGATCGCTTCAAGGCCGCAGCCACACAAAAGCCGGTGATCAACTGGATCAGCGAGGCGCTGACGATGGACAATACTGGCTTCACCTCGCGCTATTGGTTCAGCAAGGAGCCGTGGGAAGACCCAATGGCCTATTGGAACAGATCACCGCTCAGCCTGGTCGGCAATGTCAAAACGCCGACGATGGTGGTGGTGGGCGCTGAGGACTATCGAACCCCGGTGAGCGAGTCGGAGCAATATTATGCCGCGTTGCAGATCCGCGGTGTGCCCACGGCGCTGGTGAAACTGCCGGGCGCGAGCCATGGCGGGTTTACCGCGCGACCGTCACAATCGGCGGCAAAGGCGTCAGCGATCCTTGCGTGGTTTGAGAAATATCGGGTGAAGCCGAAGGCGAATTGAAACCGGCTTGCGGCCGGGATTTTGTGCCATCCGATCAAGCACAGGAGTTGCCATGAACAGGATCGCGCGGACGGCCGTCAGCTTGGTGGCCGGGTGTCTGATCGCCGTGGTTATCGCCCAAACCGGAAATATGGCTGCCCGCATTTTCTGGCCTGACTATGCCGCTGCAGAGCCGACAAAGGCCTATAGCTTGGCCATGCTGGTGGCGAGATTGGCGGTTGGTGCGCTCTGCACGGCGGTGGCTGGCTGCGTCACGACAATCATCGCCAGAGATGGGCGGGCGGCATGGCTGCTGGGCGGGATATTTCTGGCGATCTCCCTTCCAATCCATCTCTTCAGGGTCTGGGCGGATTATCCCGCTTGGTATCATATCGTGTATCTGGGCTATCTGGTACCGATCGCTGGGCTGGCGGGATTGGCCATGCAGCGCCTCTCTCTGCGGCAGGTGCGACCGCTAAAGCCCTCCATCGAGCACTGAGCCGCATGCCGGATCAGCCGGTCGCCCAGCGAAAGGCGCGGTTGATCTCTGCCGGGATGTTCGCGACATAGCATTTGCCGTGCGACAGGATGATCCGTTTGGGCGCCCATGCCAGCATCTGCGCTGCGGCCGCGCGGACACGATCCCGATGGCGGCGTGCGGGCAGGCGGATGTCGATTGAGGTCTTGCCGCCGGGGCCAATCGAGCCGCCGGCGCGCAGGATCAGGCGGGTGATCGGATTGATGACGCGATCGGCTTCAAAATTCTGCATCAGGTCAGTGACGATCACGGTCGACGTCGGCCGGTGGAAAAAGATCGTTTCGATAAAACCGCCAAGATCGACCTGAATCTGGTCAATCTCTTCAGCCCAGGCCGCAGGCGCGGCGTCGCCCAATGTGTGGGCAGGGCTGGGTAGCGTCGTGAAGCGTGGCAGCAGATCAGGCGACAAATGGCATTCGGCACGCGGGTTGGCCGCAATCCAGTCGGCGATATGGGTGTAATGGAAGCTGTTGGGGGCGATGATCCAGCCGATCTCGCCCAATGCCGCCAGCTGTGCTGCAAGCGCGGCGCTGAAATCACATGGGGAGTGGAGCCACAACGCACCACCAATGCGGATCACGGTCATCCGGGTGGGGCAGGGCAATTTCAGTCCTGCCAGCCGATACCCAACTTCAGGTCCGTCAACGATCCACAGATTCTCATCGAGCTGTAGCGGCTGTGATTGTGGCTGATATGGTCGATAGCCGGGGCTGCTCATCGTTGCAGACCCCGGCCAGACGAGAGAATCAGGCCGCCATTGCCCGACGGGCCAGTTCGCATTTTGACCAGATCTCGGACAGCGCGTTGACGAGCCGGTCGATATCGCCATCGGTATGGACGGGCGACGGCGTAATGCGCAGCCGCTCCGTGCCGACGGGTACGGTCGGGTAGTTGATCGGCTGCACATAGATGCCGTGATGCTCCATCAGCCAGTCGCTGATCATCTTGCACTTGTGCGCATCGCCCACCATCACCGGGATGATATGGCTGGGGTTTTCCATTGTCGGAATACCGATAGCGTCGAGCCGGCGGCGGACCTGAGCCACGCGCTCCTGGTGGCGCTCGCGCTCGATCGAGCTGCGCTTCAGATGCTTGATGCTGGCACAGGCACCCGCTGCGATGGCGGGCGGCAGCGCGGTTGAGAAGATGAAGCCGCTGGCAAAGCTGCGGACGTAATCGCACAGGTTCTTCGACGCTGCGATATAGCCGCCCATCACGCCGAACGCCTTGCCGAGCGTGCCTTCGATCACGTCGATCCGGTCCATCAGGCCTTCACGCTCGGCAATGCCGCCGCCGCGTGGGCCATAAAGGCCAACGGCATGGACTTCATCGATATAGGAAAGCGCGCCGTGCTTTTCGCAAACGTCGAGAATCTCGGCGATCGGTCCGATATCCCCGTCCATCGAATAGACGCTTTCGAACGCGACCAGCTTGGGCCGACCGGGTTCGACCATGCTGAGCAGCCGGTCGAGATCGGCGGGGTCGCTATGCTTGAAGCGGTGGCACTCGGCGCGGCTGTGGCGCATGCCCTCAATCATCGAGGCGTGGTTGAGCGAATCGGAGAAGATCACGCAGTTCGGCAGTCGCGCGGCAAGCGTCGACAGCGCCGCCCAATTCGACACATAGCCCGAGGTAAACAGCAACGCTGCTTCCTTGCCGTGCAGATCGGCGAGTTCAGCTTCGAGCAGAACGTGATGATGGTTGGTGCCGGAGATGTTGCGCGTGCCGCCTGCGCCTGCGCCACAGCTGTCGAGCGTGTCGTGCATCGCAGCGAGCACGGCGGGGTGCTGGCCCATGCCGAGATAATCATTCGAACACCAGACGGTGACTTCTTTCACGCCGTCTTCGGTGTGGTGTTTCGCGCGCGGGAAGGCCCCAGCCTTGCGCTCTAGCTCAGCGAAGGTCCGGTAGCGGCCATCGTCCTTGAGCGTATCGAGCTCGGCCTGGAAAAATGCCTCGTAGTCCATCAAATACCCCTCCCCGAAATCCTAATCTATTATGGCGGCTTTTGCCGCACTTGGTGACGCCGGCTTAGACGCTGAAGCCCAGCGCCACATCTTCGCATCGCGAACTGGCAGCACCAGGAAAATATGCTCCACAAGCCCCAAAGCCGCAAGCCCTGCGAGCAACGTGGCGGTCACTGCCGGACCGCTCGCAGCCGGCGCTGCTTCAGCGCTTACCCAGGCCCAGATCGCCGTGGCTGCACAGCCGATCACAGAGATGGGATAGAGCGCGCTGATCGATTTTTTACCGAAATAGCTTTTGAGATAGGCCAGATGTGCTGGAAAAATCTCGTCGCTTAAATTCGGCACGCCAAAGAACAGGTTGAACTTGGCGCTGAGCCGCAGGCCAAAGAGCAGCGCGAAGGTGAGCGGTGCCGATTGGTTGGGCTGGCCCCAGGTGATCGCAACGAGCAGCAGCAGATTGGCGGCGATCGCGATTTCGTGATGGATGACGGTGTTGGTCGCTGCCTTGAAGCGGTCCCAGCCAACAAGGCCAGGGGGGCAGGGAGTTTTGAGCGGGCCGGCGACGAAGCCCATCAGGAAGCCCATTTCATGCCAGCCCCAGATCAGGATCGCCGCGGCAAAGCCAACATAGGCACCCGACCAGCTGGTATCACCGCTCTGCCACCACACCACCGCCATGGCGATCATCGCGACCAGCCCGGCGAGGCGGTGGCTCGTCTTGAAGGTCGATTGCGGTCGGCTATCGAGCCACACCACGGCGCCCGTGCCAATGAACCACATCAACAATGCAAAAAAGAGCGGCGGGATGGTCACCAGGCAGGCACCAGCCGAACATTGGCGGGGAGTGCGTTCTTGTCGACTGGATGCAGATAAAGGCGGGCGAAGTTGACCCCAGCCGCGCCGATCAAACCGATTTTCTTGATCGCGCCGATGATCCCGCCCTGCGCTTTGGCATCGTCGATCGCCAGTGCAATTTTGCGCATCCGCTCAAGCCCGGCGCGGAAGGCAGGGCTGTCGGTTTGCAGCGTCATGGGGAAGACTTGCTTGGTGATTTCCGAGCAAACACGGAAAACCTGGAAATCATAATCCTTGGGATCAATGCCCAGTGCCTTGTGAAATTGCGGGCGATTATGATCACGAACATACATCGTCGCATAAACAGCGACGAGGAAGAAGCGTACCCAAAGCTTGTTGAGCCCCGTGAGCAGCTTGGGATCGTTCCGCATCAGCAGGGCAAAGGCTTCGCCGTGGCGGAACTCGTCATTGCACCATTCTTCGAACCAGTTGAAGATCGGGTGGAAGCGAAGTTCGGGATGGCGCGCGAGGTGCCGGAAGATCGTGATATAGCGCGCATAACCAATTTTTTCAGAAAGATAGGTCGCGTAGAAAATGAACTTCGGGCGAAAATAGGTGTATTTTTTGGTCTTGGTCAGAAAGCCAAGATCGACGCCAATCCCGGCATCCTTCAGCGTATCATTGATGAAACCGGCATGGCGGCTCTCGTCGCGGCTCATCAGCCGGAAGAGCTGCTTGATATCGGGGTTTTTGGCGCGCTTCTGAATCTCGGCGTAGAGGATGCAGCCGGAAAATTCGGCGGTCAGCGAGCTTACCAGAAAATCGATGAATTCTTCGCGCAGCCCATCGGGGAGGCTTTCGATCACGCCGTCAAACTGGCTGGTGCGTTTGAAATGCAGCTTGTTGGGATCAGCGACCATTTCGGCGATCAGCTTATCCCATTCGGCGCGCACCGGCGTGACGTCGATCTTGTCCATCGCCACGAAATCGGTGGTGTAAAAACGCGGGCTCAGCACCGTGTTTTCTTTGGCAATCGCCATCGTATCTGGCGCAGCCTTGATCGGTGTGACGGCGTTCATACGGTCCTCCGCGGCGTGAAGCTGACTTCATAAAGTTCGGTCATTTCAAAATGACCGGCGAATTTGGTCCAGAGCCGCTCGATCGCGGTGGCGCGCTCGACCGTCGCAATCCGGTCAAACGTCGCGCTTTGGCCGAATGGGATCATGATCGGATCGCCATGCACCAGCACCTTGTCGCCCGGATTGATTGCCACGCCGCCGTCAAGTTCGACATGCGCGTGAAAATGCTCGTGGCTGTTTTCAATTTCGATCCGGCACGGTGTGTCAAACCGTGTCCGCGAAAAGCTTATCACCGGGCAGTCTCCGGGCGGGTGAGCAGATCAAGGAACGTTGCTCGGTTCGTCGATCCAAAGGAATTGAGCTCGATTGAACGCCCTGTAACGGTATCCGTCAATGATAATTCGCCGTCTTTCCACAGCGTGAGATCAAATGGCGGTGTGGAGGTAATGCCCTGCATGCGACGCTCCCGCGCAAGGCCGCGCATCACGCCGCGAATGAAGCCGCTATTGGTGCCGGGTTCGAGCAACAATGCCGTGCCGCCAGTGGTGACATCCTCAATCACCACCGCACCATCGGCGCGATCGGAAAAGCGCAGCTGGCGGCTGGCGATTGGCGCCACTTTCTGTTCCGCGCGCATCAGCACGGGGGATGCTGCGGGCGGCAATTGCATGATTCGCGCGGCGCTAGTGATGGCGATCGACGAAACCACTAGAAAACCGGCCATGATCAGCGCGCCCTTGGGGACGTCGACATGATGGGAATGCGGGGCAGTGGTCATGCGGCAACAGCCTGTTCTTCTGCCTGGGCGCGACGCGCGGCGGCTTCAATGGGGACGACGCGACCGTCGGTCTGGATCGACAGGCAGGCGCGCGCGAGCAGCGTCGCAACGGCATCGACATCGGGCACAGCGCGCATCATCGGCTGTGGTTCAACATAATGCCAGGCGCGGGCATGCGGCCACAGTGCCGCATAGCCAAGCCGCTGTTCGCTGTTCAGCTTAATCGCCAGATCGCCGGTGCCGTTGGCGCGGTGGCGCAGATCGACATTGCCGATGATCCCGAGCGGCAGATTGATGCACTTAGGAAGCGCCACGCCGAAGCGCAGAACAACGCGACGATCGGTGAGCGTATAGATCGTCGACCGTGCCACGGCCCAGGCGAGCAGGTGCAGCAGCGCCAGGCCAACGATCATCCCGCCGACGGTGATTGCAACGCCGGCCAGATCAGACGGGGCTTCAACCCCGCGCCACAGTGCCGCACCAAGGGCGAATACCGTCAGCGCAGCGAAATAGGCGGCAACTGTGCCGGTGTGAAAAGCCGTCCGGGCCAGCACGAGCCAATTGGGCGCGCCCTGCCAGATAATCGTCTCGCCCTTGGGGAGCAGGCCCGGCAGACCCGGGACCGGCTCCATTTCATATTCCGTCATCATATCAGCGGCTCCGAACGATCGGCGGTCGCATAGAGATAGCCGCCGCCGAAATAGGCCTGGACGCGTTCTTCTTCGTACAGGGTGATGACGCCAGTGCCTTCGATGGCCGGGGCATCGGCGAACTGGGCAGCGGTGATCGCGGTGGTGGTGACAGTCTGGCGGAAACGGCTGACCGAGGCGACCGTCATCGGCATCAGCACTTGGCGGGCACCGGTATCGACCTGGAGATAGCGGATCATGCGATCGGCCTTGTCGATCCAGATATCGCTGACCGTGCCTGCTTTTTTGCCATCATAAGCAACAACGGCATAACCGCGTGGATCGGCATCCTTGCGTTCAAGGAAGAAGCCTTCGGCGGTGCTCAGCGGCACGATGCGGGCATGGCCTTCCCAATCGAGATCGGGGCGCTTGGCGCGTTCAGCAAAGGCAGCCGGGCCGACGCCATCGACCAGCGGGTTGCCGGTTGGCTCGATCGGGGCGCCCGCGAACCAATCGGACTTGCGCGCGCCGGGCACCTGCACAGGCTCACGGCCCTTGGTGGGGGCAGTGACGGTGCCATGGCCGAAGGGCAGCTTGAAGCTCTTGGTCGGTGCGGTCAGGATCAACCCGCCTTCACCTTCGAGTCGGCCAGTCAGCTCATGTTCCAGGGGGTAGCCCTCGCGGCGATCCTCCCGGCGCAGATAGATGACCAACCCCAGGAAAAAGAGGAAAAAGGCGTTGAGAACGATCAGCGCCACGTCGATCCCTTGTGTGACTTGTAAGTGCATCAGAACTATCCTTCACATATCCGTCAAATGGGGAATTCGGTAAGGCCGAAGCGCGGTGCGGGCTTGGCTTCCCGACCACGAACCAGCGGCCCGAGTGCCACCAGAGTCGCCAACAACAACAAAATTTCAAAACAATAGACAAACGCATAGCCCGTCGTTGGCGCGGCCAGCGTTGCGCCAAGTTCGCGCGCCGTTGCCGCTGACGAGATCAGATCCCGCGCAAAAGCGCCGATCGCGATCGCGAGGCCACCACAGGTCGCCTGCACCGCACCCCAGGCGCCGAGTGCGAGGCCGCTATGTCCTTCATCGGAGATGCTCATGGCCGCAGTGAGGGTGCCGACCGAGAACAGTCCGGCACCAAAGCCGATGATCGTCGCGCCGATTGCCAGCAAGGCGGGCACACCCATCGGTCCGGCGAAAATCACGAACAGAAAGGCCCCGATACCCGCAGTCGCGCCAAAGCCGGCCAGCCGATGCGGCTCCCCTCCCTTGCTGAGCGCGCGGGCGGCAAGCGAAAAGCCAGTGAGCATCCCGAGCGCCCAAAGCGCGGTCAGCGACGTGGTCGCGCCCACGGACAGGCCCAGAATCTGGCCACCATAAGGCTCCAGCAACACGTCCTGCATGCTGAACGCTGCCGAACCAAGGCCAACCGAAACGAGCAGCCGCATCGTCTTGGGACGGGCAATGAAGATCTTCCAGACCTGCTTGAAGCTGGGCGCGTTGTCGCGTGTGGTCGTCGCCGCGCGGTTGCGCGCCTCCTGCTTCCAAAGGGCGATGATGTTGAGCACCACCGTCAGCACCGACACCGTCGATACGATCTGAACCAGCCGGGTGGCTGAGAAATCCTTCAGCAACTGGCCAAAAACAAGCGCGCTGATCATCATGCCGAGCAGTAGCATTACATAGAGCAGCGCGACGACGCGCGGCCGGGTCTCGTCGGTGGCGAGATCGGTGGCGAGTGCCAGGCCAGCGGTTTGCGTGGTGTGCATGCCAGCACCAATGAACAGAAACGCCAGCGCAGCAGCAATCTGGCCGCTGAACGCGGGGCCCTGGCCGCCGCCCGACATGACAAGCAGCGCGAAAGGTAGAATCGCAAATCCGCCGAACTGCAGCAGCGTCCCGAACCAGATATAGGGTACCCGCTTCCAGCCGAGCAGCGAGCGGTGATTATCCGATTTATGGCCGATCAGCGCGCGCAGCGGCGCGAATAACAATGGCAGCGAGACCATCGCCGCAACGACCGACGCCGACATGCCCAGCTCGACGATCATCACCCGGTTGAGCGTACCCGTCAGCAGCACAGCGGCCATACCGACCGAGACCTGGAACAGCGACAGGCGCAGCAAGCGGCTGAGCGGCAATTCTTTGGTCGCCGCATCTGCAAAAGGCAGGAATTTGGTGCCCGCCTGCATCCAGAACTGAGTCGTGCGACCAGCCTTCATGCCGTCAACACCTCCAGGGCATGGCTGGTATAAAATCCACCCGAAACCTTGCGGTCACGGCCAAGCTCTGCACTGGGCATCGCGTTTTTGATCAAGGTGCGGATTAGCCGTTCACGGACCGGGATGATCGCAGGTGAGCGATCGCTGCTTGGGAACAGCCGCCCCATGCCGAGCGCAATCATCAGCAGCGGCGTCTGCGGCGCAAAGGTGAAGACCATCGATCCGCTGGTGCGGTCCGAAAGGCCGCGCAGCACCTCGACAATGTCGAACGCCTTGTAATGAATGAGCGAATCCATCGCGACGACGTGATCGAACCGACCCAGCGACGGATCGAGCATGTCGCCGACCCGCCAATCGATGTTGAGCTCCGCTGGCGCGCGCTTGCGGGCGATTTCGACCAGGCTGCCAGCGACGTCGATCGCGACGACTTCTGCGCCACGTTGCGCTGCTTCCACGGCCAGCGCACCGGTGCCGCAACCAGCATCGAGCAGTCGCTTGCCGGTCATGTCGGCGGGCAGCCATGACAGCAAGGTATCGCGCATTTCATTGCGACCGGCCCGCACGGTTGCGCGAACGCCGCTGACCGGCGCGTCGCTGGTCAGCTGTTCCCAGGCTTTGCTTGCGGTTTTGTCGAAATAGGTTTCGAGCTTGCCGCGATAGTCAGAATAGGTCGCTGTCTGCGTCATTCGAACCCCAGAAATTCAAAAATATCGCGATCCTTCATTGGCATCGCTTCAAGCGGATCGGTCCCGGCCCAAAGCTGGGCGGCGAGCCGCTTATATTCGAGGCAGGCGGCATCGACGGCGGGCGACGAGGGCATTTCGAACAAGGTGCACTTCTTCAGGCGCGACCGACGAATCTCGTCGAGGTCTGGGAAATGCGCGAGGCGCTTCAGGCCGGTGGCCTCGTTGAAACGGTCGATCTCGTCGGTCGCGGCGGAACGATTGGCGATCACGCCGGCCATGCGGACGTCATAGTTTTTCGACTTTGCCTTGATGGCAGCAACAATGCGGTTCATCGCGAAAATGCTGTCGAAATCATTGGCGGCAACCACCACCGCGCGCTCGGCATGTTGGAGCGGGGCGGCGAAGCCACCGCACACCACGTCCCCCAGCACGTCGAAGATCACGACGTCGGTTTCTTCCAGCAGATGGTGTTGCTTGAGCAGCTTCACGGTCTGGCCGACGACATAACCGCCGCAGCCGGTGCCGGCGGGCGGGCCACCCGCTTCAACGCACATCACGCCGTTGAAACCCTCAAACATATAGTCCTCGGGGCGGAGCTCCTCGGCGTGGAAATTGACGGTCTCGAGCACGTCGATGACGGTCGGCATCAGCTTCTTGGTGAGCGTGAACGTGCTGTCATGCTTGGGGTCGCAACCGATCTGGAGCACCCGCTTGCCGAGCAAAGAAAGGGCAGCGGACAGGTTCGACGAGGTGGTCGACTTGCCGATGCCGCCCTTGCCATAAATCGCGAAAACCTTCGCATTGCCGATGCGGTCGGCGGGATCCATGCGGACCTGGACGGAGCCTTCGCCGTCGGCGCCGCGAACTGGTGGGTCGAGAAGGGCCATGTGTTTCTTTCCTTAAGCCGCGACAGCCACGACACCCTCGAGACGATCCTCGAGTTCGTCGCTGGCGGCGTGGAGGGCTGCGAGCGTAGCTTCGTCTGGTGACCAGTACTTACGTTCAACCGCCTCGATCAGGCGATTGGCGACACGCGCCGAGGCGCGCGGGTTGAGCGCGGCGATACGCTCGCGCATTTCAGCGTCGAGCACATAGGTTTCGCTGATCCGCTGATAGACCCAAGGGTCCACTTCACCCGTCGTTGCAGACCAGCCCATTGTCGTGGTGACATGGCCTTCGATCGTGCGGACGCCCTCATAGCCGTGCTTGAGCAGACCTTCGGTCCAGACGGGGTTGAGGATGCGGGTGCGGGTTTCGAGCGCGACTTGTTCCTGGAGGCTGCGGACCTTGCCAGAGCCTTGCGTCTGGTCGCCGATATAGACGGGGGCGGTGGCACCACCCTTGGCACGGGTGACGGCACGGCTGATGCCGCCCAGCGTATCGACATATTGGTCGATCGTGGTGATGCCAAGCTCGACGCTTTCGAGGTTCTGATAGGCGCAATCGACGGTCTTGAGCGCGGAGGCGAGGATCGCGGCCTGGCGGACGGGCACGCCCTTGACGCCGTATGCAAAGCCCTTTTGCCGCTCGAAACTGTCGGCGAGTTCATTGGGGTCGGTCCAGGCGCCGTCGTCGATCAGCAGATTGACGTTCGCACCATAAGCACCCTCGGCATTCGAGAAGACGCGCAAGGCGGCGGTCTCAAGGTCGCAGCCATGTTCGGCCTGATGCGCGAGCGCGTGGCGACGGACGAAGTTCATCTCCTCAGGCTCGTCGGCCTGGGCGGCGAGCAGGGCGGCTTCTGCCATCATGCGGGTTTGCAGCGGCAGCAGATCGCGGAACACGCCCGACAGCGTCACGATCACGTCGATGCGCGGGCGGCCGAGCTCTTCGAGGGGGATGAGTTCGGCCCCGGCGAGGCGGTTATAGCTGTCGAAGCGCGGCCGCGCGCCGATCAGCGCGAGCACCTGGGCGATCTGCGCGCCCTCGCTCTTCAGATTATCGGTGCCCCACAGCACCATCGCGACGGTCTCGGGCAGATGCCCTGAGTCCGCGACGCTGCGATCGACCAGCCGTTGCGCCTGTTCCGCACCGTCCTTGACTGCGAAGGCAGAGGGTAGGCGGAAGGGATCAAAGCCGTGAATGTTGCGGCCAGTCGGCAGGATCTCCGGCGCGCGCAAGATGTCGCCGCCCGAGACAGGGTGGATATAGCTCCCGTTGAGCGCACGGACGATGCCGTCGAGCTCATGGTTGGTCGCGAGCGCCTTGTCGAGCGCGGCCATGTCCTTGAGTAGCGGGGTGTCCGCCTTGAGCTTGCCGTCCACCAGCGCCTCGACCGTGTCGCGGCTGAGTGGCTGGTCGCGGCCTTCCGCCGAAGCAAGGATCATGTCGATCCGCTCTTCGCGGGTCGCGGCGAGGCCGGCGACATGGAGCCCTTGCGGGATCAGCTCGCGCTCAATTTCATAGAGCTTGGCGGCGAGCGTGGTGACGTCGCTGCCGTCAAGGTCGAGCGCCTCGGCCTGCACCGCGATCATTTCCGCGAGCGGTTCGGCTTGCTCGTCGCCAGGCTCCATGGTGCGCCAGCGATCAACCGATGCCTTCAGGTCGGCAAGCCCCTTATAGACGCCCGAATTGGTGAGGGCAGGCGTCAAATAGCTGACGAGCGTTGCGCCCGAGCGCCGCTTGGCGAGCACACCTTCTGAAGGGTTATTGGCGGCATAGAGATAGATGTTGGGCAGGTCGCCAATCAGGCGATCGGGCCAGCAATCGGCGGTAAGGCCGGTCTGCTTGCCGGGCATGAACTCCAGGCTGCCATGCGTGCCGAAATGCAGCACGGCATGCGCTTTGAAGTCCTCGCGCAGCCAGCGGTAGAACGCGGCAAAGGCATGCGTTGGGGCAAAGCGGCCCTCGAACAGCAACCGCATCGGATCGCCTTCGATGCCGAGCGCGGGCTGGATGCCGATGAACACGTTGCCGAACTGCGCGCCGAGGATTTGCACTGACGTGCCATCCGACTGCAGCTTGCCGGGGGCGGGACCCCAAGCGGCTTCGATTTCATTCAGCCAAGTTTCGCGGGCGACGATCGTATCGGCGCTGACCTTGGCATGGACATTGGCTTCAGTGCCGTAACGTGCCGCATTGCCGCCCAGGATCGCCTCGCGCAGATCATCGACGGTGGCGGGGATTTCAACGTCATAGCCTTCGCTTGCCAGCCGGGTGAGCGTGGCATGAAGCGATTCGAACACCGCCAGGAACTGTGCGGTGCCGGCAGCACCGGCATTAGGCGGGAAGTTGAACAGCACGATCGCGACCCGGCGGTTAACCTCGGCCGAACGGCGCAGGTCGATCATCTTGAGCACACGGCCGGCCAGTGCCTCGGCGCGTTCGCCGCAGCTTTCCATTTGGCGGACGGCGCCCGTTGCCGGGAAGGTGCAGCCACGCTGGCAGCCGGTGCAGGCAGTGTCGGTCCCGTCCGAGCGGCCGCCGAACACCATCGGCTGGGTGCCGCCGTCAAGCTCGGGGATCGCGATCATCATCGTCGATTCGAGCGGGAGCAGACCCTGGCGGTTGGCGCCCCAGGCTTGCAGCGTTTGGAACTCGACCGGATGTGCCGCGATATAGGGGCGATCGAGCTTGGTCAGGATCGCTTCTGCAGCAGCAGTGTCGTTATAGGCAGGCCCGCCGACCAAGCTGAACCCGGTCAGGTTGATGACCGCGTCGACGGTCGACTTGCCGTCCTTCATGAAGAGTTGTTCGATTGCCGGGCGACCATCGAGCCCACCGGCGAAGGCTGGGATGACATCGAGCCCGCGTGCTTCGAGCGCGGCGATCACGCCGTCATAATGCGCGGCGTCCTTGGCAAGGACATAGGAGCGCAGCATCAGCACACCGACAGTGCCCTTGGTGCCACGACGGCGCGGCAGATCGGACAGCTTGGCCGACATCCGCGCGGGAATTGCTGGGTGATAGATGCCAACTTCGGGATAGTCGCGCGGGGCCGCCGCTTTCATCTTGCCGCGCAGACCAGCCCGTTCGCCAGCGGCATAGCGGTCGATCAGCGCGCGGATGAGATCGACGATATTGTCGTCGCTGCCCGCCAGCCAATATTGCAGCGTCAGGAAATAGGCACGCACATCCTGCGCGGTGCCGGGCACGAACTTCAGCAGCTTGGGCAGGCGGCGCAGCATTGCCATCTGGCCCTTGCCGGATGATGCGCCCGGCTTGCCGGTGCCGCGGAGCTTCTTGATCATGGCAAGCGCGCCAGTGGCGGGCTTGTCCATGCTGTAATCGCCCATCCGCGTCAGCTTGACGATGTCGCCTGCGGACATCAGCCCGACGATCGCATCGCAGCTGTCACGCCGGGCCTGCAGCGCGGGAAGGACGGCGCGGATATGGTCTTCCAGGAACAGCATCGTCACCAGGATGATGTCACCCCGGGCGATATCGGCGCGCGCCGCATCGAGTGCGCCGGCTTTTTCTTCCCAATCGGCGGCGGCGTGAAAGTGGATGGTGACGCCCGGATTGGCTCGTTCGAATTGCTGTTGTGCGCGTTGAAATGCCCCCGACAGGTGATTGTCGAGCGTGATCACCACAACGCGAACCGGCGTGATCTGGGCGGGGGCATTAGCGCGCATAATGAGCCTTCGCGTCATAGAGCGTGTCGATCGTAATGGCGGCTAGGCCGTGCTCGGTGGCATAGCGCTCGGTATTGCGACGTGCCTTGCCGCGGACGAAAAATGGAATTTTCATCAATTCCTTTTCGGCCTCAGCGCTCCAGCCGCGCGCCGCGATGACTTCAGGTTCGGCGACAGGCGGAAGTGACGGTTGATCCTCGATTTCAGGTGCGCCTTGCTCTGCCTTCGGCGCGGCACTGCCATGGCCCAAATGGCTGGCACCCGCGCTGTCGCTGAATTCGAAATCGTCGCGGAACATCGTCAGCAGATGTTCCTCCAGCCCCATCACCAACGGATGGACCCAGGTGTCGAACAGCACGTTGGCGCCTTCAAAACCCATTTGCGGGGAGTAGCGCGCTGGGAAATCTTGGACATGGACGGGGGCCGAGATGACCGCGCAGGGGATGCGCAGCCGCTTGGCAATGTGGCGCTCCATCTGCGTGCCGAGGACGAGCTCGGGCTGGAGCGCGGCGATCGCGTCTTCGACCTCAAGATAATCGTCGGTGATCAGCGGTTCGACGCCATAAAGCTTGGCAGCATCGCGCAGGTCGCGCGCGAATTCGCGATTGTAGCAGCCCAGGCCCACGACCTCGAAGCCAAGCTCATCGCGCGCCACGCGGGCGGCAGCGATGGCATGACTCGCATCACCGAAAATGAAGACGCGCTTGGCGGTGAGATAGGTCGAATCGACCGAGCGGCTCCACCAGGGCATGTTCGATTTGTCTAGCGCCGAGGCGGGATCGACGCCCGCGAGCGCCGCGACTTCGTTGACAAAATCGCGAGTCGCGCCGTGGCCGATCGGAATCGTGCGGACGGTCTTTTGTCCAAAGGTCTTTTCCAGCCAGCGCACCGCCGTGTCGGCGATTTCCGGGTAGAGCAGGATGTTGAAATCAGCCGCACCAATCCGCTTGATATCGGCTGGGCTGGCGCCGAGCGGGGCGACCAGATTGATGTCGATCCCCATCGATGTCAGCAGGCGCGTGATCTCGATAATGTCGTCGCGGTGGCGGAAGCCGAGCGCGGTGGGGCCGAGCAGGTTGACGCTTGGGCGGCGGCCTTCGCGCGGGGCGGGGCGGACATCCTTGTCGGCAAGCGCGCGGACCAACTGGTAAAAGGTTTCAGCGGCGCCCCAGTTTTCCTTGCGCTGATAGCTTGGCAATTCGAGCGCGACGACGGGGATCGGCAGCCGCATCGCATCGGCCAGCCCTGCGGGATCGTCCTGAATCAGCTCGGCAGTGCACGACGCGCCGACCAGCATTGCCTGCGGTTGGTAGCGCTCGAACGCGTCGCGCGCGGCCGACTGGAAAAGCTCGGCGGTGTCTTTGCCCAGATCGCGCGCCTGGAAGGTCGTGTAGGTAACCGGCGGGCGGTGATTGCGCCGTTCAATCATCGTGAACAGCAGGTCGGCATAGGTATCGCCCTGCGGTGCGTGCAGGACGTAATGGACACCCTTCATCGCAGTCGCGATCCGCATTGCCCCGACATGGGGCGGTCCTTCATAGGTCCAGACGGTCAGCTGCATCGCGTCAGACCTTCAACACATCGCGCCGCCGCAGCGGGCGCGCAAAAAGTTCGGCAAGATCACCGGCCTGGTCGAAGCCGTGGATCGGTGAAAAGACCAGTTCGATCGCCCATTTCGTCGTTAGCCCTTCGGCCTCAAGCGGGTTGGCGAGGCCAAGGCCGCAAACGGTGATGTCGGGCTTTGCGGCGCGGACGCGGTCGAGCTGCTTGTCGACGTCCTGGCCTTCGCTGATGACAGTCGTTGCGGGCAGCAACGCCAAATCCTGGGCCAGATGGCGGCGGTGAAGATAGGGCGTGCCAACTTCGATCGGCACCATGCCCAGTTCCTGACTCAGGTAGCGCGCCAGCGGCACTTCAAGCTGCGAGTCGGGCATGAAGAAGATGCTCTTGCCGGCGAGCTTTTCGCGGCAATGCTCGATCGCGCGTTTGGCGCGCTCGCGACCGGGGGCGATCACCCGGCGGAATTCCATTTCATCGACGCCGAAAGCGACGGCGGCAGCGTGCAACCAGCTCGTCGTGCCTTCGGCGCCGAAGGGGAACATGGCATCGAGTCGCACCGCGCCGCGATCTTCGAGCGCGCGGGCGGTTTCACCCAGGAACGGTTGGGCAAGCAGATAGCGCGTATTGGGGCCAACGGGCGGCAGATGAACGGACTGGCGCGCGGGCAGCGAGCGCACCGTCTTGATCCCCAATTCCTTGAAGATACGCAGAAACTGGTCTTCGACAACATCAGGCAGCGCGCCGACGATCATCAATTCCTGCGGTGCATCGGCGGGCAGGGTGGGGAGTTCGGGGACCAGCGCGGCGAGGCAGGCGTCTTCGCCCTCCGTAAAGGTCGTTTCGATGCCGCTGCCCGAATAATTCAGGATGCGGACATTCGGCGCATGTTTGCCCTGCAGGCGCTGCGCGGCGCGCGACAGATCAAGCTTGATCACTTCCGACGGGCAGGAGCCAACCAGAAACAGCATCTTGATGTCCGGGCGACGCGTCAGCAACCGATCAACGACTCGGTCGAGTTCCTCGTTGCAGTCGGCCATGCCGGCGAGATCGCGCTCTTCGATAATCGCTGTACCAAAACGGGGCTCAGCGAAAACCATCACGCCTGCCGCCGATTGCAGCAGATGCGCGCAAGTGCGGCTGCCGACTACGAGGAAGAACGCATCCTGCACCTTGCGGTGGAGCCAGATGATCCCGGTTAGCCCGCAGAAAACCTCGCGCTGGCCCCGTTCACGCAACACTGGCGCGCAATCAAGGCCGTTGGCCGATGCGGCGGGGCGCGGTGGGGTCAGCACAACGGTCATGCGGCTAACTTCTGCTGTGTCGGCAGCGAATCGGATGATGCCGCGGTCGATTGGGCAGCGCCATGAGTCGCCGCCTGCGCCTCTGCCTGCGATTGCAGTCTGGCTGCGCGCAGCTTCAGAATGAACTGGGTCGCGTTGACCACGTAAGTTGCATAAGCGGCAAGCGCGAGGATCATGCGATCCCGTTCGCTGCCCAAGCCCCCGATCAACATCACCAGATAGGCAGTGTGCAATGCAAGCACCAGGAAGCTGAACACATCTTCCCAGAAAAAAGCGTCTGCGAACAGCCACTTATCATAGACCACCTTTTCCCAAATCGAGCCAGTGATCATGATCGTGTAGAGCGCCAGGGTCTTCACAACGATTGAGACGGTCGCGGCAAAGGCCCCTTCGCCGGTCTGCAAATACCGCACCACCAGCACCAGGCTGATGAGGAAGATAAGGAATTGAACGGGGGCAAGGATGCCCTGAATCAGCGTCCAGACAGATTGATCACGGCGAATGCGCTGTTCAGGCGTATAAAGTGGCATGGGCGCCATGGGGTGCAGCGACCGCCGAAAATTCTCGAACTGATGGTCGTACTGGGGGGTGTTCACCCGCATCGCTCCCCGGCGTTTGTCATCTGCCTCATTGGGGAGAGACTAAGGCAGCCCCCGTCAAAGTGTCAACACAAACTGACGTCCAAAAATTTTGACAGATGCTGCGCTGCGGCGTAGCTAGGCTGTTGTCAGACATCCCGAAACGGCATAGCTTATGATTCGCTGGGGTAAGAATAATCATAATGCCCCGCACGCAGATCTATCGTTTGCGCTCGATTTGGTGGGGAGCATTGGGGAATGGCTTCATTCCTGGAATTTGGGGCCCAGCTTGCCTCAGTCTATCGCAAAAAATCCCCGATGCGAGACCCCGGTGCGCAGCCGCTTCAGCCGCCAAAACACGCCACGATCATGCACGATGGGGCTTCGCTTTCCAAACTTGTCGAACGCGAAATTATCCCCCGGCTGGTGGCGTCATATCCAGTGACAAGCAAGCTGGCGACGCTGGGCGATTCTGACCAAATTACGGCGGAAGAAGTCGATGGCTTTGCCCCATTGTCGCTCCATGTCGAAGCAGATGCATTGCTGGAATATGTTGAAGCGATCCTGCGTCGCGGGGTTGGCATAGATTCCATTCTCGTCGATCTGCTCGCCCCGGCGGCGCGGCGGCGCGGCGGCGCGGCGGCTCGGCGAATATTGGGAAGATGATCGCTGCGATTTCGTCGATGTCACGATGGGGCTGTGGCGACTTCAGGAAATCGTCCATGAACTCGGTGCCCGGTTGCCGGTCGAACGCCAAGCGGGGCCAGGCCGTCGGGCTTTGTTCGCGTCCTTGGTTGGGGATCAGCACAGCTTCGGCACGGTCGTGATCGAAGAGCTTTTCTGTCGTGAGGGCTGGCTGACGGACCGGATGGCTGAGGCGTCCACCCCTGATCTGCTAGAGCGTGTGGCCTGTGAGTGGTTTGATCTGATCGGATTGACGATCACATGTGACTGCCATATTGCGCCTTTGCCTTCGATTATTGCTGCGTTGCGAAACGTGTCAAGAAACCCTCGGCTGTGCGTGATGGTTGGTGGTCGGATTTTCTCTCAAGATCCGGCACTTGCTATCCGGCTTGGTGCCAATGGTACGGCGCCAGATGCGAAAGTTGCGGTCAAGGTCGCGGCTGAGCTGGTCGACGCGCTGATGACCGAGGCGGCGGACTAATAGTTTTTTCTACCCTTTCATGAGCGCAAGGAGTGCGGCGGCTCGTCGATGAACAAGCATCTCGCCCCTCCCAGGCCGCGCCCTTTCTCGCTACCCGATCAGATACCGGGCGCGCTGCCCGCCAACGTCGCTGCCACCTTGCTTGGCTCCGTGGGCGATGTTGCCTTTGTGATTGATTCTGCCGGCATCGTCCTGGACGTGGCAATCGCCGAAACCGATCTGTTGAACGCGGGCCTGGCCGACTGGGTCGGCAAGGCCTGGGCCGACAGTGTTACGACGGATAGCAAGACCAAGGTCTCCGATATGCTGGCCGCGGCGGCGGCGGGCGAGCCGGGCCGCTGGCGGCAGATCAACCATGCCTGCCCCGAAGGCGATCTGCCCGTGCGCTATATGATCGTCGGCTTGGGACGGGGTGGGCAGGTGATCGCGATCGGCCGTGACATGCGCGCCGCTGCAACGATGCAGCAGCGGTTGTTGCAGACCCAGCAATCACTTGAGCGTGATTATGTGCGGTTGCGCCAAGCAGAGACGCGCTATCGCCTGTTATTCGATATGGCAGCGGAGCCAGTGCTGATCGTTGATGCGACGACCCGGCGGATTCGCGAAGCCAATCCCGCGGCGCACCGGCTGTTCGGCAGCAAGGAAGGCGCGCTGAGCGATCAGTTGGTCAGCGGACTGGTTGATCCCAAAGACCGCGAGGCATTTGTCGCGCATCTTGGCGCGGCGGAAGCGGCCGATGACATCGCCCCGGTCGCGCTGCGGCTTAAGAATCAGGCGGTCGACGCGAGTTTTTCCGCGCGGTTGTTCCGCCAGGCGCGGACCGCTGTGCTGCTCGTTCGGATTACGGCCATCGATGCGCCGACCGAGGGGCATCAGCATGATGACCAGCTGGTCGATGTTATCGAGCGGATGCCCGACGCCTTTGTCTTGGTCGATCGCAATCTTGGTGTGATGACGGCCAATGCCGCTTTTGTCGAACTCACCGAAATGGCGTCGATGGATCGGCTGCGCGGCCTGAAGCTTGGCGATTGGCTTGGTCGGCCGGGGATCGACCTTGACCTGATCGTCGGCCAGCTGCGTGAGCATGGCGCGGTGCGTAATGTCGCGGCGGTGTTCCGGGGCGCAGCAGGCAACCAGGAAGAGGTCGAGGTGTCGGCAGTTGCGGCGCCGCTTGGAGATAGCGAATGCTATGGCTTTGCGATCCGCAATGTCGGTCGCCGCCTGCCTGAAACGCCGGCCAGCAACCAGCAATTGCCCCGATCGGTTGAACAATTGACCGAATTGGTCGGGCGCATGTCGCTAAAGGATATCGTGCGTGAATCGACCGATCTGATCGAGCGGCTCTGCATTGAGGCGGCGCTCGCCTATACGTCTGATAATCGGGCGTCGGCGGCGGAAATTCTGGGGGTTAGCCGGCAGAGCCTGTATTCAAAATTGCACCGGCACGGGCTGGGCAATCTGGTCTCTGACAACAACTGAAAATCCCTGGCTAACTGGGCGACAAAAGTGACAATTTGGTTTGACACTCTGTAGTGTCAATCATAGCTTGCCGCCATGTCCACACCCGCCATATTGAGTGCCAAGACTCGGCCGCCGGCCCCCCGCGATGTGCTCGAACTGCTCAAGCCGATCACCTGGTTTCCGCCAATGTGGGCATTTATGTGCGGCTGCATTTCCTCCGGGGAATCGCTGGCTGATCGCTGGCCCTTCGTCATCATCGGTATTTTGCTGACTGGCCCGCTGGTGTGCGGCAACAGCCAGGCGATTAATGACTGGTTCGACCGGCATGTCGATGCGATCAACCAGCCCGAACGGCCAATCCCGTCGGGCCGGATCGCTGGCCAATGGGGTTTGTGGATCGCGATTGGCGGCACGATTTTGTCACTCGCGGTGTCGCTGGCGGCGGGGCAATGGGTATTCTACGCAACCTGCCTCGGCGTTGCCTGTGCCTGGGCCTATAGCGCGCCGCCGCTGCGGCTGAAGATGAGCGGGATCTGGGGGCCGGGCGTTGTCGGGCTGACCTATGAAGGGCTGACCTGGTTTACCGGCGCGGCGGTGATGGCCGGCACCTTGCCGAGCACGCAAATCCTGATCGTGCTGACGCTGTATAGCCTGGGCGCGCACGGCATCATGACGCTTAACGATTTCAAGGCGGTGGAGGGCGATCGCAAGATGGGGGTCCGCTCCCTGCCGGCGATGCTGGGTGTTGATCGCGCGGCGCAGATTGCGTGCGTTGTCATGGCGCTGCCGCAGGCGGTGGTCGTGGTATTGCTGATGCAATGGGGGCATGGCCTGGCCGCACTGATCGTCAGCGTATTGCTGCTCGCGCAGCTCTCGCTGATGCCGCGGCTGCTCTATGATCCGCTCAAATATACCCCCTGGTATAACGCGACCGGCACCAGCCTGTATGTGTTTGGGATGCTTGCAAGCGCCTTTGGGCTTGGGGGAGCGGTGGGTTTATGAGCGCGAAGTTGCTGGGATGGCCGGGCATCATCCGGCTGGGGCTGGTGCAGAGTGCCATTGGCGCCATGGTAATGCTGGTGACCTCGCTGCTCAACCGCGTGATGGTGGTCGAATATGCGCTGCCGGCGGCGCTGCCGGCGGGTTTGGTCGCCTGGCATTATGCCGTGCAATTGTCGCGCCCGGCCTGGGGGCATGGTTCCGATCAGGGGCGACGGCGGACGCCGTGGATCATGTTTGGGATGGCCTTGCTCGCGCTTGGCGCATTGGTGGCGGTCGATTCGCTGCCAGCGATCGCGGCGGGCGGCGTGTTTGGTTATGTGTTGGCGATCATTGGTTTCAGCATGATCGGCGCTGGTGTTGGTGCGGCGGGTACGTCGCTGCTTGCCCTGCTGGCCAGCCAGGTCGCCCCGACGCGGCGCGCGGCGGCGGCATCGATTACCTGGATTATGATGGTGTTCGGCATTGTTGTGACGGCCAATGTCGCTGGCGCGCTGATCGATCCCTTTTCCCTGCCGCGTCTGGCCATGGTGGCCAGCGGGGTCGCGCTGGCGGCGTTTGTCCTATCGTGGTTGGCGCTGCTCGGGATCGAACAGCCCCGCGTGGCAATGCCCGCTGAAGAGAGCAGCGATGCACCGGCGATTAGTTTTGGGGCGGCGCTGCGAGAGATGTTGGCGGAGACCGATGCTCGCCAGTTTACGATTTTCGTTTTCCTCTCGATGCTCGCTTATTCGATGCAGGACATGATCCTGGAGCCATTTGCCGGCTTGTTGTTCAATTTCACGCCCGGCCAATCGACGCAGCTTTCCGGTACGCAGCATAGTGGCGTGCTGTTCGGGATGATTCTGGTCGGCGTGCTGGGCAGCGCCTTTGGCGGCGGCACCCCGGCGAGCCTGCGGCGCTGGATCATCGGCGGCTGTCTGGGGTCAGCATTGGCCTTGCTCGGGCTGGCCATGGCGGCGCAGGTTGGCGCTAGCTGGCCGTTGAAAGCGAACATCATGCTGCTCGGCTTTGCCAATGGCGTATTCGCGGTGGCCGCGATTGGCGCCATGATGGGGCTTGCTGGTGCCCGCGGCCCGGCGCGCGCTGGTATTCGGATGGGCGTATGGGGGGCGGCGCAGGCCGTTGCCTTTGGTTCTGGCGGGTTGATCGGCGCGGTCGGTGTCGATCTTGGCCGTGCCTTGACGGGCGATACGCCGAATGCCTTCCTTGTCGTGTTTGCAAGCGAGGCGGGATTATTTGTGATTGCGGCGTGGCTGGCATTGGGTGTCACCCGCACGCGCGCGCCAATCGATATTTCCATGCAGCAGGAGGCGATCGCATGAACAACCGATCATCCGTCGATTTCGATGTGGTTGTGGTGGGCGGAGGTCCATCAGGATCGGTGGCCGCCACTGATCTGGCCCGCGCCGGGCGACATGTCTTGCTGCTCGATCGAGCGGGCCGGATCAAACCCTGTGGCGGCGCGATTCCGCCCCGGTTGATCAAGGATTTCGAGATTCCTGACCATCTGCTGGTCGCCAAGGCGACATCGGCCCGGATGATCGCGCCATCGGCCAAGCAGGTTGATATGCCGGTTGGCGACGGCTTTGTCGGCATGGTCGATCGCGACGTGTTTGACGAATGGCTGCGCGCGCGTGCTGCACTGACGGGTGCTGAACGCCGGACCGGCAATTTCGAGCGGGTCGATCGCGATCCGGATGGCTGCGCTGTGATTGTCTATACTGAGCGCCGTGGTGGCGAGGAACAGCGGGTCCGCACCCGCACCGTGATTGGCGCAGACGGCGCACGTTCAGCGGTGGCCCGGCAGGAATTGCGCGGTGCCGAGCGTGTGCCATGCGTTTTTGCCTATCATGAGATTGTGAAATCCCCGCCTGCCAGCAGCGAATTTGATCCGTCGCGCTGCGACGTGATCTATCAGGGAAAATTCTCGCCTGATTTCTATGCCTGGGTATTTCCGCATGGCGAAACGTCGAGCATCGGCGTTGGCAGTGCCCATAAGGGCTATGAGCTGCGCGATGCGATCACCCGGTTGCGGGCGGATAACGGCATGGCGGACTGCGAGACGATCCGCCGTGAAGGGGCGCCGATCCCCTTGAAGCCGCTCAAGCGCTGGGACAATGGCCGCGACGTGCTGGTCGCAGGCGACGCCGCCGGGGTGGTGGCACCGGCTTCTGGCGAGGGGATTTATTACGCGATGGCCGCCGGTCGTTTCGCGGCGGAAGCGATTGAGGCCTATCTCGACACCGGCAAGGCGTCGGCCCTGAAACAGGCGCGCAAGAAATTCATGCGCGCGCATGGCAAAGTGTTCCTGGTGCTGGGGATCATGCAGCATTTCTGGTACCGCAATGACAAGCGCCGCGAGCGTTTCGTCAAAATTTGCGAGGACAAGGATGTGCAGGAGCTGACCTGGCAGGCCTATATGAACAAGGAACTCGTTCGCAAAAAGCCAATGGCCCATTTCAAGATATTCATGAAGGATATGGGGCATTTGTTGGGATCGACGGCGTGAAACGATGAGCCGCGCCTGGGTATTCCCGGTCCTCACTGCCGCCCTGGCGACGGGCATTGTCGCGGTAATGGGATCGACGATCACGGTGACCGGGCCGTGGTATGATCAGCTTATCCAGCCGCGTTGGGCGCCGCCCGATCGTGCCTATGCGATTGCCTGGACGATCATCTACGCAATCAATGTGGTTGCGCTCGTGACTGGTTGGCATGCGATGCGGACCCGACGTGAGGCGGAAACCTTCATCGCGCTGTGGGCGACCAATGGCTTTCTCAACATCTTGTGGAGCTTGTTGTTCTTTCGGCTGCAACGCCCCGATTGGTCGGTGATCGAGGTGATCTTTCTGTGGCTCTCGGTCGGGTCGCTGATTGTCTATGGCTGGCGGCGATCGATGACGGCCTCAATCGTGCTGGTCCCCTATTTGTTGTGGGTGACCTTTGCGGGCTATCTCAACATGGCGATTGTCCGGCTGAACGGCCCATTTTCTTGACCGAAGGCGCAATGGCGGCGTTGTTTGCCAATGGGCTTGCGGCAGATATCATCTTGGTCGTGATCGCCAGTGAAGCGATATGGTTGCGCTTGCGACGACGTTGGCTGCTGCTCGCAATCCTGTGTCGGCTCATGCCCGGCATTTTGATGATGGTGGCGTTGCGGGCCGCGCTGACGGGCCAGAGCTGGCAATGGATCGCGCTGCCACTGACATTGTCCTTCCCGTTTCATCTCGCCGATCTTCACTTTGGGCCTGGACGACGGGCAAAAAAATAGGCGGGCCCGTTACCAGGCCCGCCTATGGTTGTGGGTAAGCGTTTTACTTTTGCGCCGAGAGGTACGCGATCACATCCGCGCGCTTCTGCCCATCGGGAAGGCCGGGATAGGTCATCTTGGTGCCAGGCACGATCCGCTGCGGCTTTTCCAAATACTGGAACAGCTTTTCAGGCGACCAGGTGATGCCGCTATTCTTGTTCGCCGTTGAATAGGTATAGTTGGCTGTAGTGCCCGCGGTGCGGCCAACGACGGCGTGCAGCGACGGCCCGATCTTGTTCACGCCAGCTTCAACCGCATGGCAAACCTTGCAGGCGGCAAAGGTTGCTTCGCCCTTTGCGGCATCGCCGGTGAAGGATGCGAACTTCGTGCCGTCCACGGTATCGACATTGTCGACCGCCGGTGCAGCGGCAGCGGCCGGAGCGGGGGCAGCGGCTGGGGCTGCTTCGGGTGCGGCGGTCGTTGCTTCAGCGGCTGGTGATTCGGCTGTTTCGTTGGTTGGCTTGGACGAGCATGCCGCCAGCGCCAACGCGGAGATGGCAACGCCAAGGCCGATTTTGCCAGCGCGATTCATAGAGTTCGAGTCCATCAATTCCTGCTCCTGTATCGAGTGCCGGGATGGCCCGGCCAGCCCGACAGTCCGCGAATCAAGGTCGCTTATGCCAAGGGGTGATTACACGGAAAATCATACGTGTAACATTGCCATTGCGTGACTTTTGACGAAGGGCAAGGCCAACCGGGACCAAATCCCGTATCAATCGTTGTGCCCGAATGAAAAAAATTTGGTTCATCAGCAATGCGGGCTCAGGATCAGCCAGCCCGGATAAAGTGGCGGCGCTGGTCGAGCTGTTTGCGGGCAAGGGCTGGGATCTGATGGGGCACAGCCATTTCCTCCACGACATACTGCCCGATGCTGCAACGCTGGATGCCGCTGGGGTTGATACCGTCATTCTGTATGCCGGTGACGGCACGATCAACGCGGCGATTGGGGCGCTGCAGGGCTGGAGCGGTGCCTTTTTGCTGCTGCCTGGCGGCACGATGAACTTGCTGGTCAAAGCGCTGCACGGCGATGGCGATCCGGCGGCGATTGTCGCTGCAAGCGTGACGCAGAGCATATTGGTGGCGCTGCCCTTCGTCGCGGGCGGCGAATACCGGGCCTATGTCGCGCTGATCGTCGGGCCAGCGACAAGTTGGTTCCGCGCGCGCGAGCAGGTCCGCGCCGGGAAAATTGGCGGGCTGGGGTGGGCGATTGGCCATGCCTGGGCGCGCACCTTTGGGCGCGGCATACGGCTCGGCGGGGCGTATGGGCTGCCAGCAGGCGCGCAGGCTGTGCTGATTTCGCCCAAGGGCGCGCAATTGCGGCTGGCGGCAGTTGATGCGCGCGACTGGCGTTCGATTGCGGTGCTCGGCTGGGACTGGCTAACCGGCGACTGGCTGGCCGCCGCCGCCGTGACGGAGAGTGTTGCGCCAACGGTCTCGATTGAGGGGGACAGGCCCGTGCAGGCACTGTTTGACGGTGAGCCACAGCTGCTGTCGCCCGGCGTGCAGATCAGCGCTGGCCAAACGCGGGCGCAGTTCATCTGTACCAAAATGCCCGCATGATCAGGCTGTTTCATGTCAGCGACATCCATTTTGGCGCTGAAGACAGCGCGGCGCTGGCCTGGTTTGCCGATTGCGTGCACCGTGAGCAGCCCGATGCGGTGATTGTCACCGGCGACTTGACGATGCGCGCCCGCGCCCGCGAATTTGCGGCCGCCGGGGCGTGGTTGAGCGGGCTTGGTTGCCCGGTGACGGTTGAGGTCGGCAATCACGATCTGCCCTATTCTAACCCCCTTGCCCGTACCTTTCGGCCCTATGCACGCCATGATCGGCTGGCGCGGATGATCGATCGGCCGCTGGCGATTGCTGGCATCCATATTGTGCCGCTGCGGACGACTGCGCGTTTTCAGTGACGGCTGAATTGGTCAAAGGGGAAGGTTAGCCAAGAGCAGCTATCGCGCGCGCTGGCCCGGATCGAAAGCGCGCCTGCAGGGGCGACGATATTGGTTGTCGCCCACCATCCGCTGATGGAGATGGGGACCCGGGGCACGGCGCGCACGCGGGGTGGCGCATCGGCATTAGCGGCGCTGGTCACGGCAGGTGCGCAGGCGGTGCTGACCGGCCATGTCCATGATGCTTTCGATGTCGCTTATCCCGTTCTGGACCGGACTGTGCGGCTGATCGGGGCGGGGACATTGTCTGAGCGCGTTCGCGATAGCCGGCCTTCTTTCAACGCCCTGCGGATCGACTCAGGCCAGTTGGATGTCAGCGTGCGGGAGATGGCGTAGCGGGCAATCGTCGTGCAGCGGCTGGCTCAGCGCAACCAGCGGCGCATCTGCGGGAAGCGCGCCGCACCGGTCGATGCCGCCACCTGCGCACTGGCGGCCATGCCGAACCATTCGAGCATCGGCACCCCGAAATACTGGCCGTTGCCGAAATTCTCGGCAATGCTGCTGCCGCCGCCCCGATAGCCATCATCGTGGAAGACAATCGCCGGATCGATATCAATCGCGCGGAGCGCTGCATAGGACCAGGCGATTGCCGCCATTTCCTCTGCCGGATCACCCGACACCTGTTCGAGCGTCGGGCGGATCGCCGGGTCAGTCACGGCGATATGGCCCGCTTCATGGAGCAGGTCGCCGGGGTAGGCGAGCCGATCGGGATCATAGACAATGCCGCCGTCGCGCACGGTGAGCCCGGGCATGAAGCTGTCCTCAGCGACGGGCCCGATGCGCACGGCGATGCCAATGCCTTCGATAAAGCCGATCAGGCGCTGAGTCAGAGAATCGTTCACGACGATGATGTTAACTGATCGCAATGCAACGAAAAAGGGCGGCCCGTTGCCGGCCCCATGAAAGTAGTACTTTCATGGGTACCCGGCTGCCGGACCGCCCTTTCGCGAAACGAAGACGAAGAAGTTTACCGCTTCGAGAACTGGAAGCTGCGGCGGGCCTTGGCCTTGCCGTACTTCTTGCGCTCGACCGTGCGGCTGTCGCGGGTCAGGAAGCCCGCTGCCTTGACCGGCGCGCGCAGGATTGGCTCATATTTGGTCAACGCCTGGCTGATGCCATGCTTGACCGCACCGGCCTGGCCCGAAAGGCCGCCGCCCTTGACGGTGCAGATCACGTCATATTGGCCGGTCCGCTCGGCAACGCCGAAGGGCTGGTTGATGACGAGACGCAGCGTCGGACGGGCGAAATAGACTTCCTGGTCGCGACCGTTGATGACGATCTTTCCCGAACCCGGCTTGATCCAGACGCGCGCGACCGCGTCCTTGCGGCGACCGGTCGCATAAGCGCGGCCCTGCTTGTCGATGATCTGCTCGCGCAGTGGCATCGGCTCTGGCTTGGGACCGGAATTGTTGACGGGCAGGGCATCGCCCATGGCGGCGTCGCGTGGCGCTTGCGGCGCACCGCCGGCAAGCGAACCCAGATCGGAAAGCGACTGACGATTATCGGACATTAGTTGCCCACCTTATTCTTGCGGTTCATGCTCGCGATGTCGAGAACCTGCGGGTTCTGGGCTTCGTGCGGATGATTGGGGCCAGCGAAAACGCGCAGGTTGCGCATCTGGTCACGACCCAGTGGGCCGCGCGGGATCATGCGTTCGATCGCCTTTTCCAGCACGCGCTCAGGGAAGCGGCCTTCGAGCACCTTGCCCGCTGCCACGCCCTTGATGCCGCCGGCATAGCCGGTGTGCTTGTAATAGATCTTGTCCTTCAGCTTCTTGCCGGTGAACCGGATCTTGTCCGCGTTGATGACGATGACATTGTCACCGCAATCGACATGCGGGGTAAAGCTCGGCTTGTGCTTGCCGCGCAGGACGTTGGCGATGATCGTCGCTGCGCGACCGACCACCAGGCCGTCTGCGTCAACAATATGCCATTTCTTTTCCACTTCGTGCGGCTTGGCCGACTTGGTGGTCTTCATCAGCGCCTTCATGGGGCCAGACCTTCTTTGCTTGGCAACCGCGGCTGCCGGTAAAAACGAACACGCCGCCCCGGGCAGGAGCGGCGTCGTTGGGCGTGCTTCTACGCGGGGGCTATCAAAAGTCAAGCATCCGGGCGGGATTGCGAGTGGGTATCAGGATACCGCTTGATTTCGGCCGGGCGACGCGTCGGCCAAATTGCCAGGAGCTTGGTTACCCGATCGTACGGTGTCGCCCGAGGTAATGGGCGGCAACTATGGCGGCAATCAGCGTCAGGGCTGCATTGACCTGGTGCGCAACCGCGATCTCGATCGCGACACCGCTCATCAATGTGGCAATGCCGAGCAGGATCTGCAGCGTGACCAACCCGACAATGGCATAGCCGGCCCGGGCCGCACCTTGGCGAATTGCCTGCCAGGCGAGTAAACCCAGCCCGGCAGCGGCGGGAAAGGCAAACCAGCGATGAATGAACTGCACGACGATGGGGTTGTCGACTGCATTGCGCCACGCTGGTGACACCATTGGCGCACCGGCCGGGAACCAAGCGTCGCCCATTAACGGCCAACTGGCAAAAGCGTAACCGGCGTCCAGCCCAGCGGTGAACGCGCCGAAGATGATTTGGACACCGAGCAGGACCAGCGCAATCGCCGCGATCGGCACCAGCCTGGACGGGCGGGCAATGGCCAGATTACCGGCCATATTATGCGCGGCCCGCAGATCAAGCGCGGTCCACACAATCCCACCAAGCAGGATCAGCGCTGTCGACAGATGAACTGCCAGCCGGATATGGCTGACATCGGTGCGTACCGACAGGCCAGACGCGACCATCCACCAGCCAATCGCCCCCTGCAAGCCACCCAGTGCGAGCAAGGCGCTCAGCCGCCAGCCATAGCCGCGCGGAATCTGTCGGCGGATCGCGAACCAGATGAGCGGCAGAGCAAAGGCCAGGCCGATCAGCCGCCCCAGCAGCCGATGGACATATTCCCAGAAGAAGATCGCCTTGAACCCGGCAAGCGTCATGCCGGCGTTGACCTCACGATATTCGGGGATCTTCTTGTACCCGTCAAACTCAGCCTGCCAGGCGGCATCGGTCAACGGTGGCAAGGTGCCGCTGATCGGTTTCCACTGGGTGATCGACAGGCCGGATTCGGTGAGCCGAGTAATCCCGCCGACCATGACCATGGCGACGATCATGGCCGCCACAATGAACAGCCATAGCGCCATCGTGCGCGGGCGGGTGCGAAGCATGGCGTTTGTTTGCATGAGCATTTGGGTCCCTTAATCCAATATCACCCCGGCGTCACCACCGCCCCCGGGCCGTAGCCATCACGAAAAAATTGCACGGGTGCCGCAATGATATATTGTAACTCCTGCCGCGACATGCCAAATGGCGGCCCATGATGAGCCGCGCCCAACCAAATTTCCCCCTGCTGAGCGATATCGGATTCGATCGTATCGCGATCGGCATTTCGGGTCTGTGTGCGGTGCATTGCTTGGCGACGGCGGTGCTGGTGGCGCTTGCGGCATCGGCGGGCGGCTTGTTGCTGTCGCCGATTATTCACGAAGTGGGCTTGGTGATCGCGATTGGGCTGGGTGCGCTCGCGCTCGGGCGCGGCGTGTTGCAGCATGGCTATATGATGCCGGCAGCGATTGGTGCGCTTGGACTGGGCGTTATGGCTGGTGCCATTTCGTTGCCGCATGACGGCAGCGGGGAAACGCTGTTCACGCTGATTGGCGTTGGGCTGTTGGCACTGGGGCATGATCTCAATCGTCGGGCGGTTTCCTGACGGCGCTTGCCGTGGTGCTCCAGAGCACCTAAATCGCTACGATGGCCGGGCATCATCATCACGAACATGAAGGTATAGCGCTGGCAACGGCAGCGCAGGCGACGCTTGAGCGATCCGGTGAGCAATGGACCGCGATGCGCGCCCGCATTTTTGAGGCGCTGGCGGGGTTCGACAAACCGGCATCAGCCTATGATATTGCCGATGCTGTATCCAAATCGGAGGGGCGGCGGGTCGCGGCGAACAGTGTCTATCGCATTCTCGACTTGTTTGTGACCGCCAATCTGGCGCGCCGGGTTGAAAGTTCGAACGCCTATATCGCCAATGCCCATCCTGATTGCCTGCATGATTGCATCTTCCTGGTCTGCGACAGTTGTGGCCAGACGACTCATCTGGACGATGATCACATCACGCGCGGTGTACGATCGGCGGCGCAAGCCGCTGGTTTTTCTCCCGAACGCCCGGTGATCGAGGTGCGCGGCAAGTGCGCGGCCTGCGACTGATTTTTTAAAGCGGCTTGCCCATCCTGATCAGCGGCACTGCAGCGCCATTGACGGGCGGGGCTTCAACGCGTTCGATCGGTTGATAGCCGCAGGCTGCGTACAGCGGCTGGCCAGCCAATGTCGCCATTAGTTCAGCCCGATCGAAACCGGCATCGCGCGCGGCTGATTCGCACCAGCCGAGCACCAGGCGGCCGATCCCGCGCCGAACATAATCGGGGCTGGTGAACATCGCGCGGATTCGCGCCGGATCCTTGCCCGGATCGAGCCGGTGAGGGTCGCGCAGCGCTTTGCTGTGGTTGCCCCCATAAAGCGTCGCGCGATTGCTCCAGCCGCCGCAACCGGCCAGCGTCTCACCGTCCAGAACCAGCACATAGCTGCCATCATCGATTAACTGGGTGTCGAGTCCCATCACCGACCTGCTGGCTGCAATTTGGGCCGGATCGAGAAAGTCGCGTTGCAGTTCGGTGATCGCGCGCTCCATCAGCGCGGCGATGGCAGGGGCATCTCCATGCTGGGCGAGGCGGAGATGGAGGCTGGTCATGCATATTTGTCACATTTCGGCGCAATTTGACGCAAGCGATTTCGGATGATCGACTTAGATAAAAGCCTCGTTTATTCTGGGCTCATGGTAGATCGACCCCACACCCCGCTTTTGGACACCGTGACCACGCCTTCGGATTTGCGGAAGCTTTCACCGGAGCAGTTGCCGCAATTGGCGGCTGAGTTGCGTAGTGAGGTTATTTCAGCGGTTGGCGTGACCGGCGGCCATTTGGGGTCGGGCTTGGGCGTGGTCGAGCTGACGACGGCGCTGCATTATGTGTTCAACACGCCCGATGACCGGCTGGTTTGGGACGTTGGCCATCAATGTTACCCGCATAAGGTGCTGACCGGCAGGCGTGACCGCATTCGTACGCTGCGCATGGGTGGCGGCCTCAGCGGCTTCACCAAGCGCTCCGAGAGCGAGTATGACCCGTTTGGCGCGGCGCATTCATCGACCTCGATCTCGGCGGCGCTGGGCTTTGCGATAGCCAACAAGATTGCGGGCAAGCCCGGCAAGGGCATCGCCGTGATCG